>CEVQ01106901.1_pt1 | contig 198632 bp, 184 predicted proteins | sample 356551 | NCBI WGS metagenome assembly CEVQ01 (sample SAMEA2623756, study PRJEB7988) | marine metagenome | biome: marine biome (ENVO:00000447); feature: mesopelagic zone (ENVO:00000213); material: "saline water (ENVO:00002010), including plankton (ENVO:xxxxxxxx)" | depth 250 m | reverse complement strand
TACATTCGATTTTACCAATTTCAATCATTATCATAAAGTGGGTGATGAGGTCTCTGAAATGGATTTTGCCCATATGGCCAATGTGGTCATTAAAAGTATTCCTGTCATTACAGGAATTACCAATGCTCCGTCTAAAGAAATAAAATATAATTAATGGCCCATATTATTGTCACCGGTACCAGTAGGGGTATTGGTTTTGAGTTGGTAAAGCTATTGGCGGATGATGGCCATCAAGTTTTGGCCTTATCAAGAAACTCTGGCCCTGTCTCAGACCTGGAACACGAAAATATCACGAGCTTACCTTTTGATCTCTCTCGGGCCAATGATTTTTTGGTTTTGCGTGATTTCCTAACAGGAGAATGGAGCAAAGTAGACGTGCTTATCAATAATGCAGGTAGTCTTTTGAATAAGCCGTTTTTGGAAATTACATCGGAAGAGTTTGAAGAAGTGTACAGGGTAAATGTTTTTGGAGTGGCTGAAATTACCAAAACAGTTCTTCCGAAGATGGCCGAAACAGGTCATGTGGTCACCATTAGTTCAATGGGGGGTGTTCAAGGTAGCATGAAATTTCCTGGACTTTCCGCATATAGCTCTAGCAAGGGAGCGGTGATAACATTGACCGAACTGTGGGCCGAAGAATTCAAGGAAACAGGTCCGTCGTTCAACGTACTTGCCTTGGGGGCTGTTCAAACCGAAATGCTCGAAGAGGCTTTTCCTGGGTATCAGGCGCCTAACACTGCCCTTGAAATGGCCGGTTACATCAAGCAATTTGCGCTAACCGGACATCAATTTTACAATGGTAAAATGCTTCAGGTAAGCAATAGTACGCCTTAACAATATTTCTATATTACCGTAAAGAGCCTGTCAAGAATATGTAAGGTTTGTTGTGTCGCTTTTTCTGGTGTGAGTGAGGTATCCGAGATTCCTGATACTACCTTGGTGATATTATGGTCGACGTAACCGTTTTGAGACCAAAATTCTACGGGAGCGGCTGTAAGGTACGCCGAAAAGTTATGATGCCCAGAACCTGGCCTTTCACCAATAATGTGTACGATACCTTTATTGACCGTTTTGTTTTTGTAATTTCCATAGAGTGTTTCACCACAAGCGTACCCGGCACGTACACGACCATGTTTAATGACAATATTCTGGTCGCTAACGGTATACCCTTTGTTTCTTAGTTCAGCCTTTAACTGATTGAGGTAAGGCATTAAATGTCCATCGTCCATTAAAGCTCGTGCGTTCAGCCCGTCGGAAATAATGAATTGGATGTCTGGCGGACTCTCAGACCAGCTTTCGCGAAGCGTTTTTAGTCGTTCTAGGGCTTGAGTACCTAATTTTTCTCCAGATTCAGGATGGTAAACATAATCTTTTCGGTCAGTTGAGTTGGTGATAATTGGTAGGGCTGCGGGTATCGATTTTACGAAATCATCTGTCATGTTCGTCCAAAGGCTGACCTTGGCATCTTCATAGAGCCATTTTACTTGTTTTTCCAATTCAGGTTCTAAATTCCAAATTTCCTTTCCATGACCTTTTGCTAAAGGAACACCTCTTTCGTTGATTCTTGCAATACTGTTCTCACCTTCCTCATAAATTATCGCTTTGTCTCGTGTGTCACCTTTTGCCAAACAATACTGATAATAAACCCAAATGGGGTCTCCGAAGTGCTCAGTCGGTTGACCATTGTTATCTATAACTTCAATTTTTTTGAAAAAACTCCACATGGTATCGTTCACTTTGTAACCAAACTTTTCGCGAATACGTACATGATCGCTGAAAGAAGTGGTCAAATAGCTTAACATTGGGTCGTTCTTCGTGGGCAAAGCCATAAGATATGCTGGATTGGCAGGCATTATATGGTCAATACACCAATCTAGGTCTTCGAGACTTACATCCATATGAAGTGTAGAGCAGATGTCTAGACCGATGGTAAGACCGTGTAGCTTGCCCATAATCGTATCTTCTAGGCAGCAACGAACTAATTGCTCTTTGGTCTTGAACACCTCGGGACCTATAAAACCGGCCACGTCGTTCACATGAACCCAAGGCTCACTGATATCTTGTCTATCTTTTAGTAATTGTTGGTTGAGGGCCCTTAAAAATCCATATTTTCTTGATTCATGTAAAACCATATCAAAGCCGGCACCATGACCATTGGTAAAGTCGGCACCTTGACCTGTTTCAGCGTACAGTGCAAAGGCGCCTTTTCTATTTCGAACATGATTCTGCATTTTCTCTATGCTCAAGTCGAAAGTATGGTTGGCACTTACCGTGCCCGCCAAGCTTTGAAACCAAATACCGGTAGTGCCGGGTTGTATTTTCTCAACTTCGGCTTGCACATCTATATGAGATAAAACACAATTTGGTATCGTATTTTCAAGTTTGAATACCTGAAGAGTCTCAAAAAGGGCCTTTTCGATTTGGGCCACCGATTCTACCTCACTACTGACAGGGTTGGTACCCAAAACAAGATCGCCTACCGCATAAGACCATGCGTCAAAAACTTGCCATATAATGTCTTCAGTATTGTCGGTTGGTGAATTGGGCTGCACCCTCGCACTTAAATATCCCTTGCTGCCAATATTGCTGTTCGAAAGAGGATTGAATACCTTTTGCCCGACCTGAATAAGCTCTTCGTTGGTCATCAGCTTAACCAAGCAACCGATACAATCGCTTGTCAGTTCTGGCATGATGGTCTTTATTTTCTCTTCCGGTTGGTTTAAAACAAAGGCCTTTAAATCCTTCATAGTCCAATCAGAGGTAATGTCGGCTTTCGTAGTGGTCGCTTCAATCAGGCCGTAGATTTCATCCGTAAATACCGATTTAGTTCTTAAATCTGCTATTTTGGTATTGGTCAGTAGTTGACGGGCTCTTTCTCTCGTAGTTTCGTCTACTGCAGCAATACCTAAACTGGCATCCCCTTCTTTGAAGGCATTGGCGGCACCGAGTATTTGGCGGTACAAGGTGATGTCGAATTTGTCATTTACCCTTTTTATATACGAAAAAATGGATTCAGATTTTTTTATGGCTTCGATGCGTACCCCTTCCGATAACTCTAGTTCTTTATGAGAATTACTTATGCCATTTTTTGGCCAAAGAACGGCCGTGGCGCCTAGAAGCCCCATTTTATTTAAAAAATCTTTTCTGCTGATGTTTTCCATAGGGCAATTTGCTTATAATCCGATTCATTTCGCTACATACTCCCAAGTTAAAGATTTTTCAGCAAGGCTATAATTGTGATAACCATAAATTAAAGTACTTCTCTTACTTTTGTTGAACGTGCATCAAGTTTTAAAGAAATATCTACCGGAAAGGGCGGTCGCTTCCTGTTTTGAATTGATTCAAAAGACAGGGGTGCATCTTAAAATAGTCAATGAGCGGGTAACCCGTCATGGCGATTATAGAAGAATGCCCGATGGCAGACATCAAATAACGGTTAATGCTACACTGAATAAATATCGCTTTTTGATTACCTTGATTCACGAAATAGCACATTTAATCGCTTTTCAGAAGTATGGAAGAACGATAAAACCCCATGGGCTGGAATGGAAACGAACTTTTCAATATTTGATGTTACCATTTATTCGGCCGGAGATTTTCCCCAATCAATTGTTGCCCTTATTGGCAAATCATTTTAAAAATCCGAAAGCAAGTAGTAGTACAGATGCGAAACTATCTATAGCTTTACAGCAATATGATTTGCAACAATCAGATAAATCTTACGTTTTTGAATTACCTTTAGGTAGCGTGTTTCGCCTTTATAATGGTAAGCTTTATAAGAAAGGCAATAAACGCGTCAAACGTTTTGAATGCATAGAAGTGGCCACAGGTAGAATGTATTTGTTTCAACCGAATGCAGAGGTAGAGCTAGTAAATGTTTGAATTAGTAGTGTAGTTTAGGTGTTTGCACCTATAAATTTTGTAAATAACAATAATAACCAGGGCATAGATTATGTTCGCGTGCCCTTAACTCTTAAAAGAATGAATAAGAATTATTATGCCGTACTCATGGCCGGTGGTGTTGGATCTCGTTTTTGGCCTATAAGTACATCATCTTATCCAAAACAGTTTCATGATATGCTGGGTACCGGCGATACGCTTATACAGAAAACCTTTAAGAGGTTGAACAAGTTTGTACCCACAGAGAACATTCTTATTTTGACAAACGAGAGTTATAATGATTTGGTCTTAGAGCAGTTGCCAATGGTAAAGCAAGACCAAGTAGTTTTAGAGCCTGCAATGCGAAATACGGCACCTTGTATTTTATACGCTGCTTTAAAAATTCAGAAAATGAACCCCGACGGGGTAATGATTGTGGCGCCAAGCGATCATTGGATTGAAGACGAAGAAGCTTTTGCTGAAGATGTCACCACTTGCTTTAAAAAGTGTGAAGAAGAAGAGGTTCTTTGTACCTTAGGTATAAAACCATCTTTTCCAAACACAGGTTTTGGGTATATAGAATTCGATAAGAATAGCGGTGCAGGATTGAAAAAAGTGAATCAATTTCGTGAAAAACCTGATTACGAAACGGCAAAGGAATTTTTGGCTCAAGGAAATTTTTTATGGAATGCAGGTATTTTTATGTGGAGTGTGAAGACCATAGTGAACGCCTTTAAAAATTACCAACCGAAACAGTTTGAGTTATTTGAGGCCGGTAATTCTTGCTATAACACGGTTGATGAAAAAGAGTTTATCAAAGAGAACTACCCAAAAGCAGAAAATATTTCTATTGATTATGCCATTTTAGAGAACTCGAAATCAATTTATGTGCTGCCTGCCACGTTTGACTGGAACGATTTAGGCACTTGGGGATCCCTTTATGATAAGTTAGATAAAGATGAGTCGCAAAATGCCGTGGTCAATAGTAAGGTCATTTCAGATGAGGCTTCGGGCAATATGATCAGATCGCCTAAAGGCAAAGTGGTTGTTGTCGATGGTCTTAAAGATTATATCATAGTTGACAAAGAAGAAGTATTATTGATATACCCTAAAGCAAAAGAACAAGATATTAAAAAGGTACTGGCCAAAGTTAAAGATACATTTGGTGACACCTATGCATAGTTTATGAGCCAGAACTTGAATCAAGATAATATTACCCCAACGGAGGAGCCAAAGGAGAGTGCCGAGGCCATCAAAAAAGATGCAAAGGGGCTTTGGGAAAGTCTTCGCAAGTTTTTTCGCGAACTTCTTGACATACGAACCAATACCGATCAAGAAACTACCAAAGAGGCAATTATTGCCGATATACCTTTTAAGGGGCATACGTCATGGATTTTGATTTGCTCCATCTTTATAGCTTCCATTGGGTTGAATGCCAACTCGACAGCGGTCGTTATCGGAGCGATGTTAATTTCCCCGCTTATGGGCCCTATTTTAGGATTGGGAATGTCTTTGGCTATCAACGATATCGATACGTTACGCCGTTCATTGAAGAATTTTGGAGTGATGGTGGGCCTAAGTGTACTCACTGCTTATCTATTTTTTAAGTTTTTTCCCATACAAGACGAATCGTCTGAGCTATTGGCTAGAACGGCTCCGGATATTCGAGATGTTTTGATTGCATTTTTTGGCGGATTGGCCCTCGTCATTGCACGTGCCAAAAAAGGTACTATTGCAAGCGTTATCTTCGGTGTGGCTATTGCCACAGCTTTGATGCCTCCGTTATGTACGGTCGGTTTTGGTCTGGCCATCGGAAACCTTGGTTATGCTTTTGGGGCGCTCTACCTATTTATTATCAATACTATATTTATAGCACTGGCTACATTTTTGACCATTAAGCTTCTTCGATTTCCGATGGTTCGTTATGCCAACTCGGCCAAGCGTAGAAGAATTGCCAGAATAGCTTCGGTGGTCGCAATTTTGGTTATGGTACCTGCCGGATGGACCTTCTACAAGGTGTTTCAAGAGTCTATATTTAAAAAGCAGGCTACCGAGTTTGTCAACGAAACCATAGCGAAATATCAATTTGTTGGAGGAGGAAGATTTCTGGATAATTTTACCACTATTGAGTATAATGAAGGTGAGAACCCCATGATAGAGGTTGTGTGCATGGGTAATGAGACCATTCCGCCAAATATCATTGCATCATGGAATACCATGCTAAAGGAAGACGATGATTACCCCCGTTTACGTAATACTGAGTTACATGTCATACAGGGAGGTCAAAACGATCAGGTAGATCAACTAAGGTACATTAACGAATTATACGAGTCTCAAAAAAACCAGATTTCAAGTAAAGATGAGCGTATCGCACTTTTGGAAGCTGAGGTCGGTAGGTTAAGGCGAGCTGAGACCAAACAAATTCCTTTTATGGATATTAGTGCAGAGGCGAGGGCCAGCTACGAAAATTTAGTTTCTCTTGAATATGATCGAGCGTTCAAAACAAACTTTAATAAGGTAGATACCCTTTCGATTTTCGAAACAACTTGGAAAGAAGGATTGTCGCCCGCTAAAAAGGCGGAAGAAAACAAGAAAATTCTTCAGTGGCTAAAAGTAAGATTAAAGGATACGACGGTACAGCTGAGAAACGCAAATTAATTGCGTTCTTCTAAATACATCTGACGTACCTTTTTGAACAGGTCAGAAGAGTAGACGAAATTAGTAACAGCTTCATTTTCAGTTTTAAAAATATCTTTATTGGTGCCCTCCCAGGCTTTGAGACCATCTTTTAAAAAGATGATTTTTTTGCCGATTTCCATCACCGAATTCATATCATGAGTGTTGATGATGGTCGTAATGTCGTATTCTTCTGTAATCTCTTGAATCAGGTTGTCGATGACAATAGCTGTTTTGGGATCAAGCCCGGAGTTGGGTTCATCGCAAAATAAATATTTGGGATTCATTACAATGGCACGCGCGATGGCCACCCTCTTTTGCATACCACCCGATATTTCCGACGGAAATTTATGATGGGCATCTACCAAATTGACTCTTTTCAAAACAAAATCGACTCGATCTTGCATTTCAGATTTCGATTGTTTGGTAAACATTTCTAAAGGGAACCGAACATTACCCTCAACCGTCATGGAGTCGAAAAGCGCACTTCCTTGAAAAACCATTCCCATTTCTTGTCGAAGGTTTCGTCTTTCGTCGCCGGTAAGTTTTCCATAAGCCTTTCCATCGTAACTAATGGTGCCTTGTTCGGGTTCGTGCAAACCAAGCAAGCATTTTAAAAAAACGGTTTTTCCCGATCCACTTTGCCCAATGATCAGATTGGTTTGCCCCTTGTTAAAGGTGGTAGAAATTCCTTTAAGAATATGGGCGTTGCCAAACGATTTGTGAATGTTGTCTACTTCAATCATTAGCCTAACAAAAGTTGGGTTAGAATTCCGTTCAATATGACGATGACAATACTCGTCCACACAAAACTGGTGGTACTGGCCTTACCTACATCTAAAGCGCCACCTTTCATGTAAAAGCCATGAAAAGAAGGTATAGTTGCCAAAACAAATGCAAATACTAAGGTCTTTATAAAAGCATAGGTGACATGAAAAGGCATAAAATCAAGGGTGAGTCCTTCAGCAAAATCAGCACTTGTACTATGGCCCCCAAAAGTTGCGGCCATCCATCCTCCTAAAATACCTACGAACATAGAGACTGCTATGATGAAAGGATACATAAGCAGGGCAACGATTTTCGGAAAAACCAGATAATTTAGGGCGTTTACACCCATGACCTCTAGGGCATCAATCTGCTCGGTCACACGCATAGTACCAATACTTGATGTGATGTACGACCCCACTTTACCTGCCATAATTATGGAGCAAAAGGTAGGGGCAAATTCAAGTATAATAGATTGTCGAGTAGCGAAACCGACCAAGTTTTTAGGTATGAGTTCACTGGTGATATTGAGTGCGGTTTGAATGGCCACGACCCCACCAATGAAAAATGATATAAAGATGAGAATGCCTAAAGAGCCAAAGATCAGCTCGTCAATCTCTTTTAAAATCAATGACCTCATGATACGCCACTTGGTAGGTTTTTTAAATACCTCTTTTATCATTATGGCGTAGCTGCCAATTGATGCTACGTAGTTCATGTACACAAATGGTTTCTATGCGTAAAAATAGCAATAAGGAATTGATTTAACCTGTATTTAAACTTTAAAGGGGTAATTTCTTTACTTTTGCCCCTATTAAATTTTTAGTATGCCCAAAACATTCCAAACACCACGTTTTTTAACCATTTTAAGCTTTTTATTAGTACTAAATGCTCAAGGCCAACGCAAGCAAAAAGAAGAGTCGATAGAGCCAAAGACAACTCCAAAACTGGTTGTCGGCATCATAGTCGATCAGATGCGCTACGATTATATAACCCGATTCTGGAACCACTACGGTGAGGACGGTTTTAAAAGATTTGTGCAAAAGGGATTCAACAGCAAGAACCACCATTATAATTATGCTCCTACGAGCACAGGCCCAGGGCACACCTCAGTATATACAGGTACCACGCCTGCGATGCATGGTATCATCGGTAATAATTGGTATGACAAAGAGAGCGACAGTTCGGTCTATTGCGCTTCAGATACCACCCAAACATCGGTTGGCACCGATTCAGATGCCGGTCAGATGTCTCCTCATCGCATGAACGTGACTACCATTACCGACGAATTAAGGCTTCACACACAAATGCGTGGCAAGACGATTGCTGTGGCATTAAAAGATAGGGGCGCGGTGCTTCCCGGGGGGCATACGGCCAATGCCGCCTATTGGTTTGATGCCGGTAAATGGATTACCAGTAGTTATTACATGAATTCGTTACCAAAATGGGTCGACGATTTAAACTCTTCAAATTACTTGGAGAAATATAAAAAGCCTTGGGAGACCTTGAAAAAAATCGATGAGTACGCTGAGAGCGGAACAGATAACAATGCCTATGAAGGTCTTTTTGATGGTGAAACTACACCCGTCTTTCCTCACGATCTTCCTAAGTTGTGGGACAAAAATGGGGGCTATAACCTGTTAAAATCTACCCCTTACGGTAACACCATTACCACCGATTTTGCTATTGAGGCTTTGGAAAAAGAGAGTTTAGGGGCTGATAATGTTACTGATTTTCTAGCTGTAAGTTTCTCAAGTACCGACTATGTTGGGCATATGTTCGGAGTAAACTCCAAAGAAATTCAAGATACTTACTTACGGCTTGACGAAGATTTAGCGCGATTGTTCAAAGAACTTGATAAAAGAGTAGGTAAAGAAGATTATACGGTATTTCTAAGTGCCGATCATGCCGCTATCGAGGTGCCAGCTTACTTGATTGACCAAAAGATACCTGCAGGATATGTAGAATGGAAAGATATACGAAAAGACTTCGATAAGTTTATCGAGTTTACTTATGGCACCAAAGACTTGATCAAAAGCTTTTCTAACTATCAGTTTTTTCTGAACCATGAGGTTATCAAGAATTTAGAACTGAACCTTCAGGAAGTACAGGAAACCTTGGCCAAAGAATTATTGAGTTATGACGGTATTGATCGTACCTATACCGCCCATCAAATGTGGCAGAATAATTATACCCATGGTATACCTTATATTCTGCAAAACGGGTACAACCAAAAAAGATCAGGAGATGTTTTGGTAGTATTGAAACCGGCTACTATTAGTTATTCAAAAACAGGTTCTACCCATGGGTCGCCACAGATTTATGATACCCATGTACCCTTTCTATTGTATGGTAAAGGCGTAAAAAAAGGTAGTACGGTTGAGCGAACCGAAATAGATGATATTGCGCCCACCATAGCGGCACTGCTAGGTATTGCGTTCCCTAATGGAACAACCGGTACGCCCGTATACCAAGCGTTAGAGTAATTAGATTGATGAAAGATAATCCAATAGGCATATTCGATTCAGGAGTTGGAGGAACTTCCATCTGGAGGGAAATCCAGAAATTGCTACCACTCGAGAACACCATATACCTTGCGGATAGTAAAAATGCACCATACGGAGAAAAAAGTAAGGATGACATTTTACATTTGAGTATCAAAAATACAGAGGTACTGCTAAAGAACGACTGTAAATTGATTGTAGTGGCATGTAATACGGCTACCACCAATGCCATCGATTATTTGAGAAAAAACTATGATGTGCCGTTTATAGGTATAGAGCCAGCTATTAAACCTGCAGCACTTCAATCTAAAACAAAAACTGTTGGGGTTTTGGCCACCAAAGGTACTTTAGCCAGTTCTTTGTTTCATAGTACTTCAGAAATACATGCCAGTGGCATTAATGTTATTGTGCGAGAAGGTACAGGTCTTGTACAATTGATAGAAGAGGGCAAAGTAGATTCTCAAGAAACGAGAAAGTTGCTACTCAAACATTTGCGACCTATGATTGATGAGGGAATCGATTACGTGGTTTTAGGCTGTACCCACTACCCGTACTTGGTTCCTATTTTGAAGGAAATACTTCCAGAATCCGTTCAAATAATAGATTCTGGCGAGGCGGTAGCGCGACAGACAAAATCTATTTTGAACAAAAACGGACTGTTAGCATCTCAACGTTCCAAAGCCTATCATCGATTTTATACCAACGCCAATATTCACGTATTGGAGAGTTTTGTGATGAATTGCGGAACGGATTATAATGTTTCCGTTTTGGATTTTTAGTTCTTTTCGCTTTCTTTTTTCACGTAGGTCAGATAAGAAAAGGCATATGAGTGCCTTTCATCTTTTGGGTGGTATTCTTCTTCAGTTAAAACCCACGAGTTAAGGTCGATTTCGGGAAAATGGGTGTCGGCGTCATCAAAAGCCGCATGAACCCTTGTTAGCTCTATTTTATTGCTAAAAGGTTCGGCAATCTTATAAATTTCACCACCACCAATTATGTATGACAATGGCAGTTCTCTGACGAGATGCAGGGCTTCTTCCAAAGAGTGGACAATCTTGCAGTCGTTAAAATCTGTGCGATAATCTTTATCCCTAGTTATAATTATATGCTCTCTATTGGGCAACGGTTTCGGAAAGGTCTCAAAGGTTTTTCTGCCCATGATGATGGGGTGACCCGAAGTAAGCCTTTTAAAACGCTTAAAGTCATCAGGCAAATGCCACAGTAAATCATTGTCTTTGCCCAGTGCATTGTCTTCAGCTGCAGCGGCAATCATACATACGGTATTCACTAAATCTTTGTTTTTTAATTGGAAATTGCAACTAACGTGCCGAACTAAGGCTCTATTTCTTTCTTGTTTACTTTAGAGATCGGAAAATCGGTTTCTATCTCTTTTTGCAATTCGGCTATGCGCCTTTTTTGTTTGGCCACTAATTTTTCACGTTGCTGACGCTCCCATTCCTTGCCCATAAATTTCTGGGTAACAAATACATTGAAAAGATGTATGGCAAATAGAAATCCCCAAAAGGTAATGGCCCAAATGAACCAATCATAGGTTTCCCAATAGTTTAATATTTTATTGATGAAAATAAGAAAAACGCTTCCTATCAAAAAGATGACAAAGTGAACGTACAAACGCTTTTTTTGCTTGATTCGATGTTGGGCGTTTTCTAGCAACTCATGCTGTTCAATCTCCACTTCCGTTTTCTTTTTGTTTTTCGAGAACATGTATATGGCTATCTTTGATATGGGTATTATCACAAAGATACGTGAATCAAGTTTACCAAAATGAACTATGGAGAACACTCGAAAACACTTTCCCGTACTACATCAATACATTTATGCAAATACCGCCTCAGCGGGTCTCTTGAGCGAGCCTCTAATGAATTGGCGTCAAGAGCATGATCTTGATTTCTTGATTGGTGGAAGTAAAATGAAAACCAAATCAATGCAAGAGTTGTTGCCTGCTACCAAAGAAACGGTTGCACGATTTTTCGGTAGCAAAATTGAGAATACCGCCTTGGTTCAGAACTTCTCTTTAGGTCTAAATATTTTATTGGAGGGATTGAATACTGAAAGCCACATACTTTTGGTCAAAGATGATTACCCTTCGGTCAACTGGCCATTTGAGTGTAGAGGGTTTCAGCTTGATTATGCTGAACTTGATGGGCAAATCGAAGAAAATATTCTCGATAAATTGAGGGGCAAAAAATTCTCCGTTTTGGCGTTGAGTTTAGTTCAGTGGGCAAGCGGCATTAAATTGGAGATGAGTTTTCTAAAAAAAGTAAAAGAAGAATTTCCTGATCTTCTGATAATAGCCGATGGAACGCAGTATTGCGGTACCGAACAATTCAATTTTGAAGAATCACCGTTAGACGTGCTGGGCACCAGCGCCTATAAATGGTTGATTTCAGGTTATGGCAATGGTTTTATGCTTTTTAAAGATTATGTTCGCCACCTTTCTAAAGTACAAACCACTGGTTTTTATTCGTCTAATATCAATCTGAACGGAAGAGATGATATCAGTTTTGCGAAACATTTTGAACCCGGTCATTTAGATACCCTTAATTTCGGAAGCCTTAAATTCTCATTGGAATATTTAGAAAAGTTGGGCATGTCAAAAGTTGAGCAACATCTTAAAATGTTATCTCAAAAGGCCAAGTCGGCTTATAATAGTTTAGGGTTGTTGAACGATGATATTCTGAAGCGAAATTCGCATAGTACCATATTCAATATCAACGGTGGCGATGAGGTTTTTAAGAAATTGACTGATGAAGGCGTGCTTGCTTCTCAACGAGGAAATGGTATTCGTATGAGTTTTCATTTCTATAACAACGAATCGGATATTGACGACACGGTAAAAATTTTACAATCAGTGGTTTAATTCTTACCTAAAAGAAAAATACGTTGGGTTTTTTTTGGGCGATATGACTAAATGTTACCTTATAATTGTGAAAATGATAAAAATATCTTAATCATTGGATATGAGGATATTAATATGTTAGTTTTGTTTCAACTTAACAGAAGAAACATAACAGAATTAAAAACGTTTACCATGGCAATTTCAAAACAATATTTAAAGAGCAGACCGGTTTGCAAAGTTACATTTACCGTACCTGCCGAAGAAGCAAAAAAAGTAGCAGTAGTAGGTGATTTCAATAACTGGAAGGCAAATAAAGAAAGTGCATTAAAGAAGTTAAAGAATGGAAACTTTAAAGGAACATTAGAGCTTCCAAAAGAATCTACTTACGAATTCAAATATATCATCGATGGTTCTTATGTAAACGAGGCTGAGGCCGATGGTTACAAATGGAACGATTACGCTGGCGGCGAGAATGCCGTTCTAGAACTATAATTGATAGTACCAGCATAATAGAAAAGGCCGGTACATTTTTTATGACCGGCTTTCTTTTTTACCTGCCTTTTTTTGGTGTAGGAAGGTTATTGTACAAGCCGTTCTCCGCACTCCCGCAATAGGAATATAGGGGGAGGTGAAGTATCAAGTCTTGATAACCGACCAATTGTCGAAAGTAGAATTTTATATACTTTCCTAAAGGGAATTGTAGTATATTGATTTACTTTCTTCTCAATACAAAGTTCTTGTACAATTGCTCGCTATCGGTGAAATGATCGCAGATTTCGAGCCCTGATTGTTGTGCCAACCAGTGAACGGTCGAGTCGTCATATTTTTGTGAGATTTCGGTATGTATAGTTTCCCAAGCCTTAAATTGAACTTTAAGTTCTAAGGCTTCAATCTTCACTTCTTGGTCAATTTTAGAAACCAGGTAACTTTTGGCAGTTCCTGTTTCGGGATCGTACACTTCCCAATGAATGAAAGTGTCTAAATCAAAATTTCCGCCTAATTCATTATTGATTCGTATAAGCACGTTCTTATTAAAGGCTTCGGTAATGCCGCTTGGGTCATTGTAGGCGTCTAATATGGTTTTTGGATTTTTCTTTAAGTCGCATCCAATAAATAAAAGGTCGTTTTTGTTCATCAATGCTTGAACATCCTTCAAAAATAGAATGGCTTGGTCGTGAAGCAAGTTTCCTATGTTGCTGCCTAAAAACATAATTATTTTGCGAACACCATTGGCATCGGTAATCTCCCTCAAAGCTTCAAAATAGGTACCTTGCTTAGGAATAACTTTCACTTCAGGAATTTCTTCACGTAAAGAATTTTCGAGTCCTTCTAATACATTTGAACTTATGTCTATAGGCTGGTAGGTGAAATCAAGTTTTTTTTCTGAAAAATGGCGTAGTAATATTTTGGTTTTCTTTCCATCGCCAGCCCCAAGTTCAATAAGCTTAAAAGGTTGGCCTCCCGATGCGAACTTTTCTGCTATTTCAGACTTGTTTTGATTGAAGATGTCGAATTCACAATCAGTTAAGTAATACTCTGGCATCTGCATTATCTTTTGAAACAATGCATCTCCTTTTTTATCATAAAAATATTTAGATGAAAGGTACTTTGGAAAATCGGTCAAGCCCTGCCTAACGTCTTTTTCAAATTGGGTCTCTATCATGGGTGAGATAACTTCTTGCATAATTTAAGTCGTATTGAAAATGGAAAACCTACAGATTATCTGGCTAAACGAAATCCGGTAAATTGCCATCGTAAAGGAGGTTGAAAAAAATTGCGATAGGTAGGGCGGGTGTGTTTCTGAGGGGTAGCTGTGGATCCGCCCCGCAATACTTTTTGGTTGACCATAAATTTACCGTTATACTCCCCTAGCGCCCCGGCCGCTTTTTGATAGTTAGGGTAGGGCAGGTAGGCACTTTCTGTCCATTCCCATCTTTTGCCCCACGTAAATTTTGATTGGGCAGCTTCCCATTCAAATTCGGTAGGTAACCGGCAGTCTTTCCATTGGGCGAAAGCAAAAGCCTCATAATATGATACATGTGTAACCGGAGCGTTGGGGTCTACCTTCACCAAACCCTGTAAGGTATAATGATGCCATTCTCCTTCAATAAAATGCCAGTAAAGTGGGGCGGTAATTTCTTCCCGTTTAACCCAATCCCAACCTTCTGCATGCCAGAGTTCAAATTTTTTGTACCCATCGGCCTCGATAAATTCAATAAAATCATGGTTGGTAACCAGTTTGTTTGAAATAATAAAAGGTTGTAGATATACCTTGTGTCTTCCCTCTTCATTATCGTAAGCAAATCCGTTACCATTATGGCCAATTTCATAGATGCCTTCATCAACGGCTATCCATTCTTGTATATGATTTTCAGGTTGGTGGCAATTAAAGTCTTTCTGATAAGGGGGTAACAAGGGGTTATTGCCCAAGATAAATTTAATGTCTGTAAGCAGAAGTTCTTGGTGCTGTTTCTCGTGATGAATACCGATTTCAAGCAATGGGTAAAGATTTTGATGCTGCTCTTTCTCAAAAAGCTCTTTTACTGCTCTAGTAACGTACTCACGATAGTTATAAACTTTTTTTACCGCTGGTCTTGAGAGGTTGCCACGATTCGAGCGTACCACCCGTTTACCCACCGATTCATAGTAACTGTTGAAAACAAAGGCGAAATCGTCATCGAACAGTTGATAGTTTTCGGCATGGGGTTTAAGAATAAACTCTTCAAAGAACCAGGTAGTATGACCTAAGTGCCACTTGGGCGGTGAAACGTCTTCAATGGGTTGTACTACGTAATCTTCTATCTCAAGAGGGGCGCAGATTTCTTCGGTATGCTTTCTGGTTTCTAAAAAAAAATCGAGTAGAGAATCGGTCAAAATCATGGGAAGGTGTTTGCTTTTTTAAAGATACACATTATGCATTTTCAAGAAAGAACCCATAAAACATTTAGATTAACGCAAATAAATGCTGACCTCAATAACGATTTACGAATAATTGTCTATTTTCATAGCTCAATCGAAATTAAAACTATTAAAATGATGAGAAAATTATGCTTTGCCATGCTCTTGGTTTTCGGGGTATTGCATTGGGGTCAAGCCCAAGAGGCCAAGTTAAAGAAGGCCTTCAACGGAAAGAATTTTAAGGGCTGGGTCGAACCGGAAAACAATGTATGGTGGACCATCGATGATGGCGTGCTGCACGCTAAAAGTGATCCTGAAAAAACGGGTTCTATTTTATGGACGGATAAAGACTACAACGATTTCGTTGTGCAAGCCGATTTTTTATATGGGGAAGGTACCGTAGATACCGGTATATTTCTGAGGGAAGAAGCACAACAGATCCAGATGGGTATTTCAGGTTCTCTAAAGAGAGATATGACGGGATCGCCATATATCGTTGGCAAGGGCTACCCGGTAGAAGCTGAAGGTGTGGCCGATATCTTGAAACCCAATGAATGGAACACCATTAAAATTAAGGCAGTTGATAACATCTATACCGTATGGCTCAACGGTCAGCAAGTAATTACTTATGAGGCAAGTGATGTGCCTGAAGAAGGCCCCATCGGGTTGCAATTGCACCCTAACAGAGATATGACTACAAGCTTCAAGAATATTAAAATTGCCGAATTAAGGTAATCGATAACACAACTTTTTTTCGAAACCCAAGAAAGTAATACCAAACCCAATTAACAATGATTAAATTATCTATTTCTTACAGCGTAAAATCACTATTAGGCCTAGGTCTATCCGTATTGTTTTTTTCCTGTAAGGGTGAAACCAAAAAAGAGGAAGCCGCTATGCCTCAAGAAACTGAAAAGCGAATTCAACTAGTCGCCAATGAAGGTGATAGGCGAGTTGATGTTACCATTGATGGAGAACTGTTTACATCCTATCAATATCCTCAAAACATTAAAAAGCCTGTTCTGTACCCGTTGGTAACCCCGAACGGTACCAAGATCACTCGTAAATTTCCATTAGAGCCTTCCACCGGTGAAAGGGTCGATCACCCACATCATGTAGGCGTTTGGTTCAACTATGGTGATGTAAACGGTCTCGATTTTTGGAATAACAGCGATTCTATCAAAGTAGAGCAGCGCGATAAGTACGGTACCATTTTACATAAGTCAATCGACGCTGTTGAAGATGGCGATGAACAGGGTAGTCTAAAGGTAAGTATGGATTGGCAGGCACCCGACGGCACTGTGCTTTTAAGGGAGAATACCACCTTTGTATTTAGAGGAAAAGACTCGGTATACTGCATTGACCGTATTACGACTTTGACAGCTCAAAATGAAGACGTTCTATTCAAGGATAACAAGGAGGGAATGTTAGGTATTCGTGTCACTAGGGCTTTAGAATTACCTTCTGATGAACCCGTAGTTTTTACGGATGCCAACGGAAACCCAACGCCTGTCGCGGTATTAAACAATGAGGGGGTCAACGGTAATTATGTAAGTGCCGAAGGTATCGAAGGATTGGATACTTGGGGCAAGCGCTCAAAATGGGTCGATCTTTATTCGAATATTGGGCATGAGAAAATCGCTCTGGCCATCATGGACCATAAGGAAAATGTGGGATACCCTACCTATTGGCATTCTAGGGGATATGGGCTTTTTGCGGCCAACCCTCTTGGTCAAGAAGTATTTAGCAATGGTAAAGAAAAGCTCAATTTTGAGTTGAAAAAGGGAGAGAGCACTACCTTTAAGCATCGAATTGTAGTTGCTAACGGAGATGTATCTTCCTCAGACTTGAATACGATTTATGACGATTTTGTAAAATAACAGAATACATCGGTCATAAAAAATCCGGATGAAAGGTAAAGCCTTCATCCGGATTTTTATTTTTTGAAAGTTTTCAGTTTATACCGCTACAGCACCTTTAATATGTGGGTGCGGGTCATAATCTAAAAGTGTAAAATCTTCGAAGTTAAAATCAAAAATGTCCTTGATTTCCGGGTTCAGAATCATTTTAGGTAGTTGCCTAGGTTCTCTGCTTAACTGCAATTCTACCTGCTCCATATGATTGTTATATATATGGGCATCTCCGAAGGTATGAATGAACTCTCCGGCCTCATAACCGCAAACTTGCGCCATCATCATGGTAAAAAGTGCGTATGAAGCAATGTTGAAAGGTACTCCCAAGAAAATATCGGCGCTTCGCTGATACAATTGGCAAGATAGTTTTCCGTCCGCTACATAAAATTGAAAGAAGGCATGGCATGGGGGAAGGGCCGCTTTGCCATTGGCTACATTCTCGGCAAACGACTTTGAAGTATCTGGTAATACGCTAGGGTTCCATGCTGAAACCAGCATGCGCCTACTGTTGGGGTTGTTTTTCAATGATTCAATGACTTCTTTAATCTGATCGATCTCGTCATTGTTCCAATTACGCCATTGGTGACCATATACTGGGCCTAAATCTCCATTACCGTCCGCCCACTCGTTCCAAATACGAACTCCGTTTTCTTGGAGGTAGCCAATGTTGGTATCTCCTTTTAAGAACCAGAGCAATTCATAAATAATGGATTTTAAGTGTAATTTTTTGGTGGTCACCATCGGAAAACCTTCGCTTAGATCAAATCGCATTTGATAACCAAAAACACTTTTGGTTCCGGTGCCCGTACGGTCTCCTTTTTGATTGCCGTTTTCTAGAACGTGCTTAAGTAAGTCGTGATACTGTTTCATGATAAGTGTAAAATTATAAAAACACCCCATGAACCTCAAAAATCAAATAGCCCGAGTTATTACCAATTATTAACTGTGAGGGGCTGATGAGAATCAACTATGATTGAAAGTCAAGTTGCCTGAACATGATATATGCATCGACGAGCCCAAGTTGGGAATGCCGAAAGGCTTTTGGTATGGTTCCTATAATCTGAAATCCGAATTTCTTCCATAAGGCAATGGCCGCGACATTTGTGCTAATGACGATGTTGAACTGAATCGCCTTATAACCCATTTCAGTGGCATAATCAATGGAGTGGGCACACATCATTTTACCGATGCCCTTACCCTGAGCGGATTCACTTACCATATAACTGCAGTTGGCAATGTGGTCACCAAGACCGACATGATTCGGTTTAATAACGTAAGTGCCAACTATTTTGCCCTCTTCTTCGGCCACAAATGTGGTTATGGGTGCTGATAACCAATAGGTTTCAAATTCTTCTTTGGTGGTATCAGGACTAAAAACATAGGTTTTTCCATCTTTGACCACTTGAGAAAATATATGCCAAATGGACTCGTAATCGTTTTTTGATGCTAGTCTAATAATCACAGCTGTTGATTTTAGGTAATGGAGTACTGTAAAGGTAGGTTCTATGTTTGAGTTTTGGTTTTATGATTTCTGACATTTAATTAGATACATGGGGTGATCTTCTTGAATTTCTGTTATCTCAATGAGTCCGTATGGTTTAAAATCGGCCATTAAAGAATCGTTGTCGTAAAAGTAAATAGGAGCACCCTTATGAAGTTCAAAGCGATTTTCGCCTACTTTCTCACCTTTTCTATAGGATCGGGCATTTTGAGAAATGGTCGTAAATAGCATAAAACCTTTCGATTTGAGTTGGTCATAGCACGCTTTTATAAAATTTTTTCGGTGAGCTTCATCGAGTAAATGCAGAAGGGCATGACTATATATGGCATCATAAGAATCTTGATCAAACGGCATATGGTCAACCGAGCCCTCATAGATAAAGGTGTTGTCGTCTAAAAATCTTTTTGCGATGCCAATGGCCGTTGGCGAGATTTCGATGCCTGTTACATGCATTCGGTTATCCTGAAACAATTTGGCATTTCTGCCATAAGCTATCCCGGGCACTAGAATCTTATTAAGCTTGTTTTCAATAAAGAATTGATTAGCCAATTGGGCAGATTTGCAAGGTTGTTCACCCCACATTTCCCCCTTTTCCTTAAAATTACTTTCCCAAAACTCGTTCATAGTACCGACTTCTTAGTGCAGATAATATCTTCTAGAATTTCACATTGAAAACCTAGTTGCCTAATCGATTTCATTATATCTGCTGCGTTGATATATGAACCTTCAACTCGAATGATAGTATGGCCACAAGGATATGGCAATCCCGTTTCGTCGAAATCATAATCTACCTTTAGGTTAGGAAAGGCTTCCGTCAAGAGATTGAATACTTTTTTGGCTTCAAATTCATTTGTCAAGTTGGTGATGAAGACCTCAATCATAGGGTAGGTATTAAAAATTCTTCCTCTGCCAATTCTTTGTTGGCCATGGCGCCAGCAATGTTACCGCTATTGACCGAGTTGGCAACCGACCTAAGTTGGGTAGTACTATCTCCACAGGCAAAAACACCTTTTAAACTAGTCTGTTGAAAGGGGTCTACCGAAAGGTACTCCATGTCATCAAGCTCGCAACCTAATTGCTGAGGAATGGGGCAATGCTGTCTAAAAGGAATAGATGCGTACAAGGCATCTAGGTTTAGAGAACTACCATCATCAAAAACCACCTTCTGTATAGTACCTTTTTTATGGACTAGTTCGATGATTTTCTTATCGTTAATCTGAATCTTATTCGACTTTAATTGCAAGGTTTGGGCATCGGTAAAATCGTTCTTCCCATTAGTGAAAATAGTTAGTTCGTCCGTTAGGTTTTTAACCAAAGATGCTAGATGAAAACCTCTTTCTGCATTCGCCATGATTCCAGTTTTTTGATGCTTGAATTCGTACCCATGACAATAAGGGCAGTGAATGGCCGTAATGCCCCAACAATCAGAGAATCCTTTAATTGCAGGCATCAGGTCTTTAATTCCTGTCGCGAAGATGAGTTTTCTTCCACTATATTCACTGCCCGAAGCAGTTTCTATTTTGAAACTACCGTTGATTCCGGTGGCACGCAAAGCCAAATCTTTTATAAAAGTTACGGTATCATAATTCAATACTTGGCCTAAGGCTAGTTCTAAAATCTGCTTAGGTGTTTTTCCGTCTTGGGTAATAAAATTATGAGAATAGGGTGTCTGCCTATTGCAAGGTAGCCCACTGTCGATAATGATAACCTTTCTCAGCGAACGGCCTAGGGCCATGGCCGCTGATAGGCCCGCATAACTGCCTCCGACAATAATGACGTCATATATGGTTCCGGTATTCATGCTATTTGAATTTTTATCTTGTACAAAGATATTAAAATTCTTATTATTGCAAATAAGTCGCAATAAAAAAGCGAATAAATCGCATTTATAAATGGAGCGTAGAAATACTAAAACAAAAGAAGCCGTACTCGAAGTATTGTCAAAAACGGGAAAAGCCATGAGCCGGGAGGCCATAGAGAATAAAATACAGACCGATATCAACCGGGCAACTGTCTACCGAGTATTGAACCGATTTTGTGATGATGGCGTCTTACATCGGGTCGTAGCTGACAATGGAAAGCAATACTTCGCCATCTGTACCAATTGTGAAGATAAGGACATGGCCGGAAATCACTTTCATTTTCGGTGCCTAAATTGTGAAACCATCGAGTGCTTGCCGATACCTGTTGATTTTACACCTCCTTCGGGATATCTTGTAAGTGGGGTGAACTGTGTGCTTTCCGGTACCTGTAAAGATTGTGCGGCTTAATTTTTTGTATTGGAAAACAAGAAGGACAAAAAGGATAAAAAACCATGGCCTACCAAAGATGTCATGGCCCAGATTTATGAGAAAAATTTGTGGGGAGGAATAGGACACGTATTTTTTTCAGGAGAAGGTTCTCATGAAGAAAGTTTGGTTATGCCTTGGCTGAAAGCTGTTCAAGAATTTTTAGGTTTGTTCAAAAATCCTATTTCTGTTTGTGATTTAGGCTGTGGAGACTTTAATGTAGGAAAGGAGCTGCTGCCCTTTTGTTCTCACTACATTGGGGTGGATATTGTTCATGAACTGATTAATTATAATAAATCTCAATTCCCACAGTCGAATTTGGAATTCCGTTGCTTGGATATCGCTCAAGAAATACTACCATCGGCAGATTGCGCCATTTTACGCCAAGTGCTTCAACACCTTTCGAACGAAGAGATTCTGAAAGTATTGGAAAAACTACATCAATACCAATATGTTATCCTCACAGAACATTTACCTGAAGGGGACTTTATTCCCAACAAGAATATTATCTCAGGACAAGGTATTCGACTAAAAAAGCAGAGTGGGGTTAATGTGGAGGCGCCTCCATTTAATTTGAAAGTCAAGTCGCAAGAAACGTTACTTGAGGTATTCCCCAAAGATGGCAAGGGAAGGATTGTGACAATTCTTTATGAATTTTAATCTAACCTTCTAGGGGAAATTGATCTTATCCCAAAATCATTCCGGCAATGGTAGCAGATAAAAGAGAGGCAATTGAGCCACCTAACACGGCACGCATACCAAACTCTGAGAGGGTCTTTCGCTGACCTGGGGCCAACGAACCAATACCTCCAATCTGTATGCCTATTGAGGCAAAATTGGCAAAACCGCATAGCATATAGGTCGCCATGATTACCGATTTGTTGTAGCTAAGGTTAGCGCCTGTGGTCAGGTCTTTCAATTCGGCAAGTTGTATATAACCAACAAACTCACTAGCGGCTAACTTGATGCCCAATAACTGCCCCATTAACATGGTATCTTCTGAATTGACACCGATTAACCACATAAGGGGTGCGAAAATAGTACCTAGAATCGCTTCAAGAGAAAGTTTGTCGTAGGCAGTATGTTCTGCAATATACCCGTTAATTGTTGTGAGGTCGCCTGTCCATTCCAAAATACCATTGACCATGGCGATCAATGCGACAAAAACCAACAACATCGCACCCACGTTCACTGCCAAACGTAGTCCTTCAGTAGTTCCGTTGGCAATGGCATCGAGCATGTTCGACCCGATTTTTTCGGTAGAAACCTCTACATCGGTATTGACCGATTCCGTTTGCGGATAAAGCATTTTGGAAATAACGATGGCGCCCGGGGCCGCCATCACAGAGGCAGCCAACAAATGTTTGGCAAAAACCAATTGCAGGGCTTCATCCTCTCCACCTAAAAAACCGATATATGCCGCTAAAACTGCTCCAGCTACAGTAGCCATACCGCCAATCATGACCAACAGAATTTCTGAGCGGTTCATTTTTTCTAGATAGGCTTTGATCAACAAAGGAGCCTCCGTTTGACCCAAGAAAATGTTTCCTGCGACGGAAAGACTTTCAGGTCCGGAAATACCCAAACTTTTCGATAATAACCAAGCCATTGCGCGAACCACCTTTTGAATAACGCCCAGATAAAACAGTAGGGAAGTCAAGGCAGAGAAAAAAACAATGGTAGGTAATACCTGAAAAGCAAAAATGTAGCCAAAGGTATTGGTGTCGACAACCAAGCCTTCAAAAAGAAACTTACTACCGGCACGGGTAAAACCTAGTATACTGATAAAGACCTCGCCAACGGCTTCAAAAGCCATCTGAACCCATGAAACCTTTAAAACGCCAATCGCTATAAGAAGTTGTAGCGACAGGCCTATACCCACGGTTTTCCAATTGATGGCCTTGCGGTTGGCGCTGCAAAAAAATGCGATGACCAAAAGCACGGCCATACCCATAATACCTCGCCATAAGCTATCTATGCTGAAGCCCTGGTTGGGTACAATTTCGGCAGATGCCTGAATAATGTCATTAATCGTCGTAGACTCAATCGAAGGTGCGGGGGTTTCTTGGGCCAAAACTGGAAAAAAGGTACAAAGGGCAAGCAGAATTATACAAAGTCTAACATTCATAGATTCGCTTGCAGGTTAAAATTAACGTTCGGTTCAGTTGCGCTTTGAAATTTCGTCACGCAGTTTGGCCGCCTTCTCATAGTCTTCGTTAGCTACGGCCTTATCGAGTTCTTTGTTGAGTTCTTCTACGGTAAGTTCAGTAAAACCATCGGTAGCACCTGAGTCGATTTCGACGGTCTCACCTTCTTGAAGTATTTCATCGACCACAATACTGTCGTCGTTATCTTCTTTTTCGCTCTCTTTTGACGAGAACTTTAGGTAAATACCGGCCTTGTCCAAAATGGTTTTGTAGGTAAAAATAGGGGCATTGAAACGCAATGCCAAGGCAATGGCATCGCTGGTGCGGGCATCGATAATCTCTTCGATCTTATCGCGCTCGCAAATGATACTTGAATAGAAAACACCGTCTACCAATTTGTGAATGATTACTTGTTTGATCACAATATCGAAACGGTCTGCAAAATTCTTGAACAGGTCATGAGTCAATGGTCTAGGAGGTTTTATCTCTTTCTCCAAGGCAATAGCAATGCTTTGCGCCTCGAAGGCCCCAATTACAATAGGCAGTTTTCTGTCACCTTCTACCTCATTGAGTATAAGGGCGTAAGCCCCATTTTGGGTCTGACTGTAAGAGATGCCTTTTATTTTTAACCTGACTAAGCTCATAGTATCTTAAAAATACAAAAAGGCTGTTTAAATATGGGCGTAACCTTTATTTAAACAGCCCTTTCAGGGGGGCAAATTAACAAAAATTAAACGTTTTGTGCTTTAAATTCCTTTAATTTTTCGACGAGTTGAGGTACTATTTCAAATGCATCGCCTACGATACCGTAATCGGCAGCTTTAAAGAAAGGAGCCTCGGGGTCGTTATTAATGACCACTTTGGTCTTACTGGCGCTTACTCCGGCCAAGTGTTGAATGGCCCCGGATATTCCTATAGCAATATATAGGTTGGAAGCTACCGGTTTTCCGGTCTGGCCTACGTGTTCGCCATGAGGGCGCCAGCCCATATCGGATACCGGTTTAGAGCAAGCCGTTGCCGCACCTAGCACTTCTGCAAGTTCTTCAATCATTCCCCAGTTTTCAGGTCCTTTTAAGCCACGACCGCCTGAGACCACTATTTCAGCATCGGCGATGGAAACCTTACCGGCAACTTTGTCTACCTCCACAGAGGTTACTGAAAAGTCGGAATCGTCTAGAGTAGGGGCAAAGGCCTCTACATTGGCCGTGCCTCCAGTTTCATTAAGTCCGAATGCATTGTTGCTTACCCCAATAATCTTTGTATCGGTGGTAATCTCGGTAAAGGCAAACCCTTTGTTACTAAAAGCAGTTCGCTTCACGGTAAGGGGTGAGGTGCTGCTTGGTGCTTCTACCACATTAGGGGCGTAACCCGCTTTTAATTTGGATGCTAATATCGGCGCCAAGTACTTGCTATTGGCACTAGAGCTGACAACCACTACTCGCGAGCCCTCTTTTTCGGCGGCTTCGGCAATAGCCTTTGCGTATGCCTCGGCATTGAAGGTCTTTAATCGGTCGTTCGATACCGCCAATACTTTTTCGGCCCCATAGGTGCCCAAGCTTTCATTTTCTTCGGCATTAAAAGAAATGGCAGTTACCGATGTGCCCAGTTGTTCGGCTACCGCTTTGGCATACGAAGTAACCTCAAAGGCATTTTTTTTGAATTTTCCGTTTTCGGATTCTGTATATACTAAAATGGACATTATTTTCTTTTTTGGAATTGAAATCGAGTGAATGGTACGGTCTATTAAATAACCTTGGCTTCGTTGTGCAATAGAGAAACTAGTTCGTCAACGGAATCGGTTAGCTTTACGGCACCTTTTGGGGCCGGTTTCTCGAACTTGCTATCTACCGTAGCCTTGGTTGCATCCACGGGTTCCACCACGTTAAGTGCCTTTTTACGGGCCATCATGATTCCCCTCATGTTCGGAATTTTAAGATCGCTTTCCTCGACCAAACCTTTCTGACCTCCGATTACTAAAGGTAACCCTGCCTGAACCTTCTCTTTTCCTCCGTCAATTTCACGAACCGCAGTAGCCGTACTTCCGTCAACTTCGAGGCTGATACAAGTGTTTACAAAGTTCATTCCCAAGAGGCTGGCCAAAATTCCTGGCACCATCCCTCCGTTATAATCGATAGATTCCCTTCCTGCAATGACTAGATCATAGCCACCATCCTTTATAACATGAGCTAATTGCTCGGCTACAAAGAAACCATCGGTAGGCACGGCATTGATTCGAATGCCCTCATCGGCACCTATAGCGAGTGCCTTACGCATTGTCGGTTCAACAGAAGCATCGCCCACAGTCGCGATATGAACCGTAGCACCCTGTTTTTCTTTGAACCACATAGCCCTGGTAAGACCAAATTCATCATTTGGGTTGATGACAAACTGAACACCGTTGGTATCAAATTTGGTATCGCCATCGGTAAAGTTTATTTTTGAGGTCGTATCGGGAACGTTACTAATGCAAACAAGTATTTTCATCTATATTACTCTTTTAAAATGACCTCACGAAGATACATATTCTTTTCCTAAAATACTATGCATGCATAGTATTTTTTTGTTTCTTTTTTGGGGATTAGGGTAAATGAATTGCCATATATTTTCCTATTTTTGCTTGCCATTTTAGCTAATTAATTAAAAGACACACACCATATCATATGAAGACGTTACAATTTAGGGAAGCCATTGCCGAGGCCATGTCGGAAGAAATGAGAAGAGACGAATCTGTTTATCTAATGGGTGAAGAGGTGGCCGAATATAATGGTGCTTACAAGGCCTCTAAAGGTATGCTTGATGAGTTTGGGCCAAAACGCGTGCTCGATACGCCGATAGCCGAACTTGGTTTTGCAGGTATTGGCGTTGGTTCTACCATGACTGGTAACCGCCCTATAATTGAGTTCATGACCTTCAACTTCGCTTTGGTAGGTATTGACCAAATTATTAACAACGCAGCGAAAATTCGTCAAATGTCAGGTGGTCAGTTCGCTTGCCCGATCGTTTTTCGTGGGCCTACCGCTTCTGCCGGTCAATTGGCAGCTACCCACTCACAAGCCTTTGAGAGCTGGTATGCTAACTGCCCCGGTTTAAAAGTAGTGGTACCTAGCAACCCGAAAGATGCGAAGGGGTTGTTGAAATCGGCCATTAGGGATGATGACCCTGTCATTTTTATGGAGTCGGAACAAATGTACGGAGACAAAGGTGAGGTGCCTGAAGGTGAGTACACTATTCCGTTAGGTGTTGCCGATATTAGAAGAGAAGGAAGCGATGTAACTTTAGTTTCTTTCGGAAAGATTATCAAAGAAGCTGACAAGGCGGCAGAGAAATTAGAGGAAGAAGGTATTAGCGTTGAAATCATTGATTTGAGAACTGTTAAGCCTCTAGATTACGAAAGTGTTCTGAAATCTGTAAAGAAAACCAATAGGTTGATCATTTTAGAAGAAGCATGGCCATTTGGTAACGTTTCTACCGAGATTACTTTTCATGTTCAGAAGCATGCGTTTGATTATTTGGATGCTCCTATCGAAAGAATCAATACGGCCGATACTCCAGCGCCCTATTCTCCAGTATTGTTGGAAGAATGGTTGCCAAATTCAGAAGATGTTGTTAACGCTGTTAAGAAAGTGTTATATAAATAAGCTATACCAATTTGTAAAGGTACTTTTGCTTCGTCGGCCCTGTGGCCGGCGAAGCTTTTTTTATGGTATACTATTTGCTTATACCCCCTGCGAGAATCGTATGTGAATGAAGAGACTCCTTTTACCCCTTTTACTTTTGTTTGCTTTTGTTGCTACTGCCCAGAGTAAGGTCGGAGGTTCGGTTATTGATGAAAACAATGATCCGGTGGCTTTTGCCAATATTCTTTTTAAAAATTCGTACGAAGGCACTATTACCGATGATAACGGTAGCTTTTATCTAGAGTCAGATACCACGCATGATACGTTGGTAGTTTCCTTTATAGGTTATGAAGACCTATTGATACCGTTGACGCAAAAAGTCAACTACAATATGAAAGTTCAGCTCAAAGAGTCGAGCGAACAGTTACAGGAAGTGGTGGTCTTCGCCGGAAAACAATCGAAAAAGAACAATCCCGCAGTTGAGATTCTAAAAAAAATCTGGGCAAAGAAGCGTCAGAACGGGGTGCGTCAGTTCAAGCAATACGCTTACGATAAATATGAAAAAGTAGAGTTCGATCTCAATACGATCGATAGTGCCTTGATGAAAAGAAAGATTTTCAAGGGCCTCGAATTCGTGTTTCAAGATTTAGATACCTCTAGAATCACCGGTAAGACTTATTTGCCCATTTTCTTGAACGAAACCTTCTCGAAGGTTTATGGTGATAATGTCATATCTGAAGAAAAAGAAGATGTTTTGGGCAATAAGAACTCTGGCTTTGATAACAACCAGGCCATCATTGGGTTTATTGCCGATCTGTATCAAGACTATGATATTTATGACAACTATTTGAAATTTTTTGATAAGAGCTTTACCAGTCCGCTTTCAAGAACAGGGGTCGATACGTATAACTATGCCTTACGAGATAGTGCTTTTATCGATAACAAATGGTGTTACAACATTGTGTACTATCCCCGAAGAAAAAACGAGCTTACTTTCAAAGGTGATTTTTGGGTAAACGATTCAACTTACGCCATAAAGAACATCAATCTTGAGGTAACTAAAAGTGCCAATATTAACTGGGTTAAAGAAATTTACATTGAGCAAGATTTTGAGGTAGTCAATGATTCTGTCTTTTTGTTGAAGCGTGATTACATGATGAGTGATTTCAGCTTTAGTAAAAAAGAGAAGTCGCGAGGGGTGTATGGTAAGCGTACCACAGTGTACGGTAATTATGGGTTTGATAAAAAGCAACCTCGAGACTTTTACAAGACTGAAAGCAACCCCTATGATCCCATTGTGCAAAACCGGGATAGTTCTTTTTGGTCGAATAATCGACTTGAGAGTTTAAATAAAGATGAGAAGGGCATTTACCAGTTATTGGACACACTGAAAACCGTACCCAAGTTTAAGTCCTATTATAATCTTGTCAGTATTCTAGGTTCCGGCTACGTTGAGATTGATAAATGGAATATGGATGTTGGCTCGGTCTATGACGTTTTTGGCTACAACCAAGCAGAGGGCCCGCGTTTGCGATTAGGTTCCCGAACCTATTTTGGTGAAAACGACCTATGGAGGCTTGAAGGGTATATGGCCTATGGCTTTAGTGATCAAAAGTTCAAGTACGGCACTTCGGGCAAATTTCTACTAGATAAAAAATCCCGATTGATTATCTCCGGCGGTAACCGAAGGGATATTGAGCAATTAGGGGTAAGCCTCACGGCGACCAATGATGTATTGGGCCGTAGTATTGCCTCCTCGTCATTGGTAACAGTTGGTGCGAATAATCGCCTGACCAATATTAATCTCAGTAAGCTTGATTTTGAGATGGAGCCTATTACCAATCTTCGTATTGGGGTAGGGGGTACTTTTAGAACTTTAAGCTCTGCCTTGCCTGACGATTTCAGTCTCGATTATATTGACCCGGAAGAGCCATCGGGCATAGCTTCAACCATCAGGCAGTTCGATTTTAATGCGCTTTTGATCTATACTCCCGGTAAAAGAACGATTGGTTATGGGGTTGAAAGACGAACTATTAATGACAACTATAGCACGTTGCTTTTGAACTACACCAAAGGTACTGAGGGTGTGTTTGGTAGTGATTTTGACTATAGCAAGGTGCAATTTGCATATAGTCAGCCATGGCAAATTGGGGGCTTTGGTAGGCTTTATAGTACTTTAGAAGTTGGCAAGACTTTCGGCGCCGTTCCGTTGGGGTTATTGAATGTTATACCAGGTAACCAAACTTTTTTCTCTAACTATGGTACTTTTCCGAATCTCGACTTTTACGAATTTGTAACGGACACCTATGTGGCCCTTCATCTGCAACATAATTTTAACGGAAGGTTGTTTGCAAGAATACCTTTGTTGCGCAAACTAAACCTTCGGGAAGTAGTTGGTCTGCGAGGAGTTTGGGGAACCTTGTCGGATGAGAACATCGCTTTGAGCGCCCCGGCGGCCATCAATACTCCGCTTCAGGCACCTGATGACAAGGTGTACTATGAATATTCGTTCGGTATAGGAAACATCTTTAAGATACTTCGAATCGATTTCAACTTTAGGGGTAATTATCTTGATGCGCCAGATGCGCGACCCTTTAGTATTACCGGAACTTTCGGCTTCGATTTCTAAAGGCTGGTTTTTCGATAAGGCTTCCTCTTGAATGCTGCACTTTTTTCGGTGTTTTCCTCTGTTTTCTAAGTTATTTGCAATTAAATGTCTTGAAATTTAAAAGCCTTGGATTTGTTTCTTGAAAAGCCTCGTTTTTTTGGTCATCGAGCACCTCATGGCTTCCATTTTTCGTACCTTCGCGGCTTTAAACAAATCCACAAAAATGGGAAAGAAAACGAATATAACTTTCGATGTTTTAATAGAAATTCCAAAAGGTAGTAGAAACAAATACGAGTACGATTTTGTCTTGAACAAGATTCGCTTCGACCGTATGCTCTTTTCATCCATGATGTATCCAGGTGATTATGGTTTTGTACCTGAGACCTTGGCCCTTGATAGAGACCCGCTAGACGTTTTGGTAATGGGTACCGAACCTACTTACCCCATGGTAGTGATGGAGGTTAAGCCCATCGGAGTTTTCCATATGACCGATGAAAAAGGTCCCGATGAAAAGTTGATATGCGTTCCCGTTTCCGACCCAATTTGGAGCAATAACAATGATATTAGCGATTTGAATCCTCATAGACTAAAGGAAATCGAGCATTTCTTTCAGGTTTACAAAGACTTAGAGGAAAAGAAAGTTGATACCGGTGGATGGGGCAATGCCGAAGAGGCCGTAAAAATATATCAAGAGTGCGTGAAGCGCTATAATGATAGTGATTTAAAAAAGAAGCGAACTTTTACGATATAGTTAAAATTCCGCTTAGAATATAGCCTTATTATTGATATAATAGGGCTTTTTTTATTTAATTCTATTTTACTACTTTAGGTGCCATTATTTTAACTAAACCAAAGTAATAATGGAATTGATCGTAAAGTTTTTACCGGTATTCGGTGTGCTGGCACTGCTTTTTGTAGTCTGGAAAAATGCTTGGGTAGGCAAGCAGGAAGTTGGCGATGAAAAAATGGCCAGGATCGCTAAAAACATTGCCGATGGGGCAATGTCTTTTCTTAAGGCCGAATATAAAATCTTATCTGTTTTTGTGGTGGCCGTTGCGGTATTGCTTTTCTTTAAAGGCAGCAGCGAAGAAGGCTCTAACGGAATGGTGGCCGTATCGTTTATTGTAGGGGCCATTTGTTCCGCTTTAGCAGGCTTTATTGGCATGAAGGTGGCTACCAAGGCCAATGTAAGAACTACCAATGCCGCTAGAACTTCACTAGGAAAAGCCTTGGAAGTAGCTTTTGCAGGTGGCGCCGTAATGGGGCTCGGTGTAGTAGGTCTAGGAGTTCTCGGACTTAGCGGTCTGTTTATGATTTATAGCGGACAAGGATGGAGTATAGGTGAAGTACTCAACGTACTTTCCGGGTTTTCTCTAGGGGCTTCCTCCATTGCGCTCTTCGCCCGTGTGGGTGGCGGAATTTATACCAAGGCTGCCGATGTCGGGGCCGATTTGGTTGGTAAGGTAGAAGCCGGTATTCCTGAAGATCACCCTTTAAATCCTGCTACCATTGCAGATAACGTTGGAGATAATGTTGGTGACGTGGCCGGAATGGGGGCTGATTTGTTCGAGTCTTATGTAGGTTCTATAATAGGAACGATGGTGCTGGGTGCAGCCTTTGTGCAAATCGATGCTTTTGGTGGTGCATTTGATGGTCTTGGGGCCGTTTATCTTCCTTTGGTCTTGGCTGCTACAGGTATTATCATGTCTATTGTAGGTAGCTTTTTTGTGAAGGTAAAGGAAGGCGGAAATCCTCAAACAGCCTTAAATATTGGTGAGTTTGGTTCTGCAGGTTTGATGTTGGTGGCGTCTTATTTTCTCATTACCATGATGCTTCCGGAAAGCTGGAACCTTGGAGGTGAGTCTTACACTGCCATGGGTGTGTTCTATGCCGTAATAGCCGGTCTTGTAGCTGGTTTAGCAGTAGGTAAGGTAACCGAATATTATACCGGAACGGGTACCAAACCCGTAAACTCCATCGTAAAACAATCTGAAACAGGTTCGGCAACCAATATCATTGCAGGTTTGGGTGTGGGAATGATGTCTACCATGTTCCCTATTCTAATCATTGCTGCGGCTATTATTATTTCGCATATGTTCGCCGGTCTTTACGGTATTGCCATTGCTGCCGTTGGTATGCTTGCCAATACGGGAATTCAGCTGGCCGTTGATGCTTACGGGCCAATTTCCGATAACGCAGGTGGTATTGCAGAAATGTCTGAACTACCTAGTGAGGTGAGAGAACGAACCGATAAATTGGATGCTGTAGGAAATACGACTGCCGCCATAGGTAAAGGTTTCGCGATAGCTTCTGCCGCCTTAACTGCACTGGCATTGTTCGCAGCATTCATGCAAACAGCAAACGTTACGGGCATCGATGTTTCAAAACCAACGGTAATGGCCGGTCTATTAGTGGGCGGTATGTTGCCATTCGTCTTCTCTGCACTATCAATGAATGCTGTGGGTAGGGCAGCCATGGCTATGATTGAAGAGGTACGCCGTCAGTTTAGGGATATTCCCCAGCTGAAAGCGGCCTTGGAAGTAATGAGACAAGTTGATTCTGATATGTCAAAGGCGACACCTGAACAAAGAGCCATTTTTGATCAGGCCGATGGTCTTGCAGAATACGAAAAGTGTGTGGCCATTTCAACACAGGCTTCCATTAAAGAAATGGTACTTCCTGGTCTGTTGGCCATTGCGGTACCTGTGGCTGTCGGGTTTTTAGGCGGTGCTGAAATGTTGGGCGGTCTTTTGGCCGGTGTAACGACTTGTGGGGTGTTGATGGCCATATTTCAGTCCAATGCCGGGGGCGCTTGGGATAATGCCAAAAAAATGATTGAAGAACAGGGCAGAAAAGGTACCGATGCGCATAAAGCTGCCGTTGTAGGAGATACCGTTGGCGATCCTTTTAAAGATACTTCTGGACCTTCACTGAACATTCTCTTAAAATTAATGTCAGTAGTGGCGTTGGTAATTGCGCCTAGTATTGCCAATGACGTTTCGGGAATGGCTGGCGATATTGACAAAAAGGAGATAAAAATAGAGATGCAGACCGAACAGAAAGACGGGCTTGCTGAAGCGACCATTGCATATACCAAAGTGGTCAACGGACAAAAGTTCAGCGAAGAGAAAACATTTTCCGGTAGTTCTGAAGAGGTAAAAAAACAGTTAAAGGAATTTGAGAATCAGGCTAATACTGAAAAAGGCTCTGATGTAGAAATAACTATTGAAAGTATTGATGTTCGTAAGTGAACATCCTCAACTTGAACATGTGAGAAAGGCTGCCTTCGGGTAGCCTTTTTTATTTCTTTATGATTCTGGTTATGACGGGTGGGTAATTCTTAAAAACTTGGCTTTTGCTTTTTGGTTTTTATATTTTTTATAGGGTAGGATGGTGGTTTCGTAATAATGCGACATTATACCAAATTACAGGACCGACGAAAAGCAGTAAAACCTTTGTATTGCTTAAATTTGGCAGCCTTAAAACATACTTATGAAAAAACTTTTTCTTCCCCTATTAGTACTTCTTTCCATTTATGCCAATTCTCAGGCCACGAAGGTACCCGTTTATGCATGGGTCGGTGGTCCGGGAAAAGCCACAGATAAAGAACTTCAAGAACAATTTGCAGATTTTAAGGAAAAAGGTATCGATGGTCTAATGTACAGCGGTGGACACGACCCAGAAACTTACAAAAGAGTGGGTAAGTTCGTGAAAGAGGCGGGTTTGGAATTCCATACTTGGATTCCGACCATGATTCAGGGAGACCCAAAAATTAAACCGGAATGGTATGGCGTAAGTGGCAAAGGAGAATCAACCTATGAGGTGCAGCCATATACTTCTTACTATAAATTTATGTGCCCTAATAAAAAAGGGGTTAGAAAGTATTTGAAGGACTTATATACGGGAGTTGCCGAAGTTGATGAGGTAGACGGAATTCATCTAGATTACATACGCTTTCCCGATGTGATTTTGGCCCGTGGGCTTTGGGAAAAGTACGGTTTGATTCAAGACCGTGAATATCCAGAATATGATTTTTGCTATTGCGATACCTGTACTTCTGATTTTAAAAAGAAAAGTGGTATCGATATCACCAAAGTTGATGATCCGTCTACGGTTCATGAATGGAAGGAATACAGATATGATGTAATCACCGGTTTAGTGAAAGAAATAAAGGAGGCCGTTCATAAAAAAGGTAAGAAAGTTAACGCCGCAGTTTTCCCTGGCCCGACCGTTTCTAAAAAATTGGTTCGTCAAGAATGGAACAATTGGGGTTTAGATGCTTATTACCCAATGAACTACAATGACTTTTATATGGCCAATACCTTATGGATTGGTAGTCAGGTAAAAGAAGAAGTGAAAGCGGCAGGTGATACACCCGTCTATAGTGGTCTTTTTATTTGCCCAAGACCATGGAACAAGGACAATGAGAAGGACCCAGAGGGTCACGGACTCTTACCGGAAGAATTAGGTGATGCCATTAGGGAATCGATGGAGAATGGTGCCGCGGGAATATGTCTTTTTACACCGGGTAGAATGACCGATGCCCATTGGGCCGCTTTTAACGAAGCTATTTATAAAGATTATTCGAAAGAATAAGGTTTGGTCTTCTGACTATTACGGAAAACAAAAAAGGCATCTGAACAGATGCCTTTTTTTGGTAGCCTTTTTTAAGAATTATTCTTCTAAAAATGCTGTCATTTTCTCATTGACCACTGCTGCTTGGTCGATGGATAAAAAATGGCCCGCATTGGATATGATTTCACCCTTTCCTTTGGGCAATCTGTTCGCAATTCTAACAGTTTTTCGTTCATTGATAATATCGTCATCCCCGATTAAAACTAAAACAGGCATTTGTAAAGACTCTAGTTCTTTGGTAGAAAAGGGTTGCATATTGGTTATGAACTTGTTCTCCGATTCTCTTTCCAAACCTAGCTTGTATTGTTCCAAATAAGTATCGCTAATGTTAGATACGTTGGTCGACATGCTTTCCAAACTTTGTGCAATTTGTTTTTCTTTGGAGGAGAGAAGCGTAACGATGTTTTTGAACAAATCTAAACTGGGGCGGATCCAAGTAAAGGTTTGAGCCGGGCTCAGCAATATCATGCTTTTTATCTTTTGTTGATTGCTCAACGCTAAATTCACCGCTAGCCATCCTCCCCTCGATGCTCCGATGAGGTGAAAGCTATCAAGTTCTAGAACAAATAAAATCTCTTTGTACCAAGCGGTAACCTTTTCAACACTTTCAACATCGTCGTAAAGATGCGATTTGCCCGGTTCTAAGAGAAAGTCAATGGCGAAAATGCGGTGATTTTGGGTCAGTGCTTTTATATTGGGGTACCACATGGTAGAACTGGCATTCATGCCGTGCAGTAGAACCACGGGCTCTCCATTTTTTGGTCCACTTACAATGACATGGGCAATGCCATCGGTGGTAGGTATATACAATTCTTCAAAATCAACATCCCATAATTTTAAGGTTTTGTTGTATGCCTGATAGTATGTAGAATCTAGAGGTGCAGCTTTTGTAATGTAATCAGGTACTTTTTTGTATTCTGCATACTTATCTGTGCAGCTTATGAAGGCGACGAATATTGTCAATACTAAAATTAGCCTCATTCGGGGGATTTATAAGGAATGCAAATTTGAGGACTTACCGTTAGACTATCAAAAATCGAGGGCGAAAGTATGACTCTTTCGATAAAATGAAGCGGTATCTGATTCTGAAATTTAAATTTGATCTTCTTAATCTCAAGAAGATACTTTTTCGATTGTCTTAAACTTTTTGCTAAACACTTATACGCATTCTTCTAAAAAACGGTACTATTTGTTGTTTCCTAATTAAATTGATAAGGCAATATCCAATAAAAAAAGCTGCCTTGGCAGCCTCTTTAGTTATTGTAATTGAAAGGTAATAGGTATGCTAAATGGTACTCTTACCGAACGGTCGCGTTGCTTTCCCGGGGTCATCTTAGGTAGCTTATCAAGAATGCGTTTTGCTTCGGCTTCCAGTGTTTTGTCCGGTCCCCGCATTTGAATTTCGCCGATAGTGCCATCTTTTTCTATGACGAACATAGTGCTTACTCTTCCTTCAATCCCCATTTCTTGTGCAATTTCGGGATATTTAAAGTGTTTTTTTATATGTTTCATCATCATTTCTTGAAAGCAGGCTCTTTTATCCTTTTCCTTCTCGCATCCCGGAAAAATGGGGACTTCCTCAATAGAAATAAATGGAATGGTTTCAGGTTCATCAACTTCCATTACTTCAACGTCCGTGACCTGTAAGACTTCCTCATTTTGGTCTGTTTCGGTAGATGCCATTTCGGTTTCCATTTCCTCTTCGTCATCTTCAATGATTTCAATAATCGGCGGTGCCTGAATCGGAGGTGGCGGGGGTGGCGTCTTTAAATGTATCGTTATGGGTACATCTTCCACCAAATCATCGCTGATGTTCATCGAAATGTCATAGTCATAGGTCTTGTCGTAAGTTTTCCATTCAAAAGCCATTAAGGTTATGGCAAGTACCAATAGCAGGGAAAGTAAAAAATACAAGTTTCTGTTGCGATTAATATCGACATTTTGGTTTTTCTTGGGTTCCATCTTTTTCGTTTTAGGGTTTCTGATAATCTAAAACTATATGGTAACTATCATTTATAAAACCACTAATGAGGCAACTACTCTTTTCATTTAGGGAAAGAACTTTTTGCATATAAAGTATTTGGTCGAATTACGATATTTGTTAAATGAATCGGGTTCGCTTCTTTTGCGGTTTGCCGCTAATTTTGATTTATGGCATTTTTCGGTACTAAAGACAAACTACAGATAATCGGTTTTCAGGGTTATGGCACAGATAGCCATTTTTATGCTCGTGGAAGGGCGCTTGAAGATGAACAAATAGACTTAGAGCAAAAAGGGGTACTCAATTTAATCTGGAACACCTACAAGAGATTCGAGACCGATGAAGTCAAAAATACGAAGGTAACCATCACCTTGCCAGATAATCAAAAGATTCAGGGGCAGACCGATAATGCGGGCTATTTTAAAATGAAGGCCGATTTGAGAGATTTAAGAGATTTGACCAATTCTGAGGGTTGGTTGTCTTATGAAGTGTCTTTCAATGATAACTCTCTTAAACGCGAAATTCTTCATCAAAACCGATTTCCGGGCGAAATGTTGATTCCTTTTTCGAGAGCAAAATTTGGCGTGATCAGCGATATTGATGATACCATTCTACACACTGGGGTTGTTTCTTCTTTAAAATGGAAGGTCATCTTCAATACCGTATTCAAAACAGTGGCAAAACGGACTCCCTTGGCGGGTGCAGCCGAATTTTATCAAATGCTGCATCAAGGTAAGTCTGGTGACGAGGCCAACCCAATTTTTTATGTTAGCCATAGCCCGTGGAATATGTACCGATATCTAGAGTTGTTTCTAAAGCAGAACAGTTTCCCAAAAGGACCCATTCTTTTGCGTAGCTTTCCCTTCTTTGGAAGAAAAAGGGTAGAGGGTGAGAAGCCGCAGAAGCAAAAGGAAATACTTAATATTTTAAAGACCTATCCTAACTTGTCATTCATTCTTATTGGCGATAGCGGTGAGCATGATGCCGATATCTATAAGGAAATAGCAGAACTCTATCCCGATCAAATCGCTGCCATCTATTTAAGAAGCGTTTCGCATAAGAAAAAAATGGAGCGCGTAAGAGGCCTCTTCGAAGGTTACAAGACCACACCCGTTCTACTTGTAGAAAGTAGTGAGCAGGCAATTGAGCATGCTAAAGAAAATAACTTTATCTAAATTTAAAAGAGGCCGTTGATTTGCGCGTCGATTCGGTTGATGATAGACCCAAGGTCTTCTGGGTTGCTCACAAAATCAAGGTCGTCTACATCAATAATTAGAAGGTTGCCTTTTTTGTAATCATGGATCCAAGCCTCGTATCGTTCATTAAGGCGGCTTAGATAATCTATTGATATGCTGTTTTCGTACTCTCGTCCGCGTTTATGAATCTGCTTGACCAAATTAGGAATGGAGCTTCTCAGATAAATAAGAAGGTCGGGCGGTTGTACAAGACTTTCCATCAGTTCAAAAAGACTTTTGTAATTGTTAAAGTCCCTATTGGTCATCAGGCCCATGGCATGTAGGTTGGGTGCAAAGATGTATGCATCTTCATATATGGTACGGTCTTGAATGGTATTTTTTCCACTTTCCCGTATTTGCAGTATCTGGCGGTATCGATGGTTTAGAAAGTAGATTTGAAGGTTAAAGCTCCATCGCTCCATCTGTGTATAGAAATCATCAAGGTATGGGTTGTCAACCACGTCTTCAAAATTGGCTTCCCATTTATAGTGCTTGGCCAAAAGCCTTGTTAAGGTGGTTTTTCCGGCGCCGATATTTCCGGCTACTGCAATATGCATAGATTAGTTGCTTTTTGAGTTGAGATTTTCTCTATACTAGATACGAAGGCACAAGATACAAAGGATCCCGTGCAAGGTAAAAATATTGTTTCTAAAAAATCCTTATGATAATTTTAATACGCACTTTTGACTTAAAATTTTTATTTCTAGGTTAAAGATGTAATTTTGCCCCTGATTATAAAAAGAGGAAGGATTTGACTGATTGCAACCTCTTGTTGTCACATCCGAAAATAAGGTTAGTTCGCCGGCAACATAAAAAATGCTAAAGCAGTTGGCAGCTATTTTACCTGTCATACTTCTTTAGGAATATCTTCAAATCCTTCAAAAAATAAAGAAGTATATGTCATATCTTTTTACATCTGAATCAGTAAGTGAAGGACACCCAGATAAGGTGGCCGACCAAATTAGTGACGCATTGTTGGACCATTTTCTGGCTTTTGACCCAGAAAGTAAGGTAGCATGTGAAACCTTGGTAACCACAGGTCAAGTAGTCTTGGCAGGTGAGGTGAAAAGCGATACCTATTTAGATGTGCAGAATATAGCACGCGATGTTATCAATAAAATCGGTTATACGAAAGGTGAATACCAGTTTAGCGGAGACTCTTGCGGTGTAATATCATTGATTCATGAGCAATCACAAGACATTAGTCAAGGTGTGGATCGTGGGGAAAAGGAACAACAAGGTGCCGGTGACCAGGGAATGATGTTCGGATACGCTACCAATGAAACGGAAAATTTTATGCCGTTGGCCTTGGACATTTCCCATAAAATTCTTCAAACTTTGGCCGATTTGCGCAGAGAGGGCTCTGAAATCAGTTATTTGAGGCCTGATGCCAAAGCACAAGTGACCATTGAATATTCAGATGATAATGTACCGGTCAGCATCGATACAATAGTTGTTTCTACCCAACATGATGCATTTGATGCCGATGATGAGGTGATGCTTGCAAAAATCAAAAACGACATCATCAATATTTTGATACCTAAAGTAAAGGCTCAGCTGTCGGAAAGTATTCAGGTGCTTTTTGATGACGACATCAAATACCACATCAATCCTACGGGTAAGTTTGTGATAGGCGGCCCGCATGGCGATACAGGCCTTACCGGTAGAAAGATTATTGTTGATACCTACGGGGGTAAAGGTGCCCACGGTGGAGGCGCTTTTAGTGGAAAAGATCCGAGCAAGGTCGATAGAAGTGCTGCCTATGCCTCTCGCCATATTGCAAAGAACTTGGTCGCTGCCGGAGTTGCCGATGAGGTTTTGGTGCAGGTGAGCTATGCCATCGGCGTTGTCGAACCTACCTCTATTTTCATTGATACTTACGATACATCAAATGTCGGTTTAAGCGATGGTGAAATTGCCAAAAAGGTAGCGCAGTTATTTGATATGCGCCCATTTGCCATCGAAGAAAGATTAAAGCTTAGAAACCCAATTTATCTTGAGTCTGCCGCTTACGGCCACATGGGCAAAGAGCCCCAAACCGTAACCAAGGTTTTTGAATCGCCTTACAACGGTAAGGTAGAAAAAGAAGTAGAATTATTTACTTGGGAAAAGCTGGATAGGGTAGAAGAAGTTAAGAAATTGTTTAATCTCTAATTTTTTTCGGAAATAAGCGGAATTTTAATTTCCGGTACATATATTTGTTTTTCCAAAAAGTTCAAACACATATTGAATAGTTATCAAGAAAGGTGGAGGGAATAGACCCTTTGATACCTTAGCAACCCTTTGCCAAAATAGGTAGAGAAGGTGCTACGTTCTAACCTAAAATCATTTTGGGGCAGATAACGCAACAGATTACTCCCGTAATTTTTCCGCTTTCTTATAACTTTTTAATTGAACCTTGATGAGCAATCATCTAGGGTTTGGATTTTTTAGTATTCGTACAACTTAAAAATCAACAACTATGAGTGAGCTCAACTTTTCTACAAATGCCCTGCACGCGGGCCATGATACTGCTGAAACAGGTGGTACACGTGCGGTGCCAATTTATCAGACCTCTTCTTACGTGTTCAATAACACAGACCACGCCGCGAACCTGTTTTCTCTGGCAGAACTGGGTTTTATTTACACACGTTTGAACAACCCTACCAATGAAATTCTTCAAAAGCGTTTAGCTGCTGTAGAGGGTGGTATTGGTGCCGTGGTATTTTCATCAGGGGCGGCTGCTATTTCAACCGGTCTTATGACTTTATTGAAGGCGGGTGACCACATCGTGGCCTCAAGCAGTTTGTATGGTGGCACCTTCAATCTGTTGAACGTAACATTACCACGTTTAGGTATCACAACAACCTTTGTTGATGCTAGTGATCCAGAAAATTTTGGTAAGGCAGTTCAAGATAATACACGGGCCATCTTTGTCGAATCTTTGGGCAACCCTAAATTAGATGTATTGGACCTGAAAGCTATTTCCGAACAGGCTAAAGCTGCGAAGGTTCCTTTTATTGTTGACAATACAGTAGCTACACCCGCTCTGTTAAATCCGATAGAGTATGGGGCCAACATAGTTATCCATTCCCTTACCAAATATATCGGCGGGCAAGGTACCTCTTTGGGAGGGGCCATTATCGATGCCGGAACGTTCGATTGGGGCAATGGTAAATTTCCTGAATTTACAGAACCTTCTGCCGGTTATCATGGTTTGGTATATCATGAAACTTTAGGTGCGGCTTCTTACACCTTTAAACTGATTTTAGAGGGGCTTCGTGATTTCGGCGGAGCGTTAAGTCCGTTCAATGCATTTCAGATAATTCAAGGTCTGGAGACTTTGAATGTGCGTATAAAACAACATAGCACCAATGCCCTTGAGTTGGCCGAATGGTTAGAGGGCCGTGATGAAGTATCATGGGTGAACTATCCAGGTCTTAAGAGCAGTGAGTATTATGAGTTAGCCCAACAATATTTGCCTAAGGGACAAAGTGGGTTGGTAACCTTTGGTATAAAAGGGGGCTTTGAAGCGGCAAAGAAATTTACCGATGCTACCAAAATATTTTCATTGTTGGCGAACATTGGTGATACCAAATCTTTGATTATTCACCCGGCCAGTACAACCCACCAACAGCTAAATGAAGAACAGCAATTGGGTGCCGGTGTCAGTCAAGATTTGATTCGTCTTTCAGTTGGGTTGGAAGATATTGAAGATTTAAAAGCTGATTTGGCGAATGCCTTTGCTTCGCTGTAATCAAAATAGATAATAAAAATATGGCCCGACCCTATGTTGGTCGGGCCAACTTTAAAGAGAGGTATGCTCCATCATCTTAAAATAAATAATTACATCACCTTGGGTCAGGTTTCCCAAGATATTGAACTTTCCTATCAACTATTCGGGCAAGCGCTTCATAGTGCCCCGATTGTTCTTGTCAACCATGCTTTAACGGGTAATTCAAATGTTACCGGCGATGGTGGGTGGTGGTCTGCGCTTATTGGAGAAGGTAAGTGTATCGATACGAACAAATACACTATCCTTTCATTCAATATTCCTGGTAATGGCCATGACAAGTTTGTCATCGATAACTACAAAGATTTTGTAGCAGGCGATATGGCCCGTATTTTTCTTTTAGGATTGGAGCAACTGGATATTAAAAGGCTCTACGCAATAATCGGTGGTTCATTGGGTGGTGGAATCGCTTGGGAAATGGCAGCACTTAACCCAAGAATTACAGAACATTTGATTCCTGTTGCTTCCGATTGGAAATCTACCGACTGGCTCATAGCCAATTGCCAAATTCAAGAACAGTTTTTGGTGAATTCTAAACAGCCGGTCCATGATGCCCGTATGCATGCAATGCTTTGTTATAGAACACCTGAATCATTCAAGGAGCGTTTTAAACGAAGTACCAATGAAGAATTACAGGTTTTCAATGTTGAAAGTTGGTTAATGCATCACGGCGAAAAGCTTCAAGAGCGTTTTCAACTCTCGGCGTATAAGTTGATGAACCAGCTTTTGAAGACCATCGATATTATGAGAAATGGCGATAAGAACTTTATCGACCTTCAAAATAGCGATACCAATATACACATCATTGGGGTCGATTCTGACCTGTTCTTTACAGCTAAAGAAAATAAAGAAACGTATAAGCAATTGGCTCAAGCCAATAGTAATGTAACCTATGGCGAAGTTCATTCTTTGCACGGCCACGATGCATTTTTAATCGAATTCGATCAAATGGAGCAGCTGTTGGATCCTATTTTTAGGAGAAACGGCAAGTCTAATAGGTTAAAAGTACTCAAGTTTGGGGGTAAATCGTTGGCTAATGGCGAAGGTCTAGGCCGCGTTTTAGATATCATCACCAAAAAGGTAAATGATGGTGAAAATATAGCCGTTATTCTATCGGCTCGAGGTAAGGCCACCGACCAGCTTGAAAATTTACTTGACAAAGCAGCTTCAGGACAAAACTATCATAAAGATTTTGAGGCCTTTGAAAAATACCAACAGCATACGTTTAAGAATGTCAATCTTTCTAATGAATTGAAAGAATTGGCGAAGCTGTTGGAAGGTGTGTCCCTTTTAGGTGATTACAGCCTGAAAATCAAGGATCAGGCTTTGTCTTTTGGGGAGCTAATTTCTGCAAAATTGGTAACCAAGCTCTTAATAGGCAGAGGCATTTCAGCTGAGTTTCTAGATTCAAGAACTGTATTGAAAACAGATTCAAACTTTGGGGATGCAGCCGTGAACGAAGCACAATCAAAAGAGAATGTATTGCGACATTTTGCCCATTTAGAGAAGCAGACGGTTCCGGTAATTACTGGCTTCATTGCTTCTGACGATAAAGGTGATACAACTACTTTAGGGAGAAATGGTAGTAATTATTCTGCTGCCTTGTTCGCTAATTTTTTAAACGCTGATGAGCTTCAAAACTATACCCATGTAGATGGTATTTTTACGGCAAACCCTGATTTGGTTTCCGATGCAAAGCGCATTGCCAATCTTAGCTATGGTGAGGCGAACGAACTCGCGAATTTTGGTGCGACCATTTTGCATGCCAAGACAATCATTCCATTAATTGAAAAGAATATTCCGCTACGCATTTTAAATACCTTCAATGATGATAACGAAGGTACTTTGATCAGTGCAAAAAGTGAGAAGGGCGGCATTAAATCATTATCCGTCATCGAAAATGTTTCCCTTATTAATTTAGAAGGGAGGGGCCTTTTGGGCAAAGTGGGTATCGATGCGAGGATATTCAGGTCGTTGGAGCAAAACAATATTAGTGTCAGTATTGTATCTCAGGGTTCTTCTGAACGGGGTATCGGTCTAGTGGTTGACTCGAACAAGGCTCAAAGGGCCAAAAAGGCTTTGGATGCCGAGTTCGCCGGTGACTATGAGACCCGAGATATCAACATGATTACGGTTCAAAACGAAGTTTCGGTCATATCGGTGGTCGGTCAAGATTTGAGCACCTTTCACCGCCCGTTCAATGCTTTGATAAAGAATCAAGTGGTTCCGTTACTGTTTAACAATACCGTGTCGGGGAAAAATGTGAGTTTGGTCGTGAAAAAATCAGATTTGCATAAGGCCATTAACGTCATGCACGGCCAGATTTTCGGAATCAGCAAAAAGGTGAATTTGGCCATCTTCGGTCATGGTAATGTTGGCGGAACCTTGATTGGTCAGATTCTGCGGTCTAAAAGAACCATCGAAAAGCGCAAGGGTATCGACCTGAATGTATTTGCCGTAGCCAATTCACGAAAAGTATTGCTAGAGCGTAAAGGAATACCTAAAACTTGGAAAACGGCTTTAGAGGAAAAAGGGGTGCCCTATACCTATAACGATGTTATCGATTATGCCAAGAGAAACCATCTTGAAAACTTAATTGCTGTAGATAACACCGCCAATGAAGACTTTGTGGCCAATTATTTTGAATTTGTCGAGAATGGTTTCGATTTGGTATCGTCGAACAAAATTGCCAATACATTAGGGTTTGATTTTTATCAACTTTTACGGGAAGAACTAGGTAAGCACCAAAAGCAATACCTCTATGAAACTAACGTAGGGGCCGGTCTTCCATTGATTGATACTATTAAACTATTGCATCTTTCGGGTGAGAACATCACCCAAATAAAAGGGGTGTTTTCAGGGTCGCTGAGTTATATTTTTAATACGTTCTCAGAATCTGATAAACCGTTTTCCGCTATTTTACTAGATGCGATGAAGAAAGGTTTTACAGAGCCCGATGTGCGTGAAGATTTATCGGGTAATGATGTTGGTAGAAAACTTTTGATTTTAGCCAGAGAACTAGATTTGAGCAATGAATTTTCCGATATCAGTATTAATAATCTTATTCCCGAAGATTTAAGGGAAGGCTCGGTGGATGATTTTCTTGAAAATTTAGATGTCTTGGATGCTAAGTTTAGCGAAATAAAGAAAAACCAAAAACCAGGACATGTTTTGCGTTATGTTGGTGATCTGCATGGTGACCTTCAAAAAGAAAAGGGAATTTTGGAAGTGAAATTGGTTTCCGTGCCTAAAGAAAGCGCTCTAGGTCAGGTAAAAGGTTCCGATTCGATCATTGAAATTTATACGGAGTCGTATGGCAAAAACCCCTTAGTCATACAAGGTGCCGGCGCAGGTGCTGCGGTGACCGCCAGGGGTGTTTTTGGAGATATTTTAAGAATTGCCGAGAAAGGATAGAGTGTAGGAGTTTTGAGTCAAAACTTCTTGGCTAAGAAGTGATTTTGACGAAACGCCATTCATCCGCAAAAAAGAAAAGAAACAAATAAGAAGAGATGAGTAATACTAAATTCGAAACGAAAGCGATAAGAACCCAATTGAACAGGTCTGAAAACCTTGAGCATTCCGTGCCAATGTACGTAACCTCAAGTTTTGTTTTTGAAGATGCAGAAGATATGAGGGCTTCATTCGCTGAAGAAAAAGAACGAAATATCTATTCTCGTTATTCCAACCCCAACTCATCAGAATTTATAGAAAAGGTATGTTTGATGGAGGGAGCGGAAGATGGTTTTGCGTTCGCATCGGGCATGGCCGCTGTTTTTTCGACTTTGGCCGCCTTGCTGAACAGCGGAGACCATGTGATTTCTTCAAGAAGTATTTTTGGTTCTACGCATTCTCTTTTTAATAATTTCTTTCCGAAGTGGAATATTGGCCATTCTTATTTTAAATGCGGTGAAGAAGATAAAATTGAGGGATTGATTACGCCGAACACCAAGATTCTCTATGCGGAAACCCCTACCAACCCTGGGGTAGATGTTTTAGATTTGGAATATTTGGGTAAAATCGCCAAAAAGCATCAGTTAATATTAATAATCGATAACTGTTTTGCTTCCCCCTATTTGCAACAGCCGATTAAGTTTGGTGCCGATTTGGTGATTCACTCCGGTACCAAATTGATGGATGGTCAGGGTCGTGTATTGGCAGGTATTACCGTGGGTAGTAAAGAATTGGTCGATAAGGTATATCGTTTTTCTAGAATTACGGGTCCGGCTTTATCACCATTTAATGCATGGGTGCTTTCAAAAAGCTTAGAGACCTTAGCAGTTCGAGTTGATAGGCACTGCGAGAATGCTTTAAAATTGGCCGAGTTCTTAGAGGGGCATGAAAAAGTGAATTGGGTAAGGTATCCGTTCTTAAAATCGCACCCTAAGCATGAGGTTGCTAAAAAACAGATGAAGGCGGGTGGTTGTGTCGTGGCATTTGAGGTCAAGGGTGGCCTTGAAGCGGGCCAGAAGTTCTTTAACTCTATAAAAATGCTATCTCTATCTGCCAATCTAGGTGACTCAAGAAGTATTGTTACGCACCCTGCTTCAACAACGCATAGTAAGCTGTCGGTAGAAGAAAGAGCAGAAACGGGTATAACCGATGGAACCGTACGTGTATCTGTTGGTTTGGAACATATCGATGATATTATTGCCGATATTGAACAGGCCTTGGGCTAACTAGTTTTTTTGCACGGCAATCATCATGTGAGGGCTGAAGGGTAGTAGGTATTCGTCGTTTTCGGTAATGGCAACCAGCTCTTGAAGGGTTTTCTTGTTTTTGCCGTGCAACATACTTGAGAAATAATCTTTGTCGAGCCATGCCATTCCTTCGACGGCATGTAGGTTTAAAAACTTTAGGTCAGCCGATGCGAACTCTTTTTTTAGTTCGTCCGGTCGATGGTAATATGCTTCTGCCAAGAGACCCGGAAAATTTTTTGGCGGATTGTGGATGCTTTTGGTGAGCTCTTCTTTGCACATTTTAAAGAAACTTTTGTCATGTATGAATCCGTTTAAGAGGCCCACCAGTGTAGAAGCCGTATAGTTGATGGCGAATCCTAAAATGATTCCTCCTGGTTTTAGAACCCTTTTGGCTTCCATTATGGTTTGAATGCGGTCTTCATGCTTCTGAAGATGGTACAAGGGCCCGTGTAGAATGACTAGGTCGGCAAACCCATTTTTGATATCCAGTTTTCTCGACTCTCCGGCAATGACGGTAAATGGGTTTTCTAACTTCTTCGATCTTTTATTGGCTAACTTGAGATGTTTCTTTACGGGCTCGATCAAATACACTTGATGATTTAATTCAGCCAGCCATTCTGAGTACTTTCCCGTACCCCCGCCAACATCTATAATCGTTTGTCCTCTAGATTCTAAGTACTTGGTGATAAGATCTTTAATTCTTTCGAATTCGAAAATTCCCATACCTTTTTCCAACCGGGTCTCTTCGCTTGCTTCATTGTAAAAAGACTCAATTTTGTTGCTTATCAATTGACGTTTTTGATTTTTGCTCATGTAGTCGCTTCGTGAGTGAATAGATTTACGCGTAGGTTACTTATCGGCCAAATGTTTTGATTGTATTTCGGTAGCCACCTCATGCGCGATGGTCACTAATAATTCGGCAAACTCAGCAACGCCTTCCAAGGCATCTTCTAGATAGATGTATTTGCCCCGAAGTTTATTGGAATCTGGTTGGTAGAAATGCTCCATACCTTGGTCATATTCAGCCGTAATGTACTGGTCATAAAAAGTGTTATAGTCTTCAATGGTCTGCAGAAAATTTTGATGTACCGTATTGAAACGTGTCACCTTTTTAAAGATTTCAATATCTACATCTTTCAATAGGCCACTTTGAACAAATGATTTGATGATGGGCACCTTCCAGTAATCACCGTACAGTATGGTCTTGACAGGAATTTTCTTTTGTCCTATCAAACTGTCTGACTGTTTGTCTAAATTCAAGAAGAACTGAACAAAGCCTTTTTCGTTTTCTCTTTTTCCCGATTCGTAGAATGCATTAAGATCCTCATAAATGGCTGTGTAGATTTCCCTTTTTTTTCTTTCTTCGGTTTTACTTTCTTGGTAATTATTAAGCCAAAACGCTAAGAAGACGCCAACAAAAACGACCAGAAATTCAAAGAAATATTTATACAACTGCGGTAAATATTTTCGATAGGCAGCAAACTTTTGACCCATGGTTTGTGGTTATAGCGATTGTTTCAAAACTACTAATTAATGTTTTTACATGTTTCTGAATCTATATCCTTCAAACAAAAAAGTAATACTTGGTAGATAAAGGTCTCGACGATGTAAATCTTAATTTTCTGTATCTTCGCCCTATGCTCTCTAAAAAGACAAAATACGGTCTCAAAGCATTGACCTACCTCGCTTCGCAAAAAGATAAGGCGCCCGTTCAGATTTCTGAAATAGCCAAGTGCGAGAATATATCGCAGAAATTTTTGGAGAGTATTTTACTTTCCCTGCGAAAAAGCGGTTTTTTGGGTTCTAAAAAAGGTAAGGGTGGTGGATACTACCTTATAAAAGACCCCAATGAAGTGCTGATGACCGATGTAATGCGAGTTCTTGAAGGCCCCATATCTATGGTGCCTTGTGTCAGTTTGAACTTTTATGAAAAGTGTGCCGATTGCCGAGATGAAGCTACTTGCTCGGTAAACAAACTTATGCTGAAGGTAAGGGACGCTAATTTAGAGGTGTATCGAAACAATACCCTGGCAGACCTAATTATCTAATTTAATTGGTATTCAGACGCTTACGAGTGATCGAATAATTCTCAATAAAAAGGATAGTATGTTAATAATCTACTAAATCTATAGGGTAATTGTAATTTCTGGGCAGGTTATACGTCTAATTAGACAAATTTGTCTTATTTTTGTTTACTCTATTAAATTGATAGGATAATAAGATTATGATTGTAGATCAGCTTACTGTGGATTCTAAAAATGAAAAAACCACTTTCCGTAAAGACAAAGCATCGGAGAGCCCTAAGAGAAGTATCGTAAAGTCTATTAGTTGGAGGATTGTTGGAACCATAGATACCATTATCATTTCTTGGATAGTGACCGGCACGTTGACATTGGCCTTCTCTATCGGTTTAATAGAATTGGTAACCAAAATGGTACTGTACTTTTTCCACGAGCGAATTTGGAACAAAATATCTTGGGGTAAATAAATTTAAGAAATGAGTTTTTCAGAAGAATTGATTCAAGAACAAAACAAGAAGTTTGAAGGGTCCAGCCCTCAAGAGATAATATCATGGGCCATTGAAAATGCCAAAAATGCGGTGGTGACCACCAACTTTAGGCCTTATGAGGTGAACATTCTTCATGCCGTTACACAAGTGAAGGCCGATATACCGGTTATTTGGTGCGATACGGGTTATAACACGCCCAACACCTATCGCCATGCCGAAGAGCTAATCGAGCGTTTGGGGCTTCAAATAGATTTGTATGTGCCTCAACAGACGACCGCTCATAGAGATGTGGTTATGGGTGTTCCGCAAATAGACGACCCAAGGCATGCTATATTCACTGAGCAGGTGAAATTAGAGCCTTTTAGAAGAGCTATGGAGGCACATCAACCAGATGTTTGGTTTACCAACTTGAGAAAAGGGCAAACTGCACTTAGAGATTCGTTAGATGTTTTGAGCCTTAGCAAAGATGGTGTTTTGAAGGTGAGTCCTTTTTATCATTATAGTGATGCGGAGCTCGATACTTATTTGGCCGAATACGAATTACCGAACGAACATAAATATTTTGATCCTACGAAGGTTTTGGAGAACCGTGAATGTGGATTGCATACCTAATTGACAATTATGAACTCCAACTAAGTTGGATTTAAAAGAATTACAAACTTGGAAACAGTTACTAAAGAACAAATTACCGATACGGCACTTTTAGGTGCTACAGGAGATGTGTCCAACGCATTGGAAAATGAGGCCATTTATATTATTAGGGAAGTAGCCGCACAATTTGAAAGACCTGTATTGTTATTCTCAGGTGGTAAAGACTCCATCACATTGGTGAGATTGGCGCAGAAGGCTTTTTGGCCGGCGAAAATACCTTTTCCTCTAATGCACATTGATACAGGGCATAACTTTCCTGAAACCATCGAATTTAGAGATCGTTTGGTAGAAGAATTAGGCTTAGAGTTGATTGTGCGTAATGTGCAAGATTCTATTGATCAAGGTAAAGTGAAAGAAGAAACTGGTAAATATGCCAGTAGAAATATGTTGCAGACCACTACTTTGTTAGATGCCATTGAAGAATTCAAGTTTGATGCCTGTATTGGGGGTGCCCGTAGAGACGAAGAAAAAGCGCGTGCGAAGGAAAGAATTTTTTCGGTTCGCGATGATTTTGGTCAGTGGGACGAGAAAAACCAGCGCCCTGAGTTGTTCGACATGTTGAACGGCCAAATTGAATTGGGGCAGAACGTTCGTGTATTCCCGATCAGTAACTGGACCGAGTTGGATGTGTGGAGCTATATTGAAGCAGAGAATATCGAAATACCATCTATTTATTTTGCACACAAGCGTAAGACATTTTTAAGAGACGGTCTTATTTGGTCTGCCGAGGACGATGTGGTTTTTAGGGCCGAAGACGAGTTGGTAGAAGAGCGTACGGTACGGTTTAGAACTGTTGGCGATATGTCATGTACCGCAGCGGTCGAATCTGAAGCCGATACGATTGCCAAGGTGGTTTCCGAGATTAGGGATTCTTCCATTTCGGAAAGGGGCGCCCGAATTGATGATAAACGATCAGAGGCGGCCATGGAGAAACGTAAGCAACAAGGATATTTTTAGGAAAGTTAATAGTTAAAGTTCTGAGTTAAAAGTGGGGTTGTGAAGATTATGTTGGCGACCCGAAACTATTAACCAACAATCATACAAAGATGAAAGTATTAAAATTAGCAACAGCAGGTAGTGTAGATGACGGTAAAAGCACCTTGATCGGACGTTTATTGTACGATACAAAATCGCTGACAACAGATAAATTAGAAGCTATTGAAAAAACCAGTAAGCAACGTGGTTACGATTACTTGGATTTTTCTTTGGCAACTGACGGGCTTGTAGCAGAAAGGGAGCAGGGTATCACTATTGATGTGGCTCACATTTATTTTTCTACAGCTACTAAAAGTTACATTATTGCCGATACTCCAGGTCACGTAGAATATACCCGTAACATGGTTACCGGTGCTTCTACTTCTCAGGCGGCGATTATTTTGATCGACGCGAGAAAAGGGGTGATCGAGCAGACCTACAGACACTTTTTTATCAATAATATGCTTCGAGTGAAGGATGTTATTGTTGCTATCAATAAGATGGATTTGGTAGATTATTCCGAAGAAACTTTCAATAGCATCAAAGCTGACTTTGAAGAGTTGATGAGCAAAAGGGATTACCAAGAACAAAAAATCACCTTTATTCCCGTAAGCGCCCTTAAAGGTGACAATGTGGTGAACAAATCTGATGCGATGTCTTGGTACGAAGGGCAGACCTTGTTACAGCATTTAGAAGAACTAGATTTAAAGGATATTTATAATACAGGTACGCCAAGATTTCCTGTACAGTATGTTATCAGGCCAAAAACAGATGATTTCCATGATTTCAGAGGTTTTGCCGGAAAAGTTTACGGTGGGGAATTGAGTGTAGGCGATGAAGTAGTGGCTCTACCATCACAAACCCGATCTAGAATTAAGGAAATCTATTTCCATAATCAAAAATTCCAGACAGCTTCAAGAAGGTCTTCGGTAACCATCACTTTAGAAGATGAGATCAATGTGAGTAGAGGTGATATGTTGGTGAAAGTAGGCGATTTGCCTACCATCGACAAGCAATTTACCGCTACCGTTTCATGGATGGATTCTGATAAGCTGACCCTTGGTAAGAAATATGTGGTGCAACACGGTGTCAATAAGGTGTTGGCGAAAGTAGATAAGATTCATCACAAGATTAGTCCAGATTATTCAGGTATAGATACCGATGTTGATGGTTTGGGCATGAACGATATAGCGCAAGTGTCTTTCAAATTGAACAAGCCCATTTTCTATGATAAATTTAAAGATCATCGTACCAATGGCTCGTTTATTTTGATTGACTCCCAGACCAATAGTACGGTCGGGGCAGGATTTATAGGCTAGAGGTACACTTTTAAAGGTGCTGGTTGTAAAATGCCTTTGAAGTATGATTTTAGATTTTACCTATTTAGTCTATAGGAAAAATATAATTAAAGAACTGAATTAGTTCATCGAATAAGAAAGAAGAAAAACATGCAGAGTTTTAGAACCGAAATAGAAAACCCAGTAGTAGAGAAAGATATTCTCGAGTTGGAAAGAAAGATTAAACTCTTTCATGATGGCAAGGTAGATGAGGAGAAATTCCGAAGTCTTCGTTTGGCTAGAGGGGTATACGGTCAGCGTCAACCTGGCGTTCAAATGATTCGTATCAAACTTCCGTATGGTAAGGTTACCTCAAAGCAGCTAAAGCGTATCTGCGATGTTTCCGATGAGTATTCTACGGGTAGATTGCACATTACTACTCGCCAAGATATTCAAATTCACTATGTTGATTTGAACAGAACACCAGAATTGTGGGCAGAACTGGAGAAAGATGATGTTACACTTCGAGAAGCCTGTGGTAATACGGTAAGGAACGTTACAGCTAGTGAAACGGCGGGTATCGATGTTGATGAGCCTTTCGATGTTTCACCTTATGCCCATGCTTTGTTCCAATATTTTTTACGTAACCCTATCAGTCAAGAAATGGGCCGTAAGTTCAAGGTTTCTTTTTCTTCGAGCGATGCCGATACAGGTTTGTCTTACATGCATGATTTAGGCTTTATTGCCAAAATTAAAGATGGCGTTAAAGGTTTTAAAGTGATGTTGGGTGGCGGACTAGGTTCCCAACCGCGTCATGCAGACGTACTTTTTGAATTTTTAGAAAGTGATAAAATCATTCCTTTAATGGATGGTGTTGTTCGGGTTTTCGACCGATACGGTGAGCGTAAGAGCAGGGCCAAGGCTCGTATGAAGTTCTTGATTAAAGATGTGGGTCTTGATGGTTTTAAAGAGCTGTTGGAAGCCGAGCAGAAAGCAGTTCCTCATCAGTCGTATACTATCGACGCAGAAGCTTATCCGCAAGTAAAAATTGCCGATGCCCAACCCAAAGAGGTAGAGATTGAAGATAAAGAGGCTTTTGAAGCTTGGAAATCGACCAATATCGTTTCTCAAAAACAAGAAGGTTTTGTTGCCATAGGTATCAAAGTTCTTTTAGGCGATTGGTACACCGACAAAGCTAGACTTTTGGCTGATTTGGTCAGCGAATATGCTGCCGGTGAAATACGATTGAGCTTACGTCAAAATATTTTGATCCCCCATGTGAGGGAAGAGTTGGTACCATTTTTCTACAAAGCGCTATCTAAGTTAGGATTTGCAGAAGCTGGTTATAACAGAGCTTTGGATATCACCGCCTGCCCAGGTACAGATACTTGTAATCTTGGTATAGCCAGTAGTACTGGTATTGCCGAAGAACTTGAAAGAGTAATCAAGGCTGATTATCCGCAGTACATATCCAATCCTGATGTGGTTATTAAAATTAGCGGTTGTATGAACGCCTGTGGTCAGCACAACATGGCGCATATCGGTTTTCAAGGTATGAGTGTTCGTACAAAAGACAAATTGGTAGCGCCTGCATTGCAAGTGCTACTCGGAGGAGGTAATGATGGAAACGGAAATGGCCGTTTTGCCGATAAAGTGGTGAAGATACCAAGTAAGCGGGGTCCAGAGGCTTTACGATTAATTTTAGACGATTATGATGCCAATGGAAACGGACAATCGTATGCAGATTATTACCAAGAAAAAGGACAAATGTATTTCTACGATTTCTTGACGCCACTTTCCGATGTTACCAATCTAACTGCAGAAGATTTTATTGATTGGGGTAATACAGAACGCTATGAAAAGGCGATTGGTGTAGGTGAATGTGCCGGGGTTGTCATCGATTTGGTAGCTACTTTATTATTTGAAAGTGAAGAGAAAAATCAAAATGCGATTGAAGCCTTGAAAGAAGGTAAATGGGCAGCTAGTATTTACTACTCCTATACCTCAATGGTAAATTCGGCGAAAGCCTTATTGACCTCTGAAAAAGCTAAAGTGAATACCCATGCCGGTATCATTAAAGATTTCGATGAGAAGTTCGTAGCTGCCGGTAAGATAGAATTGGGCCGAGGTTTTGAAGATTTGGCACTTCAATTAAATAGAAATGAGCCTACTGAGGAATTCGCCAAAAGTTATTTGGCCGATTCTCAAGAGTTTTTGAAAACTGTAGAGGCTTACAGAAAACAAGAATTGGCAGAAGCCTAATACGAATGGAATTTAACACGACCACATATCATCAACCTAAAGATTTCGGCGACAACGGTAAGCTTACCATCGTCGGTGCTGGCCCTGGTGATCTTGAGTTGATTACCGTCAAGGCCATCAAGGCCTTGAATACGGCTCATGTGGTCTTGTACGATGCCTTGGTAGCTACTGAGCTACTTGACTATGCCCCAAATGCAGAGCATGTGTTCGTGGGTAAGCGTAAAGGATGTTACGCTTATCAACAAGAGCAAATCAATGATTTAATTGTCGGCCGTGCTAAGCAAGGTAAGCATGTGGTACGACTAAAAGGCGGCGACCCATTTGTTTTTGGCCGCGGTGCCGAGGAAATGGAATTTGCGGCTGAACATGGTGTGGAGGTAGCAATGGTACCAGGGGTATCATCTTGTTTGTCGGTTCCGGCATCACAACATATTCCAGTGACCAAAAGAGGGGCCGCCGAAAGTTTTTGGGTGATTACGGGTACTACCAAAGAGCATAAATTGTCAAACGATGTTGCCTTGGCAGCCAAGAGCAGCGCTACAGTTGTTATTTTGATGGGAATGTCAAAATTAGGACAGATTGTTGAGCTCTTTAAAAAGGAAAATAAAGCCGAGACCCCGATTGCAATTATTCAGAATGGTACACGCCCAGATGAGAAAATGGCCGTTGCCACTATCGATACGATTGAAAAGGAAGTAAAAGAAAAAGAATTGACCAATCCTGCCATCATTATTATTGGTGAGGTAGTCAACCATCGGATGCAAATGTGGGAACTGGTCAAAAGAAATGAATTTGAGTTAAGTTAAGCGATATGATAAAAACTGATGTATTAATAATTGGCGCAGGGCCAACAGGTCTATTTACAGTATTTGAAGCCGGATTGTTGAAATTGAAATGTCATTTGATAGATGCGTTGCCACAACCAGGCGGTCAATGTTCGGAAATATATCCTAAGAAACCAATTTATGATATTCCGGCATTTCCTGAGATTTTGGCAGGTAAACTGGTCGACAACCTAATGGAGCAAATAAAGCCGTTCGAGCCAGGTTTTACCCTAGGTGAGCGTGCCGAGAAATTAGATAAGCAAGAAGACGGTTCTTTTATCGTAACTACCAATAAAGGTACACAACATCATGCGCCTGTAGTGGTTATTGCCGGTGGTCTTGGTTCTTTCGAGCCTAGAAAGCCGCCTATTTCGAACATAGGCGATTTTGAAGATAAAGGTGTGGCTTACATGGTAAAAGACCCTGAAGTATATCGCAATAAAAAAGTGGTGATTGCAGGTGGTGGAGACTCAGCTTTGGATTGGGCTATTTTCCTGGCCGATGTCGCCTCAGAAGTATCATTGGTTCATAGAAGAAACGAATTTCGTGGTGCTCTTGATTCTGTAGAAAAAGCTTCAGAATTGGCCAAATTGGGTAAAATTAAACTGTTTACCGAAGCGGAAGTTAAAAGACTATATGGAGACGACCATTTAGAGGCGGTAGTAATTAAGCACAATGATTCTGAAAAAGGAGAAACCTATGTAGAGGTTGATAATTTCATTCCATTGTTCGGGTTGTCGCCAAAATTAGGTCCGATTGGTGATTGGGGTCTTGAAATCGAGCGTAACGCTATTAAAGTGAACAATGCAAAAGATTATCAAACCAATATCCCCGGTGTATTCGCTATCGGTGATGTGAATACATATGAAGGTAAGTTGAAACTGATTTTATCCGGTTTCCATGAAGCGGCCGTCATGTGTCAATATGCTTATCAAATCATTAATCCTGGTAAGAGATTTGTAATGAAATATACCACGGTAGGTGGTGTTGAAGGATTTGATGGTTCTAAAAAAGTTGCTAAGAAAGAGGTGGTGCAAAGCATCTCTTAAGCAAATCGATTCTTAGTTCATTTATATGTTAGAAATGGTTTCAAAACCTTCTCGGGCGAAAGGCTTCGAGGAGGTTTTGTTCCATTGTCAAAAAAGTTGAGGTTTATTTGTTTTTGGCGCGGCCTTGACGTTACTTTGCAGCCGTTCATTTAAACACTGAAGTCGTTATCAAGAAAGGCGGAGGGAATAGACCCGGTGAAGCCTTGGCAACCCTTTTCCCATAAAGAAGGTGCTACATTCTATCCTCAAAAGTAGGGCAGATAACAGAAGGGCGTTCGTCCCCATTCTTTTTCCTTGCTTGATATTGATTTTGAACTACCCTGAGGTGTAACCTTGATGGAGTGTTTTTTTTGCGTCCTTTTTTGAAATAGATTAAAAGAGATGAAAGATATTAGGCAAATATTGCAAGAGCGAATTTTAGTTTTGGATGGTGCCATGGGTACCATGCTGCAACGCTATAAATTCACTGAAGAAGATTTTAGAGGGGAGAGATTCAAAGATTGGGAACATCCGTTACAGGGTAATAACGACTTGCTTTCCTTGACCCAATCAGAGGCTATAGCCGAGGTGCATAGAAAATATTTTGCTGCCGGTGCCGATATAGTCGAAACGAACACATTTTCAGGCACAACGATTGCGATGGCCGATTATCATATGGAGGATTTGGTGTACGAGCTCAATTATGAATCGGCCCGAATCGCCAAAATGGTTGCAGATGAGTTTACGACCAAAGAACCTGACAAGCCACGTTTTGTAGCCGGTAGTATCGGCCCGACCAATAAAACGGCAAGCATGAGCCCAGATGTAAACGATCCGGGTTTTAGGGCCATCTCTTTTGATGAACTTCGTATTGCCTATAAACAGCAGGTTGAGGCCTTGTTAGATGGAGGGTCGGACATACTTTTGGTAGAGACTATTTTCGATACACTGAACGCCAAAGCGGCCCTTTTTGCCATTGAAGAGGTGAAGGAAGAAAGAAATATAGACCCACCCATCATGGTCAGTGGTACGATAACAGATGCTTCCGGAAGAACGCTTTCGGGGCAAACGGCTGAAGCTTTTCTGATATCGATATCCCATATTCCAATTTTATCGGTCGGTTTCAATTGTGCACTTGGTGCTAATCAATTGGTGCCTCATTTAGAGGTATTGTCGTCCAGAACCGATTATGCCGTTTCTGCACACCCAAATGCGGGTTTGCCAAATGCATTTGGTGAATATGACGAAACCCCGGAGCAGATGGCGGCACAAATCAAGGAATATGTTGAAAAGGGACTGGTAAATATTGTAGGTGGTTGTTGTGGTACTACTCCTGAGCATATTACGGCCATTGCTGATTTGGTAAAGGCTTATACTCCAAGAAATGTTTTAGTCGGATAGATAGTTGACGTTGCTCGTTTTTCGTTCATCGTTGTGCGTGTTTCAGAATATGCAATGATTAGTTGAAATTAAAAATGGACTATAAGGAATTAGATGTCTGGTTGAAGGCAAGGGAATTGGTTAAGAAAATTTACATTTTGACCACATCTTTTCCTAATGAAGAACAGTATGGGCTGACCTCTCAGATAAGAAGGTCTTCTATTTCAATATCGTCTAATATAGCCGAGGGATGTGGAAGACAAACGGTAAAGGAAACCATCTATTTTTTACATATAGCCAGAGGGTCGCTTTTTGAATTGGAAACGCAGGTCATTTTGGCTGATGATTTAGGATATATTACTATGAATGCCGTAGATACTTTAAAAGAAATAGAAAGAGTAAAAATGTTGCTAAATGGCTTTATTAATTACCATAAAAAATTATGAGTAGCGAACAACGACCAACCAGTAACGAGAAACGATTATTGCGTTTGAGTGGGCTGGAACCTCTTGTCATCACCTCCGATAGTAATTTTATCAATGTGGGCGAGCGTACAAATGTCGCGGGGTCGAGAAAATTTTTACGCTTGGTCAAAGAAGAGAAATTTGATGAAGCGCTAGATATTGCCCGCGAACAGGTCGAAGGTGGTGCCCAGATTATTGACATCAATATGGACGATGGTCTTATTGATGGAAAGGAAGCCATGGTCAAGTTTCTTAATTTGGTTATCTCAGAGCCTGATATCGCCCGTGTGCCCATAATGATCGATAGTTCTAAATGGGAAATTATTGAGGCCGGTCTGCAAGTCGTTCAGGGCAAATCGGTAGTGAATTCCATTAGCTTAAAGGAAGGTAAGGAAGAGTTCGTTCACCATGCCAAGCTGATCAAAAGGTATGGGGCAGCTGTAATCGTCATGGCTTTTGATGAGGTGGGCCAGGCAGATACTTATGATCGGCGTATTGAGATTTGCCAAAGGTCGTACGATATTTTAGTGAACGAAGTGAATTTTCCGCCGGAAGATATCATCTTCGATTTAAATATTTTCCCCGTTGCCACGGGTATGGAAGAGCATAAGCTCAACGCTATCGATTTTATCGAGGCCGCCCGTTGGGTTCGTGAAAATTTACCCTATGCCAGCGTAAGCGGTGGGGTAAGCAACGTATCATTTTCTTTTCGAGGTAACAACCCCGTTCGAGAGGCCATGCACTCCGTATTTCTTTACCATGCGATAAAGGCAGGTATGAATATGGGTATCGTCAACCCGAGTATGTTAGAGGTATACGATGATATTCCAAAAGATTTGTTGGAAAAGGTTGAAGATGTTATTCTTAACCGAAGGGATGATGCTACAGAACGCCTATTGGAATTTGCCGAAACCGTGGTAGGCAAAGCCAAAGAAAGTAAGGTCGATTTGTCTTGGCGAGAAGATTCATTGCAAGATAGGATCACCAGGGCCCTGGTGAAAGGTATTGATCAGTATATTCTTGAAGATGTGGAGGAGGCACGGTTGGCCTCTAAAAGGCCCATTGAAGTAATCGAAGGTCATTTGATGACTGGTATGAATGTCGTGGGCGACCTTTTCGGAAGCGGTAAGATGTTCTTGCCACAGGTGGTAAAATCTGCAAGGGTAATGAAGAAAGCAGTAGCCTATTTATTGCCTTTTATTGAGGAAGAAAAGTTGCAAAACCCCGATGGGGCAGAAGATAAAGGCAATGGTAAAATACTTCTAGCAACCGTAAAGGGCGATGTTCACGATATCGGAAAGAACATCGTGAGCGTAGTTTTGGCCTGTAACAATTACGAGATCGTAGATTTAGGAGTGATGGTGCCTCCTGAAAAAATTCTGGAAACCGCAATTCAGGAAAAGGTAGATATCATTGGTCTAAGTGGTTTGATTACACCAAGCTTAGATGAAATGGTGCACTTGGCCAAAGAAATGGAACGAAAGAACTTTTCAGTGCCTTTATTGATCGGTGGCGCTACCACTAGCAAGGCGCATACCGCCGTAAAAATAGACCCGCAGTATAAACACTCGGTTGTGCACGTAAATGACGCCTCTAGGGCTGTTACCGTGGTGGGAGATTTACTTCAAGAAGAAACATCACAAACGTATAAGCACAATATAAAAAAAGATTACGATGAGTTTAGGGTCAAATTCTTGAACCGTTCGCAGCATAAAGAATACAAGAGTCTAGAACAAGCCAGAAAGAACAAGTTTCAGATTGATTGGAAAACTTCTGAAATCGTAAAGCCTAAGAAACTCGGAATAGAGATAATTGAAGAAATGGATTTGGAAAAGTTGGTACCCTATATCGACTGGACCCCATTTTTTAGAAGTTGGGAACTTCACGGCAGGTATCCTGATATTCTAACGGATAAGGTGGTGGGTGTGCAGGCTACTGACCTTTTTGCCGACGCCCAAAAAATGTTGAAGGATGTTTTGGTAAACAAAAAGCTTACCGGGAAGGGAGTTTTCGGGCTATTCCCGGCCAATACCCTTGCCAATGAAGATGACATTAAGGTTGAAGTTGAGGGTAATGATTTTATTTTTAGAACCCTAAGGCAGCAACTACAGCGTAGGGAAGGAGTGCCCGATTACGCCTTGGCAGATTTTATTGCTCCGGAAACCTCGGGAAGACAAGACTATATGGGCTGTTTTTGCGTCACCACCGGCTTCGGTACAGATGAACTTTCAAATCAATACGTAAAAGATTTAGATGATTATAATTCCATTATGATCAAGGCCATTTCAGATCGCTTGGCGGAAGCTTTTGCAGAATATCTTCATGAGAGGGTGCGAAAGGAATATTGGGGCTATGCGGCTGAAGAACGTTTGGATAATGAGGCTTTGATAGATGAGAAATATAAGGGTATACGTCCTGCTCCCGGCTATCCAGCTTGCCCTGATCACTTAGAAAAATTGACGATTTGGGAGGTCTTGAAAGTCGAAGAGCAAATCGGGGTCACCTTAACCGATAGTTTGGCCATGTGGCCCGCGGCTTCTGTCAGCGGATATTACTTTGGCAATGCCGAGGCCAGGTATTTCGGACTTGGAAAAATTAAAGAAGATCAGGTGAAGAATTTTGCCGAGCGAAAAAATATTGCTTTCGAAGAAGCTGCTAAATGGTTGGCACCTAATATAGCTGATGATTAAGATGAAAAAGTTTATAGAACTGCATTTAGGAAGTCATATTATCAGTCATGGGTATGATGATGATAATATAGAGATTGAAGAATCTGTAACAGTAGAAGGGTTTTCTAAAAAGCTGGTATCCGTGGATAGGATAAAATCCTTAAGCGAAAAATTTATTTTGACCGATTATTTAGATGGCCGTTGGATTTATTGGGAATACCAAGAAAATTACGATGAGGTGAAGGCCTTATTACTCAATTTATAAAAATCAACAAGCCGAAGTTAAAACTGAAGAATGAAAATTACCGACCATATTAAAAATGCAAAAGGGGAAACTTTGTTTTCTTTTGAAATAGTACCGCCGGTCAAGGGCAGAAATATTCAAGAGCTCTACAATAATATTGATCCTTTGATGGAGTTTAAACCACCTTTTATTGATGTTACCACCTCTCGCGAAGAGTTTGTCTATCGTGAAAAAGACGGCTTGCTTGAAAAACAGGTGACCCGAATGAGACCCGGTACGGTTGGTATTTGTGCCTCTCTACAGCATAAATATGGTGTAGATACAGTACCTCATGTGCTTTGTGGCGGCTTTACCAAAGAAGAGACCGAATACCTCTTGGTCGACTGTCAATATTTAGGTATCGAGAATCTAATGGCCTTAAGGGGAGATGCCCGAAAGGATCAGCAATATTTTGAAGCTACCAAAGGCGGACATGCTTATGCGACCGATTTGGTAGGGCAGATAAAAGATCTCAATTCAGGAAAATACCTTCATGATGATTGTCAAATGGATCACCTACCCGATTTCTGTATTGGAGTGGCGGGGTATCCGGAAAAGCATTTAGAGGCACCCTCTTTAAAATCTGATCTTAAAAGACTCAAAGAAAAGGTAGATGCCGGTGCGCATTACGTCGTGACCCAAATGTTCTTCGATAATCAGAAATACTTTGAGTTTGTAGAAGCTGCCAAGGCAATGGGAATCAATGTGCCTATTATTCCGGGTATTAAACCAATTGCTGTTAAAAGGCACTTACAGGTATTGCCCCAAGTGTTTAGAATAGACCTTCCTCAAGATTTAATAGATGCTGTTGATGACTGTGCCACCAATAAAGATGTTAGACAAGTAGGTATTGAATGGGCCATTCAACAATCGAAAGAATTAAAAGAAGCTGGAGTTCCCGTCCTGCACTATTATTCAATGGGCAAGTCAGATAACATCAAGGCTATTGCAAAGGAATTATTTTAAAATACAGGCGGCCCAAAAGGGCCGCTTTCTTTTTTATGTTTCCTGCTTTGAATATCGGTCGAGCTGTTTACCTTTGCCTGCCATGAACCTGAGGGTATTTGCAATTCTTTTTTTTATCGCTGTTTTTGGTCGTTCCCAAGAGGGAAAGCCTTCTCATAGTTATACGTTTGATGCGAATGCTTTTTATGGTTCCATTTTGCTGCACAACCCTGATATTTCGCATCTGATTACCGAACATCCATCGGGTGTAATATTGGGTTACAACCGAAAAACTTTTGGTTTGGAAGAGTGGCAGCAGTACTACAACTACCCCGATTTAGGTGCCTCTTTCATCTATCAAGATTCACATAATGAAACTCTGGGTGACGCCTACGGTCTGTATGCACATTTCAATTTTTATATCTTTAAAAGAAATCTACAGTTTAGAATTGGTCAAGGCTTGGCCTATGCTACCAACCCTTACGACCGTGAGACCAATTTTAGAAACAATGCGTATGGCTCTCGATTTTTGAGTTCCACCTTTATGATGTTCAATTTCCATAAAGAACATCTCTATAAGAATCTAGGTCTGAAATTAGGCTTGTCAATAGTCCATTACTCAAATGCCAACGTTAAAGCGCCCAATACCTCTACGAATACAATTGCTTTTAATGCAGGGCTGGTATATAGTTTAGACGGCGAGGAGATGGATTATATAAAGAGGGAAAAAGAGAAGATTACCGAACCTGTTCGTTATAATTTGGTACTTCGTGGTGGGGTCAATGAAAGTGATAATATTGGCCATGGGCAATACGGTTTCTTTATCTTATCGGGGTATGCCGATAAGCGGTTGGGGCGTAGAAGCGCTATTCAATTGGGTACTGACGTATTCTTTAGCAACTTTTTAAAGGAGCTGATCGAGTTTCAATCCATTTCATTTCCGGAAAATGATATCGATGCTGACACCGATCACAAGAGGGTGGGTGTCTTTTTAGGACACGAACTCTTTATTAATAAACTATCCATAGGTACTCAATTGGGCTATTATGTCTATTATCCTTATGATTTTGAAGGTAAATTATACAATCGAGTGAGCATCAAAAGATATTTTGGAGACAAAGTCTTTGGGGTGGTAAGCCTCAAATCGCACGGTGCAGCTGCCGAAGCTGTAGAATTTGGTATCGGGGTACGCTTATAAACGGGAGATTTTGAATACAGAAAGACTACATAAACCGTATAAAAACACCAAGAGGAAAAATCAAGTTGCGCATTGGGTAACGACGCTATTTTTCTTGGTTGTTTTGTGTTTCAATCTTGGCTGTAATAATGAATCGGCACCTGATTGTTTGCAAAATTCAGGCGAAATCATTCAAACTGAAATCGTAGTTGATGATTTTAGTAAAATCACAGTTTTTGAAAATGTCTCATTGGTTCTAAAGTATGGCGAAGAGCAAAAGGTAGAAATAGAAACCGGAGAGTATTTGTTAGATGAGGTTTCCGCAACTGTACAAGACGGCCGTTTATTGCTTCGAGATACCAACGACTGTAATTATTTTCGGGAATATGGTCTTACCAAAATCTTTGTTACCTCACCTAATCTCACAGAGATTCGAAGTAGCACCGGTTGGCCCGTTACCAGTGATGGGGTTTTGAGCTATGCCGGTCTTTCATTGATCAGCGAAAGTTTTATTAACCCAGAGTCTGAGACTACCGACGGAGAGTTTGACCTGCAACTAGCAGTGCAAGATTTGAATGTGGTAGTCAACGGAATAGCCTATTTTAAGCTCTCGGGTACTGCAGAAAACCTGAGCCTAAACATAGCGGCGGGAGACTCAAGAATTGAAGCTGAGAATCTCTTGGCTGACGAGGTGATCATTAATCACCGAGGCTCAAACGATATGCTTGTAAATCCACAGGAAAGTATCAGGGGCAGTATTCGAAGCGTGGGTAACGTAATTAGTTTCAATAGGCCTGCTGAAATAGACGTTCAGGAAGATTATAAAGGGAAACTGATTTTCCGCTGATTCTCTTATCTTAGGGTAAGTCTCTAATTCAATTTGCATTCTTGGTGATGAACCCCATCAAAAATATCATCGAACAATTTTTCGCCAAAAAGAAGGTCTTGGGCAAAGAACAAGATTTGATAGGTCTTGCGAAAGCTGATGCTTTGCTAGGTCAATTGGTAAACGACCATAAAGTACCTGGTTTGGCCATTACCGTTCTAAAAAACGGAGAGACCTTCTTTCAAAAAGGCTATGGGTTTATTGACTTGAATACCAGAAATAGGGTCAACGCGGAAAATACCGTTTTTAGAATTGCCAGTGTTTCAAAACCCTTGGCAGCTACTGCTTTGGCGCATATGGTGAGTGAGAAATTGATAGATTTAGATGCCTCTTTCTATGTTTATGTACCCTACTTTCCTAAAAAGAAATGGGGTTTTACCATAAGGCAATTGGCAGGTCACACTGCCGGAATTAGGGGCTACAGGGGTATTGAGTATGGTCTGAATAAAAAGTATGGTATACGAGAAGGAATCGAAGTTTTTAAAGACGATGACCTTCTCTTCGAACCAGGTACCGAATTTCTCTACAATAGTTTCGGTTGGGTGCTGATTTCTTTGGCTATGCAGGAAGTGAGCGGAATACCTTTTGAAGATTATGTCTCTGAAAAAGTGTTGCAACCTTTGGGGTTGAACAAGACTTTTGCGCCAAACCTGCACAATGCAGGTTCAGCTCCTTTTCAGGAGGATGAAAACCTACAACTTTCAAAATTCTATTCTAAATGTCTTACCGGTTTTAGGGAAGCAATAGAGGTCAATAATTTCTATAAGCTTGCGGGCGGGGGCTATCTTTCCACTACATCGGATTTGGCAAAATTTGGCCAGGCCTACTTAGATGGTCAAGTGCTGGATCATGACATCTTAAATCAATTTTTGACCCCGGGTAGCATTAACAAAACTTCTACCTATTACGGTTTGGGTTGGCAAGTGAGTAGAGATTCTGGAGGTAGAAATTATTATGGCCATGTAGGCAATGGAGTAGGGGGTTATTCTAATTTTTTTGTTTACCCGAAAGAGCAAATGGTGTTTGCTATTCTTACGAATTGTACCGACCCCAAAATTCAAAATACGTTAGACGACGCCATCGAAGCACTACTTTTGGCGTAGACGAATTTTTCCAGAAAAGAAAACGTGTTCTTTTAATTCAAATGCTGATCTAAAAGAAATCTACGCTGTTTTGTTCATCTATTTGTTTTTAACTTTAAACAAAAAAGCATATGAAACGTACAATAGTTACAACGGTAATTGCCTTAATGGCTTATTCAAATAGCGTGCTGGCCCAAGAGATTACTTCTTTTCCAGGTATGTGGGGCCATGAGTTTTATCAAGATAAAGATAAATTGACTTGGAAAGAAATAGATAAGATCATGTCTGAAAGTCAAGTCGCTCAAATGGACTGGCAGAAATCAAAAAAGAATCTGTTAGGTGGTGTCATTACGGGTACTCTTAACTTTGGTTCTGGCATCTGGTTTATTGTAAACGAGGTAGACAACAAACCCGTGACCGGACCTGTAGTTGCTTTTGCCGCTACAGGATTGGTAGGTTCTTTTTTTTATCACTCTGCTATGAAGAATAAGAAGAAGGCCATATTGAACTATAATGATAACCTGGGGAAAACGACCTCTTTAAAGGTGGTGCCGACCAGTAACGAAAACGGAGTTGGGCTTGCTTTAAAGTTTTAGTGTTTAGGATGTCAGCTCTGTAAAAAGACTCTCCAGGTTTTTATTTTTTCTACTTAACTGGAGGGTCTTTAATTGGTTATCATGGGCAAAGTCGAAAACGGCGGGTCTCATGTCTTTTGAAGTAGTAAAAGTGATTTCGTAGACGAAACCACCGGTATTTTTAACCTTCGAAACATTGGGTAGCGCTTGAAGAAACGCCTCTTCAACTCTGTAATCGAACTCGACTTCAATTATTTGCTCCTCTGCTTCCCTTAGTTCAGATAGTTTTTTGTCGGCGACCAATTGACCCTTATTAATAATAAGTACGCGGTCGCATACTGCTTCTACTTCTTTCATGATATGGGTAGATAACAAAATGGTTTTTTCTTTCCCAATTTCCCTAATAAGCTTTCTTATTTCTACTAATTGATTGGGGTCAAGACCTGTTGTCGGTTCATCAAGTATCAGAACCTCTGGATCATGAAGAAGGGCTGCAGCAAGACCCACACGTTGACGATAACCTTTAGATAGCTGTCCGATTTTTTTATGGGCTTCGGGCGATAAGCCTGTTTTAATGATTACCTCTTCTATTCTACCCTTGGCACATTTATAAACATCAGCATTGAAAGACAAATATTCCTTCACATACATTTCTAGGTATAAAGGGTTGTGTTCCGGTAAATACCCAATACTTTTTTGAACGTCTTTTGGTTGCGAGTTTACATCATATGAATTTACAAGGGCTTCTCCTTCATCTGCCTTATGATAGGTAGTCAAGACTTTCATCATAGTTGATTTTCCAGCTCCATTGGGCCCTAGAAAACCTACAATTTCGCCTTTTTCGAGTTGAAATGAGACATTGTTCAAGGCCTTTTGCTTACCGAATGTTTTGCTAATGTTCTTAACTGTTATTGACATGTAATCAATCGATTTTAGAGCTGGTAAAAGGTTATTCCCATAAGGTTAAATGGTAATGGGTCACTTTTCTGAAAAATCCAAAAATAGCCAATAAACCTTGCATTAATCCAACCTAAATGTGGAATGTTTCAAAAAAATATTGAAGTACGATTTGATTTTTAAATATAATTGTTACTTTAGCCGAAGTTTAAGTGTACAATGTCAAAGCAATATTTTTTTAACGGTTTTTATTTTTACTTCTTTTTTAAAAGAGGTGCGGGACTGTTATAGAATATTGTGATCAAGATATTATGTGAAAGTCCCGTGAAAAGCGGGACTTTTTTTGTTTAACGCGCATGCATTTTTTTAAAACTAATGGGTTTAAAGGTTGCCATACAGGGTATTAAAGGTTCTAACCATCATCAGGTGGCCAAAGAATATTTCGGTGAACAGATTGATTTGGTAGAATGCATGTCTTTTGATTTTTTGGTCGATCAGTTATTAGATAAAACCGCCGACGTTGGCGTTATGGCCATAGAAAATTCAATAGCGGGTTCAATCATACCCAACTATGCCTTGGTATATCATAACAACTTGCATATTATCGGTGAACACTACCTAAATATCAATCATAATTTGATGGTGTTGAACGGTCAAAAAATCGATGATATCGAAGAAGTTCGTTCGCACCCTATGGCCCTGTTGCAGTGTAAGGAGTTCTTTAGGGATTATCCGAAAATAAAACTGGTAGAAGACGTCGATACCGCCGAGACGGCAAAACGAATTCAAGAGCAAAAATTAAAGCATGTGGCTGCTATTGCGCCGCAAGTGGCTTCTGAACTGTACGAGTTGAACATCGTAGCACCCAGCATTCAGACCATCAAAAATAATGCGACCCGTTTTATTATTGTAAAGACAAAAAATAAGGTGCTTCCGAAGGAAGAAATCAATAAGTCATCAGTGAGGTTTGTAACCGACCATAAGCGGGGCAGTCTCGCTACCGTGCTGAATGTAATGAGTGATTGCCGTTTGAACCTGACCAAGATTCAATCGTTGCCCATTATTGATAAACCATGGAAGTATTCCTTCTTTGTTGATGTAACTTTTGAAGATTATGCCCATTTTGAGAAGGCTAAATCACTGTTGGACATCATGGCCGAAGACTTTAAGGTTTTAGGCGAATATAAAAATACAAGAGTATGATACGTACGGCAAACCGTTTACATACCGTAGAAGAATACTACTTCTCTAAGAAGTTAAGAGAGGTGCGAGGCCTAATGGCCCAGGGTAAGCCAATCATAAATATGGGTATCGGTAGCCCTGATTTGGCTCCATCCAAAGAAATTATCGAAGCGGTACAGAATGCCGTTTGGGATGATGGGGCACACCAATACCAAAGCTATCAAGGCCTTCCCGAATTGCGCGAGGCGATGGCACAATTTTATAAAGAGCGTTTTCAGGTAGCATTGAACCCGACCAATGAAATTTTGCCATTAATGGGTTCTAAGGAAGGCATCATGCACATAAGTATGGCTTTCTTGAACGAAGGAGACGCCGTGTTAGTGCCGAACCCCGGTTACCCGACCTATACCTCAGTTACCAAACTGGTAGGTGCCGAAATTAAATATTATGGCCTGAATGAAGAAGGTGGTTGGTTCCCCGATATTAGGGAACTCGAGCGAATGGATCTTTCAAATGTAAAGGTCATGTGGGTGGGGTATCCACATATGCCCACGGGAGCAACGGCAACGAAGACCCAATACAAAGAACTGGTTGATTTTGCCAAGAGAAACGATATTTTGATTGTTAATGACAACCCTTATAGTTTTGTACTTAACGACCACCCGGTAAGTATTATGGAGGTTGAGGGAGCTAAAGACGTGGCCCTTGAGCTTAATTCGTTGAGTAAAACGTTCAACATGGCCGGTTGGCGCGTGGGTATGGTATTGGGCAACGAAGACCATATCAACGCTGTGTTAAAGGTAAAAAGTAATATGGACTCCGGTATGTTCTACGGCATTCAGAAAGGTGCCATAGCGGCCTTGCAAAGTGGGCAAGAGTGGTTCGACAGTTTGAAAGAGGTGTATACCAAAAGAAGGGATTTGATTTTTCAACTGGCGGATAAATTGAATTGTACGTATGATCCCAAAGCGGTAGGTATGTTCGTCTGGGCCAAACTTCCGGCTAATATAAAATCGGCAGAGAGTTTTATTGACGAAGTGCTGTACGAGAAGGATATTTTTATCACACCAGGAACTATTTTCGGAAGCAATGGAGAGGGCTATATTCGTTTTTCCCTTTGTGTGACCGAAGAAAAAATACAAGAAGCCATAGATAGGTTTTAAAGAAAAGAAGTATGAATGTTTTCGTAATCGGTATTGGTTTAATAGGCGGTTCTTTTGCAAAAGACATTAGGCGTTTACGCCCTGATACGATTTTCTATGGTATTGATTCGAACGAAACGCATCTTGACGAAGCATTAGAGTTGGGGTTGGTCGATATCAAGTCTGATTACAATGACCTGCATTTGGCCGATATGGTTGTTGTTTCCATTCCAGTTGATGTGATGGTCGAAGAGTTGCCGAAAATATTGGATGCGGTAAACGATGATTGTGTGGTTTTTGATGGAGGCTCTACCAAAAGCTTGATTTGTCAAATGGTTGAAGACCATCCTAAGCGAAGAAATTTTTTAGCTGCACACCCCATTGCGGGTACCGAATTTTCAGGTCCGTCGGCAGCTATCGAAAATTTGTACGCAGGCAAAACCAATATTATTTGTGAAGTAGAGAAAACCGCTTTTAAACTGCAAGAACGAGCGCTTGAACTTTTTCAGGAAATGGGTATGCGTATTCGTTATATGAATCCGCATGCACATGATAAACACATAGCATACGTGTCGCATTTGTCACACATCAGTTCGTTTATGTTGGGAAAGACGGTTATAGAGAAAGAGAAAAATGAACGTGATATTTTTGACATGGCGGGTAGTGGTTTTGAAAGTACCGTGCGTTTGGCCAAAAGTTCACCGGCAATGTGGACACCCATTTTCAAGCACAATAAGGAGAATGTGGTAGAAACCTTGGAAGAGTACATTCAAAATCTGCAAGAGTTCATGCAGCTTTTAAAGAATGACGATTATAAGGGTATCTATAAAGAAATGAACGATACCAATAAAATAAAGGAAATTTTAAACGGAATACCCCTTAACAATAGTAAAACAGTAACAAAAAAGTAAGTCAAACGAGGAAGAAAAGAAGCAAAAGTGTTTTTTGGAAACCTTTCTGTCTTTGATCGCAGAAAAATCTAAACAATGGAAAACAAGAAAGAAATGAGAAAATGGTTGGATGATTTAGGGTTAGATCATCCATTGGTCATCGCCGGTCCTTGTAGTGCCGAGACCGAGGAGCAGGTGTTGAAAATAGCCCATAGCTTAAAAGATACCGACGTTAATTATTACCGTGCCGGTATCTGGAAGCCACGTACGCGCCCGGGTAATTTCGAAGGTGTAGGGGCTCTTGGCTTGAAATGGTTACAGAGGGTGAAAGAAGAAACCGGTATGAAGACCGCTACCGAGGTAGCCAACCGTGCGCATGTTGAATTGGCATTGGAGCATGATATCGACTTACTTTGGGTAGGAGCTCGTTCTACGGTAAGCCCGTTCATTATGCAAGAATTGGCCGATGCCCTAGAGGGTACCGATAAGGTCGTTTTGGTCAAAAACCCGGTCAACCCAGATTTGGCCTTGTGGTTAGGTGGTATTGAAAGATTATATACGGCCGGTATCGAAAAATTAGGAGCGATACATAGAGGTTTCTCTACCTACGAAAAAACCAAGTACAGAAATATACCTGAGTGGCAAATGGCCATTGAATTTCAAGACAAATTTCCTGATTTGCCGTTGATCAATGACCCATCTCACATTACCGGTAAGCGCGACATGATTTTTGATGTTTCGCAAACCGCCTTGGATCTGAACTTTGACGGTTTGATGATTGAAACCCACCACGATCCTGATAACGCTTGGAGTGATGCCGCACAGCAAGTCACACCGGACAGGTTGGTTCAGATTATGAAAGATCTGAGAATTAGAAAAGAGAGCGATAGCGAAGCGGAATACAATGCACAATTGAGTAATCTTCGTGCGCAAATAGATATTCTTGATGGTCAACTAATCGAGACCATGGGCAAGAGAATGAAGGTTTCCGATGGTATCGGTGCATTGAAAAAGCAAAAGAACGTTGCCGTACTTCAATCGAATAGATGGAACCAAATTTTGGGCGCCATGATTTTAGAAGGTGAGTCTCACGGCTTGAGTGAAGAGTTTGTTTTGAAAATGTTCAAGGCCATTCACCAAGAATCGATCAATCACCAAGAAAAGATTATCAACGGATAGTCGTTTCCAATAATTAAATGAAAAGCCCCAATCACTTGGGGCTTTTTTATTTTTTGAAAGTTTTCTCTAATCTCTTTTGAAAATATAACGGGTAATAAAAATACCTTGACCGTCTTTCTCACCGGCATCTGCTTCTACGCCACTAGTAACAAACATCAATTGCCAGCCATCTGCGGCCATAGCCGATAATTTTGAAGAGATGACCGCATCGTTGGCGGCAATATTCTGAAACCTGATTCCCGCAATATTGTAAAAATTAAGAAGTTTTGTTTCCTCAAAGTTCTTTACGCGAATATCACCTCTTTTTGATTTGTTTCTGCCATTGTCCTCTTCAGTTTGTTCAGAAGTGTATTCCTCAAAATCTTTATCCTCTTGTCCGTCTATAATTCGCGAACGCCCGATACCACTGGGCACAATAGATTCTACACTGGTAATTACTTTGTATTCTTGAGCATGTAGAGTCGATAGGCCGGTCAGCCCGAGCCATAGGGTAAATACTAGTTTTTTCATTTTAGTTGAATTAATGTTTTTATAAAGACTGCTAAAAGTGGGTTTGGTTGCATGTAGCCTAAAAAAGCAGCATACGTATTTCAATAGATGTTATAAAAGTATTGCTTTTCTTTGTACGATATTTAGCGTGAATGATTGGAACCGTCTATAAATCTACTGGTAGTTGGTACACCGTAAAAAATGAAAACGGTGAGTTTTTCGAATGCCGCATCAAGGGCAAATTTCGTATTAAGGGTATAAAGAGTACCAACCCCATAGCCGTAGGCGATGAGGTCGCTTTTGAAATTGAGCAGTTGGGCGATGATGTGGTAGGGGTGATCCATGAAATAAAGGATCGTAGCAATTACATTATTAGAAAATCGGTCAATCTTTCAAAACAGACGCATATAATTGCTGCCAACCTGGATCAGGTATTTTTGTTGGTCACCCTTAATAATCCGACTACATACACCATATTTATCGATAGGTTTTTGGCGACTGCAGAGGCCTATGAGGTTCCCGTCATATTATTGTTCAATAAAATTGATACTTATTCGATAGAAGAGCTCGCGGAAGTAAAGTATTTGGCTGAATTGTATCGTGAGGTTGGGTATACATGTATCGGTATTTCGGCAAAAACCAGGAAAAATGTAGATAAGGTAAAAGAGTATATGATGGGCGCTACCAGCATGTTCTCAGGGCACTCCGGAGCGGGAAAATCAACTTTGATCAATGCTATAGAACCGAAGCTCGAATTAAAAACGGCTGAAATATCGGAACAGCACCTTCAGGGCCAGCATACCACCACTTTTGCAGAAATGTACGACTTAAATTTTGGTGGAAGGATTATTGATACTCCCGGTATTAAAGGTTTCGGAATCGTTGATATGGAAAAGGATGAAATCGGCGACTACTTTCCCGAGTTTTTTGCACTCAAAGGAGATTGCAAATTCAACAATTGCCTGCATTTAGACGAACCTAAGTGTGCCGTGAAAGAGGCCTTGGAAAATGAGGAAGTATCTTGGAGTCGTTACCGAAGTTATGTGCAGATGGTGACAGGCGAAGAAGAGACCTATAGAATCGATAACTACGACAACAAGAATTAAATTTTGTTGTCGATGATGAAGTAGTAGTTTATGCGTGCAGTAATACAACGGGTGGCCTGGGCCAGTGTCACGGTAGAAGGGCAAGTGGTTTCTAAAATACAAAAGGGACTTCTAGTTTTACTAGGTATCGAAGATGCTGATACTTCTGACGATATAGAATGGCTGTCAAGAAAAATGGTCAACCTGCGTATTTTTAATGATGACGAGGGTGTAATGAACCGATCATTAATTGATATTGATGGCGATGCCATTATCGTTAGTCAGTTTACCCTTCACGCGGCTACCAAAAAAGGAAATCGTCCTTCGTACATAAAGGCTGCAAAGCCTGAGGTGGCTGTTCCACTTTACGAAGATTTTGTAAGACGGTTGCAGGAAGACCTTGGTAAAAAGGTCGGTACAGGGGTTTTTGGCGCTGATATGAAGGTCGAACTCTTAAATGACGGACCGGTTACTATAACGTTTGATACAAAGAACAAAGAATAGTACCGACTTGTCGAATAATTCTTGATGTCTGTAAGAAAAAGTGGTGATTTGCGGCAGTAGATTTTCAACCGCCGTAAACCATGCGTTACTTATTTCTTACCATTTCATTATTTTTTTCAAGCTACTCGTATACACAAGAATCACCTTATACCCTAGAGGGATTAAGTGATAATCTTACCAAAGATGCAAATGCGATTGTACGCTACGATGAGATGATAGTTGATATCAACTCCAGAACTGATCTTACTCTAAAGGCCAAGAAGATAGTTACCGTCTTGAATGAATCAGGTAATGAATTTGCCTTGGCCTACACATACTATGATAATGGTAGAAAGATTAAAAACATAGAAGCCTTTATTTATGATTCGCAAGGTGAACAGATTGAAAGAATCAAAGAAAAAGACTTTAAAGATGTAAGTGCCGTTGACGGTAATACACTTTATACAGATTCTAGGATCAAATACTATCCATATACCCCAACTGGTTATCCTTATACCTTGGAATTCTCCTATGAGTTGAACACCAAGAATACAGGAGATATTCCATCCTCTTGGGCTTTCCTAGATGGTTTTATGGTCAGTACTGAAAATAGTCTTTTGAAAATCAACTATGCAAATGAAGATTTAAGACCAGTTATAAAGGAATTTAATTTAGAGGATGTCGATTTTCAAAAAGAGGAGACAGTGGGTAGTATCACCTATTCAGCTAAAAATGTTCCTTCCATTAAAAGGGAAAGTTATTGCCCTTCTTTTGCCCTTTTGTCCCCAAAAATTAAAATAAGACCTGTTAATTTTCACTATGAAGGTTATGATGCATCCATCAGGTCATGGGCGGATCTTGGTGTTTGGATGTCTCAAAATCTTTTAAGTGGCCGTAATGAGTTGCCCTTATCTACAAAAAACAAGATCAATGCTTTGGTCGAAGGAGTAGAAGATGATTTGGAGAAGGCCAAAATCGTTTATGAATATGTTCAAAAGAATACAAGATATATAAGTGTTCAAGTAGGTATTGGTGGTATGCAACCGATTAGTGCTATGGATGTGGATAGGGTGAAATATGGTGACTGTAAAGGTCTCTCCAACTATACCATGGCACTTTTAAGAGAGGTTGGGGTAGAGGCGTACTACGCTCATGTAGAAGCAGGAAACGAACAGATAGATTTTGATGAAGATTTTCCTGATTTGGCACAGGGCAACCACGCCATATTGGCAATACCTCATAATCAGAATTATTATTGGATCGATTGTACCTCGCAGACGCTTCCTTTTGGTTTCATAGGTGATTTTACAGATAACAGAAAAGCATTTGTAATCAAACCTGATGGTGGCGAGATTGTTAAAACTACCTCGTATATCGATGAGCAAAACCATCAATTGACCCTTGGTTCTTACAATTTAAATTCTGATGGTAGTATTGATGGTGAAGTTTCCATTCTAACCAGTGGTATTCAATATGATGATCGGTTCGGTTTGGTCGATGATACTGAGGATGATATTGAAAAACATTACAAGAATTACTGGGACAATATTAATAACCTGCGAGTAAATTCCTATCGTTTCGATAATAATAAGAATGAAGTGAAATTTACCGAAGAGGTCTCTGTAAATGCTTCGAACTACGCGGCTAAAAGTGGTGACCGCCTTCTTTTTGCCGTAAACGCTTTTAATAAGTACAAATTTGTGCCGAATCGCTATAGAAACCGAAAACTTCCTTTTGAGATTCAAAGGGGCTTTTTTGATGAAGATGAATTTACTGTGGGTCTTCCTGAAGGATATGGTGTAGAGTCGATTCCGCAGCCAATTCAAATTTCTACTAAATACGGCAGTTATGAACTTAAAGTTGAAGATGTTGAAGGCCAGGTAGTATTAAAAAGAAAGCTATTGTTAAAGTCAGGCGAATATGCTAACACGGAGTATGGGGCATTCCGTGATTTTCTTAAATCCGTTTCAAAATATGACAATTCAAAGGTTGTCTTAAAACCCATACTATGATTATACATGTGAAGAGAATTATAGTGGCCTTACTCTTTGGTATTGGCTCTGTGAATGCACAAGAAGTAAAGTTTGGTGATATAACCAAAGAAGAACTTGAAGAAAAGCAATACGCCTTAGATCCAGACGCAGAGGCCGCGGTTCTCTATCGGTCTCAAGAGACCTTTTTGCAATCAAGCAGTGGGGTGGCCACTCTGATTACCAATGTACATGAGCGGATTAAAATATATTCCAAAGATGGGTTTGATCATGCTACGGAGCAAATCAATCTTTATAATGGACGTTCAGAGAAAGAAGAAGTTCGAAAGATAAAAGCCTTTACCTACAACTTGGTAGACGGCAAAATTATAAAATCTGAATTGGGAAAAGGCCAGATTTTTGATAATGAATTGAGCTATAACTACGACCAGGTCACCTTTACTTTGCCGAATGTCAAAGAAGGTTCGGTAATCGAGTTCAGTTATAGCATTCGTTCCCCTTTCATATGGAATATCGATGAGTTTCGTTTTCAGCGAGATATACCTATCAAGCGCTTAGTGGCAGAATTGCGAACGCCTAAAGGGTTTAATTTTCGGCAGACCCAAAAAGGCTTTTTTATGTTGAACTCTTCTGAAACTACGAAGCGAGATCATCGGTTAGGAATGGATGTCATTATAACCAGTTACGATTTGAAGGATATTCCTGCCATGAAGGCTGAAAAGTTCGTTGACAATATAAATAATTATAGGTCGGGGGCCTTGTTTGAGCTAATTTCAATAGATATTCCAGGAACACCCTTTAAGAGCTATGCCCAAAATTGGGCAGATGTTGCAAAGTCAATAGGTAGTAGCAGCGATTATAAAAATGAGCTTGATAAAACACGTTCTTTTAAAAGCGAGCTAGACGGTATTTTAGAAGGTAAGACCGATGACCTTGAAATTGCCAAGTTGTTATTTAAGTACGTGAAGGATGAAACCGAATGGAACGGTATTGACGGTAAGTCTTTTCAGAACGGTTTGAAAAAGACCTTGAAAGATAAAAAGGGCAATGCAGCAGATATTAATTTGCTATTGGTGGCCATGTTACGCTATGCTGGGTTAAGGGCAAATCCGGTCATATTAAGTACCAAAGAGAATGCAATTCCCCTATACCCGACTCTTGACAGGCTCAATTATGTGATTGCTCATGCCTCCATTAACGGAAAGGATTATTATATGGATGCCACTGAGGAGTTTAGTGATATCAACCTATTACCTATAAGGGACTATAATTGGGGAGGTTTGATAGTCGATAACCCAAATAAAGTTTGGAAGCATATTTCAAGTATTTCTCCTAAAAAGGCAGACAATGTTTACTCCCTCGATTTGACGGTCAACGATGATGGATCTGCAGAAGGTAATTACAAATCAAGATTGAGCAACCATACCGCTTTCAATTTTAGAAATAATTTTAAGAACCGAGATATAGATGAATTTCTGAATGAGCTAGAACAGAAATACTTTAATATTGAAATCTCTGATTATGATGCTAAGAATACCGACACACATGAGGGTAATGTATCTGAAAATTTCTTTTACGAGATAGAAGAGGGGGCCGATGTTATCGATGGTAAGATGTATTTGAATCCGCTCTCGTTTTTACGAATTAAAGAAAATCCGTTTAAATTGGAAAAACGGGAGTATCCTATCGATTACGGTTTTCCATTTAGAAACAGGTATCTGGTCAATATAAAGATTCCTGATGGCTATGCGGTAGAAACTTTACCCGAGAATATATTGATGAACTTGCCAAATGATTTGGGTAGATATAAGTATGTCATTCAAAAAAATAACCTTGGCTTACAATTATCGGTTACCTTTGAGCTTAATAATGCGGTAGTATCTGCACTAAATTATTTAGAATTAAAGGAGTACTATAATCAGATAATTATTAAAGGTTCGGAGCAGGTGGTTCTGGCCAAAAAAGCCGATGAGTATAAAGAAAGCGCAACAGGAAGTAGATAATTGGATCAATAACCACGGTGTTCGTTATTTCAACGAATTGACAAATATGGCCCAGCTTACTGAAGAGGTGGGCGAAGTGGCTCGAATTATAGCAAGGCGCTATGGCGAGCAAAGCGAAAAAGAGTCTGATAAAAAGAAGGATTTGGGTGAAGAGTTGGCCGATGTGCTCTTTGTAACGCTTTGCCTAGCCAACCAAACCGGAGTTGATCTTCAAGAGGCTTTCGACCGTAAATTAGAGCTAAAGACGCGTCGTGATCATGACCGTCATCACAACAACGAAAAACTTAAATAGTAGTATATTTGCAGCTGCTTTTTTAAGCTATTTTTTCGTAAGTGGTAAACTGCTCTATTTAGTTCAAGAACGGTGATGGGTAAGTTGCTACAGTTTCTAATCTTAAAGACCGAGCACTCTTGAAATTAAAGTTATCAGCGCCTTCAAAAACCTTATTAAAATCGAATATTCAGATTACCGGCTCAAAGAGCGAAACGAACCGCTCTTTGTTGTTGCAAGCTTTGTTTCCCAGTATCGGTATTGAAAACCTTTCTAATTCTGATGATGCCCAAGTTATGCAAAACGGGCTGAGGATAGATAATGGAGTGGTGGATATTCACCATGCAGGTACGGCCATGCGCTTTTTGACCAGTTTTTTTGCATGTCAAGAGGGTAAAGATGTTACTTTAACAGGATCGCAACGTATGACGGAAAGGCCTGTAAAGGTCTTGGTTGAGGCTTTAAGTAGTTTGGGCGCTGACATCGAATATGGTCAGAACGAAGGCTACCCGCCGCTTCACATAAAAGGGAAAAAAATCACTAAAAATAAGGTGAGTCTTCCGGCGAACATTAGTAGTCAGTATATCTCATCTTTATTGTTGACCGCTCCGAGTTTAGAAAATGGACTGGAACTTGATTTGGTGGGTAAAATCACTTCGGTACCTTATATAAAAATGACATTGGCCCTTCTCTCTCAAATCGGGGTTCAAAATGAGTTCGAAGACAACACCATAAAGGTCTGGCCAAAGACCGATGTAGCTAATATCTCTTTGGTTGTCGAGTCAGATTGGAGTTCGGCATCTTACTTTTACAGTATAGTCGCCTTATCAGACGTTGGTTCGAGTATTACATTGTCAGCCTATAAAGAAGACAGCTTACAGGGTGATAGTGTATTGGCCACTATTTACCGTCAATTGGGTGTGGAAACTACTTTTAGTAATAACTCGATTGAGATTAAGAAAAAAAGTGAATCAAAGACTGATAACTTAATGGTAGACTTGGCCGACGCACCCGATATCGCGCAGACCATTTCGGTAACCTGCTTCGGTCTGGGCATCGGTTGCTATCTAACTGGGTTGCATACCCTTAAAATTAAGGAGACCGATAGGTTAGAGGCTTTGAACACTGAACTGTCAAAATTAGGAGCACCTATTTCGGTGACTGATAAAGATTTGACTCTTAAAACTTCGGAGAGCATCAAATCAGATGTGGCCATAGATACCTATAACGATCATCGTATGGCTATGGCGTTTGCGCCGTTGGCCCTAAAAACTGATTTATTCGTTAATGATGCCGGTGTAGTTTCTAAATCGTACCCAGATTTTTGGAACGACCTAAAACAGCTTCAATTTGAGGTGACGCAGGTGGACTAACCAATTTTTTCTTCTATTCCATTGGTCTCTCCATCACTATTCTGATGGGTGAGCATGATTATTTTTCAACAACATTCTGTTGTTGAAAAGCTTAAGGTGATGAAAGATATGTTTTAGTTATCCTAGTTCTTCGCATGGCATTTACTAACTACGCTTACATCACTTGAAATTTTTGAAAATTGGAAATACATGTCTGTGGAAAGCAAGATTTCTTAAAAAGAACACTCCTATCAATTTTCAAGATAAAATCCCATCCTTCTTAAATAAATTATGGAAAAATATTATGTAGTTATATGACTTCGCTTATATTTGTAGTTAAATAACTTCACAATGAAATTAAGAAGAGATATATTTCAAGCCATATCAGACCCCACCAGACGGGCCATACTTGTTTTACTCACCTCTCAGGCAATGACAGCGGGTGCCATTGCCGAAAATTTTGATGCCGCAAGACCGACCATTTCAAAACATATTCAAATTTTAAACGAATGCGATTTGGTCGAGGCCAACCAGCAGGGTCGTGAAATCTACTACCAGCTTAAAATCGAGAAAATGAAAGAAATCGATGTATGGTTGGAACAGTTTAGAAAGATTTGGGAGACCCGTTTTGATCAACTTGACACCTTACTATCAACCTTAAAAAAGAACAAACAATGAACCCACTATTTTTTGACCTTACCGTTGACAAAGATTCGAATACGGTATCTATTACAAGAGAATTTGCAGCGGATAAATCGTTGGTTTGGGATGCTTTTACCAAAAAAGAGATTCTTGACCAATGGTGGGCACCGAAACCCTATCGTTCTGAAACCAAGACCATGGATTTCAAAGAAGGTGGTTTTCGATTGTATGCCATGGTGAGTCCGAAAGACGAAAGACATTGGGCTAGGGAAGACTACGAAAAAATAGATGCCTCCGAAAGTTTTACAGCCTCCAAAACTTTCTGCGATGAAAACGGAGTCGTTGCCTCGGGAATACCTAGCTCATTGTGGAAGCATCATTTCAGCGAAAAAGCCTCGGTTACAACCGTAAATATTGATATTCGATATGAGAACGCGGCCCATCTAGAAAAGATGATTGAAATGGGCTTCAAAGAGGGTATCACTGTATGCCTGAACCAACTTGAAGCGTTGTTGTAACTTTCAGATAAACTCAGATGAAAAAGAATCTAAATGCCGTATGTGTCTACATAGCAATTGCTTTTCTCTACGTTGGGACTTCTTGTTCAAACAATCAAAATTCAAATAAAATGACCCATATAAACCAAAAAATTACACCCTACCTATGGGTCGAGAAAGATGCCAAGGCCGTGGCGGATTATTATTTATCCATTTTTAAAGATGGTAAATTGAAAGACTTCCGCAAGTTCGATAGTGAAAATAGCGGTAATGAGGCAGGTATTGAAACGGCTGTAATTGAAATAGCGGGCATGGAGTTCAGTATTCTGGCCGCTGGGCCACTGTTTAAATTCAATGAAGCGGTTTCCTTCGTCATCAATACCAAAGACCAGGCAGAAACAGATTATTATTGGGATGCCCTTACCGCCAATGGAGGCGAAGAAGGCTCTTGCGGATGGTTAAAGGACAAATATGGCCTTTCATGGCAAGTAGTGCCCACGGAATATTTTGAGTTGATACATAGCGATGATCCAAAAGTCAGGGAAAAGGCCATGAAAAATACCTTAAAACAAAAGAAATTGATTCTTTCAGAACTCAAGTAGTCTAATCATCGACTTAAGAAGTTGGTTTTGATGGTAAAATGTAGTTTGATTAAGTAGGCAGATTTCTGAAAATTAATGGACTCCCTAGCATTTAAAATAGTTGAAAGCTGACAATATTAATTGTTCAAATATTCACTTTTAGTAGCTACATTGGTGCCCCGGCGAAAGTTCAGTGAACATTTGTCGCGACTTTTAAGTCAACCAAAACCATTGTGTCTAAGCTGAAAATTTGAACTAAATGAAATCACTCTTAACCATTGCACTTTTAATCATTAGCAATGCTTTTATGACCTTGGCCTGGTATGGTCATTTGAAATTCTCAGAACTGAAATGGTTCAATAAACTGGGGTTGATTTCCATTGTTTTGATCAGTTGGGGCATCGCCCTGTTCGAGTATGCCTTTCAAGTACCTGCCAATAAATTAGGTTTTAAAGGTAATGGCGGTCCCTTTACGCTCATTCAGCTGAAAGTAATTCAAGAAGTGGTAACATTGATTGTTTTTGCTATTTTCACTTTGATTGTTTTTAAAACGGAAACATTTCGCCTCAATCATTTGATATCTTTTCTATTTTTAATTCTAGCGGTCTATTTTATGTTCAAAAAATAGAAGGCCAACGAAATTTGACATTGCAATGAAAAATTGGGTTGTTTTTATATTCACTTTGGTAATTGTCTTGGCATGTTCAAATGAAAGGCTCTCGCGTTCAGAAGCTGTTACCAAGTATTACAACGGGTTTGATATCGGAAATTTTAATGAGATCAAGTCGGTACTAGGTGATAGTATTACTTTAAGCTCGGGCGATTATGTCATGCTGTACGGTCATAGTGATTTCTATGAATTTTTTAAATGGGATTCCGTTTTTGATACATCTTTTAAAATAATCGATTTGATAGAAAAAGGTAACCAGATAGAAGTGAAAATCAAGTCCGAATCCGATAGGTATCGATATTTAGAGAACAATCCGTTAGAGACCAAGTTTCTTATTTCTTTTGACGAGGGAAGAATTACCAGCATCGAAGATTTGGGTAGCGAAACGGCCGATTGGGTACTTTGGCGAAGTAAAGTAGATACTTTGGTCGATTGGACGAAAGTGCACCATCCAGAATTGGATGGCTTTATTTTTGACATAAGTATGAAAGGAGCTCAAAATTACAGAGAGGCGATAAGGCACTTCGAAAGAGGCCCAAATGTCAAATAAACCTCAATATAATTGGCCATTTACTTGACAACGCCCATTCTCGGGTCGTATATTTGCAGCCGCAAAACTTTTAACGAAAATACTGAGTTGTTAAAATACCAAGGAAACCCGCCATTGACGAATGTTTCTTTGTTACTTATTTTTTCGGTTCAAAACACTTACTATCAGATATGAAATTATCAAACTTCAATTTTGAGCTTCCTAATAATCTGTTGGCCGAGTACCCTGCTGAAAATAGGGACGAGTCAAAGCTAATGGTCATTCATCGTGAGACAGGTAAGATTGAGCATAAAATGTTCAAAGACCTGATCAATTATTTTGATGAGGGAGATGTTATGGTATTGAACAATACCAAGGTTTTTCCTGCGAGACTTTACGGTAACAAAGAAAAAACAGGGGCACGTATTGAGGTGTTTCTATTAAGGGAATTGAACGAAGAGCAACGCTTGTGGGACGTATTGGTCGATCCTGCGCGTAAAATAAGAATCGGAAACAAACTTTATTTCGGTGACGACGAGACCTTGGTGGCCGAGGTAATCGACAATACTACTTCTAGAGGTAGAACCCTTCGTTTTCTTTACGATGGTTCTTATCTAGATTTCAGAAGAAAATTGCGCGATTTGGGTCAAACCCCGCTTCCTAAATACATCAAAAGAGATGTTGAGCCTGAGGATGAAGAGCGTTACCAGACCATTTATGCAAAATACGAGGGTGCCGTTGCGGCCCCGACTGCCGGCCTTCATTTTTCAAAGCATTTGTTGAAGCGTCTAGAGATCAAAGGAATCGATTTTGCCGAGGTTACACTTCACGTTGGGTTGGGTACTTTTAACCCTGTTGAGGTTGAAGACCTTTCAAAACATAAAATGGATAGTGAAGAATTGGTCATCGATGAGAAGGCTATCGAAACCGTGAACAAGGCCAAGTCGGCCAAGAAAAAAGTATGTGCCGTGGGTACAACTGTAATGAGAGGCCTTGAAAGTGCAGTTTCTTCAGAGCAGACGTTGAATACGTTTGACGGGTGGACCAACAAGTTCATATTCCCTCCATACGATTTTAGCATCGCTAATTGTATGATTACCAATTTCCATTTGCCAAAATCTACCTTGTTGATGATGGTTTCGGCGTTTATGGGTCATGATTTAATGAAAAAGGCATACAAAGAGGCCATTTTAGAGCAGTATAAGTTCTACTCTTATGGTGATGCCATGTTGATTATATAAAAGTTTAATGGTCCGTTTGGGGCTACACTACCGAGCGGATGTTTAGAATCCCTTCTTTATCAAGAACAAGAATAGAGAAGGGATTTTTTTGTAGATTCTATTTGTGGAAACAAAAAAGAAAGACATAAGGGCACTTACCAAAGAGCAGCTGCGAACGTTCTTTGTTTCCAATGGCGATAAAGCCTTTAGGGGTAACCAGGTCTATGAATGGCTATGGCAGAAATCGGCCCATTCGTTTGATGAGATGACCAATATTTCAAAGGCCACTCGCGAGATGTTAGAAGAGAACTTCGTTATTAACCACATAAAGGTTGACCAAATGCAACGAAGTAATGATGGCACCATTAAGAATGCCGTTCGTCTTCATGATGATTTGGTGGTAGAGTCGGTACTGATTCCTACGCAAACCAGAACCACCGCCTGTGTTTCGAGTCAGGTGGGGTGTAGCCTTGACTGTAGGTTCTGTGCTACTGCACGCTTAAAACGTATGCGTAACCTAAATCCTGATGAAATTTACGATCAGGTAGTCGCCATAGATAATGAGAGTAGGCTCTATTTCGATAGGCCATTGAGCAATATTGTTTTTATGGGTATGGGCGAGCCGTTGATGAACTATAACAACGTCATCAAGGCCATTGATAAGATAACCTCAAAAGAGGGGTTGGCCATGTCTCCTAGGCGTATAACCGTTTCCACTTCCGGGGTGCCCAAAATGATAAAAAAAATGGCTGATGATGAAGTGAGGTTTAAACTGGCCGTATCACTGCATTCGGCTATCGATGAGGTGAGAACATCGATCATGCCTTTTAATTCTACCTTTCCCTTGGCGGACCTTCGTGATGCCCTGCAATATTGGTATGCCAAGACCAAAAGTAGAATTACCTATGAATATGTGGTTTGGCAGGGAATCAATGATACCCAAAAAGATGTGGATGCCTTGGTCGAATTTTGTCGATTTGCTCCTTCAAAAGTAAACTTGATCGAATACAACCCGATTGATGATGGTGAATTTCAGCAAGCCCCGGAAAAAGCCCTGAAACTTTATATCGATACACTTGAACGTAATGGGATTACTGTAACCGTTCGCCGTTCGCGAGGCAAAGATATTGATGCCGCCTGTGGCCAATTGGCCAACAAACAATAGTTGTTTGGATTGGAATAACGGTTTTAAGAGCTGTGATAGGTAGTTGAGAGTAATGCTGCCTTTTAGGGCGAACTGCAAACTATTTTGCCTAAATTTACGCCTTCCGATTTTGATCGTGAACTAAACCGAACCCGCTTGAAAGTTGTTGCCCAAATAAAAGAACCGGTAAACCAAGAAATGGAACTTTTTGAGACAAAGTTCCGGGAAGCCATGTCCTCAAAAGTGGCACTTCTCAACCGAATTACCTATTACATAGTCAATCGAAAGGGTAAACAAATGCGGCCCATGTTCGTATTCTTGACGGCCAAAATGCTTAGTAACGGCCAAGTGAATGAGCGAACATATCGCGGCGCTTCGGTCATCGAATTGATTCATACGGCCACCTTGGTGCATGACGATGTGGTTGATGAGAGTAGCAAGCGGCGGGGTTTCTTTTCGATCAATGCCCTATGGAAAAATAAGATTGCCGTATTAGTGGGTGACTATCTGCTTTCTAAAGGTCTTTTGCTATCTATTGATAACGGTGATTTTGATTTGCTAAAGATAATTTCAGTGGCCGTTCGTGAAATGAGTGAAGGCGAATTGCTTCAAATAGAAAAGGCACGTCGTTTAGATATAACAGAAGACGTCTACTACGAAATTATAAGACAAAAAACGGCGACCTTGATTGCGGCTTGTTGCAGTTTGGGTGCCTGTTCGGTAAAGCCTGATAGTGAAGATGTCGAAGTCTTTCGCGAGTTTGGTGAACTCTGTGGTATGGCCTTTCAGATCAAAGACGACCTTTTTGATTACGGCGAAGAGAAAATAGGCAAACCCACGGGCATCGATATAAAGGAACAAAAAATGACCTTGCCACTGATTTACACCTTGAATAATTGTTCGAAATCTGAAAAAAGGTGGCTGATCAATTCGGTAAAAAATCATAATAAGGATAAGAAAAGGGTCAAAGAGGTAATAGCCTTTGTAAAACAAGCGGGCGGACTGGATTATGCGGTTCAGAAAATGCTTGAGTTCAAAGAACGGGCACTAAAAATCTTAGAGGGCTATCCCGAATCAGATTACCGCAGTTCTTTAGAGTTAATGGTCAACTATGTGGTCGACCGAAAAAAGTAACTTAACATAGAATTTTCAGTTTTTTTCTTCCCTAGGCAACCTTCTCGAAAGTTCCTGCGTCTATCTTTATAGAAGCAATTATTGAAAACTTGAAAATTATTCCATTCTATAACAACGAAAAGCAGCTTATTCGCAAGTCGATTTCAGGAAATCGAAAGGCGCAACAGGCACTTTATGAGCAACATTCCCCTTTGATGCTCAGTGTTTGTAGACGCTATGTAAAAGACTTGCAGTTTGCCGAAGATGTCATGGTAATGGGTTTTGTAAAGGTTTTTAAACACCTGCCAGAATATAGGTTTGACGGTAGTTTTGAGGGATGGATGCGAAGAATTATGGTTAACGAGAGCATATCTTTCTTGAGAAAGAGACAATTCGTCGTTTTTGATACGGCCATGATAACCGATAAATCTGAAATTCAACCACTGGAAAACTCGGAAGAAGTAGAGTATATTCAGAATTTAGTCGACGGTTTACCTGATGGGTACCGGGCCGTTTTTATGCTCTATGCGGTAGAAGGGTATAAGCACCAGGAAATTTCACAAATGTTGGGCATCTCTGAAAGCACGTCAAAATCGCAGTTGTTCAAGGCTAGAAAATGGCTTCAAGAAAAGTTAGGTCAATATAAGAGTATAGGTTATGAGCGGGAATAAGTTTGATCAAGAAATAAAGGAAAAATTTGAGTCACGAAAGATTCAACCCTCGGCAGGGGCGTGGCAGCAGATTGAAAGTCAGTTGAATACTGCTCCGGTCAAAAGAAATCGTCCTTTTGTTTGGGTGTCCGCAGCAGCTGTATTGGTCGGGGTTTCATTGATTTCATTTCTATATTTCAATAGAACCGAAGAATATCAACAATCGGTGGAGCAAATGGTGATTCAACCAGTAGAAAAATCGGAATCAGAATTACAGGTTAAAGACTTGAAAGATCAAGTAGAAATGAAAATGCCTGAAAAAACCGAAATAGCGAGCACGGGTGATGAGTCGGTTATCAAGTCGGTAGAAAAAGTAGTTAAAAGCAAGCCGAAACTAAAAGATTCCGACAATTTGGCGACTATTCAAGAAGTGAAGTTGAAGCCTGCTGAATCGGAAAATTTTGAGAACAACGATAATCTAATCGATTCGAAAGTAGAAGAACTGGTAGCTCAGATAGCTGAGATGGAAGAAGATAAAGTAGCTTTAACTGATGCTGAAGTAGATTCATTGCTTGAACAGGCCAGAGAAGATATTTTGAAATCGAAAGTAAAGGCTGTCAACGGCTCTGTAGATGCCACGGCGCTCTTGGCTGAGGTAGAGACCGAGCTTGACCAAAGCTTTCGTGATCAGCTTTTTGATGTACTCAAACAACGATATTTGCGCGTTAAGACCGCACTGGCAGATAGAAATCAATAACATTTAATAACAAAGACTTTCCTATCCCTTCACAGTGTTGGGCAGGGTGGGGTTTATTCATCGATCACTAATCAAAATCATCAATCATGAGAACAGTAGGTACATTTTTATTAATCACTTTCCTCTTCCTTTTCGGTCAATACATTGCCGCTCAGGAAGAGGTTTCGGTAAAGGAGAATATCGCAAAACTTGAAGAAAAAAAGGTAGAAGTAACCAGTCTTGAAAAGGAAGCTTTGAAAAAGGAAGTAGAAGATATTAACCAGAAACTGGATAAAGAGGAAATTACATTTGAAAGGGCGCAGGAACTTAAAAAAAATGCTGCTGAAAAGCGGGCCTTGAACATTGAGAACAAGCTGGCCATCATAGATAATCAAATAGCCCTTCTTGAGCGTAACGGTAATTACAACCTCAATTCAGAAACTAGCAGTTTAGAATTGGCCATCGGGGGAAAAGATGAAAGTGGAAATCTACTCTTCGGTGTTCAATACAAATCGGGAAATGAGAAGAATACCGTTTACGATAGAAGAACTTATGGCGACCCGGTCATAGCTTTCGGCTTGAACAACGCCATCATAGAAGGAACCTCAATAGAAGATACCCCTTATAAAATTGGTGGAAGTAGGTTTTTTGAGATAGGATGGGCGTGGCGAACCAGGGTTTTTAAAAATAGCAATTTTATGCGCATGCACTATGGTGTTTCGTTTCAGTTCAACGGTTTGAAACCTAAAAACAATGAATATTTCGTATTGAACAATGGTGTTGTCGAATTGGATGAATTTCCGCAAGAATTGGATAAATCTAAATTTAGAATGGATAACCTGGTGTTTCCTTTGCATTTCGAATTTGGTCCTTCAAAACTCACCCAATCCGAAGATAAAATACGCTATGATATTCACAATCAGTTCAGGGTGGGGCTAGGCGGCTATGCAGGTTTTAATTTAGGTGCCCGTCAGAAACTGAAATATGAATTGGATGGTGAAAATGTAAAGGATAAGATCAAGAGAGACTATAATTCCAGCAGTTTTGTTTATGGTTTGAGCGCCTATGCGGGTTTTGATAGTGTACAGTTGTATTTAAAATATGACCTCAATCCTATTTTTCAAGACGCTCCCGTCGAACAGAGAAACATCTCACTTGGCTTGCGCTTCGATTTGGATTAATTGCTGAGACATATCTTCTGAAAATTCTTCTTTGTGAAAGCCTCTTTTGCAGTGCGAGCACTCTGCCATCACATTGGTAGAAATCTTGAAAATTCGAATCCAAAATATATGAAACCAGTTGCTCGTCTTGTAAACCGTTAAAGTACCCTGTTGCTCACAGTAGGGGCAAAAAGTATGGGGTAATGAATGAGAACGTGTTTTACCGGAACGAGTACCAAAAAAGAGTATCATAATTCGTTTTTTAAAAGGGAATAATTAGAAAAGAGGTAAGACTTAAAGACAACCTTCGGCCAAAGTTGTTTTCTAGCAATGGCCGAAGGTTTATATTCTGTTAAAGCAACTCAAAGGTCACCGAGATGTAGTAATCTTTTGTGTTTTTTAGGTTGCCGTAGTAAAGTGATTCCTGAATCTTTGAAAAGTTGGTATCGCTTATTTCTATGGCCTTTCCTATTTTTCTCCCTACTTTTTCAGCGATAACAGTGGCTTTTTTCTTGGCGTTCTCGAATGCCTTCTGCGAGTAATTGGCTGCTTGTTCAACATCCATCTCATACTCTAGATTTGATTCTGATCTTGATACTCCAAGAGACTTGATACTCAAGAATTTTTTCATTTCGTCCATAGATTTGGTTCTGAACTCCACTAGGGTTCCTTCCTTTTCGTAGCCAAGAAGGTTATAGGCGAACATATCTTCACTTAACTTGCTGGTGGATATTCCGGCCTTTTCCAATTTATCATAATAGCCGCTCTTAACCTCCGATAAGCTGACGGTTTGCGCGTCATAATAAACGTTATTGAGGCTGATTATCATTTTGCTGATATACTCGGGGGCCATGGTATATTCATAAATTCCCGAAACGGTTATTCTATTGGCATCAGTTTGTGCCTGTAGGCTTCCTAATGTTAGAATGGTAAGGGCAAGAGAGAAAAATAATCTTTTCATGGTTGTACTTTATAAGTAGGCCGTTCTGGCCGTTAGTGATTTATTTTATGATAACGATGTGAGAGATTGAATCTTATGCTATACGAATAGAAAGGATGCTATTATCATCCATGCTCCTACAAAGATACCGACCAATCCGATTTTTCCCTGGGCCGGTGCCAATTTTGTTCTTAGTTCGGCTGCCTTTACTTCGGCTGCATTGCTATTCGATAAAATCAGCTTATTGATCAGGCTTGAACCTAATAAGAAACCTAGACTGGCAGCAATAAGGTTGCCTACCAAAAACGTGAACCACCAAATAGGGGCTGAGCTTAACCAATTGAGATTTATGATGGATGAAATAATACCCCAAAGCCCCCAAAAGCAGAAGACAAGACCTATCCAGCCTTGGTAAGGTTCTATTTTTGCCAAGAGTTCATCGGCATTTGGTTTTTTTGAAAGCAGTAGTGAGGGTACTGCAATAATACTTAACAGAATGAGTGAAATTCCCCAGATCATAATTTAAATTTTGATGCCATAGATTAATGGCGGTTGAACATTTGTGTTTTGATTTCTGGGTACAAAGATGGGTTTAGAGCACTGCGTAGAGTACCCCTTACTTGGTGAAATTGACACCCCTGAAAACAGGGTGCCCATTTCTTTCTGTTAAATAATTACTAAACGGGTCTTTTGTCTTGAGCGAGACCTCTTATTGCCTTATTTTGTTTAAAAAGTAATTTCTATGAAAAATAAACTACTATTAGTAATAGCCCTGTTGGCAATTGTAAGTTGTAAACAGGAAAAAAAGGTTGATGAAGAGACCAAAGAAGAATTGGCCGATAATGATCCTGTAACGGTAGAAACCGCCATCGGTCCGTTAGAGTTGGTAGCGCCTTTTACTTCAGAATCGGTAACTAAGCAAAGTAAAGTAATCGGTTGGGACGAGGGAAAGACTCCGGTGGCTCCCGATGGTTTTAAAGTAACCAAGTTTGCCGAAGAGTTGAAGCATCCGAGGTGGACGTACATTGCCCCCAACAACGATATTTTCGTAGCCGAGGCAGATACTAAAAATAGTGCCGACCAAATCACATTGTTGAGAGATACCAATAACGACGGTAAGGTTGATGAAAGGCATGTGTTCGTCGAAGGGCTCAATCAGAATTTTGGAATGCTCGTTCTGAACGGATTCTTTTATGTGGCCAATACCGATGGTCTTTATCGATATCCATATAAAGAAGGTCAAAACAAATTAGAGGGCGAGGGTGAGAAAATTGTAGAGCTGTCTGCCAGTGGCTATAATAATCACTGGACTCGTAATATCATCACTAATGATGACGGAAGCAAAATCTACATATCTGTAGGTTCTGCAAGTAATGTCGGGGAACAGGGCATGGATACCGAAGAACGTAGAGCCAATATTTTAGAAGTAAACCCTGATGGAAGCGGCGAAATAATTTATGGGGCCGGAATCAGAAATCCGGTCGGTATGGACTGGAACCCTGTAACTGGAGACTTATGGACAGCCGTAAACGAAAGGGATGATATAGGTAATGATTTGGTTCCCGATTACGTCACAAGTGTCCGTAAAGAAGGCTGGTATGGCTGGCCCTATAGCTATTACGGCCAGATAAACGACCCCCGATGGGAAGATGACCCACACCAAGATTTAGTAGACAAGGCGATAGTGCCAGATGTGCCGGTAGGAAGCCATACGGCGTCATTGGGGCTAGAGTTTTATACCGCTGACCAATTTCCTGCCAAATTTAAAAATGGTGCATTTGTGGGGCAACATGGCTCTTGGAACCGGGCGGTTTTTGCAGGTTACAAGGTTATTTTTATTCCATTTTCTAACGGAAAGCCGCAGAAGCCACAAGATTTCTTGACAGGGTTCATTGCCGATGAAGAAGCGGGAGAGGTTTATGGTCGCCCCGTGTGTGTTGCGACAGCGCCTGATGGTTCTCTTTTGGTAAATGACGATGACAGCGGCATTATTTGGCGTGTAACCGCAGAGTAGCGTATCTCAAAGATTATAGATTTACACTGGAATAGTGCCTATATTTGGGCACTATTTCTTTTCTGTCACGATTTGATTTCTAAAACCACCATAGACCAAGTTTTTGAGACTGCCCGTTTAGAGGAAGTAATCGGTGATTTTGTACAGTTAAAAAAATCCGGTTCAAACTTTAAGGGGCTAAGCCCTTTTACCGATGAGCGTACCCCTAGTTTCATGGTATCGCCGGTAAAACAGATATGGAAGGACTTTAGTAGTGGTAAAGGGGGTAATGTGGTAGCCTTCTTAATGGAGCACGAACATTTCAGCTATCCCGAGGCAATTAAGTATCTGGCGAAAAAATACAATATTGAAGTTGAGGAGACCCAACGCACCGATGAACAAAAGCAAGAGGCCAATGAGCGTGAAAGCATGTACCTCGTATCGGAATTTGCCCAAAAACATTTTGCTGAAATGTTATGGGAAACAGAACTAGGTAAGGCCATAGGTCTCACCTATTTCAAAGAGCGCGGCTTCAATCATGACACGATCAAGAAGTTTGGTCTTGGGTATTGTCTGGATCAGTGGGACGGTTTTACCAAATCGGCACTAGATCAAGGTTATAAACTGGAGTATCTTGAGAAAACGGGTTTGACCATAGTAAAAGAGAACCCTCAAAACGCGAACGACCCCAAGAAGTTTGACCGGTTCAAAGGGCGGGTCATGTTTCCTATTCACTCGATGAGCGGTAGAGTACTCGGTTTTGGCGGGCGAATTTTAAAAAATGACAAAAAGGCCGCCAAATATCAGAATTCCCCTGAAAGTGAAATATATCATAAGAGTAAGGTTTTATATGGTATTTACTATGCGAAGCAGGCCATTGCCAAAGAAGATAATTGCTTCTTGGTCGAGGGGTATACCGATGTTATCCAATTTCACCAGCGGGGAATCGAAAATGTAGTATCATCTAGTGGAACGGCCCTAACACCCGAGCAAATTCGGTTGATCAACAGGCTGACCAAAAATATAACGGTTCTTTTTGATGGAGATGCCGCCGGATTACGGGCTTCGTTAAGAGGTATCGATTTGATCTTGGAACAGGGTATGAACGTGAAGGTGTGTTCGTTTCCCGAAGGAGAAGATCCCGATAGTTTTGCCAAAAATAATGAGCTAGAAGAAATAGAAAGCTATCTCTCTGAAAATGCGAAAGATTTCATTCAGTTCAAGGCTAATCTGTTGGCAAAAGAAGCAGCGAACGATCCTATAAAAAGAGCTGATACCGTCAGGGATATCGTTAATAGTATTTCTAAAATTCCTGATGGGATCAAACGTGAAATCTACATTCAGGAATGTGCCGGAATCATGAATGTATCGGAGGGCGTACTTTTTAGCACCTTGGCCCAGATAACGAAAAAGGGTAGGTCGGAAGCCTCCAAAAGTAACGAGCCCGAGCAAAAGGCCTTTGAAGTGGTCAAAAATGAGGCCACTGTTGAAAAGGTAGATGTGCAGTACGAGCTTGAGCGTAAGATCATAGAAATTTTATTGTTGTACGGTGGCGAAACGGAAGAGTTCGAAGATTTGGAATTGAAGGAAAGCGAAGAGGGCGATTTGGTACTTGAACCTATTTCTATTGAGGCCAAAGTATTCGAAAAAATATTCTTAGATCTTCAAGACGATGAAATTGAGTTGGCCAATGATAACTTCAGAAAGATATATTACAAACTTATAGAGGCATTGAACCAGACCGAAGAATTTAAATTAAGCGGGTTTTTGGCATCTCAAGACCAGGATATAGTTTCTGAGATTTCATCGATTATGATGGAAGAGGAAAAATACATTTTACACAATTGGGAGCGAAAAGACATTTTTCCGAAAGATAAGAAGGTAGGGGTCGCACAATTGACAAGTGAGACCATTTTGACCTTACGCTGCTTTTTGATCAAAAAAAGAATGCTTGCATTGCAAGATGGTACCAAAGAAAGTACGGCCGATCATCGTGAGACCCTTGAAGAGATTATGAATTATCTGCACCTAAATAAGCTGTTGAACAAAAAGCTGAACAGGGTACTCTCATAAAACAAAAAGGCCCGAACTAATGTTCGGGCCTTTTTGTTTTATTCCAGCTTATATTAGTAAAGCTCCAACGCTTTTGCCTGTTGTAAAAGATCTACCATATTGTCAACGTTCAATTTTTTCATTAAACGTGCTTTATAGGTACTCACCGTTTTTTCGTTGAGGTTAAGACCGATGGCAACGTCTTTGTTTCGTTTTCCACTGGCCAATAGTTTTAAAACCTCTACCTCACGGGTCGAAAGCTTTCTAAAGAACCTTCTTGGTTTTTGAGTGCCTTCATCAAATGCCAATCGTTGGGCAAGTTCATTTGTGATGAACATGTTGCCTTCGCTAACTTTTCTCACGGCAGAGATGATGTAGTCGATGTCAGATGCTTTCGAAAGGTAGCCGAACGCTCCTGCCCTGATAGTACTTAAAGCATAAACATCTTCCGATTGTCCGCTGTACATAAGTACTTTTACATCTGGGTTTTCTTTCTTCAATTTTCTTAGGGTGGCGATTCCGTTGATTTCCGGAATATCCATTTCCAGCATTATTACATCGGGGGTTACTTTTTCCAATTTTTCAAAGAGCTCGGAAGTGGTTGAGGCTGTTTCTACTACTTCAAAACCATTAGCAGCTTCCAGAACACTCGTTACTCCCATCCTTACAATTGGGTGATTGTCCGCAATTAATACTTTAATCATTTTGTTTTTTTATTCTAGATAATAAACTTTTGGTTAGGGCGTGGGAAAAAATACTGACACGCAAAATAAGCTTTATAAATCTAATTTCTGGGTCAAATGTCATATTTTTTTCACAAAAACGGCCCGAATTATGAATATATTCGTTTAGTTTACACCTATTTAGGTCAAATTGCTATTTCAACTCGTCAGGAATTTCGCAGACAGGTATCGGAAGCATTTTATGTTTATTGGCCGTATTAAAATCTATAAAGATACGAAATACTTCTCTTTTACGACCAGAAAAATCGTTTTCGCTTTTTCCTTGTTCCTGCATAGCCATGGCCCACTCTAGCTCGGGGTACGAAGCTCCTATCTGATCTTCATCGGTTCGGTCATCTCCCCACAGTCCGTCGGTCGGGGCAGCTTTAATGATTTCTTCGTTCACGCCCAGATGTTTGGCTATTTCGTAGACTTCGGTTTTTAAAAGGTCAGCAATTGGACTTAGGTCAACCCCGCCATCACCGTACTTTGTATAGAACCCAACGCCAAAATCTTCTACTTTATTACCTGTGCCTGCCACTAAATAGCCTTTTAGAGCGGCAAAATAGTAGAGAGTGGTCATTCTTAAACGGGCCCGTGTATTGGCAAGAGACATAAAACGTTCTTCTTCATTGTCAACGGGTGGCAATGAGGCCACCAAACTGTCGAATACCGGTGTAAGGTTGACCGGTTGTCTATTGACATTCGAAAAGTTGGTCTGTAACCAATCAATATGGTTAGATGCTCTTGATACTTGGTTCTCTGCCTGATGAATGGGCATCTCAAGACACAGAAGGTCTAAACCTGTTTTGGCGCAGAGGGTTGAAGTAACCGCTGAATCTATTCCTCCGGAAACCCCGATTACAAATCCTTTGATGCCGGCATTTTGGGCGTAGCTTTTTAACCAATTAACAATATGGTCCGTTACCTTTTCTGTTTGCATAAGATGTTGTTTTAGAGAGATCCGTTAACTTTGACCGTTAAAATTAATGTGTACCGACTAAATAATAAAATGTATCAGAAAATACTTAGGGCCGTGAAGGGCATTTTTATGATATTGCTGATTTCATTGGCGTTTTATGGCTGTAATGATACGGATAAGGTTGAGGAGGAGATTGCAAAAATACAAGTTGAACTTGACGTAGACAGGTTTGATAGAGCGTTTGCACAAGCCAAACCGTTAGATATTCCTTTACTAAAGAAAGCATATCCTTACTTGTTTCCCGCGCAATACAATGACAGTATTTGGGTCGCTAAACTACAGGATACTCTTCAAGTAGAACTTTTGAATGAGGTAAATGATGAATTCAAAGATTTTGAAAACGAGCGCGATGAATTGGAGAACTTTTTTCGACATGTGAAATATTACTTTCCGCAATTTAATGTGCCGAAGGTGGTAACCTTGACCTCTGATGTGCAGTACGAAAATCGTATTATAATGACCGATAGTCTGCTGCTGATAGGCCTCGACAATTATTTGGGTAAAGATCATAAGTTCTACAGCGATATTCAGAACTATATTAAAACGGGGCTGAGCAAAGAGTATTTAGTAAGTGATGTTGCCAGCGCCTTTGCCAAGCAAGTAGTGCCTAAACCCAGCGATAGAACTTTTCTGGCAAGAATCGTTTATTACGGCAAAGAGCTTTATTTGAAAGACATGTTGATACCCAAGTCTGAAGATTATGAAAGAATCGGGTATTCAAAAGAAAAAATGACCTGGGCGAATGCCAATGAAGAATCTATCTGGAGAAATTTTATTGAAAACGAATATTTATACAGTACCGATAACAAGCTTTCCAGAAGATTTCTCGACCCGGCACCTTTTTCTAAATTCGGTTTAGAATTGGATAATGAGTCTCCGGGCAGAATAGGGAGGTATATCGGCTGGCAGATCGTACGGTCTTTTATGAACAATAATTCTGTTTCACTTCAGCAGATGCTTAACCTACCGGCCGATGAGATATTTAAAAAATCAAATTATAAACCTGCAAAATAAGAATGGCAAAACTGCATACATCTGAAATTACGCTAAAGGTAGCGTTAGACGAAAACCGCGTTCCTGAAAAACTTTCATGGTCGGCTCAAGATGGGGGCATCAATAATGAAGAGGCAAAAGCGATGTTGCTTTCGGTATGGGATAGTAAAAACCAAGAGTCTTTAAAGATTGATTTATGGACGAAAGATATGCCCGTTGATGAAATGAAAATATTCTTTCATCAGACCCTGGTTTCTTTGTCCGATACTTTTATGAAAGCTACGCAAGACGAGAAAATGACAGCGACCATGAAGGATTTTTGCGATTATTTCGCAGAGAAACTAGAGCTGAAAAAATAACTGTTTAAAAGAGAAAATAAAAAACGACCGGAAGAACCTGTCGTTTTTTATTGTAGGTTGATTTTATGAAGATGGTGGTCGATAGGCCGGAACCACGTTTTCTTTCGCGGGTATTGTTTTTAAATAGTTGAAGATGGCTTCGATATCTTCATCAGAAAGGTAGGCATAGTGTTTCGGCATCGGCGGCATCATAGGCCGAGCGGCTTCCAGACCTTTATACTTACCGTCTCTAAGGGCATTCGTAAATTGTTGTAAAGACCAATTTCCTATACCGGTTTCATGCGGCGTTAGATTTGCGGCATAACTAGTACCCCACGGTCCTACAGCGGCCGTGAGGTCACCTGCAAAAAGCACCCATGGTCCGATAGGTACATTATCAGGTACAGGAGGCAATGGTTGAGAAGCATCAAACCCCATTAAAAATCTGTCCATATCGTGAACAGGGCCTTGAGCCGTCATTTTTTTGGGAGTGTGGCAATCGGTACAACCAAGCACATCTACCATATATTTTCCATGGTCTAATTGTGCTTGAACCTGTTCTTGCTCATCAATGGGCGAAGTAGTTTCTTTAGGCTGCTCTTTACAGGAGATTGATAGAATTAGGGTTAGAACGTAAAGTTTGTAAGATAGCTTTTTCATGATGGATGGTATTTAAAGTTGACTGGTTTACCGCTCTGATGAATCTTCAATAGATTATTATATTCATTGATTTACGGCATGTGAAGGGGAAGGTCGTAAACCAGCAAAAGGAGGGAAGTTGAATCTGGTCGCTATTGCAGCGAAAAGAGACAATGATTATTGGGGTACAGCCGGAATATGCATATCAAAATTTTCAGCCTCTGCCAATACCTGTTGAATGGTTTCTGGTTGAACCGATTTTTCCAAAGCATTTTCCTGTTCATAGTGAACCCCAAATTTTTCAAAGAAATCCAAGAAACCTTTAGGGCTGTGAATGCTAACGAACTTGCAGGGCACATTGCCTTTGTTGGCGAACGTATGAAGCACCCCTGGTGGAACATCTAAGGATTCGCCTGTCTTCAAAGTTTGATGATGACCGTCAACAAAAAACTCCATTTCTCCCTCGATTATAAAAAAGGCTTCTTTGTATTCATGGTGCAAGTGGGGCGGAGGCCCTTGCGATTTGGGCGGAGTTTGAATGATTGCCAAATCGTAATCACCGCTGGTTGGGTGTAGGGTTACTTCTTGACCCAATACCCATAATTTCTTTAATTTTTCCATTTTATGAGAATTTTGTCTCACAATAATAAAAATTAATTTTTAGCATTCAAAATTTTATAAGACATTTGTCTCATGAGTAATGAGCATTTAAATTCTGGTAGAAAAGCACAAAAACTTCAAACACGTAAGAAGATATTGAAAGCCGCCAACAACTTGGTAAAGAACAACCAAGCATTGAATATGGACGCTGTCGCCCAAGAAGCGGGAATTTCGAGAGCTACCATTTATCGGTACTATTCGAATACCGAAGATATAGCTACTGAACTTATATTGCAATTGAACGTTCCCGATGCCGAAAAATTAAATTCGGGCCTTAAGGGAACTAACCTTACCGATGCAATGAAAAGTATACAGAATGCTTACCTAGATTTTATTTTCAAGAATGAAAACCCTTCTAAAAAGTTTTTAGGAGCCGTTCTTTCATCTTCTGATACCAAACTGGAAAGAGGGCAAAACAGGATTACATCTATTAGTAAGTTCTTAGATTCCGATGATATTAAAATCAGTAGCGACGAAAAGAAGAAATTAAGTGTAATCGCTACCTTGTTAATGGGAATTGAGGCTGTTTTGGTCACTAAGGACGTTTGCGGGCTCGATAACAAAGAATCCAGAGAAACCCTCAATTGGGCCATGGAGAGAATTTTAGAAGGTTATCAAGAGTAAAGCACGTTAAACCTAACGATTATCTCGGCTTCTCATCCAAATCTAGACCCAACATTCCCTTTGCAATTACTTCACGTGCGAAATAGGTATTGGCGGGATGTATCTTGGCCAGTCGTGCATCGCGGAAAAGCCTCTCGAAACCTGCTTTATGAATGATACCAGCTCCGCCCATAATATCCATAGCTTTATCTGCCACCTTCCAAGACCCTTCAGCTGCCCTACATTTGGCGGCTACAATTTTTACGCCCCAGGCTGGTCCATAATTCTTACCTTCAGTATATTCTCGAACCAAGGTATCTAAGTGCGGTTCTATACTTTCCATTTCAAGTACCATATCCGCAATATCACGTTGTATACCTCCGTGATAGGCCATGGATGGTCTTCCCAATGAAATAGATTTTTTATTAGGTAGTTTTTCCAGAACTGTGTTCAAAATACGTTGTGCGAGTCCAAAATAGACATTGCTGAATCCAAAACACGCCCAAGCAAAGGCCCCAAGAATAAAACCATCTATGCCGGCAAAACCTGTGGGTACTTTTCGTGAAATGTATTTATCAGGAATGAAAACCCCGTTTAATAAGGTGTCATCAGAGCGCGTACCTCTCATACCCAATACATGGTCCCAAGTAGGTTTAATTTCATAGTTTTTGGTGTCTCTTGGCATAAAGGCATGAATAATATACGGGTTTTCGGGGTTGCTGTTATCTTGTCCGTGAAATCCGAAATAATTCCAAACAGGGGTGAGACTTCCGAACATTTTATGTCCCGTGAACTTATAGCCGCCTTCTACCTTTTCGGCTTTGCAAGTAGAGTAAAGCATGGGGCTGTCATTACCTGATTCGCCATGTCCCGCTGCAAAAACTTTACCTTTTCCGGCTTCTTCCAAAAGCCATTGAAGTGAGGTGTCACCCGCTCGGTGAAGATCTGCTGACAGGCCTGTCCAGTATATATGCATGTTTAGGCCCAAGGCTGTGGGAGCTGAATGATAGGCCAATTTACGAGTTAACTGCATACACTCGTCAAGCTTCATGCCCATTCCTCCAAACTCTTCCGGTACTGCCATCGTAAGATATCCGGCATTTTTAAGTACCTCGAAATCTTCCTGAAAAAACAAGTTGTTGCTATCGTAATAAGCGGCACGACTGCCACATTCTTCAAATATTTCGGTTAAGTTGTCTATAAATTCCTCTTTTGATTTCTTTTCCAGTGTTTTCATGTTGTTGAATGTTTAGTTGTTCCTACCTTATTTTTATTTGTTTCACGTATGTAATCTTTTCGTATGCTGTTTTGACAAGCATTTAAATGAGGTTTTGGCCTAGTGACAACCTAGATACTCAAGAATCAATAACTTCTTCATCATACTTAGCTTAGGTTATATTTCTCCGTTGATTGCCGAATTACTAGATGATGGGGTAATGGTGGGTAACCTATATTAGATAAGCTCTAAATTAGGTGTATGTTTTTTTGGGAAATGTAAATTTTGGTTCAAATTCTAGAACTTTGAATTCACTTAAGGCATTCAGTGGGCAAAACTTTAAATCGCTCTTTAAATACTCTTGTAAAATAAGTGGCGCTGCTAAACCCATAATCGAAGGCTATCTCAGAAACATTTCTATCTTTTTCAATTAGGGCCTGTAAGGCACTTCTGAGTCGCACCTCGCGTATGATTTCGTTAGGTGATAGTCCTGTAAGCTTTTTAATAACTCTATAAGTTTGGGCCTTGCTTGCACCTAAGACATCTTCTAATTTGCTGACCTTGAATTTTGGGTTTTCTATGTTTTTTACGATAGCATCATATAGAATTGAAAGTAAGCGTTCTTCCTTAGAACTAAATGATTGGATTCTGGAGCTTTTCAGATGGTCAGAGGTAAATTGCTCATAAGATTTTTTGGAAGTATCGTCTATCAATATTAGTCCGGGTTTCCCTATTTGGGAAAGCACCTTTAATCTGCCCAATGTATTTTCAAATAATTTATTGCCAGTATCGTCTACGGGCATTCCTGTTACCACTGAGATATTGAAAAAATAAAGAATGGGGTGAGAGTTCAAATATTCTTGTAAAGCAAAGGCGCAAGACAAGGCGTTTTGACTTTTAAGGAAAGAAGAGAGCATAAAGTTTTCCGGTTGCTCTACAAGGTTTCCCTTATACTTGTTGATATACTTTCCAATTTTCTTAAAATAGTTAATATTTTGTATTGAATTTGGGTAGCCCTCAAGTCTTAATAGGGTACGAAAGCCTGTGTCTATTTCTCCTGTAAGAGTAGTCGCAAGGTCTTTTTTATTTTTACTTCCTTCTCCCAAGTACGGAAAAAATTCATTTTCTGAGCTAATTTTCACCACATTGCAGGCGCCAACACCATGGGCTTTTAAATGACTTTGAACACAAGCCTCCATATTCGGCGCCTTCATCAAACAACAAACTGTTCGCTCTTCTAGGTTCAGGTAGTATTTTTCATAAACGACTCCAAACTCCTGTTGAACGGCCACATCTCTAAGGTGGGCCTTGTACGCATCCTCTTCCGTGAAGGGAAGATGTTCTATGTGATGAATATCCATGAATAGGGGCATAGCTACATTTCAAGATTTTAGCAAGCGTATAGGGGAACGGCCAACTTTTTCGAGGGAAAGGAAAAAGAGCAAATAAAGGAAGTAAGAACCAAAAGTTGTACTGCCTCCATCCACAGACTATTGAGCAGCCATTATAAAAAGAATATACAAGTAAATGAGTAGTCAGCTTCGAGGAAGTTTATAGATGGAAGCTTTTTCTGTATAATTGGTATGTTTTCTTTATAAATGGAAGGTGTAATATTTTGATTTACAGGTTTTGATGATTTTGATACAACAAAAAATGCGACCATCAGGCCGCATTTTTGACTTTCGCATTTTAAGCGTTTTAATTAGCCAAAGGCACTTCCATCAGCAATACCTTGCTTTTCTCTTCAAACTTGAAATCTATCTCTTCAACTTCCCACAAGGCTAGTCCGTCTCTGCGCTCAAGTGACACATCCGAAGCATTTACCGAACCCTCTAAAATAAAAACGTACAGCCCGTTGTCGTTATTTTTTAAAGTGTACTTGGCCGTTTCCCCTTTATCAAAATCACCCAAATGAAACCAAGCGTCTTGATGGATCCATACTCCGTCATCATCAGAATTGGGCGAAACTATTTGATGAAAACTATTTAAAGTGTCTTCTTTATCTAGCGTAATCTGATCGTATCGAGGGGTGACGTTCACTTTGTTGGGTATCACCCAAATTTGTAGAAACTTCACCAATTGATCTTGATTTTTGTTCTTTTCGCTATGTTGAATACCAGAACCGGCACTCATCACCTGAATGTCTCCTTGTTTGATAACAGCGGTATTACCCATACTGTCTTTATGCTCTAAATCGCCTTCTAACGGAATGGAAATAATTTCCATATTGCTATGGCCATGCGTGCCAAAACCCATGCCAGCCGAAACTTCATCATCGTTCAATACTCTCAACACACCGAAATTCATACGTTCGGGGTCATGGTAGTTAGCAAAACTAAATGTATGGTGGGTATTAAGCCAGCCATGATTGGCATGGCCCCTGCTATCTGCTTTATATAATATTGTTTTCATTTTTCTTCTTTTTAAATATTCTTATCATTTTAAGAAAGTACATCTCTGATTTCTTCCGTTTTGTCAAAAACACTTTTGGCATATGGGCATAAAGGAAGAATCTTTATTTTTTCTGCCCGGGCGAAGTTGACCGCTTCCATGACCAAACTTTTTCCTGCCCCTTGACCTCTCAAACTGTCGTCTACTTCGGTATGGTCAATAATAATTTTATTGGCTCCAGCCCACACGTAGGTCATTTCGGCCAATCTTATGGCTTCATCTTTTATAAAGAAAGCGCCCTTTTTACCATCATCTTCGTGTTGTACATTCATGTCTTAATTTTTAGTCTTCTAAGTATCCGAATTTGCCAAGATTGAAATCTTCAATAGCCTGAACCAATTCTTCTTTTGTATTCATAACAAAGGGGCCTTGGGCCGCAATTGGCTCTTCAATAGGTTCTCCACTTAGAATCAAGACCACTGCATTTTCGGTTGCTCTGATATCAAAATCTTCACCGTTATTTTCAAACAGTACAAAATGGTCAGTAGGTACTTTTTCTTCATTATTCACTATTATTTCTCCCTCAATAACCAAAAGGGCCGTATTGTAGTCTTTAGGAAAAGTAAATGTTGCCTCACCACCCTCTTTTAATTTCGCATTAAACAGATGCATTGGGGTGAAGGTACTGGCACTACCTTTTGTATGGCCGTATTGCCCTGCAATAACCTCAATATCCCCTAAACCATTTTCCAATGTATGCACATTCATATCTTCACGGTTAAGTGCTTGATATTTAGGAGCCGACATTTTAAATTTAGCAGGAAGATTGACCCATAGCTGAACCATCTGAAATTCGCCCCCTTTTTTCGAGAATTCTTCCTCATGGTACTCTTTGTGCAATACCCCGGAAGCCGCCGTCATCCACTGTACACCGCCTTCTCCTATAACACCGCCACCTCCGGCACTGTCATGATGTGCTACTTTACCCTTATAGGCAATGGTCACGGTTTCGAACCCACGATGCGGATGCACGCCAACCCCTTTGGGCTCTTCGGATGGTGGGAAGTAGAATTTAGAGTTATAATCCATTAGAATGAACGGACTCATTCGCTCCATGGTCAACCTAAAACTACTAGGTATGAAATTATGTACGCGAAAACCATCACCGACAAAATGAGGTGGTCTGGGGGGAACTACCAATTCTATATTTCTTGTGCTCATGATATTTGATTTTAATTTTAATCAAATTTAGAGGTAACCCATGAGCTGTACATTGATGTATGTTAAGAAAGGGCTAGTTCTTTTTGAAATTCCTTTTGGCCAAATCTCTTCGAACCCGACTGAGGCTTTCAGGAGCAATACCTAAATAGGAGGCCACCATCCATTGTGGTACGCGCATTAGAATATCCGGATATAGATGAATGAAGTTCAAATATCTTGTTTCCGCGGAAGCGCCCAACAATAGTTTTACACGCTGATTAAGGTGTCTGATATGGTTGTGCAATAAACGCTCATTGAGTTTTCTAAAAGAATGCCCCAACTGCGAAATTCGCTCCATGAAGTTTTGGTCAAGAAGAACGACTGTGCTTTCTTCGATAGCATCGATATAGTAATTTGAAGGCTCGTTGAAATATACGCTGCCTCTATCACTTACCAACCAATTTTCTGGGGCGAACTGTAAGATGTCAACCTTACCTTTTTCGTTAAGGGCATACATTCGCAAAAGCCCTTTTTCTACAAAAAAAGTGAGTGCACACACCTCACCGGCCCTTAACAAATACTCTTCTTTTTTTACTTTTTTAGTTACAAGACCGTCACATAATTGTTCGATAGAATCTTCTGGTAAACCCCATTGTTCAGTCAGATACTTTTTGAAGTTGGCCAGCGAATGAGAATCCATTAATCCATTTGGTTAAGGGCACCTTGTACGATTGCGTATGTTTTTTCGTAACAGGCCTTCATTAGGGTAGGGGCGTCCATCGTATTCCAGTACTCCTTATTAAAAAGCTCTACCGAGAAACCACCTCTAAAGCCAGCTTTAAGAAGTTTTGGTATTGCCTCATCAAAAGGGCAAACCCCTTCACCAGGTAGTACGCGATCGGCATCCGTCAACTGATCGAATGCTGGCGTTGCGGGGTAATCGTTCATGTGAATTACGGGTAATTTGCCGGCATTGATAAGGTCTACCGTATCCCAATCATTGCCCCCACGGTACACATGATAAAAATCAAGAAGCATGGTAGCTTTAGAATGTCCCGTGGCAATCGCAATTTGAGCACAATCTGAAATTTTATGAAGAGCGCCCATTCCCCATAACTCCATTACCGGGGTTGTACCTGTTTCATCGCCAAGGTCTAAAATAGCTCGGTACCTTTCGGCGTAGGTGTCAAATTTTGTAGGGTCTATTTTCTCTATTCCTTGAACGGGTGCGGCGATGAATGCTCCTCCCATTTCTTTGGTGATCAGCATTTCTTCTTTTAGTTGTGTCATTGCCGATTTTCGTTCATCTTCACTGTCGCTGCACCATTTTGAAAACCCGATAATATTTTCTAGAACAAGACCTCGTGATTCCAGTTTGTTTTTCAACTGTTGGGTAGTGCCCCCATTCTGTAGAAAAGTCTTTATGTCGCTCATCCACATTTCAATTCCATCAAACCCAGCATCTGCCACAAGGTCTATTTGTTTGTCGGCGGGCAGTTTGTAATGCAGTAGAGTAGAACAGTTCATACTAATTCGAACTGGTAATGGCGGACGGTTATTATTGATGCTTAAAGCATTAATGGGGGAGAAGGTCAAGCCTCCCATGGCCAATAGAGAACCTTTTAAAACGTTTCCAAGGGCTTTTCTTCTGGTAATTTGATCTGACATGTAAGTGAATTGAGATTCTAAATTTAACGATTTGAACTATTTAATCTTTGGGAAGTATTATTTGCACAATTACATACATTAAAGTACGGTTGCTGAAGATAGCCAAAAATGGCTAGATGGAATGGTTTCTTATCTTCTATTAAAGTTCTCTTACGACTTTACAAGGGTTGCCCATAGCCAGCACATTATCGGGAATGTCTTTAGTAACTACACTACCTGCACCAATCGTTACATTGTTACCTATTGTAACACCCGGAAATACTATCGAATTACCCCCGAGCCATACATTATCACCTACTGTAACCGGTTTGGCTGAGGTTATATAACTTGAACCTTTCTCGGTTTCAATGATGCGTTCAGAAGCTTTAAGAGGGTGGGTCGCCGTATAAATCTGTACGTACGGTGCAATCAGTCCGTTCTTGCCAATCGTAATTCTATTGTTGTCTAAAAACATGCAATTGGTATTGATAAAAGTATTATCACCAATTGAGATGTTCTCACCATAGTCGCAGAAAAAAGGAGTTTCTATCCAAACACCGTTTCCTTTAAAACCCAACAAATCGGTCAATAGACCGTCTCTTTTTTCTAAAAGTTCAGAATCCAATAAGTTGTATTCTTTAATTAACTTTCGCGCTTTATGATACATTGAAAGAAGCTCCGGGTCACGGGAACTATAGGGTAACCCCTTGAGCATTTTATCTTTTTCGGTCATTTTGGCTTTTTAAAAAGAGAAGATTATTCAAATTCATCGGTGAACGAATCATCCCAATTAAAGGCGTTCACGATCCAACCCCTGTCGTTCTTGTAAAAGGTGAACTTGAGTCGAATGGCACTATTGGTATAGCGAACCAAATAAGTTTCTCTAATGGCGATATCGCTTATGGTCTCATTTTTGATTTTAACGAAACCGATGGCCTTACCGAACCGTTGCTCTAGAAGGTTGAGGTATTTGATGGTTTTTTCTTCAATGGCTTCCATCTCATTTTGAGGCATCGGCCAGTAGGGGGTAAGTCGACCAAAGGCCGTTGCAATTTGATTTTCTTGAAACAACGACGCTATGGTTTTTGAAAGATTTTGGGTAGCACTTACGTCTCTAAGGTATTCTTCTTGCCCAAAAAGCCCCATGCTTCCCAATGAAAAAATGGCTGTGAGTAACTTTTTTTTCATGATATATTGATTGTTCTCGAAGCTTCAAGACATCCGGTTTATTCTTGGCGGAAATCCTAATTTTTCAAGTCCTTCATTTTAGAGTACATTTTTTCCTTTCCATTATCTAAAATCCTCAGAAATACGCCCATTGAATCAATTGATTCGCCCATCAAGTTGTTTTCGATTACATAGGTCATATCGCCATTGGTGAACGTAAAATGATAACCACCTCCGCTACCTTGCTTTTCTATTTCCCCATCAAGAAGAATCAGATCTGGTTTGTCGATATTAGATTTGGGCTTATTCCAAGCCATATATCTTACTTCGTTGCTTTTAAGGCGATCTACCCTAATGGTATACTTGTCGTTTTCGCAATGAATCAGGTTGAGCTGTACGGTCGAGTTAAGTTCGGTGGCCCCCACCTTTTCTATCATTTCTTTGCTCTCGGCCTCTAGCTCTTTTTCCTTTTTAGCCAGTTCTTCCTCCTTTTGGATCAATTCTTTTTCCCGAGCGGCATTTTTACAGGAAAAAAGGCCCATCAGCATCACAATACCTATGGTGACTAATTTTTTCATTTGATAGTAGCGCATAGCCACCAAAATTCTCTCTTGCCGGAGCACGAATACAGAATTATTGCTCCGTTGATATAGGTGGCAAAATTTGGTGGTAAGATACTAAAAAAGTTGGCCGAGAGGTGTGGTATTCGGTAATAAAGAAATAATACGGGTATGATTTCCGTTACCTGTTATTGATTATTGTCGACCCTTCGGAGAACGATTTTATAAGGGAGCAGAAGCAAGTACTTATTTTTTAAGTATGCCCAAATAGCTGATCCAAGGCCCTACTTCATTTTTGTGCTGAAAAGCCATAACGCGGGATATTTGGGCAATATGGCCCAAGTCATGAACGCCCCAAGTCGTAATAAGTTGAGATAATGTGACAGTACCGAATTCGGGATGAATACCGGTCTGTTTCAAATCGTTTTCCGAAATATGAAACGCGTTTAATTCTTGTAGATTTTGAAATCGTAAGGTTTTGAATTCTTCGAGCATTTCACCAATTTCTCTATCATCTTCTTCGTTGAACTGGGCAAAACGGTCAAAAGGTCTAAAGTGTTTGTCATCTGATTTCAATATTATCTTTACCCTCACCAGCCAATCAGTTTTTTCGCCAACAATGAGGTGGCCTAAAACATCATACGGACTCCAAGTTTTCTTCCCCTCATTGTTATATAACCATTCCTCCGAAAGGCCGAATAGAAGATTTTCAAGAACTACAGGAGTACGTTCTAGAATTTCTAGCGTACGGTTCAAATTGAATTGTAACATATGCCTCTCATTAATATCTCTAATTTAATCAATTGGAAAAGTCAATCAAAGGCAAAAAGTTTGTGACCGGGTAGTTTAGATTATAGAGGATTCCATTTTCATTTTGAAAATTTTATTCCCAATTGGGCATAAATGCATCTACAAATAATAATTCCGCTTCTACATCTTCTTCTGATACCCCTATTTGTTTTCGATAGATTCTCTTTTCTGAAAATCCGTCGTTCGAAGTATACACATAAATAACGTGGCCTTCGTTCGGCGCATATTTAGCATCAAGATTATTGAAGCCTGATGGTTTTTCAGTATCAATTTCAGTCGTAGTATCGTTGGCAATATTGTATTCGAATATACGACTGTCAAGTTGACGATATTGACTGTTCTCCACCGAAGAAACATCATGCGTGTATAGAATTTTTGTGCCGTCGATAGAATAATCCAAACCGCCATAGGCGCCCAATTCACCCTCTACGATGGTGGCTACCAAAGCGGCATTTGAAGGATTAATAGTTTGAATTTTGACTTCATAGCCCAGGGCATTATTACTTTTAATAGCAAGTAAATTGTTTGCCGGATTAGAGGCTACTTCACTTATGAATTCATTTATACCGGTTTCATAGACCAATTGCGTTCCTGAACCATCTAGATTGACGGAGTAAAGCTTGTTAAAGCTAGGATAAAATATGGCATTGCCATTATTGGACCAAGTGAATTCAAGCTCATTTTGTCTAAAACCTGCAATCGGGATTTCCTTCGTGATCTGAACTTTGTTACTTCCGTCTAAGTTCATGGTGAAGAGATGGGATTCGCCACCTACAGTACTTATATAGGCTATTTTTTCTACTGTTTTATTCGCTTTTGGCCGGAACGAGTTCAATTCCAAAGAGGTTAGTCGTACTTCGTTTTCATTGACCCCGTTGGCGTCGGATCCGGTAGGTTCTGCTCCTGAAAATATTACGTTATTACCATCGATATTTCGAACATAAGCGAATCTGTTACTTTCCACTCCCCTCAATTGAAAACTGCTAATCTTGCTCTGAACTATTTCTGTAACTTCATCGTTGGCACTTACTTGCCAGAAATAATTGTCCCCGACCGATAGATTGGATACAGTTAATACCGTATCGGTCAAATTCTCAAATAGTTGAATTTCGCCATTTTCGCCGTTTCTTAGTTCTAGTACATAAAGAATGGTATCAGAATCATTATCCGAAGAAGACCATATAAATTCCACCGGATTTTGTATGTCTTGCGTGCCATCTTCAGGATAGATAAGTTCAGGAACCAAGGGAGTTAGATTTTTCGCTTCGACACTATCCAATTCAAAAACTACGTTTGTCGATTGGTCGCTGAGTATAGAAGCGGGTTCAAAGCTTGTTTGAAAATCGTCTTTTTCAGCTTGAACCGAATAATCGCCCACGGCTATCTGATCAATCGTAAAGTTACCTTCGGCATCTGTAAATACTGTATTGGATGAAGGATTCGTTGTAATTTTTACGTTCTCTAATGGTATATTTTGACTGTTGGATACGACCCTGCCCTCTAATTTGCCAAAAGTTGTATCGCCAATGGTTTCTTCTTCGCATGCAACGAAGATGGCAAAGGCCATGAAGAACAAGATGAAACGATGAGTGTATTTGATATTCATTTTATGAGCAGTTTCGTTTATTTAATATTTTTTCCAAACCTCCATTCAAGGCCTATATTGAAGTTGTAATAGAAATCGTCTCTTACCCCATTGACGACGTTATCGATAGTATCCTTATTGGTATGGTTATTTTCAGCACCTACAAAGAAGGCAAGGTGAGGATTGATATTGTACTTAAGGGCAATACCGTATTGGAGATTGAGTCCTGAAGTATCTTCGGTCAGTTCTTCTTCCGGGCTATCCAAGTCAAATATACCCCCAACTCCACCATAGATGTAAGGGGTAAGATTGTCTAGTGGCAGTATCGTGTAGCCGATTTGAAAGTTGCTCGAGACGTAGGATTTATTGAAATTTTCCCCACCTGTAAAATAGAGATAATCTCCTTTTAGACCGATATCGAACTTAGGGGAAACTTTGTAACTATATTTGATTCCCGCACCTCCACCAAGGGTTTTTTTAGAAAAATCAGCATTTAATACTGGTCCGTTGCCTGAAATGGCGATACTGTGGTTCATGACACTCTGAGCCTGTTTTCTATCGTACAGTAAGGTGTTCTCTTCTTCCCCTTTTCTTTCGTTGTAAAGTGATACCAATGCTTCGTTCGTTTCATCGCCATCTTTTGTACTCCATAAGTTATCTTCTATACCCTCGATAATTAGAGACTCTACCGCATTTTCGATGGCATTCTGAATTGCCAATTGTATGGGTTCGTTTTTGGTAATGCCTGTTTCTACCTCTAATAACCTCTGGAACTTTACATACTTGAACAAGCTAGCGTCCAACGCTTGGGAAAGTATCGTTTTCGAAACGTAAACGGTCTTTAAGATTTTTCCGTTGGATGTAGAAACGGCCCTTAAATAAATAGTTATTCGGGCTTGCCTATATTGTGTTGAACCTCCTGTACCAAAATATCTGGCACCATAACCGCCAGTGATAATGTTGGAGTCGTATGACATAATGCCTCCTTCCAAAAGAATGCCTGCATATAATAAGGGAGGTAGGTTTGGCTGGCCGTTGTTGTCACCTGTATATTCTTGACGCGTCGACCTTATGATGTTTCTTTCATTAAGAAGATTCGATAGATTTTCTCTTTCTATGGGAGTGAACCATTTTGAGTCTTCCAAGGCCTTAATCAGCATGGTTGTGGCCCCTTGGGGAACAGCTGTGCTAAAGGTGCTACCGTTTTCTACGCTTTTATATTGGCCGGTTTGGTCTTTAAAATTGTAAACCCCCACTACCACGGGTTCTTCCGGTTGAGGTAGATTTTTAAGAGTTTCGGTTTTAGAGGTCGTTTCTCCTATTCTCGATTGAGAAGGCGCCACGGGTTGGTTGAAGTAGGCACCACAACTTGATAATAGGAACGAAACACCTAGATATAGGGAACTTTGATAAAATTTCATAATGCTTAGTTGGGTACGATAATTTGAGTCTGCTCACCGGTATTAGTGTCTAAAATATTTACCACAAGGCCTTCGGGCGATTCGAATATTTCGAGCAAAAGGTCACCAACATTAAAAGTGCCGGGCTGTAGTCCCTCACCCAGTTCAGAACTGAAAACGGAACGGGTCAACTGCCCGAGCAGTTGGCGGTTAAGACTTTCTTGAAAATCTTGTAGCTCAGAGGTTTCATCACGAAGCCCCTGATTGTTGGTGAACGAGTTCTGCGCATTGGCCGAACTTAACAGAAATTGGTAGTTAAAGGTGTCACCACCAAAATTCGGATTCTTGGGAGTGTACACCAACTGTTGGGAATAGGCAGATATACTGAATAAAAAAATTAAGAAGGTGAGTGTTTTCATTTAGTATTGAATTGTATTTTGGTTAATGGCCTTGGTTTGAATAAAATATTGGTGAACCCTGGCAATCGATTGATTGACCATTTCATTTATATAGCTGCTTCTAGGGTTGAGAAAAAATTGAACTACTAGGTTGTCACCGGCATAAATTTTAATTTGGGTATTGCCCCCGATTGCCAATACTTCATCGACTTTCACGATTTCATTTCCGTTAATATTGTTGTTGTTATATTCTAGATAGAACTTTTGGTAAAAGTCTCTTCCTGGTTTGGTCTTGGTGTTTTCGAAAACCATGCCCGTCATTAAATCGATATCTTGACTTACGGTCTTGTCATTTTCTTGAAGAATGCTGTTTTGCTGAACCACTTTCGGTTTCATATCGTCTTCCCCATCAAAGCCATTGATGACCAAACGGTCTTTTCCGATGGCCTTTTCATCCTCATAAATAAGAACAAAAACAACTGTTCTTTGATCTTCTTCCAAGACCAGCGATGCCTTGCTAATATTTTTTCTCTCACCTGGTTCAAGAATAAAGTACTGCTCGTCTTCATAGGTTTGGTCACTGTTCTTCACAATCATGGCTCGGTATCGAAGGCTTTTTTTAAGGGATGTCTTGTTATAGGCCGAGAAAATGATATCGGTCAAAATATTCTCTGATTCAATATTGATTTCGGCCTCTACCTCATTGTTGAAGATTTGTGCACCGACGCTGCTGCTTAAGAGTAAGCACAATAAAAATATAGAACTGATCAGTAGGGAATTTAGCATGGGGGAGGCAGATGAATGGTCTAGTTGGTATTTCTGATGATTAAGCTTTGAGAGCCCTCATTCATGGTAATCTTCATTTTGTCGGCAATGCTATTTCTACCGTGAATGACTAGATTTTGGTTGTTGCCTTTTTGTTGTATGTTTCTTTCTATAAGTTGTTTGTTGTCAAAAAGATTGTATTCTAACAAAAGATTGTTATTTCCCTGTTGAAGGGCCGTATAGTCAATGAATTCGGCTTTAAGGTTGAGGTCAATAATATTTGAATCGCCATATTGCTTTAATTCAATATCAGAAACTTGCGATTGGGCCGATACATTTGTGTTATTATTATTGCCTACTTGAACAATATAAACCCCTTTGTTGACCACATTTAAGTTGGCATTGCTTACCACCTCATTAGACTGTTGCGAATAATAATTTAATTGTTGTGAATGCGAACTAAAGTTAGAAGGGGTAATGTCACTTTCTTTTTCAATAATTCCTTGAGCTATCAATGAGTTACAGAGTAGAATGGCCAAAAGAAAGGTTAGAAGTTGGTTTGGTTTCATGCGCTTCTAATTGTAAAAGGTGAAAAACTACGGAACATGTTGATGTTCCGTAGTTGATTGATTCAAAAAATCTTATGATGTTTTAGTTTGATTGCATTACAATAGCAGTGGTATTACTATTAACCATGGTTTGGTTAACTAAGCTGTTGTTGCCATTGCCATTTTGAGTTACCAAAATAGAAGCATCGGTAGTTCCAATTTGATGGGCTCTACTGATATTTCCATTGCCGTTTTGCTGTAAGGTTTTAATCAAACTAGTTGATGTGTCTACGTCTTGCGAGGTGTAACTTCTGTTTCCATTACCATTCTTTTGGGTGGTATAAATTTCGTTTGATATACCATCTTGGTCTACAGATGAAAAGTTATCATTACCATTTTGAGCAATTGAAATCTTGTTGTAGTTACCTTGCTGAGAAATCACGGACTTGTTATCCATTCCGTTTTGATTAACTTTTGTAGATAACATTTCTCCGAAGGCTGGTTCCCCAAATTGCTCAACTTCAGACATATTTCTTCTGCCTACCTGATCAATATCTATGATACTGCTCGAGGAAGTTTGACGGATTTTTGAGTTGTTGGCACCATTGTTCGCATTGTCTCCCGATTGGGTTACATAAATTTCGTTGCCAGACCAACTTTGCCAAATGGTTGAACGGTTGTCAGAATCGTTTTGCTGAACTTTGATTGAGTTGTTATAACCGCCTTGAACATCTACCTTAGAGTTATTTCGATTACCTATTTGGTCTACATCTGTTTTTGATAGACCTCCGCCTTGTTTAACTAAAGAGTTATTCTCTTTTCCTTTTTGGTTTACGTCAATTGTGATGCCGGTAGAAGTAGAACCATTGTTCCATATATCGCCCTGATCCACTGTGGATTTATTACCCTGACCTTGTTGTTTGATTTTAACGGTGGTAACTGTTCCATTGGTGTGAGACTGAACTCCAATCTGTTCAACATTAGATTTGTTTCCATTTCCGGCTTGGTTGACATTGACCAAAGCTCCTCCAGTTGCATTCGCTTGATTGATTTCGCTACTGTTTTGAGCCATAACAAAAGACCCCATTGCAAGTGCCATGGCACTTAAAACTACTTTTTTCATAAAGATTGAATTATTTATTAGTATTTGGTTAAAATGCGTGTTTGGTCGTTTTTCATTAAAATGAAAAAAGTATGCTTCAGGTATCTTCAAGTCAAAAAATAGCACTCGACATCAGCCAACCTGACGAAAAATGTATGCGTTGTTAAGCCGTTCAAATTACTTGAACCTATAGGGGGGAATCTAAAAAAAGGGGGAGGGGAAATATGAAAGACAGTTATTCTTTTTTATGTCGTTTCATGTAGTAATGATAGACACATAAATTAGCATTTTGCGTGCATGATCGATGAAATACAGAATTTAATTGTCCAATTAAATAAATGACGGTTTTTTCCTTCGAGATATGCTAAATTAGTAAGAATTTGAAACTCTAAAATTTAACAATATGACAGTTTAAAAGGGTATAAAATCAGATAATTTAATTTTTAAATAATGAAATTTTTCAAATTGATAGAATTGTTAGGTTTTGGACAATTTAAAAAAGTTGAGATTTAATGAAGAAATACTTCTTTGAAAGAAACCCTTGTCTTATAATTTTTTCAATGGAACATCACTAGTCGGCAATGGTGCATAGAAAAAAAATCAGGTGTTTTTTCTGAAAATATTAGTTGAGGGGAAAAGTCGCCCCAAAGGCCATGGCTCCACAAAATTGTCTGGCTTGGGGGTGCTCGTAATAGGTGAGCCCAAATTCAAAATTATGGTGTCTTCCTATTTTTAATCCGATTGACCAAGGAATATGGTATAATACCCCGTTCTTTATGAGAGAGGTGTTAGGAGTGACTGTTTTGAAAGACCCAAAACTGGCCCCGACCCCAATTTCCAAGAAAGGGGCTACCCATGGTATAGGCGCCGTAAATCTACTCTTGCCGCCAATTAAAAAAGCGTTCGATGACGACCTGTAAGAATTGTAATAAACTTCATCTGTCTCATCGGTCTTTGTCAAGATAATACCTGCATAAGGTCGAAGCTCTAACCATTTACTATGCCGCAGAACATATTCGCCCTGTAAATAAAAACCACTGCCCGAAATATCGATGTCTTCACTAGGATAGGTATAACCAAAACCTATGGAACCCGAAATGGCCTTTTCTTTTATGAACTGCGCGTTGAGGGTGCAAAATGCCAGAAGAGCAAATAATAAGTTGAGTCTTTTCATTGAGTTGACCAAAAGCTGAATTGAGGTTGCTTTTAGGAAGGGAATGTACATCGGGCAGTTTTGGCACAAAAAACTACCCGTCGAAAAGGGAATAATTCAGATGAAATGATGATGTCAAAAAAGACCTTTAAAACGGCTGTCAGAACAAAGGGTTATCTCTTCGAAATCTTATTGTTTGAAATAGATTTTTGTCTAGAACTCTTAAAACGGGTGATGTTATCATTTCGCTTTTTAAGATGTTTGCTGCTGGTGCCACTGTTCACCCGCTTGCGCCAAAGTTTAAAGGAGTTTGGTTTTAATTCCCGGCGCATTAGTTTGATAACATCGGCTTCCGAGAGTTTAAATTGAGCTTCAATGGCCTCGAACGGGGTACGGTCTTCCCAAGCCATTTCAATAATTCTATCCAGTTCTCTTTCTGTCATTTCATCCTATTATGTATCAAAAATAGGATAATATGATAAGTCTGATAGGCGCTATGGTTTCGAATGATAGCGTAATCAATCAAGCGGATTAGAAATTTATTAAGGAATGGAACTCACCTCACTGAACTTCCATTTTCCGTTGATTTTCTGAAATTGAAAGCTGTGCTGCATACCCTCGTGCTCATCGGTAGGTTCTATAGTAGTAACCAATATTTCATAAATCTCCATCTCATCTTCATTCAGATGATGGTAAATAGTCTCGTTCAACCGTAGAATTTTGAGAAAAGAGGGGGTGAAAAAGCGATTCAGGTCTTTTTTAACAAAGCTGTCGGCAGGTATATAAATAAGGTCATCATAGAGTTTATCGTACCAAAGGGAATCTTTTTCGCTCAGACTTTCCAATTGTCGTTGTTCGGTCGGGGTGTTTTCCAAACATTCGTAACACCTAATTTCACTCGCGGCAAAGTCAAGAAATTTTTCTTTATTTCCTGATTCTACTACTTCTAGAAATCGATGCCAGGTATTTTCTATTTCTGCATTTTCAGGCTGGTCGTTCGCGTTCTTATTATCCTTGCAAGCAACACTGATTAGCATACAATAAATGAGTACTTTCCAAAACCTGCCTACGAATAATTGACCTACCATTCTGAGAAATTTAAGGTTATAAAGTTACTTTTTTAAGGGAAGCAATGCATCATACTCCAAAAAGTATTCCTCTATAATGGAGCCAGACTCGTCTATCAACCTGAAGGTGACCTCCGGTTGTTTTGAGGATGTGGTAAATGTGAATTCGCCGAATGCCTTGAGGCCAAGTCCCTCATATCCGAAGAGTTGATGCGAGCTATCTTCTGCCATGGCTGGTGGGCCTGGAACACCTCCCATACTGGCAACTTCAAATTCATAGAAGTTAAGACCTGATGGCCTGGGAATAGTAAAGGCCCTTGCCCCATGCCGGTCGCCACTGATCAGCAACACACCGGAAATACCCTCCGATTCTATGAGTGAATAGATCTCTTTCCTGGCCGCAACATCCCAAGTGCCCCAAGAATCTTTGGCCTTGGTTACATAATCGCTCCACATTGTACCGCTTGAAATCACCTTGAAAGGGGCGGTAGAATTCTTTAACACCTCTTTGAGCCATTGCAATTGACTTGTGCCCAAATAAGAACCATAATCACCTCTTTCGTCTAGGTTTCGACAGGATCGGGTATCGAGCATGATTATTTCAACCTCTCCAATTCGGGTATTGAAATAGATGCCATCACCTATGGCGGTGGGGTTGTTCCAGTTGTTTTGCCAGATAGATCGAAGGCTATCCCTATCCGCTTTGGTTACTCCTTCTGGAATACCACTTAGGTCGTTATTGAGGTAGTCGTGATCGTCCCAACTGGCATAGAGAGGAATTTTCGAGGCTAACTCTTGCCATGCTGGCGAAACATCCCTGAGCAAATAGTCCGAACGATGAAGCCCCCAATGCGTATCGCGATCATCTACTGCCAAATCGCCCAATAAAAGCATGGCCAGCGGTTTTCTGTTGATGATGGAACGGATGAGGTTAGGGTTGTGCAGACCGATCTTGTGAAAACCGGAGGCAAATGTGATACGAACAGTCGAGTTTTCACCCGACTTAGGGGCCGTACGAAACGAACCTTGGGATATTACCCTGTCATTTGTAGATATATGATAGTCATAGTGGGTAGTTGGTTTCAAGCCGTCGAGAACTATTCGCTCTACTTTTCCCGGCCTAATTGGTTTTAATTCATGCGTTTTAATATCGGTTCCCTCCTGCGAGTTCACTTTTATTTGCAGAATATTGGTGTTAGCAGGGCGTAACCAAAGTGTTACTCTTTCGGCCTGTACATTACCCAACATAGGTCCGCTAATTAAATTAATATGGTTTCTTTTGGCCGCTACGATAATTCTGTCGTCTGTGAAAGCGGCTGTATCTTTCTCGAAAATGGCCCGTGCCTCTAGATAGAATTTTTTAATAGAATCGGAAGTAGGCATGTAACTTTCCAGTAGTAGGCTATCGATTTTTTGATCGCCCTTGTGAGCTTGATTTAGCGTGATATCGTGACGGGCCTTGATGGGTTGCCTTTGGCTGACTGCCGATGCAGACGAAAGTAGCATAAAGCTTAGGCCGAGGCAATAAAGTGTGGAGAAATATTTCATGGAGCCAGTTTAATTGATTTTAAGGGGAGCTTCATTCTCATGTTGCATCTCGTAAGGTAACTGCCATACATTGCCCTGCCAATCTCCGAAATAAAGGTGCGATTGACTAAAACTATGCGAATCGCCATCCGCCCAAAAAAAGACAAAAGGAGGCTGGTAATTCACTGGTTTTCGCACATACGAATGACTCAGTTGGCTGTTTTTGGTAATCACTTTTGTTTTTGACCAGCTATTTCCTTGGTCGGTCGATGACCAAAGGGCAATTTCTCCACCGACGCCCCATTGTTGCGGACCGATTTCAGTAGGCCCTGCTACCATCCATCTATCATGCTCGATATATAAACTACCCATGTCGTAATTATGGTCTGAAGTTGTAATGACGGTCGTTTGCCAGTTTTTTCCGTTCCATTTGGTGATACACCATTCGTAAGGTACGCTGCTAGGGCCCGGTTCAAAGCCATTACTTCTAATGTACAAACAGGCCGGGTTACCATACTTGTCAAAGGCCAAGTCTTTCATGTACACATTTTTGCCAGCTTTCGCGTAGTTGATGACACGTGCCGAAGTTCTTTTTTTCTTCATGGGTATTTTCACCCTTTTACCCTTGGCATTTTTCCAGCTTTTGCCGAAATCGGTAGATTCTACATAATACAGGTCTGTGCGCCTGTCTACGTTTCCTTCGGGATGTCGATTGAAAAAAGTACCTGCCTTTTTACCTTGATAAGTGCCACTGACCTGATAATGGCCCGACCTTTCTCCCCTAGATTCAGGAATGGCTGCCAATAACCGGTCTTCCGTCCAGTGTGCGCCATCCTTGCTAGATTCAAAGAATAGCTGCCGTACACCCTCGTATTTGGTAAAAAAATTAAAGAAACCATGCTGTGTGAACCAAGGCTGCGGATAGGTCATTTCCTCTTCCGTAATTTGTTCGAAACTGGAAATGTCATAAGGCTTCGTGCTCTTGTATTTGTAACCTGGCCGCTGCTTGCCCCTTCCGCTTACGAATACCCAGATATACCCCTTATCATCCAACAATAGGGAAGGGTTGTCGTGGGGGTCGTCTACTCCGTTCTTATCGTGAACAATAGTGGGTTTGCTTACTTTTTCGGTACCATGATCAAATTCCCCGATCATGCAAAGTAGGTATCGTTGCTTTGCCGATTTGGTGCCTCCATACACAAAAAAGGTTTTGTTCACTTCTTTTGAATAGATGGCCAATGGGGTATGTTTGGCGGTATAGGTGCCCAAGGCTCCTGAATACTTATCGCCGTACTCGTATTTTTGGTTCAGTTCAAACCAGATGCCGCGATAACCATCTACTTTTTTATGGGCTGCTGGCTCCTGTGGATAAAGTGACGGATAGAAACCAAAAAGAAGGAATACCACGCTCAACAGGCAATTCATCATACCTGAAATGGATTGCTTTTGATCCAGAATCTGTGTGTTACTCTTCATCAATCTCATTTTTAAGTAAGTTGAGAATGGCATCCAATTCTTGCATTAAAGGCAGGTAATGTGTCTTTTCGGTAGACAGACTGGTCGAATGGAACATAAGCACATTATTCTCGAAAGCCAACGACTGCAATAGGCCTAAATTGCTGACTGTAGCATCTTGTTCGTTAAGGGTGAGACCGGTATCGGCGTTGGTCTGGGCGAATATGGTTCGAATGCTATATCGGTCGGTTCTGAACATATCGAGCACTTTAACACGCTGTTCGCCCAACTCAAACTCTTGTCGCGCAATATCCTCCATAGTGGCGCCCCAATTGGTGAGAAGTATGCGTAACCCGTCGTTGGTGATATCTTTTAAGCTGCCCGAATTGATCATTTCGTTCAAAAGCGAATTGTTGGCATTGAACGAGATATCGAATGCAAAGGAGTTGAATAACAAATTGGAAAATTCTTTTTCTGACAGGGCGCTTTCTGCTTGGTTGGTGTGCTCCAATATTTTCTCTGCGTTCGTATAATTTTCTTGGTTGACCTTGATGAGCTGGGTAAGTTTTGATTTACTGGTCTCAAATTCATTCTGAAGGCCCCGCAGGTAGGTCTGTTCTTTACGCTCTAGAATATTGCGCTGTTGATTGTTGTTGATAGCGACCGCTATTAAAATACCGATGACTACCAGTACGATTTCGCCAATGGCGTAGATCAAATATTTGCTCAACTTGTTGGCCGTACCGTCGGGTGCGTTTTCTGAAAGCAGTTTTTGGCGGAGTTTTCTAAAAATCTTCATAGTAGGTGTTGGTTGGTCGGGCAAAAACAACCTTCACGTAAAAGCGGGGGATAGAATAGGAGGGTCGTTCTTACCTAGGAAAGATAAGAAAATAGCCCGTACTAGATGACTACGGACTTCTTCCTTTAAAAACTAGATTTCGGAATGCAGCCTATTTCATTTATTGCTTTCTCCCAATCGCTCTATTTTCTCCAACCATTTTTGTCTAAACTCGTCTTTAGAGAGCCGTATCGGGCCTATGGCGGTAATTTTTACCGATTTCACCCCTACAAATTGCATCGTAAGTCTTTTCATGGCCTTATGCGATGGGCTGCCGTAAATGAGTCGGTAGTACCAGTTGGGCTGGTCCATCGTAGAAATGATACGCGCGGTTTTTCCCGTTAGGTATTTGTCCCACCAAACCGAACCTTCCCTTTTCTTGAACGCAAAACCTGGCAAAAACACCCTGTCTAAAAATCCTTTCATAAGGGCGGGTACCGAGCCCCACCAAACCGGATACACCCATACCAAGTGGTCTGCCCATTTTATTTGCTTTTGGGCCTGTAACAAATCGGGCTCCAGTTCGGTGCGCTTTCGGTAGCCGAACTGAAGGTTGGGGTTAAAGCGGAGGTCTCGAATGTTGATGAGGGCGATTTCGGCGCCCGACTTTTGGGCTCCTTTTAGATAAGCCTCGGTCAGGGCGGCATTGTAACTTTCGGCGTCGGGGTGGCCGTTAATGATCAGTATTTTTTTCATGTAATAGCAGGTAGTGCAGTTGAGTGGGCAGAAGCCTTTTACAACTCGAATTTTTACAAAGTACCGCTCTTTGATCGCCAATTCATTTGATATACATCAAATTCTGTTTCTCGGGTTGCGAATGCGGCTTAAGGTCTCCAAGGTAATCCCGAGGTACGAGGCGATATGAGTGAGCGAAATTCGGTTAGTGATATCGGGGTACATATTCAGCAAGTGGCGGTAACGGTCTTCGGCCTTGTTGAACTGTATGGCATTCAATCGCTCGCAGAGTAGTAACATAGTTTCCGTTACCACCTCTCTCATAAAACGCTCGAACTCATGATGTTTTTGGGAAACTTCGTCTAGGCTTTCTTTTGAAAACTCTAGAACGGTGGCATCTTCTAAAAATTCTAGGTAATGCGGACTCGGCTTTTCGCTAAAAAAGCTAACAATAGGTGCCATAAATTGATGTTCAAAAGTAAACCAATCAGAAATGTCTTTTCCGTTTTTGAGATAATAGGCACGACCGCAACCTTCCACAATTAAATAGGCCCTTTTGGCAAACTGACCTTCTCGCACGACGATATCGCCTTTTTGATACGATTTGATCTGTGTATGCGGTAAAAAGGCCTGCCAACATTCAGGTGGTAGGGGCGTATAACTTTTTTCAATCTGTTGGATTACTTTTTCGATGTTCATAGGGAAAACCGTAGAGGTTAAATACACCGATAAAAATAACTAGAAAATAATAGGGACAAACTACGGAGATACCTTCATTTTATGCGTTTTTAGGCTTTTGGATGAGGTTTTTGTTAGATGGCTTAAAAATCAGGTAGGGCGGTAAGTTATTTTTTTTCTTTAACAGCGTCTTGTAACCTATGGAGGCTTTATTTGGAAAAAAAGAAAGACTAATTAATGATAATTTCTATTACAGTTATATCTAAAACAGTGAAAAATTATGTGTAGGGGAGTCCACATCATTTGAGCTGCTTTTCTATTCTTTTTTTTAATAACTCTAATTCTCCAAAAGGTAGTTCCATTAAATGTTCATGCCATTTTGACCAACTGAAGTGATGGCCTGAATGCTGAATGAATGCCATATTTAATTGAGCTTTTTCTTGATTTTCAATAATAACATTTCTTGCGTAGGTTCTACTTATTTTTTTGTTTTTTTCAAACTTGGTTAATGAATAATTTGATTGAACAATTGAGGTATGTAAAAAGTCAGATGCACGTACTCCGACGAATATTGAGATATCAGGTTTTATAATGTCAACGATATTAAAAAAAACACGCCAACCGTCCACAAAATCTCTCTTTAAAGGTTTTTCGCCTAAACCCATCATTGGTCTTTGAACAAAATTGTAAAAAGAAACGGAATCCCATAGGACCTTTGACTCAAAATCGTCGTTACCTACTAGAGCTTTATGTAAATTGCTAAAAGTCTTTGTATTTCTATATTGTCTTTCGATACCAATTTTTTCAACTACAACTCTTGTTAATTTTGGTTCTTTATGAAGTTCATAGGATTTAACATCGTTATCTGAGTAATGACTTTCTCCCACTATTAGTATTTTTTGATTCGAATTCAAATAGTCTGAGCCGACCCAGGGATAGTATTGTAGACCAGTTTTTCCTAACGTTTCAAAATGTTCGTCAAATTCCTGATTACTCCAATTTTGGTCAATAAATGTCATTACTTTGCTACTAGTTTTAGAAAATTATCAATTTACTCCTATTAACAGTCTGTACTATTTTATTTTTTTAAACATCGAATAATATATGTCAATAAATGTTCACGCTGTTGCTGTTAATGTGCTTTCTCAGTTATGATTGTCAATAAAGGTTCTCATGAGTCCAATTGATTCACTTAACTGATTCTCGTCAAATCTCATATTATGAGTGTTTTCAGGATGGTGTATCTGATGTCGAATATATTCAGTCAATACTTTTTGTTCAGTGAGTGTTGAACCATTTGGCCTGAGGCGTATATATTCTATAGTTTCTTTACCTGCTTTAAAATCATTTATTAGACCCTCACTTTCCAAGAAACCATATAATTCATTATGATATTCTTCCGTTATTTCCTCGAATACAGTAAAATTCACTTCATTCAGAGAAGGATAAGGAAGTTGTCCTTGTGAAACGGAGTTTACTGTCTTTCCTCCATTTCCAACCTGTATTAACCTCAAATGGTCAAAAGTCATTTTTTTGACAATCACGGGGCTGTGTGTTGTCAATAAGATTTGAGTATTATCTGCGCCCGATAACTCAATCAATGCTTGAATTAATAGCTTTTGATGGGCTGTGTGTTGCGATGTTTCCGGTTCTTCAATTGCATAAATTACACTCGGAACATTTCTTTCTCTTCGTCTCCGTTCAGCTTCTGCTCTAAAGAAGTTTAAAAGAATAAGTCTTTTTACACCGCTTCCTCTTTTGTTAATAGGAATGTCTTCATCACCTGTAATAGAAACCTTTTTAAAAACATCATTCCATTTCAAACTGTCTGATGAAGGGATAACAGGATTTAAACTATCTGCAATTTCAGGATTCATTTCGCGTAGTTTTTCTAATGTTAAACCCGCAACTTCTTGTAATTTCCCTTCAACAAGCTCTGCCACACCTGCCAATGTTTCTTGAATTTGACCATCGTTCATTATTTGTCTTACAGCTTCATTCAAAGGGTCTTGGACCTCATTGTCTCCATCGCTATTCTTTCGGTCGGACTGGAAAAGTGTATAAAGAGGTAAGTAATTTTCTAATTTATCCCAAATTGATTTTGTTTCCCCTTTCGTAACATCAATTTCAATTTCCGTTAGGTCAAGGTTTTCTGAATGATGAAACCATATTGCTGCTCTCATAACAGCATTTATAGTTCGGTTCTCACATTCAATTTCACTATCAGCAATAATTTTTTGAAGAGCTTTTTGTGTTTTTAGAAGGAGGTCAGAGCAATTCTCATTTGTTGGATGATTAGCTCTTATAAATACTTTCTCACTACCACCGTTGCTATATCTCTTTATAATTTCTAAATGACCGTTTTCATTCAAAAGATATTCACTTTCTAAAGAGGTTTCATTTGTGCTATCAATAACAATTGAATCAGGGAATTGGTCAAAAGTTAAAGATATTTCAGTGATTTTATCCCCATTGGATAAACATGCTTTATTTATGTCATCTTTATCCATTTTAATTGCACCTCTTCCTTTATTAAAAAATATATCAAGAGCTTCTAGAATTGTAGATTTTCCTATGTCATTTTTCCCAACTAGAGTTGTTAAATCTTCAAGTGAGATTTCAATTTGCTCTTGATAACTTCTAAAATTTTTAATTTTTATTGTCAATAATCTCATTTTCTATAGGGTAGTTTGGTGACAAGATGCATGAATCATAATATTATGATACTCCTGTAATTTTTTTGGTTTGTAAGAATTGATTTCTTCTGGCTAGAGGAATAGTAGCCAGTGGGTTATTTGGATGATTTGAGACTGTCACTTAATATTTTGAATTGCTGATTAAAGCGGAAAAATTTATGTTCACCGCAAAATACCACATCACTTTTCCATTCCTTTACAGAAAAGCGTAGTCGGTAAAATCTTAAACTTAGGGGAAGTAAAAACCTAAAAATAGTGTTTTTTATAATTCAAAGCCAAAGCCATTCGCTAACCCCTAAATTGCGAGGTAGTGAGAAGAATTAGCATCGGACAGCTAATCAAAAACAAGGCTGAGTTAAGGTTCTTGAAAAAGTTGAGCGGTATAATCCAATAATTCAATACCTCCCGGCTTGCCATGCCCAGGAACCACGATTTTTAGTTGCGAAAAGGTGCTTTTTACCTTGAGAGCGGTAGTGCTCCATTCTTCAACATTGGCGTCCCCCAAATAACCTTTGGTGGCATTGACATCTTTCACGAGGCACCCGCCAAATAGCAGTTGGTCTTCTGGTACATAACTGACGATATTGTCTCGGGTATGACCTTCGCCCAAAAACTGGTTGATGATGCTTCCATTTCCCACTTGCAGTTCAAAATGACCCTCAAAACCGTTCTGGGGTACTTGATTGCCTTCTTTTTCGGCCAGTTGCAAGGTCAATTGGTTTCCGTACGAGGGAATGCCTTTTTCATGAAAAGCCTGCAGGCCGCCCACGCAGTCATCGTGAAAATGATTGGCGATAACCGCCTTCAGTTGTTTCTTCCGCGTGTCGGTAATCCATTCGATCAATTCTTCGCTTACCTTGTTTTCCGTTGGGGTATCGACCACGACCGCCTCGTTTCCGTTCATATAGATGAGTCCGTTACAGGCTACTTTTCCAAAAGAGTCGGTTTGCAGGTAAGAGATGTGCATAAAGCTGTTTTCGCTTAACGGCACGATTTGCAGGGTCTCACTGGTATAGGCATACGGGGTTTTGGTTGACTTGCATGAAGCCAGCACGAAAAAAGGTAACAAAAGCAATGAAGCTATTCTTTGGCGCATGGGCTATATTCTTTTCATAAATATAGGCGAATACCATTCAAAAAAGAGAGTAAAAGTGTGGTGGCAAGACATTTTTCATTGTCAAAGCAAGATTGGCAATGCCCAATGTAACGGAAATTAAGAGTCAGTACCCATCAAAAGGGAGGAGCGTTAAACCGACTGTGAACAGCTGTTGGGCTTCACGGAGGTTACTTTTGAACCGCCTTGAAAAAATCGAGGTTGATACCATCAATATAGGCCAGTAGCTCATCGCGGCCCATACCTTTTGATGATGAGGTGACGAAATACGCAGGGGCTTCTTCCCAAGCGCCTTTTTCGAGTTCTTGAAGGTATTCGGTCACATGGCGCTGAATGGCCCCAGGCTTCAATTTATCGGCCTTGGTGAATATAATACAGAAGGGCACTTGGTGCTCTCCGAGCCATTCCATAAAGTCCATATCAATTTGCTGCGGACTGTGGCGAATATCGACCAATACAAAGGCGCAGACCAATTGTTCGCGTTGGGTGAAATAGTCGGTAATGTATTTTTGAAAGGTCTTTTTGTCCTTCTTTGAGACACGCGCGTAGCCATAACCGGGCAGGTCGACCAAAAACCAATTTTCATTGATCTTAAAGTGGTTGATAAGCTGCGTTTTTCCAGGTCTGCCAGATGTTTTGGCCAAGCTTTTACGTTCGGTAAGCATATTGATCAACGATGATTTGCCTACGTTACTGCGGCCGATAAAGGCATATTCGGGCAAGAGCTCATTAGGGCACTTGGCTACTTCTGAATTGCTAATTACGAAATTGGCCGTTTTTATATGCACGTAAATTCTTGTTTGTGTGGTTTTTTCAGGTCGAGCGTTCACCTGTTTTGGTCAGATGCCAGATGCCTAAAAGCCTCGCTTCTCTAACCAGCTGTCTAAAATATTGTTGAATTCTATGGGGTGCTCCATCATAGGTGCATGTCCGCATTTCTCGATCCAAAAGAGGTCTGAGTCGGGCAGAAGCTCGTGAAAAAGATTGGCTACATCGGGTGGGGTCACGTTATCGTCTTCGCCCCAGATGATACAGGTAGGGGTTTCCATAGTGGGCAGGTCGTTCGCCATATTGTGGCGAATGGCACTTTTGGCAATGGCCAATGTCTTGATGATCTTGTTGCGGTCGTTAACCGTTGCGAACACCTCGTCAACTATTTCTTTGGTCGCCACGGCGGGGTCATAAAAAACGGCCTCGGCCTTCTTTTTGATGAACTCGTAATCGCCCCTGCGCGGGTAACCGTCGCCCATGGCACTTTCATAAAGCCCGGAGCTTCCGGTAATGACCAATGCCTTGACCATTTCAGGGTACATTTTTGTGTGTAAAAGCCCGATATGCCCGCCTAATGAATTGCCCAACAGAATAACATCGTTCAAGCCTTTGAACTCAATGAAACCTTCTAAAAACTTGGCGAATTGCTTCACGTTGGTCTTTAGCATGGGCATGTCGTAAATGGGCAGCTCGGGTACAAGAACCTTATAACCTTTTTTCGGGAAAAAATCGGTAACACCTTGAAAGTTGCTGAGCCCACCCATGAGCCCGTGCAGTATAATGATAGGGGTTCCTTCCCCTATCTCCATGTACCGGTATTTTCCTTCCTTAATAATGTTGTCTTCCATTCACGGTGCTTATCATCGTCGGCCAAAGATAGGCATTTCCAACATATGCCCATACGTTATGCCGAGCCGTAAAGTAACCAAATTTGTCTCTTTCCCACAAAACCATCGCCCACAAAACCCATGCTTGTTGGGTTTATGATATGCACAAAAGCCACAATTTATCAACAAAGTGGTAATTTGTGGTAAAATGTGGTAATAAAATTTGTAGTTTTGAGTTATAGTACTGAAAAACTAGCCATTTAGCGTGATCAATTTCATTGGAACATACGATTGTAAAGCCGATGCCAAAGGTAGGATAATGGTTCCGGTTGCGCTAAAAAATCAGATGTCGCCCATTCTGAACAAGGGTTTTGTCATCAAAAGGTCGGTCTTTCAGCCCTGTTTAGAACTGTACCCGATGGATGAGTGGAATCTGCTCATGGCGAAGGTGAACAAGAAGAATAGGTTCAAAAAAAAGAACAACGATTTCATTCGTCGTTTTCAGGCGGGTGTTAAGGTGGTGGAGGTTGATGCTGCAGGAAGATTGCTCATACCAAAGAACTTGGTAGATGTGGCAAATATTTCCAAAGAGGTGGTGCTTAGTTCGGCCATCAATATCATAGAGATTTGGGACAAGGACAGTTACGAGCAAGTGCTTGAAGATACAGCGGAAGATTTTGCCGCTTTGGCCGAGGAGGTCATGGGTGAAGACGGAGACGATGAAGATGTATCATAACCCTGTTCTTTTGCAAGAGTCCGTTGATGGACTGGCCATCAAAGAAGATGGTGTTTATGTGGATGTCACCTTCGGTGGAGGCGGGCACAGCAAAGAAATATTGAATCGATTGGGAAGCGAAGGAAAGCTTTTCGCTTTTGATCAAGATACCGATGCACTTGAAAACAAGTTGAACGATGGGCGGTTTACGCTGATCAACGCCAATTTTAGGTTCATCGCACAGTATTTAAAGTTCTATGGCATTCGGAAAGTAGACGGAATTTTGGCTGATTTTGGGGTTTCGTCGCATCAGTTCGATAAGGCCGAGCGCGGTTTTTCTACCCGTTTTGATGCCGAGCTCGATATGCGAATGGACCAAAGTAGTGAGCTGTCGGCCTTTCAGGTGGTCAACGAATATGAGTTCGATGATTTGCGCAGGTTGCTTTTTCAGTACGGCGATTTGCGAAATGCCAATGCCATTGCAAAGACCTTGGTAGAGCGTAGGGAAGAAGCACCCATTAAAACTACTGAGCAGTTGAAACAGGTGTTGGGCCGGTTCTTGCCCAAAGGGCGAGAGCAAAAGATACTGGCGCAGATATATCAGGCCATTCGCATTGAGGTGAACCAAGAGATTGCGGTCATCGAAGAGTTTTTGCTCCAGACGCCCGATCTATTGGAAGAAGGGGGTCGCTTGAGCATCATCAGTTACCACTCGCTAGAAGATCGATTGGTTAAGCGATACATCAGGGCCGGACAGTTTGAGGGTGAGCCCGAAAAAGATTTCTACGGAAATATCTCGGTGCCCTTTAAAAAAGTAGGCCAGTTGGTAACACCGTCTGCAGACGAAATAGCCCAGAACAATAGGGCGCGAAGTGCGAAACTGCGCATTGCAAAACGAATAAAAGATTAAAAATAGATACAAGTGAAAAACGGATTGTTGAACATACTCAGAGGTAAGTTTTTGGTGAGCGGCGATGCACCGAAGCATTGGCTGTTTATCCTGTTCATATCCTTTTTGGCAACGGTCATGATCGGTAGCTCGCATAGTGCCGATAAAAAGGTACACCAGATTGCCGCACTTAACGAAGAAGTAAAAGAACTGCGCAGCGAATTTGTCGATGTGCGCTCCGATGTGCAAAAGTTGAAACTTGAATCGACCGTGTTGGAAATTGTGGCCGAAAAGGGCCTGTATCCTCCGGCCGTTCCACCCAAGCAAATCAAGGTAAAATCTAACCAAGAAGAAGAGTAATAGTGGCTGTTACCGAGAAAAACATATTGAACCGACTCTACTTTGTAGTGGCTTGCCTGTTTTTGTTTGCCGGTGCCATCTTGTTCAAATTGGTGAACATTCAAATGGTGCAGGGCGACAAGTACCAAGAGATGGCCATGCAGCGTACCGAGAAGATGTTTACCATCGCTCCGAACCGCGGTAATCTCTATTCCGATGATGGTAGTCTTTTGGCGACTTCGGTTTCACGGTACACCATTCGCTTTGACGCTGTTACAGTAAAAGATGCCGACTTTAAAGAAAATGTGGTGCCACTTTCCAATGCCTTATCGCGCATGTTGGGCCAATCGCCATCGCATTATCAGCAATTGCTTCGCAAAGCGAGGGTGAACAAGAACCGCTATGCGTTGATTGCCAGAAACCTCGATTATTCTGAATATATGGCGGTTAAAGAGTTTCCACTTTTTAATAAAGGACCGTATAAGGGTGGTTTGATCATTGAACAAAAGACCGTTCGTGAGCACCCGTTGGGTAAGATTGCCGAAAGAAGTGTTGGTTATGAGCGTGTAGATGAAAACGGCTATTATACCCGTGTAGGTCTTGAGGGTGCTTTTGGGGAGTACCTGAGAGGAGTAGAGGGCAAGAGGTTAAAGCAAAAAATCGCCAAGGGTCAATGGAAACCTATCGGGTGGGACAATATTGTAGAACCAAAAGATGGGTATGACGTTATTTCTACCATCGATATCAACATTCAAGATATTGCCCATCACGCTTTGTTGGGTCAGTTAGAAAAGTACCAGGCCGATCATGGTTGTGTCATTGTGATGGAAACCGAGAGCGGTGAGGTGAAGGCCATTTCCAATTTAGGCCGAACCGAAGGCGGTAAATACTATGAAAGACTGAACTACGCGGTAGGTGAATCGCACGAACCTGGTTCTACCTTTAAGCTGATGACCATGGTAGCTGCTTTGGAAGACGGGGTAGTTGACACCACTGATGTGATAGATACCCACGATGGTACCTGGAAAATATACAACCACCGTGTGCGCGATTCAAAATGGGGCGGGTATGGTAAGATTTCTTTTGCCAAGGCTTTCGAGGTTTCTTCTAATACGGCCTTTGCCCAAGTGATACACAACGGTTACAAAGAGAACCCCGATAAATTCGTGAACCGATTGATGTCGATGAACGTACACCGTGAGCTCGACTTGCCTATCAAGGGCGAGGGTAAGCCTGTATTGCGTTCCCCGGGAGATAAAGGTTGGTCAGGTTTGTCATTGGCCCAAATGGCTTATGGGTACGAGGTTTCAATGACACCTTTACAGACTTTGACTTTTTACAATGCCATTGCCAACGATGGTGAAATGGTAAAGCCACGCTTGATCAAAGAAGTGCGCGAGTGGGATCGTACCGTGCAAAAGTTCGATAAAGAAGTAATCGATAATTCTATTTGTTCGCAAGAAACGGCGGCCAAAGTGCGCGACCTGCTCAAAAACGTGGTAGAGAAAGATTATGGTACTGGGCATAAATTGTATTCGCGCAATTTTTCCATGGCCGGAAAAACCGGGACTGCACAGAAAAACTACGTTTCTAAAGATCCCGATAAGCTCAAGTATATATCGACGTTTGCTGGCTACTTTCCTGCCGAGAACCCCAAGTATTCTTGTATCGTGGTCATTCACGAGCCTGATAAGGGAGTGGGTTATTACGGTGCCGATGTAAGCGGTCCGGTATTTAAATCCATCGCCCAAAAAGTATATGCCTCCAACCCTTTGATAGATGAGGTGGAGATGGAAGAGGTCGGAGATGACCGTTTGGAAAACAACTATCAGAAATACTACGCCGAAGCGCAAAAAGAATATCGCAAAGTGCCCAATGTAAAGGGTATGAGCGGCATGGATGCCATATCCATATTAGAGAATTTAGGTCTTGAAGTAGAGGTCAAAGGCAACGGAAAGGTTCGAAAGCAATCCGTTTCGCATGGTACCGACATACAGAAAGCGAAGAAAATAACCCTGGAACTATCTTGAAGCTTTTAAAGGACATATTATACGGTGCGGGGCTAACCGCAGTGAACGGGTCTACCGATATTCTGGTGAACGAGATTCAATTCGATTCTCGAAAGGTCGCTATGGATGATGTTTTTGTGGCCATCAAAGGCACCATTACTGATGGGCATCTGTACATTCAAAAGGCGGTCGACCTAGGCGCGAAGGCGATAGTTTGTGAAAAGCTTCCTGAATTATTGGTCAATGGGGTAACCTATGTTGAGGTGGCCGATGGTAATACGGCCTTGGCGGTTATGGCTTCCAATTTTTACGGCAATCCTTCTAAAAATTTAAAGCTGGTAGGCGTTACCGGAACCAATGGTAAAACGACCATTAGTAGTTTGCTATACCAGTTGTTCAAAAAGGCTGGGTATAAAGTGGGGCTGTTGTCGACCATCAAGATTATGGTAGATGACGAGGTTTTTTCCACCACCCATACTACACCTGATGCCCTGGTCATCAATAAGCATTTGGCATTGATGAACGATGCCGGAGTGGAGTTTTGCTTTATGGAAGTGAGTTCGCACGGTATTCATCAAAAACGTACCAAAGGCTTGGTTTTCGAAGGTGCTATCTTCACCAATCTTTCACATGATCACTTAGATTACCATAAGACCTTTGCCGAATACCGCGATACCAAGAAAATTCTGTTCGACGAATTGCCTAAAAAAGCGTTTGCGCTGAGCAATATCGATGATAAGAACGGTTCTGTTATGTTACAGAACACCAAGGCCCGAAAACTTACTTATGCCTTGAAATCGTTCGCTGATTACCGCGGGCAGGTACTGGAAGCTCAGTTTACCGGGCAGCTTTTAAAAATTAATGAATACGAATTCTGGACCAAGCTAATAGGTCATTTTAATGCCTATAACATGCTGGCCATTTATGCAACGGCGGATCTCTTGGGGCTTGAGACCTTGGAGACCTTGCGATTGTTGAGCGAACTGAACAACGTAGATGGGCGCTTTCAATACTATATATCTGCCAATAAGATTACGGCGATAGTGGACTATGCCCATACACCGGATGCACTTAAAAATGTGCTCGAGACAATCGGTGCGTTGAGAACTGGAAATGAACGCGTCATCACCGTTGTGGGGTGTGGTGGCGATAGAGACAGCTCTAAGCGTCCGGTTATGGGTCATATCGCGTCTGAGATGAGCAATCAGGCGATTTTTACTTCCGACAACCCTCGGAGTGAATCGCCTGGTGCCATTATCAGAGACATGGAGGCCGGGGTAGAGCCTCAGAACGTCAAGAAGATTTTATCGATTGAAAACAGGGAGCAGGCCATTAAAGCGGCCTGTCAAATGGCCGATTCCGAAGACATTATTTTGATTGCCGGAAAGGGTCATGAGACCTATCAGGAAACCAATGGAAAGCGAATCGATTTTGATGATTTCAAGATTGTCAAGCAACAGTTGGCCAACCTAAACAAATAACCGAACCACCAAGAATAAAAGCAGCGAACACCGAGAAACCTGAAACGATATGTTGTACTATTTGTTCGAATTTTTGGAAAAAGAATACCAGTTGCCCGGGGCAGGTCTATTTCAGTTCATGACCTTCAGGGCGGCTATGGCCATTCTGTGTTCATTGCTCATTGCTACGGTTTATGGTAAGCGTATCATCCTATTTCTGCAAAAGCAACAAATTGGCGAGAGCATTCGTGATTTAGGTCTAGATGGTCAAAAGCAAAAGGCCGGAACACCGACTATGGGTGGTTTGATTATTATCATGTCCACACTTATTCCTGTACTGTTATTCGCCAAACTCGAGAATATTTACATCCTTCTTTTGATCGTAACCACGATTTGGATGGGTTTTATCGGTTTCACCGATGATTACATCAAGGTTTTTAAGAAAGATAAGCAAGGTCTTAAGGGGCGTTTTAAAATAATGGGGCAAGTGGTGTTAGGCCTTGGTGTAGGGGCCACTTTGTACTTTCATCCGGGGGTGACCATGAAAGAAGAGAGTAGCAGCATCATAACTGAAAACTTTACCGTTGAATCGGTAGAGGGGCAAGAAATAAAATCGACCAGTACTACGGTACCTTTTTTCAAGAACAACCAGTTAGAATATAGTGATTTTATTAGTTGGGCCGGCGAAGGTGCAACCAAGTACGCATGGTTGGTATTCATACCTATTGTCATATTAATAGTTACCGCCGTTTCGAACGGAGCCAACCTTACCGATGGTATCGATGGTTTGGCTGCGGGTACTTCCGCCATCATTGTATTTACCTTGGGCATTTTCGCGTGGGTATCGGGTAATATTATTTTTTCCGATTACCTAGATATCATGTTCATTCCGAATTCAGGCGAGTTGGTGGTTTTTATTACCGCTTTTGTTGGGGCATTGGTGGGGTTTTTATGGTACAACGCATTTCCCGCCCAAGTATTTATGGGCGATACCGGTAGCTTGACTATTGGTGGTATTATCGCCGTTATCGCTATTATCGTACGCAAAGAACTGTTGATTCCCTTGTTATGCGGAATCTTCTTTGCCGAATCGCTTTCGGTAATGATACAGGTAAGTTACTTCAAGTACACACGCAAGAAATTTGGTGAGGGCAGACGTATTTTTTTGATGTCGCCCATTCACCATCACTATCAAGTGAAAGGATACCATGAAAGTAAGATTGTGACCCGGTTTTGGATTATAGGAATTCTCTTGGCCATTCTTACAATCGTGACATTGAAGATTCGCTAAGATGAAAAGACTGGTCATCTTAGGAGGAGGCGAGAGTGGTGTAGGTACAGCCATTCTAGGGAAGCAAAAAGGGTACGATGTATTCGTTTCCGACAGCGGAAAGCTGAAAGATAAGTACCAAAAGGTTCTTGAACATTTTGATATTGATTGGGAAGGCGAGGGGCATACCGAAAGCAAGATTATGAATGCCGATTTGATAATGAAAAGCCCTGGAATACCTGATAAGGTTCCTTTAGTAAAAGCTTTGGTGGCCAAGGGTGTTCCGGTAATTTCTGAAATAGAGTTTGCTTCAAGGTATACCGATGCCAATTTAATCGGCATTACAGGAAGCAACGGTAAGACCACTACCACCATGTTGACGCATTACCTCTTAAAAGAAGGAGGTTTAAATGTAGGTATGGCCGGCAATATTGGCGATAGCTATGCCCAAATGGTGGCCGAGAACGATTTTGAGCATTATGTACTTGAAATCAGCAGTTTTCAGCTCGACGGCATTGTTGATTTTGCACCGCACATAGCCATTCTCACCAATATAACCCCAGATCACTTGGATCGCTATGAATACAAGTTTGAGAACTATATAGCCTCAAAATTTAGAATAGTAGAGAACCAGACCGAAGATGATTATTTCATCTACGATGCCGATGATCCGGTTATAGAGAAGTGGTTGGCCAACCACCCGATCAAATCAAAGAAGCTCCCTTTTTCATTGGAGAAGGAGCTGGAGACCGGAGCCTTTTTAAAAGATGGAAAAATAATATTGAAGATAACTAACGACATAAACGACACATTGGAAATGACAACAGAAACACTAGCACTAGAGGGCAAACACAACGTAAAGAATTCGATGGCGGCCATGACCGCCGCTAAATTGGTAAGCATCAGAAAGCAATCGATCAGAGAGAGCATTGCAAGTTTTCAGGGTGCTCCCCACCGGTTGGAGAAAGTACTAAAAATACACCACGTACAATACATTAACGATTCAAAGGCGACCAACGTTAATTCGGTTTTCTACGCCTTGGATAGTGTTAAAACCCCTGTTGTATGGATTGCAGGAGGACAAGATAAGGGGAATGACTACAAAGAATTGATGCCGCTTGTACGTGAAAAGGTAAAGGCTATTGTTTGCCTGGGCCTTGACAATGAAAAACTCAAAGATGCCTTTGGCAATGTAGTCGATTTAATGGTTGAAACATATGCTATGGATGAGGCCGTAAAAGTTGCCTATAAAATAGCAGAGCGTGGTGATACGGTTTTGTTGTCGCCTGCCTGTGCCAGTTTTGATCTTTTCAAGAATTATGAAGATCGTGGCGACCAGTTCAAGAATGCAGTAAAAAATCTATAAGGTCAACCTCGAAAAGGAAAACGAGTGAAGTCATTTTTTCAAAATATCAAGGGAGATAAGGCCATTTGGGCCGTGGTAGCCCTATTGGCATTGTTTTCCTTTTTGCCGGTCTATAGTGCCAGTAGCAACCTGGTTTATGTGGTCGGTAGCGGTACCACGTTCGGTCACTTGATGAAGCATGCCATGCTTTTAGTGTTGGGCTTTGGTATCATTTACGGGGTGCATAAAATACCCACCCATTTTTTCAAGGGCCTGTCGCTTATCGCTTTGCCGATTGTGTTGGTGTTGCTCGGCTTTACGTTGGCGCAGGGTACTACCATTGATGGGGCGAACGCCAGTCGTTGGATCAGCATTCCTTTTGTCGGAGGGTTTCAGCCCTCGAACTTGGCGGCTGTCGTTTTGATGATTTATGTGGCCCGATATCTTTCGAAAGTCCGTGATAAAAAAGTCACTTTTAAAGAAAGTATCGTTCCTCTGTGGATGCCAGTGTTCTTTGTAGTCGTGCTGATTTTACCGGCAAACTTTTCAACGGCAGCCATTCTATTTTCAATGGTGCTTTTGTTGTGTTTCTTAGGAGGATATCCTATAAAATATTTATTGGCCATTGTAGGAACAGGTGTCTTGTGTCTGACCCTTTTCGTTCTTACGGCCAAGGCCGCTCCAGGTCTTTTTCCTAACAGGGTCGATACTTGGATGAGTCGAATCGAAAGCTTTAGCAATCCGGAAGATTCTGAAGCCAATTATCAGATAGAGAAGGCTAAAATCGCCATAGCCACCGGAGGTATCGTAGGTAAGGGCGCCGGAAAGAGTATTCAAAAAAACTTTTTGCCGCAGAGTTCTTCCGACTTTATCTATGCCATTATTGTTGAAGAATACGGACTTATAGGCGGAGTGGCCTTAATGTTGTTCTACCTTTTCTTGTTGTTCAGAATTACGGTAGTGGCCAATTCCAATGCCACCATTTTTGGTAAGCTTTTGGTACTAGGGGTAGGCCTGCCCATTATTTTTCAGGCCCTCATCAATATGGCCGTAGCGGTCGAGTTGTTTCCGGTTACCGGTCAAAACTTGCCCTTGGTAAGCCGTGGCGGTACCAGTAGCTGGATGACCTGTTTGGCCATAGGAATTATTCTGGGCGCTAGCAATAAAGAACAGGCGGTAGAGACAAGATCTACCTCGATAGATGAAACGAACCCTTTAGAGATTTTAAGTGGACAATTATAGATTCATACTCTCAGGAGGGGGAACAGGGGGGCATATTTACCCGGCCATAGCTATAGCAAATGAGCTAAAAAGGAGGCATCCTGATGCTGAATTTTTGTTCGTTGGGGCTGAAGGGAGAATGGAAATGGAGAAAGTGCCCCAAGCCGGTTATGATATAGAGGGTCTTTGGATCACAGGGTTGCAACGGAAACTGACCCTTAAAAATTTAATGTTTCCTTTTAAAGTGATCAGTAGTTTGTTGAAGGCAAATAAAATAGCGAAACGTTTTAAGCCCCATGCCGTTATCGGTACGGGAGGCTTTGCCAGTGGCCCCATGCTTCGGGTCGCTTCTGGCAAGGGCATACCCTGTGTTTTGCAAGAACAGAATTCGTTTGCCGGTATTACCAACAAGCTTTTGAAAGACCGGGTCGCCAAGATTTGTGTGGCCTATGACGGAATGGAGAAATTCTTTCCTGCCGATAAAATTGTCAAGACGGGCAATCCCGTACGTGGCGATTTGGTAGTGTTAAGACAAGATAAGTCCGAGGCCCTCGAATACTTCGGGTTGGCTGGCCATAAGCCCATCCTGTTGATTTTAGGGGGCAGCCTCGGCGCAAGACGTATAAATGAACTCATTGCTGCAAAGCTTGATTTTTTGTTGGCCCAAGGGCTTCAAGTAGTATGGCAGTGCGGTAAGCTGTACATCGATAAATACAAAAAATATGAGTCGGACCAAGTGAAGGTTTTCGATTTTTTAAACCGGATGGATTTGGCCTACATAGCCGCAGATATGATGATATCAAGGTCGGGTGCAGGTGCGGTCTCCGAACTCTGTATCGTCGGCAAGCCGGTGGTTTTTATTCCATCACCCAATGTTGCTGAAGACCATCAGACAATGAACGCTAAGGCCTTGGTAGAAGAAGAAGCTGCAATAATGCTGCGCGAATCGGAACTCGATGAAAAATTTGAAAAAACCTTTGCCGAACTATGTGCGAATAGCCAAATGCAAAAAGATTTATCGGTAAATATTCGAAAAATGGCTCTACCCGATGCAACCAAGCATATTGTAGACGAAATAGAAAAACTTTTGAACTAGTCAATGAACTTGAAAACCATAAATAACGTCTTTTTTATCGGTATCGGAGGTATCGGTATGTCTGCACTTGCCCGTTATTTCAAGTTCATAGGTAAGCACGTGGCCGGTTACGACAAAACTGAAACGCCCCTTACCAAAGAATTGTCAGAATTGGACATTGACGTGCACTATACCGATTCGGTAGAAGCAATCGAAGAGCGTTATCGCGATGCCGCAAGAACATTAGTGGTTTATACCCCGGCGGTACCGAAAGAACACTCGCAGTACCAGTATTTTTTGAATAGGGATTTTGAGGTAAAGAAAAGATCTGAGGTTTTGGGCTTGATTACCAAAGATTCTTACTGCTTTGCAGTGGCCGGTACGCATGGTAAAACTACCACGACCAGTATTCTGGCACATTTGCTAAAAGAAGTCGAAGCTCCGTTTACGGCGTTTCTAGGAGGAATTTCAGAAGATTTCAATACCAATTTTGTTTTTGAAGGCACCGAATTTTCGGTAGTAGAGGCCGATGAGTTCGATCGTTCTTTTCTTCGTCTTTTTCCCGATGTGGCTTGTGTTACTTCGATGGATGCCGATCATCTTGATATTTACGGAGATGTAAGTGAATTGAGAAAGTCCTTCGGAGAATTTGTTGGTAGAATACAACCAGGGGGCAAGCTGTTCGTTCGCAAAGGGCTTCCCCTTGATGGATTGACCTATGGTATTGATGACGGCAGCGATTACTGCATACAAAATTTAAAAGTAGAAGGTGGTGCCTACCTTTTTGATATCCGTACGCCGAACGGAATTATTGCAGGGGTCAAGTTCAATAAACCGGGCAGGCATAACCTATTAAATGCCTTGGTGGCATTTGGTATGGCAACCTATTCCGGTTACTCGACTCGATTGTTGGCAGATGCGTTGGCAACTTTCAAAGGAGTTCAAAGACGCTTTTCCTATCAAGTGAAAAGAGATGGGTTTGTGTTTATCGATGATTATGCCCATCACCCAACAGAAATTGATGCAGTGTATAGTGCCGTCTCTGAAATGCATCCCAATAAAAAAGCATTAGTGGTATTTCAACCACATCTTTTTTCCCGAACAAGAGATTTTGTAGATGATTTCGCCAAGAGTTTGGCCCAATTTGATAGTGTAGTTCTGTTGGATATTTATCCTGCGAGAGAGGTGCCGATCGAAGGAGTGACTTCTGATTGGTTGATGGAAAAAATTGACAATCCGAATAAGAAAAAAGTAGAAAAAAACAAACTGATACAAGAAATAAAAGAACAAAATCCTGATGTACTTATCACGATGGGCGCGGGAGATATTGGCCTGTTGGTGGGTCAGCTAAAAAATGAGTTTGAATATGCGAATTAACTATAACTACATAAAGTTGTTGGGTTTGGTACTCGTAATTACGGGGCTTTACGCATTTTCGAACCATAGAAGCCAGCAGAAAAAAGTGTCTGGAATGAAGGTGGAATTCGTCGGAGACCAGAACTTGTACATTACTCAAGGCGCGGTTAATAAATTGTTAATACAAAAATTTGGTAGCCTTGAAAACGTGCCCAAAGAAAAATTAGTTTTGAATACTATGGAGAAGGCCATCGAGGCCAACGAAATGGTGAAAAGTGCACAAGTTTATCTCACCGTTAATGGGGATTTGGCGTCGAAAATCATTCAACGCACACCAATCGGACGTATAGAGGGGAATTCTCAGTTTTATCTAGATGATCAAGGACAACGCATGCCTTTGTCTATGAGCCATTCTGCACGTGTACCCATTATTACCGGAAAGGTAAGTGGTGAGACCTTGGCAGATGTATATGAAATTTTGAACTATGTAAACAAAGATGAGTTCTTGAGAAAGAACGTCATCGGTATACATATCGAGTCGCAAACCAAGTACCAACTCAAATTTCGAACTGAACAGTTTGTAGTAGAATTGGGCGATGTGAACGACCTGCATAAAAAGTTTACCAATTTCAAGGCCTTTTATGTGAAGGCTAAAAGAGATAAGGCTTTGGAAGATTATGGTATGGTGAGTTTAGAGTTTAATAATCAAGTAGTGTGCACTAAAATATAAGTTATGGAAGTAGGTAATTATTCGGTAGGACTGGACATTGGAACCACCAAGATTGTGGCCATCATTGGCCGTGAAAACGAATACGGTAAAATTGAGGTATTGGGTATCGGAAAATCCAAAAGCCTTGGCGTACACCGTGGGGTGGTCAACAATATTACCCAAACCATACAATCGATACAGCAAGCGGTAGAAGGTGCAGAGGCAAGTTCGGGCCTAAAAATAGGCTCGGTAGTGGTTGGTATCGCAGGGCAGCATATCAGAAGTCTTCATCATAGCGATTACATAACTCGACCTGATTCGGAAGAAGTAATCAACGAAGAAGATCTTGACAAACTTTGTAACCAGGTTTACAAATTGGTGATGCTACCGGGAGAAGAGATCATTCATGTACTTCCGCAAGAATATAAGGTCGATGGCCAAGCTGAAATCAAAGAGCCTATCGGTATGTACGGTGGGCGTCTCGAAGCCAACTTTCATGTGGTGGTCGGTCAAGTATCATCCATAAAAAATGTAGGCCGATGTATAAAAAGTGCAGGCCTTGATTTGGGCAATATTACATTGGAGCCTTTGGCTTCATCAGATGCGGTATTGAGCAAAGAAGAAAAAGAAGCAGGGGTGGCCCTAATTGACATAGGTGGCGGTACCACTGATCTGGCCATTTTTAAAGATGGAATCATCCGTCATACGGCCGTTATACCTTTTGGTGGCGGAGTCATTACGGAAGACATCAAAGAAGGATGCTCTATTATCGAAAAGCAAGCTGAGCTTTTGAAAATAAAATTCGGTTCTGCCTGGCCGGGAGAGAATAAAGATAATGAGATTGTTTCCATTCCTGGTTTAAGAGGTCGAGAACCAAAGGAGATTACCCTGAAGAACCTTTCGAAAATCATTCACGCACGCGTGGTGGAGATCATCGAACAGGTATATACAGAAATAAAGAACTACGGGCATGATGAGCAAAAGAAGAAGCTGATCGCAGGTATTGTTCTTACCGGTGGTGGAAGCCAATTAAAGCACTTGAAGCAGTTGGTCGAGTACATCACAGGAATGGACACCCGTATCGGATATCCTAATGAGCATTTGGCGGGCGATTCAGACGAAGAGATTGCCAGCCCCATGTATGCTACCGCGGTAGGTTTGTTGATGAACGCGGTAAACAATGAGAACAAGAAGAAACCTGCGTCCAAAAAGGAAACTAAAAAAGAGGAGCCGGAATTGGTGATGGCAGGTCATGAAGAAGAGCAAATCCCCCAACAGGCCAAAGTTAAGAAAGAGAGAAAGTCGGTGTTCGATGTATGGTCGGAGAAATTGAAAGACTTTTTAGATAACGCCGAATAAAAAAACTATAAGAAAAAGAACATTAACCAGTAATAAAAAAGAACTATGAGCAACAACACGGAATTTGATGGGATATCCTTTGACCTCCCCAAAAATCAAAGCAACGTAATAAAGGTAATAGGCGTTGGCGGTGGCGGTAGCAACGCTATCAACCACATGTTTCAATCAGGTATCAATGGCGTTGATTTTGTTATTTGTAACACCGATTCACAGGCGCTGAACAACAGTGCCGTACCAACGAAAATTCAGTTGGGTGTATCTTTGACCGAAGGGTTAGGGGCAGGTGCGAACCCAGAAGTAGGTGAGCAGGCCGCATTGGAAAGTATGGAAGAAATCAAACAAATGTTGGCTTCCACTACAAAAATGATCTTCATTACTGCTGGTATGGGTGGAGGAACGGGTACTGGTGCCGCTCCTGTCATCGCCAAGCAGGCAAAAGAATTGGACGTGCTGACCGTGGGCATCGTAACCATGCCTTTTGAGTTCGAAGGAAAAATGCGTTGCGAGCAGGCACGTATCGGAATCGAAAAATTGCGTTCAAATGTTGACTCATTAATAGTTATCAATAACAACAAGCTGCGTGAGGTTTATGGTAATCTTGGCTTTAAGGCCGGTTTCTCAAAGGCCGATGAAGTACTTTCTACAGCAGCAAGGGGTATTGCCGAAGTAATAACACATCACTACACTCAGAATATTGACCTTCGTGACGCCAAAACCGTATTGAGCAATAGCGGTACGGCTATTATGGGGTCAGCCATGGCAAGTGGTTCTGCCCGTGCCAATGAGGCAATCATGAAGGCGTTGGATTCTCCGCTGCTGAACGATAATAAGATCACAGGTGCCAAGAATGTATTGTTATTGATCGTTTCCGGTTCTCAAGAGATTACTATTGATGAAATCGGTGAAATCAACGATCATATACAAACAGAGGCAGGTCATGGTGCGAACATTATCATGGGTGTAGGTGAAGATGAAGATTTAGGCGAGGCTATCGCCGTTACGGTTATCGCTACGGGATTTAACGTTGATCAACAAGACGATATCGTCAATACCGAAAGCAAGAAGATCATCCATACATTGGAAGATGAGCAGAAGGCCCAACAAGACCTTACAAGCAATAGAAATATTGTGCATCAGTTGGTAGAGGAAGAAGAGGTTCGTGAACCGATTATCAAACATACCTTGATCGAAGAGGAAGAAGAGGAATTGGGAATGGATTTGGTAAAGACAACCAACTACATTAAAAACTTCAATGTGTTTTATGAAGAGGTGGTCGAAAAAGTAGATAAGAAGCCTCAAAGGGATGATGATTTCGTGATCATCGAGTCGAAGACCTCTTTGCACGATATTGAAGTGGTCGATCCAATTACGGTTGAGTTTGACAGGTTGAAAGAAGAGCAAATGTCAATGAGCTTTGATATGCCGTTGAGCACGCCTAAAAAGGTAGAGGAAGAAGAAAGCAACGACAATGTAATTACTTTCAATTTAGACGACGATATTAAGGATATAAAGGTGAACAACCCAGTGGAAGTAATTCCTGTATTGGAATACAACAAGAAGGGGGAAACCCGTTATAGCCTTGATGATTATATGGAACTTGAGGATAAGTTGAACAACGCCAAGCCTCAACAGCAGCAACCCAAGCCTGTTGAGAAAGAGTTGCTTATCGAAAAGAAATCGGTCGAAGCCATCGAGAATACACAAAGACCTCAAGAGGCTGATATAGATCCTATGAATAGCCCTATTGAAGAGCTATTGCGGGAAAGGGCCGATGAGCGAAGAAGAAAACTTAAAGACTTTAATTATAAGTTTCAGAATAGCGTTAACAGCATTGATGAAATCGAACGTCAACCAGCCTATAAAAGACAAGGTATCGATTTGAGCGATAGCCGCGGTCAAGAAGGTAGGGTTTCGAGAACTACCTTAGGTTCAGATAGTAATGACGACATTCAATTGCGATCGAACAACTCGTTTTTGCACGACAATGTTGATTAACGATTTGGTTTTGTAAAGCATACTGTGCCAACTCGACTGTAAACCCGAAAAAAGAGAACATTTTTTCGGGTTTATTTTTTATCTTCGCAGTCCTTAAAAAGATAGCTAAAATGAGCTTACAGCAAAAAGTAATGGAACAGATGAAAGCGGCCATGAAATCGAAAGATTCAGTTGCTTTAGAATCGTTGCGGGCTATAAAATCAGCTTTACTTTTAGAGCACACCAGTGGCACGGGTAAAGAGTTGACCGAGGAAGATGAGATCAAACTCGTTCAAAAATTGGTGAAGCAGAGAAAAGACAGTGCCGCTATTTTTAAGGAGCAGGGTAGGGATGATTTGGCCGAACCCGAATTGGCCCAAGTTGCCGTTATAGAACAATTTTTACCTGAACAATTGACAGAGGAGGAAATTGAAAAAGTGGTGGTTCAGACCATAGATTCAATCGGAGCCGAAGGAATGAAAGATATGGGTAAGGTAATGGGTATCGTATCGAAGGAATTGGCAGGTCAGGCCGATGGAAAAACGATATCTATGATAGTAAAGAAAAAATTAGCATAGAACAATGGCCCCGTGGCGCAACTGAATAGCGCATCAGATTTCGGCTCTGAGGGTTGGGGGTTTGAATCCCTCCGGGGTCACAAATATGCAAAAAGCCACACCGGTAAGGTGTGGCTCTTTTTTTTGGATAGCTTGATATTTAATCGTCTATCATTCTAAGAAGCGTTCAAATGCTTCTTAAAAAAGTCAATGGTTCGCCCCCAGGCCAATTCTGCTGCTTCCTTATCGTATCTTGGGGTAGAAGTATTATGAAAGCCGTGGTTCACATCAGGATAGGTGTAGGCCACATATTCTTTGTCGTTTTCTTTTAAAGCTTCCTCATAGGCTGGCCAACCGGCATTCACGCGTTCATCTAAACCTGCGAACTGTAACATGAGCGGAGAATTTATTTGGTCGATATCTTCCGTGGGTTGTCCACCATAAAAAGGTACGGCAGCAGCCAAGTCAGGTACTTTTACGGCCATCATGTTAGAGATCCATCCACCGAAACAAAAACCAACAACACCAATTTTACCTGAACAATTCTCATGGTTCTTTAGATAATTGAAGGCGGCAATAAAATCCTCGAGCATTTCATCACGGTCACGTTTACGCTGCATTTCTCGCCCTTCATCATCATTGCCGGGGTAACCCCCCAACGGACTCAAAGCGTCGGGTGCCAAGGTGATAAAGCCTGCAAGGGCAGCTCTTCTAGCAGTATCTTCTACATAGGGGTTCAACCCTCGGTTTTCGTGTACCACAACAATACCCCCCAACTTTTCTTTCGTGTCTTTAGGTTTGGAAAGTAGACCTTTAATCGTACCGCCACCATTTGGTGAATCATAATTGATAAAACCACTGTCTAATTTCGGATCATTGGGTTGCACTAGCAAGGTGTCTCTATAATTGGGCATAAGAAAGCTCATTAATGATGCAACCGTAATACCGCCCACGGCATAGAGAGAAAGCTTCTCAATGAATTCCCGTCTTTGTAGTTTGTTATGGGCATAGGCATCATAAAGGTCAAAAACTTCTTGTTTGATCTGTTCTTTTTTTAAGGGTTTCATAGTTGTACGTTTTTAGTTGAGTATCTGCTTTACGAAATCTTCTTTATATGCGCGGCCAATGGGGAGAATTATAGAGTTTGATAAATAGATCTGGTTGCCCACCAATTTTTCTATTTTAGAAGTGTTTACAATATGGGACCGGTGAATGCGGAAGAACTGTGGGGCCGGCAAGGTATCTTCCCAAAACTTAAGAGGTTCACTTGAAAGATGCTTTTTATCAACGGTAATTATTTCGGTGTAGTCAGCATCTGATTCAATATGAAATATCTCGTCGATTACTACTTTAATATGTTCGTAACCTGATTTGATATAAATTTCTTTTACAATCTTCGCCGGAAACAAATTTTCAGGTACTGGTTCTGTGGTGACCGAGCTTCTTGAAGAAACTTTTGAAACGGCTTTTACAAAACGTTGAAAAGAAAAAGGTTTTAACAAATAATCGACCACATTGAATTCATAACTTTCCAAGGCATACTCCGAAAAAGCGGTCGTTAATATCACCTGCGGCGGATTTTGCATCGACTTGAGAAAATCGATACCAGAAATCTTGGGTAGGTGTATATCAAGAAACATCAGGTCGACCGAATCATTTTTAATGAATTCCATTGCCTGAATGGCATCCGAAAAGACACCTTTTAATTCCAAAGAACCAATATCGTCAATGTATTTTTTTAAAATACGTTGCGCAGGGGGTTGATCTTCAATAATGATGCAATACATCTTTTAAAACTTTTCTAGCTGCATTGATAATGATACTGAGAAGTTTTTCTCGGTCTCATCAATATGCAATTCGTGTTTGTTGGGGTAGAGTAGCTCTAACCTTTTTTTGACATTCTTCAGGCCAATACCCTTGGCAACAGTATCTAGGCCTATGACCTGTTCAAAATTGTTCTTACAGATAAAAGTCAAGCAATTGTCTTTCATATTGACCTCAATCTCTATTTCAATGTCTTTAGATTGCCCCGATTGGCTATGCTTAAAGGCATTTTCAATGAAAACTACCAAAATTAAAGGCGCAATCTTATAACCAGGTTCAATTCTGCCCTCTATAAAATTTACCTTTCCCCTTTCTTCAATCTGCAGTTTATAGAGTTTAATAAAGTTACTAAGTTGTTCTAACTCTTTCTGTAGGGGAACAAATTTTTCTTTGCATTCATAGAGCATATACCTAAGAACACCGCTCATTTCTAAAATGATTTCAGGGGTCTTCGCAGAGCCTTCCAAAGCATACGAATAAAGATTGTTAAGGTTGTTGAACAGAAAGTGCGGATTGATTTGAGACTTTAAGAACTGAAGTTCGCTTTCTTGAACGTAGCTTCTAAGTTTTTGTACCTCCTGCTGGCTGCCTATGGCATCCCAAGCAAATTTAAAGCCGGATAGAATCGCCAGCACGGGTAGAATATCAAAAAAAGCATAATAAATACCAGGAACAATACTAGCCCTAACCGTACCTGGGTAGATAACAGTTTCCAATAGCTCTTCAATCATGATAACCAAGAAAAAGACGAGAGAGGCATAACCGAAGAAGGTCCAATACTTCTTTTTATAAAGATAATGGGGCATTAGGTAGTAAGTAATCACTCCTGACGCCACGGTATATATTAAGAAAAATAGAATCTGGTCAAGACTGATGCCAGGGTTATTTCTATCGAAAGAATAAAAGAGCAATACTAGAATGTGAAGGATAACCTGAAAGAGTAGCTCTCCTCTTGAAATAAAAGTTTTTTGCATCCTATAAAACTAAAATAATACCCTTTCACAGAAAAATTAAGTGTTGCTAACAACATGAATAACACTCTGAACGACAGATTTTTCACTCTAAGTATTAGAGTTGTCGTTTACTGCCTTAGTTCGGTCGTTCAAGGGTTTGAATTTTTGTTTTTGGTATTAGTATGCATCTTTGGGCAAATCCAAATTTCAATTCAACATGTTACCAAAAATTAAAAATTTCTCCTTCATGCTTTTATTAGGCTTTTTGCTACTGGGCCTGCAAAAGGGGAAGGCACAGGACAATTCGGCCATTACTATTTCGGGTACGGTAGTCGAAGAGGCCACAGGGCAGCCGATTGCATTTGCAACGGTGATGGTTGCCGACAATGAAACCAAAAAACCTTTGACGGGTGCCACAACCGGAGACGACGGTAGTTTTACTCTTGAGACCAGTGCCGATAATTTCTACGTAGAGGTCGGTTTTCTAGGTTTTCAATCTAAAACTTTCGGTCAACCTACGACCCGAACCCCAAAAATGGATTTAGGAACGATTTCACTGACTGAAGATGCGCAGCAATTGCAAGAGGTGGTAGTGGCCGGAGAGATATCTAGAACCGAATTCAAGCTCGATAAAAGAGTTTTTAACGTAGGTAAGGATTTGAGCAGCACTGGAGCCAGCGCCCTAGAGGTTTTGAACAATGTGCCATCGGTGAATGTAAATATCGAAGGTAAAGTGAGTTTAAGGGGTAGCCAAGGGGTGCAAATGCTTATTAATGGAAAGCCCTCGATTATAGCAAGTGAAGAAGGCAATGCTTTGGGTACGATTACCGCTGATATGATCGAAAGGGTGGAGGTAATTACAAACCCTTCGGCTAAATACGATGCGGAGGGAACTTCTGGAATTATCAATATTGTACTTAAAAAAGAGGAAAGAAAAGGCCTTAACGGTTCTATTTCGGTAAATACAGGTACCCCAGCAGGTCATAGTGTTGGAGTAAGCCTTAATAGAAGAACAGAGAAGTTCAATCTCTTTAGCCAAATCGGAGTAGGGGTACGAGATTTACCTACCGATGTGGAGAATAGAAACGTAAACCTGGTCAACAATACCGCTGTGGTAAGCACTGGTGAAGAGTACAGAAATGAAAACTATTATAATTTGGTTTTAGGTACCGATTACCATATCAATGATATGAACGTTCTTACCTTATCGGGAAATTTTGCGCTAGAGATCGAAGACCAGCCATCTACCACCGATTTTGCCGAGTATGATGCTGCAAACGCCATTGTTTCTCAATGGCAGCGAACCGAGGTTACAGAGGCAAGAAACCCAAAATTTCAATATGAATTACAGTACAAGAAAAATTTTGATGAAGATGACGATGAACATACCTTACTTTTCAGTGGTTTAGGAAACTTTTTCGGTAAGGATCAGTCCTCAGAATTTATCAATAGTACCGTATCGGGAGAGTTGAATGATGCCAACCAACAGACACGTACCGATTTTAAAGAGGCCGTCTTTACCTTTAAATTGGACTACACCAATCCGCTAACCGATGAAATAACTTTGGAAACTGGGGCGCAATATGTCTTGAACGATGTTAGCAACGATTACGAAGTAAACAACCTTATTGACGGAAATTATGTGAACGACCCAGGTCTTACCAATATATTTGAGTATGATCAAAAGGTGTTAGGCCTTTATGGTACTGGCTCTTATGAGGGAAAAAAATGGGGGGTAAAAGGTGGACTGCGTTTAGAGCAGACCGATTTGAATACTTTTTTGGCCACGACTGATGAATCGAATGATCAGAGTTACGTGAACTTTTTTCCAAGTGCTCATACATCGTACAAGTTTACCGATAAAGTTTCGCTTCAGGCTGGTTACTCAAAACGTATCTACAGACCTCGCATGTGGGATTTGAATCCCTTCTTCAACATTCGAAACAATTTTAGCATCCGACAAGGTAATCCTGAATTAGAACCGGAGTTTACAGATTCTTATGAGTTAACCAGTATTTATATTTTAGGGAAAGCCTCTTTAAACTTTGGGGTTTACCATCGATATACTACCGATGTAATCGAAAGGGTATCGACTTTTGAAGATAATGTGAGCACCTTTAAGCCTGAAAACATAGGCACCAATAAGTCTACTGGTATCGAGTTTAATGCCAAGTACAGCCCGGCCAATTGGTTGACATTGAACGGAGACTTTAACTATAGCTCTTTTAAGAGAGATGGTGTTTTCAATACCCAGATATTTGACTTTACCGGAGATCAGTGGTCTTCAAAATTAATGACCAAAATAAAACTGCCAGCCGATTTTGATTTAGAAATGACCGGTAATTACCAATCGAGTTATAGAACGGTTCAGAGCAGAATGGAGGATATTCTCTTTATGGATATGGGTCTTCGCAAAAACCTTTTTAAGGGTAAAGCGGTAATCAACTTAAGCATACGTGATTTGTTTGCCTCTCGTGTCAATGAAAGTCAAATTGCACAAGCCGATTTTGAGGTTTATAATCGCGCGCAAAGAGGGCGTTTTGTAGCCTTAGGATTCAGTTACGGTTTCGGTAAGGGGGAAGCCATGCAATATTCAGGTCAACGAAGAAGATTTTAAGTCAAGCTAAGCGAATAGGTTGATAGCCAAATGTAGTGTGGATTTGACTTGAGGCACTGCATTTGGCATTTTATTGCCACCATCAATCATTTGTTAAAAGTCCCAATTTTAGGGCCTGTTTAGTTAGGCCGGCCAGATTTTTTACCTGAAGTTTGGCTATCAAATTTTTGCGATAACTTTCAATGGTGTGTTTACTTAAAAAGAGTTGGTCGGCAATCTCTTGGGTGGTATATTCTTCTGCAATAAGTTTCAAGACTTCTTTTTCTCTTTCAGTTAAATGAATTTCTTCTTGGCGGCGGTTTTCGAACATGGCATCGGTATACGCCTGTTTTATTTCCGAAGAAAAGTATTTTTCACCCTTAACAATGGTTTCTATAGCTAAAAGCAGTTCATCTTTTTCGGCATTTTTGGGTACATAACCATCGACATTGCCTTTAATCAGTTTTTCGATTTTTGTTCCATCGATATGCATGCTTACCACCAATGTTTTTAATGTTGGGTAAATCTCTTTCACCCGTTGATTTAATTCAATACCGTCTATTTCTGGCATGGTTAGATCGGTAATCAATAGATGTAGGTCTTGAGCACCATTAATATCTAAGTATTTCAGCACTTGGGCTCCGTTCTTAAAAGTAGCGGAGATTTCAAAACGAGAATCTTCCTTTAGAATGCTCAAGAGCCCATCAATGAACATTTGGTGATCGTCGGCAATCAGTATTCGATGCTTCATTTTACTTAGGCTTTTTATTAATTCTTCTTTTATATGCGAAATGTGTGAGTATAGTTAGAGGAACGCCAATTATTACAAAAAATAAATAGGTGCCTATCATTGGGTTTCCACAATCAAGCGTATGGGAAGAAGTTAATCGACCATACCATAACGGAAATACCAAAACATGGCCAACAATCAATGCAATTAACAGTAAATAGCGCCATTGCGATTTACCAATAGAAATAACCACCGAGTACCCAAACCACTGCAAGGTCGAAATTAGTAGGAGAACTATTATTTTCATAGAGTAGGAAAGGTTATGGAGACAACCGTGCCTCGGTTAACCGACGAATCAATAAATAACTCACCGTTAATATCAGTGACTCTTGTTTTGATATTATGAAAGCCTATACCGTCTGATGTTGTTGCCGTATCAAAGCCAACTCCGTTATCTTCAAATAACAAAGAAGCTTCAGCTTCCGCAATTGCAAGATTTATAGATATTTCGCTGGCATTAGCGTGTTTCAAAGTGTTTGTGATGAGTTCTTGTATAATCTTATATACTTGTAATTGAACGGATTCTACAAAACCGTTCACAGCCTTTTTTGGATGTGCCTGAAAATTTATTTTGATTCCCCCATTTACGGTGATAGAAGATATATATTCATCGATTAGGTCGGTAAGCGTATTTTGCTTGAACTTTTTTGGCACCAAGTTATGCGAAATGTTTCTGACCAGTTGGTAGGTCTCATCAAGCTGCCCGCCAATAGGCCTTAATTGTTGAAACTTTTCAGTAAGCCCAGAGACTTGTAGTTTGATGCCTGCTAAATTTCCGCCGACACTATCATGAAGTTCTTGGGCAATACGTTTACGCTCTTCGTCTTGCGCTTCTATCGAAGCTTTTATCAAACTAAGTTCCTGCTCATTCTTTAGTGCTTCGACCTTTCTTTGGTTAATTTCTTCTTGTTTACGGGCTAGTTCACTTTGGGTTTGGAGTTTCTGATAGTAGAGGTATAAAAGTCCCAAAATGGGTATTAGAACAACCAAAAAACCAATTAAAACGGCATTCTTGATAGTGCGTTGACGTTTCAGTTCGGCCTCCTGTAGAATTTGGTTTTCCTTCAAATCGGAAATGGACTTTTCTTTCTGTAAGGTTTCGTACTGTACCTCTAATTCCCGAATGACTTTTTGTTGTTGACGATTGGCTATTTGGCTATTTACTCCCGCTAGTTGGGTCATCACGGCATACGCATTTGAAAAATCTTTTTTTGCCGCAAATACTCTCCTTTGAATATTCAAAATATCCCTTTGGTAATATAAATTGTCTCGCTCAATAGCATTGATATAGGCAACGGATAAAGCCGCAACCGCTGCATCATAATTTTTCTCTTGTAGAAATAATTTGCCCATTCTAATAGTACCCTCAAAATAGATGTTGTGAAAACCTTGTTCCATGCCACTTTCACGAGCTTGGTTATATAGAGTGAAGGCCTCTTGGTAGTTTTTGTTCAGCTCTGCTACCGTACCCAATTTGAGCTTGACCGTCAATTCTTGTTTCTTTTGCTGTGAGTTTTGGGAGGCTGAAAGTGCCTTGTCAAAATATGTTTTGGCACTTTCGTATTCTTTGTTGATGAAATGGGAATCGCCAAGATAAGTGAAAACATCTGGCATCAGTTCCGGCCAATTTTTCTCAATATTGCTTGGTAATTGCTCAAGTGTTGCAATGGCCTTATCGGGTATTTGTTTGAGATTGTAGCTATTGGCCAAAGCTATTTTATTGCGGAACAAATACTCTTTATTGTTAGAAGATTCAGCGGCTTTAATGCCCTCAATATGCCACTTAATGGCATTGTCTATCAATCCGTTAAAACGGCTTCCTAATCCGAGTATGTAATAAGCCTTTGAGAAACGAATCGATTTTTGAATAGAGTCTTGATCCCAGTTTCTAATTTCCCTTAAATAAAGATTGCCATACTGAATGATACTATCTGAATTCGCCTTATCGATATGATATGCGGCCAATTGTTCTATGACCGAGAATCTTTCGGGGCCGAATTTTGCCGTTTTAAGGGCTTTGTAATACGGGTCTAGTGATTTCTGGTGTGTATTGGGTACCGTTGAGAACCAGAGGTCTTTTGTAGCTGTTCCTTCACTTTTTTGCGCATTTGAAAAATAGATGCAACCCATTAATAATATCATTAACCATTGATATCTTTTTGGGAATCTTGACTGTAACGGAAGCTTCAAAATTTTATGTTGCATTTATTTTTTATCCAGGTACAAAAACACGGTCCAGTCGATTGCCTTCCAGCTCAACCACCTTCTTGTCGATATATTTTATGAGCTCAGGACAGTTGTTTTCATAATCTTCGCAAATTACGGTTTTTGACCTTTTATTGATAGTGAGGGTTACTTTCAATTCACTTTTGCACGAGGAGGTCGAGCTGTATTTTTCCGAGAGGTTCCAGAAACCTTCAGCCTCTACTTTTTTGAAGAATCCTAAAGTAGATAAAGTGTCTAGAAAGGTTTCTTTGTAGTTGTGATGCTCGATTTTAGATGACGTTGTAGGGCTGTAGCGTATCTTGTTCTTGGTGACTTCGAAACTGTCAAAGTGAAAAGCACCCCTTTTCACCGTAAGTACGCAGTTGTCTTTGACTTTATCTTTCTGTTGGTAATTTGAAACTGATCTGTTATTGCAATAGACCGCAATAGCGAGACAAAGGGCCAGTAGTTTAGGGTAAATATATTTCATTTCGACAGGTTAAAAGTTCTGTACAAAAATGAATTATACTAAATCTGAACACTAGACCTATACCAGTGAAATGCAACCCCCTGAAAACAGGGTAGCCCTAGCTTTATACTGTTGTAGTATTCTTCTCAGTTATGGAATCAAGTATCATATGTGCGTGAACCCTTGAGTTTTCAATAAACCATTTATGGGTTTCCATTCCACCACAAATAACCCCGGCCAAATAAAGCCCGGGAATATTGGTTTCCATAGTTTCAGGATTGTAGTTAGGTAGTCGCTTTTCATCATCGGAGAGTTCGATACCCATATGTTGTAAGAATTCAAAGTTGGGCATATAACCGGTCAGAGCTAAAACGAAATCATTTTCTATGGCCATATCACCTTCTGGGGTGTTTATGATAATCTCGTTTTCTTTAATCTCCCTTACTTCTGAATTGTAGAATGCTTTGATACTACCTTCTTCGATACGATTAACAATATCGGGCCTGACCCAATATTTGACTCTTTGGCCAACTTCCGGACCTCGAATGATAAGAGATACATCAGAGCCTTTACGCCAACACTCAAGAGCAGCATCGATAGCAGAATTGCTGGCACCGATGACAGCGAGTTTTTGATTGGCATAAAAATGAGGGTCTTTATAATAGTGCGATACTTTGGGCAGGTTTTCTCCTGGAACATCGATGGTATTCGGCAAATCATAAAAACCGGTTGCTACTATCACTTTATCGGCAGAATAGGCTTGTTTACTAGAAGTAATCTCGAAAATGTCGTTTGCTTTTTCTACGTTCACTACCTTTTCAAAGAGCCGAATATGAAGTTCATTTGAAGTAACAATACGTCTGTAATATTCCAAAGCTTCATTGCGCTTTGGTTTTGCCTCCTTGCTAATAAATGGTATGCCATCAATCTCCAGTTTTTCTGAAGAGGAGAAAAACTGCATGTTAATGGGGTAGTTGAACAAAGAATTGACAATAGGGCCCTTCTCTAGAATCACATAGCTGATCCCACGTTTTTTAGCCTCCAGGCCGCAGGCAATTCCTATGGGTCCGCCGCCAATTATTACAATTCGAAAATGCTCCATTTATCCGTAGCTGTTTTTAGGTCTTTAATAGTGTTCAAAGGGGCTTCACTTTTAAAAATAAAACTGCCTGCCACCAGTACGTCTGCGCCAGCCTTTATCAGAGCTTTGGCATTTTTTGCAGTAACACCACCATCTACTTCTACCAACGCCTTTGAATCGTTCATTTTGATGAGTTCTTTGGCATCAGTGATTTTTTCGTAACTATTCTCAATAAAACTTTGACCACCGAAACCAGGGTTTACACTCATAATCAATACCAAGTCAATATCTTTAATCACGTTTTTCAGCAAGTTGACATTGGTATGAGGGTTCAGGGCAACGCCGGCTTTCATACCTGCATCTTTAATTGCCTGAATCGTGCGATGCAAATGGGTACAAGCTTCGTAATGAACCGTTAGAATGGTAGCGCCCAAATCGGCAAAAGTTTTAATATACCTATCAGGGTCTACAATCATCAAATGAACATCGAGCGGTTTGGTAGCATGTTTGGCAATAGATTTTATTACGGGCATGCCATATGATATGTTGGGTACAAAAAGTCCGTCCATAACATCTATGTGATGCCAATCGGCCTCACTTTGGTTCACCATTTCAACGTCTCTTTGTAAATTACCGAAATCGGCAGCAAGTAACGATGGGGCTATTTTGGCTTTATTCATTTTTAAACGATTGATTTCTTCTACAAAAGTAATGAAACGATACTTTTAAAGGATTTGAATCTGTTGGTAAATCAAGTCCTTCATTAGATTTGGAGTTTTGTCATTTTAAGTAGACTTTTTTGGTTTACTTAAAATATTCACTGGTTTTATTTATGTAGAATACTATTTGTGTAAAGTCGTGTAATTGGTCGTTGAACAATTTAATTCTTACACAGTAACCAAGTTCATTAGTTTGTTTGGCCAAGTGTTTGAATTCTAATAGTTAAGGATGAATTCTTGTGGCTGTCAACTCATCAGGAACGGGCTGTCAAAAAAATGGACAGTTGTAGGGAATGGCTTAAAATGAAAAAACTCCGGTAATCAGCCGGAGTTTATTCATCAATCAAAAAACGAACAGTCATGATAAACTGTTGTTGCTGTTAAAATTACAACTAATATGCCAAATTTCCAATTTAAGGATAATTTAACGTGTAATTTAAACCTTCATTATCCTAAGTAAGTTTTTAAGATCTTACTTCTAGATGTATGCTTTAATCTGCGTATTGCTTTTTCTTTAATCTGACGTACTCTTTCTCTGGTCAAATCGAATGTTTCTCCGATTTCTTCCAATGTCATAGAGTGTTGTCCTGCCAATCCGAAGTAAAGACGAATTACATCGGCTTCACGGGGTGTCAAAGTTTCCAAAGCCCTTTCAATTTCAGTACGAAGAGATTCGTGCAATAACTCTTTATCAGGGTTTGGTGACTCACCACTACGTAAAACGTCATAAAGGTTAGAGTCTTCACCATCAATAAGGGGTGCATCCATAGATACATGACGACCTGAGTTTTTAAGCGATTGCTTAACGTCTTCAACGGTCATATCAAGTTCTTTTGCAATCTCTTCGGCCGAAGGCACACGTTCGTGAGCCTGCTCTAAAAAGGCAAAGGTCTTGTTGATTTTATTGATAGAGCCAATTTTGTTCAATGGTAAACGAACAATTCTTGACTGCTCTGCCAATGCCTGTAAGATAGATTGTCTAATCCACCATACGGCATAGGAAATAAATTTAAAACCTCGAGTTTCATCAAATCGCTGTGCGGCCTTGATCAAACCTAAGTTACCTTCATTAATTAAATCAGGTAAGGTCAAACCTTGATTTTGGTACTGCTTGGCAACTGACACCACAAATCGAAGGTTGGCCTTTGTTAGTTTTTCAAGAGCGACCTGATCGCCTGCCTTGATGCGTTGTGCCAATTCTACTTCTTCGTCTGCAGTAATCAAATCAACCTTGCCGATTTCTTGCAAATACTTGTCTAAAGATGCCGTTTCACGGTTGGTGACCTGTTTTGTAATCTTAAGCTGTCTCATCTAAATATCCCTTTCTATTACGTGCGTTATGCATAGTTGCATATACTTATACGTAAAAAACATTGAAATGTTACATGAGGGTGAAAAAAACTTCAATTTTTTACGCAACCGTACAAAAAAAGCCCCTATTTGATTCAATAGGAGCTTTTGAAATGTTGATTTTAAGAGACTTAGTCGTTTTTAGGTTTTCTGTCTCTGTTATCCCTACCGCGTTTATTATCCCTACCGCGATTACGGTCGTTATTGTTACGTGGTGGTCTCTCTTTATAACCTTCCGGTTTTGGTAAAAGTACCTTTCTCGAAACTCTGTCTTTTTTGGTTCTAGAATCGATACCCATGTATTTAACATCGAAAACATCACCCATGTTGACCACGTCGCTTACGTTTTCAGTACGTTCCCAAGCTAGTTCCGATACGTGAAGAAGTACTTCGTTACCCGGAGCCTCTTGGTATTCTACTACGGCACCAAAGTCTAGCATTTTAATGACCTTTACTTCATAAACACTGCCTACTTCCGGCTCGAACATCAACGAATCTATTTTGGCCAATACGGCATTGATACCATCTTGATCTGTGCCTAGAATCTCTACGATACCTTCTTCGGTTACCGGATCTTCATTGATCACGATAGTTGTATTGGTCTCTTTCTGAAGTTCTTGAATTACTTTTCCACCAGGTCCGATCAATGCTCCGATAAATTCATTCGGAATAATTCTCGTTACCATTTTTGGTGCATGAGGTTTCACATCTTCATTAGGCGCTGAAATGGTTTCAGTAAGTTTACCTAGGATATGCAAACGACCATCTCTTGCCTGTTTAAGGGCTTTTACCAAAATTTCATAGGACAATCCCTTAACCTTAATGTCCATTTGGCAAGCGGTAATACCATCGGCAGTACCGGTTACCTTAAAGTCCATATCACCTAAGTGGTCTTCATCACCAAGAATATCAGATAGTACAGCGTACTTTCCTGTTTCGGCATCTGAAATTAAGCCCATGGCAATACCTGAAACGGGCTTTTTAAGTTGAACCCCGGCATCCATCAACGCCATAGTGCCTGAACAAACGGTAGCCATTGATGAAGAACCATTCGATTCCAATATTTCGGAAACGACCCTAACAGTGTAAGGACAATCCTCAGGAACCATACCTTTCAACGCTCTTTGAGCCAAGTTTCCGTGACCGACTTCCCTTCTTGACGTACCTCTGATAGGTCTTGCTTCTCCTGTAGAAAAAGGAGGGAAGTTATAGTGAAGATAAAAACGCTCTTCTCCTTCATAAGAAGGCATGTCTATTTGGTTGGCATCTCTAGATGTACCTAGAGTTACCGTAGCTAATGCCTGTGTCTCACCTCTGGTAAAGATAGCAGAGCCATGGGTAGAGGGTAAATAATCTACCTCGCACCAAATCGGACGAATCTCATCGGTTTTACGACCGTCAAGACGCAAACCTTCATTAAGTGTAAGGTCTCTAACAGCAGCTTTTTCAGCTTTGTAAAAATATTTTGAGATAAGGCCATTATACTCTTCTTGCTCTTCTTCGCTAAAAGATGCGATAACCTCGTCTTTTATAGCTTCAAAAGCAGCGCTTCTTTCGTGCTTAGCAGAACCGGCCTTCGCAATTTCATACACCTTATTGTAGGTAAGGTCATGAATTTTCTTCGCAAGATCTTCATCTTCTCTTTCAGGTTCGTATTCTCTTGTTTCTTTCTTTCCGAAGGCTTCTGCCAATTTTACTTGGGCCTCGCACTGAACTTTGATAGCCTCGTGCGCAAATTTGATGGCTTCGGTCATTTCTTCTTCTGAAATCTCTTTCATTTCACCTTCTACCATCATTACAGAATCTGCAGAAGCACCGATCACCATATCAATGTCTGAATTCTCTAATTGGGCCAAAGTAGGGTTGATGATCAACTCTCCGTCGACTCTACCTACCCTTACTTCAGAAATAGGGCATTCAAAAGGAAAATCAGATAGTTGAATGGCCGCAGAAGCCGCCAAACCAGCCATTGCATCTGGCATAACATTCTCATCGTGCGACATCAATTGAATCATCACCTGAGTTTCAGAATGATAATCTTTCGGGAACAATGGACGCAAAACCCTGTCAACTAAACGCATGGTCAATACTTCACCATCGCTTGGCCTGGCCTCTCTTTTAAAGAAGCCACCAGGATAACGACCGGCAGCCGCGAATTTTTCTCTATAATCTACCGTTAAAGGAAGAAAATCTACATCCGAAGCCTTGTAATTGGAAACTACGGTACATAGCAACATACATTTGCCGGAACTAACTACAACAGAACCGTGGGCCTGTTTAGCCAATTTTCCGGTCTCGATAGAGATTTCCCTACCGTCACCAAGGTCAATGACCTCTTTAAATACTTTTGGAATCATAAATTTGATTTAAATCCGCCATAGAGGCGAACTGTTAAACAATGGTCTTTCCGACATTTTCGATGGTCGGAGTTGTTGTGTTGTGTTGACCAATGAAAAACCGTGTGAAGCTTTTTGAATTTGCCCCTTTAAAAAAGAGGACTTTATAATAAAAAAAAGGGGGTCTAAATATAAGACCCCCAATCGAATTATTTTCTAATATTCAATTCTTTGATTAATTCACGATACTTTACAATATCTTTCTTAATCATATAGTCAAGAAGACTTCTTCTCTTACCTACCAAACGAACCAAAGAACGCTCGGTGTTGTAGTCTTTCTTGTTTCTTTTTAAATGTTCGGTCAAATGGTTGATGCGGTGCGTAAACAACGCGATTTGACCTTCGGTGGAACCTGTGTTCCCTTCACTACCGCCGTATTTTTTAAAAATGTCGGCTTTTACTTCTTTGCTTAAATACATGCCAATATTGCTTTAAATGATTTTTATGTATCCGATTGATTTTCAATCAGGGCGCAAATATACTACTAATTTTCTGAACTCCTAACAGGATTGTTCTGAATTAAATCTAAATACAGATTTACTTTTTTCTTCAAATCTCTTCTGTGCGAGATAAAATCTAAGAAGCCATGTTCTTGCAAGAATTCAGCGGTCTGAAAGCCTTCTGGCAAATCTTGACCTGTAAGATCCTTAACGACCCTTGGGCCTGCAAAGCCGATCAAAGCACCAGGTTCCGAAATATTGATGTCTCCCAACATGGCATATGAAGCTGTAGTACCCCCTGTGGTAGGGTCGGTACATAATGAAATGTACGGTATTTTGGCTTCGGCCAACTGGGCCAGCTTGGCAGATGTTTTGGCCAATTGCATCAGCGAAAGAGCGGCTTCCATCATTCGAGCACCACCTGATTTGGAAATCATTAAAAAAGGAAGCTTTTTCTTGATGGAGTAGTCTATCGCCCGTGCAATTTTTTCACCGACCACACTACCCATAGAACCTCCGATAAATCCGAAATCCATACAGGCAACAACCAAATCTTTACCCATCGATTTGCCAACCGCGGTTCTTACCGCATCTTTCAGGTTGGTTTTTTTCTGGGCATCTTTAAGTCGATCAGAATATTTCTTGGTATCCTCGAACTTCAATGGGTCTTTTGAAGTGAGTTTTACATCAAGTTCTTTGAACTTATTACCGTCGAAAATAATTTCAAAATACTCTTTACTTCCTATTCTGACATGGTAATCATCCTCTGGGCTAACATAAAAGTTTTTGGCAAGCTCCTCAGACTCTACAATCTTACCTGTGGGTGATTTGTACCACAGGCCCTTCGGAGTGTCTTTTTTCTCTTCGGTAGCCGTTTGTATTCCCTTCTCCTTTCTTCTGAACCAAGCCGTCATATTTTCCATATTATCGTTAGCGGATATTTTAGATTTCTAAAGCGTGTTCACATTGTTCAAATCGGCAAAAGCCTTTTTCAAACGCTCTATAAACGCCTTTTCACCTTCTCTTAGCCACACACGTGGGTCATATGCTTTTTTGTTAGGTTCATCAGGACCTTCTGGGTTTCCGATTTGAGATTGTAAGTAGTCTTTCTTGCCTTGTACATAATCACGAACACCGGAAAGAAAAGCATACTGTAAATCGGTATCAATGTTCATTTTAATAACCCCATAGCTAATACCTTCTCTAATTTCTTCTACTGAAGAACCGGATCCACCGTGAAAAACAAAATCGATATGATTGTGCTCAACCCCGTATTTTTCAGAAATGTATTCTTGAGAATTCTTAAGAATTTTTGGGGTTAGCTTAACATTACCGGGCTTGTAAACCCCGTGAACGTTACCAAAGGCGGCAGCAATCGTAAATCTGTGGCTTACTTTTGAAAGTTCTTCGTAAGCGTAAGCTACCTCTTCAGGTTGCGTGTATAATTTAGAGTCATCTACATCTGAATTGTCAACCCCATCTTCTTCACCACCTGTGATACCCAATTCAATCTCTAAGGTCATATTCATTTTGCTCATACGCTCTAAATAGCCCTTGCAGATTTCGATATTCTCTTCAAGAGGCTCTTCTGAAAGGTCGATCATATGAGAGCTAAACAACGATTTTCCAGTTTCGGCAAAGTGCTTTTCACTCGCTTCTAACATACCATCGATCCAAGGTAAAAGTTTTTTAGCGCAGTGGTCGGTGTGTAGAATAACCGTAGCCCCATATGCTTCTGCCAATTGGTGAACGTGTTTTGCGCCTGCAACAGCACCCAAAACAGCTGCTTTTTGGTCTTCGTTCGATAAGCCTTTTCCAGCGTTGAACTGAGCTCCGCCATTTGAAAATTGAATGATTACCGGTGCATTCAGGCTCGCTGCCGTTTCAAGAACACCGTTAATTGTATTGGATCCGATTACGTTAACGGCAGGCAAAGCAAAGCCTTTCTCTTTTGCGTAATTGAAAATATCCTGTACTTCATCTCCGGTGGCAACTCCGGGTTTTATATTGTGGGCCATAATTCTCTAGGTTTGTAATTTGAATGGGACAAAAGTAATAAAATATTATCTCTAAAGCTGAAGCCCAGCTCAAGATTATAAGCTGTTCGTATAACAGTATTTTAGATATCTGTTACTTAGCCAACCCATAAGCCAATAATTGTTTAAAATGGATAGTTAATACCAATTTGAAGTACTGAATTGGGCAGGTTGAAATCGGTGAGCCATCTATCGGAAACCTCTCTGGCGGGGTTATAGGTTTTGAAACCTAGGTCTGCCCTTAGTACAAAGTATGTGAAATCGTACCGAAGACCGAAGCCTGTGCCTAGGGCAATATCTTCGAGAGAACGTAATCCGGTAAAGGTGGCTGCAGGGTCTTCAACGTTATCGAATACGTTCCATATATTACCAAGATCGGCAAAAAGGGCACCTTTAAAATTACCAATGACGGGAAACCTGTATTCCAGATTCAATCCTATTTTTAAGTTAGCCTCATTGAAGTCGTTGATAGCATCCGTACGTCCTGGCCCAAGAGAATACGGAGACCATGCCCTAATATCGTTAGCACCTCCAGCAAAATAACTTCTAACAAAAGGTATATTGTCGGAGTTGCCATAGGGGATGGCAATACCGAAGAAAGTACGCAAGGCCAGAACATTGGCTCGTGATACGTTCCAGTATTTGATATAATCGAACTCCGTTTTTACATATTGACTATAAGGCACCCCAAAAACCAGCCGATCTTCATTCTCATTCTCTTCAAAAGGAATGACGGCGGATATAGTCGACAATAGGTTGCCGGCACTTTCTAGCTTAAAACGAAACTGATAAAAGGTATTATCGGTAATTCCTTCTCTATTATTAAGGTTGAGAGTATAATTACTGGCGAAGATGAGGTTGTTTTCAGTTAAGCGGTCTCTTCTTTCTTCAATTCTACTAACTGCTTGATAAATGGCCGCGGTTGAACTTACTTCTCTCTCTAGAATGGCCTGTGTAAACCCGGCCGTACCCTCGGGAATAATAAGCCTAGGGTTATTGGACCCGTTGGGCAATTCGAAATACTCCTCCAATTCAGGATATTGAACTTCATCTAGATAACTATCAAAATTATCGGCAAGGTCATCTAATTGTTCATAAGAGTTTTGGTATACATTGAAAAAACGGTCAATGTTGACATTGCGAACGAACTGTACATTTAACAATTCTACGTTGTGCTTGATAAAATCGGAGGGAATCCAGTTGTAACCCAATACGGTATTGAATGCCTGTTTGTCTAGGCCGATATTCTTTTGAAAGCTGGTTCCTAAAGAAATGCGGGTTCTGGGTAGGGTGTAGCTGGGAATAATCGAATTGGTGTTGAAAAATGGAAACCAGATTCGAGGAATATCCAAATTTATATCGGCACCATACTCTTGTATATTGAAAAAACGGTTGTCAATAATACTGGGGTCGTTTGATGAACCAATGCTCAATCTACCAGCTAAACTCAGGTTTTCTGCGCCTCCAAATAAGTTTCTGGCCTGCAAAGATGGGCTAAGGGCCAAACCTACTTGTTGAATGTTAGATCGGGTCACCTCGAAAGAAGTTCCCAATGAATATTTGGGCCGGGCCGCCAAATAGATGTTAGCGTCGAGGGTGTTTCCTTCGCCAGTGGGTTCAGAGGTTATGGTAGGGTATTTAAACACTCCTAAATTGGTTATTTGCCGATAGGTGCGCGTTCTATCGATATCACGGTAAATACTATCCTTTTCAAAGAACACGGCATTGGCTAGGGTCTTTGGTTTAAAGCGTAGCTTGTCCCTGAAAAAAATGGTATAATCTTCGTAGTCTATCGATTGTAGTTCGCCGTCACCTTCGTCATATAAATAGTCGGTATAAATATTGATTTTGTTGAAACGATATACTTTGTACTCTGCTGAGGTAACGGCCGAATCCCCTCTTTTTTTGAAGTTGTCGATATTAAGCTCTATGTTCATTTGCTGGTCATCGGCTACCTTAGTGGTATCTGTAGCAATATCATATGAAATCGAGCTTTCTTGAAAATTATAGACCCCTGAATTTCTAAAGATGGTACTGAGCCGCTCCCTTTCTCTGGCAAATTGAGAAAGGTCGAACTGGTCTCCTCTTTTTACAAAAGATAGTTCTTCACTTTCTTGATATATTGAATCGATGGCTTTGGAAGCAATCCGATGCGAAATTGAATCTATGTAGAACGGTTTGCCTAAATCAATTCTATAATCAAGACTGGCCCTTTTTTTCTTGGTCAAAGTATCGATAATATAGGTCGTATTGTTGTTGAAATAACCTTTGCTGCCGTAGTAGGCGCTTAACCTTTCTAAAGTTCTCCTGGCCTTGGTGGTGTCAACAACAACAGGTGCCTCGCCAATTTTTTTTAGCCATTCGCTTAGACCGCTAACCAGAAAAGATTCTCCCAATCGGTTTACTTGCTTTTTTGAGAGCAGGCGCACCAAACGTTCTTCTCTATGTTCTTTGCGATGCAGCCAAGCGTTGTACGACGAATCTGGGTTTTGTTTTGCCAGGTTGTAAAGATTCAGTCTAAGGGGGTATCCTAAAATTCGAGTGTTGGGTTCTTGAACTATTAGGCTTTGTATGGCTTCGTCGTTGATTTCTTCGCCATCTGCGTATATGGTGTTTTCCCGAAGTAGGAGTTCGTTTTCGCCCACCCTTTTTAAGGTGTTGCACGCATTGATCGCAATCGCAAGAAATAATAGGCTTAATTTAGCACAGATATTGGTAAGGTGCGACGATTTACACATAGCCACCAAAATTACATCTTTTTATGATTGTTAAAAGCCAAATAAAGCTTATAAGAAGTCTACATCAAAAAAAGTACCGCAATCAACTGGGGTTGTTTTTTGTGGAAGGAAGAAAAACTATCAATGAGCTTCTGACCTCCAGATTTGAGCTAAATTCTTTGTATGAAACGGAAGAAGGTTTGATCGATTCGAAAGATGTTCGGCCAGAAATAATTTCTCAAGATGAACTGAAGAAAATAAGTGCTTTGACAACACCTAGCGGTTGTTTGGCCGTCTTTAAGATTCCTGAGGTGCAACCTATAAATTCTGATAATTGGATAGTTGCCTTGGATGAAATTCGTGACCCTGGAAATTTGGGCACCATCATACGATTATGCGATTGGTTTGGTGTTACTGATTTGGTCTGTTCAGCAAATACGGTCGATTGTTATAACCCTAAAACAGTACAGGCAAGTATGGGGTCATTGGCCAGGGTCAATGTGGGTTATACCGATTTAAACCGGTTTTTGACAAATTCCGATTTACCTGTCTATGGCGCTTTTATGGAAGGCCATTCGGTCTACAAGAGCGACTTGCCCGAAAAAGCTGTATTGGTAATGGGAAACGAAGCAAATGGAATCTCACCTGAAATTGAAAGTCTGATTTCGGATAAAATAGCCATTCCCCAATTCGGAAAACAATCTACTGAAAGTCTGAACGTAGCCACGGCCACTGCCATTCTATTGAGCGAAATTCGCAGGCGGTAATCGATTTACTCGAAAGTGAAGTTAACGAAAATACCTCTAGTGCTCATTTTTTCAATATTGCTGGTCCATGGGCTATTAGGGTCATTGTCTCTGATCAATTCATCGGTCAGACCAAAAACACCACGGATAGATGGGGTGAACTTAAAGTATTCCAGATAGAAATCGATTCCGAAACCGAGTTCGTAATTGTAAGTCCATTTTTTCATTCTGAAAGTACCGCTGCTATTGTCATCAGGGCTAGATTCGTTGCTGCCCAAGTTCAATGAGGCCGAAGGGCCGGCCACTAGAAAAGGTTTCCAGTTTCCGAACCGGCGGGTGCTAATTTTTGCCAATACCGGAAAGTTGATGTAGGTAGATTTTACTTCGCGAATAGCATTTCTTTCACCTTCTTCGGTTGCTTGAAACCCAGGAAAGCCTAATGTTCGAGCGTTGTAATAAAGACCGGGCTCAAGTCGTATATCTAAAAATTCATGAAGGTTCATTTCTCCGATCAACCCTACATTAAAGCCTGTAGACTCAAGAACCAAAACATCGGTGTTGCCGTTTCCTCGATTGTTTTTGTAGTCAAATTTGAATCCGTATCGGTTAAAGCCTAAAAAATATCCGTAATTAAGAAATTTTTTATCCTTGTTTTCGAGGTTGATGATGGGGTCCGCATTAAACTGTGCGTTTGCCGATAGGTTAATAAACAGCATACTTCCCAAAAGCAGAAAAAATCTTTTCATTCAAAAAAAATTATCCCATTAATGCCGAGACCTTATGTAGTAAGGGGGAGCGGGTTTTCAGTTGGTTTCAAAAGAAACCGGGTTTTTATTTTTTTCCTATATATATAGATGCCACCCCAAGCGTTTGGGGTTTGTTCTCTACCTCTATAAACCCGATTTTACGCAAAATATTGTTGAACGCTTCACCATGAGGAAAAACAGAGGCCGATTCACTTAAATACCTGTAAGCAGAACGGTCTTTAGAGAACATTTTTCCGATGACCGGTAATATATTTTTGGTGTAAAGGTGGTACCCTTGTTTGAAAGGTGACTTTGTAGGTACTGAGGTCTCCAGAACCACAAATGTTCCACCCTTGGCAAGTACCCGATAAATTTCTTCCAGACCTTTTTCTAGGTTTTCAAAATTACGAACACCAAAGGCCACTGTTATGGCATCAAAGCTATTATCTTCAAAAGGTAGGTTTTCACTATCCCCAACGATCATTTCAATGGTTTCCTCTAGATTTTTGGCCTGAACCTTTTTTTTGCCCACTTCAAGCATTCCCGGAGAAATGTCCAATCCTACGATTTTGTCGGCCCCGGTCTCAATTAGATTAATAGCCAGATCACCCGTTCCGGTCGCTATATCTAAAATAGAATTGGGGGTGGTTTTTTTTACGATAGAAACTACTCTTTTTCTCCATTGAATGTCTATACCGAAAGATATGACCCGATTGAGGCCATCATACTTATCTGATATGGTATCGAACATTTGGGTTACCTGGGCTTTTTTTCCCAGTTCAGAGTCTTTATAGGGGGTTACCTTTTTGGCCATTGGGCAAATTTTGGGCAAAGATACAATATAGGCCTAACTAAACGTTTACCTAGAAGGTAAATGAATTTGGTATGAAGGGGCAAATAAATACCAATTTAAAAGGGGCTACCGATTAAATGTGTAATTTTGCCACGCAAATCGGGGCAGATATTATTTAACTTTTTGAATCTAAGGTCCTAACATTGCAGACCACACAAAGTTGCTAGTAGATGAAAATTATTATTGCAGGTGCCGGTGAAGTAGGGTTTCATCTGGCCAAACTGCTATCTTACGAGTCTCAAGACATTACGCTAATTGATTCGAATAAAGAAAGTCTTGCGTATGCAGATACGCATTTAGATATTCGGGTGCTTCGTGGAGACGCGACCTCTATCTCTGTTTTAAAAGATGCCAACGTTCAAGATTCTAACTTGATGATCGGGGTAACGGCTTCTGAAACAACCAACCTTACCTTGTGTATGTTGGCCAAACAATTGGGTTGCGAGCGTACTATTGCCAGAATCTCTAATACAGAGTTTATTGATGATAAAGAGAGTATTAGGTTTAGCGAGTTAGGTATAGATGAGCTCATTTCTCCAGAGGAGTTGGCCGCTACCGAAATCAAGTTACTATTGAACAAATCGGCATTCAACGATACCTATGAGTTTGAAAATGGTAAGCTGATTATGGTCGGTGTATCGCTGCCGCCTACGGCACCTTTTGTGGGCAAGATGGTTAAAGAAGCTGCCAAAATATTTCCTGAGTTACATTTTATGCCCATAGCTTTACAGCGTACGGGAACGCAATATACCGTGGTTCCTCGGGGTGATACCATTTTTAAAGATGGGGATCAAGTGTATTTTATTACCACCAAAGAGGGAGTTGAAGAACTTTACAAGTTGACCGGTAAGAAAAAGGAGGAAATCAAGAATGTAATGATTTTGGGCGGTAGCAAAGTGGGCTTCAAATCGGCCCGTGACCTTTGCATGAACCGTTTTAATGTCAAGTTGATTGAAAAAGACAAGGAAAAAGCTTTTGATTTGGCCGATGAGCTTCCGAATGCACTGGTGATTAATGGTGACGGCCGCAATGTTGAATTGCTTGAGGAAGAGAGTCTTGAGTCGATGGATGCTTTTATTGCAGTGACAGGAAACTCTGAAACTAATATCATGTCCTGCTTGGTAGCCAAATCTAAGAGGATAAAGAAGACGATAGCCTTGGTTGAAAATATGGACTATTTTCAGCTTTCCCATTCTATTGGTATCGATACTTTAATCAATAAAAAGCTACTTGCCGCCAACAATATTTTCCGTCATATCAGAAAGGGTGAAGTGGTGGCCCTCATGAGGCTGAACAATTTGAATGCCGAAATATTGGAATTCGTAGTAAAACCAAGTTCAAGGGTTACGGGCAGTATTATTCGTGAGCTTGATTTTCCAAGGTCGGCAACTATCGGTGGGGTTATTCGCGACGATGAGGGAATCATTGCCTTGGGGGGCTTTGAAATTAGGGCCGGTGACAGGGTAGTGGTCTGCTGCTTACCCGAGGCCATTCCGAAAATAGAACGATTGTTTCTCTAATGCGTCTTAACTCAAAAATAATATTCCATATAATGGGGCTCTTGCTGCTATGCAATGGTGCCTTTATGCTTTTGGCCGCACTGGTAAGTGGAATTTACAAGGATGGCGCTACCCTTGGTATCGCTTTGGCGGCCATTACGACGATGTTCGTTGGTACTTTTGCCATGTTCTACACGAGAGGGCATAAGAAGGAAGTTAAGAGAAAGGAGGGCTATATCATAGTTACCTTTGGGTGGATTGTGATGTCTGCTTCCGGTATGCTGCCCTATCTTTTTGCCGATGCCATTCCGTCGGTTACCAATGCATTTTTTGAAACTATTTCGGGGTACACGACCACAGGGGCATCTATACTTGATGATATTGAAGCATTGCCTGAGGGGCTTCTTTTTTGGAGGAGCCTAACCCACTGGATTGGTGGTATGGGTATTATAGTTTTGGCCATAGCTATTTTACCGCTATTGGGTATTGGGGGCATGCAGTTGTTTGCGGCCGAGGCACCTGGGCCTAGCGCGGACAAATTACACCCGAGAATTACCGATACGGCGAAGCGTTTGTGGCTTATATATGTCGGGTACACTATCGCCGAAACCATACTTTTGAAGTTGGCAGGCATGTCTTTTTTCGACGCTATAAACCATTCGTTGGCCACGCTTTCGACCGGAGGGTTTTCTACCAAAAACTTAAGTCTTGCTTATTGGAACGATCAACCATTGATTCAGTACATCGTTATTTTGTTCATGTTTTTGGCCGGTACCAACTTTGTATTAAGCTATTTCGCCTTTAAGGGAAAGGTGCAGCGAATCATAAAAGACGAAGAATTAAAATTTTATACAGGCTTTATCCTATCCTTTACTATTATCGCTGCCCTAGTGGTTTATTTTAAGGCAGATGTTGCAATTAGTGATTACCACCCGAAGGTATTGGGTAGTGCCGAAAGTGCATTTAGGCACTCTCTTTTTCAGGTGATTGCTGTTGTGACCACTACAGGATTTGTTACGGCCGATTTTACGAGCTGGACCCCCTTTTTAACCGTTTTCTTTTTTGGGTTGATGTTTCTTGGTGGTTCGGCCGGTTCCACCGCTGGGGGTATAAAGGTTATGCGGCATATTCTAATTATCAAGAATGGTCTTTTAGAGTTTAAAAGGACGTTGCATACCAGTGCCGTAATTCCTGTGAGATATAATGGAAGAACCGTTAAAGAGCAAATTGTCTATAATATTATTGCCTTTTTCGTACTGTACATGTTGCTGTTTATAATAGGGGCGTTAGGCCTAGGTGCCATGGGTATCGATTTTGTGACAGCCATAGGTGGCGCTGCCTCTTCTTTGGGTAATGTAGGTCCGGCATTTGGTACTTTGAACCCAGTAAGTAATTTTAATGGTCTGCCAGATATAGGTAAATGGTGGTGCGGTTTTCTGATGTTGGCAGGTAGGTTGGAGCTCTTTACCGTATTGATACTGCTCTCGCCCTATTTCTGGAAGAGAACTTAATTGCATTGTATTTCTTAATTCAAGCCAATAAAAAAGCCCCTGGGATACGTTGGGGCTTTTTCGTGAGTAAAGAAATTATCTTTTTTAGCTGAGCGCCTTTTTAATTCTCGCTATTGCTTCTTTTATTTCATCTTCTGATGCGGCGTATGATATTCTGATGCAATCACCATTACCAAAGGCATCACCGGTAACCGTTGCAACATTGGCATGCTCAAGAATGAACATGGCAAAGTCGGAGGCGTTATTGATAGTTACGCCATTGACTGTTTTTCCAAAGTAAGAACTGATGTCCGGATAAACATAGAAAGCCCCTTCAGGTTCATTGCATCTAAATCCTTCTATATCGTTTAAAAGCCCTAGAATAAGTTGTCTGCGCTCTTGAAACTTGTCTACCATATATTGAACCCGACTAGGTGATTCAACCAAAGCGGTAATAACGGCACGTTGTGCTATACAGTTGGCGCCACTGGTTACCTGACCCTGTAATTTATTACAAGCTCTTGCTATGAATTTTGGTGCACCGATATATCCAATTCTCCAACCGGTCATCGCAAAGGCCTTCGCCACCCCGTTAACGGTAACGGTTCTGTCGTACATGTCTTCAAAAGCTGCCATCGAGGCATGTTTGGTCACCCCGTAATTGATATGCTCGTAGATTTCATCACTTACTACGATTATTTGAGGATGTTTTTGCAAGACATCTGCTAATGCTCTTAGTTCTTCTTCGCTATAGATGGAACCACTTGGGTTGCATGGCGAGCTGTACCAAAGCATTCTGGTTTTGGGCGTAATGGCCGCTTCCAATTGCTCTGGGGTCATTTTGAAGTCGTTTTCTATAGAGGTCGCAACTTCTACCGGCACGCCATCGGCCAATTTTACAATGTCACTGTAGCTAACCCAGTAGGGGCATGGTAGAATCACTTCTTCCCCTTCGTTCAAAACAACTTGGGCAACATTATAAAGAGCCTGCTTGGCGCCTGTTGATACAACAATTTGAGAAGGATCGTAAGCAATATTGTTATCTCTTTTGAATTTGGTGATAATGGCATCCTTCAATTCGCCATACCCATCAACAGGGGTGTAAGCATTATAATCATCGTTGATGGCCTGAATGGCTGCATCTTTAATGTAATCAGGTGTGTTGAAGTCAGGTTCACCTAGGCTCAGACCTATGATGTCTTTGCCGGCAGCCCTAAGTTCACGTGCTTTTGCTGCCATTTCTAAGGTGGCAGAAGGTGTTAAGCTGTTTATTCGTTCCGATAATCCGTTAGAAGTAGCTAGTGTTGTTGTCATCTTTGCTTTTTAGATGTTTTTAAGTTTGTGGCAATTTTCCTGTGCTTCAAACAGCGATTTCGATTCGGCTTATTGTAATTGAAGTGCAGGCCTTTTGCCGAGCTCCTTTAAGTGTTTAAAGTGCGAAATTATAGCTTTTCTGGTAGTTTTATATTCGTTGTAGGGCAAATTAAACTCCTTGGCAGTTTCTTTCACAATTTTTGAAATTTTTGTGTAATGTATATGACTGATGTTAGGGAAGATATGATGCTCTACCTGATGGTTAAGCCCGCCAGTGAACCAATTGACTATGCGATTTTTAGTGCTGAAGTTTACAGTAGTGAACAATTGGTGAATGGCCCATGTATTTTTCATGTTTCCACTATCATCGGGTAATGGGGTTTCGGCCTCGTCAACAATGTGGGCCAATTGAAACACGACACTTAAGATGACCCCGGCCACATAATGCATGATAAAGAAGCCCAATAAAATTTTCCACCAAGCAATATCTACAAAGACCAAAGGCAGTACAATCCAAATGGTGATGTAAAGTGTTTTTGTAATGACCAATGTGCTCCAATTTTGAACAGGGCTAGGCAACTTGCCGTATGAAAGCTTTCTTTTCATATAACGGTACATCTGTAAAAAATCGGTGGTAATGGCCCAATTGAAGGTTAATAGACCATACAGAAAAACGGAATAATAATGTTGGAATTTATGGTGACGATGCCATTTGGCATGCTTTGAGAACCTTAAAATTCTACCGGCATCCATATCTTCATCGTGCTCATGAATATTGGTGTAAGTGTGGTGAAGCACATTGTGCTGTACTTGCCAATTATATACGTTACCCGCGAGTATGTAAATACTGCTGCCCATAAGTTTATTGACCCATTTTTTATTCGAATAGGCACCATGGTTGCCATCGTGCATAACGTTCATGCCTACGCCGGCCATGCCCACGCCCATTACTATGGTAAGCAACAGATTGGCCCAATTAGGTAAGCCCAGTGTAAGAATAGAGAAATAGGGGGTAAGAAATAAGGCGAACATGATAAATGTCTTCAAATGCAATCGCCAATTACCTGTTTTTTTAATTTGATTTTCTTTAAAATACTCATTTACCCGCTTGTTGAGCGTCTTAAAGAATTGTGAGGGGTCCTTTCGGGGAAATCTAACTGTGGTACGGTTCATTTAATTCGGTTTTTTGGGGATAATGGAAAATCTATCCTTAATAAATGTATTGCGGTTATTTTCTGACCGGTAGATATACTAATTTTGCAATCATACAAATATACGCATGACAGCCGAAATAGTTTTTAAATATTTTCCCAATTTATCCGAGCAACAGAAAGTTCATTACCAGCAGCTTGAAGAATTATACAAAGACTGGAACCAGAAGATTAACGTAGTCTCGAGAAAGGATATTGATGAATTATACCTTCGGCATGTATTACATTCATTGGGTATTGCCAAAGTTCAAAAATTCAATTCTGGAAGCGCTGTTTTGGATGTAGGTACGGGAGGCGGATTTCCTGGGATACCTTTGGCTATCATGTTTCCTGAGGTGAACTTTACCTTGGTCGATTCCATAGGAAAGAAAATCAAGGTAGTCGAAGAGGTTGTGCAAGGTCTTGATTTAAAAAATGTAACCGCAATCAACTCAAGGGTAGAAGAAGTCAAGGCAGATTTCGATTTCATTGTAAGTAGGGCGGTAGCGGTAATGCCCACTTTTACTCATTGGGTCAAAGGAAAGATTAAAAAAGAATCAAACCATGAACGCCGAAACGGAATTTTATATCTAAAGGGCGGGGATCTTACCGAAGAGCTTAAAGACTATAAAACGGTGCAAATCTTTGACCTGCCCAATTTTTTTGAAGAGGACTTTTTCGAGACCAAAAAAGTTGTGTATCTGCCCTTGAAGTTTAAAGGGTAATACTACAAACTTAACATCTGATAGTAGGTCTTTCTGTATTTTCTGGCATAAATCTTTAAATGGCCCCAAATGTGTATTTGGAGGCAGGTTACCAGCATCTTTGTTCTGTGTATCAATGTTTTCCTTCCCATAACTCAATCTCAATTATGAACCAAATTTCGGTATATTACGTTTAGTTTACAATTAATTAACGTTAAATTTACATTGAAATTGTTCTGATTGGGGATAAAACTTCCTAAGCGATAAGGAATTACGCTATATATCAACAAATAAAAAATCCCTTTAGTATTTACCAAAGAGATTTTTTAACTGCATTTATACTTGTATTATTTGCTCCACGGCGGAACCACATCGTTTGAGCGGGCGTATGCGATTAACTGACCTTTATGCTCCCCATTGTGCTCCATGATGATTAAAAGTCCTGAAAGCTTGTTCATCTTTGTAAATCCGAAGTCTACTTCATCATTAAAACTATCGCTTTCTACCATGGTCACCTTATCCAGAACGAACTCGTTCGATTTTTTCAAGGCATCAATGATGTTTTGTTTGCCGGTTATTTTGTTCAGGTTCATCATATCTACATCTTCAGGGGGTGCGAAGCCTAATTTGGTAGCTAAAAAATAATTGGCACCTGCAATGTGCAGAAGGGCTTCGCCAACTGAACTGACGCCTTCCATAGGGCGCCAATCGTATTGTTCTTCAGAGAAAGCCTCGGCCAGGCTTACTACTTGTGCCTGATTGCCTTGCAGAACGCCTTGTATGGTATTCTGGGTCAATTTTTCTTGGGCTATGCCAGATAGCCCGATCAAGAGAAGTAGAGCGAATGTGATTTTTTTCATTTTGAAGTAATTTAGTTGCTGTTAATGTTCTGGTTCATACCTACTTGGTAATCTACTACAAGGTATTAAAAACCCACCAAACTATCTTTGTTTCTCTTTAAATCTTAAGTGACAGTAAAATTCCTAAATAAAAAAAGGATGCCATTGGCATCCTTTTTTAAAGTCTTAACTTCAAGTTATCCAAGAAAAGGATAACGGTAGTCTTCTGGTGTTACAAAAGTTTCTTTAATCAATCTTGGAGACACCCACCTTAAAAGGTTTTGAGCCGACCCGGCTTTGTCATTGGTACCTGAAGCCCGTGCTCCCCCGAAAGGTTGTTGGCCGACAACTGCACCTGTGGGTTTATCGTTGATATAAAAGTTACCTGCACAATTTTGAAGTGCCTTGGTCGCCTCATCGATTGCATATCGGTCCCCTGACAATACGGCACCGGTGAGAGCGTATTCAGAAGTTTGGTCGACTAACTTTAAAGTTTCTGACCATTGGTCGTCTTCATAAACATATATCGTAACCACCGGACCGAAAAGTTCAGTCTCCATCGTAGTGTAATTAGGATCTGTAGTCAGAATAACCGTTGGTTCTACGAAATAACCTTCTGATTTATCGTAACCTCCACCAATGATAACTTCTGCATTTTCATCGTTTTTGGCTTGGTCGATATATTTGGCCAGCTTGTCAAAAGAACCTTCGTGAATTACCGCCGTAATGAAGTTTGACATGTCTTCAGGACTTCCGGGTTTATTGAAAGAAGCTACTTCTTTTTTAACCCTGTCCAAAATATCTTGTGAGGTCGACTTGGGTAAATAAACCCTCGAAGCTGCGCTACACTTTTGTCCTTGGAATTCAAAAGCACCTCGAACTATAGCGATAGCTACTTGTTGAGGTTTTGCGGTCGGGTGTGCCAAAATGAAATCTTTACCCCCAGTTTCGCCAACGATTCTCGGATATGTTTTATAATTGTGAATATTGTTGCCGATCTGTTTCCATAATTCTTTGAAAACATAGGTAGAGCCAGTAAAATGTAGGCCTGAAAAATCAGGGCTAGAAAGTATGGTTTCCGTTATCATAACTGGATTGCCATAAACCACGTTAATGACCCCATCGGGTAAACCCGCTTCTTTGAAAACGTCAACGATGACTTTCGCAGAGAAAATTTGGCTATCACTAGGTTTCCAAACAACCACGTTGCCCATCATCGCGGCACTTGCAGGTAAGTTACCTGCAATCGCCGTGAAGTTAAAAGGGGTGATGGCGTAAACGAAACCTTCTAGCGGTCTGTACTCCACTCGGTTCCAAGTTCCTGCGGCAGATTCCGGTTGCTCTTCGTAAATCTGGGACATGTACTCAACGTTGAACCTAAGAAAATCGATAAGTTCACAGGCAGAATCTATTTCTGCTTGATGAATGTTTTTTGATTGGGCCATCATCGTGGCCGCGTTTATTTTAGCTCTGTAGGGCCCTGCTATCAGGTCGGCAGCTTTCAAAAAGATAGCGGCTCTTTGTTCCCAAGTGAGATTGGCCCATGCATTTCTTGAAGCCAAACAGTTTTCGATTGCCTCTTCTATATGCTTTTTTTCAGCCAAGTGATAATGCCCGACCACATGCTTATGATCATGCGGTGGAGACATAGGCTTTGTATTACCGGTTTTTATTTGCTCGCTACCTATATATAAAGGTACATCTATCGTGCCTTCGTAAAAATTGCGATACGCCTCTAAAACTTCTTCACGTTCCGGGGTGCCTGGAGCATAACTTTTAATTGGTTCGTTAACCGCCGTTGGTACCTGGAAAAATCCTTTGCCCATATTTTTGAGTGTTTTTTAGTTTACTGAAATACAAAGGTAGGAGTAGTAATTTGAAATAAAAAAGGTTGACCAACAGATAATTATATATGCACTAGCACCCTGTTTTAAACTATTTTCAAAATATAGGTCAACCCCTTGAAAATATTATTATAAACAATGGGGAATAGTGAATTAAATAGAGCGTAAGGCCTTGATTTGTTTAATTCAATGCAAAAGGTGCATGAAATTTGAAAGTGGGCACATAAACCCTAAATTTTTCCGTAGAACTAAAGTTTACCATGTTGTAATGCCCGTGCATAGCACCTATGGGCGAAGCCAATAGACAACCCGAAGTGTAGGTGTGCGATTCTCCTGGTTTGATAACAGGTTTCTTGCCAATAACACCTTCACCATCTAGAATTTCCAATTCGTTAAGAGCATCGTGAATTCTCCAATGTCTTGATGTTAGCTGAACGGAATCTTTACTTTGATTTTCTATGGTAATCGTGTAGGCAAAAGCAAAATGCATCTTGTAGTTTTTGAAGAAGGTGCCTTCGAAACTAGTGTTGACAGAAATTTTAATGCCTTTGGTAACCTGTGTAATCATTTATATTCTATGTCTAATATGTGATAATATTGCCAGCTATCATCAATATGGTAGAAACCAAAGCCAATATAAAAAAAATCGTGTTTAAAAAGAGATATTTAACAATAGTTTTGAATACGTTTTGGCCATAGAATTTTCGAAGTGCCTGAAAGAGGTAAACCGAAAAAATGGTCAAAAACAACCAGTTGCTGCTCACTCTAAGAATGGTGTCTACCAAATAGCTAATAATGAGCAAGATAAATAACAATGATGTGATGTGAAAGCTAAAGATCAAATGATCGGTGTAATTATATCTTTTTCTGATATATGCGAGCCAAATGAATAGGGCAAACACGGGCAAAAAGAAAAAAACGGCGAATGGCAATCGAGAAACCATGGTCTTAATAAAGTCGCCAGGTCGCTCTTTGATCCGTGCAAAACTTTTACCTGAGGTAAAAGCAAATTTATTCTCTGATGTGTTCTCAATGCCATATTTACTGATGGCATCGTCAAAGGTTCTTATAGATCCATTTTGAAATAGTGTTTGAAAAAAATCTTGCTTTTTGAAAAACCGGCTTAGGCCCGATTCATCTTTCAATGTTTCGTAATAGGAGCGGGGGTTGGCGTTCAGCGCCGAATCTCTATGTTTGCCATACCTGAGAACAAAATTCGCGAAGTTCAGAGAGTCGGCTACGGCCATCATCTGCTCTTTTTCCTTTTGATTGGAATACTCTAGTGTATCAATAGTTGCCCTTAAGTCAAAAGTGGAGGCTTTTTCCTGTGTTGGAAAAAAATCGATTTGTTCGAAATCTCCCGTTATGCCTAAAATTAAGAAATAGACAATGGCCAAACTTAAAAGAAAACGAAAAGGGTTGGTGTAAGAAACGCGCTTACCGTTGATATAATCTCTAGTGATTTTTCCGGGCTTTAAGAGTAAAGAAGATAGGGTTTTTAAAAGCTTGGAATCATAGGAAATGAAGCTGGCAAAGAACTCATCTAAAAAATCTTTGATGGATAGCTTTTTGGTGGAGTTGGCCTGCGAACAATTTGAACAAAATTTGTCGCTTAAATCAAGCGGATGGCCGCAATTAAGGCATTCGGTTCCTCTATATCCGAGTCCGTACCTTCCTTGGTCAGCTTTGGCCGGTGTGTTGTTCATCTTTGCCCAGTTAATGGGCTAAATATAGGCTAATTACTGATATCTCGTGAGTTGGCGTTCCCTATTCCTATAATGCTATCGTATAATTCGCCGAAATTGCGATAGTATACCAAAATTAAATAATTGTTCTCGGTGAAGTGAAAGTTGCCTCCGACAGAGTTAAGGTCGACCGTGCCATCTTCTTTTTTAATCACGTATTTATAATTGTAAAAGCCTTGTTTCATTTTGATGGTTCCCTCCATCATTCCATTACCTTCATTATAGATCAGTTTGTTTTCGTCGGTAAGTGCATAATTGTTGAACTTTCCGAAAATATAGACTTCGTCAAGGTTGAGAATAGGGTCGTAAGGCAGGGCAAAATGAACCAAGCTGTATTCGGCCTCTCTTGAATGGTCATCTCCCTGAAGAGTCCTTACCACAAAATCACCGTTGATATCAGGAAAATAGGTGTATGGGTCTGATGACCGAAAATGGTCGGCGAATAAATAGTGGTGGTAAAGATCGGCTATTTCAATTCTTGAAATTTGTGAGCTAGGGGCCCTAAGGTCACTTGTATCGAAATTGAGGTATTCGTTACCACCGTAAAAACTGGTTTCTTGGTTATATTTGTAAACAAGTTCGTTGCCCATGGTATACTGAGGGGCAATGTCGTAGAGAGCCGTGTTCCATTGATAGTTTTGTATGATGGCCACTTTTATCTCTTTCTTGGGGTTGACCCATCGAAAACTTCCGGCATTGATGGAAAATTGCACCACCTGTTTCTCGTTCAAAAAGTTGAAGTCTCGCGAACGTTTGACCTCTGCACCTACCTTAACAATGTCTTTATAAACGACAAACCTCCGAGAGAACTGTAATTCATAATTGTCATTATAGATTTCGAGAACAAAGTTGCCACTTACCTTAAGGCTGACATTTTCATTAGGTATGCTAAGTCGATAGTTAGAATAGGGTTGAAGGGTAGAATAACTGTTTTCGTAATCAATGATTCTCTGGTTGTCGACCCCATTCAAATATTGTGATTTAAGCAGTTGAGAGGGCGTCCAATCATAATCGCAATGAACTATCTTATAGTAATAGTCGTTTTCTCCGGCAGTGATGTCGTCGAACTCTAATTTTATGGTTTCACCAATTTCTACGACGGGAAATTGGTCTTCGGTGGGGCCACCAAAAATAACCGTTTTAATGTGTTCCGGAGGGTTAATTTCTTCTTGAACTTGAGAAGCAAGGGTGGTGTGAAGTACTAAGAATGTTGCGTAAAAAAGCTTTTTTAGCATGGATCTGCTATTTTTTGGGTAAAGGTAAACAAAAAGCGTACCCAATAAATTTAGATCGATATACGAGCCAAATTTCTAGGCATTTATTATGAAAACAATCCTTTTAATACTATTTTTGCGCAATATTTCAGTTAACCTAAGGTCTACAATAATATGTCTAAAGACATTCGGATTAAAAAGGGCTTGAACATTAAACTTCTTGGTGCTGCAGAGCAAACTACTTCCAAAGCTGTTTTAAGCAATGTTTATGCCATAAATCTTGACGATTTTCACGGAATAACCCCTAAAATGTTGGTAAAGCAAGGTGCCGAGGTAAAAGCCGGTGAACCGCTTTTTTACAATAAGAACAGGGAGGATATGCTTTTTGTTTCGCCGGTAAGTGGCGAACTGGTAGAAATCAACAGAGGGGCAAGAAGAAGAATTCTCTCCTTGAAGATTTTGGCCGACAAAGAGCAGTCTCAATTGACTCACACCCCTTTAAAGCTGGAAACGGCCTCGAAAGAGGAGTTAAAAGCCTTTATGTTGAAGGGTGGTGTTTGGCCATTTGTCAAACAAAGACCCTATGATATTGTGGCCAACCCCAATGCAACCCCTAAGTCAATTTTTGTTTCGGGGTATGCAACGGCTCCTTTGGCTGCTGATATGGATTATGTGCTGCAAGGTAAAGAGGCGCAGCTTCAAGCGGCCATTACCGCTTTGGGTAAGCTTACACCAGGAAAAGTACATGTTTCCGTTGGTGCTTCTTCAAAATCACCGCTGGCCGGATTGTCGGGCATAGAGCTGCATAAAGTTTCTGGCCCTCACCCTTCAGGCTTGGTCGGTACGCAGATCAACAGAATAGACCCTGTCAATAAGGGTGAAACCGTATGGACGGTTGCTCCGCAAGATTTGGTGATTATCGGTGAGCTTATACTGACCGGTGTCTATAATCCTGAGCGAGTGATCGCTTTGGCCGGGTCATGTGTGAAAACCCCAAAGTATTATACAACCAAAATCGGAGCAGAAATTTCTACCTTCTTATACGGTAGCGGTGTGACCAATGATAACTTTAGGGTAATCAATGGCGATGTTCTTACCGGTAAGAAAAGCCGACCCGATGGCCACTTGGGCTTCTACAATAGTACGGTTTCGGTGATTCCTGAAGGTGATGATTATGATCTTTTCGGATGGAACAAACCGGTTTTCAATAAAGTCTCTGCCACTAGGGCGCTTACCTTCTCATGGATGCAGCCTAATAAAAAATACGACTTGAATACCAATACCAATGGTGAACATAGAGCGTTTGTGGTTACCGGTATGTATGAAAAAGTCTTTCCGATGGATATTTACCCGCTTCAATTGTTGAAGGCCTGTATGGTTCAGGATTTGGACGAGATGGAGCAATTGGGGCTTTATGAAGTGGCTCCTGAAGATTTCTCTTTAACTGAATTTGTATGTGTTTCAAAGCAACCGCATCAGCAAATTATTAGAGAGGGATTGGATTTGTTATATAAAGAAATAGGATAAAAGATGAGTGATAAAAGATTAACCTTAAAGAAAAGGTTGCACATTATAAAGCACCATTTTCGCGGTAAGAAAATGGCTCCTGCTTTTAATGCGTTTCACACCTTTTTGTTTACCCCCGATGAAACGACCCATAACGGTAGTCATATTCGTGCGGCAGACGATTTAAAGAGAACGATGAATACGGTAATCATGGCATTGGTTCCCGTTTTACTTTTCTCGATGTTCAATGCGGGATATCAGCATTATTCAGCTATCAACGGTTTTCCTGAGAATTTCTCGGTAATGGAGCATTTTCTTACTTGGGATAACTTTTGGATCGGTATTATCAAAGTATTGCCTTTGGTCGCAGTCTCTTATATAGTGGGGCTTACGGTAGAATTTATCTTTGCGGTCATCAAAGGTCACGAGGTAGAAGAAGGGTACCTGGTAACAGGTATGTTGGTTCCTTTGATTGTACCTATTGATACTCCTTTATGGATGTTGTCAGTTGCCGTTGTTTTCGGTGTTGTTATCGGTAAAGAAGTTTTCGGTGGTACGGGTATGAACATTTTGAATCCCGCCTTGACCATTAGGGCATTTCTTTTCTTTGCTTATCCTACTTGGATGAGTGGTGATAAGGTTTGGGTGTATGAAGCTGTTGAGAGAGCTGGTGGTCCTGATGCGATTTCTGGGGAGACTATTCTCGGTTACTTGGCACAGAACAAAGCTGCTGAAATGACTTATACCACCTCTGATATGTTCTGGGGCTTCATTCCAGGTTCGGTAGGTGAAACGTCAACATTCCTTATTCTTCTAGGAGGGCTTTTCCTTATCTTTTCAAAGATTGCCAGTTGGAGGATTATGTTGAGTGCCGTTATCGGTTCTTTGGTCATGGGCTTGATATTCAATGGTGTTGTTGACCAAGGTTGGATTGCCGAAACCAGTAAGTTCTACGGCCTGATGAGTTTTGATTTTTGGAAACATTTAATAGTAGGTGGCCTTGCCTTTGGTATTGTTTACATGGCGACCGACCCTGTAACAGGAGCGCAGACCAATAGAGGTAAGTGGTTCTATGGGTTCTTTATAGGTTTCATATCGGTATTGATCCGTGTTTTCAACCCTGCTTATCCAGAAGGTGTTTTCTTGGCCATTCTTTTGATGAACGTATTTGCCCCAACAATTGATCACTATGTGGTAAGGGGTAACGTAAATAGAAGAATGAAACGATTGAAAAATGCTACTGTTTTACCTGAAGATTCAGAGGGTAAAGAAAAAGAACTACAAGTAGAAACCGCATAATTATGGCAATTAATACAGATAAGAACGTTTACACTGTCGTTTTTGCGGCAGTAATGGTGATTGTGGTAGGATCGTTATTGGCTTTTATGGCTTCAGGTCTTAAGAGCAGGATCCAAGAGAACGAACGTTTTGAAAAGCAACAGAATATTCTTTACGCCATGGGCGTGAATGAAAACCAGGATGAGGGTAGTGTGTCCTTCGTCCCTACTGATAAAGTAGAGGCTGAATTCTCAAAATATATCAAAGAACAAATAGTTATCGAAGGTGATGACATTGTTAAAGATAATGAGGCCTATCTAATTGATATGAAAAAGCAGCTTGCCTTATACAAAAAAGGTGAGACACCTAAATTGCCATTGTTCATTGGTGAGAAAGATGGTAAGAAGTCGTACATCATACCGATGTACGGTAAAGGTCTTTGGGATGCGATTTGGGGGTTCATTTCATTGGATGAGCAGATGAACGTACAAGGTGTATATTTTGATCACAAAGGAGAGACACCGGGTCTGGGCGCCAATATCAAGCAGCGGTATTTCATGGATGACTTTACAGGAGAATCTATTTTAGATGGTACCCGTTATGCTGGTATTAGTGTTGCCAAGGGTAATAATGATCCTTTGAACGAAACAAAAGATGACAATGAGGTGGATGCATTGGCTGGGGCAACTATTACAGGAAATGGTGTTTCTGCAATGATCAAAGAGAGCGTCAATCTTTATAAAGACTATTTACAAACCATTAGCGCAAAATAATATGGCACTATTGACAAAAAAAGATGCAAAACTGATTTCCGATCCGTTGGCGGATAACAACCCGATTACCATTCAGGTATTGGGTATCTGTTCTGCCTTGGCGATTACTGCCGAATTAAAGGCTTCTATTGTAATGGCTATTGCGGTAATGTTCGTACTTGGCGTCGGTAACGTGGTCATTTCATTGATGCGTAATATCATTCCTTCTAAAATCAGGATTATTGTTCAGTTGATTGTAGTGGCAACCTTGGTAATTGTAGTTGACCAAGTATTAAAGGCCTTTGCCTACGAACTGAGCAAAACACTATCGGTCTTCGTTGGTTTGATTATTACGAACTGTATTATCATGGGGCGTTTTGAGGCGTTTGCCTTAGGTAACGGTCCTTGGAGGTCTTTTCTTGATGGTATCGGTAATGCTTTGGGTTATGGTGTCATTTTGGTGATTGTTGGGTTTTTTAGAGAGCTTTTAGGTTCTGGAACTTTATTAGGTTTTAAAGTTTTGGGTGACCCCATTGCAAAGACAGGGTTGTATTCTATCGGCTATGAGAATAATGGTTTTATGATTATACCACCAGCAGCATTAATCGTAGTAGGTGTAATTATCTGGGTACAGCGTTCACGTAACAAAGCATTGATCGAAGATCATTAATAAAGAATTAAAAGTAGAATTATGTTAGAGCATATCGAGTTATTTTTTAAGTCCATCTTTATAGATAACATGGTTTTTGCCGTGTTCTTGGGGATGTGTTCTTACCTAGCCGTTTCTAAAAAAGTATCTACGGCCGTAGGTCTGGGGGCAGCTGTAATATTTGTATTGGCCGTAACGGTACCGCTAAACTGGTTGTTGGATCAATATCTTTTAAGAGATGGTGCATTGGTATGGTTGGGCCCTGAGTACGCCGATTACAATTTAAGTTTTCTTTCTTTTATTCTATTTATCGCGACCATTGCAACTATGGTGCAGCTGGTTGAGATTGTGGTAGAAAAGTTTTCACCATCGTTGTACAACTCTCTGGGTATTTTCTTGCCCTTAATTGCTGTTAACTGTGCCATCTTGGGCGGTTCGTTATTTATGCAGTCAAGAGATATTCAAACTTTGGGCTTGGCATTCAATTATGGTGTAAGTTCGGGTATAGGCTGGTTTTTGGCGATTTTGGCCATAGCTGCCATTCGTGAGAAAATTAGATATTCAAATGTTCCGCCACCATTGAGAGGTTTGGGAATTACCTTTATCATAACTGGTTTAATGGGTATAGGTTTCCAGAGTTTCGGCGGTATGTTGACAGGTGGTGATGATGCAGCACCGGTTGAAGATGAGCAACGTATGGATTATGATAAGGTATCGGAAATCGAGAAGAAAGAGCTTGATAAAAAAGATATCGACGAAAAGGAAATTTCTTATAACGACGCAATAAACGAATAGATATGCTATTAGCAGCAAGTACCGGCGGAACTATACTTATTACAGTAGTCGCATTTTTAATTCTCTTAATGGTTTTGGTGGCATTATTACTTTTCACCAAAGAGAAATTATCTCCATCAGGTCCGGTAACCATTACCATTAATGGCGAGAAAAAAGTAGAGGTAGCTTCAGGAAGTTCTCTGCTTTCAACGCTTGGTAACCAAAAAGTATTTTTACCATCGGCCTGTGGTGGTGGTGGAACATGTATTCAGTGTGAATGTCACGTACTATCTGGTGGTGGAGAGGCATTGCCAACTGAAACACCTCACTTCTCTAAGAAAGAATTGAATGCCGGTGCACGTTTGGCTTGTCAGGTCAAAGTAAAGCAAGACATGGAAATCGAAATACCAGAAGAGGTATTCGGTATTAAAAAATGGAATGCCAAAGTAGTTCGTAACTACAATGTGGCATCTTTCATTAAGGAGTTTGTAGTTGAGATTCCTGAGGATATGAATTACAAGGCCGGTGGTTACATTCAAATCGAAGTGCCACAGTGTGAGATTAAATATTCTGACATTGATATTACTGCTCACCCAGAGGAGCACGAAACCCCGGACAAGTTCAAGGCTGAATGGGATAAGTTCAACCTTTGGCCTTTGGTGATGAAAAACCCCGAATTGGTCGAGCGTGCCTATTCAATGGCTTCTTATCCTGCTGAAGGTAGAGAGATTATGTTGAACGTTCGTATTGCGACCCCACCATGGGATCGTTCTAAAAACGGATGGATGGACGTTAACCCTGGTGTAGCCTCATCCTATATATTCTCGTTGAAGAAGGGCGATGATGTTGTAATTTCAGGACCTTACGGTGAATTCTTCATTAATGAGTCTGAATCTGAAATGTTGTATGTAGGTGGTGGTGCCGGTATGGCGCCAATGCGTTCGCATTTATATCACTTGTTCAAGACCTTACAGACCAATAGAAAGGTTACTTATTGGTATGGTGGTCGCTCGAAAAGAGAGTTATTCTATTTAGAGCATTTTAGAGAGTTAGAGAGAAGCTTCCCGAACTTTAAATTCTACTTGGCACTTTCTGAGCCTTTAGAAGAAGATAATTGGAAGGTGAAAGAAGATATAGACGCTCCAGGAGACGGGTTCGTAGGTTTCATTCACAACTGTGTAATTGATAACTATTTGAGCAAGCATGACTCTCCTGAAGATATTGAGCTTTACTTCTGCGGACCACCGTTGATGAACAAAGCAGTTCAAAAAATGGGCGAAGATTTCGGTATTCCTGACGAACATATACGTTTTGATGATTTCGGTGGATAATTCATTTATCCTAAGAAAAACAGAGTACATAAAAAACAAGGGAACCGATGTGATGAACATCGGTTTTTTTGGCTAAATAGATATGGCAAGAGAACTTTCAGAACAAGAACTACATAACTTGGCAATGAATATTGTTGGGCGGCAGTTAGAGTCCGAAGGGTTTGAATTTATGGGGGTGAACAGTAAACCAAAGAAAAACCCGCAATTCGTTTGCCTAAAAGACAAAGAGTTGCATTTTATCGTGGTGAGGTATGTGCCTTTTCCTGAGGATCCTAATCAATATGATGAGAGCCTTATGGATAAGATGAAAGACCATGCCGATAAGCATGAGGCACGTACTTATTACGCGGGCGTGGGTCTTTCCAATGCACAAGATAGAAACTTGCCTGTTTATCTAAATGAAGAATATATTGTTGATTATCGGGGGATGATTGAAATTTAAAATGAAGAGATTTTTTTATTTAGCTATTATATTGATAGTTGCGGGGTGTAAAGAATCGGCACCTGGAATTACAAGAAATGAAAGCCACGGCGCCGCTTTAGGAACTACCTACAACTTGATTTATCTGACCACCAACGGCTCACTTGAACTTCAGGAAGAAATTGACTCTACTTTTGGGGCCATAAACAGGTCACTATCAACCTATATGCCTGAGTCTGATATTTCCCGTATTAATAAAGGGGAAGAAGGTATTAAAGTAGATAGTATGTTCAAGGAAGTATTCAACCTATCAAAATCAATCTATGACAAGACAGGTGGTTATTTTGATCCTACGGTAGGCCTATTGGTCAATGCATGGGGCTTTGGTGCCGGAGAGCAAATGGAAATGGACAGTAGTACCGTTTCGTTGCTTTTAAATAGAGTTGGTTTCGATAAAGTCAGTCTTTTGGATGATGGCACTATTAAGAAATCAGTTCCTGATATGTATTTGGAGTTCAATGCCATCGCAAAAGGTTATTCAATCGATAGACTGGCCAAATTGATGGATCGTCACGGAGTAAATGACTACCTTTTGGAGGTTGGGGGAGAACTGGTTGCCAAGGGCATCAATCAATTGAAACAGAAAGAATGGGTGGTAGGTATCGATGACCCTCAAGTAGAAGAGGGGCGCGAATTAAAGGCCACTATACGATTAGAGGATAGGGCCTTGGCTTCTTCCGGTAATTACAGACATTTTCGCATTGATGAGGAAACCGGTAAGAAATATGTTCACACCATTGATCCTATTACAGGTTTTACCAAAAATGCAAATACATTGGCAGTCACCATTTTGGCCGATAACTGTGCAACTGCCGATGCGTATGCGACCGCATTTATGGTCATGGATTTAGACGAAGCCCTTAAGTTGCTTACTTCACAAAAAGATTTGGAAGCTTATATTATCTATCTAGATGAAAATGGCGAGACTCAGGAGTTTATGAGCCCTGGTTTTGAAAAGCTGATTGTTAAGAACTAAACTGGTTTTCTTACAACGGGAATTATTTCTCCCTTGGCCAATCGATATTTATCCAGTTCATTTTCTGATAGAATATGGGTGTAATCCACCTCTTCTACCTCAAAACCAATACCTCTTAACTTGTCAAAATAATCCCTACCATACACGCGAACGTGGTCGTATTGGCCAAAGATTCTTTGTCTTTCTTTTTTGTCGGTAATAGAATTATCTTCGAAGGTATTTTTGCGTTTCAAATCTTGCGGTATTTGAAAAACCCCCCATCCACCGGGTTTTAAAACCCTTAACATTTCACTCATAGCCTTCGAGTCATCCGGTATGTGTTCCAGTACATGATTGCAAAGTATAACATCAAAACTGTTATTTTCAAAAGGAAGGTGGCAAATATCAGCCTTTACATCGGCTAAAGGCGAATTGAGGTCTGTAGTGGTGTAATCTAGATTCTTCAATCTTCTAAACCGCCTATAAAATGGTTGCTCTGGTGCAAAATGAAGCACTTTTAAAGGGGCGCTGAAAAAGTTGGTCTCGCTTTGAAGGTAAAGCCAAAGCAGTCGGTGTCGCTCTAAAGATAGGGTAGAGGGTGATAGTACGTTCTCTCTGGGGTTTTCATAACCGTACGGCAGAAAGCTTCTAAAACCTTTTCCGTCGATTGGATCGGTGTACTTTTTGCCTTTCATCCAAAACGCAAATAGGGGGCGTACCCAATAACTAAGGCTTATAAGCCAAGGCCTTGGAATGAGATTGAGAAAGAATTTAAAAAGTTTTGACACGTATGTGAAATATGTTCTTTAAGAAGGGTTGAAATTAAAGAACAAGTTTCTTTTGGCGGAATTCATCTTCTTCATCGCTCGAAATGCCTAACGCTTCATATATGTATTGATAGGTAGAGAGAAGTTCTGGTTTTCCGTCAACAATCGCCACGTTATGCTCAAAATGGGCGCTGGGCTTTCCATCAGCGGTAAGAATGGTCCATCCGTCACGTAATTGCTTGATGCGACGGGTACCCATGTTGATCATGGGTTCGATGGCCACCACCATACCTTCGGCAAATTTCTTGCCTCTACCTCTTTTTCCGTAATTGGGCATTTCCGGGCCTTCGTGTAGTTTCTTTCCGAGTCCGTGTCCTACGAGCTCGCGAACAACGCCATAGCCATGGTTCTCACAATAGTTCTGAATGGCAAAAGCCACATCGCCAACCCTATTGCCAACACGAAATTCCCTAATTCCGATATAAAGAGACTCTTTGGTTACTTTCAATAGCTTCTTGGTTTCAGCTTCTACTTCTCCCACTTCAAAAGTATAGGCATGGTCGCCATAATAACCGTTTTTAAGGGCCCCACAATCTACAGAGATTATATCGCCTTCCTTTAGAGGTTCTTTATTGGGAATACCATGAACTACCTGCGCGTTGGGGCTCATGTTCAGGGTGTTCGGAAAACCGTACATGCCCAAAAAGCCGGGTTCCGCACCTTCTGACCGAATGAAGTCTTCGGCCATTTTATCCAAAGAAAGGGCAGTGACCCCTGGTTTAATCTCAGCGGCCAACATACCCAAGGTTTTGGATACTACCAAAGCGCTTTCGCGCATTAATTCTATCTCTTCAGGAGTCTTTAATTTTACCATAGCGGCAAAGGTACGCAATTAGAGGTATTTTATCATACCAAGGCGTGTCTTGTCATAAGTTCCGGTTGCGGTACTCCCATCAATTTCAGAATGGTAGGTGCTATATCGCCCAGAACCCCATCGTTGATGGATTTTAAATCCTTATCCACCAAAATAAGAGGAACAGGATTGGTGGTGTGGGCAGTATTTGGGCTACCATCAGGATTGATCATCGTATCACAGTTGCCATGATCGGCAATTACAATGGAAGTGTACCCATTCTCTAGGCCTGTAGTTACTACAGCCTGAGCACATTCATCAACCACTTCACATGCCTTGATAGCGGCATTCATGTCACCTGTATGGCCTACCATATCCGGATTGGCAAAATTGAGACAAACAAAATCTACTTCCCCTTTTCTTAATTCCGGAATGATGGAATCTCTGATTTCGTAGGCACTCATTTCAGGTTTAAGGTCATAGGTCGCCACTTTTGGTGATGGGCATAGTAAACGCTCTTCACCTTCAAAAGGTACCTCCCTACCTCCGTTAAAGAAAAAGGTAACGTGAGGGTATTTTTCGGTTTCCGCAATTCTAATTTGCTTTTTACCGGCTTTCTCCAAAACTTCGCCCAGCGTTTCCCTTATATTCGCTTTGTCGTAGACTACATGAACCCCCTTGAACGATTCGTCATAATTGGTAAGGGTCACATAGTGTAGTTTGATTTTATGCATTTCATAGTCATGCATGCATTCTTGACTAAGAACTTGGGTCAGTTCTCGCCCACGATCTGTTCTAAAATTGAAGAAAATGACAACATCACCTTCCTTTATTTTTGCTACTGGGTCACCGTTATTATCGACCATAACGATTGGCTCTATAAACTCATCGGTGATTCCTTCTTCATAGCTTTTTTGAATGGTGCTTTCAACGTCGTCTGAGGCAGTACCTACGTTGTTGACCATAACGTCATAAGCCTTTTTAACACGTTCCCAACGTTTGTCGCGATCCATGGCAAAGTAACGCCCCACTACGGTCGCCAGCTTTGCATTTTTATCTTTTGAATAGTCGACCACTTCTTTTAAAAAGCCTTTTCCGCTTTTTGGGTCAACGTCGCGGCCATCGGTAAAGGCATGAACGAACATGTTTTGAAGCCCATAATCGTAACCGGCATCTATAAGGCCCTTAAGATGATTGATGTGACTGTGTACCCCACCGTTACTTACCAGACCTAAAAAATGAACCGCTTTGTTATTCTGTTTGGCATATGAAAAGGCCTCTTGCAAAACTTTTTCATCTTTCAACGTGTTCTCTTTAACGGCCAAGTTAATTTTCGCCAAATCTTGATATACAATTCTACCGGCCCCTAGATTCATATGTCCGACCTCACTATTACCCATTTGACCTTCAGGTAACCCTACGTTCATTCCGTCGGTCAATAGGTTGGCATTGGCATAATTTTTATAAAGGGAGTCTACAAACGGTGTATTTGCATTATCAATGGCGGATACTTTTGGATCAGGTGATTTTCCCCATCCGTCAAGTATCATCAAAATAACTTTTTTATTCATTCTTTTAACTTTTACTGAATTTCAAAAGTACTGTGAAATGGGGCATTCTACAATAAATCGCCCATTTTTTAATCTTTATATAAAGTATGTGTGCGATAGAAATAGTGAATACTCATTTTATAGAAGGCCTAGATGTTTCTTAAAACGAAGTTAAGGAGAACCTAAAGCTTGTTAAATACGGCCTATTTCTGCCTAAATGTTGAAACAATATCGAAAAGAGGTCGTCTATTACAATAGAACAATCAATTCATTCATCAATCAAAAAATCATTTATCATGAAAAAAACTGTTTTTTCCACAGCATTATTTTGTTTAGCCATCTCTTTTGGTATTCAGGCAGCTGAACCCACATCTGAAATTTCAACTGCAAAGATTGAGAACCTAAAATCTTTAGATGTAAGTTCTTTTTGTAAAGCGATTATGCAAGGCGATATCGATACCGTAAAAAAGCTTATCGATTTAGGTGAAGATGTTAATCAAAAATCATTGGGTATGACCCCGGCCATCTACGCAGCCCGTTATAACAAACCGGAGATTTTACAACTCTTAATCGATAATGGGGCCAACCTAAAAATAAAAAGTGATAAAGGTTACTCGGTGAAGAAATATGCAGAGCTATCAAACGCTGCCGAGGCACTTCAGGTTTTGGAAACTGCAATGGGTAGTTAGAAAATCGACCTATTAAAAAAATAAACCCGGATTTCTCGAGATCCGGGTTTTTTCATTTTCATTCAACTTAGTGTTTCTGCATAAAAGAGCGACAGAATAACTGTCTTAGAACTCGAAACCATTTACGGCCCTATGCATAAAAGCATACATGGCCAGTAAAATCATGACCGCACTAAAAACTGAGTAGGCTTTTAATAATAAAACCAAGATTTCAGGTTTGCAGTCATCAAATGCCTCAACATAAAGATTTTTAAATCGAACTAAAGTTCCCATATAGTTTCATTTTCAATACCGGGTTCTCAAGCCGGATGATTAATAAATCAAAGCTATAAGGGCAAATTCAAGGAAAGGCTATTCAGCAAATTTGGGATGTGGTAAAGATAGATATTTCACTGCTCGCTTCGGAGAGCCAAAGCTGCGGTTCATCGAAATTAACAGTATTTCAAAGGAATTTTACAATCTCGCAGAAAAGACCTACGAGGCTTGATAAGCATCCTTACAAGAAATGGAAGCTATTGATTGCGGTATTTATCGATAGATTCCCTGATTTTTTCTATTCGATTCTCAGGGTCAGGGTGCGTACTTTGAAATTCTGGCACTCTATTAGGGCCTGCAGCATCCTTCAGCACTTGCATCACTTCAATCATCTCTTCAGGTCGATACCCGGATTGTATCATAAACAACACACCTAAATCGTCACTTTCGAGTTCATCGTCTCTGCCATTGCTAAGTAATGTGTTTTGGCCGATACCGCCTACTAACCCTCCAAGGTCGCCACCTACCGACGCCCCGGTTGATAAGGTCTGCCAAAACTCTCCTTCAGCTATGCGCTCTGCCGAATGGCGGCCAATGACATGACCGATTTCATGGCCAAGAACCCCGGCTAACTGCGCTTCATTAAGTTGTTTGAAAAGGGCATAGGTTATGAATATGGGCCCGCCTGGCAAAGCAAAGGCATTAATGGTCTGATCATCGGCAAGTAAATGAAAATCGTACTGGTAGGGTGTTTCTCTGGCAATACTGTTTTGAACCAGTCGGTTGCCCACTTTATCTACAAAGGCCTGCATTCGTTCATCAGGGTATAACCCACCATATTGTTGCGCAATTTCAGGGGCACTCTGTATGCCGATAGCAATCTCTTGGTCGGCAGTCATGTTAATGGTCTGAACCCTTCCGGTATAGGGGTTTTCTTCTTTACTACTGCATCTTTTTACAAAGGCAAAGGCCACAATGGCCAAGCCGATAAAAATGCGGATTTTCCAACTACTTCTTCCCATAATATTAGTGTTCTATACTAAAACAATATACGAAAGACTTACAATAGTTCGGTATTGATATCCAATATGTTGTCTTCAATATAGTTGGTAAGAAAACCTTCGGTAAAGTGCTCACAGCCCTCGAACTCTTCTTGCGTAAGTAGCTGCATGATATTCTTTCTTCTAAACTCGGTCAACATGGGTTTGGAAATGGGAGCATAACTGTAGTGCCATGGCTCATATTTAAAACCTCTGCGACCTGGTTCGTCGGTATAAACCAAGTAGAAATCAAAAGTTTTAGAGTGCTCGTCCATCCATTTTTTGAAATCATGGTAAGGCTGACCTTCACCAAATTTATTGGGATCTAGTACATCTCCCGAAACCTTCTGATAACCATCGACAATATCAATATCAGTTCCCCAATGATGGCGACTTGTGCCGGGTATGGTGGAGTATTCGATAATCTTGTCAATGGCATCTATGGGCTGCATTTGTTGCTCCTCGGTATAGGTGATAAACTTACGCTCCCAAATGGAACGCTGGCGTTCAAAACTACGGTAGCTTGAGATGTTCTTTAAGTCGATACCATCTTCATAGGCAGCCTTTTTCATTTCTACAAATGCGTCGTGGGCCTCTTTTCTCAGGTTGATGTCTTTACCATAGAGTTTGATATCTGTTTTACCCATCAACTCAAGTATGGAATATTCAAAATCTTTACCGTTGGCCCAAGTGGGTAGCGTAGTTAGTGCTAAAGAACTTAATAGGCCTGATTTAATAAATGATCTCCGCTGCATTGAAATAGTGGTTTAGAAGCTTTTAAAGGTACAATTTTTAATGAAAACTGATGAAAACCTAGTCTTTTAGGGAAACGTTTTTTGTGTTAGAATCTTGTTGAGTATGTGCTAGTCGACTAAATGCCAAAGATGGGTAAGTATTTCACTTAAAAGAATGTGTAAAAGACCTTTTAATCACGCTTCACAGATAATACCTAAAATCAAGTTTGTAGGAAAAATAAACTTTAGGATTAGGTTTTAAGTATTCCTACAAAATAGCTCCTTAAAACCTAGTTTAAAGGTCCATTTATTCGGTATAATACTCATTTTTTTACGAAAACGTTATAGTAAATAAATCGTAAATAACTGTTATTAAGGTGTTAAGGGGAGACCACAAATTTTTCTATGTTCACTTCAAAATTGTAGGATAATACAACAAAATATTACATCTGTCACTTATGGTTTTTATGTTTGTTTTAAGTATTTGTTGTAATATCCTACAAATAATGTTTTAAAAATATTTTTTGAATTAAATCTGGTAAACCAATAATCATGAAAAATTTTAAGATGCTCCCTACACTTAACCGACGCAAGCTTAATCTCGCTTTATTAGGCTTCTGTCTATTATTTTCAGTGTCGATGGCCACTGCCCAGTCAGTAGGTATTAACACATTAACACCCAATGCCGCCGCTGCTTTGGATATTGAATCCACCACTGGTGGGTTATTGATTCCTCGAATGACTACTGCACAGGTAAACGCTTTGAGCAGCCCTCCTGATGGTTTAATGGTTTATAATACTGATATAAGTAATACGGTAATGTTCGTAGGGGGCAGTCCTTATGAATTGTATAATTCGGTAACCTCGAACACAATGACCATACTTTCGGGTATCGAGCCCGTATTGTGGTTAAATGTAGGTTTCTTGAACCCGACCGAGTTATTGGGGTTAACGGTTCATCGGTTCAGAATGGATCTTTCTAACGCTCAACAAATGAGGGTTACCGCAAATGTTACTGGCCTTACTTTGGGCCTTGGTTCAGGATTGACCCTTTCGTTACAATACTCAACAGACGGTTCTACTTGGTTGCCTTTGAATTCTTCAAATTTCGGTCCAGGACTTTCAATTACCGTAAATGGTCTGCTGACCACTTCATGGGTTGATATTGATGCTGCAGCACAAGATGATGTGCAATTAAGACTCGTAGGTCAAGCCAATGGGGGCATTGTTACCCAGGTTGGTCTTGGTCTTGTACAGGTAGAGGTAAGATAGTCCTCTGTCTGCCTTCCCTTTGATTTTTTCAACTTTTAAGCTTCCCAAATGAAAACTGTATCTTTTCTATCAATACTTTTATTTCTCAACGTCTTCCTCGTATTTCCGCAAGAAGGCGTCAGCATTGTTGGTGCAACCGTGTCGGTGACCAATGGGGCATCTGTGAGAGTCGATAACGGTCATGTGACCGTTTCGGGTGAGGCCTCTATTAAGAACAACTCGCTAATCAGTGTCGGCGGTAATTGGTTCAATAATAACGCTTCAGGTCAAATTTTTACAACGGACTCTGACGGAACCGTATTTTTTAGTGCGGCAACACCTGTAACGATAGGAGGTACGACGTCTACACTCTTTTATAATTTGATCTTAGATGTAGATGAGACTACATTAGAAGTAAATACCATTGTGGGAGGGCATATTTCCGGTCCTAACTTAGGGGTACTGGACTTACGTAACTCAAAATTAGATTTAAATTCAAATACTTTACAGATTACCAACTCGGTAGTAAGTGCGCTTATTGAGAGTGGCGGTTATGTTGTTAGTGAGAGTGTATTGAACCAAAGCAAGGTAGAGTGGCAGACCTCAGCTACGGGGGGTACTTATACGGTACCATTTGGAACGAATGCGGGAGAAGCCATTCCGTTAAGCGTAGAAAGGGCGTCAGGTGATTTAGGATTGATAACCGTTTCTACTTACCCTGTTGGACTTAGTATGCAACCATTGCCATCTCAGCCGGAAATGGTTAACAATATGCTTGACAGCGACGGCAACGATTTAACCAACAATTCGGTCAATAGGTTTTGGCAATTAGATAAATCGGGTTCGGGTACAGCTAATCTTACTTTTTCCTATGCAGATTCCGAAACTCCTATAGCAGGAGAAAACGGGCTTTCTGCATTTAGATATGATACGAATACAGACAGGTGGCAGGCTCAAGGGGCTGCTGCACTTGATTTGGCCAATAATATGGTAAGTGTGAACGGGGTGAGTGAATTTTCACCGTGGACACTTTCTGGAGGAACACCTGATGATTATGATGGTGATGGTATTGCCAATGTTGATGATTTAGATAATGACAACGATGGCATCTTAGATGTTGACGAAGGCATCTGTACGCCACAGCAAACAGGTGTTTGGGGAGGTGCTACCAACGACGTTACATATAACTATGGCAACGGTCTGGTGGTAAGAATTACATCTGCATCCAATAGTTTTTCACTTGATAATTTTAACCCTGCCGGCGCGGGGTTTTGGTCTGAAAGTTTAGAAGGCGATGATTCTTTGGGGGCGGTTTTCGAATGGGGTCAAAGTATGACCGTAAGTTTTGAAGACAATGCCGGTAATCCGGTATTGGTAACCAACCCTGTCATTCATATGGATAGAATCGGGGGATCTGACGGTACCACGCAAAACTCGGCAGAAGTTACTTTAGAAGGTGGCCTTACTTGGGTAGAACTGGCTGGTACCGATGATTTTCAAACCACTTCTACCACTGCCAGAGATGGGGGTGCCGGTGTGACCAGTGGTGCTGGCGGATATACGGCTGAGTCTTCCCAAAACGATATTGATGGCACGGCATCAGGTAGTTTACAGATACAGGCTACCTTAAGTACATTCACATTGTCCTTTCCTGATGCCGTGGCAACCAGTGGTACGGCAGATGGTATCGAGTTTATTATCACAGCTTGTAAACAAAATGATTTTGATAACGATGGTATTCCGAACTACCTTGATTTAGATAGTGATGGTGATGATTGCCCAGATGCTTTAGAGGGTAACGGAGGTCATACTTATTCTGATATAAATACTTATGGTCAATTAACTGCACCGGTTGATGCCAATGGTGTTCCTGGCGGGTCATCACAAGCTTTGGGTTCAGCCCAAAATATAGCCGTACAGGCGGCAGCTTGTTCCCCATGTGATCCCTCTCATCCTGACTACACTGATTCCGATGGGGATGGTATAGGTAACTATTGTGACGATGATGATGATAATGACGGCATCGAAGACTGTCTTGAAAAAGGTCTAGAGGGAGCTGAATTTAATGACCTTTTTGTATTAAATGGTAATGCACAACAAAGTGGTACCAATACAAACGAAGTTATTTTGACCCCTGCAACCACGTATCAGTCAGGTCAAACTTATGGTATCAATAAAATCAATTTCAACCAAAGTTTTGAATTCTCTTTTCAAGCCAATTTGGGTATTAAAGATGGTGACGGAGCTGATGGTATAGCCATTATTTTCCATAATGACCCTAACGGTACCAGTGCCACAGGTAATAATGGTATTGGTATGGGCTCGAATGCCATAGCAAATGGTATTGTATTGGAAATGGATACGTTTGATAACGGAACTGGGGTGGGTGATATACCCAATGACCATACCATGATTTGGGATTCAGACAACCAGGCCGGAGCGGGATTATTGTCCACTGCTGTTGATTTCGGTAACCTAGAAGATGGTGCTTGGCATGATGTCACCGTTTCTTATACCGCAAATGACCAAACGATAAAATTCAAGGTTGACGGTATTTTGGCCGGTTCCTTCACGGGTGATTTGATCAATAATTATTTTGGAGGTGCTTCTGAAGTTTATTTTGGTTATACGGCATCTACCGGAGGTTTTGATAATGAACAAAGAGTTCGGTTCGCCAATTTCTGTGATGTTCCCTTTGTCGTAGATACTGATTCTGATAACATACCAGATTATTTAGATTTAGACTCTGATAATGACGGCTGTCCCGATGCGCTTGAAGGAACGGCAAGTTATGATTATTCAGATTTGGACGGAAGTGATAGGCTTACATTGGCGGTAGATGCCGCGGGTGTGCCTGGTGGCGTGGCCCAAGGGCTAGGAACTGCCCATGATGATACACAGCAGTCTGCCGAGTGTTCTCCATGTAACCCTGACCATCCGGAATATGCTGATACTGATGGTGATTCAATCGCTGATTATTGCGATGATGATGACGATAACGACGGTATAACTGACATTAACGAATGTACAAACTTGTTGATTCAGGCTGGGTTCGAGAATATTTCAAGCCTGAACTACGGTAACAATTTCCCGGTAGATATTTCCCCATGGGTATTGGGTTCGGGTAATCAGGCCAATGTGGTACAAGTAGATGGTGCCGGTGGGTTTGATTATGGTGCGGGCGGGCCATTTGAAGATGCCAACCCTGCAACGGGTGCGGGTACTCCTCAGCACTATTTGGACATAGTAAATGGTTCTAATGATTTTTATCAGTCATTTACGATTACAACGACATCGTCTATTACGTATGGTGGTTATTTCTCCGCCCGTGATAATCTTTCAGGTGTTGGTAGTATTTCTATATATACTGGCACTGGTACAGGAGGTACCCTACTTGATGGTACGGGTGATTTAGTTATTGATTCAGGTGGTGATTCTCAAAATACACCATGGTTATACTTTGAAAGGGAATTGGTTCTTGCTCCAGGTACTTATTCCTATGTAGTCGCCATGGATGAGAATCTTAACTTCGATGAGGCAAGTGTCACCAATTGTCAAGATACCGATGAAGATGGCACTCCTGATTACCAAGATTTAGATTCTGATAATGACGGTTGTTTTGATGTTACCGAAGTAGGTCATACCGACAGTGATAATAACGGGGAAGTTGATGGTTCAGGAACCGATGCAAATGGTTTGGTTACAGGTGCAATTACAGCATATACAGGTACAATATCCGCCGTAACCGCAGCTGTCGAAAAAAGTTTTGATACTCCCCCTTCTAACCAAGAAGTGCCGAATGGAGATGACGCTCTATTTAATGTCAGTGCTTCTGCCTTAGCTGCCTCCTCTTTCTCTTCCGGTACTCCAAACTACGATACCAATGCAGATGCAGGTTTGACCTATCAGTGGCAAGTGAGTACTGACTCTGGTGCAAGCTTTACTGATTTGCCTGGCCAGACTGTTGCTTCATTGACTGTTTCAGATGTTAGCCTTTCTATGGATGGTTATATATATAAGGTTTTGTTGGGGCATACCGACAACCCTTGTACTGAAGAGGCACAGGCCATTCTCACGGTAATTAACAAAGTGGATGCCATTAATGATTTTACCAGTATAACTGCGGTTCAAGGTTTCTTCGGCGTAACAGGAATTATCAATGTGCTAGACAATGATGAAATTAACGGAGTTGTTTTAAACCCGGCGGACATTGTTCTTACTCCTATCACAGTGGGCCCTTTAACAGTTAATTCTGATGGTTCGGTAGATGTTGACAATAACACCAACACAGGAACCTACACGATAGATTATCAAATTTGTGAGGCGGCCAACCCAACTAATTGTGACACGGCAACGGTTACTGTAAATGTTGGCGCTAACAACACCCCTTCTGCACAAGATGATTCATTTACGGTAGATCAGAATACTATAAACAATGATTTAAATGTATTGGCAGATAACGGAAATGGCCCCGACGATTTTGGCGGAGATGGTTCTAATAACGGCGCCATTACGTTGCCATCTGGTAGTTCAACAAACGGCGGTGTAGTTTCTGTGAACAATAATGGAACCCCGAACGATCCGACCGATGATTCCGTTATTTATTCTCCTGCCAATGGCTTCGTGGGTACCGACACTTTTGATTATACCATTACAGATGCCAATAATGATACATCCACAGCAACCGTAACTGTAACGGTTGATGATGTGGTGCCTCCCGCATTGGTTTTGATAATAGACGATATCACGGCCGATAATTTAATCAGTTCAACTGAGGCAGGTACAACTATCCCGATAACTGGTACTGTAACTGGCGAATTCTTGTCGGGCGACATTGTAACCCTTACAATTAATGGCAGCAATTTTACAGGCTCAATTGATGGTTCAGGCGTATTTAGTATTAATGTACCTGGCAATAGATTGGTTTCTGATTCTGATTTGACGATTAACGGCTCTGTATCAAGCACAGATGGTGCTGGCAATACAGGTACGGCCACTGCCAATAAGACCTATGGATTGGACAATGACGGTGATGGAATTGCCGATAACGTAGATGAAGATGATGATAACGATGGTATTTTAGATACCTACGAAGGTTTAGATGATTTCGATAATGATGGTATACCTAACTATTTAGATTTAGATAGTGATAATGATGGAATGCCAGATGTGGTCGAGTCAGGAAACGGTAGTTTTGATATTGATAAAAATGGTCGAATTGATCCAGCAGAAAGTGCTCCTGGTACCAACGGAATTCCTGACATCGTTGAAGATGGTGGCGTTGATGGAGCGGGGGTAAGTAATCCGCCAGTGAATAGCGATGGTACGGGTAATGAAGACTTTTTGGATATCGACTCTGATGGAGATGGAATTAAAGATATTTTAGAGGCCCAACCAAGTTCTGGCGCAATTTCCTTGGCGAATAATGATACCGATGGAGATGGAATTGATGACAATTTTGATTTTGATAATGGAGGTACACCAATATACAATGTGCAAGATACAGATAGTGATGGTCAAGCCGATTATCTTGATTTTGATAGCGATGATGATGGTATTGTCGATAATATCGAATGGCAATCAACTTCAGGTTATTTAAGTCCTTCAGCAGATAGTGATGGCAATGGTCTTGCCGATAATTATGAAACCTCTGCAGGTTCAGGTGTCTCGATAGCTCAACCTCAAAATACCGACGGAACTGATAATCCTGACTACAGAGATACTGATTCTGATAACGATGGCTTGAGCGATTTGATCGAGGCATACGATACTGATGGTGATAATATTGAAGACACAACCGCTTCAGGTACTGATTCGGATAATGACGGTTTGGATGATGCTTTTGATTTAAGTATTTCGGCTCCAAATGGCTTGGAGGATGTCAATGGGGCGACAAACAACGGTCAAGATGTGACCAACTTACCTAACGACCAAGATCCTGCAACTGGTGAAGTTGATTTTAGAGATGCCAATGTGCCGTACACTCCAATTGATACAGATGGTGATACTATCGATAATCAAATTGATAAGGATGATGACAATGATGGTATACTCGATTCTGTTGAATCATTAGGTTTTGAACCAACCTCGAACCTGGGAGACCCTTGTAACGGACCTTCATTCGTGTTTACAGGAACACCAACAGATGTTGGTGGTACAAATGACGGTTCTATTGGGGATCAGTACCGCTTTTCAAATGTTGGAACGGTCGATGGTAATGTTTTAGATGCCATAATAACTATTACAGGTAAATCGGCAAATATTACTTCTTTCAATATTGAGAAAACTCCTGGTGATGATATATGGAATATGGAGTATGGCGGCAACCCAATTGCTTTGAACGAAGAATTTCAAATGGAATTCAATATTCAATTTGTACTTACAGGTACTTTGACCAAGTATAATGTGAATAGAATAGGAGGAACTATTGCCGATATTGATGGTGCAAACTTTGAAGAAAGTGTGGTACTTAACCAACCAGGTCTTTATGCGGTTGACAGTAATACTTTGATTACCACAACTAATAATTTGGCCACTGGTAAGACAACATTCTTAGGTCCTGATGAAACGTGGTCAGGTGTTGACCCTGGCGCGAGGCTGGCAGTTTATTTCAATTATTACAATACGGATGATTTAACATTGTCATTTGTCTCCAATGCATTGAACCTTATTTCAAATACCCATTTAGGCTCATTGAAGCTAGATGTATGTAGTATCAATGGTTTGTTCGACCCAAATAACACGGCAAGTAATACAGGTTCCAATGGAAATCAATCCGGACCTGGTACGGCGCCAGTATTTACTGTCAATGATGGTATTGATAGTGATAATGATGGTATATCGGATGAATTGGATATTGATTCTGACAACGATGGTATTCCTGACAACGTAGAAGCTCAAGCAACAACATCTTACATAGCCCCAGGAACATCTGATGGTGATGGTGATGGTCTTTTAGATGCCTATGAAGGCAGTGGTGATGAGGGTCTCATGGTGGTCGATACAGATTCTGATGGTATAAATGATTATTTAGATCTTGATTCTGACAATGATTCTAAATCGGATACATTGGAAGCTGGTTTTGCAGCTGCGGCAACCAATAACGATGCTGACGGTGATGGTCTTTTAGATGATTATGATGATGTAGATACAACAGGGGTGGCTTTTGATGTAAATGACGATCAGAATAATGGTGCTTCTGATTTACCTAATAACGACATAGTCTCAACTGCTGAGGTTGATTATCGAGAGGTAGGTGTTGATGATTACGATGGTGACGGTATTTCAGATTTGGCCGATTTAGATGATGACAATGATGGTATTTTAGATTCGGCGGAAAATTCTGGAGGTATTGATCCAAGTGCTGATACAGATGATGATGGCACCGTAAATTATAGAGACCTCGATTTTGGTCCTGACGCCAATGGAGATGGAATTGTTGACATTTTTGATACCGATGGCGATGGTGTGCCTAACCATTTTGATTTAGATGGTGATAATGATGGTATTTATGACGCAGTAGAAGCGGGGCATGATCAAGCACATACAAATGGTGCTTTAACCGCTGCGGTCGGCCAAGATGGTATTCCAAACTCTGTTCAAGCAGCAGGTCAAGCTAACAGCGGTACGGTCAATTACACGGTGTCCGATTCTGAAACCGTAGCTGATGGAATTCCTGATTACCTTGATTTGGATAGTGATGGAGATGGCTTACCAGATAATGTAGAGGCGCAGACAACCTTGGGGTATGTAGCTCCAAATGCAGATGACGCGGCTACATATACTACCAATAAAGGGGTGAATTCAGCCTACCTCGGAGGTATTGATCCTGAGAATACTGACGGTACCGATAATCCTGACTACCTTGACTTGAACAGCGATAATGAAGGCGCCGATGATACGGTTGAAGCTGGCTTAACTTTGGCAAATAATGATGCCGATGGGGATGGTTTAGATGACAATACCGATGCAACGGTTGATTATTCGGATCCAAATGGTACCATTGATGACCCAAGTACCTTGCCGAATGTGCAAAATGACGCAACAGCTGAGGTTGATTATAGAGATGATTCGGCCGCGGTAATCGATGCTGTAGCAGACAATTTTACGGGTGTTAACGGATTTACAGGGGGTGATGCAGGTGATGCAACTGGTAACGACACCCTGAATGGAGTGGCGGTAGACGATAACGATTTGAATATCTCCATTACGAATGACGGTGGTATTACAGGGGTATCGATTGATGCTAACGGAATTATTTCAGTTCCTGCTGGCACTGCTGCTGGTACTTACAATGTGGTGTATCAAATTTGTGAAAAAGCTTATCCTGGTAATTGCGATACAACGGCGGCAACCATAACGGTAAATGCCTCGGTCATAGCTGCCAATGATGATACAGCGCCCGCAGACCTAAGCAGTGTCAATGGTTATGTGGGTGGTAACGCAGGCGATGTTACGGCAAATGATACCCTGAATGGAACTGCTGTAAATGACGCGGATATAAATATTACCATATTTGATGATGATGGCTTAACAAGTGTAAGCATTGCTACCGATGGTACGTTAAGCGTTCCTGCTGGTACTGCTGCCGGAACCTACAACGTAGTCTATCAGATATGCGAAAAGTTGAATACTTCCAACTGCGATACGGCAACTGCTGTTGTAATTGTAGATGCTCCAGCTATTGTAGCGAATGATGATGCCACTCCGGCAGATTTATCGGCAGTGAATGGATTCACTGGAGGAAGCGCAGGCGATGTCACAAATAATGACACCCTAAATGGTGCAGCGGTAAACGATACTGAGATAGATATTACGGTTACCGATAATGATGGATTGGCGGGAGTAACTATTGCTGCAGATGGTACGTTAAGCGTTCCAGCAGGTACTGCCGCAGGAACTTACAACGTGGTTTACCAGATATGTGAAAAGTTGAATACTTCCAACTGCGATACGGCAACTGCAGTTGTAGTTGTCAATGCTCCGGCTATTGTGGCCAATGACGACGATTTTTCTGGAGTTACTATTAATGAAACTTTAGGAGGGGATGCAGGAGATGCCACCTCTAATGACACCTTGAACGGAGTAGCCGTGAACGATGCAGACCTCACGCATTCTATTAGTTCAGATGGAGGTTTGACAGGTGTAACCATTGATAGTGATGGTATAATTAACGTTCCGGCAAATTCTACACCAGGCACCTATACAGTCATTTATCAAATATGCGAAACTTTAAATGCTTCCAATTGCGATACGGGTAATGTAACTATTGTAGTTGACGATTGTTTGAGTGAGCCAACAAATGACTGTGACGGCGACGGACTTACAAATGCTGAGGAGACGACCAAT
>CEVQ01140895.1_pt1 | contig 261911 bp, 203 predicted proteins | sample 356551 | NCBI WGS metagenome assembly CEVQ01 (sample SAMEA2623756, study PRJEB7988) | marine metagenome | biome: marine biome (ENVO:00000447); feature: mesopelagic zone (ENVO:00000213); material: "saline water (ENVO:00002010), including plankton (ENVO:xxxxxxxx)" | depth 250 m | reverse complement strand
GGTTGTTTATAGGTAACGGTATCTTTTTTATTTAAGTTAATGGGGCTGTTTTGCCCATAGACCGAAACCGCGAACAATATAAAAAGGCTGCTAATGAAAAATCTTGACATGGGCCGAAGCAGTGTTTTCTATGTTAGGGGTAACTATTGTAAAATCTTGTACCCAAAGACTGTCAGCAGGTTCTTGGGTGCTGATTTCAAGGCCTTGGTAAGTAACTGTATAACCACAGGCCCTTGATTGATAAATTTCCTGTACTTCGTAATTAAAAGTAAGGGTGTCTACATTGATATCATCTATAGAAAGCTGTCTGCTCATGGTAAATGAGGTACTTGTCGCATCGACCCTTAAGGGCAATACGATGGAATCAAGAGCCGCATTATCTAAAGTGTCTTGCTCCCCTTCGGGAAGCAAACCGCGAACAATCAAATTTTGAACATCTTTGAATTCAGTGGTGTCGAGTACATCATAAAACCGAATGACCAGATTCGGAGTGTCGGCATCGATACAGATATCGTCTTTTTCACATGCGGAGAAGGAAAGAATACCTAGAAAAATTATAATTACAATTTTAAGCTTGTTCATGTAGCTATATCTTTTCCAAAAGTACGACATTTTCAACGTGGTGCGTTTGCGGAAACATATCAACAGGCTGAACCTTCACCACCTTATAGGTTTCTTTCATGAGCTCTAAATCTCTGGCTTGGGTGGCACTGTTGCAACTTACATACACTACTTTTTTCGGAGCAATATTCAAGATTTGTTGAACCACATCTTTGTGCATACCGTCTCTCGGGGGGTCGGTAATAATAACATCGGGTATACCATTCTCTGATATAAAGGCCTCATTGAAGACATTTTTCATATCCCCCACAAAAAAGGAAACGTTCTCTATTTCATTTCTTTTGGCATTGGCCTTTGCATCGGCAATGGCTTCCGGCACCGATTCGATGCCCACTACCTTCTTGGCTGTTTTGGCAACGAACTGAGCAATGGTTCCTGTACCGGTATAAAGGTCATACACAAGTTCATCTCCCTTCAGGGCAGCAAAATCTCTAGTCACCTTGTACAGTTCGTAAGCTTGTTCAGAGTTGGTCTGGTAAAAAGATTTGGCCGTTATTTTAAATTGAAGACCTTCCATCTCTTCAAAAATATGATCGCGACCAGCAAAACAAATGACCTCTTGGTCGTAAATGGTGTCGTTCTGCTTTTGATTGACTACGTATTGCAACGAAGTTATTTCAGGAAACTGATTTTCTAAAAAACCTAGAAGTAAGTTTCTGGCCGTTTCATCATCTTCATAAAATTGAATAAGTACCATTAACTCGCCCGTCGAAGCGGTTCGTATCATCATGGTTCTAAGCAGCCCGTACTGATTTCTTGGGTTGAAAAAGCTCAAATTGTTTTCTATAGCAAAGTTACGGGTCGCCAGACGGATAGCATTTGAAGGGTCTTGCTGGAGATGACACTTCTTGATATCTAAAATTTTATCCCACATACCGGGAATGTGAAAGCCCAAGGCATGCTTATCCGTTATTTCTTCATTAGAATTGATTTCATCTAGGGTCAACCATCTACTATCCGAAAAGGAAAATTCCATTTTATTTCTGTAGAAATACGTCTTTTGAGAACCTAAAATAGGAGTAGTGGCAGGTAAGTCTAAATGCCCGATTCGTCTTAGGTTGTTTTCTACTTCTTTCTGTTTGTAAAAAAGCTGATGCTCATAGCCCATATCTTGCCATTTACACCCACCACAAACCCCAAAATGTTGGCATTCGGGTGTTGTTCGCTTGTCTGATAATTCATGAAAATGGGTGGCAACACCCTCGAAGTAGGCTTTTCTCTTCTTGGTGGTCTGAACATCTACAATATCGCCCGGCACGGTATTGGTCAAAAAAATGACCCTTCCGTCGGGTGCTTTACCGATGGTTTTGCCTTTGGCACCTGCATCGACCACTTCTACATTTTCGAAAACCTGTCGCTTTCTGTTTTTTCGCATGGCGCAAAAATAGGATGTTTGAATAAATTCACAGAAGCGTTTAAGACTTTATTAGGCCAATTGCTGGTTAAGTATGGCCAATATTACGGTAGGCTCGATGAGGTCTATCATTTTATCGATCGATAGAGTCGTTTTATACCCAAATCTCAGGGCATCATCATTCAAATTTAGTAATTTAGCGGCTCTACTAATTGGATGATTTCTCTCCCATAAGCAGGAATTGCTAAAGTTTTATTTAAAGTAATTTTATCATGTCAGTTTTAGAAAAAATGACTTCTAAAGATGCAATTGCATTGGAAGATAGGTATGGAGCACATAACTACCATCCACTTCCGGTAGTTTTGAGTAAAGGTGAAGGAGTATTTGTTTGGGATGTTGAAGGAAAAAGATACTACGATTTTCTTTCGGCCTACTCAGCTGTCAATCAAGGGCATTGTCACCCTAAGATTGTAGGTGCCATGACACAACAGGCACAGACCCTTACCCTAACATCTCGTGCTTTTTATAATGATATGCTGGGTAAGTACGAGAAGTACGTAACCGAAACTTTTGGGTTTGATAAGCTATTACCCATGAACACAGGTGCTGAAGCTGTTGAAACCGCCCTTAAAATCTGCAGAAAGTGGGCTTATGAGGAAAAGGGTATAGAAGAAAACGAGGCGAAAATTGTCGTGTGTGAGAATAATTTTCATGGTCGTACGACCACTATCATTTCATTTTCAAACGACCCTGTGGCGCGCAAAAATTTTGGCCCCTATACCCAAGGTTTCATAAAAATTGAATACGATAGTCTGAAAGCACTTGAAGATGCCTTAAAAGAAAATGATGATATCGCCGGTTTTCTGGTAGAACCTATTCAAGGGGAGGCAGGGGTGTATGTACCATCAGAGGGTTATTTGACCAAGGCGAAGGCTTTGTGCGATAAGTACAATGTTCTTTTTATTGCTGATGAGGTACAGACAGGTATTGCAAGAACCGGTAAAATGTTGGCGGTCGACTACGAAAATGTGAAACCTGATATTTTAATTCTCGGCAAGGCCTTATCGGGTGGTGCATACCCAGTTTCGGCAGTTCTGGCCGATGACCATATAATGGGCGTTATTCGACCAGGTAACCACGGTAGCACCTTTGGTGGTAACCCTGTGGCTGCAGCTGTAGGAATGGCGGCTTTGAAAGTCGTGAAAGATGAAAAACTAGCTGAAAATGCCTTGAGATTAGGAGAATTGTTTAGAAAGGAATTGAACAATTTTATACCTGAGTGCGAATTGTTGACCAAGGTTCGTGGCAAAGGACTTCTAAATGCCATTTTAATTAACGATACTGAAGATAGTTCTACTGCCTGGGATATTTGTATGGCCCTGAAAGAAAATGGTTTGCTGGCCAAACCGACCCATGGGAATATTATTCGTTTCGCACCTCCTTTAGTGATGACTGAAGAACAGTTGATGGAATGCGTTTCCATCATCATATCTACATTGAAGGATTTCAGAAATTAACCGACAATTGATAGATGAAAAAAGGCCCGAAGCAATGCTTCGGGCCTTTTTAGTTGATAAAATGTTAGTTTCCTACATATTTTGTCCGCTAAGGGCGGCCATTACAATAGCTGCTATTGCGCCAAAATAAAGAATGCCAATCACTAGATATATGGCTGCTATTGCCAGACCGATATAAGATAGGGTCTTACCGGTTTTTGCATTTTCTATACCTGTATACTCGCCTGAGCTCTGTTCAAAAACTCTTTCGGCAGTTTTGGCATTCGAAAGGCCTATAAAACTGAATATGGCACCGAATGGTCCGCAACAAATTAGGGTCAGCACAATAGATAATATTCCAAAAGTGAGCGCATTGCTTGAGCCGGGTAACTGTTGTTGATTCATTACATTTTAGTTTTGCTCAACACCCCACTGTTCCATTATTTGTTTGGTCTGCTCCAAATAAGCTTCCCAACCTCCCATTTGCATGATGGAAAAAACGGTCCATATCAATGAAAGAACACCCAATACCAATCCGATGATTGCAACAATTTTTGCCGTCTTCAGCTGACTGAAATTTGAATAATTTTCCGGTTGTACTTTATAAAGCTTTTCATCCTTCGAAGTTAAGAATAGGGCTATTCCAGAGAGAATGATACCTCCAATACCTGCACTGAAACAGCAGCATAAAAAAGATACAATACCCAGAACTAGGGCAATCGTTACGTTAGGTAATTTCTGTTGGTCCATAAAAAAAGGTTTAGTTAGATGAACTTTAAAATATAGTTGCCGAGAATCATTACGATACTGGCAGCTGTAAAGAATACAATAATTTTGTTGCTGATCTTTAAATTTGAAAAACTGCTCAATGATAAAAAAATGAATAAAGGTACTATGGCGTAGATGGCAGGGTACATTATAAAGGCCGTAACAAAATCTCCGCTGAACAAAGCAAGTAACGACCTTTGCAGACCGCATCCTGGGCAATCAACCCCAAAAATCTTCTTGGTCAGGCACGGCAGCATGTAATCTTCTATGGCAAGAAAAAAATGTGCAAGCTGTATTTTCAACTTTCAAAAATTGGTTGAGGAAAATTACCATTATTTTTGTGGATATAAAATAAAACATGTCCGTTTTTAAGATTGGAAATAAGGTAGAGACCATTGATGACGTCATATCGGGGATAGTGGTCAAAGTGGGCGATAATGAAGTTTCAATAGAAACGGATGAGGGCTTTGAACTCAGTTTTCAGCCAAACGAACTTGTAAAAATAGGGGATGGGGAGATTCGGGTGACTAACCACGAAGCTCATTTGGTAAAATCTGAAAAAGAAATACCAAAACGAAGGCGACGGCCTGCACCCAAACCAAAAGAAAGAAATGCGCCGAAAATGGAGGTCGATTTGCATATCAACCAATTGGTGCCATCCACCCGAGGAATGAGCAATTACGACATGTTGAACATTCAGATAGAAACCGCTAAAAGGCAGCTAGACTTTGCCATGCAAAAGCGCATTCAAAAAATAGTCTTTATTCACGGGGTTGGTGAGGGAGTGCTTAAAGAAGAACTCTATTCTTTGTTCAGAAGGTACGAGAATGTGAACTATTATGATGCCGATTACCAAAAATACGGCTTAGGTGCCACTGAGGTCTATATCTACCAAAATCACTAATTGCCAAAAGTAGTATAACTACCCATTTCAACGCTATTGATAATAGGTAATTGTACATCATTTGCGTCTTCTCCGATACCCCTTAAGGTTAGAATAAGACTGTCAATGATAAAATTGTGGGTATAGGTAATGTTGCCACTTTCATCGGGCTCTCCTTCAAGAGTCTCTATCTTTAAAGTGCCGTAAGTAGAATCGTAATACCAATTTTGAATATCCTCGGCCAATTCGATATCGGTACAGACCATATCGCTTGAAGAGAAAGTATTGGTTACCACATATTTTAGAAGACCGGTTGAAACATCTATTTTTCTAGGAAGTTCTTCTTGGGTTGCCATATTGGCAAGTGAATCGAAAGGTATATCTAAAGCAATCAACTCATCATTGATCACCTTTACCAATCGGATGGTCGAATCTGTTGGGTTTTCTAGGCATTCAGTGTAGTTGTCAATTTCACTATAGTTTGAAAAGGGTTCTTCTAGTCTTGCGCTATTGACCGTACTAGTAGTAAAAGTACCGTACTCAAAAGTTGAGGTGTCGGTGATACTTTCATTTTGGTCGTTAGTGAGAGCCAAACCTGTTATTGAAATGGTATGGCCATAATTCTTAACATCTTTGGTTACGGATCGTACTTTGGTTTCAATATTTAGGGTGCCTCCGGTGGCCGTATTCTCTTCCATAACCATCGGTTCTAACGGAGGAACCACATCACAGAAATAGTCCTGGGTAACATCATCGGTGAAGAGGCGGTAAATTAATTCTGAAGCGGAAGGGATGGCACTTGAGATGGTGCCGGGCTCTGAAGTCTCATTGGCCAATAGGCCGCCGGCAAGGTTTAAGATCAAAGCTTCGTCTTGGTCAATTTTGAAGAAAAAAGTGGTTTCGGTCGCATCGTCTTCGTCGCCACAGGTGGTTATGCTTACCGAATCAAAATCAACTTGTTCAATCTGTAAGTCTCCGTCGTCACAAGCAAAAAAAACGGTTAACAGGCACAAAAGCAAGGTTTTCTTCATGCGCCAAATTTAAGGGAATTTAAGTACAAGTTTAAGTGCAATTAGGGAGAAATTAACTTTAATTACTCTAATTTTGACCCCTCATTTGTGAAAAGGATTTCAAGAACACGCAATGGAAAAAGTGTATTTAGATAATGCCGCCACTACACAGGTAAGAGAAAATGTAATTGAAAAGATGCAAGAGGCCCTTGCCAAATTTTATGGCAACCCTTCATCGACCCATAGTTTCGGTCGGTCGGCTAAAACGGCAATAGAAAGTGCCAGAAAGACGATTGCCAAAGAGCTAAATGCACATCCTTCCGAAATCATTTTCACCTCAGGGGGTACCGAAGCCGATAATATGATTCTCAGGTGTGCTGTGCGCGATTTAGGCGTGCAAACTATCATCACATCTAAGGTTGAACATCACGCAGTCTTACATACTGCTGAAGATTTGGCGAAAGAAAAGAACGTGAAATTGCACTTTGTAGCTATAGATTTGGATGGTAACCCAGATTTAAGTCATCTCAACGAGCTATTAACGGCAGATGATACCAAGAAGCTGGTCAGTTTAATGCATGTGAACAATGAAATCGGAAATATCATAGATATTGATAGTGTCTGTCAACTTTGTCATCGGTATGATGCCTATTTTCACTCCGATACCGTTCAAAGTATCGGTCATTATCCTTGGGATACAAAGAAAACATCTGTTGATTTCATGACCGCCGCCGCCCATAAATTTCACGGACCTAAAGGAGTCGGTTTTGCTTATATCAAAAGAAATTCGGGCTTGAAACCTTTTATTTCAGGAGGCTCACAGGAAAGAGGCTTTCGCGCCGGTACCGAATCATTCCATAACATTGTGGGTCTCGAACAGGCTTTTGTTACAGCTTATGAGAATTTAGAAGAAGAGATGGCTTATGTGAAGGAACTAAAAAGTCATTTTATTCAAGAATTGAAGACGAAAATTCCACAAGTGGAATTTAATGGCCATTCAGCTGATATGACCAAGAGTACCTACACATTGGTCAATGTTCGCTTGCCCATTGAACCTCAGAAAGCATTGATGTTACTCTTTCATTTAGACATTAAAGGTATTGCCTGCTCTAAAGGTAGCGCATGCCAATCGGGAAGTGAAACCGCATCGCACGTACTTGAAGAAATTTTGGAAAAGGAAGATTTAAAAAAGCCTTCGATTCGGTTCTCTTTCTCAAAATATAACACCAAGCAAGAGCTGGACTATACAGTAGATGTTCTTAAAAGTTTCGTAGAGGATTAACTTGCGGGAAGACTTAATTGTCTTTTTTTCGGTCTTTACGCTTTTCGCGGTCGTAAGGAAATTTACGGGCGGCTAACTTCATCATACGGTCGATGAGGTCGTTGGTGTTTTTTCCTGATTTTTTATTGATTTCCTTTTCGTATTTCCAGAGAAGTTTACCTGTTGCACCGTCGCTGACCTTTACGCCGATACGCCCGTAGTTGGCACTTCCCGAAAAATAATCCATAAAGTTGAAATCAGTAGAAACACCATTTGAAAGCAGAACGTTCAAATCGATATTTCCGCTAATAATACCATCGACTCCCAAAATTTCACTGAGTTCTTTGATGGTATACACATCGATATTACTAAAATTGATATTGTGTTGGGCCAAAATGGCATTTGTATTCTTAATGTTCTGAAAGTCTACCGAAAATTTTTTCTTCTGTTTTCGTTTTGAAAAATAGGTCTCTAGCGCGTTTTGCACCGCATAACCTTCTTTTTCTTCGAGATTTTTCATCTCTTCTTTCGATATGTTATCGTCAAGATCAAGTTCGGTAATAAAAGGTATAATGGCCAATTCTTCGTGCTCTGAACTCAGTTCGTCGAATCGGTTGCTCTCGTAAATGTTCTTTTGGGCAAATACAATAGTTGAACAGAAAAGTATGCCTAGAAACAGTATGTTTTTCATTTTATTTTTTGGTTAAAACCGCATGCGTATTCTAAGGTTCAAAATACGACTTGTCATAAAATTGGGTATGGCGTACTGGTTTTTACTTTCTACATCTCTAACCCAAGTGTTTGTAATCGAGTTTTGGTTGTTGAACATATTATAGAGTTCTAAACCGGCGCTCAATTCTTTAAAGTGCCCTCTCCAGTTATTTTTGGGATGCATCTTTTTTCCACTCGCAAAAATATATGAAATTCCTAAATCAGCCCGTTTATACGTTCTTAATCTATTTTGGTATTCGTAGGGGTCAACATAGTTGGGCGAGCCACCAGGTAGCCCTGTGTTGTAAACCAAATTAAGGTACATTCTGAAATCGGGAAACTGCGGCACATAGTCTTGGAAAAGCACCCCCAACTTAATGCGTTGGTCGGTCGGTCGCGCAATATAGCCACGATTGTTCCAGTTTTCTTCCGTTTTTAAAAGCCCAAGACTCACCCACGATTCTGTACCAGGTACAAAAGCGCCGTTCAACCTAAGGTCGAATCCGTAAGCATAGGCAGAAGCGATATTGGCGGCCACATATCGTATTCTTACATCGTTCAACGTATACGGGTTGACATTTTCGAGGTTTTTATAATACACCTCGCTCGTTAAATTAAAGGGTCTTGACCAAAGGTTAAACGAGTATTCATTGGCCAAAACAATCTGTTCTGAACGTTGCGCATCGATTTGGGGCTGCAAATTGCCAGAGGCGTCACGTAATTCCCTATAAAAAGGAGGTTGGTGGTAAAGCCCGCCACTAAGTCGGAACAACATGTCAATATTCCATTCGGGTTTAAAGGCCAACTGGCCTCTCGGACTGATAACCACATGCGATTGACTCGACAGTTCTTGTGATGAGATATTCCAATAATGCGAACGAACACCCAAATTGTAATAGATATGACCAACATTTTTTGTTATTCTATTACTGAACTGTAGAAACCCTGAAATGCGATTGGTATAGGTGTAGTTTCTTGCGTTGATATACGAATAAGCCACTAGAGGGGCCTCGAACGGAACATTGGGTTCATTGTTTTGAAATTCCGGTAATGGGGGTCTGACGGAATAGCCAAGGGAGTCTAAAAATTCAGATTCCCTGATCTGATCTCGAATATCTTCATGGGTGTATTTAACGCCCCATTCCCATTTCTTATGGTCAACAGAACGGCTTCCTTGGTGCTCAAGGTTAACAATAAGGGCATCTAAATCATTACGGGCCCTTCTGAACTGACTTCCCAAACCTTGTTGGGCACTCGCCCCGCTGTTCATTTCAGACTCAAGTGGCGACAGACGATAAGTGGCGATGACATCGCTGTATTCTTTTTCAGTGGTATGATAAATTGATGAAATTAAGTTAAGAGTAGTTTTTTCGTCAGGAAAATAATTTGCTTTTAATGCGCCTAGGACCGTTTGATATCTATTATTCTCATTACCCTCATAAAAAACGATCAGAGTGCGAGGTTCTGAAAGGGTGCCAAAATTGGTCTGTCTAGATAGAGGTTCGTTTCGATAATCGTTAATTGATAAGTTGCCTAAAAAATTTAGATGAAATTTTTCGGAGAAACGATACGTGTCGAAAGTCTGAAAATCGATAAACCTTGGTCTAAAGTTGGCCGTTGTATTTGTACTGTTGACCAATAGACTATTGTTTCTATAGCGTATACCACTGACACTACCGAAGTTCTTGTCTTTTGAAATTGTTTCTAAAGTGGCCGCGGCACCCAAAAAACTTAAATCTAGTGTAGTTGCGAATGACGAAGGCGTTTTATATCTGATATCTAGAGCAGATGATAATTTATCACCATATTTAGCTTGAAACCCGCCTGATGAAAACTCAACGCTTTGCACCATGTCGCTATTTACAAAACTGAGTCCTTCTTGTTGGGCCGATCGAATTAAAAATGGGCGATAGACTTCAATACCATTGATATAAACCAAGTTCTCATCAAAGTTGCCGCCTCGTACGTTGTATTGGGTACTCAATTCGTTGTTTGAAGTTACGCCGGGCAATAACTTGATGATGTTTTCAACCCCTGCATTAGCTCCGGGAATATTTCTGATTATCTCATTGGAAATGGTTTTTATGCCTTTGGTCTCCCTTTCGCCTGAAGGACTCACGGTTACCTCGGCAATCTGGGTAATTTCTTCTTCTAAAATGGGGTTGAAAAAATAGGTTTCATTGGTAGTGAGAATTAGGTTTTTTAATTGCACATCCTTAAAGCCAAGAAAGGAAACGGTTATGTCAACCGGTGTTTCCGAAGGAACCTGAATAGAGTAGAAGCCTGACTCGTCAGAAATGGTTCCGTTGTCGGCAATAGTGATGGTGGCATTGCTGACGGGTTGGTTGTGTGAATCAAAAATGACACCTGTTACAGTTGCTGTTTGGGCATTACCTGGCATGACAATGTATGCCATTAAAATTATCCAAACGGTGCTTAGATGTTTCAAAAATTTATTTTCTGAAAAAGGTACTTTTAAAGGTAGTTGTATTCCCGACGTTATCGGTAACCGTAAGCTCTAATTCGCATTCTTTTTGATCAAGAATGATATCATCGAAATTGTAGGTGAGTGTATTCGTTTTGGGCTCGTACTCCATTAGGATCCACTTACCGTTGACAGTGGCCGAATAGGTATCGATGCCGCTCAAGTCATCGGCAATATAAATACTTAGATAGCGATAATTGTTCAGCCATTGTCCGTCTTTAAAATTCTTTGGGCGCACCTTGGGGGCGGTGGTGTCTTTGGCTAAAGTGTAAGCGCCTAGATTACGTGTTCTGGTGGTGAAAGTATCGCCACGTTTATAGGTCGATGAGTGATAAGGTCGCAGTCGATTGTCTAATCTAGCAATGAACATTTGGTTTCGGTCATCGGCAGAATATTTAGAGACATCAAAAGTAATCGTGAAATTTCGATGGGCAGCTACCCGGCTATTATGTATGGTTACCGTGTCGGCACCTTTTTCAAGCTCTAAATAAAAATTATCATAGAAGGTGTTGGCCGGAAAATAAACTTTGGCCCCTCCCAAATCATAATTGTTGGGTTTTTTGGCAATCACATAGTTATCGGTTTTTTCAAGTTCTTTTTCGATAATTACCGGTTCATTTTTACCCTCGACAGGTATCACGGCCTTGGTCAAATTGCCTTCAAAGTCTTTAATAAGAAGCTCTACCTGATAACTTAGACCTTGGTTGACATCAATTTTACCGTCATTGTACAGTGTCTTGTAAATGCTCAATTTATTGCCGGGCGCTTTGAACAATTGCTGTACACGCTGGCGGTATCTACCGTATCTATTATAGTCTATTAAAGTGTTTAGAAGTCTTGTTTCGGAAAAAGAAAAACTTTCAAAATCATAGGCCGTATACGTAGTTCCATTGACAAGCTGCTCAACAGAGTATACTCCATTTCTATTGGCCGCCAAGTCTTGACGGTCGTACCCTATAAAACCGAAACCGATTGTTCCGGTGGCATTTACTTTTTCGGCTAAATACGATCCGTCTGCCTGCTTTTTGAATTGAAGCTCTATTGGTTCTCTGCTCTGATTGACTATGGCGTCTTCCGATAAAGCATAGGCATAAATTTTTTCAAGGGTAGGGTTGGTGGCATCTCTTACTTCTAAGCCATATAAAAGCGGATTGGTCGGCTTTTCTGAAAGACTGCTCCTAATTTCAAAATGTAAATGCGGCCCTGAAGATCCTCCGGTATTGCCTCCATAGGCCACAATATTGCCCTGGTCTACTTTAAGCTCGCCATATTTAGGGAAGACTTCCACCTCGTATGATTGTTTTTCGTACTGCACCTTTTTGATGTATTCCTCTATTTCGGGTCCGAACTTTTGCAAGTGCCCATAAACAGAAGTATATCCATTAGGATGGGCTATATATAGAGCCTTGCCATACCCCCAATGAGATACTTTGATTCTCGTTACGCTACCATCACCAATGGCGTATATCGGCAGACCTTCCCTCTGCTTTGTCTTGATATCGACTCCAGAGTGAAAGTGGTTCGAACGTAATTCGCCAAAAGTACCGGCCAGTACAATAGGAATATCCATAGGAGAACGAAACGCATCTTGAGGATAATTCTCTTGTCCGGTCAACAACAACGAAAAAAAGAAAAGGATAAGAAAAATAGATTTGCCCATAATCATAGTAAGTGATACGAAATTAGCCAATAGCTTTCAATTCTTGAAAATGAACTTCACAAAAAAACTTTCGACTATGCCAATAACGGACTACCAGACAGTTAAAGTATTACTTCAAGAATAATTGAAAAAAGAATTGCTAACTAGACATAGGTATGTTAACTTTGTGTAAAATGCATCGCGTTTGAAATTATGAGTGAATTGGTCAAGGTTGTCGATTCTTTGGAGAACAAAATCAGCAAGTTACTGCATAAGATGGAGTTGCTTCAACAGACCAATACTAGACTGGAAGACGAACTGAATACCCTTAAAAATGAAAGGGAAAAAGTTCTTGAATCCGTATCCCATTGGGAAAATAAATACAATTCGCTCAAACTTGCTGACACGATGTTTGGCAGTAATACAGATAAGACAGAAGCTAAGCTTAAGATAAATGCTTTGATAAGGGAGTTGGATTATTGCATAGCCCAACTAGCCGAATAATAGTGAGAATAGAAAGATGTCGGAGAAGCTCAAAATAAAACTTTCCATAGCCGATCGGGTCTATCCATTGACCATTGATCCAAGTCAGGAAGAAGGTTTGCGAAAAGCGGCCAAGAATATTGAGCAACTGGCTAAAAAATTCGAACAAAGTTACGCCGTACGCGATAAACAAGATGTTTTGGCCATGTGTGCCTTGCAATTCGCATCTAAAATAGAGCAACGCGGTATCGATCAAACAGAAAATAACCAAGAGGCTACCGACCGATTAAAAGCATTGGAGCAATTGGTGGCATCAAAGCTTAGTGTAAAGTAGACGTTCTTTAAAATAGCGTAAGTTACTGCCCACATTGGTAATATCTTTTGACAAACTCAACGTTAATTTGTTTAAAAAGGGTGAGTTTAGATTGTAAAAGCAGGCCTTCTCGTTTAAGGATCCTTGATCAGTCTGTTAGCCCTAAACCTGTTTTTAGGAGTTTGTACAAAACTTCCTCCGATGTGGGCTTTTTTTATATTAAATTTTCATTGTATGGATATTGCAACACTAATAATAGCGGCAATTGTCGGAATCGCCATCGGTTTCGGAATTGCCAAGTTTATGGAAAAAGGCAAGGCCTCTAAAACACTTGCCAACGCCAAGCACCAGGCCGATGCCATTCTTAAGAGTGCCAAAGTTGAGGGCGAGAATATTAAAAAGGATAAAATTTTTCAGGCTAAAGAAAAGTTTTTAGAACTCAAGGCCGAACATGAGAAGGTCATTGTTGGTAAGGACAAAAAAATTAATGATGCCGAGAAGCGAACCCGTGATAAAGAATCACAGGTAAGTAGCGAGCTGGCCAAAAACAAAAAACTGAACGATCAGCTCGACTCTAAATTAAAAGAGTTATCGCACAAAGAATCGATTTTTGAGAAAAAGCAAACGGAACTTGATAGGCTTCACCGAAATCAAGTGCAACAACTTGAGGTAATATCGGGTTTATCGGCCGATGAGGCAAAAGGCCAGTTGCTAGAATCTTTAAAAGAGACTGCAAAGACCGACGCTATGGCCTTTATACAAACTACGTTGGAAGAGGCCAAATTGACTGCCCAACAAGAAGCCAAGAAAATTGTTATCAACACCATTCAGAGAATAGGTACCGAAGAGGCCGTTGAGAATTGCGTATCGGTTTTCAATCTTGAGTCAGACGATGTAAAAGGCCGTATTATTGGTCGTGAGGGTCGTAATATTAGGGCTCTTGAGTCGGCCACGGGTGTTGAAATTATTGTAGACGACACTCCTGAGGCAATTATACTTTCTTGCTTCGATTCCGTTAGAAGAGAGGTGGCACGTTTATCGTTGCACAAGTTGGTTACCGATGGTAGAATTCACCCGGCACGTATTGAAGAGATTGTAAAGAAGACCGAAAAGCAGATTGAACAAGAGATTGTTGAAGTAGGTAAAAGAGCGGTAATCGATTTAGGTATTCACGGTCTGCATCCTGAATTGGTTCGTGCAGTCGGTAGAATGAAATATCGTTCTTCATACGGTCAAAACTTACTACAGCACTCTCGTGAAGTGGCTAAGTTGTGTGGTGTCATGGCAGCTGAATTAGGTTTGAATCCTAAACTGGCAAAGCGAGCAGGCTTGTTACATGATATTGGTAAAGTACCGAATACCGAAGCTGAACTAGAAACCCCTCACGCCATTTTAGGTATGCAGTGGGCCGAAAAATATGGTGAGAAACCAGATGTTTGCAATGCTATCGGTGCTCACCACGACGAAATTGAGATGAAAACCCTGATTTCGCCTATCGTTCAGGTCTGTGATGCCATTAGCGGTGCCCGACCAGGTGCTAGAAGACAGGTTTTAGATAGTTATATTCAAAGACTGAAAGATCTTGAGGATATAGCCTTTGGGTTTGGCGGTGTTCAAAAAGCCTACGCTATTCAAGCAGGACGTGAACTTAGGGTCATCGTTGAAAGTGAAAAGGTAAGCGACGACAAGGCGGCCCAACTGTCTTTCGAAATTTCGCAAAAAATACAGACGGACATGACGTACCCCGGCCAAGTGAAAGTTACCGTTATCAGGGAAACCCGATCGGTGAACGTAGCAAAATAAATATTCTTTATTCGAAAGATATGAAAGACCGCCATACGGCGGTCTTTTCTTTTTATAGGGCAGATTATTGAAGATTGTTTAGTTGTTTTTTGCTATTTTTAGCAATTCCTAATTTTTTCTGAGATGAGCGTTTTGCTACGGGTCAAAAACCTCCCCCTTTTTGGTTTGTTATGGTATGGTATCCTATTTCTATCATGTACTGAAAAACCACCTCAAAATATTGCCTTTGCCGATTTATCCGAACAAGATAAAAGAAAGCCCGAAAATGCTTTGGCTTCTATGAAGGTGCATGACGATAGCCTAGAATTGACGCTGTTTGCCTCAGAACCAATGATTACTAATCCTACCAACATGGCCATTGATGCCAAAGGCAGGGTATGGGTCTGCGAGGGTACCAACTACCGTAGTTTTGCTAACCCTGATATTAATTATGAGAATAAAGGTGACCGTATTGTTATTCTAGAAGATACCGATGAAGACGGTATCGCCGATACCTCAAGGGTATTTTATCAAGGTCAGGATATCAATTCAGCACTGGGTATAGCTGTTTTGGGTAATAAAGTGATTGTTTCCGTCAGCCCAAATGTATTTGTTTTTACCGACACCAATGGTGACGATGTTCCCGATTCCAAAGAAGTTCTTTTTTCTGGAATAGGAGGAAAGGATCATGATCATGGGGTACACTCTTTTGTTTTTGGGCCTGATGGAAGACTCTATTTCAATTTTGGTAATAACGGGGAGCGGTTATTGGATAAGAACGGTGATGCGGTAAAGGATAAGTACGGAAATGAAATAGTGGGCGATGGTAGCAATTTTAGAGAAGGAATGGCCTTTAGGATGGAGCTAGATGGCTCAAAACTTGAAGTACTGGGTCACAACTTTAGAAATCCGTATGAACTGGCTTTAGATTCTTATGGAAACATCTGGCAGTCGGATAACGATGATGACGGCAATCAAGGTACTCGCATCAACTATGTGATGGATTATGGTAATTACGGTTTCAAAGATTGGCTTACCGGTCAGAATTGGCGAGAACGTAGAACAGGTTGGGAAGAGGAAATTCCATTTAGGCATTGGCATTTAAATGACCCTGGTACAGTGCCTAACTTATTGCAAACAGGTTCTGGTTCGCCTTGCGGTATGATTGTATATGAAGGTGATTTGCTTCCTAAAAAGTTCAAAGGGCGTTTAATTCATGCCGAACCAGGCCACAATGTAGTGCGAACCTACATCGTAGATCCGGAAGGTGCCGGTTTTAAAGCTTCCATTGAAAACCTTTTGACCAGTGAAGATGATTGGTTTCGACCCGATGATGTGACGGTCGCTCCCGATGGATCCCTTTTCATTTCCGATTGGTATGATGGGGGTGTAGGTGGTCATAAGGCGGAAGATATTCAACGCGGAAGAATCTATCGATTGGCTCCGTCAAAGGCTTATAAGCCGAAATCTTATAGTTTTAAGACAGGAACAGATGCTTTTAAAGGAATCTTATCCGACAATATGGATGTATTCTACCAATCTTGGCTTAAACTAAATGAGATGGGTGATGCAGCCGATCCCTTTGTCAAAGAAATGCTGACCAAAGGTGATATTGCCAAAGCAAGGGCACTTTGGTTGGGCGCAAAAAATTGGACAAAATCTCATAACTATATCAATCTGGCACTTGCTGACAGCGATCCCAAGTTTAGGGCACAGGGTGTACGCATGGCACGATACCTTCGTCAGAAAGACCTTCGCATATGTTTGGAAGAAGCAGCACAAGACCCGTCTCCAGAGGTGCGCAGGGAGGTAGCCCTCACTCTACGCCACATCGGTAATGAAAATGCAGCTGAAATTTGGTCTGAGCTTGCCAAGCGACATGACCCCAATGATCGATGGTATTTAGAGGCATTGGGTATAGGGTCTGACAAGTTTGCGGATCTTTACTTTTCAAAGTGGGAAGAAATCACTAGACCAGAACTTTCTTCCGAAATTGCCAAACAAGTAATTTGGAGAACAAGGGCTTCCAAAACGGTGCCCTTGACAGACAAAATTATTCGCGACCAAAAGCTCTCCGACGATTTATTGGAAAGGTATTTTAGATCTTTGGATTTTAAGGAGCATCCGCAGAAGAATCAGATATTGCTTTCACTTCTTAATATAAATCACCCGAAATCGAAAAGAATTCAAGCCTTGGCCATCGCGCAGCTAGATAAAGAGTTTGTTCTAGGTTCATCTCGTAATTTAGCCAAAGTAAAGGCGGTACTTCCTAAAATTCAGGGAACGCCAGAATGGCTAATGGCTGTCAAAAGACTTGAGCTAAAAGATCAGAACAACTACATTTTCGAAATGGCCCAGAATAGCGAATCGGAAGATTTGCAGAAAGAGGCCGCCAATTTGTTGACCGAAACAGGCGGAACTGAAATGATTGCCGATTACCTAAGGTCAACCGTTGCCGATAATGAAAAGATGAATTTCTTAAAGATTATGGGTGGGGTTTCAAATGATAACGGTGTTAACGTACTTAAAAATGCTTTGGTAGAAGATTCTTTGAGTGCCGCGCTTAACCGTCAAATAGTCGAGGCGTTAGGCAATTCTTGGTCAGGTCAGCATAGCCTTTACGATTTGCTGGAAAACGATAAGCTACCTGAAAATAGCAAAACCGCAGCTGTTTTGAAATTAATGAACAGTTGGAGCAGTGAGATAAAACAAAAGGCCACTCAATTTTTGGCCGATTCAACTCAAGAAGATTTGAATATTGAAGAGCTGGTGGCAATTAAAGGTGATGCCGACAAAGGTCAAGAACTGTATACAACTTATTGTAGCTCTTGCCATATGGCGGCAAACAAAGGTGTCGAGTTCGGCCCTGCTTTATCCGATATTGGTAACAAGCTGTCAAAACAGTTTCTTTATTCCAATATAATCTACCCAAGCGCAGGAATCAGTTTCGGATATGAGGGTTATACAGTCGAAATGAACGAAGGCTCTATTTATACAGGTTATGTGTTGAGTAGAACCGAGGATGAAATTACATTGAAAATGATGGGGGACACTCAAAAATCCTTAAACCTTGCCGATGTCCATAAGATGGAAGCTATGGATAGGTCTTTAATGACCGAGGGTCTTCACAAAGTTATGTCAAAAGAAGATTTGGTGAATCTTGTCGAGTATCTGACTACCCTAAAAGTAGACGAACAAGCAGTTGCCGTTCACTAGGGGAAATATTTTGAAAACAAGTATTTAGATAAATCGGTTTATTTAATCCTTCTGGATTGCGTAGTAAAAGAGAGGCCTTGTTGACCTACAGTGGAATTCATCACTCCTTCAAATAAGGGTTCAGGTGACTCTTTAGGGGTTTTCCATTCAAAGATAAAGTTGGAACCCGTACCTCCGGTAACATCTACTTCATCAATGATTATTTCAGTAGTTTCCATTGGGGCCAGATAAATAGGATGGTCAAAATAAGTACGTACCAATTCACCATGCGTATCATAATAATTGGCCTTTAGTATGTAAATAGTATCTTGATCGCTCGTATTGCGCATACTTACCATGGCGGTAAGATTATGGGTTTTGTGTTCCGAAAGACTATAAATCTGAGAATAAATTGAAAGATAAGATTTACCACTCTCCAGGCTGTCTTGAGCCGATATCTCAACCTTTCTCTTAGACCAGTTTTCAGGATTAACGGAACTTAACCCTTTTTCTTTTTTAATATCACATGCTACCAAAAAGAAACCGGAAATGAATAGAAGTATAATAAATCTTGGCAGTTGGTTCATGTATATGGTTTGTGTCTATTTCAGCAGGTTTTCTTATGGATTGTAATACTTTAGTACAATTTAGCAATGGACCAAAGCATTCATCAAATCTACCAATTTTCTGGCTATTTAATGCTTATCAAAATGGCCAAGGGAGTTTTTATGGAAGGTAAATAGTCCCTTTGAGGTAAAGCTTTGCACTTCCGCTAATTTCGACTCTATCTTGCAAGTCTTTGCACATCAACCAACCTTTTCTTTCGGACAGTTGCACTGCACTCAATTTGCTTTTATTTAGCTTTTTTGCCCATATGGGTGTTAATGAAGTGTGCGCCGAACCGGTGACCGGATCTTCGTCTATACCGGATTGCGGACCAAAAAACCGGGAAACAAAATCACAGGCATCTCCCTTTGCGGTTACGACAAGTCCTCTGGCATCTAAATCACTAATATTTTTAAGGTTGGGCTTCAAAGCTTTGATTTCCGTTTCTGAACCAAAGACTAAGATATAATCGGTTTTGCCTTTATAAGCTTCATTAGCTTCAATTTGAAAACAACTATTTAGTTGTGGGCTTATGGGAACTTCGATTAGTTTGTCTGTTGGAAAGTTTAGGGTGAGATGGTTTTCTTCTTTTACAACGGTCAAATTACCACTTCGAGGCGAGAAAAAATCAATCTTGGAGCCTTGGTAATTTTCGTGTTCAAATAAAACATGGGCTGCCGCTAGGGTGGCATGGCCACAAAGGTCAACTTCTACTGTTGGGGTAAACCAGCGAATGTTATAGCCACTTGAGGTTTTGATGATGAAGGCAGTTTCAGCCAAGTTGTTTTCCATGGCAATTTTTTGCATGATGTTATCATCAAGCCATTGTTCCAAAGGACATACGGCTGCAGGATTGCCCGAGAAAACTTCATTGGTAAAAGCATCTACCTGATATATCTTGATTTCCACTTTCTAATTTTAAATCAAAATTAGGCATTGGTGTCAAGTAATCAAATTTCTTTGGCGAGACTGAAATGAAAGAATATACCCTTTTCTCCATTAGGTCTATGGTCGATTCGAATTTGCCCCCCTAATTTCTCGATAATAGTCTTTACCGTTGCCAGACCAATTCCTGTGTCTTTCGGTCCAGTTCTTTGAAGTGTTTCGAACATTACGAATACTTTGCCCCAAAACTTTTCGGATATACCCGGGCCATTATCTTGAAAAGTGAAATAATAGAAATCTTCATCCTCGTAAAACTCTATCCATATTTTTATGGGTTGCTCGCAGAATTTAATGGAGTTCTGAAAAAAATTGGTGAAGATTTGAGTAAAACTTGAGGCCGAATTTTTGATGACCGAATTACCGTTCTTTATAAATAACTCGAATGGGGTAGTGGAACCTAAGTTTTTTATGACATCATTGATTTCCCTTTCAATATGAAAATCATCAAAGGCAATTTCGGAATTCGTTACATTGATATAATTGGTAATACCGCGAATTAAAGACTCCATAAAATGAACCCTATCACCAATGGTATCAAGCCAACTGGGTATTTCGGTACTTTCCAATAAAGAGGAATAGTCTTCTTTGATAAAACCTACCAACGAACTAATGCCATGCAAGGGTGTCTTCATATCGTGGGCCAATCGATAAGTAAAATGCTTTAGCTGATTGTTCTTGAGGCTTAACTCTTGATTGATTATTTTTTGAATGGTATATTGTCTTCTCAATTCTAATTGGGCCATTACCTGATTGGCCAACGTAATCAAGGCTTCTTTCTGATTATCTGAGAAATCGTAACGGGGTTTTGTATCTACAACGCATAAAGTACCGATGGCCAGACCGTCTTTCGTACTTAATGGTGCACCCGCGTAAAATTTAACCTTAGGCCCTCCGATTACCATGGGGTTATCAAAAAAACGCTCATCTTCATCGGCATCGTTGACAATGAGAGGTTCATTGGGCCGATTGATGGCGTGGGCACAAAATGCTATGTCTCGGGGTGTTTCAGTGGCATCAATTCCGTAATGCGATTTGAACCATTGTCTGTCTGCATCTACCAACGACACGAGAGCTATTGGAGTGTTGCTTATATCGGCGGCAATTCGGGTAATGCCATCATACTCTTTCTCTTCAAGGGTATCAAGTATATTAAAGCTATGCAGGGCTTTTAGGCGCTCTGCTTCATCAAAAGGAATTTCTGGTTTCTTCATCTACCAAAAGTTATACTTTAGAATTCATTGAAAGATTGAACTTTCAAAGTGGATTTAATTCACTTATTACCTGAATTCTGTTAACGTAAACTTGGCTTTGATATTGTTAAAATTCCTATTTAATTGTAAGAAAAGTATTAAAAAACTCTTTAGTGTCGGATATATTTTCTAGACCCAATATCCAACACGTCTCCGATAAATCCGAGAAGTCTAATCCGCCTTTTGTTATGGCTTCATTGTTATACCTGTTTTCTTTACCATTATACCGATTACCTAGCTCAACCGCGTGTTGCCATATGGTCAAAAGCTGTTTATCACTGATTTTCTCTTCCCAATCGGTAAATGATTCCGTGCGAAAACCAGGTGTGCCATTACCAACCGCATTGCCATCGGCAATTTTATGATATCTACAGGTTTTCTTGACATATGCCAAGTTCTCCTTGTTGGTTACCTCTTCGTTCCACTCGCTATGTTGTACAATATGAATTCGATTTTTAGCATCTAATTTTGGGTTCTCTTGTAATATCTTTTTTACCAGGGCAGCCGAAAAATCAGATTGGCCAGCTTCCGCTATCCATATATTTCCGCCTTTGTCAAGAGTTTGTGAAGCTAAGTTTTTCACCTTGATTACCGCTCGATCAAAATTGGCATGGGCATCTGTCCAATTACTTCCGAAGGCGAGCTCAAAAAGACTGTTGGGTGGTACGTATAAACCTTCCTGTTCCCCATAAGTACCAGCTACGGCGTGGTATTTAATATCTGAATATTGGGTTTGGCTGAGAAGCGATTTGAAAGCCGCTGCCGTATGTAAATCATCTACATCGGTTTTGCAATCAAATTGTGCCAACAACAAATCTTTACTAGGGTCAAACCGGCCTGCCATTTCATATTGACCGGTTATCGGAGATTTCCAAGAACTCAATAAAAAAAGGCTCCATCCTATAATCGATAAAGAACCCATTAATTTCATTGTGAAAAGATTTACTAGTTGTGCGGTCCAAAAATTAATTTTCTTCGATATCTATATCCTCATCGTCATCATTTGATTCTGCCTCTCGGTTGAGACTATTTTCCATGATGTTCAATTTCTTCAATTTACCTTTCCAGGTTGCCAAAGATTCTTTGTGCCCATTGACCCTTTTGACCACATCTTGTACTAGGGGATTATCTTCACTCGAATCTGAAAAGAACTGAAGATTGTTTTCTAATTGCCGTATGTCGCCTTTGATTTCTTCTATTTTTTTTCGAATAAAACTTCTCTCGTTCTGAATGGCGTTTACATTATCGGTATCTGCCAATTCCTGTACTTTATTACCGTACTTGAGAAGCTCGGCATCTTGGCGACTAATGTTCAACTTTCTAAAAATACCGTCTAGAATCTTATTGAACTTTTGGTCGATGTTTTTCTTTCTAAAAGGTACGCGGCCATATGTTTTCCACTCAGCGATAAATTTTTTTAAAGCATCGATGTCTTTTGAATTAGTACCGCTAAGCTTGAACTCTTTTAATTTGTCAAGGCAGGCCTCCTTTTTCTTTAGGTTATCTTCTTCCTCTTTAAAGTCTTTGTTCTTAAGCGCATGTAGCCTATCAAAATAATGGTTACAGGCATTTTTAAACTCTTTCCAGATTTTATCGGAATACTTTCGCGGTACATGTCCAATCTTTTTCCAATCGCTCTGTATGCGCTTCATTTGTGGGGTAGTGCTATCCCAGTCTTCACTATCTTTAAGGGATTCTGCCAAATTCAGAAGTTCTCTTTTCTTCTGAAGGTTGTCTTGCTGCTCTTTTTTTAGGTTTTTATAATAAGAATTTTTGTTACGGTTAAAACTTCTAACCGTCTCTTTAAACTCAGACCAAGTTTTTTCATTCTTATTTCTAGGAACTTTGCCTGCCGTAAAAAACTGCTCTCTCAGTGCTTCTACCTTTTTTATTTGCTGCTGTAATCCTCTATGGTTATTAGCGGTATTACCGGCAACCTGCCTTATTTCAGATATAATTTCCTGTTTCTTTTCCCAGTTTTTTTCGTACTCAGAATCGAGCTGTTTGTAATAATCCTGTCTTCTTTGGTGCAATACTTTGGTAGCATTGCTAAAACGCTCCCAAATTTCTTCACGGTGCTCTTGGCCTACAGGCCCGACATCTTCTTTCCAGATTTTATGAAGTATCTGAAGCTCTCTAAAGACTTTGTTGAGGTCTGGTTCGGTAGCTAGCGCCTCGGCTTGCTGAACCAGTTTCTCTTTTTCGCCAAGATTGTGTTTAAAATCAAGATCGCGTAACTCACGGTTCAAATGCAGAAAATCATAGAAAATTTCTACATGGTGCTGATAGGTTCTCCAAACATCGTTGTAATTGGCTCTAGGTATGGGGCCGGCGTTTCGCCATTGTTCCTGTAAATCTTTAAAGGTTTTATAAGTCGAGTTCATGTCTTCTTCAACACTTACCAACCCTTTGAGCTCTTCAATGATTTCAAGCCTTTTGTTGAGATTAGACTTTAAGTCTTTTTCTAAGTTTTTATAGTATTGGTTGCGCTTTTCACGATAGTCTGAGTATACCTCGTTAAACTGCCTTTTCGTAACCGAATTATAGCGAAAATCAACTTCGTTACCACCACTGGCGACAAAATCTTCTTTTTTCTGCTCAATGAAATCTTGAAATTTAAGGTCAAATTCAGATTTAATGCCATCTACATGTTTTTTGATGGCCTGTACTTTCTCGTTTCTCACCAGTCGCTGCAACTCACCTACCAAATTTTCCATCGACATAGAATGGTAGTCTAGAATAGGAATGGTGTGCCTGTGCTGGTTATCGGTATCTTCGGCATCTTCTGCATTATTTTCATCGATTTCGCCCAGAACGTCGTCCTGACCATCTTCATTGTCATTTGGTTCGTCGCTCGATAATGTATCAGCAGATTCAACAACTTCGTTCTTTTCGCTTACGGTTTTATCCGTCGATGTATCTTCAGTATCTACATCGTTTGAGTTTTTCCCCGAAGCTACATCCTCATTTTCAATCTCAGATGCTTCAGTTTGAGAAACAGTTTCACCCTTCGGGTTCTCCGCTTCCGTTATGTTCTCTTGAAGTTTTTTATCTTCAGACATTATCGTTGTTGTTTGTTTGACCCTTGCATACCTTTAAATATTTTTCGGTATGCATACTCCTTCTCCAAAAATTCTTAGGGACCGAATGTAATCACATAAATAAGATTAATGAATTGTGATTTTAAACATCAGCTCTATTTAATGGTAAGATACTAACAACCTTATAAAGTACAAAGGTTCTCACATTATTTTAAGAAACCACAGCAATCGGGTCGGGGCGTCAATTAAATTCACTCTTAGAAGCTAGTGAAGCCAGAAAATCTTGATTATCTTAAAATAGATTCTGGTTGTCAAGAAATGACATTACATATTCCATATTTCCCAAGCCCTGTCAGCTTGCAATTCAAGCATTTTCAATCCATTACAGATTTGAGCACCTCTTGATTCGCCCTCTTTAAGAAATGCGGTCTTATCAGGATTGTAAATCAGGTCAAAAAGTAAATGGTCTTTACCAATAAAATGATACGGTAAATTAGGTTTAGATTCTATATTCGGATGCGTGCCAAGTGGGGTACAGTTGATAATGAGCGTGTGCTCTTTAATCGTTTTTTCGTCGAGATCATTATAATTCAACTGATTCTCTAGAGGACTTCTTGAAACGATTTTAAACGCTATTTTTAGTTCTTTCAATATGTAGGCAATGGCCTTAGATGCGCCCCCAGTGCCTAGAATGAGAGCTTTGGTATGGTGAGACTTTAAATAGGGTTCTAGTGATTTTTGAAAGCCATAGGCATCTGTATTGTGCCCTACAAGACCCGAAGGCGTAAATTGGATAGTGTTGACTGCACCGATTTCACTTGCCTGAGGACTTAGACTATCCAAAAATTCAATGACATCTTGTTTGTAGGGTATGGTTACGTTTAAGCCCTTTAAACCCTTGTTGTTTTTGAGCATATCAGGAAACTGAGCAGCCTCTTGAAGGTCAAAATTCTCATACGAGTGATTTTCCAGTTGCAGGGTTTCGAACTTTTTCTTGAAATATCCTCTAGAAAAAGAGTAAGAAATATTTCTTCCGACAAGGCCAAACCTTTTTTTGCTATCAATCATTATTCTTTTTTCTGTTTTTTCCATACCAATCCAAAGAAAGCAATACAACTACACCCACAATTACGAAAAACAGGGCCCACCACGTTTCAGAACTGCCCCAATCGGGCAGGTAACGTTCGTAGTTGACTATGATCTGTTTGCCGTTAGAATCTAAGATGGCATTTCCCTCACTATCCGTTTTTATAATAGTTTTTTTCCATGGCCATACCACTCCTAAAGACCCTGTAATAAAACCAATAATTACCGCCGTGGTAATATGTTTAAAGTGCTTTAGAACATAACTCAACAAATGGGATAGGCTCACCAAACCAGTAGCGGAACCTGCCGTGAAAACTGCCAAAATAACTAAGGTATCAAGACGTTCACCGTTATCGACGAAACTAAAATCACCTCTGAGTATTTCGGCAAAAGTGTCATACAAAGCGTTGACCGAATCGACCAGCAACAAAACATAATTGCCTAGAAGAATGAGAATAAAAGATCCTGAGAGCCCCGGTAAGGTCATACCCGAAACACTGATCATGCCACATAAAAAGATGAAAAATAGGTTGTCGTTCTCTTTTGCGGGGCTCAGAAAACTAATGGAAATTCCTATAATAAGACCGATAATTCCCGAGGTTATCGTGGTTCGGTTCCAATGTTCAAAATCTTTTGAAATGTAGTAAATAGACCCCAAAATCATTCCGAAGAAAGCAGCCCAGACGTACAGCTCTTTTTGTTCCAAAAAATAATCCAACAACTTCGAAATGCTGAAATAGCTGACCAGCATACCAAAAAGAAGTAGAGAAAGAAAAGGGCCGTTTACATACCGATAGAAACTTTTGAACCTACCATTGAAAAGCAGCTTAAAAGCCTTGGTATTGATTTTTTGAAGGGAATAGATAAACTCTTCGTAAAAGCCGGCCACAAAGGCTACAATGCCACCCGATACACCGGGAACCTTATTGGCAGCCCCCATGCATAGGCCTTTAATGACCAAAAAGAGCTTGTCTAAAAATGACCGGGGTTCGTACATGTAAGTGCTCTTATTTTTTTGCTGCGATGCGCTCTAAGATAAAAATAAGACCAAAACCGACCAACGCTGCAACTATTGCAATTACTAATTGATTGTCACCCGCAAAATTGAATGGTGAAACGTTCTCGTCAATGGTAATTATTTTTTCGCCAATTGTACGGGTTTCCAAAACGCGTTTCCAAGGCCAAATTTTGTTCAGAGAACCGATAATAAAGCCGGTCAATAGCGCCAAGGTCAAATTTTTGTAATGGGTAAACATCCATTTCAAAAGACGTGCAAAACTCAAAATACCAAAGATAGCGCCAGCTCCAACCACAGCGATTATCTTGAAATCCATATTGTGTACCGCGTCGATAATGGTTTTGTAAGAACCGAGTAAAACTAATATAAACGCCCCTGAAATTCCGGGTAAGATCATGGCACAGATGGCAAGTGCGCCCGAAAGAAACAAAAACGGCAGACTGTCTACACTACCTGAAGGGGGTAGAGTAGTAATGTAGTAGGCAGTTGCGGCACCTATAATCAAGGTGATTACTGTGGCCACGTTCCATTTCTTTACCTCTTTACCTACCAGCAAAATACTGGCGATTACCAAACCAAAAAAGAATGACCAAATAAGAATAGGTTTGTTCTCAAGAAGCCAACTGACCAATTTTGCCAATGACAGAACACTGATGCCTATTCCGATAAAAAGGGCAACTAGAAAATTACCGTTCAGCTGTTGCCATGCAGACTTGAAGCCGTTTTCTTTCAATGTTTTGATCAATGATAGGTTTACATTGTTTATTGAAGAAATCAACTCTTCATAAATACCGGAAATAAACGCAATTGTACCGCCTGAAACACCGGGCACAACGTCGGCAGCACCCATGGCCATGCCTTTTAATGTGACTAAAAAGTATTGGAATAAGTTTCTGTTCTCCATTGAAATTAATTGAGCGAAAACAAAAATAACCTTTTTAAAATGGTATTGTGATTAAAATAGGGCAAAGCGTGGCGGTCGAAACCAAGGTAGAAAATTGAACCACAGATAATCAAATCTGATATTAACCTTGAAAACTGAGATTTACCTTAGCGATTTCTCGATTTTGGCCACGATGCCACGCAACCAGTCGGTGGCTGCATATTGTGGATATTCTTGTTTAAAGGCATCTAGTTTTTTAAAATCTAGATTTAATGCATCAATTAAACAAATTCGAGCATTGATGGTATCGTTCATGTCAAGGTAGCATCCCGCTGTTTTATACTTTAGTTCAGCGTTATCCGGATAGAATTCTTGTCCCTGTGATAATACATGAATGGCCCCTGGTAAATCATCATTTCTTTTGATGACCTCTGCCCAATCGAGCCATGTGCCCAATTCATAATTGCCAAGGTCTACAGCTTGCTTGTAAGAAAAATCGGCTTGATCGTAGCGCTCAAGAGCAAAATTGATCATGGCACATTTTTTCCAATATTGCGGATTTTCACCATCGATATTCAAGGCCTTGTTCACATAGAAAAGTGCCTTTTTGTAGTTTTTTCGTCTATAATAGAAATCGGTAATCGCCAACCAACCCTTATCTAGAAGAGGATCTTCATGTACCGTGTGATAATAGTAGTACTTGGCCATTTCATCGTTCTCCAATCGCTCATAGCATTTACCAATTCTCAGGTAGGCATGAGAGGTCGGGTCTTCCATTTGAATGGTTGTCTCGTAGTTTTCTATAGCCTCATTGTACTTGCCCAGTTTTTCAAGAACCTTTCCCTTTTCGAAATAGGCGCCGATAAAAGTGTCATCGGAAATAATGGCAAAATCAAAAGCGGTTAATGCCTCCGAAAGCATATTTTTGGCAATGTATTGCTTACCCAATTGATGCCAGGCAACTTCGCAATACGGATTGCGCTCTAAATAGTCGTTCAGATAAACAATGGCACCATCATGATCTTCTAAAAACTCAAAGCAATAAATTACGTTGTAAAGTGATGAATAATCTTGCTCATCGAAATCTACACAGCGCATAAAACTCTCCTTGGCTAGCTTGTAATCGTCCATAAAGAGATACTCCATTCCTAAAAGGGAATAAATATCAAAGCTATTATCGGTAAGGTCTAGAGCTTTGTTCAGAAACTCGACAGCGGCCTCGTGATTGTCTTTTTTAGAGAAAATATTGGCCCGCTGAATAAAGATTTCTTCATTGCTACTATCCAGTAATTGAAGCTCATCAAGATACTGCTCGGCTTGGTCGAGATGGTTCTCAAAAACAAGAACCTCTACATCGAGTAGCTTTAGTTCAATGGAACCCGGGTGCTGTTGAAGCCCAATTCTAATTGCTTTTTTGGCCAAGGTAATCTTGCCGTTGTTCAGATAGTGATGGATAATATCCTCAAAATCTTCGGCATCGAAGAAATAAACATCGTCAGTCTTGAGCATTGATTCAAACTTGGCGATGGATTGGTCTGGCCTTTCGTTAGATTCTAACGCCATAAGAACGTTTTGGTTAAACTATGGAATTAAAAGTAACCTTTTGAAAGGCACTTTTTTTTCCGTTGGAGCCTATATTATTAACAAATTAGTTAACAGCTTATTGCTCATATGCATTTAACACTTCAAGTATTGTGCCACATCCGATTTCTATTTCATGTTCTGACATGGTCAGGGGTGGCGAGATTCGCAAGGCCCTTGGTTCGAACTGTAACCAAAAGAGAATCAGTCCCTTTTGGGCGCATGTCAAAATTACATGGTTAGCCAATTCAGCCGATTTTAGTATGGGGGCAAGCATCAATCCAGTACCTCTAATTTCCTCAATAAGAGGGTGTCGAAGGTACCTTCGAAACAAGGCCTCTTTTTTTGAGATTTGTTTCATAATATCTGATCGAACCAATTTTTTCAAAGTAGCCAGTGAAGCTGCCGCAATTACAGGGTTTCCGCCAAAGGTGGTAATATGACCCAATTTTGGGCTATGTTGTAAATGGGCCATTAGGGCATTGGAGGCAACAAAAGCACCTACCGGAAGACCTGAAGCCATGCCTTTACCGATAACCAGAATATCAGGAACAATATCATAGTGTTCAAAAGCAAACAATTTGCCCGTTCTGCCAAAACCTGGTTGAATCTCATCAAGAATCAGTAGTGTACCAGTCTCATCACATCGCTTACGAACTTCTTGGAGGTAATTTTTCTCCGGAAGAATAAATCCGGCGCCTCCTTGAATAGTCTCTAAAATTACAGCCGCCGTTTGGTGCGTTATATTTTCTATATCATCTACAGAATTAAACCTGATGAAGTGCACATCGGGAAGCAAGGGTCTAAAAGGTCCTTTTCTTTCTTCATTCCCTAATACGCTCAAACTGCCCATGGTGTTGCCATGGTAGGCATTTTTGGCGGCTATCAACTGGCTTCTTCCTGTAGCCCTTCTGGCCAATTTTAAAGCGCCTTCGACTGCTTCGGTGCCCGAATTGACTAAATAGGTAGTATCCAGACCTGCCGGCAAAACCGAGGCCAAGAATTTAGTGTATTCAACTGCGGGTGCTTGGGCATATTCACCATACACCATCACGTGCATGTATTTTTCCGTCTGGTCTTTAATGGCAGAAACCACTTCGGGGTGGCAATGGCCTAAAGTACACGCAGAAACCCCAGCTACAAAATCAAGGTGGGCTTTGCCGCCGGTGTCGTATATATAACTGCCTTCAGCCTTTTCCACTTCCATTGCCAAGGGGTGAGGCGAGGTTTGGGCCTGATATTTTAAGAAATCATCTGTCATGGCCGCTAATTTTCTAATGAATTATTGAAATTGGTTCGGGTCGGAGGTAACCTTTATTTGTTTCGGTCTGTCGGAAACCTTGGTGTTGATAGGAACGTTTTTGGTCGGAGGGATACCATTTACGGGGTCGTTCGAATTTTGATCACGTTCGGCCTCCAATGCATCAATATCGATTGGGTTGTCGAGACCATTGATCACGACCAGCTCTAAATTATTGTCGTCCTCATCAAAAATATCTTCCATTTTTAATATTCTCTCATCTCCCCGCCAGACAAAGCCTTTTAGTTTTCTACTTTCAAAAGGAAGCTCTTTGTCTGGAAAAATATCACCATCAGGGTCGGTATAAAAGGTAAGGTCTTCCACATCGTTATTGGCCATCGTAATTCGAATTTTACTACAAATCGTTTTATCGATACCAATAAGCTCGTCGTCATCATTATACATGTAATAGATGACTTCGGTGTTCTTTATGAGGTCAATAATTTTCAATTCGTTATCGATGAATTTGCCAAAAAGATCTTTGCCCTTTGCCTGATTGTAACCTGTTTTACTGATACTGTCAAGCGATACGATGAAGGCATTGTTGATTACCTTTAAAGAATCGAGTTTTTCGGTTTCCAAGTTCGATATCAAATGAATACTATCACCGGTCATTTGGTTTTCGCCATTCCATAGCACCGGATTTCTTATTAATTGGGTAATTCCTGTTTTTTCGGAGAAGTGAAGGGAGTCACATTTGCCGCTCAAATCGGTTTTATAGAATTTGGCATTATGAAAAGCGCGGGAAATTCTATTTTTTGGCTTTCCGGTAACCATTAAGGTATCGCCGTGCATATAAAGGGAATCTTGCTCTACCAAACTTATAGAGACAGCTCTTTTCGTGGCGAAAACGGAGTCTTTAGCCTTATAAACTTCTGCATAATGCGCTTTTATTACACCGTCGTTTACCGTATCGGTCACCACTATATTATTGGTAGCGGAAGCAAATTCGGTCGCTTTGTCAAAAAAGACACTATCACCTTCGATTATTCTATTGTTGTAGTCGATTCTGGTGTTTTTAATTCCGTAACCACTCTCTATTTTAGTGTCGTAAAAACCTCGTTCACAGTAAATTTTATAGCTTTCCCCTGTGATAGTCGAAGCACCGTACATGTAGGCGTTCTTTGAGGTCGTGTAGTAATCTAAGCGTTCAGAATCTAAGGTATATTGCGGATTTTGGATATGAACACTATCGAGAAACTGATATTTCTTCAGTTCCATAAAATAGCGCCCTATTTCACTGGTAAGCGTGTTGGTCGAATCTACAATCGTACCCGAACTGTTATAATACGATTCTTGATTCTCTCTATCAAAATAAAGGGTGTCTGTACGAAGCGTCATTTGACCTGTCTGCTGATCAGCTCTTAGAAGAACATCTTCGTAGGCTTTTGCCAATTTGGTCTCGCCATCGTAATTTATTTTTCCACTGGTCAGTTCGATGGAGTCTCCTTGTTGCAAGCGAATGTTTCCTAGAGCCCTAAGCCTATTTTCCTTTTGATAGTAAATGGCTATGTCGCACCAGAGATTGGCCCCTTGATGCTCAAACTGAACTTGTCGGGTATCTTTGCTGAAAATCGAAGCCCCCGGAAACTGTGACTCTTTCTTCGTAAAGTTGGCCCCGTAGACGATCTTGATCTGCTTGTTTTGAACGGTGTCAGCACTTTGGTTTTGCCCCTGTGCATAACAAATGGTAGAACACGCTAGGAAAATTAGAATGCGGGAAATTAGATTCAATTCCTATTAGATTTTGTCCAAAAATAGTCTTTTTGCGGTCTATGGAATAGAGTTTAGCAAAGATTTAGCAAGTACCTATAGCAATCTAGGCAGCTAAATCATCTTTGCTAAACCAAGATTATCTTAAAATCGTTTGAGTACGGTCCGGACCGACCGATACGATTTTGATAGGCACTTCAAGCTCTTTTTCTAAAAATTCTATATAAGCAGCAAGCTCTTTTGGCAGCTCGTCGGCTTTCGACATTTTAGTTAAATCTTCTTTCCAACCCTTCATCTCGCTGTAAATCGGGGTAACATTTTCGGCTTCAATATTGTATGGTAGGTGAGTAATTTTTTCACCTTTATAGTTGTATGCCGTACATATTTTAATGGTTTCGAATCCGCTAAGAACATCAGCCTTCATCATCATAAGCTCTGTAACACCGTTAACTCGAACGGCATATTTCAAGGCTACGATATCAAGCCAGCCACAGCGTCTTGGCCTACCTGTAGTAGCACCAAACTCATTGCCGACCCTGCCCATGGTTTCACCATCTTCGTCGAATAATTCGGTAGGAAACGGTCCGCTACCCACACGTGTTGTATATGCTTTAAAGATACCCTTCACATCTCCGATTTGATTCGGTGCAACGCCTAAACCAGTACAAGCACCAGCGGCGGTGGTATTACTGGAAGTTACGAAAGGGTAGGTGCCAAAATCGATATCAAGAAGTGATCCTTGCGCGCCTTCGGCCAAAATTTTCTTACCTGACCTTTGAGCCTGAAACAGATATTCTTCACTATCGATAAAGGTGAGTTTTTTCAGTGCTTCTACTGATTTGAAAAATTCGTTTTCCAACTCGGCCAAGTCATATTCTATATCAACATTGTAGTAGTCGATCATAGCTTCGTGCTTGTCGGCAAGGGCACGGTATTTTTCTTTCCAATCGCTCATCTCAAGATCACCTATTCTCATGCCGTTACGACCTGTTTTATCCATATAGGTGGGGCCGATACCCTTAAGGGTCGAGCCTATTTTGGCCTTGCCTTTAGAAGTTTCAGAAGCAGCATCGAGCAAACGATGGGTAGGTAAAATTAAATGTGCCTTACGGGAAATGAGCAATTTCGATTTTATATCGATTTTAAACTGCTCAAGGGCATCTAATTCTTTTTTGAAAATAACAGGATCTATTACCACCCCATTGCCAACTATATTTATGGCATTTTTGTGAAATATACCTGAAGGAATGGTATGAAGTACGTGTTTAATGCCATCAAATTCCAAGGTGTGCCCAGCATTCGGACCTCCTTGAAATCTGGCAATTATATCATAGTTTTTGGTCAGTACATCGACGATTTTTCCTTTTCCTTCGTCTCCCCACTGTAATCCTAACAATAAATCTACTGCCATTTAAAATTTTCGCTTAGCTGTTGGTGTTTTCGTTTTTATTTCTGGTGCCATAGAAATAAAGAGAGTGGTTGCTGATCTTGATATCAAAAACCTCTTCTATGGTCTTTTTTATTGATTGAATACGAGGGTCGCAGAATTCTACGACCTCACCGGTGTCGGTAAGTATTACGTGATCGTGTTGGCGGTCGAAATATGACTTTTCGTATTGCGCCTGGCTCTTACCAAATTGGTGCTTGCGAACAAGTTTGCATTCTAAAAGCAATTCAATAGTATTGTATAGGGTTGCCCGGCTCACCCTATAGTTCTTATTTTTCATGTTAATGTAAAGCGATTCTATATCGAAATGCTCTTCACTGTCATATATTTCCTGTAAAATAGCGTAACGCTCGGGTGTTTTTCGATGCCCGTTATCCTCTAGAAAGGTGGTAAATACGTTTTTGACTATTTCTTGGTTTTTATTTTCTGCCATAACAAGAGTACGTACTACAATTTGCAAATGTACAGTTATATTTTAATTCAAATCTACAAACGGGTTACTTTATCTATTCCGTTGATGCGCTTGAGGTTTTCAATCAACTTTTTGAGAATGCCGTTATTCTTTACCACAACTGTGATACGGCCTGTGAAGGTGCCACCATCGGTACTGAAATTTAAATTGCGCATGTTTACATGCATATCATCTGAAATGACTTCGGTTATCTCATTTACAAGACCAAGGTTGTCGATACCCGTAAGTTTGATCTCACTCTGAAATTCTTCTTGTGTAGAGTCGATCCACTTGGCAGTGATGATGCGATACGCATAATTCGATTGTAATTGTATGGCATTGGGGCAGGCTTTTTTATGCACTTTTATGCCTTCGTTAACGGTTACAAAACCAAATACTTCATCACCTGGTATGGGGTTGCAACATTTAGAAAGGGTATACTCGAGTTTTTCCTCTTCCTTACCAAAGACCAGTACATCGAACTTTGAAGTTATTTCTTCTCTATCAATGCTTTCAGGAACAGGGGTTCTTCGAATTTTGTTCTTAAAAAAGCTGATAAAAGCATTACTGTAAGACGACACAAAATCTTTGATCATTTGATTGTCGATAGCCCCGATACCGACTCTGTAAAAAAGATCTAAGCTGGTTTTTAGCTTAAAGTATATGACCATTTTATTGATGGAGTCTTCGTTCAAAGTAACTTTTTGGGAACGTAGCTTTCGGCGCAAAATTTCTTTTCCTTCATCTGCAACAACCTTTTTCTCTTCCCTCAATGAAGATTTGATTTTTGCCCTTGCACGGGCGGTCGTTGCATAATCAAGCCAGTTTTGATTTGGTTTTGCTTGGTCGGAAGTGATAATCTCAACCTGATCCCCACTGTGTAATGTGGTGTTTAATGGAACCAATTTGCCATTTACCTTGGCACCTCTGGTGCGCATGCCCACCTCGGTGTGAATATGAAAGGCAAAGTCTAGTGGAGTGGCCCCTTTGGGAAGCGATTTCAAATCTCCTTTAGGGGTAAACACAAAAATTTCTTTGGAATAAAGGTTTAATTTGAACTCTTCAACAAAATCTACGGCATTTGAATTGGCGTTTTCCAAAGCTTCTTGAAGCCTGTTGAGCCACATCTCAATGCCTTGTTCTTTTTGTTCGCCGTGCTTGTACTTGAAATGCGCAGCATACCCCTTTTCTGCAATTTCATGCATACGCTCACTTCGAATCTGTACTTCTACCCATCTGCCTTTCGGGCCCATAACGGTAATGTGCAGGGCTTCATAGCCGGTCGATTTGGGTGAGGATATCCAGTCGCGTAATCGAACGGGGTTAGGGGTGAAGTGGTCGGTGACTATAGAATAAATTTTCCAGGCCAAGAACTTTTCGTTCTGCCTGTCCGACTTATAAATAATTCTAATGGCGAACTTATCGTAGATTTCGTCAAAAGACACATTTTGAGCCTTCATCTTTCTTCTGATAGAGAAGATAGATTTCATTCTGCCTTTAATGTAATAATTGAGTCCTTCTTCTTTTAAAGATTTGTCTATAGTGGCCGAGAAGGCATCAATGTAGGCTTGTTGCTCTTCTTTAGAATCTTCAATTTTTTCCTTAATGTCTCTGTAGACTTCCGGCTCAGTATACTTGAGACTTAAATCTTCGAGGTCGGTTTTAATATTGTAAAGCCCGATTCTATGGGCTAGTGGAGCATAGATGTATAAGGTTTCAGATGCCATTTGAACTTGCTTGTGCTCGGGCATCGAATCCATAGTAAGCATATTATGGTATCGATCGGCAATCTTGATTAAAATTACCCTGACGTCATCATGTAGGGTGAGCAACATTTTGCGAAAGTTTTCCGCTTGCTGTGAGGTGCTCATATCCTTTTTCAGGTGGGCAATCTTGGTAAGTCCGTCAACAATGCGGGCAATGGTTTCTCCGAACATGCGCTCCATGTCGTCAAGAGTATATTCTGAATCTTCCACCACGTCGTGAAGAAGAGCCGAGGCAATAGCCACCGCATCAAGACCGATTTCAGAGGCAACTATCTTTGCAACCGCTATAGGATGAAATACATAGGCTTCCCCTGATTTTCTTCGCTGATCCTTATGGGCATCCAATGCTACCTCAAAAGCTGAGCGAATAAGGGTCTTGTCATCATCCGTAAGATGTTGATAGCTTATGCGAAGCAATTCTTTGTATTGCTTTGCAATTTCTTTGTTTTCTAGTTCTAAAGCTGCCTCCGTCATATAAAATAAAAATAGGACAATCTATATAGTTACACAACAAAAATTGTGCCCTTGAATCGGCCGAAACACTTATCAAACGTTATAGTTCGGTGATTTTAGTAAGTCTTGCGAGAAAGTATTTTTAAAACCTTATTTCTTGAGATTGGCAATACGCTTGCTTAAAGGCGGATGCGAATAATGCATAAATACATATGCAGGGTGCGGGGTAAGGTTGCTCAGGCTGTTTTTCGATAGTTTCTTTAAAGAACTGATTAATGGCAGAGCGGCATAGGTAGATTTAGCATAATCATCTGCCTGGTATTCAAACTTTCTGGACAGGTGATTCATAATGAGTCCTGTAATCTCAGAAATAGGACTGTACAAAATGGCAAACCCAATTAATGCTGCATGAAAACTTGGGTTGGTAACACCTATGGCATAAGAAACCTCCGGGTTGTTGATAAACAAAGAGAGAATGAATAAGGTAGCTGCCGTTAATACCAACGAAGCGGTGAGGTTAAAAATGATATGGTTTTTCTTGTAATGCCCTACCTCATGCGCAAGTACGGCTACGATTTCCTCTTCTTCTAAATCATTGATTAGGGTGTCGTACAAGGTTACTCGCTTCTCCCTTCCGAAACCAGAGAAATAAGCATTGGCCTTGGTTGACCGTTTAGAGCCATCTATAACAAAGATATTTTGCAGCTCAAAACCGACATTTTGCGCAAAACCTTCAATTTTATTTTTTAGGCTGCCTTGTTCCAAGGGCGTTTGTTTGTTGAAAATAGGAACAATCAACTTGCTATAGAACAAGTTCATAAAAATGGTGAAAGTGGCTACAATAGCCCAGGCATAAATCCAGAAATTAGGGCCTGCCAACTCGAAAAATAGAATGATAGAGGCTAAAATACCACCGCCAAATAGTGCCAGCATCAACCATCCTTTCAGCTTATCAAAAAAGAAAAGTTTTTTAGATGTTTTGTTGAACCCGAAACGTTCTTCGATTACAAAGGTTGAATAATACGAAAATGGCAAGGTAATGAGGTCATTTCCGATCATAATAATGCCAAAGAATAGCAAGGCCATGAAAATGGGCTCTTCTGTAATGCTTCGAACATATTGATCGACCATTTCAAATCCGCCGAAACTAAGAAAACCTAAGGTGAGCAGTAACGAAAAGCTAGAAGTGAACAAGCCAAACCTATAATTGGTTTTTTTATAGTCTTGAGATTTCAAATATTCTTTCTCGTCGAAAACATCACCCAAATCATCAGGTATGGGATCACTGTAATGACGTGCATTTAGATAGTCAAGCGTAGTCTCAAGAACAAACTGAAACACCAGTATGGCAATAATGACGTAGAATAGTATATTCACTTTCTGATGTTTTGCGGTTTGGTTCTTTTAAAGGGTCAAGACTTTAGAGTTTTGCCTTGACAGATTTTTATAACGACTTTCTATTCCGTTTCGTTTAAAAACCTCGTTGTCTTTTCGCTTCAAAGATAAGAATACCTGCCGATACAGACACATTCATTGAGTCTATTTCGCCTTGCATGGGTATGATTATATTTTGACTGGAGTTTTCTAACCATTCTTTCGATAGTCCGGTAGCTTCTGTGCCGACCACAATCGCAGCAGATTTCGTAAAATCGGCTGTTGAATAGTTGATGGAAGCGGTTAAAGCCGCGCAGTAAATATCGATTTTCTTCTGTTTTAAAAAACCGATTATTTCAGTAGTAGACCCTATGGCAATTTGATTGGAAAAAACACAACCCACACTTGAGCGAATAATATTAGGATTATAAAGGTCGGTTTTAGGGTTGGCAATGATTACCCCGTCTAAATTGGCTGCGTCGGCAGTTCGTAATAGAGCCCCTATGTTTCCTGGTTTTTCAGGGGCTTCGGCTACCAAGATAAGTGGGTTTTCATTCTTTATCGAAAAACCTTCAAGGGTGTGGTTCTTGTGTCTCACTAAAGCGATAATTCCTTCGGTTGTTTCCCGATAGGCTATTTTTTTATAGACCTCCTCGCTCACTGAAATAAGGCTAGGTGGGTGCCGAGAAACAGAGGTCAGTTCTTTTAATTCTATTTCATCTAATAGCTCTGGCTGATAGAATAAAGTGTCGATTTGGTAATCAGATTTGAGCGCAAGCTGTATTTCGCGCTTTCCCTCCATTATAAACAAACCACTTTTTTTTCTTTCCCTAGATTTCTCACGTAGCAGAACTGCCTTCTTTACAAGGGCATTACCAACACTTGTTATTTCTTTATGATTTTGCACGAGGCAAATGTAAATAAAAGCATGTACGAACGACCTATAAGCTATAACCTAAAACTTGCTTATGACCCGTTACTATTCTGCGATTATTATTGTCTTGTTTCTAATTGGCTGTAAAGAAGCACCTTCAAAAACTGCTAAATCGAACGATTTGCCAATCGAAGTTAAAGGAGTAACTCAATCTGAATATCCTACAGAATTTATTTCAGTACTTGAAGCACATGGTTCTATAAAAGCATGGAAGAAGCAAAGAACCCTAATATTTGAAATACAGAAGGGGGGAATTACCGAAACGCATACCATTGATTTAAAAACACGTCAAGATGTTGTTGCTGCCGATAAATTTTCCTTAGGTTTTGATGGAAAAGAGATTTGGCTTGAAGATGAAACCAATGATTATAAGGGTAACGCGGCGGTGTACCATAATTTGATGTTTTATTTTTATGCCATGCCATTTGTGTTTGCCGACCCAGGGATTAACTACGAAGTTGCTGAGCCTTTATTGTATGAAGGTAAGGAGTACCCAGGTATTCATATAAGTTACGATGATGGGGTAGGGGCCTCTTCAAAAGATGATTACTATTTACATTACGATCCTGAAACTTTCAAGATGAAGTGGTTGGGGTATACGTTCACTTACGGAAGTAATGAAAAATCAAAAGATGTAAAATGGATTCATTATAACAATTGGGTTGAAATTGAGGGGCTACTGCTTCCTAAGACCTTAACCTGGCACGATTATGAAGATAGAACTATAAAAGGGGCAAGAGACCCATTGACTTTTCATAAAATTGGTTTGGCCGAAAGCCCTAAAATACCTACTTTCTACGAAAAGCCTGAAAATGCCAAAGTCGTCTTAAAGCCCTAGTAAATCGCATTTTTTTAAGTAATTTGTACTTTTAAACAAGAATATATTATGGAGGTACTGTTATTTGGTATTGCCAAAGATATTGTAGGCAGTTCCAGTTACAGATTTAATGATAAAGAACCGAAACCGTTGACGGTTAAAGAGCTTAAGGGTAAAATGCAGCAGGCTTTTCCTGAGCTTGGCAAATTGTCATCTTTGGCTGTGGCAGTCAATAGTGAGTATGCCGAGGACCATACTTCGGTGGTGAGCGGTGACGAAATTGCTTTGATACCTCCTGTAAGTGGCGGCTAATGAATGGTATTAAAAAAATAGAAATTGTCGATCAAATAGATTTATCGCAGGTCTATGACGAACTATCGCATGCCAATAGTGGTGGTGTCTGTGTTTTTGTTGGCTCAGTGAGAGAGTTTACCCAAAACGAACAAGTGGTGGCCTTAGAATTTGAGACTTATAAGGCAATGGCCTTGAAAGAAATGGTTAAAATTGCCGATGAAGCTTGTGAAAAGTGGCAATTGAACAAAGTGGTCATACGACATGCCGTTGGAAGAAAAGAAGTTCAAGAGCCAGTAGTGGTCGTTGGGGCTTCATCGGGCCATCGCGATGGTTGTTTTGAAGCCTGTCGATTTTTAATCGATACATTGAAGGATACCGTGCCAATTTGGAAGAAAGAAATCTTCAAGAATAAAGAGGTTTGGGTATCTTCAACCCCGTAATTGGAAACAAATTAATATATAGCCAGAATAACTTTATGCTAGTAGACAATCACAATAGAAGAATAAATTATGTAAGACTGGCGGTTACCGACCGTTGTAATCTTCGTTGTAACTATTGTATGCCGGCTGAGGGAATCAACTTTGCCAAGAGCGATAAGTTGTTTACCATAGATGAGTTGGGTAGGTTGAGTGAATTGCTAGTATCTCAAGGTGTCGATAAAATAAGAATTACAGGTGGTGAGCCATTTGTGAGGAAAGATTTGATGGTCTTATTTCGAAAATTGGCATCTCTCAAAGGTCTAAACGAGATTTCCGTTACTACCAATGCCACCCTCATTGGTCCTTATATTGATGAACTAAGTGAGTTGGGCATAAAGAACGTGAATGTTAGTATGGATGCCATTAACCGCGAAACATTTGAAAAAATTACCAGACGTAATCAGTATGATGTTGTCTATGAGAATCTAATACGACTGATTTCAGAAGGTTTCAAGGTTAGAATCAATTTTATTGCTTTAGAAGGACAGAATACCGAGGACATTCTGCCGATGTTGGAGCTGACAAAGCATTATGATGTTTCCGTACGTTTTTTGGAAGAAATGCCGTTTAATGGGGGTTCCAAGAAGTTTCAAACTATACAGTGGGACTATAAGGCCATTTTGCAGCACATAAAAAATCAATATCCCGATTTTTATAAGCTAGAATCACCCAATACGTCTACATCCATCAATTATAAAATACCTGGTTTCAAAGGTTCGTTCGGTGTTATACCGTCTTTCAGCAGAACCTTTTGTGGTTCTTGTAACAGACTTCGAATATCGGCTACCGGCGATGTCATTACTTGCCTTTACGCAAAGCCGAGCATGAATATTCGCAATATTTTTCGACAAGAAGAATCGGACCGAAAAGTGAAACAAAAAATTCTAGAAGCCATCGGTAATAGAGCGAAAACCGGCTTTGAGGCACAACAGAAGTACCAAGGTATTTTCGAAAATAGTATGACTTCAATAGGGGGCTAGTAAAGTTCTTGAAGTTTAATTACAATAAAATTTAAATGAGTAACCTTTCGCATATCGATGAAGCCGGAAATGCCAGTATGGTCGATGTTTCAGATAAAAAAATAACTGCACGAATGGCAATTGCTTCGGGTAAAGTTTCTTTTCCTAAATCGGTGTTCGAAACATTGGCAGGGCAAGATTTTTTAGGAAAGAAAGGTAGCATCATACAAACAGCGGTAATAGCAGGTATACAGGCCGTAAAAAAAACATCAGAACTCATTCCGTTGTGCCATCAATTAAGTTTGTCAAAAGTGCACATTGAAATCGTGCCATTTGAAAACAGCTCTTTAAAGATTACTTGTACGGTGAAGTGTAATGAAAAGACAGGGGTCGAGATGGAAGCATTGACGGGGGTTTCGGTGAGTGCGCTAACCATTTATGACATGTGTAAGGCACTTTCGCACGACATTGTGATTTCCGATATACAATTGAACGAAAAAACAGGAGGTAAGAGTGATTATAGGTCCTAAGATATACGGTTTGGTATTGGCCGGTGGCAAAAGTACCCGAATGGGGAAGGATAAAGGTTTGATTACCTACCATGGCATGCCACAAAGAGAATATTTATATCATCTTTTGAGCAGGGTCTGCGAGCGCACATATTTAAGCCTTCGTAAAGATCAAGTAAGCCATGTATCTGATGAATTCGATATAATTGTTGATAAAGACGAATTTAAGGGTCCTTTTAACGGCCTGCTTTCGGCCCACGAAGAGAATGACGAAGTGGCTTGGTTGGTTTTGGCCTGCGATTTGCCGTTGATTGATCTTCAGTCGTTACAAGAATTGATTTCCGGCAGAGACCCCAATGAGGTCGCGACGACTTTTGCCCATCATGAAAATCCGCTGCCAGAGCCCATGTGTGCTATATGGGAACCTACTGCCCTTAAGCAAGTGGCATCTTATTTGAATGAAGGAAACGGAACATGCCCAAGAAAATTTTTGATAAGAAAAAATGCCAAACTTATTATTCCTCGAGATGAGAATGTGTTGATGAATGCGAACTCCGAAGAAGATTATAAAGAAGCTTTGGTCAAATTATCTATTGAATGATGGAACGTTACGAGCGGCAGATAAAATTGGCTGAATTCGGAAACGAAGGTCAAGAGATATTGAAATCTTCAAAAGTGTTGGTCATAGGTGCAGGTGGTTTGGGCATTCCTGTTCTTACCTATCTTAATGCGATGGGTGTTGGCACGTTAGGAATAGTTGATTCAGATACCGTTTCTTTAAGCAATCTTCATAGGCAGGTATTATTCGATGAAAGTGATGTTAATAGGCCTAAAGTAACTGTAGCCGCCCAAAAGTTGCGTAAGCAGAATTCCGATACGAATATTATCGAGTATCTTTCTTTTATCAATCGTGATAATGCTTTAGAGCTTATTTCGGCATATGATTTAATCATCGATGCCAGTGATAATTTTCCAACTAGATATTTGGTGAACGATGCCTCTGTAATACTTGATAAACCATTTATATATGGGGCTCTTCACGGTTTCGAGGGACAAGTGAGCGTTTTTAATTATTTAAACGGACCTACTTATCGATGCCTTTATCCCAAAATGCCGAAGGCCGATGAGGTGCCTGATTGTAATGAGCACGGAGTACTAGGCATATTGCCTGGTATTATAGGCAGTTTTCAGGCACTTGAGGCTGTAAAAGTGCTTACTGGTATAGGGGAGGTATTGTCCGGTAAATTATTACTTTTCGATTCGCTTTCCCAGAACACGCAGAAAATTAAATTTAAGTTGAGGGAAGAAAATAAATTGATTTCAGAATTAAAGGGAAGTTATGACTTTGATTGTGAAATCGGTTTACGGGAAATTTCTGGTGAAGATTTTATTATTAAAACCCTTGATAATGATTTACAATTGATTGATGTTAGAACTAAAAAGGAATTTGAGCGTAACCATCTTCAAATGGCCCAAAACGTACCTCTTGGTGAAATTGAAGGCCGCATAAATGAGATTGATTCGAACCGCCCCGTTTATGTTATCTGTCAATCCGGTATACGGAGCAAAAAAGCGATTTCGAAACTTAGCGGAATTTTGCGCAATGCAGAATTTGTAAACGTTAATGGAGGTATGAATCAAATTCCGCAACATGCTTCTTAGTACAGAAGAGTTAATACTTATATGTTTAGGTTTTTTTGTGGTGGCCACCCTTTATTCTTCGGTAGGTTTCGGTGGAGGTTCTAGCTATTTGGCCTTATTGACTCTTTTTTTATCCGGCTTTTTCGCCATTCGCTCGATAGCATTGGTCTGTAATTTAGTGGTGGTTTCAGGTAGCACTTATCTTTATTTCAAGAATGGTCATGCTCGGTTGAAAGATTTTCTGCCTTTTATCATAACCAGCATACCCATGGCCTTTATCGGCGCCTCTTTTAGATTGCAAGAGCATTTGTTTTTTATTCTTTTGGGTAGTTCTTTGGTCGTTTCTGCAGTTTTTCTTGCCGGACAGACATTTAAACAGCTTGGAAAAGATGAGCGTTTGCAAACATATCCTAGTTACATGAGTTATTTGTTAGGAGGGGCGATAGGTCTTCTTTCAGGGCTTGTGGGTATTGGTGGCGGAATCTTTTTAGCTCCTATACTGAATCATTTACGTTGGGATAAATCCATAAAAATAGCCGCTCTAGCGAGCTTTTTTATTCTTGTGAACTCAATATCGGGTCTGGCAGGGCTCGTTCAGGGAGAAATGCTAAATTTGCCGTGGAAGGAAACAATAGCTTTAGTAGTGGCCGTTCTTATTGGAGGTCAATTGGGTATTAGGATCAGTCTTAAACGATTGACCCCAAATGGAATTAAAAGGGTAACGGCATTGCTTGTTTTTGTGGTGGGTATTCGAATATTAATAAAATATCTTCCTCAGCTATTCTGAGAGCATTTTTGAATAGTTGGCACTTCTACTTAAAAGATTTATCCGAGTAATTTTTTGGTATTGAAAACATTATTGCACCCGTCTTATTTTCCTGATATTGCTACTTTTTCGATGATTGTTTCGAGCGAAATTTGTTGGGAAGCAGAAGATAACTATCAAAAGCAAACCTATAGAAATAGAAGCTATATATGTACGGATCAAGGCAAGCATATACTTAGCATACCTATTCAGCATGTTGGCGGCAATCAAGGAAGGCAGAAATACAAATCGGTAATTCTAGATGATTCGGAGCAGTGGCAAAGGCAACATTGGCGAACCTTGCAAACAGCCTACAGAACTTCTCCGTTTTTTGAATTCTACGAAGATGAAATAGCTCCGCTTTTTGAAAAAAGCTATAAATATCTATACGACTTTAATTTGGAAACTATCCATACCGTATGCGACTGTTTGCAAGTTGATTTTCCAGTAGATAAGACGGAATCTTTTAGTTTGGAACCTTCAGATATGGATGATAAGAGGGTTATGGTAAGCGCTAAGAGAAAGGTATCTTATAAAAATAATGAGTATCATCAGGTGTTTGGTGACAGGCATGATTTTATTAAAAATTTAAGTGTGCTGGATCTACTTTTCAATGAAGGAACCAATGCCCTTGCTTACCTAAGGCAATTCTATAACGTGAATTTTAATGATTAGGTTTTTGGTTCATTACGGCATTCATTTCTTGGTGCCAATTATTATAGCCATTACCTTCTTTAGAAGTAATCGACTCAAGGTGGCATTGATACTTTTGGGTGGAATTCTGATTGATATAGATCATTTATTGGCCACTCCCGTGTTTGATGCCAACAGGTGTAGTATCGGCTTTCACCCCCTGCATAGTTATTGGGCTATTGCACTTTACTTGGGTTTGTTGTTTTTTAAGAAAACTAGAATTGTCGGTTTGGCACTTTTAATTCATATCGTCGCCGACATGGCGGATTGTTTGCTAATGTTTCAAACGAAATGAAGCCATAACGGGGAAGTGATCTGAAAACTTATCGTCGTAGTTTTTATGCGATAATATCTCAAAGTGGTCATCTGCAAAAATGAAGTCGATTCTAAAGGGTACAAACAAGAAATCATAGGTACGGCCCAATCCCTTTCCCTTTTCAATAAAAGTATCCTTCATCTCACCTCTTAAAAGCTGATAGGTAGAGCTGAATTGCGTATTATTGAAATCACCGCTCAATAATGTAGGGTAAGGACTGTTCAGCTTATGTTGTTGAATAAGTTTAGCTTGGTTCATCTGTCTTTTAAACTTATGATTTACCCGGTCGTATATATCTTCTACTGGTTTTGAACGTATATTTCCCGAACCCGGCGTTACACCCAAAGATTGCATGTGTACATTGTATATACGTACAGTATCACCCTTGAAGAGAATATCTGCATACGAGCCATTATTGATGCTGTTTTCAAAATTTATAGTCTCAGCGTTGACTATTGGATATTTAGAGAATAGACCTAAATGTATTTTGTTGCCTTCCAGTATTTTCTTAAGGTAAGAGTACGGATAGTTTAAAAACTCAGGTTGCATATTGAAACCCACTTCTTGAAAACAAACAACATCTGGCTTTTCCTGCTTGATAAGTTGGGTAATTTTCTCTTTGGTATTAATTGAATGGTCTTCTGCTAATCGGTTAAAGCTACGAACGTTGTAGCTCATTACCTTGAGTTCGCCCACTTCATCATTATCCCCATTAAAATCAACCTTTATGAAGGTGCCAAGTACAAAATAGGCGAGGAGCACTACCAACAGCGAAATGAACATTTGGCGTCTCCATAAAACGAGCCAATAGACGAAGAACAATAAATTAGCTATGGCCAGAAATGGTACGGTAAGACCTAAAAAGGTTAAAAAAGAGAAAAAATCATAGGTTAAATAAGGTACGGCGCAGGCAATAAGAAGCAGGGCGGCCACTATAAGATTTAAGAAATATACCAATTTATTGAACCAAGAAAGCTTCTTCATTATCAACTAATCATCCTTACCGGCCTTGAACAAAAAATCTTTTTCGGCCTTTGATAAACTTTCGTAGCCTGATTGGCTGATTTTATCAAGTATGGTGTCTATTTTCTTCTGCTGGCTTTGCTGGTCATTATTGGCTTTTTGGGTGCTATTGGTAGCCCTGCGATTTTTGTAAACGGTTTTTAGAGGAGATTTTTTCTCTCTTTTCTTAAATAGATTTGCTAAGCCATCCATAAGTTTTGAAAAACCTTCGCCAATGTCCGTTCCCTTATAAAGCTGCCTGGCATACATATAACCTAAAAAGGCACCTCCTAAATGGGCTATTCTTCCACCTACATTACCCCCAAGTGGTATTTGAACCAAGTCCATTAGTACCACGAACAGGCCAACCTGCCATAGTTTTACGTTGAAAAAAATCAATCGTACTTCTTGATTGGGAATATAGGTGCAGACAAATATCAGAACGGCCATAACACCAGCCGAGGCGCCGATAAGAGAGGTGTTGATACCTACCAGTGCGGGAAAGATGTTATAGCTCAAGAGAAATAACAGTCCGCCTAAAATGACTCCTAAAAAGTAAACGTTCAAAAATCTTTTTCCGTCGAAGAGGTTCAATAATATTCTACCGGCCACATACAGAATGTACATATTCCAAAGAATATGAAAAATACCACCATGCAAAAAGGAATAGGTAATAATCGACCAAGGTTGCTCTAAGAAATCAAAGAAATCTTTTGGCAGGGCAAACCAATTTTCGAAAATTGGGCTTACCAGCGCAGTAATGAGTCCCATGACGATAAATACCACCACGTTAATGGCGATAAGCTTTTCAGAGACGCTTAACCTTGCATATTGATATCGTAATCCTCCGTTCGTCATATCTTAATTCCAGCGATTGTCGTTAAATTGGTTTTTCTTCCAGTACCACATCATTAAAAACCCAAACAGGGCACCACCTATATGGGCAAAATGGGCGATGCCCGTCGCGGTGCCGGTAAAACCAAAAAACAGGTCACCAAGTATGAGAAGAGGAACAAAATATTTTGCCTTAATGGGTATGGGTAAAAATATCAACATCAGTTCTGCCTCACTGAACGTAAAGGCAAAAGCAACTAAAATACCATATATGGCACCTGATGCCCCAACTGCCGGAGTTGTAAACGCGCTTATAAAACTATCAACGGTATCGGCTCCGACCACATTCTCCCAAGCCGGGCTATACTTTCCATCCGAGATAATCTCTAGCACTTGGTTTTTGTCAATTCCTGCATCAACCAAAGCTTGAAGTCCGTCATGGAATAGAAAGTAGTTGACACCTGTGTGCAACAAAGCAGCACCTAAACCGGCTGAAAAATAGAAAAACAGAAACTTGTTGCGCCCCCACATTTTTTCCAAGGGCGTTCCAAAAGCCCATAAGGCATACATATTAAAAAGGATGTGCATGAAATTACCATGCATGAACATATGGGTAAAAACCTGCCACCATTTGAAATTAGGGTTCTCAGGATACCACAATGAGAACCAGGCGTATAGTTGATCTCCATAAAGCTGGGTAGCTATGAAGAAGAGTATATTTATAATCAGCAGATGTTTTACAGCTTCTGTAAGTCTTCCCATCTAAATAAATTTTTTATCAATGTCATTCTCCGTTATCGTAATGTAAACGGGTTTGTTAAAAGGGCTAACGGTTGCATCGGTACAAGCGAACAAATCGTTCACCAGGGCAATTTGTGATTGGTCATCAAGAACTTCACCGGTCTTTACCGCCAAAGTTTTGGCCAAGGTTTTCGAAAGAATGTCACTCTGTGAAAAACTCTCACCATTTACTTCTTGTTGATAATCTGAAATTAGTTGGTCTAGTATCATACCGACCTCGCTTTCCGCAACAAGCAAAGGTACCCCTGTTACGGTAATCGATTCGTCTTTTATCTCTTCAAAAATGAAGCCGATAGATAGCAACACATCTTGAATTTCTCTCAACGTGTTGATTTCTGACCTCGAAAATGTTACCGTAAACGGAAAAAGCAGTTGCTGGCTAACGGCTTCTTTTACCGTACTGTTCTTTAAAAACTTTTCATAGAGTACACGTTGGTGGGCCCTGCTTTGGTCAATGACCACCATACCCGATTTGATACTCGTCACAATATATTTTCTTCTAATTTGAAAAGTAGTGGCAACCGATTCGTTGACCTCTTTTTCCCCTTCAAAAATAGAACCGGTTATGGTATCGGACTCAAAACTTATGCTATTACCAACGTCGATGCTTCCCATCTTCGATTCCAGACCGACATAAAGACTTTCCCAACCTTTTGAATTTTGTTTTTGATAGGTGGGTTTGAAAGAGGTTTTCACCGTCTCCTGAAAAGGATTAAAATCGGCATCGACCGTAACATGGGGCTGAATTGCAGATTTATTCTTGAATTCATAAGGGGTCTCTAAATTTTGGTCATGCTCGAAATCAAGGGCGGGTGCCACGTTAAATTGACCAAGGCTATGCTTGATAGTCGACCTTAGAATCGCATACAGGGTATGCTCATCGTCAAATTTAACTTCTGTCTTGGTAGGGTGTATATTAATATCTATCGAACCAGGGTCGACTTCGAGGTATAAAAAATACCCTGGAAAAGTGTCAGTTTTTATGAGACCTTCAAAAGCCGCGACTACGGCATGGTGTAAATAGGGGCTTTTAATAAATCTATTGTTCACAAAAAAGAACTGCTCGCCACGACTTTTTTTTGCGAATTCCGGTTTGGTGATAAACCCACTGATTTTTACTATCGGAGTTTCCTCTTCAACAGGAACCAATTTTTCATTAGTACGGGATCCGAAAATGTGAACAATTCTTTTTCGATAATTGTCGGCCGGAAGATTAAAAAGCTCGCTGCCATTGCTATAAAAATGAAATGAAACGGACGGGTGTGCCAAAGCCACCCTATGAAATTCATCTGTTATATGGCGTAATTCTACCTGATTCGATTTTAAAAAGTTGCGCCGGGCGGGAATATTAAAAAATAAGTTTTTAACGGCCATTGACGTACCTTTAGGGGTGACCGCCACTTCTTGAAAAACAACCTTACTTCCTTCGATTTTAATATGGGTACCGACCTCGTCTACCTCCGGTTTGGTCTGCATTTCAACATGGGCAATAGCCGCAATAGATGCCAAGGCCTCACCACGAAATCCTTTGGTATTCAGATTGAAAAGGTCTTCAGCTTTTTGAATTTTTGACGTAGCGTGCCTTTCAAAACTGAGCCTCGCGTCGGTCGCACTCATGCCTACCCCGTCGTCAACTACTTGAATCAGGGCTTTTCCACCATCCTTAACTATTAATTTAATAATCGTAGCTCCGGCATCTAACGCATTCTCCAGTAGTTCTTTAACAACGGATGCAGGACGCTGTACCACTTCACCCGCAGCTATTTGATTAGCAACATGGTCCGGTAAGAGTTTTATGATATCCGCCATTATTTCGGAAAGAATATAGAAAGGTCAAAATCTAGAATAAACAACACTATGAGAACTAAGATGGCTATAATGATTACCATACGAATCTTAAGGTCTCTGTCTCCCTCGCGGCGCATATCGTCCAATGCGCTTCCGAATTTGCCTTTGAGGCCTCTCGGCGGGTTCAGGGTAGTACGAAATTTATCGAATTTCGGCTCCATTTTAAAAGGATTTCCCTTGCCCTTGTCATCATAATAGCGAGGGGAGTACTCGAACTTCTTGTTTCGCTTTAGTTTCGTAAATTTACTTAGCATTCCCATGTGCTTCAAAGGTACTTAAAATCAAAAAATACGCCCCATTGGCCGCGCCAAAATTTGTTAAAACGAATTTTGAAAAGAAGGTATTGTTCGAATTGAAAAGTTCAAATCAAACTTTCAATCCAAATATTACAAAATCACAGAATAAGAAAAGACTATTTCTTAAGCCCCCAAAGTGGCCATTTTGATTGCGGCAATGGCAGCTTCGGTACCCTTGTTGCCATGCTTGCCGCCACTTCTTTCTCGGGCTTGTTGCATGTTGTTATCGGTAAGTACACAGAAAATTACGGGAATATCTAACTGCACGTTCAAATCTTTAATGCCCTGTGCGGTAGCGCTGCAAACAAAATCGAAGTGTTTTGTTTCACCTTGAATAACGCTACCAATGGCAATGATGGCATCTACGTCACGGGTAGTTGCCAATTTTTTGCTACCAAATGTAAGTTCGAAACTACCGGGAACGTTCCATCTAGTAATATTCTCTTCCAGGGCGCCACAATCGATTAAAGCCTCCTTTGCACCATCAAAGAGACCTTCGGTAATCTCGGCATTCCATTCAGATACAACTATGCCAAAGCGAAGAGCTTTGGCATTGGGTATGGTGTTCTTATCGTAAACAGAAAGATTTTTATTTTCTGTAGCCATTATTTAGTGCTTTTGGCCATTCCGATGAAGGCGTCTATTGAGCGAGCTTCGTCCGAAGAAGCGAACTCTTCTTTTATACGCTCAAAATAGGTCAACGCTTTATCTTCTTGTCCTAAATCTAATGCAGTTACACCTGCCTTGTATAAAAATTTAGGTGCGGTGAAGCTGTTATTGCTGTGATTTAATGCTTTCTCGTAGTATTCAAGGGCTTCTCCGGGCTGGCCCAATTGCATGAATGCATCACCAAGTCCTCCTTTGGCCAAGGCACCAAGTATATCGTCTTCTCCATTGAACTTTTCTAGATGGGTAATCGCCTCTTGATATTTTTGCATATTCAAATAAGCCATTCCCGCAGAGTAATTGGCCAAATTGGCCGCCTTCGTTCCGCTATACTCGTCGATAATATCTAAAAAACCATACTTACCTTCGGCACCGTTAAGGGCTAAATTGTACAAAGAATCTTTGGCCGAGGTGCTATTGATAGCTTGGTCAAAATATTGCTGGGGGTAGTACATTTCATTGGTGGCGCTTGCCTCCTTTGGTTTGGATACAAATTGAATGTAGGCCAAATAACCCAATACACCTACTGCAATAACGCCGATAACGCCCAAGATGTAGTTCTGGTTGCCAGCTACCCACTCTTCAGTTTTTGAAGCACTTTCATCCAAAGTGCTAAACACCTCTGCAGTTGCGCTTTCTTGCTCTTCAACTACTTGTTCCTCAACTTTGTTCTTTGGTTTAAAACCGCGCTTTTTATATGTGGCCATCTTGTTTTTTTATAGGTCGCGCAAAAATAAAGTTTTTATCGAAAAACTAAAGGGTATTTATTCGTTATTTTTGGAGTTTTCAGTATAGAAAGCAGTAAATACGGCAGAAGCTCACATGTTTTTAAAAAAATTATCCCTTATAAATTACAAGAATTTTAGCTCTGCAAATTTTGGGTTCGATGAGAAAATCAATTGCATTGTAGGGCCGAACGGAATAGGCAAGACCAATGTGTTGGATGCTATTTACCATCTCTCTTTTGGTAAAAGTTATTTTAATCCCGTTTCTACCCAAAACATTCGACATGGCGAAGAATTCTTTGTTATCGATGGCGAATTTGAAAAAAAAGAAAGGGATGAAAAAGTAGTCTGTAGCCTAAAAAAGGGAGTCAAAAAAATAATCAAGCGAAATGGCAAGGCCTATGATCGTTTGTCCGATCATATCGGGCTCTTACCATTGGTGATCATATCTCCGGCCGACCGGGACCTTATCATTGAAGGTAGTGATACCCGAAGAAAGTTTATTGACGGTGTCATATCGCAATCAGATAAAGATTACCTTCAAAACCTCTTGAAGTATAATAAGGTGCTGGCCCAGCGTAATTCGCTTTTAAAATACTTTGCGGCCAATAGAACTTTTGATTCAACGACCCTTTCGGTCTATAATGAACAATTGCATGATTATGGTACCAAGATCCATCTTACAAGAGTTCACTTTCTAGAGTCTTTTATACCTATTTTTCAAGAGCAACACCAGGTCATCACCGGGGGTAATGAAGAAGTGTCGTTGGTCTATGAAAGTAAGTTGTTGAAAAAGGGCCTAATTGACCTTTTAGAACGAAATATAGAAAAGGATAGGGCCCTACAGTATACTTCTGTAGGTATTCATAAAGATGACCTCAGTTTTGAGATTCATCAGCATCCTATCAAAAAATTTGGAAGTCAGGGCCAGCAGAAATCTTACTTAATAGCGTTAAAGTTTGCCCAATTTCAATTTATTAAAAACCAGTCTAACACAACTCCCATTTTATTGTTGGATGATATCTTTGATAAATTGGATGAGCATCGGGTTGCCCATATAGTCAATTTGGTGAACGATGAGAATTTCGGTCAAATCTTTATAAGTGATACACATGCCGATAGAACGGAAGAAATCGTAAAGCGTATTCATCAATCTTATAAGATTATTAAAATCGATTCCAATCAAAATTCCACCTACGAAAATGAAGAGATATAAAGGTTTATGGGCCGTTATATTCGTTTTGTGTCTATCGGCCTGCTCCAGTTCGATTAGCGAAGATGATTTAGAGAAACTGAACGGATATTGGGAGATTAGGGAGGTTCAAACGCCAGATGGCACTGTAAAACAATACAATGTAAATACCACTGTCGATTATTTTGAGATAAAAGAATTAGAGGGATTTAGAAAAAAGATGCAACCTAAATTCGATGGTACCTACGAAACGTCCGATGATGCCGAAAAGTTTCAGATAGTTGAGGAAGATGGAATGTTTTGGCTACATTATAAGTCAGGACTCAGCGAATGGAAAGAAAAAATTATAGAACTTAAAAAAGCTACTTTTTCGGTGGAAAATGAAGAGGGCATTCAATATGAATATAGTAGATTTGAACCTATTTCAATCATTGAATAATGGCTAAAAGAAAGAATGATAACTTGAGTATGGGCGAGGCTCTTGGCGAATTTATTCGCGAGAATCGGCTACAAGGGGGTATGGATAAAGTGGAGGTAAGAGATGCCTGGAAAAATTTAATGGGAAATGGTGTTAACAACTATACTACGGCTATAGAGTTGAGGGGCGACACACTTTATGTAGCCTTGTCTTCTTCGGTTTTAAGGGAAGAATTAAGCTTGGGCAAATCAAAAATTATAACCATGCTCAATGAAGAATTGGGCCGGGCGTTGGTAAAGAAATTGGTATTAAGATAAAAGGCCCTTATTCCATATATAACAAAGGCCTTTTTACAATTATTTTATATTTTCTTAATAAATCTCGCGACCTGAAAAGTGAAAAGCACCTTCAATAGCGGCATTTTCATCACTGTCTGAACCGTGAACCGCATTTTCTGCGATGTCGGTAGCGAACATTTTTCTAATGGTGCCTTCTGCAGCATCAGCTGGGTTGGTAGCACCTATTAAGGCCCTAAAATCTTCTACCGCATTGTCTTTTTCCAAAATGGCAGAAACAATAGGTCCACGGGTCATAAAGGTTACCAACTCACCAAAAAACGGACGTTCTTTGTGAATCGCATAGAATTCCTCGGCATCCCTTTTGCTTAACTGGGTATATTTCATTGCGACAATCTTGAAGCCCGCTGAAGTGATTTTTTCTAAAATAGCTCCGATATGCGCTTTTTCAACGGCATCTGGCTTAATCATCGTAAATGTTCTATTTGTTGTCATTTCAAAAATTTTGTGCAAAAATAAGCTTTATTGGGCAATAGGCAATATTAAATGAGCGCTACGTCAAATGACTTAAACTGATAGTTCTAAGAAGGTTGGTTCATTTTATCTTTATTCAACTAGGTATAGTTGTTTACAGTATTGCTTGGCTCTACTATCCATCAACCCTTAGTAGTTGATAGGTATCATCTAGATGCTGTTCACCGTAATGGTATTATATTGTATCTTTGCGCGCATGAATTTAGAGACCATCAACGCGGTAAAAGAATTACTCTCCCGACCGCAGAAAATTGTTATCGTACCACACAAGAATCCTGATGGCGATGCCATAGGTTCTGCGTTGGCACTTTGGCATTACCTGACAGGAATAGGTCAAGAGACTTCCGTTATCGTACCCAATGATTATCCTAAATTCTTAAAATGGATGCCCGGATGCGGCTCTATCATCAACTTTGAAAGGGAAAATACCCAGGCAAAAGATAAAATTGACGGTTCCACCCTCATTTTTACTTTAGACTTTAATCACTTAGGAAGAATTGGCCAGATGGAAAAACCATTGCAGGAGAAAGTAGGTCAAATTCCCTTTGTGATGATTGATCATCATCAAGCTCCTTCAGATTACGCTGAGGTCATGTATTCAGATGTGAATATGAGCTCTACTTGTCAGATGGTCTATAATTTTATTGAAAGCATTGATACGGTAGATAAAGTCACTCCCGAAATTGCCAATTGCCTGTATACGGGTATAATGACAGATACCGGATCGTTTAAATTCCGTTCCACAAACGGAAGAACACACCGCATTGTGGCCGACTTGATCGATAGAGGTGCAGAAAATACTGAAATACATCATCGGGTATTTGACACCAACACCCCCGAAAGACTACGTTTATTGGGTTGCGCCCTAAATAATTTGGTTATTCTAAAGGAATACCGAACCGCATACATTACACTAAGTCAGCAAGAGTTAGATGCCCACAATTTTCAAAAGGGTGATACTGAGGGCTTCGTAAACTATGGGTTGACGCTTGAAGACGTTATTTTCGCTGTTATTTTTATAGAAAACAAGGAAGAAGGTATCATCAAGATTTCGCTGCGATCAATCGGTGATTTTTCGGTCAATGAATTCGCCCGAAACCATTTTGATGGTGGCGGGCATAATAATGCGGCCGGAGGTAGAAGCGAGTTATCACTTAAAGACACCGCAACCCATTTTGAATCGTTGTTGAAGAATTATCAAGCTCAACTCAGACCATGAAAAACTGTATTTTACTTCTTTTAACAGCTATTTTTTTCGTCAATTGTGGAGGTCCTGAGCCAAGAAAACCAGTGAAGGTTACTTCGGGAAGCTTCTTCAAAGAGTCGGTAGAGCGAAATAAAGAACTGTTGGCCCAAGAAGAAAAGGCCATGCAAAAATTGATAGAAAGAGATAGCGCCAATGAATATGTTCATAGTTCTACAGGATCATGGTATTACTATGAAACCAGAAACGAACAGGACGAATATACACCGCAACCTGATGATTTGGTTTCCTTGACCTATGCTTTAATGACTTTTGAAGGAGATACCATCTATTCGCAAGATGAAATAGGTGTATTTCAATATAAGGTAGATAAGCAAGAATTGTTTCCCGGTCTTCGCAACAGCGTTAAACTATTAAAAGAGGGTGAGACTGCCGTGTTTCTTTTTCCTTCTTCCTTAGGTTTTGGTTATCACGGAGATAATAACAAAATAGGGGTCAACGTTCCCCTAAAGGCAAGAGTAACTTTGCTGAAAATTGAAGAACAACATGAAAATGTTGATGAAATAGAATCAGAATAGAAAATCCAAATTATTTAATAATGAAAAGAGCTTATTTATTTGTTTTGATGCTAGGTGTACTACTGGCCGGTTGTAAAAGTCAATACGCCGAATTGGGCGATGGACTTTTCGCCGATATTCAAACAACGAAAGGTGATATAATCGTTAAGTTAGAATATGAAAAGACACCGGTTACGGTCGCTAATTTTGTTTCATTGGCAGAGGGTAAGAATCCTTTTGTAGCTGATAGCTTAAAGGATAAAAAATACTACGATGGGGTTATTTTTCATAGGGTCATTAAAGATTTTATGATTCAGGGTGGAGACCCTACAGCCTCCGGTAGAGGTAACCCAGGCTACAAGTTTAAAGATGAATTTAATGATAGTTTGGTTCATGATAGAAAAGGAATTCTTTCGATGGCCAATTCAGGTCCAAAAACCAATGGCAGCCAGTTTTTCATCACCCATAAACCGACTCCATTTTTGAACGGTAAGCACACCGTTTTTGGCGAAGTAGTAGAGGGTATGGATGTAGTTGATTCTATTGCAAACGTAAAGACCTCTCAAAATCCTGCAACCAAAGACCGCCCAGAGGTTGATGTGGTCATGAACAAGGTTGAAATAGTTCGAAACGGAAAAGAAGCCAAAAAGTTCGATGCCGTTCAGGTAATGAATGATTATTTCGCCGAAGAGGAGGCCCGAATTGCCGCCTTTGAAAAGATGAAAAGTGATTTTACGGCTTCTTTGCCAACTGAAAAACAAGAGGCCGAAGAGTTGCCTTCAGGTCTTAAGTTGAAGACTTTAAAAGAGGGGGAGGGTCCTAAACCAAAAACCGGTGACCAAGTATTGGTTTATTATGCAGGCTATTTAGAAGACGGTACATTGTTCGATAGCAATTATGAAGATGTAGCGGTCAAATACAATAAATTTGACGAGCGTAGGAAGATGGGTGGCGGTTATGAGCCTCTACCAATGGATTATAGTCCGGATGCGCGTTTAATTGCTGGCTTTAAAGAAGGTTTATTGAATATGAAGGTAGGAGATAAGGTAAGAATTTATATACCCTCGCATTTAGGTTACGGGCCTCAAGGTACGGGACCTATTCCGCCGAATGCCGATTTGGTTTTTGATTTGGAAATCGCAGGGATAGCAGAATAATTCTAGGATAATCAAGAAAAGAAAAACCTCGCAAAAGCGAGGTTTTTCTTTTTTATAAGCAGCGTAAATTAATCAATTGTGCAGTTCATCTAATTTTAATAATAGATAGGTATTACGGCTCGTTGTATATGCAAACAGTATAACCTAAATCTTTATTTTATGAATTGGTACTTAAAAGTATTGCAGAACTACGCTAATTTTGAAGGAAGGGCTCGACGAAAGGAGTATTGGATGTTCTTTTTGTTCAATACCATCATCTCCTACGGCTTACAGATTATTGCCATTGCAATGGACACTCCTGTTCTCTTCTTTGCTTCTATGCTTTATTCACTTGGAGTAATCATACCGGCCATAGCCGTTGGTGTTCGCAGAATGCATGATGTTGGTAAGAGCGGTTGGTATATTCTGGTTCCGTTTTACAATTTATATTTGGCCTGTTCCGATAGTGAACCCGGTGACAATAAGTGGGGTTCTAACCCAAAGGCAGAAGAAAACCCTTCTTTACAAAAGGTTTGAAAAATAAAGTATCATCAAAAAGGGCCGATTTTCAATCGGCCCTTTTTATTATTTTTTAGGAGTATCCTCCAAAATTTCCAATAGAAATTTCCAAAATTTCTGAACGGAAGAAATACTGACCCTCTCATCTGGGGAGTGGGCGCCCATGATAGTCGGGCCAAAGCTTATCATATCCATTTCAGGATAATTTTTCCCAAGAATACCACATTCAAGACCAGCATGGCAGGCCACTACCTTCGGTTCTTCTTTGAACATCTTTTCATATTTCTCTTTTGCGACCTTTAAAATGGCCGAATCGGGGTTCGGTGACCATCCTGGATAACTACCACTAAATTGAACATCACATCGGGCCAATTCAAAAGCGCTTTTTAAGGCGTGGGCCAAATCCATTTTAGCAGAATCAACAGATGAACGGGTTAGGCATCCTATTTTTATGTTACCATTTTTAACTTCTACTCGGGCCACATTGTTGGAAGTCTCTACCAAATCAGGAATCGCTGCACTCATTGCATACACTCCATTGTGTGCCGTATAAATGGCTTTTAGAAGTCTTTCTTGAGCCCCAACACCCATTACATTCTTGGGTAGTTTAATCTCTGAAATAGCGATATTAAGGTTAGGTTCTTGAACTACCAATTCTTTCTTGATGATCTCCGACCATTGCTCAAAGGCAGATTTGAACTCATCTGTTTGAGATTTAAGAACCACAACCTTTGCTATACTTTCCCTAGGTATGGCATTACGCAAGCTACCTCCTTCTATTTCCGATATACGCATCATGAATTGAGTAGACCCGTAGTAGAGAATTCTGTTCATGATTTTATTGGCATTTCCCAAACCTCTATGAATATCGATACCGCTATGACCACCTTGAAGTCCGTTAACGGTTATCTCATAACCTACGGTCGCCCTTGGTACTGGTTTATGATTGTATTTTCGGGTAGCGGTTACATCGATGCCCCCGGCGCACCCAATATCTAGTTCGTCATCTTCTTCAGTATCTAGGTTCAGTAGCATATCACCCTTCAGCATATTGGGCTGAAGCCCCATTGCACCGGTCATACCGGTTTCTTCATCAATGGTAAAAAGGGCTTCTAAAGGGGGGTGTTGAATGTCTTTGCTTTCTAAAAGTGCCATGATGGCTGCCACTCCCATTCCATTATCGGCACCTAGCGTGGTACCCTTGGCTTTTACCCAATCATTCTCTATAAACATCTCTATGCCTTGGGTGTCAAAGTCAAAATCTGTGTTATTGTTCTTTTGGTGAACCATATCAAGATGCGACTGCAGGGTAACCATTTTTCGGTTTTCCATTCCTGAGGTAGCCGGTTTTCTTATGATAACATTGCCGACAAGGTCTTTTTCGGTCTCTAAATTCAGGGAAGCACCAAAATTCATCATAAATTGAATGACTCTCTCTTCTTTTTTCGATGGCCTCGGCACTGCATTTAGATCAGCAAATTTATTCCAAACGGCTATGGGCTCTAATTCTCTTATTTCTTTGTTCATAATCAATATTTGTGCAGCAAAAATAAATACTCTAAAATTGGTTTGGCAGTTATTTGGTTAATTTTGAATTTTATGCGACCGTTCAGCAGATAGTTGGCCCTTTGAGGAAGGTTTTAATCACTTTTGTCCCAAATTCAATCAATAATATATCATTGAACCACAAATTTAAAAATGCCGTAGCCCTTAGTTTAGTACCGCAAATTTTTATGGTGGCATGGTTGGGCAGTAACCCAGATGTGGTCGAGAACTATTATAGCCAAGGTTTCTACCCCTTGATAAGTAAGTTTTTTAGGTTTCTTTTCGGATGGATTCCCTTTTCCTTTGGCGATATCATTTATACGCTACTACTTGCAATAGCAATAGCTTATCTCTTCAAGAATTGGAAGACAATTAGTGGTAAACCTTTATGGTTTCTGCGGGATGTTGTGATGGTTCTTTCGGTATTCTATTTTACGTTCAATATGGTATGGGGTCTTAATTATTATAGGCAGCCGATTTCTGAAAAATTTGGGATTAGAGATTCTGTTCAAACCCACGAAGTAATAGAGCTTACCGCAAAATTAATACAGAAGGTCAACCGGCTACAGAAAGAAATAACCGGAGATTCGGTTCAGATGGTTAAAGTGCCCTATTCCAGAAACGAAATATTCGATAAGACCATTGACGAATATGACAAGACCCAAGGTCAACTTCCATTTCTCACCTATGAAAGGCCGAGCTTAAAAAAATCGGTTTATAGTACACTCTCGTGTTATTTAGGTATTGGAGGCTATTTGAACCCTTTTACAAACGAAGCACAAGTCAATGGCCTCACGCCAGTTTTTAGGTTTCCAGTGGTGAGTGCACATGAGGTGGGGCATCAGGTGGGCTACTCTAAAGAAAATGAGACCAATTTTATAGGTTATTTGATGACGTCAAAGAACAATGATATCTATTTTCAATACTCGGCAGCCGCTTATGCCCTCAGTCATTGTCTAAGCGCGGTAAGAAGATATAATGAGAATCTATTTCAAGAGATGTATTCAGATATAAATTTTGGGGTACAAGAGAATTATAGAGAGCTGTATGAATTCAATCAGAAGTATATTAATCCTTTTGAGCCTATATTCAAATCGATATTTAATACGTTTCTAAAAGCCAATCAACAAAAAGACGGTATCGAAAGTTATAGTAAGATAGTAGAGTTGATGGTCGGCTACCATGAAATAAACCCGTTATAATCGATTAATTAAGATAGATACCTTTCATTTCACTAAGTCTATAAATTCTAAGAGCTGTTGTTCGTTTTATAATAAAAATTAGCTTCACGTAGACTTAATATTTCTTTTAACCGAGGGCTTTGGTTATTTTTAGCCTTTTCAGAAAATCATACAGTATATGTTGAAGTTTAGGGCGACCCTTTTGACATTATTCAGTTGCACAATTTTGGCTGCACAAGAATATTTTCCAGCGAATGGTGAGGTAAAAACGAAGAACAATAATTATACGGCATTGACCAATGCAAAGATTTTTGTCTCCCCTTCACAAGTTCTTGAAAAGGGTACCTTGCTGATTCGAAACGGTAAAGTGGTCAAGGTAGGCAAGTCAGTGGACCTGCCCGAGAATACGGTGGTAGTTGAGGCTGCAGGTAGGTGGATATACCCTTCTTTTATAGATATTTTTTCAGATTTTGGAATTTCAAAACCGGAAAAGGCAGAAGCAGAAGGAAGATCGGCCGAGTATGAGCCTTCGAGAGATGGTTATTATTGGAATGATCATATAATGCCCGAAAATGATGCAATTGATAAATTTACCTACGATCAAAAGGAAGCCGAAAAACTACTAAAGAACGGTTTTGGGGTCGTCAACTCACATATTCAAGATGGTATAGCCCGCGGTACCGGGGTACTGATCGCATTGAACGATAGGGAGAATGATGCCGTGAGAATTTTGAATGACCGCTCGGCTCAGTACTTCTCTTTTACCAAGAGTATTGCGCAACGACAATCGTACCCCACCTCTTTAATGGGGGCAATGGCGCTTTTGCGGCAAATGTATGCTGATGCCGATTGGTACGAAAAAGGCAATGTTGATACTAAAGACCGTTCCCTTGAGGCTCTTATGGCAAACAAGGGTCTGGTTCAGATTTTTTCTGCGGAAGATAAAGGCAATGTGTTGAGAGCCGATGGTATCGGAGATCAGTTCGGAATTCAGTACGCCATTTTAGCGGGAGGCGATGAGTACGAAAGGGTTTCTGAAATTAAGGCGACCAACGCTTCGCTAATTCTCCCCTTAAACTTTCCGGATGCCTATGATGTCGAAGACCCCTATGCCGTTCATCATTTATCGTTGAAATCGATGCGCCATTGGAACCAAGCTCCGGCAAATCCTAAAATATTAGCGGAAAACGAGGTGCCTTTTGCTTTTACCCTTCACGGTCTAAAAACCTCGGATGATTTTATGACCCAATTACAAAAAGCAATTGCTTACGGGTTACCGAAAACCAAGGCCCTTCATGCATTAACGACCGAACCGGCCCAAATTCTTCAAAAAAGCAACGATTTAGGAACCTTACAGGAAGGTAGAATAGCTAATTTTTTGATTTCATCCGGAGATATTTTTGACAAAGAAACTGTTCTTTATGAGAATTGGGTGCAGGGAAAAAAATATGTGGTCAACGATATAGATAAGAAGGATATTAGGGGAGAGTACGATGTAACTATTGACAATCAAAAATTTTCACTTTCCATCAAAGGAAAATCTGTAGAACCGAAAATAGAAGTCAAGAAAGATACCTTAAAGCTAAAGGCGCAACTGAAATACAACGAGGGTTGGCTGACCATTGCAATTATTGATAAGAACAATAAAACATATCGATTATCAACTTCGAACGAAGGCATTAGCGATAACCAAATTAACGGTAAGGTTTTATTCGGAGATGGTAGAGAATCAACCTTTTCAGCTGTTGAGACAGCTCCCTTTTCGCAAAAGGATAAAAAAGAGAATTATATGCCTCCCTTGACAGATGTTACCTTTCCGAACATTGGTTATGGCTATGAAAAGATTCCCCAAGCCCAAAATATGCTTTTCAAGAATGCCACGGTATGGACGAGTGAAGAGCAGGGAATCTTAAAAAATACCGATGTACTGGTAAAAAACGGAAAAATTCAGAAAGTAGGCTCTGATCTAAATGCGAGTGGCGCAACGGTCATTGATGCGACCGGAAAGCACTTAACGGCGGGCATTATTGACGAACATAGCCATATTGCCGCACTTGCCATTAATGAAGCCGGTCAAAATTCTTCCGCAGAAGTTCAGATGCAAGATGTGGTCGACAATGAAGATAAAGGTATTTACCATGCTTTGGCTGGTGGAGTAACAACCTTACAATTACTTCATGGTTCAGCGAACCCAATAGGGGGGCAATCGGCTATAATGAAACTGAAGTGGGGCATGCTGCCCAACGAAATGGTCTATGAGAATTCTCCGAAGTTCATCAAGTTCGCCTTAGGGGAGAATGTTAAGCAGAGCAATTGGGGTAGTTATACCCGATTTCCTCAAACCAGAATGGGGGTAGAGCAGGTTTTTATGAACTATTTTCAGAGAGCTAAAGAATATTTGGCGAAAAAAGAGAGTGGTGAACCTTACCGTTATGATGAAGAAATGGAAACCTTAGGCGAAATTCTTCGCGGCGAACGATTTATTACCTGTCACAGCTATGTTCAAAGTGAGATAAATATGATGATGAAAGTGGCCGAGAAGTTCGATTTTAAGGTCAATACCTTTACTCATATTTTAGAGGGATACAAGGTAGCCGATAAAATGAAAGAACATGGGGTAGGGGGCGGCACCTTCAGCGATTGGTGGGCCTATAAGTTCGAAGTAAATGACGCTATACCTTACAATGCTGCTATCATGCATAATCAAGGTGTTACGGTTGCCATCAATAGCGATGATGCCGAAATGATAAGAAGGCTTAATCAAGAGGCGGCCAAAACAATGAAATATGGTGACTTATCTGAAGAAGAAGCCTGGAAAATGGTCACTATTAATCCCGCTAAATTATTGCATTTAGACCAACGGACGGGAAGTATCAAAGAAGGTAAAGATGCAGATTTGGTACTTTGGAGCCATCATCCATTATCAATTTATGCAAAAGCTGAAAAGACTATTATTGATGGTGCTATATTCTTTGATATTGAAAAAGATGCATTGCTTAGAAAATCGGTAAAAGAAGAACGAAACAAACTGATCAATCAAATGCTTATTGTCAAACAGGGAGGTGCAAAAACACAAAAACCTGAGGAAGACAAAAAAGAACTGATGCATTGCGATACAGGGGCCTAATTAAAATAGTTACTGAAGGATGAAGAAGACAAAAATATATATCATAACCGCCCTATTGGTTTTAATCAATGGTTTTTGGGCGACTGCACAACAGACCCCGGCAAATGAACAAAAAGAGCCTGTTTATATAGAAGGTGCTACAGCTCATTTGGGTAATGGTGAAGTAATAGAGAATTCATTGGTCATGTTCGAAAATGGCAAGCTGACCTTTGTCGGTAGTGCTATGACAAAAATTGCTAGGAGGGGGAAAAAAATCAAGGGTGAGGGCAAACATATCTACCCAGGTTTTATCGCACCGATCACATCACTAGGGTTGGTAGAAATTGATGCTGTGAGGGCCAGTAAGGATCAAGATGAAATAGGGGAAATGATTCCGCATGTAAGAAGTTTGATAGCCTACAATACCGAATCAAAGGTTGTTGAAAGTATGAGGCCCAACGGGGTATTATTGGGTCAAATCACTCCAGTTGGCGGGTGCATATCAGGTACCTCTTCTGTCGTGCAGTTCGATGCTTGGAACTGGGAAGATGCAGCTGTCAAAGTTGACGATGGCATACATCTGCACTGGCCATCTTCGTATAATGGTACTAAACCAAATGAAAAGTACGTTGAGCAGAAAAGGGAGGTAGAAGAATTTTTAAAGAACTCGGTGGCTTATGGTAAAACGGGTACAGAACAGCTGAATCAGGTCTTCGCTGCCATGCAGGGTCTTTTTGATGGTTCTCAGAAATTATATCTGTATGCGAATAGCGAGAAAGATATTTTAGAGGGGGTCACAACTGTCAAAGAATTAGGAGTGCAAGAGGTTGTATTGGTCGGAGGTTATGAGGCGAATAAGGTGACCGAGTTTCTGAAGGAGAATAAAATCGCCGTATTGGTTAGGCACACCCATATGTTGCCACACACTGATGATGAAGATTATGATTTGCCTTACAAGTTACCAGGGCTTCTGCTAAAAGCTGGGCTCGTGGTCGGATTGCAAAATTCTGAAGCCTCTAACTTTCAGACCAGGAACTTGCCATTTTTTGCAGGACAGACCGTAGCTCATGGTTTGAATAAGGAGCAAGCTTTACAACTTATAACAAGTAATACGGCCAAAATTCTAGGCATAAGCGAATCTTACGGTACGTTGGAAGATGGTAAGAGTGCCACTCTTTTCATTTCAGAGGGCGATGCACTTGATATGTCTGGAAATCAGTTGATTTCTGCTTTTATAGATGGAAGGGAAATTTCATTGGAGACCCATCAAACGGAACTATGGAAGCGTTATTCTGAAAAGTATAAAAGCAAATAGCTCTTATTTTGCTGGGATGTATTCGAATTGACTTCCCGATTCAAATGTAGTGGTGCCTTTAGGTACTTTAATAAAACCGTCGGCAAGGGCAAGACTTACCAAGTCACCTGAACCATTACCTTCTACAAGGGTTGCCTGCAGTTGGTTTTCGGTCCAAGAAATCTTTACCTGTAAAAATAGGGTCAAAAATTCATGCGGAACCACTTCTTCCGTCACTACTACTTTTTCAGATTGTGAGGGAAGGCCTAACGAGCAATTTAACCAAGGAAGGAAATAGACATGGTAGTTTGCGTAGGTTGACACTGGATTGCCAGGAAAAGAAAAAACAACTTTTGTCTTTTCACTATTTCTCCCAAACCAAAAGGGCTTTCCTGGTCGTTGACTGACCTTATGAAAAACCTTTTCAATGCCCAATTCTTCAAAAACTTCGGGCAAATAGTCAAATTTGCCTTTCGATACGCCCCCACTGAGCATCAATACATCAAATTCAACTAAAATCTGTTTTATTTCTTTTGTAATCGCAATCTTGTCATCGGGCAGGTGTAGAAGTTGATGCTCTATATCTTTTGATTTAAGTGCTGCAGATAATGAGATTACATTTGATTTTCTAATCTGATGTGCCAAAGGTGTTTCCGAGATTTCTACCAATTCATTTCCGGTGGAGATAACAGCAATTTTGGGTAGTCTTCTAACTAACACATATGATTTTCCAACCGAGGCCATGACTCCTATGGCTGAAGTCGAGATAGTTTTTCCCTTTTTTAATAATATTTCCCCAGCTTGAATATCGGCCGCCTTTTGATGAATATTTTGGCCCCTTCTGGGCTGAGATAATATTTTGACGATACCATTTTCAATATCTGTATCTTCGTACATGACGATGGTATCGGCTTTGGCAGGTAAGACGGCCCCCGTCATAATTTCGAGACACTCCTTTTTGTCATTCAATGTTTGTTGGGGCATACCGGCAGCCAAAACTCCGGCAATCTTAAAATCTCGTTGACCTTGCTCATAAGAGCTGAAATCAAGCGCAATACCATCTTTGGTGGAACGGTTAAAGGGCGGAAAATCTCTATCGGCAATAATATCTTCTGCCAAAACACGTCCGCGACTTTCTAAAAGGGAAACTTTTTCAACGCCTAGTTCTAAAGGGTTGTCAAGTACTTTGCCCAAAGCTTCCTCATAAGAAATCATGGTTTTTACTTTATAGGGAAAACGATATTAACTATTTGCCTTTTTTCTTTTCCATAACCAACTTCCTACAAAGTAGGCTACAAGGGCAATCAAGAAATATTTGAAGTATGAAACCGGTTCGCCTTCGCCATTTACAGTAGTAAAAATACGGTCCCAGCGAGGTTTCCAATTTAATATTCCCTCATTGAAATTATCAACGCTCAACCAAATAAAAATGGGCGTACCTACAATATGGTTTTCAGGCACATAGCCCCAAGCCCTACTATCTTCAGAATGGTCGCGGTTGTCACCCATCATCCAATAATAATCTTGCTTAAAGGTATAGCTGTCCGAAACTTCACCGTTGATCAAAACTTGGTTTCCGTTGACGCTTAAAGTATTACCCTCGTACTCAGTGATTATCTTTTTATAAAGTGGTAATGACTTTAGGTTTAGGGGAACGGTTGCCCCCTCTTCAGGGATGTAGATTGGGCCCATTTGGTCATAATTCCATGGATACATGGGGTTTTGCGGAAAGTTATTATATCCCGCCACTCCCTTTTTGTCCAATTCCATGACCACAGAATCAATTGCATCGTTCTTTCTTAGCTGCGCCACCATTTCATTTGTTAAGGCGGCAATTTTTTGCCTTGGTGTTTCTTCGGTAAGCGCAAGCCCTTGACTGCGTATTACATTGATAGGAATACCCTTTGCTTTGGTATAGAGTGCAATTTTACCATCTGAAGTACGGTCTGAGCCTAACAGGTATTTCCTAATGGCTTGATACTGCGTTTGATTAATGGCTCCTGTGATATATTTACGTTGAAAATCACCGACACCCAACTCTTGCAAGATTTTTGAGGATACCCCTTTGTTGGCATACACCGTATAATCGTACTGAGGTTTCGCACGGTCTGACAAAACCAGTTGTTTACCATCGATATAGACGTGGCCATCGATTATTTGAAGAGAGTCACCCGGAATACCGACACAGCGCTTCACATAATTCGATTTTTTGTCAATCGGTTTTTGTACTCCAGCTTCTCTTTTGAAAAACTGGCGAACAGTATCTGCCGGCCAGCTGAATACCACAATATCGTTGCGGTCTACCTTGGTGAAACCAGGTAGCCTAAAGTAAGGTAATTGAGGTTTCTTTAGGTATGATTTAGTGCGTACGATCGGCAGCGTATCATGTACCATAGGCGCTGCAATGGTCGTCATTGGGGTTCGTGCCCCATAATGAAATTTACTTACAAATAACAGGTCCCCCACACGTAAGGTTCGCTCTAATGATGGGGTAGGAATTACATAAGGTTGAATAAAATAGGTATGAACCAACGTGGCCGCTATGACGGCAAAAGCAATGGAACTCACCCATTCACCTGTGGCCGTGCGAGGATGTAAGCTTCTATTCTCGATGTACTTAACATCTAACGCATAATTGACGTAGAATATGTAAAAACCCAATGTAAGTACTACCAACCAAGTCTCACCCAGACTGTGTCGGCCAAAACTACGAATGGTCTCGATCCAAATAATGGGAAACATCAATAAGTTGATAATGGGTATGAAAAGGAGTATGGTCCACCATGTAGGGCGATTGATGATTTTCATCAAAATGATGGCATTGTAAACGGGTACCGCAGCTTCCCAAGCCTTTCTACCAGCCTTTACGTACAGTTTCCAAGTACCTAAGAAATGAATGATCTGAATGATCAGAATAAAAAGTAACCACTGTGTAGCGTTCATTATAATTGCTTTGTTATGTTGGGTTTAACGCAAATAAGTTTATTATAATTAAAAAAAGTTACTGGTTAACCTAGGTTTAACACATCTTTCATCGTGAAAATTCCTTCTTTGCCAATAATCCATTCGGCAGCAATTACAGCTCCTAAGGCAAAACCTTCACGGTTGTGGGCGGTATGTTTTATTTCTATGGAATCTACTGAACTCGTATAATCTACGGTATGTGTACCTGGGGTATTGCCTATCCTTTTTGCCTTGATAGCGATTTCAGATTCATCACTTTCATCCAGTTTCCAACCTTTGTAATTGCTGTTCTTAATAACTCCTTCGGCCAAGGTTATTGCCGTACCACTGGGGGCATCTAGCTTTTGCGTGTGGTGAATTTCCTCCATCGATACTTGATATTGTTCAAGATTACTCATCATTTTTGCGAGGTACTCATTAAGTTCGAAGAAAATGTTCACCCCAAGGCTAAAATTGGAAGCATAAATAAAAGCACTTTGCTTTTCTGTACAAATAGCCTTCGCTTCTTCAAATTTGTCTAACCAGCCTGTAGTTCCCGATATTACTGGCACACCATTTTCAAAACACTTGGTTATATTTTCAAAGGCAGCGTTCGGCATACTGAAGTCGATGGCGACATCCATTTTTGAATAGTCAATATCTTGGGTATCAACATCGATTTTGGCAACAATCTTATGGTTTCTGTCTAGGGCAATTTGCTCGATCATTTTACCCATTTTTCCATATCCGAAGAGCGCTATATTCACTTTGTAATTTTTAAATTTTGTTAGTCAGTAGGGGCAAAAATAAGATTTGAAGCCGATTAAATAGTGTATAATCCTGATTTTATAGCACAATCCCTTGTTAATGGGCAAACATTAAAATTTTATAGTCATGGCCATACCGTAGTGGGGAGAGTTGGTGACCGGATCTACATTGATGTAGGGTTCCATATCAAAACTAAGGTCATCGTCAACATTGAACTGTTTTAGGTGGGCATCAACGTTGGCATCTACTATATTTAGGGCATATAGGGCTACTGATACCAACAACAATAAATCTCGATCTCTTTGAAATCTTTCCTGTTCATTTTGAAGGTCTTCCAAGTCAATCAATGGCCCATTACCGGTATTGTTCGGATCGTAAAATTCGTCATCGGTAAAACCGGCCTGCCTACGTTTAAAGGCCGTTCGAACCCGGTCATAGCGACTGTCGTTCCAAGTATAGCCGTAAACGGCAGCTCCGATAGCACCAAAAACAATGGGCACTTTCCAATACCTTTTATTATAAGCTTGGCCCAACCCCGGAAAAACAGCGGAATAAAAAGCAGCTTTACTTGGTGCCAGGGGATTGATAGCCTTTCTTTTTGATTTTACGGAATCGACTACGACAATGCCTTCTTCCTCTAAAGTAGTTTCCAATGAGTCGACCTCAGTTGTAGTAGGAGGGTCTTCTTGGGCCTGTGTAGCAAAGATGAAAAAACCTAAAAAGAAAAATGTAAAAAGCGATTTACTCACCAAGGATCAATTTTTTGATTCTTTTAAATTCTTCTTTGGAATGAAATGGTATGGTTATTTTTCCTTTGCCCTTATCGGAAGCCGATATGGCTACCTTCACGGAAAGATGGTCTGTGAACTGGTCTATGTTCTGCTTGGCAAATTCTGGTACGGAATTTTTAGCCTTTTTGTCCTTTGTAGTCTCTGGCCCTGCATGGTAAGCCTTTACTTCTCGTTCGGTATCGCGAACAGAAAGATTTTCGCCAATGATACGCTCGTACAAGGCAATTTGATCTGACTTTTTTTCAATATTGACCAATGCACGACCGTGGCCCATACTTAAAAAGCCATCACGCATACCAGTTTGAATGATAGGGTCTAACCTTAAAAGTCGAAGGTAATTGGTAATGGTAGATCTTTTTTTACCTACTCGCTCGCTCAACTTTTCTTGGGTGAGTTCAATTTCATCCATCAAACGCTGATAAGAGAGGGCAATTTCAATAGGGTCTAAATCTTGGCGTTGAATGTTTTCAACCAAGGCCATTTCCAATGACTCTTGATCATTGGCAATACGTATGTAAGCAGGTATGGTCTCAAGACCGATTAGCTTAGACGCCCGATACCTTCGCTCACCAGAAACCAACTGATACTTGTTGAATTCAAGTTTTCGTACCGTTATGGGTTGAATAACGCCTAGCTCCCTTATAGAAGTAGCCAGTTCTTGAAGAGCTTCATCGTTAAAATTCGAGCGTGGCTGAAAAGGGTTGACTTCGATGGCATCAATATCCAATTCAACAATATTGCCGACCACCTTATCGGCATTTTTGTCTGTTGCTGTTTGAATATCGTTGTCTGGATCTTTCAATAAAGCCGAAAGTCCGCGTCCTAAAGCCTGTTTTTTTGTTGCTCTCGCCATTAAGCTATTTCTTTATTTTTCTTCACGACCTCGTTGGCCAGATTCAGATAATTCGTAGCGCCTTTACTGCTGGCATCGTATTTTATAATGCTCTCGCCATAACTTGGTGCCTCGCTCAACCTTACATTTCTTTGAATGATGGTATCGAACACCATATCGGCAAAATGTTTGCGAACCTCTTCTACAACTTGATTTGATAGTCGTAAACGCTGGTCGTACATAGTGAGCAGCATTCCTTCGATGTCAAGGTTCGGGTTGTGCACTTTTTGAACACTTTTAATAGTATTTAAAAGTTTACCAAGCCCCTCTAAGGCAAAGTATTCGCACTGAATAGGTATGATAACGGAGTCAGCGGCGGTCAATGCGTTCAAAGTCAGTAGACCTAACGATGGTGCACAATCGATTAAAATGTAATCGTACGAGTCACGCAGGTCTGAAATCGCTTTGCGCATCATGTATTCTCTATCGTCTTTATCGACGAGCTCGATTTCTATGGCCACCAAGTCTATATGAGCAGGAATAAGATCTAAATTCGGAGAATCTGTCTTAATGATGGTATCCTTCGCGTCGGTGGTGAGTTCCAACAATTGGTAAGTGCCCAATTCAACATCTTCAACTTCAATTCCCAACCCAGAGGTTGCGTTTGCCTGAGGGTCGGCATCTATCAATAATACCTTTTTTTCAAGTACCCCAAGAGAGGCTGCCAAGTTAACGGTAGTGGTAGTTTTACCTACTCCTCCCTTTTGGTTTGCAATAGCAATTATCTTGCCCATTATCCGTCGTTGTTAGAGGGTAAAAATACGATTAATTACGATGCGAGTAAAACCAATTTGTTAACACAAGGTGAATAACTGGGCTATTTTGCGTTAAAGTTGGTTAACCTGCTTAATTATTCGATGAGGTACGGTATGATTCTAGAAAGTGTTGTTATTTTTACTCTTTAAGCTTGAGGCTATCTTCGTATTCAATAAGATAGATTTCTTCGTCTTTTTTCTTTAGAAAGTATTTTTCCCTTGCAAATTTCTCCAATTCTTCAGGGTTTGATAGCTTTTCTAGAATTTGTTTGTCTTTCGCTATTTCCTGTTTTAAAAATTCTTGCTGTTTTTCAAGTTTGTTGATTTCTTTTTTGAGTTCAAGATGGATCAACAGCGAATTGGTATCGAAAAAGAGCATCCATATAACAAAAACGGTCAGTACCAATATGTAAACATTGGTAAGCAGACCGAACCATTTCTTTTGCCTAATTTCTTTGAGCCCCATTTTGCCTAGGTCAATTTATCATTGATAATCGTTCTTACAATATCAACTGCGACCGTGTTGTATTTATTGTTGGGTATGATAATATCGGCGTACTCTTTACTGGGTTCGATAAACTGAAGGTGCATCGGTTTGATGTTCGTTTGGTACTTTTCAAGGGTCTCATCAAGATTCCAGCCCCGTTCGTTCACATCGCGTTTAAGCCTTCTTATCAAACGTTCATCAGAATCGGCATGAACGAAAATTTTAATATCCATCATTTTTCGCAACCTGGGGTTGGTCAGGATCAAGATACCTTCTACTATTAACACCTTGGTAGGGTGAACGGGAACCGTTTTATCGGTTCTATTGCATTCTAGAAAAGAGTATACGGGCTGTTTGATGGAATGCCCCTCTCTAAGGGTAATTAAATGCTCTTCAAGTAATTCAAAATCAATGGACTGTGGATGGTCGAAATTCGTTTTTCTACGTTCTTCCAAAGGAAGATGCGAAAGGTCGTTGTAATACGAATCTTGTGAAATGACACCTACCTCACCCTCAGGAAGTTCATCAATGATCTGATTGACCACCGTGGTCTTTCCGCACCCTGTTCCTCCAGCAATTCCAATAATCAACATTCCTTTTAAATTTTTGTCAAAAATACATATTTGAGATGCAAAACGACACATATCGGTAAAATGAAGTTTTGATAACAGGCGTTAGACGCCTTATCACTAATTTTGTCGAATGCAAAATGAAAACGTAAAGCCTAATTTTGAGTTCATTGCCTTAATGGCTTCACTGATGTCTATAGTAGCGCTGGCCTTAGATGCCCTTCTGCCGGCACTTTCCATCATAGGGGAATCGATTAATAGTTTAGATCCGACCGAGAATCAGATGCTCATAACCATGATTTTTCTCGGGCTTGGGGTAGGGCAGCTTTTCTTTGGTCCTCTATCCGATAGCTATGGTCGTAAACCAATGGTTTACGCAGGTTTCATCACATTTGCGGTGGGCAGTGCGGTGTGTCTTTTGGCGCCTTCCTTAGGTATAATGGTCTTCGGTAGAGTGTTGCAGGGTATCGGTCTTTCAGCACCTAGAAGTATTGCTATTTCTATTATTAGGGATACATATAAAGGCGATTACATGGCTAAGATCATGTCGTTCGTAACAGCCTTTTTTATTTTGATACCCGTTATAGCACCGGCAACGGGCAAATGGATAATGGATGCTTTCGGGTGGGAAGGTATTTTTTATGTTCAATTGATTTTTGCGGTCATTATCAGTATTTGGTTTTGGAAACGTCAACCTGAGACCTTAAAACCACACTATAAAGTTTCCTTCTCTCCGCGTGTTTTTCTAACTGGATCTATCGAATTTATCAAACATCGAGAAACGGTCGCTTTTACGTTTACATCAGGGTTTATTACCGGGGCATTTTTAGTCTACTTAAGTGCTTCGCAGCACGTTTTTGAAGATCAGTACGGCATGGTAGAATCGTTTCCGTACATATTTGCCGGTCTTGCCGTCTCCATAGGTCTTTCTACCTTTTTGAACGGTACCCTCGTGATGAAATTTGGTATGAGAAAGCTGGCTTTAATGGCTCTTTCAGCTTTTTGTGGTATCGCCTTGTTATACGTGCTTCTTTTTTGGAACCAACCCAACCCAAGTGTTGCAGTACTTGTGGCCTTCTTATCGGTACAGTTTTTCTGCCTTGGCTTCCTTTGGGGAAATTTTAGGTCTATTGCCATGGAGCCTATCGGACATATTGCCGGTATCGGTGCCGCTATCAATGGGTTCGTGTCTACAGTTATAGCAGTGCCTATTGCCAGTTATATCGGGCAGTTTGTGACGGACACAGTTTGGCCAATGTTTGTTGGTTTAGCCGTTTGCGGGTTGATTTCTTTGGGAATCATGCTTTTGGTGAGAAAACCTAGACCAATCGCTTCATTGTCAAAAGGATAAAAAAAAGGGCTTTTCTTTCGGAAAGCCCTTTTTTAACTAGTTCGATATTATCTTCTATAAAGCTCCATCCATGATATCTTTGACCACTTCCGGATTGAGAAGGGTAGAGGTATCGCCCAAATTGGCAGTGTCTTTAGAAGCTATTTTTCTCAAAATACGTCTCATTATTTTACCACTACGTGTTTTGGGAAGACCGGGTACAAATTGAATTTTATCTAGCTTGGCTATAGGTCCGATGTGCTCGGTAATCTGCTGATTGATTTCTTTTACTAAATTTTCGCGGTTACGACTTTCACCTACTTCTTTTAAGATAACAAAACCGTAAAGGGCATTTCCTTTTATATCATGAGGAAAACCAACAATGGCACTTTCAGCAACCGCTGGGTGTTCGTTGATAGAATCTTCAATGGGAGCCGTACCCAAATTGTGTCCTGAGACGATGACCACATCGTCTACACGGCCCGTTATTCGATAATAGCCTACCGCATCGCGCAGGGCACCATCACCTGTAAAGTACATGTCTTTATAAGCCGAGAAATAGGTGTCGCGGTATCTTTCGTGATTGCCCCAAATAGTTCTTGCTATCGATGGCCAAGGAAATTTAATGCAGAGTCTTCCCGAAACTTGCTTTCCCTTGATTTCTTTACCTTCTTCATCCATAAGTGCAGGTTGTATGCCAATGAATGGGAGGGTTGCATATGTGGGCGTCGTGGGCGTAACATACGGTATCGGCGAAATCATAATACCTCCCGTCTCGGTTTGCCACCAAGTATCTACAATGGGGCTTTGCTTCTTGCCGACATTGGTATTATACCAGTGCCATGCCTCTTCGTTGATGGGTTCGCCTACCGAACCTAATACTTTTAGAGAAGATAGGTCGTGGCTATCAATAAAATCGAGATTTTCTTTGGCTAGGGCCCGAATAGCTGTTGGGGCGGTATAGAATTGGTTGACCTTGTGCTTTTCAACTACCTCCCAAAAACGCCCAAAATCAGGGTAGGAAGGAACGCCTTCGAACATTACCGTTGTAGCACCATTGGCCAGAGGTCCATAGACAATATAAGAGTGACCAGTAATCCAGCCGATATCTGCGGTGCACCAATAAATATCTTCCTCTCTGTACTGAAATACGTTTTTAAAGGTATATGCGGTATAAACCATGTAACCTCCGGTTGTATGAACCATTCCCTTAGGTTTTCCTGTCGAGCCGGATGTATATAAAATGAAAAGTGGATCTTCGGCATCCATTATTTCGGCCACGCAATCGGCATATGCCTCATCAAGTAAAGGCTGTAACCACTCATCCCTTCCGTCTACCATGGTGATGTCGGTATTGATTCTTTTGGCGACTAGAACAGTCTTTACCACTGGGCAATTATCAAGTGCTTTATCTACTATTCCCTTTAGGTCAATGGTCTTACTGCCTCGATAAGAACCATCCGAAGTAATTAAAAGCTTGCATTCACAATCATTGATTCGTGCTGCCAAAGCGCTAGATGAAAAGCCTGCAAAAACTACGGAATGTATGGCCCCGATTCGGGCGCATGCCAAAACCGCCACAGCAAGTTCAGGAATCATAGGCAAGTATATACATACCCTATCTCCCTTTTTTATTCCTTTATCAAGAAGAACATTGGCCATTCGGCAAACCCTTTCATGTAATTCCCTATACGTGATATGAAGGGCTTCTTCATTGGGGTCGTTCGGTTCAAATAAGATAGCCGTTTTATCCCCTCTGGTAGGTAAATGCCTGTCAATGCAGTTTTCGGTAATATTTAATTTGGCACCTTCAAACCATTTTATTTCAGGTTTCGAGAAATCCCAACTTAAAACATTGTTCCATTTTTTTCGCCAAACGAAGTGCTCTTCGGCAATCTCTTCCCAAAAGGCTTCGGGGTTTCTTACCGATTTGCGATAGACTTGAAAGTATTCTTCTAAATGTTTAATGTGGTAATTGCTCATTAGTGTACTCTATTTCTTTAAAATTAAATAATTTATTAATGTGAAACGGCCTCGCCGGCTCCACTTGGTATTCTTATATCTTCTACAATTTCTTGAACTTCTTCCGGTGGGGCAGGGGTGAACTTCATGATGACAATCGATACGATAAAATTCACTAGCATGGCCACACTGCCAAAGCCTTCAGGTGAAATACCGAACCACCAGTCTTTTTCCAGGGCTGCAACGGCTTCCTTTCCACCATCGAAAATACCGAACTTAAATTTCAACATGTAGAAGAGCATCAACGAGATGCCTATCACCATACCTGCGATGGCCCCCTCTTTGTTCATTTTTTTGTAAAATATGCCTAAAACAATCGCGGGAAAAAACGAAGCAGCAGCCAAACCAAATGCCAAGGCTACTACCGCTGCCACGAAACCTGGCGGGTTGATGCCGAAATAGCCTGCAATTACTACAGCTACCGTCGCAGCGCCCCTAGCGGCCCAAAGCTCTCCCTTTTCCGAAATCGTCGGTACAAATACTTTCTTGATTAAATCGTGCGATACCGAAGCCGAAATTACCAAGAGCAACCCGGCAGCGGTTGATAGTGCGGCGGCCAAGCCTCCTGCGGCCACCAGGGCAATGACCCATGCCGGAAGATTCGCTATTTCTGGATTTGCCAAAACCATGATATCTCTATCAACGGTAAGTTCGTTTTTTGATACATCGGCTACATATTGAATTTTGCCATCTCCGTTTTTATCATCAAAAGCCAATAAACCTGTTGTTTCCCAGTTTTTGAACCATTGGGGCATGCTTGCATACTCTTGGTTACTTACGGTATTGATCATGTTGGTGCGCGCAAAAACGGATACTGCAGGTGCTGTGGTATAGAGAATAGCGATTAAGAGGAGCGCCAGCCCTGCGGATTTTCTTGCATCTTTGACCCTTTTAACGGTAAAAAAGCGAACGATTACATGGGGTAAGCCAGCGGTACCTACCATCAAGGCCAACGTAATCATAAAAACGTCAATGGTAGATTTTTTTCCATCGGTGTATTCGGCAAAGCCGAGCTCGGTAGAAAGGCCGTTTAGTTTGTCTAACAGATAGATTCCTGAGCCATCGTTCAGTTTCGACCCCATACCCAATTGAGGAATTGGATTTCCTGTCATTTGTATGGAGATAAAAATGGCCGGAACCATAAAGGCGAAAATTAGCACGCAGTACTGTGCCACTTGGGTATAGGTGATGCCTTTCATTCCGCCTAAAACGGCATAAAATAGAACGATTACCATACCAATGATTACCCCGGTATTGATATCCACTTCTAAAAATCGTGAAAAAACGACGCCTACGCCCCGCATTTGACCGGCAACATAGGTAAAGGAAACGATTAGGGCACAAATGACGGCAACAATTCTAGCTGTTTTAGAATAGTATCGGTCGCCTATGAAATCGGGCACCGTAAATTTCCCGAATTTTCTTAAATAAGGGGCCAATAATAAGGCTAAGAGAACGTAACCGCCGGTCCATCCCATTAAATAAACCGACCCATCGTATCCGGCGAAGGAGATAATACCCGCCATGGATATAAAAGAAGCAGCCGACATCCAATCGGCGGCAGTAGCCATGCCGTTGGCCAAGGGGGAGACGCCCCCGCCAGCCACATAAAAGTCATTGGTAGAGCCGGCCCGAGACCATATGGCAATTCCTATATAAAGCGAAAATGTTATTCCTACTAAGAGGTACGTCCAGGTTTGAACATCCATTGGTATAAATTTTTGGTTTTTTCCTTCTCAGGAAATAATTTGGTTTGGTGGCGGTTATTCGTCGTATCCGTACTTTTTGTCCAAGGTATTCATCAATCGGACGTATACGAAAATAAGGATAACGAAGACGTAAATAGAGCCCTGTTGGGCGAACCAAAAGCCAAGTTCAAAACCGCCCACTTTTATTTCATTCAAGGCATCTTTGAACAGAATGCCCGCCCCATATGAAACAGCGAACCAAATGGCCAATAGTATAAAGAGATATCTGACGTTTTCTTTCCAGTAGGCACTGGCTTTTTTCTGTTTTTCAGACATGCTAAAGGTAAGTTTAAGTTGTTGAGCTCACTAAGATAGCGAATTACAACCTCTTTAGCAGGGTAAAAAAACCACACCGCTCGAAGAATTTCTTTTGGCGCCGGTAACCGATTTTAAAACATTGGTTTTTTGTTCAATTCTAAGCACCCCCATCAAGGCAAAAACTAATGCTTCTTTAAACTCTATCAGCTTTTTCTCTGGTACGATTACTTTAGCCGTATTCAATAACTTCGACTGAAGGGTCTTAATTAGAAATTCATTTAATGCACCACCACCTGTAACGAAAAGTGAGTGGTCGGTACCAGAGGTGTTTTCTTTAATTTGTAATGCCACTTGATCACAAATATGGTGTACGCCGGTACAGAGAAGATTGCTCATGTCATCTTTTGTACGGTCGACTATGGGCACTACTTTCTCAACAAACCACTCGTACCCTATCGATTTTGGATGAGGTAGTTGATAGAACTCCAATGAATTCAGGCTCTTTAACAGTTGAGTATTGATGTTTCCTGACCGTGCTATTTCTCCTCCTTTATCATAAGCGATACCTTCCTTTCTAGTTATATAGTTTAAAATCATATTGGCCAATCCGATATCGTAAGCCAACCTTTCCCCATCCTTTTCAAACGACACATTGCTTATGCCTCCCAGATTAAGGCAAAAATCATAATTTCCAAAAAAAAGCCGGTCGCCAATAGGTACCAAAGGGGCGCCTTGGCCGTCTAAAGCAACATCATTGGTTCTAAAATCACACACCACCTTTATGCCGGAAGCGTTGGCCAAGTGCTGCCCTGAACCTATTTGATAGGTTAGGCCGTTTTCAGGCTGGTGGTGGGTAGTATGGCCGTGACTTGCGATATATTCAACCTCCAGTTTTTTTTCATCAATGAATATTTTGCTTTGGTTACCCAACCACGTGCCGTAGCTATTGTGAAATTTAAGAAGTTCATCAGCGGAAAGAAAGATGGAATCCTTCAGTTTTTCTTGCATCGAAGCTTCGTAGGTCACGCTCTTGGTTTCAACTATGTCAAAGCGGTATGCGTCATTATCTGACCAAATATGACAGTATGCTAGATCGAGGCCATCTAAGGAAGTGCCTGACATGAGACCTAAAATTTTATGTTTTTTCATATGAGGTTCGTTTTGACAGATAATTTACCTGAAGACTCAACCCTACCCAAGAAATGATTGCTAGCAGTTTTTTGAAACACTTCAAAATTCTGATAGGCCAATACAACCGTTTCTGCCTGGCTATATTCTATATGATTCAGCATATATGGGTTGCCGAAAAGGTAAAGGGTCACCTTATTAACAGCTAGTAATCGGTTCAAAATTTTTAAATCCTCAGGGTTGAAACCGAACAAATTGTTCGGTTTAACTTGAGGTGGGAAAAGCGCCACCAATAGATTTTTATTCCTGAATGTATCGGCATTTGGTAAGGTTTCAACATCAAATTCCAGTTGGTCTCTTAGATGTTTGAAAAAAATTGTTTTTGACGGTTCTATATTGGAAATAGCAGTGAATTCTGATTTAGTGAACTCAGCCAGGTTAGAAGATGTGCCTTTTTGAAGAGTTATACATTTTTCAGAAATTCTGCGATTTAATGAGTCAGGTTGGGTAAGAGTCGTCACTTCATTACCTCCTTCAAATGCCTTTTCCTTTAGTCTCCAAACGCGTTCGAAACTCTCTTCAATTTGATCAGGTAAGGCGTTTTCGAGAATTTTTGAAATGCCCTCTTTCGTATGCTCTGCAAAACATAATATGTCGTTACCGGCATCAAAAGCTAACCACTCCAATTCACCCTTTTCAGGATAATTTTTGGCAACGGCGTGCATATTCAGGGCATCTGAAATGACCACGCCCTCAAAACCAAGCTCTGAACGTAGCACTCCTTTTATGATTTCTTTGGAAATGCTAGAGGGAGTTTCTTTTCCATCGGACAAAGCCGGAACCGAGAGATGCCCGACCATTACAGAGTCTATACCTTGGTCGATAATCTCCTTAAACGGGAAAAGCTCATTTTTATCAAGTTCCTTTCTAGACTTGTTAATTAATGGCAATCCCAAGTGTGAGTCAGTGGCAGTATCGCCATGCCCAGGAAAATGTTTAATACTGGTCAAAACACCTTCGCTTTGCGTTCCTTTTATAAATTGAAGGGCCTTTCCCGTTACAAGATTTCTATCTTCCCCGAAGGAGCGGTACCCAATGACGGGGTTATTAGGATTATTGTTTACATCTACGACCGGAGAAAGATTCCAATGAATTCCTGCCGATTTACAATCTTTGGCAATGTTTTTTCCGACCTCAAAAATGAGATGACCCTCATTTTTTGGCAGGGCGCCTAGCGTAATAGCGTAAGGATATTGAGGGGTGTTCTCTATTCTCATGGCAAGGCCCCATTCGGCATCAATGGCAATTAACAAAGGGTGTTTGGCCGCTTTTTGATAACGTTTAATGAGAAGTTTTAGAGTATCATAACTATTCTCATTTTTAATGACCTTTTTCTTTCCTTCAAAATTGGTGGCTGCGCTGGCTCGACTATGGAAAAAACAGATTCCGCCGATATAGTGGGTTGCAATGAGTTCTTCAAGAGATACAATTTCTTCTTCAGAATCATTGACAAATGCCGCAGGCATAAAAAGTTGACCTATTTTCTCCTTAGCAGTAAGGTCGGTTGATGCCTGTTCATATTTTATTAGATCATACCTCATTGGTAGCTGATTTTTTACCAAAATCCGGTGGATATTTTAAATATTTCAATAAGAAAAATGCGGGTAGGGCCGATAATACTACCCAGATAAAGAAGCCATCGTATCCAAGCCATTTTTGTACGGCCCCACTGATCATACCTGGAAGCATGGCCCCTAAAGCCATAAAACCTGTAGCTATGGCATAGTGCGAAGTTTTTGAAGCTCCTTCGGCAATATAAATGAGATACATTAGAAAAGCAGCGAACCCGAAGCCATATCCAAACTGTTCAAAAGCTACGGTTCCCACAACAAATGCCAAACTTTTGGTTTGCGTCATCGCCATTATGGCGTAAAGTACATTAGGAACATTTAAAGAGAGCATCATTGGAAGCATCCATTTTTTAAGGCCATCCCTTGAAATGAGAATTCCCCCTAAAATACCGCCTGCCGAAAGGGTTATAAGCCCGACCACCCCGTAAATAACACCTACATTTTCGGTAGAAATCGCGAGTCCGCCAACCGAACGCTCATCTAACATGAACAGCTGGGCCACTTTTGCCAATTGTGATTCACCCAAACGAGAGGTTAGAATGAAGGCCAAGGCAACCGCAATGTTCGGTTTCTTAAAGAAGGTAGTAAAGACTTCTAGAAAAGCCTTGGGTTTTTCGGCCTCAAAAGTCGAAGATTTCTCAAATTTTGGGGTCACGAAAAAGTTGATGGCGGTAAGTATTAGCATTAAGCACCCTGTTGCTACCATGGTCAGGCTCCAGGCTTTGGTATTATCGCCATACAATTCTTCTAAATACCCGGCAAAAACCACGATCAAACCACTACCAGTTACCATGGCAAGGCGGTAAAAAGTACTTCGTATGCCTACAAAGAACGATTGCTTTTTTTGTGACAGGCCTATCATGTAATATCCATCAGAAGCGATATCATTAGTGGCTGAAGCAAAAGCGGCTACCCAAAAGCAGGCCAGCGTGGTAACGAAAAACAGCTGTGTCGGAAGGGTAAGGCCAACAGCCAAAAACATAAATGAAATGACCAGTTGCATGATTAGAAACCAGTTGCGTTTGGTACTTTTTAAATCCACTACTGGGCTCCATATAGGTTTTAGGACCCACGGCAAATAAAGTAAACCGGTATATAATGTGATATCGGTATTATTAATGCCAAGTTTCTTGTACATAATTACCGATACAGATGCGATGATTACATTGGGTAAACCTTCGGCGAAATATAAGGGAGGTACCCAACCCCAGGCCCATTTATCTTTTTGAATCATTGAACGCGCTTTGGTTTAAAAGTAGGGCTTTAGGTTCACTTTCCGAACCATATCTGTCGATTAAAGTATATACCCAGTTTTTGCTTCCTTTTAAATCTTTTAAAGGAATTCTGATGGTAGTCAATCCGTTTATAAAGATGGTCTTCATTAGATTTTTGCTCGATAAGGTATGGGTCGACTCTTTTCCTACCTTATAAAAGGCCACTTGCCGAAAGTGTTGAGGTTCTGATACGGTCATTTCTATGAAGGGCCCTTTTAAAGTAAATGTCGGTTCTACGAACTGAATCGATTCTTTGTAATCATGGGTTACTGCTGGAGGAAGCGCCGGTTTTTTATAGAATTTTCTTTTCAACAACTTCACAACGTTGCGATTTTTGTCCATGAGGCTTTTAGCACTAAAAAATACGTTACCTCTCACATTCAGTTCTTCTCTTGCATACTGAAGTTGGTGAGGCAGTTCTCTTTTCTTGTTCCAAGCTTTATCGCTGTTGTTCTTAATCTTGTAAGGGCCATTTCCTATATATAGATTGGTGTTCTTACTATTATTCGCCCACCAATCAACCAATTTTTTATGTGAGGCCACAGAAAGGTGCATACTCCAATAAAGTTGAGGCACTATATAATCAAGCCAACCTTTATCCATCCAAAGTAAAGGATCGGCATATAAATTTTCATAAGTAGTTTGTCCCGCTTGTGTATCAGATCCCCTAGGGTCTGTAGCTTGGTTTTTCCAAACTCCGAACGGACTAACACCAAACTGAACCCATGGTTTTCTTTTTTTGATGACTTGAAAACTTTTAATTATGAGAGAATCCATATTGCTTCTTCGCCAATCTTCGAGGGTTTGTTTGGTAAGTGCGTGCTTTAGATATGATAGGGAGTCGTTGAAGGCTTCACCTTGAATGGTGTACGGATAAAAATAGTCATCATAGTGAATGGCATCAACCTGGTAACGATGAACTATTTCATCGACAATAGAAACCATATGTTGTTGAACTTCAGGAAGACCAGGATCGTAGTAGTATTTTTTACCATACTTGATCATCCAATCATTGTTTCTATAATAATCATGACTAGGGTCTAAGCTCAACGTATCTAAATCAAAGGTGGCTCGATAGGGGTTGAGCCAGGCATGAAACTCCATATTTCTTTTATGGGTCTCGTCAATCATCCACTCCAAAATATCTACATTCTTTAAAGTGTCGTTAGATGAAGTAGGAGGAGAGCCTTCTTTACCGGTAAGATATCTTGACAATGGCGCATATTCAGAAGAATAAAAAGCATCACCCGCTGTACGAATTTGAACTATGGCCGCATTAAAATTGAGTTCTTGGTAAAAATCGAGTATTTCAAGATAATCCCTTTTTTGCCTTAAAATGGAATCATGACCGCTATTGGGCCAGTCTATGTTAACAACAGTTGCCACCCAAAACCCTCGAAACTCCCTTTTCGGTTGTGGAATATCGCTCAAGGTAGAGCAGGAGCATAGTATGACGCCCAAAGCAAATATGTAGAAGTAGATACGTAGCATAGAAAAAGGCCTATTTACAATAAAAATAGGCCTTTATGTTTCAAGTTAATTTAGTTTCATTAGTTTACTTCATATCTAACGAAGGCTTCGATAGCAGCATAGTCTGAAAGACCTAGGTTGCGGTATTTTTGTGCCGTATCTCTATTGCGCTCCTCTGCCCTCATCCAGAATTCCCTAGCGTCATCACCTTGGAACATTACACCATCTTTTTGAGATTGGTGACAGAAAATGGCGTAGCGTTTTTTCAAGACCTGATCAGGGCTCATAGGAACCGCCATTTCAATTTCATGAATGTCCCATTCGTGCCAAGCACCTCTGTAAAGCCATAGCCAACAATCGTTCATGAAAGGTTCCGATTTTAGTCTTCTCATTGATTCGAAAACCGCATCAAGACATACTTTATGGGTGCCATGCGGATCGGCCAAATCGCCTGCCGCATATATCTGGTGTGGCTCTATTTCTTTAATGAAATTCATCATGATTTCGATATCGGCATCTGACAGGTTGTTCTTTTTAATGGTTCCCGTTTCATAGAAAGGAAGGTCTAAAAAATGAACGTTTTCATCAGGAAGCCCCAAATATCGGGTAGCTGCATACGATTCGCCTCTTCTGATATTGCCTTTTAATTTTCTTACTTCAAGAGTGTCAAAGCTACTTTCTTTCTTGGCCTTGATATCGTCAATGAGCTTCTGGGCCTCGTCGGAATAGCTAATGCGTTTAGAGATGCCTGCGTAGCGAAGGGCATCGGCATCTGAAACGGCAATATTACCCGAGGTCTGGTAAGCGACATGAACTTCATGGCCTTGCTCTATCAATCTGTCAAAAGTACCCCCCATAGAGATTACATCGTCATCAGGGTGCGGACTAAAGAGAATGACCCTTTTCTTGGCAGGTTCGGCTCTTTCTGGGCGATTGGTATCGTCTGCATTCGGCTTTCCGCCCGGCCAGCCGGTAATAGTGTGCTGCAACCTGTTGAACATCTTAATATTGAGGTCGTAAGAGTTCTCCGTGGCCAAAAGGCCGGACATACCATTATCGTTATAGTCTTTATCGGTAAGGCTAAGAATTGATTTTTCGGTCTTACCGCATAACCATACAATTGCCTTAAAGGTTAGGTTTTCCGTCCAATCTAAAGATTCGTCGACCAACCAAGGAGTTTTGTTTCTGGTTAGTTCACTACCTGCGCCTGTATCTAAAACGAACGTACAGTTTTTATGTTCTTGCAGGTATGTGGCAGGAACCTGTGCTGAAATTTCTCCTTCTATCGTTTTTTTGATGATATCTGCCTTATTCTGTCCCCATCCTAAGAGAACAATTCTTTTGGCACTTCGAACCGTGGCAATACCCATTGTGATAGCCTTTCGGGGTACATTGTCAATTCCTAAAAAAGCGGGGGCCGCGTCTACACGGGTAATGTGATCAAGAGTAATAACACGCGTGCCAGAGTTGTAGTGTGAACCAGGTTCATTAAAACCAACGTGCCCGGTTCTACCAATACCTAGTAATTGAAAATCAAGTCCACCGGCCTTTTTAATCGCTTTTTCATAAGCTAGACAATAATCGATGACATCGCCTCCTAAAATAGTACCGTCAGGTATGTGTATATTTTCTGCAGGAATATCGATATGATTAAACAGGTGTTCATGCATGAAGTACCAGTAACTTTGACGGTTGTCTTTTTCCATAGGAAGGTATTCGTCAAGATTGAAGGTGATAACGTTGGAAAAACTTAGCCCATCTTCTTTGTGCATTCTCACTAACTCTTCGTAAACCCTTATCGGAGATGAGCCGGTAGCCAGACCTAACACACAATTTTTATTCTCTTTTTGTTTTTTCTTGATCAGTGTGGCAATTTCTTCTGCTACTTGTATAGAAGCTCTATTAGAATCTGAGAAAATTACGTTGTGAATCTTTTCAAATCGTGTTTCTTCAAATTGACCTACAGGGCGGTATTCAATAGAAGAGCCATTTTTTTCCAGAATTGTTTTCATTTTTGTTGTTCTTAAGGTAGAGGTTTATTTAGCTGCAAATATAAGCAACGATGCTTAATATTTGCTGTTTTTTGCTTTTTAAATTGCTGTTTTTTGCATTTTTAATGATTTGTTAACTTTAAACCAGAAAAAAACGGCATTCGATAATATTGTATATATTTGTGCGGCTAAAATTTAGAATTCATTGACGCTATGTTAAAGGAAGAGCGACAACAAACCATCTTAAACGAGGTTGAACTGCACAACCGAATCTTATTGACCGATATTGCCGAAACATTGGATGTTTCCATAGATACGGTACGTCGTGATGTAAAAGAGCTAGACGCTGAAAATAAATTACGTAAAGTGCACGGAGGTGCTGTATCGCTGGGTTTTACTAATAGCAGTACACGAAATCAAAATGTATATAAATTAGAGCAGAAGACTAAAATAGCCCAGAAAGCACTTTCTTTACTTAAACCGGGTGCCGTTATCTTTATAGATGGAGGTACAACTTGCTCAGAATTGGCTAGATTGATACCTCCGAATTTAGAAATAACATGCTTTACACATAGTCTTCCGGTGGCTTCTGAACTGCTTAACAAATCAAATGTGAATGTAATTATAGTCGGAGGACAAGTTTCTAGTGAATCTCAAACCACGATAGGGGCCAACGCCATTCATAATCTTTCTGAAATCAGGGTTGATTTTAGTTTTATTGGTACGGGGTATGTTGACTCTTTTTACGGTCTTACCGAATTTGATTGGGACATTGTTCAAGTAAAGAAGGCGGTAATAAAGAGCTCAAAAAAAACGGTACTTTTATCCATATCAGAAAAACTGAATTCACAACATCGTTACAAAACTTGCGATATTAATGCCATCAATACGATGATAACCGAGCTAGAGCCGGAAGATTCGCTATTGAATTCTTTTAAAAACCACGATATACATATTTTATAAATACCATGGACTATACCAAGATTACCGAAACCCCATCGAACCATGACGATTTAGAGTTGTTAGAAACCAACTCTATTTTAAAGAAAATGAACGAGGAAGACCAAAAAGTGGCCGTTGCCGTTTCAGAGGCTATTCCTCAAATCACCAAATTGGTCGATGCGCTGGCCGAACGATTTGAAAAAGGAGGGCGTCTTTTCTATATAGGGGCGGGTACAAGCGGCCGTTTAGGTGTACTCGATGCTTCTGAAATACCACCTACATACGGCATGCCACATACAAGGGTAATCGGTCTTATAGCTGGAGGCGATATTGCCATAAGAAAATCGGTCGAACACGCAGAGGATGACACCGAACAGGCATGGAAAGATATGATGGTGTATGAGATGACCGAACTTGATACGGTAGTCGGTATTGCCGCTTCTGGTACAACGCCTTATGTGTTAGGAGGCATTGAACAGGCTAAAAAGAACGGACTTTTAACGGCAGGAATAACCAACAACCCAGGTTCGCCATTGGCGAAAAATTCCGATATACCTATCGAGATGAACGTTGGACCTGAATTTGTTACGGGCAGCACGCGTATGAAGAGCGGAACATCTCAAAAACTAGCCCTAAATATGATTTCTACTGCCCTGATGATTAAGATTGGAAGGGTAAAAGGGAACAAGATGGTCAATATGCAGCTAAGTAACAACAAACTTGTTGATAGAGGCGCTCGCTATGTCGCAGAAGGGTTGGGAATACCTTATGAGAAAGCTGAATCTCTTTTAAAGAAGCATGGTTCGGTCAAAGCAGCTATAGAGGCTGGGGCTTAATCTATTTCGAAATAGCCTCTACCTCGTCTGTAGTGACCAATTTGCTCGACCAATTGCCCCACGAGTTCATAATGTAGTTCATTACATCTGCAATCTCACTATCATCTAATCCCATGGGTGCCATTACACTATTGTAGGTAACGCCGTTGACAGTCAATTCGCCTTGCTGGCCGTACTTAACCCCGCGGATGCTGGCTTCACGGTTTTTCTTTAAATAATCTGACATGGCAAGGGGTGGGAAAGTATTTGCTACTCCCTCGCCATTTTCTAAGTGGCACGTCACACAGAAATCCATATAAACAGCTTCGCCACGTGCCATACTTTCTTCTAAATCTGCCTCTTGCGCCTGAACTGTCGGTACAGCACAAAAGATTAGAAACAACAGAATGTTTAAAAATTTCATTGAATGATACTTATGGTAGCAATTGAACCTTTAGAAAAGAACTTTACTAGCTTTTTGGTACTAGTTTATAAACACCTTTTCCTTCTACTGCTACATAAATTAGTCCGTCAGGTCCTTCTTTAACGTCTCTTACCCGACCTATTTCGGCCATTAATTTTTCTCTGTCGGTAACTTTTTCTCCTTCGACTACTAAACGTTCCAAATATTGAAATTTTAGTGACCCAACAAGAATGCTTCCTTTCCAATCTCCATATTTATTGGATGTAACAAATGCCATGCCACTCGGGGCGATACTTGGTACCCAATAGTGAAAAGGTTGTTCCATACCGTCCATTTCGGTTTTATCGGTTATAGGTGTACCACTATAATTGATACCATAAGTTATGACCGGCCAACCATAGTTGGCACCTGGTTTTATAATGTTGATTTCATCACCACCTCTCGGACCGTGTTCATTATCCCATATTTTTCCGGTTTCCGGATGTTTAGCTAGGCCTTGTGGGTTACGGTGACCATAGCTATAAATTGCTGTTTTGGCACCATTTTTACCAACAAAAGGATTGTCTTGGGGTATTTTGCCATCATCATGAAAACGGTAAATTTTACCGCCATCCCTAGTTATATCTTGTGGGTTTTCATCTCTGGCCCCGCGCTCACCAATTGAAAGAAAAAGATAGCCTTCATTATCGAAAACGATTCTAGAACCGAAATGCTGGCCTTTGGTTGTGTTGGGGGTCGCTTTGTATAGTAATTGCTTTTCAACCAATGCATTATCCTTTAGCTTAGCTCTCATAAGAGCGGTGTTTCCACCTTTTTCATCTCCTTCCTCGGAAGAATATGAAATATAGATCCAACCATTATTGGCGTAGTCAGGGTGTGCCTCAATATCCAAAAGTCCGCCTTGTCCTCTAGTATAAACTTGTGGTACTTCTTTAACCTTGGTTTTGGCACCGTTTTTAAAATGAACGATTTCGCCTGATTTCTCGGTCACTAGCATACTGCCATCCGGTAAAAAGGTCATTCCCCACGGAATTTGCATTTCATCGATCAGTAATTCAGCCTCAAAAGGAGTGGAAGAAGGGTCACTAACTTGGTTTTCAGGGTCTTGAGCACAAGATGTGTAAAAGAAAACTAGAGTTGAACAAAGTAGAAATACACTATTTTTCATGGATGTACGTTAAAAATAATATTAATGTATGCTTAGCGGATAAATATAAAGAGAATTTATAAGTATAAATAATTACATCTTAAGAATAAATGCTCCCCAAACGCAGCTATTCTTAATACCTAAGACTTAACCTATGTTCCCAAAGAAAATGCGGCATGTTCTTCTTGCCCTACTGTTAATTTCATTTTCAGTAGTCGGTACTACGGCCATCGCCAATCCTAAAGTGTATACCTTGATCTCTGAGGTTGCCGAAAAGGTCAAGGATGCTGTTTCTCTAGAGAAGACCTCACAGCGAGAAACCGAGTCTAAATTTCTCGTCAATACCCAAAAGAACAAGAAATCAGGTAAGGCTGTCAGCGCTCCTATGTTCATGACCATAATTCAAGGAGCCGATGAAACGGTAAGCTGTACCAACGATGGGGCCACCGTTGCAAGATTTATTCTATGCGGTGACTCTGATGATAGAAACATTACACTCTCCGGAGGGCCTTACGGAAGTGTTTCATGGCAACAGTTGACCGGGGCCACCCCGAATACGAATGTAGAGTGCCCTGATTATACATCGGCCTACACAGAGGTGCATAACGGTTCATCTTTCAACCTAGACGCCAGTACTATCTCGGCGGCGAACGGAGCCGAATTTAGGGTTCAGGTCAATGGGGGGCAATACTATTATTTTGAAGTAGTAAAAAGTACAATTACCCAAACCTATACTAAAAAAGATTTTGTTTGCAATAACCCGGGTCGTATCGAGATTACGGGTCTTCCCAATAGTTATCAATTTAGAATTCGCGAAGGTGCGAATCCGTTCGGGCCCTACCAATCATCTTCTATATTTGATAACCTAAACCCAGGATCATACCAAGTACAGGCTAGGTTGAATATCTCTGGCCAAGTATGTGAATATTTGTATGAGGTCATTGAAATAGAAGAAGTTGAAATCGAAATCGATGTAACCTTTACCAATCCGGTATGTAGTGGGGAAACAGGAAGTATCGATGTAACCGTTAATCCGGAGGTTCCTGGGCCTTATGTATATACCTTATTAGATGAGAACGGTGCCGAAATTGAGTTTACTTCTACAATTTCAAGTAACACCTATACATTTGGTGCAGTAAGCGAAGGTACTTATGCGGTAAAAGTTGAAACTAATGATTGTCATGAGGATATTCCCAATGGCATTCCGGCTCCGATACAATATACAGACGTAAATGGTGATCCTATTACCGTTGGTGTAGGATTGAGTCCAATCGAGGTGATTACGGATACCAACGGAATGAGTTTCGGATGTTCGACCATTACCAGTGTAGATATCGACGTAACGCCTTCTGGTGGTTCCGGAAACTACAGTTATACCGTTAGTGATGGTGGAAATTCTGGTGGATTTTTCACCGGTACTAATTCTTATACGGTAACTAGCCCTGGTACATACACCTTTTATATAACGGATGACCAAGGTTGTACAGCCGAAAAATCTGAATACGTGGCCGAACTTGATCCGCCCGATGTAACTGCCGGCCCTATTATCGGTACCTGTACCAATGGGGGAGGAAAAGTAGATTTCACCATTAACGACCCACGAGGTTTCAACTTAGAATTCAGGGCGACCAATAATGCTGGTGATCCCTTTACCACATCGTCGACCATACCAGTGGCCGATGGTACCTATAACATTGTTGAGGTAAGGTATTCTCAAGGTGCATTTTCGTGCATTCTGGCACTTCCATCGGTAACAGTAACTTCCGAAGGGGGCTTGAACGGTTCAGCCAGTTTAACACAAGATTATACTTGTAACAATGGTGGAGCAATAATTGATTTTGCTCCCGCTAGTGGAGGTTCTGGTTCTGGTTATGAGTATAGTATTGATAACACCAACTTTCAATCTGGCACAAGTTTTACAGGACTGGCATCAGGCACCTACATACCTTATATAAGAGACGATTCAGGGTGTTATCAGGCTCTGTCACCTATTACGGTTTCTGAACCGGTTCCACCAACTGCTATTAACTTTGTTCAAGACAATTTAGATTGCGCCACAGGAACCAGTAGGGTAACTATTGATGTGCAACCTGCAGGTTTTCCAGTTGCGCAATATGAAATCATCTCCTCTAATCCCGCAACGGCATTGCCTCCTGCTCAGGCAAGTAATGTGTTTAACGGACTTAACTTAGATACTTCGTATCAATTTGAAATTACCGATACCGATGGGTGTACTTACACAGCCAGTTTTACCACGGGAGGTATCAGTACTATACGAGCTAGAGTTAAATCTGGAGGGGATCGAAGAGTTTGTCCCGCTGCCACTGATGGCGATGGAGCATTCTTGGTCGATGGGTTTGCCACCGATTATGATTATGTGGTGAACAGAACTGCACCGACTGCTGCCTTAATAACAAGTGGAACTAATAGTTCGGCGTTTGAGATACCAATTTCCGGTTTAGGAGCTGGTACTTATGAAATTACAGTAACCGACAACGATACCAACTGTACATCAACAGCATCTTTTGATGTGGAAGAGGCTGCTACTCCTTTGAGTATTACCGCTGATGTGACTGATATGAGTTGTCAAAACAATAATATTGGTAGGGTTCGAGCCAATGCTGCCGGAGGATTCGGTAGTTATAGGTATGAACTTCAGTGGCCATCACCACCGGGAACCCTACAGGGCCCAAAAACGGGGCGTACTTTTGGTAGTTTAACCGCCGAGGGCACATATACATTAACAGTTATAGACTCCGAGGGTTGTACTGCCTCAACCACTTTTACCTTAACAAGTGTAACAGCGCCTTCCATATCATTTGATAGTGCCGACTATTGTTATTCGGCTACCAACGATTCCGAAATTACGGTTTCTTCAACTGCAGGCTCTGCACCTTTAACCAGCCATAGATATCGGATTAATGGTGGACCCCTGCAGACGCCAGGTACACCAGGTACTTACACCTTTACCAACCTTGTTCCGGGTAATTACATAATTCAAGTAGTCGACGGAAATGATTGTATTGCCCAAACGACGTCTGTAAGAATACCTCCTCAAATTCAAGTAAACTTAGATTTGGTTACTGAAATTCCTTGTGGAGGAGACGGTGAAATGGAAGTGACTGTTTCCGGAGGAGATATCTCAACCCTAAGTTCCACTTCATACACCATCTACAAAGACGGTATCGCTGTGCCAGGGCAGACGGGAATTAATATTCCATCAAATCCATTTAACTATACGGTACCCTACGGTGAGCACGGTGTTTATACCGTTGAAGTAACCGATAACAATTCATGTACCAATACGTCAGAAGGGTTGACCTTTGCTGAACCTACCAATATTGCTGCTACAGAGCGAATAGTGGGCCCAAGTTGTGGTGATCCTAATAGTGGTTTTGTAGAAATTATTCCAACCGTATCTTCTGGTGTTCCTCCTTTTGAGGTGGTTTTCGCTCCTGCGGGTACATTAATTCCGGATCCTAATAATCCTGACCCTACAAATACTTATAACTTTTCTTCACAAACTGTTTATTCAGGTATTGCAGCGGGTAACTATGAGTATCTAGTAAAAGATTCAAGAGATTGTATTACTGCGGTCACACCCGTGACGGTGACTACCGACCCCAACCCAACACCCGATGCTACGGTAGCGCCTATTGATGCTACGTGTACTTCTGGTGATCTTTCTGGTGGTGTAACTGTTAGTTTATTAACCCCTGGTGTTCAGAATTATACAGTTATTATTGAGGATAACTTTGGAAACCCTTATGTGACTCAAAATAATGTAACGGACGCGGACTTTCCTTTGTCGGTAACTGATCCAAGTCTGATTCCAGGTGATTATCAGGTGATTATTATTGATTCTCGAGGATGTAATGATATTGAACCCGTGACCATCGGAACGACCAATCTTGATATAATTCCTACCTATCCAACACCTCCGGCCTTCTGTACTCCCGGTGGAACTACGGTATGTGTAGATATTGTGAATGGCTCGGGTAATTATGAAATAAGACTAGCTGACCCTGATCCTGTTGTAGGTTGGGTAACACCTAACAACCCGCCGGCAAACCATTGCTTTAACAATTTGTTATGGGGCGTTTCTTATACAGTGGAAGTAAGGGATACATCTACAGGTTGTACTTATCAAGAAGTAATCACTTTACCCAACGGACCTGGCTCTGCTGTAGATTTGACGGTCGACGGTGCCACATGTAGAAATGGCGATGTAGGTATCAACTATAATATTACGTCAGGTACAGCACCTTACGATGTTATTATTACCAATTTAGAAACAGGAGAAGAGGTTTACAATGCAATCAATTCTTCTTTAACAGCTTTAGCAAGTGATTTGACAGTGCCTCAAGGCAGGTATGGAATCTCGGTAGAAGATGCTAACGGTTGTTCTAGCGGAGACGAAGACGAAGCGGTTATCAACATGCCACGGGTAGATATTATTGATAACCAAAATGCCAACTGTAATGCCCTCGGTCAATTGACTGTTAGGGGAAGCGGTGGAACACCTTTTGCTACTGGTAGCCCATACTTGTATGCTTATGTTCCCGCTGGTACTCCGGTTGATACTGACGGTACCCTGACACCTGCAGACCCATCTGATGATTTCAGTGATGCCTCTACAGTTTCCTTGCCGGGATCACTGGCACCTGGTACAGATTATGATATCTGGGTTATCGATGCGAACAACTGTTCTTATCGTGTATCTGCAGCGGTGATTCAGCTGAATCCTGATTTACCGGCACCGACTATCAGCGTAGACAATCAATGTGATGTAACTACACCATCAGGTGGTTTCCAAATTACATTGGAAATGCCAGGTCATATAGAGACACCGACATTTACTTTGAATGGGGTTAGTCAAACACCTGCTTATACTCCAGGTACACCTACACAAGCAATATTTTTTGTTAACAATATTGGTTCGTATCCGGTACATGTTATTGATGCCAATGGGTGTGATGTAGATGATGTTGCCGAAGTGTTCCAAGTTCTTTCAGCATCTGGAGGCTTTAGTACCGAACCAAGTTGTGAAGAAAGTGATGGAGTTGTTACAATTACGGCCAATGGAGGTAGTGGTGATTTCACTTATGTTCTCACAGGAACCGATATGTTTGGTTCTCCTGTAAGTATTACCGACCCTGATAATGATGGTATTTTTCCGAATATCCCTCCGGGAGATTATCAAGTGGAAGTAACCGATAATCAAGTCGATGATGGTGTCAACAATTGTACCTTTTTGGTTGATGACATTCTTAGAACAGCCCCGACTTCGCCAATTATTGACGATACGGGTGCAAGTGATGTTAGTTGTAACGGGGTTGGAGACGGAAGTATTTCGGCTTCTTTGCAAGCAGGAACCGATATTGATGGAATTAGAGAATTCAATTTATATACCACTACTTTGGCTTCAATGCCATCAGGTCTTGACACCTCTGGAAGAACCGGTACAAATGCTTCAGGTACTTTCTTGAACTTAACTCCGGGCACTTACGTAATTGAAGTTGTTACCGACCGCAGCTGTTTTGATAGAGAAGAAGTGGTTATCAACGAACCACCACCATTTGAAATCGATGTAACGGCAGGTACGCTTGTCTGTAATCCGGCGGCAAATCAGTTCAGTACAACGAATGTAACAGCATCCATCGTGGGCGGTAATGTTGGCAATGGTGGCCCTTACGGCTATAAACTAGACCTTGCCGATAGCTACCAGTCGAGTCCGACATTCGAGATAGTTGATACGGGTTCTGATCAAGTCATTACTATTTATGCCATAGATTCAAATGGTTGTGAATTCAGTGATTCGGTGACGGTTTTGGCTCCAAATACGGTAACCGCAACTATTACACAGATTTCTCCTATGGATTGTGAAAATCCTGAAAGGATTAGAATTGACGTAACAGGCAGTACCAATTTTATAATTGAAGACCAAGGTTTCTCGGTAACGCCGGTTTCAAGTGTTTCTCAACCAAGTGGTTCTTTTGTTGAATTCGATTTGCCAATGGTTGCCGGTGAGTACAATTTACAGGTAAATGATGTGGGAGGCTGTACTTATCCAATAACCGCCTATGTCGTTGCAGAACCTATTCTACCTACGGTTTCCATTTCACAAAATGACCCAGTTGGTTGTTTTGGCGCTACTGATGGTGAATTGACCATTGATGTAAGTGGATATACAGGAGTTTATGAATATTTCGTATACGCTGCCAATGACCCTGGGTTTAGTGGCGGTTCCTTCGGTACGCCGGTGGCCGGTAATTCAACCGGAACAATCGACACTGCTGTAGATGGTAACCCGGCTGTTATAACCGGTCTGGAAGGTGGTAACCTTCGTGTAGTAATCCGAGAAATGGGCATGACAGCTTCAGCTTGTAATGTATTCAGTAATATGACTACCGTTCAAATGCCTAACGAGCAACTTCTTATAACGACTATGGACGAGGTCGGAAGAGTGGGCTGTAATGATGATTTAGGTGAAATTGTCGTTAGTACTCAAGGAGGATGGGATAATGCCCCTTACGAATACCGATTAGAGTACGAAAATCCGGTAGGTAGCGGCTTTGCACCGCATTCTAATGCGGCTTACGCAACATTTGCTGCCAATGGAAGTAATGATAGGTTTACAGGGCTTTCGAGTGGCAATTATCGTGTTATAGTAAGAGATACAGAAGGATGTGAACACTCTGAAGAACTAGAACTTTTACCGGTTGCGCAAATCGATGCAGAGGCCATTATAACAAGAGAGTTGGAGTGTCCTCAAGGTAACGACGCCGTTATTGTGGCCGTTGAGCCAGGAACAACAAACCCTGGTGCCATTGGAGGTGTGCCAGGAGCCGGATATCAGTATCGTTTGTTGCATTTGGGCAGTTCCGATAATACCGATGTGGTATCTTCAACAGGGTATCAAAGTGACCCAGAGTTTGTAGGTACGGCCGGAACGGGAGTTATTCCTGGTGGATGGTATGCCGTAGAAGTAGTTTCGACTATGAACTGCAGCTTCGTAACTCCTCCGGTTCAGGTCATTCCGCCGCCGCCAATCAACCCGGTATTGATTCAAACTTCGGTACCAGCATGTGGTAACATCGCGACAATGATGATTCGTGTGAATAATCCGCAGGGTGGCACTTATGAATATAGCGTAAATAATTCTGGAGGACCATGGTTGCCAATCGATGAGACCGATGTCAACGGATTGCCGGTTAAGACCAATATACCGGGAACCATTGGTAACTCATATCGTTTCGAAGTTCGAAAGGTGGGTGGCTTGAGCTCATGTTTGGCCCGAAAAACCAATGGTATTACTATCACAGATGCAGAGCCTTTAAGTCTTGATCCAACATCGCCCACTTTTGATGTTTCGTGTGCATACGAGGTAGACGGTAGAATTGAGGCAGTTGCTAATGGAGGTACGGGTATATATGAATTTAGAATTTACAATTCAGACCCTGGTTCTGATGCTTTTGTGGCTGAATCGTTGCCAACCTACAACAACTTGCCGATGCAAGACTTCGGTACCTTTGAGAACCTTGATGCGGGTGATTACTGGATTTCCGTGATTAGCCGTGCAAACTGTGGTGTTGTGCAAGGACCATTTACTATTGCTCCGGCGGAACCTGTGACTATTGATTTTAGTAGTACTCCAACATCTTGTTTTGGTGAATCTGACGGTACGATTACTATGGAGGTAACCAGTGCGACCCCAGGGCTCGTGAAGTTTGCTATCGAGCCGAACTTGAGTGAGTTTTTCTCAGATCCTGATAATCCGTTAACATATACCTTTACTGATTTGGCAGCAAATACCCCAAGTAATCCGTCTTATACCGTGTTGGCCCAAGATGCGGAAGGTTGTCCACAGACATTTGAAATCGTGGTGACCGAACCCGATGAACTGGAGGTTACCGACGTAGTTACCTCACCGGAAACCTGTATAGGGTTTGCCGATGGTACGGCTCAGATAACAATTGCTGGAGGCACACCGTTCGTTGATCCTGTGACCTTTGAAACGTATTATGAAACAAGGGTTATCGGTCCAAATTCAGATGGTACCGAAGTGTTCGAGCGTAACGATAATCTTTTCTTTGATAACTTAATAGGTGGTGAAACCTACATAGTTTTCATACAAGACGCCAACCTCTGTGATACAGACGTGTTGATACCTATTGAAATTGGTGTTGATTTAACAGCTGAACCTATTGTTCAATATGGCTGTGAAGGTATCTTCCCTAATAGTACGGCCAGAGTTGAAATGCAAGATTCAAGTGTTCTTCCTGATCTGTTGTTCGCTTTGAATCCTGTTGATCCGACCGATGCCATTACTTCTTTAGCGACCACAGATCGTGAATGGGGAGATTTACCAGCGGGTGACTATACTGTTTACATCTATCACGAAAATGGTTGTACTAACTTTGTGGAGTTCAGTATCGAAGGGTATGACCCTTTGACCTTGACTGCCGAGAAAACTGGTCCGAATGAAATCACGGCTATGGCCGAGGGTGGCTTCGGAGGCTATGAGTTCTTCTTTAACGGACAATCGTATGGCGATGTTGGTATCTACACCACAACCGATAGCGGAACAGTTGAAATTCGAGTAGTGGATGATAATGGTTGTGAAGCGGTAGCGGCAATACCATTTGAGTTTACTGGAATGCTTGAAATACCAAATTTCTTCTCTCCGAACGGTGATAATGAGAACGATTTTTGGGCGCCGGGTAATCGAGATTTCTTCCCGAATATTGAGGTGATTATCTATGATCGTTACGGTCGTGTGGTTGCCGAGCTAGATCAGGTAAGTAAATGGGATGGAACTTATGAAGGTAAAGAGCTTCCGACGGGTGATTACTGGTACGTCGTTAACCAAAATGATGATCGTGATATAAGATATGTCGGTCACTTTACGCTCTACAGATAAATTTTAAAAACTAAATCTTGAACGGATGCCAAAGGGCATCCGTTTCTTTTTTGTACCTATTTTTATTTCTTTGTACTTTAACGTGGTTGCGGTTTTTCCCCAAATCATCATCTATGTTGAAAACAAGAATTCTAGTATTGCTCCTGATTTTAGTATTGTTTGCCCAAGGTTGCGCTTCGCAATCGTCTTCACGTCTCATTGATGCAAGACAAGAAACGGTTACTAAAGAAAATTTTGACTATTATCTTTATTACCCAGAAGAATATGAAGATGAGCCGGATAAAAAGTTTCCGTTATTACTGTTTTTGCACGGGGGAGGAGAATCTGGTGATAGCTTGGTAACCGTAAAGCGAAACGGACCACCAAAATTGATTGCCAGGGGCAAAAAGTTTCCATTTTTGATACTGGCACCTCAAAATCCACACCGAAAGAAATGGTGGAATACCAGGGCTTTGGCCCAACTTCTTGACACTATTGTTGAGAATAATAGGATAGATAAAAACAGGTTACTGCTTACAGGCCTTAGTAGGGGTGGAGGAGCGGCATGGGAGATGGCCGTTCAATATCCTGAAAAATTCGCTGCATTAGCTATCGTTTGCGGTATGGCCCCGGCGCCCTATGCCGCATGGATTGACAAGAAAACTTCCATTTGGGTTTTTCATGGCGAAGAAGATGAATCGATACCCATCAGTGAGTCGGAAGAGATGGTCGGTAAGCTGAAATCGATGGGCTATGATGTTCGATTCACCAAATACCCTGGAGTTGGCCACGATTCTTGGGTGCAGGCATACAATACCGAAGAACTTTACGAATGGTTGATGCAACAATCACGAGAGAATTTAAACTAAAACGATTTAATCCAACTCAATTAACTTATGAACTTCATCAAACTTTGGCTTGTTTTTATGGTATTTGCACCAATGCAGCTCCAAGCAAAAACTGACCCCATTCTTAAGACTAAAAAGAAACGTCGAAATGTCATCTTTATTTTAACCGATGATCATAGGTATGACTACATGGGGTTCACTGGTAAGGTTCCGTGGTTGGAAACCCCAAATATGGATAAGCTTGCCTCTGAAGGCGCTTACTTTTCCAATGCCTTTGTTACTACTTCTTTATGCTCCCCCAGTAGAGCATCAATTTTAACAGGTCAATTTTCACATAACCACACCATCGTCGATAATCAGGCGCCAGATCCCGGTAATCTCACCTATTTTCCCCAGTATCTCCAAAAAGCAGGGTATCAGACGGGTTTTTTTGGAAAATGGCATATGGGCGACCATGGTGATGAACCCCAACCAGGTTTCAGTCATTGGGAAAGTTTTCCTGGCCAAGGCGTATATTACAACCCCACCCTAAATATTAACGGCGAAAGAGTTGCTTATAAAGATTCTACCTATATTACCGATTTACTTACCGATCACGCTTTGGAGTGGCTTGACAATCGGGATAAAAAGAAGCCTTTCTTTCTCTACCTTTCACATAAGGCGGTACATGCCGCATTTAAACCTGCGCGCCGGCATAAAGGCAGGTATAAGGGCAAACAAATTGCCTTGCCATCAACTTATGACCAAACCAAAACAGGAAAGTATAGAGATTTGAAATGGCCCCAATGGGTCGCTGATCAACGGGTCAGTTGGCATGGGGTTGATTATATGTACCATGAGAATCGTGATATTCACGAAATGGTGGTCGATTATTGTGAGACTCTTCTGGGGGTGGACGAAAGTATAGGTAGCGTAATGGAGTGGTTAAAACAAGAAGGCCTAGACGAATCTACGTTAGTAATATATATGGGTGATAACGGCTTTAGTTGGGGCGAACATGGCCTTATCGACAAGAGGCATTTTTATGAGGAATCGGTAAAAGTACCGCTATTGGTTAGATGTCCTGATATTTTTGAGGGAGGAGTGAAGCCTAAAGCTATGGTACAGAATATTGATATTGGCCCAACCGTTTTAGCCGAAGCCGGTGTTCAAAAACCGGAGCATATGCCGGGCGTTTCATTTATTCCAATCCTTTTAGGTGAAAAGGAGTCTGCAAGAAAAGAAGTATTCTATGAGTATTTTTGGGAATACGATTTTCCAATGACGCCAACAGTTTTTGGTATGCGAACCGACAAATACAAATACATGAAATTTCAGGGTATCTGGGACCGAAACGAACTATACGATTTGGAAAATGACCCTGATGAAATGTACAACCTGATTGCCGATCCCGACAAACAGGAAATCGTTAAAGAAATGTCTACAGCTATTTACGATTGGCTAGAAGCTACTGACGGCATGCAGATACCATTAAAAAGAACCATTAAATATCGTTACGGCGACTATAAACACCCTAATGAGTATTGAAAAAGCCCCAATTTGGGGCTTTTTTCTCATTCTTCTATGGAGGTTATCTTTTTAATTTTCCAATGTTCTGGTCAATTCGCCATTATTATTGAATAATTCAACTTTTCGAATCGCTTCGGAAGGCTCAACATACCGACTAGATTGCGACTGAAAAGTAGAGCCCCAATAGAATTCGCGAATTTGTGTCTTTCCACTAGAAAGGTGGAGTATTGCTTTCACTTCGTTGTTCTCTAGGCGAATAAGTTGCTTTTGAAGTTTAATGTTCGGCTCAAAAGTTCTTAGGGAGTCATTGTTTTGTGAAGCAATAATTAGATTACTAGAATTGGCAATATTTAGAGATGCAATACTCTTTCCATCACGCGGTACAAAAAAATGACTTTCCTCTAATGGTAGGGTGCTGAATTTGCCTTTCCCATTATTTTTTAAAGACACGCCGACAAGGGCATCTGCGGGACCTTGTTGCACCTCCATGCCAAAGTCATTTCCAATGAGGAATAAATCGATGTTTCCGTCAGATTCGAAATCGTAGGGCAGAATGCCATAAACTGGTGCAAGTTGTGTTTCGACAGGTAAAGCATGCATTTTGAATTTTCCTTCGCCCAGATTCTCTATCCATGAGGTTTTCATATAATTCATAGATAGAACGGTAGCGTCATCCAAAAGGCCATCAGAAAACATTTCAGGTAAGGTCGATTCCCCAAAATCTCCAAACGAATTGAACTTTTTTCGAATGCCTACGTATTGCTTGGTTACATCTTGCCACGGGTGGTACAAATACTCTTTTTTCACACCGACGCTATCTCGTAAGAAATAAGAAATTAACGGGTCTACTGTTCCGTTGTTATCCAAATCTTTGGCATATACCCTGACCGGCTCATCTTTGGACGCTTTAAAATTGATGTTTTCACCCACATTGCCCGCGAAATAATCTATATCTCCATCATTATCTATATCGGCTGAAGCCAAACTATTCCACCAACCAAGATAGTTGGCCAAGCCTGTAGATTCAGTAATCTCTCTTAGTTTCCCTTTGTCATTTTTAAAGAATCTCAAAGGCATCCATTCACCGGCCAAAATTAAATCAGGCCAAGAATCACCATTGAAATCCGTCCATAAGGCATCACTGATCAGCCCCGGATAAGATAATTCAGTTGCTATTTCTTGAGTGACATCTGTAAATTTAATTTCATCGCTCGAACTATCGTTACGCAGTATGTACGAACGGTCAGCTTTGGGGTAGGTATATGGTAATACCCTGCTTCCTACAAAAAGATCAAGATCGCCGTCTCTGTCGAAATCTGCGGCTTTTACTGCTGATGCGTTTGCTTTCATAAGAGGCAAGGCGTTGTTATCTACTTGTTCAAAGTTGCCTTTGCCATCATTGATCATGAGCAAATCTTGATAATAATCATGGCCCTCAGGGTACTGGGCACAACCTCTGGCAATGTACAGATCTAAGTCACCATCATTATCTGCATCAAAGAGTAGGGTGCCTGCATCTTCCTCCTCCAATTTTTCAGATTTTTTGTAGGCGACACTTTCTTGTTTGAAAGTGCCATCTCTTTGTTGAATAAACCATTTTTGTTCAAAGTTTCGGCTGGCTGCCACGAACATGTCATCAAGAAGATCACCGTTTATATCACCGATAGATATGGATGGTCCGTATTGTGAAAACTTATGGGGAATGGTTCTTTGAAAGTTAAAATCAATAAAATCGATATCTCTACTCAAATGTTCTAAATTATACTTTTTTCCAACATTACTTAATATTGCTTGATCGTTTTGGGCAACAGAAAACTTTGAAATGGTTTTGCTTTCGTCATAAGAGATGGTAAGTAAGGTATCAATACCGAAATTGGTAACAATCTGTTTTAACCCATTAGGCCATGTTATATGCAAGCTGTCTATTTGGTCTTTCGTTCCTAGGCCAAAGTGAAGTATATTTTCTGGTTGCGATAAATACCCCCGCCCAGATAAGAGCATTTTTTTCTGTCTTATACTATCGGAAAAAATTTCTACAAATGTTCCGATAGCAGCAGGATTCTTGTTTGTTCCTTTTAATTGCACTCTTAAGAAGTGGTTGGCACCATCTAATTCTTGTGTATGGTTTTCTAGTAGAAGTGCATTATCATTAATATTATTGACTACTAGGTCTAGGTCACCATCATTATCTAAGTCTCCGTAGGCGGCACCACTCGAATAAGTCGGAAAGTTAAGGCCCCATGAATCGGTAACGTCATCAAACTGTAAGCGACTGGAATTTTTGAACATGAAATTGGGGATTTTTATTTCCGGAATTGACTCAATTAACTTTTGCTTGCTTACGAGTCGACTTGCCGTGGCCCTAAAATCACCAAAATCTCTATCCGTTACATCTTTGGGAAATCCATTTGTGATGAAAAGATCCTGAAAACCATCATTGTCGTAATCGGCAAAAAGTGGTGTCCAACTCCAATCGGTTTCTTTTACATTCGAGTGCATTGCTATCTCCCCGTAAATGGGAAGACCCGTATCGGGGTTAACCCCCTGACTAGTTTGCAAGGTGTTGCGAGTATATTGTTTTTCGTAATCGTATTTTTTTGTGAAAATCTCCTTTTGGTAGCTGCTAGGCCCTTGAAATAGCTTCTTTCTTTTGTTATAATAGGGCTGCATTTCAGTAGTATAGAGTTCTAAAGTACCATTATTGTCTATATCTGCTATATCGCTGCCCATTGATGAAAGACTAAAATGTTTGAACATTTCTCGCGCTCTATTGGTAAAAGTGCCATCTTGATTATTGATGTATACCAAATCATTGCTTAAAAAATCATTTGCTACATAGATATCTAACCAGCCATCTTGATTGAAATCGTTAATGATGGTACTGTGACTGTAGCCATGGTATTTAATTCCGGCCTTATCAGAGACATCGATAAAAACTTGTTTTTGAAGACTGTCATTAAAAGTGTTTTCATAGAGCCTGTCTTTACTCATTGATGTGCCATCATCGTCTAATGGGCGAAACTCAGTGGGGTCAATACCTTCAATTCGGTTAACCCCAATAAAAAGGTCTAAATCGCCATCTTGGTCAAAATCAAAAAATTGGGCATGAGAAGAGTAGGTGTCATCTGCTATACCATAGATTTCTGCCTCTTCTTTAAAAAACGGAATACCTTCTTGATCGTTGCCTTGGTTTATATAGAGCAAATTTTTTCGTAAGTGGTCGGCTTTCATAAAAGTATTACAGACATAAATATCTAATTTACCGTCGGTGTTAATGTCAATTAGCGAAACACCTGACGACCATTCAAGCGTGTCACGTTTTTTTAATTTTGATTGAATAGAAACATCTTTGAATTTAAGGTTGCCCCTATTTAAAAATAATTTATTAGAAACTTGGTTTCCCGCAAAAAAGATATCATCTAAACCGTCTCCGTTCAAATCTCCTAAAGCAACTCCGGCCCCATTATACACAAATTCGTTATCTATAATATTTATGGAGTCGTTCTCAGTAAGTTGATTGTTGAAAATGATGCCCGAATCTTTGGAATCGACTAAACTGAACCTAGAAGGCGGAGTATCTTTTTTACAATTGGTCAATGCTAAGCATGCAATTAGGTAAAAACCTGGCCCTACTTTCAAAGTTAATGGCTTCATCTAGTATTGTTATCGAGTTTAGATTAAAAGTTTAGGCAAATATGGTAAAGCCCCCGCAAGAAACAAAAAAAGCCACCCCAAAAGGGGTAGCTTTTCATAAAAATTGGATTTGATTAATAACCAGGGTTCTGAGTTAATGCGTCAGATAAATCTATTTGCGTTTGAGGAATAGGATAATACTCACTTTTACCTGGTTTAAAAGAGGCACCGCCGAATTTAGTAACCAAATATTGAGATTCATAAGCTAAATATCTAGTAAGTTCTTCTTCCGCGATTCCCCAACGAACTAAATCAAAGAACCTGTGCCCCTCTCCTGAAAGTTCAAGCTTACGCTCAAACCTTACTGCAGTACGAGCAAATTCTTGATCAGGGAAAGAGGTATATTCTGAAATAACGTAGTTAGCTTCGTCGTCACCTGTTTCAAGATTTTTGACCCAATGTTCTGATCTGCCTGCACGCTCTCTAACTTGATTCACATATTCCATTGCTTGATCAAGATTGTTTAATTCTACCTCTGCCTCAGCGGCCATCAATAGAACATCAGCAAATCTAATTACTGTATAGTTCATTGTTGCGTAACCTCTTGTCCAAGAACTTCCATCAGTGAAAGAATTCTCTTGAGTTTTATAATAGATATACTTCTTAGGAGAGTATGGGCCAGCATACGGCTGGCTTCTGATCCATGCCTTGCCAGGGTGCTCAATCCAATCTAAGTATTGGATACCCCTTCTTCCGATTGAATGATCAATTCTAGGATCTAGTGGTCCTGCATCCTCAGTAAAAGCCTCATCAGACTCTAGGTTGAAGTCATTGGCAACCTCATTGCTAGGATCGTTATAAGAGCCGTCTAATAAGGGTAGTCCTTCTGCAGTAACCCTAAAAGAATTCGCCATCTCAAAACTTGGTTGAAAGAAACCACAACAGTTACCTGGTCCATCAGGTCCTGTATTATAGGGATAGTTCAAATCATCAAAATAATTAGCATTGTTAGTACTACCTGTATTATTAGCTGATTCAACATCAAAAACAGCCTCGGCATGATTGTCGTTTTCGGCATTATAAATTTGAGCATAATCATCTAAAAGGGCATATTTAAGACCATTAGAAGTTACTCCATTATCAATAACATCATCAAACCAATCTTTAGCATCGGGAAATTGCTGTTGATATAATTTAGCTTTGCCCATATAGGCTGCTGCTGCCCATTTATTAACTCGACCAGGACCGTTTTCACCAGGCAGATTGTCGTATGCATACTGAAAATCAGCTTCTATTTGTCCCCAAACGTCAGGTGAATTCGGTATTGCTGCCAACGCCGCCTGCTTTTGTCCTTCATCTAGGCTTTCATCTAAGTAGATCGACTCATCAATATATGGTATGCTATTGAAGTGCTTTTTAAGGTCAAAATGAAAATGTCCTCTCAATAATCGAGCTTCTCCGGAAATTCTTCTGTAAACATCTGGTTTGCTTGTTTCCAAACCTGAAAGTTCAAGTTTTTCAAGAGTTTGATTACATCTTTTAATTCCCTCATAACGACCTCTCCAAAATTCGTTGATGTCAACATTCGTCGGATCTATTTCATACCGTTGTATTGGATTAATAGAAGAGTAATCACCGGCATCTGTTCCTTTATTGGCTTCACCACCAACTACCGATCCAGTTACCCAGTGGTTTGGCCCCTCAAATCTATTGCCAAATACCCCGTTCAATGCTGCATAAGCACCTATTAAAAGTCCCTCTACACCTTCTTCGGAAATCACCAAGTCTCCTGAGACCTGCCCTGTGGGGGCAACTTCCAAAAACTCATCGCTACATGACACGCCCGTCATAAGAAAGGCCATCAGAAGCGCCGAACCTGTTCGTAATTTATTTATTGTTTTCATAGTTAAATTTTTATATAAAAATATATTTTATTATTGACTTAAGTATCACAGTATTATCACATTAGGTTACAATCCGAGTTCTAAACTAAAAAGATAACTTGGAGTAGCAGGATAGTTACCCACGTCAATACCGAAGTTGGTGTCAGCTCCAGCCACAACCGGGTCAAGGCCACTATAGTCTGTGATAGTCCAAATGTTATTCGCTGCTAGGCCAATTTTTAATTTTCCTAAGCCCATTTTTGAAACTAATTGCGAATCGAAGCTATAGGTAAGGGCCAAACGTTGAAGTCTTACAAAACTTCCGTCTTCTACGTACCATGAGTTAGCTGCACCACTTGTACTTAAGTTTGAGGCGCTTTCCCAAATAGGTGCTCCAGCGTTATTACCTAAGGCTGGTGTCCAGCTATTTTTAGCGTTCTGACCTTTTGCTGAGCCCTCAAAGGTTCCGAAGAAATCGGTAAACCATTTAGATTGATTGAATATCTCATTGCCGAACGAAGCATACCAATAAGTTTCAAATTCAAGGTTCTTATATTTCAGATTTAAGGTAGCACCCCCTGTGTAATCTGGAACTGGACTACCAATAAATGTACGATCGGAAGGAGTTATCGAACCATCACCATCTATGTCTTCGTAGCGGAACCTACCTAAACCTTTACCATCTTGAGCAGGTGAATTGGCTACTTCTTCTTCTGTATTAAAATACCCAATTACGTTGTAACCAAAGAAAGAAGACAGAGATTGACCGACGGCATTTCGAACCGGGTTGATACCGCGATACCCGGGGCCATCAAAAAAGTCGATGCCAGGAGCAAGCGAAGTAATCTCATTTTTAAGGAATGAATTGTTGAGTGTCAATTCAAATGTTAAATCTTCTGAAAGGTTACCTCTACCAATGATTTGAAAGTCGAGACCTTTGTTTGACATACTTGCTATGTTAACGGCAGGTGGGTTTGCCGAGTTTCCTGTTACACCGGCAAGGCCAAGTTGATAAAGAAGATCATCGTTTGTTTTTTCCCACCAATCTAGAATAACCTCTAGCTTATTGTTGAACAAGGAAAGGTCAAAACCGATGTTAACGGTAGTACTTGTTTCCCATTTGGCATCTGGGTTACCAATTCGGCTTTGAAAGAAACCTTCATCAGCACCGCTGTTCTGACCACCGATAGGGTAAAAAGATGTGGCTCTCCCAGAAGCAAAAAGTGAGTACTGGTTATTTGGATCTACGTTATTGGAGTTACCCATTTGTCCCCATCCACCACGGATTTTCAAATCTGAAATAACCTCTTGGTTTTGCAAAAATGGTTCTGCTATTACCCTCCAGGCCGCTGAAACTGCAGGGAAAGTTCCGTATCTGTTATTTCCACCGAATCGGGAAGCACCATCTCTACGTAAAACCCCGGTTAGATAATATTTCTCATCAAAATTATAATCTAGCTTACCGAATAATGAAGCAAAGTTAACACCATTGAAAAGTCCACTATTAACTACAGGGCTTTGAACTACACTTAAGTTTTGAAAATCTAAGCTAGTAGAGAAAGGGTTGATACCACTACCACTAATAGATCTACCAACACCTGTATTTAGAGCTTCATAACCAGCTAAAACTTTTAGTTTGTGCTTTCCAAAAAGCTGATCATAGGTAAGAGTATTGGTGAAAGTCCAATTAAAATTATATGCGCTACCTTCTGAAAAAGAGTTACTTGCCTCAGGTTCTGAATCTCCTAAATACCTGAAATTATAGTCTACGAAATGGTTGTTATTATACCCTCCTCCTAAACTAGACCTAAATGTCAATGACTCAATAGGCTTGATTAAAACATAGATGTTACCAAAACCGCCAATATTATAGGCTTTATCGCTTCCTGCATTTAAAGTTTGCTGCCTTACAGGGTTTCTTGGGTTGTTAAAGCCAGCCGCCCTGGTACTTGCAAAGCTTCCAAATTCGTCATATACAGGAATTATGGTTGGCATTCTGTAAGCCGAAAGAATAACTGACTCGTCATCGGCACCGCTAACACCTCCGTCACCACCAAATCCGCCAGTAACAGACCTATAGGTTACTTGAAAGTTCTCACCCACACTAAGCCATGGGGCTATATCCCATTCAGAGTTAAATCTGGCCGTATATCTTTCAAAATCATTGTTCAATAATATACCGGCTTGATTTTGTGCAGATATACCCATATAATACCTGCCACTTTCATTACCTCCATCGAAGCCTAGCGAAAAACGGCTTAGGGGTGCAATACGAGTCAACTCTTTATACCAGTTTGTACCTCTTAGATTTGGTCTGATAAGGAAAACGTTTTGAGGGTCTGCCAAATAATTTTCCCGTATCTGGGCCAAATTAACATCTGATGCAGAAACACCATTTGCCCCATCAGCGTGCAGATAATCCGGAAATGTAGGAGTTGCATTAGAACCATATTGAGGGTGGGTGTACTGTACTGCCTCCCCGTTAGCTCTAGCATTGTTCTCATACCCTAAATGAGTATAAAGCGCCATGTCTTGCGGATTGAGGTTTTGCGGAGCTCCACCGACATTAGGGTCTGTTACACCACTAGAAATATTTAATGACATTGTAGTTCTACGCTTAGTTTTAGAACCTTGCTTAGTAGAATATACAACCACCCCGTTTGCAGCCCTTGCTCCATATATGGATGCAGCAGCTGCATCTTTCAAAACAGTGGTAGTTTCAATGTCATCAGGATTCAAAAATTCTGTGTTGTTTACAGGAACACCGTCGACGACGTATAGAGGTTCGTTACCTCCAAATGCGCCAAAACCACGTACCCTGATTTGGCTTGTGGTGCCAGGTTGACCATTTGATAAGACGGTTACACCTGCAACACGACCTTGCAATTGCTGTTCTACGTTACCTGAAGGTATAGCCGCCAATTCTTCTGCCTTAACAATAGATACGGCTGCGGTGGTTTCTCTTTTTGTTTCAGTTTGATAACCTGTTACAATTACTTCATCTAATTGTGCGGAATCTTCACCTAGAGTTACGTTGACGGTACTTTGGCCATTAACGGCTATTTCTTGGGTTACAAAACCAAGATAGCTAATGATTAAAGTGGCCCCATCATCAACATTTAATGTGAACTTTCCATCGAAATCGGTCTGTGTACCGTTACTTGTACCTTTTTCAATAACGTTAGCGCCAGGCAGGGGAACGCCCTCGCTATCAACTACAGTACCGGAGACCGTCGACTGTAAAATACTTACCGATACGTCTACTACTGGTTCAGGATTTGCTAAAGTCACTTGTGACCCTAGCATAAACATCGAAAAAAGTCCTAATCCTGCTAGGGAAAATTTACCCTTGGACTTTAACGAATTGTAATCGCATTTTTGATTCATAATACGTGTTGTTTGTTAGTTTTAATTGACTTGAGTTTTGTTTAATCAACATTATATATTAGCACATAAAACGTTAATAAAAGCATAAAATAAGCGTAATGATAACAAAATTTTATGAATCAAAATAGGGATTATTGTGATATTTTGAATTTAGGAAAGTGTAAATATTACCATTATATATTGATGAATTGTGTTAATATGCTGTAATTACTGGTATTTTGACATTTTAAGCAGAAGAATTATATGGATATCTATATTGTTAAGAAAATTCTTTCATAGCTATTTTATATGTATTTTTCTTACAAATTTTCGTTAAGGAAATTAAGTTTTAAACGAGGTTTTAGATTGAAAAAAATGGATGCTAGCGGAAGTTTCAGGCTAATCAAGATGGAGTGTGGAATGGTCGATACGAATTTAAGAATTACTCTTTCAAACAGAAAATAATGACCAAATCGCCATTGGAAAGTGTGGTGAAAAATAGGTAATCTATACCGCCATCTTTAATTTTGAATCTCTGTCTGATTTTTGCCACAGATTCTGGGAAGTTACGGGTGGTTACATTGGCTTTTTTTATTCCTTCTTTGAGAATGGCTTTTTTCTGAAACGGAATCACTTTTTGAATCCTAAAAATCCGCCCAGGAAAATCCTTCGTGTCTTTTGAACTATATAAATGAGTATTCGTGGCCAGTTTCTTTAAGTTATACGCTTGAGCAATGCTTTTAAATGCACCTGATTTTAGAATGGCTGCATTAGGTTCGTAAAGGTAGGTGAGTGGCCCTGACATTTCAGGTGACGATTGCTTTTCGGCATTTAAATGAAAAGAAAATTTTTGAATTTCGGTCTTGACAAAATTGACCGTATGTACAGCAACTTCGGTTTCTTCTTCTTTATCTATCAGCCAAAGTATTTCTTTTACATCATTATCGACGGCTACAATGTGTATCTGCTTTACTGAATTCAATTCTCTCATACCTGAAGATATATCGATCAAGGGAGAAGTTTTGATCAGTAGCTTGCGACATTTTGATAAGAGCAGGGGTAGATTTTCTACAATGTTAGGTGAACAATCAGAAAAAAGAAAAACCCGGTTGAGCGAGTCATCCCGCCTTGACGGATCTAAATAAATGCAATCAAACTTTTCAGTGCTTTTTTGAAGGTGCTCGATGCCGTCTGCATTAATAGTCTCTACATTCTTTTTTTGAAGTTTTAAATAATTATGGGCTACAATTTTTGACAACTCTTGGTCAATCTCGCAGTGAATAATTTTCTCAAATGAATTGCTGAAATAAAATGAGTCGACACCGAAACCGCCCGTAAGGTCAATGAGCGATTTTCCGCTGACCAAATCAGACTTATATTTAGCCGTTGTTTCAGAAGATGTCTGTTCAATATTTAGTTTATTGGGGTAATAAATTTCTTTGCTGTTGAACCAAGTAGGAAGTTTTTTCTGGCACTTTTCTCTAGCCGCAATCTGCTCGGCCAGCTCTTTGTTATCTACTCCTTCAAAATATTGTTTTTTAAGCAGCACTGACATGATGTCAGTAGACTTTTTTATTCTTATAAATTCTTGAACACCAGGTTTTAGTATGTTCTTATTCAAAATATAACTATAGGGTTTTGGTGAGGGATTTAACGAGCTTGTTTTCTGCTAAAAACTCCTTCAAAATCACCTTTATTGCTGTATATCCAGGTACTGCAACTATCATTCCGACGACTCCAAAAAGTAATCCGGCAATGATAATGATCAAGAATATTTCTAGGGGATGCGATTTAACGCTGTTTGAAAAAATAAACGGCTGGGAGAAGAAATTATCGACCAACTGACCTACCACCAGACCGATTAAAACGTAACCCGTTTTAGGTAAGATTACCGTGCTGAAATCCATTCCTAAATTGCTGGTCATGGTCAGTACAATCATAATCGCTCCGCCAATAAGAGGGCCTACATAGGGTATGATGTTGAAAAGGGCGCATAGAAAGGCGATTACGATGGCGTTTTCAATTCCAATAATCAAAAGCGTAATGGTGTAAATGACGAAAAGAATAAAAATTTGCAGCAAAAGACCCACGAAATAGCGCGATAGAAGATTGTTGATCTTTTCCATGGAGTTGACGGTTCCTGTTTCACGATTTTGAGGAACAAAGGCTAAAATGCCTCTTTGGAACAACTGACTATCCTTTAAAAAGAAAAAAGTAATGAACAGTACCGAGAACAGCCCGATGCTGGCAGAGCTTAAAACATTTAAAAAGGAGTTTAAGAAATTGGGTATGAACCCAATATCCAATCGGTCGATGATTGTTTTTTCCAGTTCACTTTCCTGTATTATTTCGCCTACTACTTCTGGGGTGGCCCCAAAATAATCCATAATCTCGAGGTAAAGTGTTCTGACGTTGGTTTGTAATTTGTTGATATCCAGTAGCGATAAATTTTTGCCTTGCTCGGAAATCAAGGGAACGAAAAGAGATATGATGCCCGCTAAAATGGCTACCATAAACAACATGGTGAGAATGACCGCCAGTGTATTGGGCAATCTCAATTTTCGGCGCAAGAAAAGTACAATTGGCCTTCCGATGAGGGCGATAACCGCGGCAAAAGCCAAGTAGGCTATTACCGATTGAATCTTCCATAAAAAATATAGCAATAGCGCTATGCCCAAAATAATGCCAACGGCTCGTAATATACCTTGGGAGATAATCTTAGAGCTGATTTTTTTATTTACTTCCGCCATGGCATTTGGTTAATTAATAGTGCTCAATTCCTGAAAACATATGAAACAATATTCGCCCCCATTTGCAGTGCCTTAGTTCTAACTTCTTCCGGATCATTGTGCACAGTGGGGTCTTCCCATCCGTCACCTAAATCACTTTCCGTGGTAAATAACAAAATTAGCCGGTTCTCGTGAAAAATGCCCATTGCCTGAGGTCGCTTTCCATCGTGTTCATGAATTTTGGGCAACCCGTCGGGAAATGGGTAGGCGCTGTTGAAAATAGCATGTTCTCGGTCGAGTTCTGCAAGCTCTTTTTCGGGAAAAATGGTTTGTAGTGCTTTTTTAAGGTAAGGGGCCATACCGTAGTTGTCATCAATGTGCAAAAAACCGCCTGAATAAAGATATGTTCTTATATTCTCCGCTTCCTCTTCCGAAAAAACAACGTTTCCATGTCCGGTCATATGAAGAAACGGGAATTGAAAAATAGAGCTGCTGCCAGCTTCTACAGTTTCCGGTTTCTCGTCTATCGTAGTTTTTAAATTGGTATTGCAAAAGCGAATTAGATTCGGTAGAGCAGTTGGGTTGGCGTACCAATCGCCTCCACCATTATATTTTAATACGGCAATTTCTTGTGCGGCACTATAGTTTAAAGTCAGGGTTGCAATAAAAACCCATAATAAATAGTATTTCATTTGCTTAAAGTCTGAGCCTTGGCCTGATAATCAAATGTATGAATAATGCATCGGTTTAGATTGATAATTTTGAAGCAGCATTCCTTTTGATTCAATTAATAGTTCACCTTTCTTATTTTAATTATTTGTAAGCTAGTTAATTGCAATCTCTTTTAGAAAGTTGTTTATCCATTATTGATAAGGTTAACGGTTGTGCAGGCTACCAAGGCAGCGGTTTCTGTTCTTAGGCGATAATGACCGAGGGAGACGGGAAAAAAGCCTTTGTCATAAGCAGTCTTAATCTCATGATGTGAAAAATCCCCTTCTGGACCGATCATTATGGTAATATCTTGGTCGGGGGCAACACGTCTTTTGAGGTCTACTTTTTCCTCATCCTCACAATGAGCAATAAATAGAAGTCCGCCTTTGTCACTCTCCATAAATTCAGAGAAAGTAATAGCATCGTTCAATTTGGGTAAATAAGTTCTTAAACTTTGCTTCATTGCTGACAGAACTACTTTTTCAAGACGTTCTTTTTTAACGCTCTTTCTCTCTGAATGCTCACAAAATATAGGTGTAATTTCATTGACTCCGATTTCGGTAGCTTTTTCTAGAAACCATTCAAATCTGTCGTTGGTTTTGGTCGGTGCAACAACCATATGAAACCAATGCATTTTTTGATGTTGTTTTTCAGAAGATGTGACTTCGGCAACGCACTTCTTTGGCTCGGCCGACACAATGGTCGATTCAAATAAAAAGCCCTTGCCATTGGTAACCGTAAGGGTGTCACCTGCTTTTTTTCTTAAAACTCTTACAATGTGTTTGCTTTCCTCTTCCGGAAAGGTGAATTGCGATACGCTTTGGTCGAGATGAGGGTGGTAAAAAAGCTGCATGATTTAATTTTGGGTTATCTTGTATCTTGCCTTTGCGCTAACTGATTGGTTGGTAAAATCCATCTCATTGAATTTTAGGTAACCAACAATACCAATCATGGCGGCATTATCGGTGCAGTATTCGAATTTCGGAATGTAAGTTTTCCAGTCTCGATTTTTTTCGGCCGTTCGAAGGGCAGTGCGAATGCCCGAATTGGCAGAAACGCCACCTCCGATGGCAATACTTTTAATTCCGGTTTGTTTCACTGCCTTTTTCAATTTGTCCATTAAAATACCAATGATTGTTTTCTGTATGGATGCGCAGATATCAACCAAGTTTTCTTCAATGAAATTCGGGTTTTTAGCGGTCTCTTTTTGAATAAAATACAGAATACTTGTCTTTAGCCCGCTAAAGCTGAAATTGAGTCCTTCGACCTTTGGTTTTGGAAATTGAAATGCATCGGCATTTCCCTCTTTGGCATATTTGTCAACGAGTGGCCCACCAGGATAAGGCAAGCCTAAAATTTTGGCGCTTTTGTCAAAAGCTTCGCCCACTGCGTCATCCAAAGTTTCGCCAAGTATTTCCATGTCAAAATAATCCTTTACAAGAACGATTTGGGTGTGGCCACCACTAATGGTCATCGCAAGAAAAGGAAACTCTGGTATGCCGTCTTCTTGACCTTCAATAAAATGGGCCAAAATATGTGCTTGCATATGGTTTACCTCAATGAGTGGCACGTCGAGTCCAAGGGCAAGAGATTTTGCAAATGAAGTGCCTACTAAAAGAGATCCCATTAAGCCTGGCCCCCTCGTAAAAGCTATGGCCGATATAAGTTTTTTGTCGATATTTGCCTTGTTCAAAGCTTGATGCACTACGGGTACAATATTTTGCTGATGTGCCCGTGAAGCGAGTTCAGGTACGACACCCCCATATTCCTCATGAATTTTTTGTGATGCGGTTATATTGCTGAGCACATTTTTATGGTTCAGTATTGCGGCCGATGTATCATCACATGATGATTCAATGGCAAGGATGTAAATTGGTTCTTTTTCCACCGAGTTTGGAATAAAAGTTGGATGAGCAAAGGTAAAACATATTGATCCTATCAAAAAACTAAGAAAAATACTGGTTAGAACCGTTCTGGTGATCATTTTAATCTGTGTTCTAGGTACACTGGTGCTTTCTTTGCCTTTCGTTCAAACAAGCTTTGCTAAATATGCTACCAATACCATCAATAAAGACTTTGGGGTCAATATCAATATCGATAAGCTGAGAGTATCCTTGATTTCTTGGGACACCAATTTGGAAGGTGTTTTCATTGAGGATTATAAAAAAGACACTCTTTTTTACGTTGATAGGCTTACCACCTCGGTTTTGAGCATTCGAAATTTGGTCAACGGTCAGTTAGAATTTGGTGATATTGATATTGAGAAGCTCGATTTTAAACTGAAGACTTATCGAGATGATAAGAATACCAATCTAGAGGTCTTTATCGATAAGCTTGATGATGGGCAGCCGAGAAAACCGGGCACGCAACCATTTTTCTTTTCCTCTTCTCGCGTTAATATCGCCAATAGTACTTTTCGCCTGTTGGATGAAAATAGGGAGACTGAAGAAATGCTCAATTTTGCCGAGTTGAATATCGGTGCAAATGATTTTCAGATTTTGGGACCAGAAGTTAGTGTCTCTATTGAAGAAATGGCGTTTTTAAGCCAAAGGGGAATCAATGTTGAGCATATGGCCACTGATTTCAAATATACGAAACAGCAAATGAGCTTTGACTCCCTGTCCATAAGAACACATAGCTCGCACTTGAAAGGAAATTTGATTTTTGAATATGAGCGAAAAGACTTTGCCGATTTCCTGAACAAAGTAAAGTTGACTGCCGATTTTGAAGATTCGGCAGTGGCCTTCGATGAAATCAATTTGCTGTACGATCAGTTCGGTAGGGGTAAAGAAGTTAATTTTTCTACCAAGGTAAGCGGTGTATTGAATGACCTAAACACCGAAGAACTGTTTCTTCAGTCGGATAATACGGGCATCAGAGGTGATTTCAATTTTAAAAATCTTTTTAGTCGTGCCGACCCTTTTGTCATGAAGGCCGACATGAGAAATGTTACCTCGAGTTATTACGAACTTAGGTCATTAATGCCCAATATTTTGGGTAAATCTTTGCCATCTTCCTTTCAAAAACTAGGTCAGTTCACTATAAGGGGTGATGCTCTTATTACAGAATCATCTATCGATGCCAAAGTTAACCTAAACACTGCCATTGGTAGCAGTTATGCTGATTTAGAGCTAGCCAATGTGAATAATATCGATAATGCCACCTATCAAGGTTTTGTTTCTTTGATTGACTTTGATTTAGGTGATTTTGTAGAAAATAAGCGTTTAGGCAAGGCTACCCTTGACTTTAATGTTGAGGGTAAGGGTTTTGTGCAAGAAACCTTGAATACCGAGGTAATTGGTGAGGTTTACTCGGTATCTTTTAATAATTATGAGTACACCGATATTAAGGTGAGTGGTATTCTAAAAGAGCAACTGTTCGATGGTACGCTGATCAGTAATGACGAAAATTTAAAATTCAGTTTTAAAGGGCTGGCAGACTTTGGAGAAAACAGAAATGACTTTAATTTCATTGCTTCTGTTGATTATGCCGACCTTAAAAAACTGAACTTCATCAACGATAGTATTTCCATCTTCAAGGGTAATGTTAACATGAACATTACGGGCAATACTTTAGATAATTTGGTTGGTGACATCAACTTTACCAAAACGGTTTTTCAAAATAAAAATGATACCTACTATTTCGAAGACTTTAAAGTTTCTTCCAAATTTGAAAACGATTCTATCCGCATTATAGACATTAATTCCCCTGATATAATTACAGGGTATATGAAAGGTAGTTTCAAGGTTCGTGAGCTGGGTAAGCTAGTTCAAAACTCGTTGGGTAGTATTTACACCAATTATAGACCGTTTACCATTTCTAAAGGTCAATCATTGGCCTTTAACTTCAAGATCTACAACAAGATTGTTGACGTTTTCTTTCCTGAAGTGAAATTTGACCCCAATACTTTTATTAGGGGTAACATCGTGGCCGATGATGGTGATTTTAAACTGAATTTTAAATCACCAAGTATTGTCGCCTATGGCAACGAGGCCGATAGTATTGATGTTAGAATTGATAACAAAAATCCGCTTTTCAATACGTTTGTTTCGGTAGGTGACTTGAAAACAAATTACTACGATGTTAAAGATTTTAGGCTTATCAATACCACCTTGAAAGACACTTTGTTCTTTAGAACCGAATTCAAAGGGGGTAGCAACCTAAACGATAGTTATAATCTTAATTTCTATCACACTTTTAATAAAGAGAATAAATCGGTCATCGGCCTAAAAACTTCTGATGTTAGCTTTAAGGGAAATACGTGGGTGCTGAATAAAGAGGGCAATGACAAGAACAAAGTCATTCTCAATAGAACCTTAGATAGCATTAGTATTGAAGAAATTGTAATGAACAATAGTGAAGAGGAGCAAATTAGGCTCAGGGGAGAGTTGGCAGACTCGACTTACAAAGATCTTCAGTTACAGTTCAAGATTGTATCCCTGAATAAGATTACACCGGCCATTGATAGCTTAAAGTTACAAGGGGAGGTCAATGGTACTTTGAATATTCTACAAAAAGACAATGTTTACTTGCCTTCCTCAAATTTAGGGGTAGAAGATTTTTCCATAAACGATATCCGATTGGGTGATTTGTCGTTGGGTATTGTGGGTAATAAAGATTTGACCGATTTCGTGGTCAACTCCCAAATAACCGATAAGGGCCGTGAAAAGCTGGGCATTGTCGGTAATATTCTAAATCAGGGTGATATGCCCGAGGCTAAATTATTAGTGAATTTCGACGGTTTTGATTTAGAACCCTTTGCTCCTTTAGGTGAGGATATACTAAGTAATATTCGCGGAGATGTCAGCGGTAATGCCCGTATTGATGGGCCAGTTAACAATCCGGATTTTAGCGGTATACTTACTTTAGATAATGCAGGCTTAGGAATACCGTATTTAAACGTTGATTATGACTTTGCGCAGAATTCAAGGGTGAACTTGACGAAGCAGACCTTTGATTTTGATCAGATCAGGGTCACAGACGTTGATAAAAAAACGAAGGCAACCCTAGACGGTACGATCAGCCATTCTTTTTTTGATAACTGGTTGCTTGACTTGAATGTTGATACCAATGACAATCCTCTATTAATACTTAATACGGAATATGAGGAAGAGGTTTTGTATTATGGTACGGGCTATCTAAACGGCAATGGTAGAATATTCGGCCCGACCAATGCTCTTAATATAAATGTCGAAGGTAGCACCGCAGCAGGAACTTCCTTAAAAATACCTCTAAGTGATGTCGCTTCGATAGGCGATTATTCGTTTATAAATTTTGTTGGTAAAAATGGACACAATACTATAGAGGAAACAAGAGTAATAGACGAGTTTCAGGGCCTCGAGCTGACATTTGATTTAGACGTAACACCAGACGCTGAGGTTGAAATAGTAACCGACACCAAAACGGGCAGTTCATTAAAGGGTAGTGGTGTCGGAATTTTATTGATTAGGATCAATACTAGGGGGGCATTTGAGATGTACGGAGATTTCGTTGTAGTGAACGGTCAATATAATTATAAATTTGGTGGCGTAATCAATAAGACCTTTCAGGTGAAACCTGGGGGTACCATTGTATGGGATCGAGAGCCTTTAAAAGCGACTTTAGATTTGGAAGCCGTTTACTCTTTGAATGCCAACCCGGCACCACTATTGGACAATCCCGGTTATACCCGGCGAATACCTACTGAGGTGGTCATCAAATTGACCGATGACCTGGAGAGCCCTGATATAGAGTTTAACATTGATTTTCCCGGTACCAACTCTATTATTCAATCTGAATTACAATATCGATTACAAGATCCTACTGTTGAAGAGCAGAACGCCCTTTTCTTGTTGGCACAAGGCTCTTTTGTCAATGACCAGACAGGTATTAATCAACAGGCCGTGACTGGTAATTTATTACAAAGTGCCTCGGGACTGTTGAACCAGGTATTGGGGGAAAATGATAAGTTCAACTTGGGTTTATCGTATGAACAGGGCATATTGGATCGAAACGCCGATTTTCAAACTGAGAACAGAATCGGTTTTACCGTAAGTACACAAATAAGCGATCGGCTACTTTTTAATGGAAAAGTAGGTGTACCGGTCGGCGGAACAACGGAAACCGTGGTTGCCGGAAATTTTGAAATTCAGCTCTTGTTAAACGAAGAGGGTACGTTAAGTGCCAAGTTTTTCAATCGTGAGAATGAGATTCAAGAATATCTGGCGGATCGGTTTGGTTATACGCAAGGCGTAGGTCTTCAATATGAGGTCGATTTTAATAGCTTTAGAGAGCTCTTTCGTTCGTTGTTGAGAAAAGAACCCAAAGAAGAGCCCAAGAAAAATCTACCATCTACCAGCGCAACCCCGACAGCCGTTATGGGTAAGGATAGTCTTTTGCGATTCTATCCTAAAGGCAAAAACTTAAAGTAAACTTTAGACTTCTTTTGCGACTAAGCAATTGTGAAATAGAAGGTAAGAATCAGGTTGCAGATAAATGCCGAAAAATGCAAAATACTAGTAATAAGTTGTTTTAGTGATATTTGCTGGTAACATATTCTAAAATTCCTACGGAAACCTCAATTTTTAAAACGTTTTCGTAACAATCTTTGATGTAAATTTGATATTCATCTGGCTCCAAATTTCAAATAAGTTTGTTATTATTGCAACTTAGTTTTTTTTAATGGTTTCAGAGATAAAAAAGATAGGTGTACTAACGTCTGGAGGTGATTCTCCGGGCATGAACGCAGCCATCCGGTCAGTCGTTCGCACCTGTGCCTATATGAAGGTAGATTGCGTAGGCATCTACAGAGGGTATCAGGGTATGATTGAGGGTGACTTTAAACCAATGGATGCGCGTAGTGTAAACAATATTATAAATAAGGGAGGAACGATTTTAAAATCGGCCCGTTGTGATGACTTTAGAACCCCAGAAGGTCGTAAAAAGGCATATGACCAATTAATAGCAGAAGGTATAGATGCCTTCGTGGTTATTGGTGGAGACGGAAGTTTTACGGGTGCCATGATTTTTGGCCAAGAATACCACTTTCCCATAATAGGTATCCCCGGTACGATAGACAACGATATATTCGGTACTTCCAATACGGTAGGGTATGATACCGCAATGAATACCGTTGTTGAGGCAATTGACAAGATTCGAGATACGGCAAGTTCGCACAACAGATTGTTCTTTGTAGAGGTTATGGGCCGAGATGTAGGCCATATTGCCTTGAACACAGGTGTCGGTGCGGGTGCTGAAGAGATTTTGATACCAGAGCAAAACCGAGGTCTGGAGCGTTTATTGGAATCTTTGAAGAGAAGTAAGAAGTCCGGCAAATCATCAAGTATCGTAGTGGTAGCCGAAGGTGATAAAACGGGAAAAAGCGTCTTCGAATTAAAAGAATACGTTGAAGAGCATTTACCAATATACGATGTAAGGGTTTCCGTTTTGGGCCACATGCAAAGAGGTGGGGCGCCTTCGTGTTACGATAGGGTACTTGCCAGTAGAATGGGGGTAAAGGCTGTTGAAAGCCTATTGGAGGGCCAGACCAATTTTATGGTAGGCGTTCAGAACAATAAGATTATTTTGACCCCGATCAGCAAGGCAATCAAGGGGCACACCAAAATTGATAAGGAGCTCATTAGGGTATCCGAAATAATGACAACATAATTAATCCTAAAAACAAGAACACATGTCAAATTTAAAAATAGGAATTAACGGATTCGGACGAATTGGAAGATTGGTCTTTAGGGAAACCGTTAGAAGAGAAGGGGTTGAGGTAGTAGCTATTAACGATCTTTTAGATGTTGAGCACTTGGCCTATCTTTTAAAGTACGATTCTGTACACGGAAAATTCGAAGGTAGCGTAGAGGTAAAAGATGGTAACTTGGTGGTGAACGGAACCACAGTTAGAATTACCGCTGAGCGCGACCCAAAAAATATTAAGTGGGATGCTGTTGGCGTAGAAATAGTTGCTGAATGTACGGGTATATTCACAACTCTTGAGACTGCTCAGTACCACATTGATGGTGGCGCGAAGAAAGTTGTGATTTCAGCACCTTCTAAAGATGCCCCAATGTTCGTAATGGGCGTAAACCATAAAGAAGTAAAGTCTTCTGATACCATCGTTTCAAATGCATCTTGTACAACTAATTGTTTGGCACCATTGGCCAAAGTATTGAACGATAACTTCGGTATCGAAGAAGGTTTAATGACAACTGTACACGCTACTACGGCTACGCAAATGACCGTAGACGGACCTTCTAAAAAAGATTGGAGAGGTGGTAGAAGCGCCATGTTGAACATTATTCCAGCTGCTACCGGTGCTGCAAAGGCGGTTACTAAAGTAATACCAGCCTTAGAAGGTAAATTGACAGGTATGGCGTTTAGGGTTCCTACGGCAGACGTTTCTGTTGTTGACTTGACCGTAAAACTTGAAAAAGAGACTTCTTACGAAGAAATCAAAAAAGCATTCAAAGAAGCTTCTGAGGGTGAATTGGAAGGAATTTTGGGCTACACTGAAGAAGCAGTGGTTTCTCAAGATTTCGTTAGCGATAAAAGAACTAGCATCTTTGACGCTGGTGCAGGTATAGAGTTGAACTCAAGATTCTACAAATTGGTTAGCTGGTACGATAATGAGGCCGGTTTCTCCAACAAAATGGTAGATATGGTGCAACACGTTGCTAGCGTTTAATTTTAAAGAGTTGTATATGGAAATCCTGAAAGTGAGCGATTTTTGCTTATTTTCAGGATTCTTTTTTAAACTGATTTTATGATTTTAATTGTAGATAGCGGCGCGACGAAATCAGATTGGATCGCTCTTGACGAAAAGGGCGACCAGCTATTTTTGACACAGACATTGGGCCTTAGCCCAGAAGTGTTGACCCGCGAGGTGATCGAGGATCGCTTAGCCAATAATTTTGAACTTTCTAGAAATAGGAAGGAAGTAACGCGCTTGCATTTTTATGGTGCCGGATGCGGAACCGATAGAATGAAGAAGTTTTTAAAGAACATCTTTAAAGATTTCTTTCCGAATGCCATTGCCGATGTGAAAGAAGATACCTATGCGGCTATTTTTTCAACCACTAAAATTGGTCACCAAGGTATCGTCTGTATTTTGGGTACAGGTTCCAACTGTAGCTATTACGATGGGCATCAACTAATTCAAAAGGTGACTTCTCTTGGGTACATTCCGATGGATGATGGTAGTGGTAACTTCTTTGGGCGTAAGCTGATAAGAGATTACTACTTTCACAAAATTCCTCAAGACTTGGCCCTTAAATTTGCCAAGGAGTATGATCTTGATCCAGATGTCATCAAAGAGAATCTTTACAAACAGCCAAACCCCAATACTTATTTGGCCACCTTTGCGAGATTTCTGATTGAAAACAAAAACCACCCTTATTCCAAAGGAGTGATAGACAAAGGTTTTCAGCAGTTTGTCAATAATTACATCATGCAATTTGAATTGGCCACAAAAGTGCCAATTAACTTTGTTGGTAGTATAGCTCATTATTTAAAGGATGAGTTGACTACCGTGCTAGAAAGAAATGATTTAATCGTCGGTGTTATAAGACAGAGACCGATAGAGGGCTTAATGGAGTTTCACAGGGAAACCCTTTAAGTCTTTATTTCCGATACAGTAAGTAAAAGGCCCAAATGAAGGGCCTTTTTTATTTTATGGCAATCATCGAAATTTCTACGTTGACGAACTTAGGTAGATTCGCCACTTCTACGGTTTCTCTTGCCGGGGCGGTAGCTTCATCGAAGTAGGAACCATATACTTCATTAACAGAACTAAACTTGTTCATGTCGGCAAGAAATATGCTACTTTTCACAACATTATCAAAACCCATATCAGCAGCATTCAAAATCGCTTTCAGGTTTTCCATGCATTGTTTTGCCTCTAGCTTTATATCTCCTTCTACTAAATTTCCAGAAACCGGATCAATAGGAATTTGACCTGAAATATACAGGGTGTTTTCGCTTAGAACAGCTTGGTTGTATGGGCCTATAGGGGCGGGTGCTTTCTCTGTATTGATAATTGTTTTCATTCGAGCGTAATTTTATATTAAACCTCTATCGCTGGCTTCTATTTTCCCATTTAAGGTCACTAAGTATAGAGCTTTTGATTCCAATGAAGAAATACCAACGGGTATATGTTCCGAAAGGTGTCCAGTTAAAATTCATTCTAAAACTCTTAAGATCCCTTTCAAAACGTAATTGCGTTAGGGTGAATCCTTTGTTTTTAAAATCGTATCCAGAAGAACCACCAACTTTCCAGCGGGGAGATAGTTCAATATCTCCGGAAAACATGAGTGAGTGGCTGCTAAACTCGTTCTGTCGCGCGGAATTTAAGTAGCTTGCGGAATAAGCCAGTCTAAAATTCCACGGTATTTTTGTGGCATAAGGCGGGTTTTCAATATCTTCATCTTCATCACGGTCATTATACTGGTCTTCAATGAGCTGATTATTGTAATTATCGGACCGGCCAAAGAGATCATCATCTCGTCCCCCGCTTTGCGCAACGTAATCGTAGGCACCGGTTTCCTCTTCGTCCTCCTCATCATCTTCTTTGCGTCTTCCAAATGTTTCGCTATCGATGGAATATCCCACATTTATATTGGCTTGCGTTAGCCTGAAAAGACTACCACCATTATCGACATTAAATACGTCTATTCTTCTACCATTATTGTCAATGGCATAGGGGTCTAAGCCCGCCGAAAAGTTAATAGACATTTTGTTATTCAAAATGTTGGTACCCCCATTGACTCGCAAGGGACTCAATTTCAATGAATCTGATTCGAAATTATAACCGGTAGAAATATTGAAGTTGTTCAGTATTGAAATCTTTTTGGGTTCGGTGGCCGTCGAGTCTTTATCGGTCACCTTGGCCTCAAGGGTGTTGGCCAAAGAAAAGCTTAAACTGTTCGATTTTCCTAAGCTTGGGGCGCCGTTCAATGTTCCTTCAAACCGGCTGTATTGAACAACCTCTCCGGTATCATTGTTCAGGTATTCGTCATAAAACTGGTCAAAAGAGGGGGCATAACCATAGCTTAAAGAGGGACGCATTACGTGGCGAATGGCCTGAATTTTCTTTTCTTCCCCAAAATTGAAAGTTCCATAAAGGGTAGTACCTACACTGGCACTCAGATTGTACCTGTTGTACCGGTCAAAACCTGGAATGGTATCTCTTACGACCGAGCCTATTTCATCTCCCTCTCCCAGTTCATATCGTTGACGATAGGTTTCCAACGTCCATACATCTTCATAGCTACCACCCATACTCACACTAAAAAACTTGGCCACCTTGAAGTTGGTACTGATGGGCAGTCGATGTCTGGCACCAACCTTGGCATCGTCGAACATGGCGGCTTTTAAAAAGTCTTCATCATTGGTCGTCAGCTGGTTTCTGGCATTAACATCGTACTGAAAGTTGATGTTTTGTAAAGCTCCCTTTTTGATTCCATCCCTTTTGGCAAAGGGGAATATACGTTCAACACTGGCCTGAAAGGTCGGAAGCGTCATTTGAATGTTTTTTTCGTCGGGATTGGCCCTCGCCGAGGCACTCGTGTTTTGAGAGTGTGAGGCCGTTAAGCTCATATTCACCGAAGGATAGTTCGGAAATGTCTTTGAATAGGATATCGACGATGATAACGTGTTGTTCTGTGTAAGAGGTAAGTTTACCTGGTTCAATGAATTTTGATAGTATGAGCTACTTCCTAGGTTGACGTTGGCAGAAAACCTTGAGTTGGGACTTGCCTTGGTATCTTGTGAGTGAGACATCTGGAAATTCCATATTTTTTGATTTCCATAGTCATCAAAACCTCTTTGGCTGGTAACCAAGTTTTCGTACCTAAAGTTGATGTTACCTCGATACTTATACCTTTTCGTATAGATGGTTGCCGTTCTAAAGCCATAACTACCATTTGTATAAAAGTCACCTGTAACGGTCAAATCTGCATATTCACTAAATGGCAAGTAGTAACCACCATTTTGTAAAAAATACCCTCTATTGGGATCGTTACCAAAGGTAGGCATCATTAACCCTGCAGTTCGCCCGACCGTTAATGGAAAATAGGCAAAGGGTAGTGCAACAGGGGTGGGCACATCGGCGATATAAAGGTTACTGAACCCTGCGATAACCTTCTTTTTAGGAACGAATTTCGCTTTTCTAACTCGAATGTAATAATCAGGGTTAACGGTATCTTTTGAGGTGGTTATCTTCGCTTCGCTCATGAAATAGACCGAGTCGTTCTCTTTTTTGGTCGTTTCGGCATAAACCTTCATCGCGTCGCTTCCCAACTGCCCCAAACCGGCCTGTTGCTCGGTTCGAGAGTTAAAAATAAGGGCCTTTTCAGTATCGAAGTTAAAGCGAATACTGTCTGGCCGCACCTCATTGTCGCCTTGTTTGAAAAAAGGAAGCTGTGTGTAATTGCCCAACGAATCTCTTATTCTTCCCGCATAAACCTCGTTTTTTACGTAATCCATCACAATAATGCCGGCTTTTAGTTCGGTATCTTGGTAGTAGATTTCGGCCTCATTGTACAAATAGATTTTCTGGTCGCTTTGACTAAGTTTTACATAGTCTTTGGCCTTGTATTTTATTTTATCCAAAAGCATCGACTGCGTTGTTTTGACCGTATCTTGAGCTGTACTATCTTTTTGACTAGCAGTTTGTTGTATAGGGCCAGGGAAGAGTGGCGCGATAATTGTGTCTTGTTCTGCTTTGATTGGTAAGGGGATGACGCCATCTTCCTGGGCAGCGGCCGAAAGAACACCGAGTAATAGCAATGCCATTAAAAGAAAAAAGTGTTTGTTTGATTGCAAGGCTATATATCCTATTTTTGTAAGCGTTTGGCCAGACTTTCGGAGGTCAAACTTACATATATTTTTTCTTCCGCTGATAGGGCGTTACCATAAATTTAACCATAATGAATGCATCGAAATACAGTGTAATTATGTGTTTGTCGAAGTTAAGATTACTTCTATTTATCGCATTGGCACTACCAATTTATATTTTTGGCAAAAATAAGGCTACATTTCAAAATGACGATAAATTTACCGTTGTTTTGGATGCGGGCCATGGTGGCCATGATCCTGGTAATTTAGGTAACGGTTATTTAGAAAAGAACATTGCCCTCAATATTGTATTGAAGGTGGGTTCTATTTTAGAGAAGAATCCGAATATCAAAGTGGTGTACACCCGTAAAGACGATACTTTTGTTGATCTTTATGTTCGAGGGCAAATAGCCAATAAGGCGAATGCAGATGTTTTTGTTTCGGTTCATTGTGATTCGCATACCTCTAATGCGTATGGTGCCGGTACCTTCGTTTTAGGTCTTCATGCCAACAAACAGAATTTTGAGGTCGCCAAGAAAGAGAACTCGGTTATTTATTTGGAGGATAATTACCAAAATAGATATGCCGATTATGATATTAACTCGCCGGAGTCTATAATTGGGTTGACCATTATGCAAGAGGAGTTTTTAGATAATAGTATAGCCCTCGCCAAGACAATTCAGGATAATTTTTCTGGTAAGTTGAAAAGAAACGATAGGAAAGTGAAGCAAGCTGGTTTTATCGTATTGCATCAAACTTTTATGCCCAGTGTCTTGGTCGAAACTGGCTTTTTGACAAACAAACAAGAAGGCGCTTACTTGAATTCTAAAAAAGGCCAATCTGAAATGGGTACGGCCATCGCCGATGCTATTGTTGCTTACAGAAACAATGCAATGGGTAATATCGCCGACTTTGATCCAGTTGTTGAGACCAAAAAAGAGTTACCTGTTGAAGATAAGAAACCAGATGAAAAACAGGTAGTTGAAACCGCGAAGGAAAACAAAGAAGTGGCTCAGCAAGAATCACCGACCATAAACAGCTCTGTCACGAAACCAGAAGATAATGCGGGTAAGGGTGCTGCAGAGATTATTGAAGAGGCCCAGAAAAGTTCTGAATCTGACACCAATAAGCAAAATACCGGTAGCGCTAAAGCTGAAAAGGCTTCATCGAACAATAATCCATCGGCCGAGTCCAGTGAAGACTTGATAATATATAAGGTTCAAATCATGGCTAGTGCCAAAGACCTTCCATTAAGACCAGAATCCTTTAACGGCCTTAATTTAGTAGCCAAAGAACCTTACAAAAACTTGTATAGATATGTGTATGGTAGCACCAGGTCGTTACGCGAGGCAAAAATGTTGAAATCAAATGCAGATTTAAAAGGGTATAAAACTTCGTATATAGTGGCTTACCGGAATGGAGAGCGTATACCGTTTAAAGAAAGTTTGAAATAGCCGCAACAAGTTTGGTGCGCCCTTCCATAAATTATTTCTAATTTTGTTAAGGACACAGAGATTTTAGGTAGTCCCTATTAACCCAAAAAATTGACATTTGAAACTATCAAGGGAAATTAAGACAGGTATCATTGTAATTGGTGGTATTTTGTTGTTCATATTAGGATTTAGCTATTTAAAATCTTCTCCGCTCTTCGAAAACGGAAAGACTTTATATGCTGTTTATAAAGATGTGGGTGGCTTGCAAACGGGTACACCGGTCACTATTAACGGATTTGCAGTCGGTAATGTAACCGATATAAGTTTTAAAGACCAAGACGGTAGTCTTTTGGTCACATTTTTCGTTAAAAGCGATTTTAATTTCTCCAACCAAAGTTTGGCCGAGCTTTATGATACAGGTATTATCGGTGGAAAAGGCATTCAGATAAAACCCGTATTCGATGGGTCGCCAATGGTGAAGTCTGGCGATACACTTCCAAGCCAATCGCAACCAGGTTTAACTCAACTAGTACAAAAACAGTTGACCCCCCTTCAGAAAAAGGTTGAAGGAGCTATGACCAATGCAGATACCTTATTAAGAAATGTGAACGATGTCCTTGACGAAAAGGCAAGGCGCGATTTGAGAGAAACCCTTAGTGGCCTAAATACCACGGTAGCTAGCTTTCAGAAAAGTGCTGAAGTTTTGAATAGAATTTTAAGCAACAACGAGGGCAAACTAGAAGGCTCTTTAAAGAACTTTGAAGAACTTACGGCGAACTTTAGCAAACTTTCAGATTCTCTGAACAATGCAGGTTTGGGTAGAACACTAGCAAGTCTAGAGTCGACAATGGCGAATCTGAATACCTTGATGGCTAGAATTGAAAGGGGAGATGGCACGTTGGGTAAACTGATGAAAGATGAAGAGCTTTACGCGAACTTGAACAATGCTTCGAGAGAATTGGATTTGCTCTTGCAAGATTTTAGGTTGAACCCCAAGCGCTACGTGAATGTATCTGTATTCGGTAAAAAGCAAAAAGACTATGAGTTGCCTGAAAATGATCCGGCATCAGTACCGAATGAACAAGAACAATAATGGAATACCTGCCTAACATTTTATTCGGTGTGTTATTGATTGCGGGAATTGGTTTTTTCTCCCGCAACGTAAATTCGTTGCTTCGCAATATCAAACTGGGCAAAGATGTAGATGTATCTGATAATAAACCGCAGCGCTGGCAGAACATGGTTAGAATTGCCTTGGGTCAGACAAAAATGGTGGTTCGGCCTGTTGCAGGGCTTTTACATATAATAGTATATCTGGGCTTCATCATAATAAACATTGAAGTTCTGGAAATCATCATAGATGGGCTCTTAGGTACGCATAGAGTGTTTGCTCCGTTGGGTAGCATTTATAATTTCTTGATTGCCAGTTTTGAAATACTTGCTCTTCTGGTAATAATTTCGGTAACAGCATTTTGGGTTCGAAGAAATATTATACGCTTAAGCAGGTTTATAAAGCCTGAAATGAAAGGTTGGCCTAAGAAAGATGGCAACATGATTCTGTACATAGAATTTGTTTTGATGATTCTATTTCTTACCATGAATGCTGCCGATTTTCAGCTTCAACAATTAAATGCCGAACACTATACCCAGGCAGGGGCATTTCCTATAAGTCAACATTTGGCTTCTCTTTTTCAGGGTATGGAGGTTTCATCACTAATAGTCATCGAAAGAACGGCATGGTGGTTACATATCATCGGCATTCTCGTTTTTCTTAATTACCTGTATTATTCAAAACACTTACACATATTACTTGCTTTTCCGAATACTTACTATGGCAAAGTGGTTCCTAAAGGTAAGTTCAAAAATCTAGATGCCGTTACCGACGAGGTCAAGCTAATGCTCGACCCTTCTGCGGACCCTTTTGCAGCTCCAGAGGAAGATGAAGGCGAACCAGGGAAGTTTGGTGCCTCCGATGTTTCCGATTTGAATTGGGTTCAACTATTGAATGCCTACACCTGTACGGAGTGTGGTCGTTGTACCGATGAATGCCCGGCAAATCAAACTGGAAAAAAACTATCTCCTCGTAAGATTATGATGGATACAAGGGATAGGTTGGAAGAAGTAGGAAAGAACATTGAGAAGAACAAGGGTACTTTTGCTGATGACGGTAAGCAATTACTTGATGATTATATAACGCGAGAAGAGCTTTGGGCCTGTACTACATGTAACGCATGTGTTCAAGCTTGCCCTGTCAGTATTGATCCTTTATCCATAATTATGGATATGCGCCAATATTTGGTGATGGAACAATCTTCGGCACCGTCGGAACTCAACAATATGATGGGCAATATCGAGAACAACGGTGCCCCTTGGCCATTTAATCAAATGGATCGATTGAACTGGGCAAATGATTGATGTAATACTTCTGTAAAAAGAAAAGAATAACAAAAATGGCAAATGATATAAATGTGCCAACAATGGCCGAACTTTTTGCTGAAGGAAAAAGTCCTGAAGTACTTTTTTGGGTAGGTTGCGCTGGTAGTTTTGACGATAGGGCCAAAAAAATAACAAAGGCCTTTGTGCAGCTCCTGGCCAAGGCTAATGTCTCTTTTGCCGTTTTAGGAACTGAAGAGAGTTGTACGGGGGATCCGGCCAAAAGATCTGGCAACGAGTTTCTGTTTCAAATGCAGGCCATGACCAACATAGAGGTGATGAATGCCTATGGCATAAAAAAAATAGTGACCGCTTGTCCTCATTGTTTTAACACCCTTAAAAACGAATACCCTGGTCTTGGAGGAACTTATGAAGTGGTTCACCATACCCAATTTTTGAAACAACTTTTTAACGATAATAGAATTTCTTTAGAAGGTGGTAAGTTCAAAGGAAAACGAATTACATATCACGACCCCTGTTATCTTGGTCGGGCCAACGATGTATACGAAGCTCCAAGAGAGCTCATTCGTAAGTTGGATGCCGAACTGGTAGAAATGAAAAGTTGCAAGCAACGAGGTCTTTGTTGTGGTGCCGGTGGTGCACAAATGTTTAAAGAGCCTGAGAAAGGTGATAAAGATGTAAATATCGAGCGAACCGAACAGGCACTGGATACCAGCCCGGAAATTATTGCAGCAGCCTGTCCTTTCTGTAATACGATGATGACAGACGGTGTTAAGAACAAGGAAAAGGAAGATAAGGTTGCCGTTATGGATATTGCTGAGCTATTGGCTTCAGCGGAAGACTTATAGATAGTAATTGAACGAATGGAGAGATTAAATTTTTGATTAAAAATAAATATGCTAGTAGAGTTCAAAAGTTTGCCCGAAACTTCAAGGGTTTGGATTTATCAATCCAACCGGCCTTTTTCTGAAGAAGAAATGTCTGAGTTAAGAAGTGAGTTAGATGCCTTTGTAGAACAATGGACGGCACATGGTAGTTCGCTTCATGCCGGGTACGAAATAAAATATAACCGATTCATTATTTTAGGTTTAGACCAATCCGTAAGCTCGGCTTCCGGCTGTTCGATTGATGCTTCAGTTCATTTCATTCAACAGCTACAGCAAAAATACAACGTAGATTTATTGGATAAGATGAACGTCTCTTATAAACAAGGCGAATTCATTGCTTATAAACCTCTTGCCGATTTCAAAAAAATGGCAAAGCAGAAAGCAGTTTCTAAAAATACGGTAGTCTTTAACAACTTGGTCAATAACAAGCAAGAGTATGAAGAGTTTTGGGAGGTGCCTGCCTCTGAAAGTTGGCATTCTAGGTTCATGTAAATTTTAATTCCCATTTGTTAAGTATTGATTTCATTATATCTGTTCGATGAAATGCAATATTTTTTTTAGTTTTCAGTTATTGCCATAGACCAGTTGTTCACTATGCGTTTTTTCATACTTTTCCCCATACTTTTATTTGTTTTAAACGGTGCGTTTGCACAGAAAAATCCCTTGGTTACTTCTGATAGCCTCGACCAAAGGAATTGGGTAGATGCCAAGTATAACTCCTTGACTTTAGATGAGAAGTTGGGGCAGTTGTTTATGGTGATGGTCGCTTCTGATCAAGGTAAGTCGAGTACGGATCAAATTAAAAAGTTGATTGAGCAAGAGGGTATAGGTGGTGTCATTTTCTCGACCGGAGGACCGGTTAGACAGGCCAGACTGACCAATGAATATCAGAAAGCCTCAAAACTTCCCTTGCTTATTGGCATGGATGCCGAATGGGGGCTTTCTATGCGTTTGGATTCTACGTATGCTTTCCCTTGGAATATGACACTGGGCGCTATAGAAGACAATACTATTGTGGCCGATGTCGGGCGAAGAATTGGTGAGCATGCAAAAAGATTGGGTGTGCACATCAATTTTGCCCCTGATTTAGATATTAATACCAATCCTAAAAACCCCATCATAGGTAACCGATCGTTTGGTGAAGATAGAGAGAACGTCGCGGAGAAAGGAATTGCGTTTATGAAAGGTATGGAGAGTGCCGGAGTTCTTTCAAGTGGAAAACATTTTCCTGGCCATGGTGATACAGCTACTGATTCGCATCACGCATTACCTTTGATCAATTTTAGCCGTAATCGTTTAGATAGTCTTGAACTCTATCCTTTTCAAAGATTGATTGATGGGGGGCTTAGTAGTGTAATGGTGGCCCATTTAGAAGTACCTGCATTAGAACTACAAGAAGGGTTGCCCTCATCCCTTTCGGAGCAGGTGATTACCGGAATTCTTAAGGAAGAAATGTGTTTTGAAGGGTTAGTTTTTACCGATGCCCTCAACATGAAAGGAGTCACTGAATCAAGAAAAGATGGAGAGGCCGAACTGGCCGCTTTTATGGCCGGTAACGATATCTTACTCATGCCAACGGAAATCGAAAAGGCAAAAGAAAAGTTGACCAAAGCCTATAAAAAAGGAAGAATCTCAGAAGAAAGGTTGGCATATTCGGTCAAGAAGATTTTGATGGCCAAATACAAAGTGGGTTTGAATCGATATCAACCTGTTCAGGTTGAGAACCTGTATAACGATTTGAATTCACGAGAAGATGACTTATTATACGAAGAGGCAATAGAGAATGCGATTACGGTGGTCAAGAACGATTTCTTTTTGATGGGAATCAAGAGATTGGAGAACAAAAAAATAGCATACGTTAAATTTGGTGATTCCGACAGCGATGTGTTCGTTGAAAGCTTAAATAAATACACGACCGTAACACAAGTCAATGCTGGCGATATCAACACTTTAAAAAAGAAGTTAGAAGATTTTAATTTGGTAATCGTGGGCCATCATAAAAGCAATGAGAGCCCTTGGAAAGCATATAAGTTCAGCGATAAAGAATTGAACTGGTTGAAGGAAATTGCCGCAATGCGAAGTTCAAACCTTATTCTATCTGTTTTTGCAAAGCCTTATGCTTTACTAGATGTCCCGTCTTTTGATAATATAGATGGCGTGGTGGTATCTTACCAAAATAGCCCGCTGGCGCAAGAGAAAACGGCCGAAGTAATTTTCGGTGCTATTTCAGCCAATGGAAAATTACCAGTAAGCGCTCATAAAGAATTTCCCGTAAACACGAAGATAGAACTAAAATCACTATCAAGATTAGGGTATAGTTTTCCTGAAAGGGTGGGTTTCGACCCGAATAAATTAGCGGAAATTGACCACCTGGTACAAGATGGACTTGATTCGTTGATGTTTCCAGGAGCGCAGGTATTGGTGGCCCGAAAAGGAAAAGTTGTATATAACAAGGGCTTTGGCAAGCCGACATATAATTCAAAGGACAGTATTAAATCGAGTAATATTTATGATTTAGCTTCCATTACCAAAATATTGGGAACATTACCAATGATTATGAAGATGGAGGAAGACGGTGATATTGCCCTAAACGATACTTTTCAAGACCTGATACCTGAATATGCTCATTCAGAACTTAAAAATGTTACCGTTCTAAAAGCGCTTTCGCACTACGGGAGACTACCTGCATGGATTGCTTTTTATGTAGACACGTTGGACAAAAACAGGAAACCATCCGATGAATTTTATCGAACCGCCCCTGTAGATGGCTATTCTATAAAAGTGACAGACCATTTATACTTGACCGATGCCTACCGAGACTCTATTTATAATAGAATAGGCAGGCAAGAATTAAAATCGAATCGGTACCGCTATAGTGATGTGGCTTATTACGTAATGAAAAAATACATCGAGGATAAGAAAGGTAAGCCACTTGATAAGCTGGTTAATGATTTTCTATATGCCCCGATAGGAGCCTTCAATACCAGCTATAATCCCCTTGAAAAATTTTCTAAAGAGCGTATTGTACCCAGTGAAGAAGATAAATATTATCGTTATGAAACCGTTCAGGGCTATGTGCATGATATGGGAGCAGCTATGCAAGGTGGGGTAGGAGGTCATGCCGGCCTTTTTAGCAATGCTGAAGATGTGGCCAAAATAATGCAAATGTACTTACAGGGTGGCTATTATGGCGGCACTAGATTTTTAGACAACCGAACGGTAAAAAAGTTCAATACCTGTTATTTCTGTGATAACAATGTCAGAAGAGGGGTAGGGTTCGATAAGCCCCAACTAGAAGAAAAGGGACCTACCTGTGGCTGTGTTTCCAGAAAAAGTTTTGGTCATAGCGGGTTTACGGGAACGTATACATGGGCCGACCCTGACGAAGAACTTGTGTACGTCTTTCTTTCAAACCGAACCTATCCTACGGCATCTAATACCCTATTGGTAAAGTCAGGTCTTCGTACGCGCATACAACAAGCTATTTATGATGCCATGGTACAGTAGCTTTAAAAGGCGTTAACTAAATCTTAACTATGTCGTTTTGAAATTACGAAAGCGGCATAACGACATAGATAGTAGTTTTGGTTAAATTTGAAGAATGAAAATAGCTATTGTATGTTACCCGACATTTGGGGGTAGTGGTGTTGTAGCCACAGAATTGGGCATCGCCTTGGCAGATAGAGGTCACGAAGTACATTTTGTCACTTATAGACAGCCTGTTAGACTAAGCCTTTTAAACAATAATATCTATTTTCACGAGGTTCATGTTCCTGAGTATCCTCTTTTTCATTATCAGCCTTATGAGTTGGCGCTTTCTAGTAAATTAGTCGATACCATTAAACTTCATAATATAGATTTATTGCATGTGCATTATGCGATTCCTCATGCTTATGCGGGTTATATGGCTAAAAAAATGCTTGAGGAAGAAGGTATCTATGTTCCAATGATAACAACCCTGCACGGGACAGATATTACTTTGGTCGGGAAACATCCATTTTATAAACCAGCGGTTACCTTCAGCATTAACCAATCTGACGTCGTTACCTCGGTCTCTCAAAATTTAAAGGAAAGAACTTTAGAGTTTTTCAATATTGAGAAAGATATTCAGGTAGTGCCCAATTTCATTGATAAGAAAAAATACAGTAATTCATTTACCGATTGTCAAAGGTCGTTGATGGCAGATGATGACGAGAAAATAATCACGCATATAAGTAATTTTAGAAAGGTTAAACGCATTCCTGATGTAGTTCAAGTTTTCTACCGTATTCAAAAAGAAATGCCCGCTAAGCTAATAATGGTGGGCGAAGGGCCACAAAAAGAAGTAGCCGAGCGTTTATGTGACTCTTTGGGTATTTCAGACAAAGTTATCTTTCTTGGTAATAGTAATGAGATAGATCGTATTCTTTGTTTTTCCGACTTGTTTCTTCTTCCATCAGAATCGGAAAGTTTTGGTTTGGCAGCATTAGAGGCGATGATCAATAAGGTGCCGGTTATATCGAGTAATGCTGGCGGTATACCCGAAGTTAATCTTGATGGTATTACCGGTTACTTGAATGATGTAGGCGATGTGGAAGGAATGGCGGCAAATGCCCTGAAAATACTGGGGGATGATGAAGTTTTAGAAAAATTCAAAACAAACGCCCGAAAATCTTCTGAAAGATTTGATATTCTTAAAGTACTCCCGTTATATGAAAATCTATACGAAGAGGCTTATAAAAGTAGGTTTGACAAGACATTTAGTTAAGGCATATCTCGTAATTCTACTGATTCCAGTCTTAATCCATTCTTGCAAAGGGCAAAAGAATGGCGCTACAAACAATCAAACCGAGCAAGAAGATTCCGATAACTTAATCGAACTTTTAGTATCCGATTATTACGATGGTTCTATTGAAGAGGATTATTTTGTAATTAAAGATTCGGGATCACTTAAAAAGTTCTATTCCAAAATCAATAAAACAAGAAAACCTGGTATTCCTTTACCAGACATTGATTTTAGCAAGAATGCACTTCTTGTGTATTTTCCAAATGTGCAAGAGTCTGACAAAGGTAATTTGCAGGTAAAACAGGTTACAGAAGACACAGTCTATTTAAAAACCAAGGACCCAAATAAAGCATCCTCATCAACTTCGGGATTACGCCCTTTTTTAGTCTACAGAATATCGGAAATAGATAAAGAGATTATAATTGATTCCGATTGACAGTGTATTTCTTACTGCTGATTTAGTTGCACGTCGAATAATCTGGTTGTTCAAGAGATATATTCATATGAGGTAGCTTCAATACATAATTTTGTTGTTAGAACACCCAAATCTTAATTACATGAAAAGAATTACGCTATTCGTATTATTGCTCCTATATATTTCTGGTTACCAAACCGTTTTTTCACAAGAAGAGAACCCTGATTTGGTCTTGACTTCAAAAGATAGTCTAATTGCGCGTTCGTGGCATGTAGGCCTTGGTTTCAATGCTGTTGACGATTCGGGCGATATGTTCGATGAGCTTTTTGCGGTTGATTCGCAATGGAATTTTTTGCCCTATCCTACTAGACTGAATATTGGTAGATATTTTAAAAGTGGCCTGGGAGTGGAAGCTATTGGTACGTACAATAAATATCAAGTGGGCAAACTGATCGAAGGAGAAATTAATCAGGAAGAAAAGGATTATTACGCGATAGATTCTCGCTTGACCTATGATTTGATGCGCATTTTTGGAAAAGACTCGTGGTTCGATCCTTATGTTGGTGTGGGATTGGGTTATACAAAAGCCGATAATGTGGGAAGGGGTACCTATAATGGAGTTGTTGGATTTAGAACATGGATTACCGAGAACTTCGGATTAGATTTTAACTCTACAGGTAAATGGAGAATTAGCAATGACAATGCGACTAACCATCTTCAGCATGGGGTCGGGGTCGTTTATCGATTTGGAATCGAGAAAGAACTGACTAATGAAGGAAAAGATAAGCTAGAACGCATGTTGGCACTTGAAGAAGAAGTGCAAAAGCAAAGAGATTCAATCGATCAAGTTGAGAAAGAGAAAGCTAGAGCTCTGGCAGATCAACTGGTAAGGGAGAAGGCTTTAGCGGAGAAAAGGGCAGAAGAAGAGGCCAAGGCTTTGGAAAAGCAAAGAAAAGATGCTATTCGAAGTAAAATTGACGGTTTGGGCAATGCTTACTTCAACTTGAATTCTTCTTATTTATCTACAGAAGCGAAAAAGGTACTTGATGGTCTAGCCCAGATAATGAAAGAAAATATACAGTTAGAGCTTTCAGTTTCTTCGTTTGCCGATTCTAGAGGAACTGCAAAATATAATAAATGGCTCTCTGAGAGAAGGGTCGATAGAACGATTGAATACCTAGTAAATGCGGGAGTTAGTGAAAGCAGACTGAAAGGAGCTGCTTATGGGGAGGAGAATTTGGTCAATGAATGTGACGACCATACGTATTGTAGTGAGGCCAAACATCAATTGAATAGGCGTTCGGAGTTTACAATTATCAAATTTTAATTTGAGAAATTAGGGTATCAGCCCTTTACTCAACCATTTTTTCTTGGCCCAAAGGTTTACTTTTATATAGTAATATATCAGGTCAATAGGTTTAGAGGCCCAGTATAGGCCTTTGCTATAAAGAAATGGTTTTAGTTTAACTATATACCGGAAAACCTTTTCGGGTGAGGTGATAAATCTTTTAAAAAGGGTGGTCTTAGAGGTTTTTAGCTGTGTAGGGTCATAAGTGATTCCTACTTTGTTCGCTCCAACATTTTGGTAGAAACCTTTCGAAATCTGACGAACAAATTGAATACGCTTTTTAGTTGAAAAAATACCGATTCTCAAAGCCATATCGGTCATATAATCTTGAGCCATTTCCTGGTCATAATCGATTGGCCTAAGAACATTAAATAGTTCTTGAAATTTTTCAAGCATGAACTCCTGTATTGGACCTACAAATTCTTCGTAAACAAACTTCTCATTTTCATCGTGAAATTCTACGGTAGGCGATTCGGCATTTTTGTTATAGTAAAGAGTACTGCCATGTGGGGCTGCCAATAGTTGCTCGTACAGTTGACCATTGGCCATTAGTATATCGTCAGAAAATGTTTTGTTCGGATATATTGAGAAGTTGAGTCCGTAGCGTTTAGTTCCTTTTTGAATGTTGTAAATTTCCTTAAGGCCTAAATAGAAGCCGGTAACTGGTATTTTTTGCTCAAAATGATTGAATAAAGCCTCTTGCATTGTTCCGCCCCATCCCACATCTACTAAATGTAAACCTTCTGAATTCAAATCAGCTTCAAAGGAATCAAGGTAACTTATAAAGGCTTCTTTTTGATATAACCTACTTTCTTCATAAGCCCTTTCAAAAGTAGGGTTTGACTTCAATAAATCTAAAGCCTCAGATTCAAAAAAACGAGAGTGGACTTCGTCTTGGGGAATCGTAACTTCCTTTTTGATTTGATTTTTGGTCTGATCGGAAAAAGGAAACCAGTCTAGAAAATCATTAAATGACATTGACCCGAATTTCTTCATCAAAGACCCAAATTTTTCGTCTTTAAGGGGTTGAAGAGCCAGTTGCGTCGCAGATTGTCTAGAGGCTTTTAAATAATGAGTTTTTATTCTGTTTTCATTTTCAAACCCATTCATCTCTTGATATTGATCAAAGAGCTGCTTTAGAAAATGTCCCTCCCGGGCCAAAAAAAACAGATTGTTGATGTTCTGCTTTCTTGCTTGAAGATACAGTCTTTCTGTAAAGAAATAAAAATGAAGAATATACTCACTAAAAACAAACTTGCTTTTGGTACATTTTCTTTCGACGCCTTTGCAAGCATTTGCAAATTCGTCAAGATCGTTACCGAAAAGTCCTTTTTTGTTTCTTAATTTATGGGAGGCATGCTTAAGGTGAATGGACGCAATATTCTTAGCAAGGGCATTGTCATAATCACTTTTTTTATTGTCACCAATCATAACAACCTGTTCAGGGTCAATGTTTAATTGCTTAAGCACATAAGAATATAGAGAGCCGTTTTCCTTACAGCTAGATTCTGAACTGGATACAAATAAATCTTCGAATAAATCAGCAAATTGATGATGTTGAATTATTTCAGCAATGATTTCTTTTGAAAGATAGAAGTCAGAAATGAGATAAATCTTATAACCTTCGTTTTTTAGGTTATATAAAGCTTGAATGAGTTGTTTATTCTTAAATTGAACCGTTGTTTCAGAAAGAATATCTGCTTTTTCGTATAGTTCGTAAAAAACTGAATACTTGGTCTTTCGGAGTAAATCATTGTTGAATAGTCTTTTAAAGACCTCTTCTACAACGAAATCGTAATCAAGCTCTAGAGAGTTTTTATTTTTTCTTTTGGAAATGTAGTGTAAAGAGTCTTTTCTTATTTGAAAGAGAAGTTCCGGGTTTATATCAAGACCAAGTTCACGAGTTAGCAATTTGGCCCAGATACGCAGTGTGTAATTCGGGTGTACTTTGCGGTGAACAAGAGTATCGTAGAAATCGGTAAAAATGACACGCTTGCCAGAATTTCTAATGTCTTTTTCAATAGTGTTCAAGGTGGGGTAACTAAAGTATAGTGCTAAAATTGAACGACTACTTTATGAAAAGCAGAAAGAAAACAGGGTGTTTACGATAAAGCGATAATAAAATATCTTCCTTTAAATCATCAAACCATGATTTTAGGCTAGACCTTTTCGAGGGATTTTCATTAGTGTACACGCGAACTCTTTTACGGGGTTTAAGTGCAAATATCTACGATGAAATACACTCTTTGGACGTGTTTTAGGAAAATATTAGGAAAAATTTCGATAAACTACACTCTTTCTACTTTTTTGTAGATTATTTCCTCGATGAACGGTCTGAATTAAAATCGTGAGTATTTTTCTTTGGCTAAGATGTTGACAAAGAACAAGTTTTAAGCTATTGTAATTTCCTTTAGACTGACTATAAAACCTTTTGGAGATGATGAATCGTTCAAATATTGGTGGGAAGTAAAATGAATATTCATCCCATTATCTATCAATCCAATAGAATTCCATCCTCTTTCATTGGGTACGATAAAATCTTTTTTGAGATTATCGGCAATGTAGCAATACGATGAGTTCGGAAATTGTCTTTCAATGGCCAGATAATTGTTTATGTTCGGTTTTTCAGAGCCAATTTCTTCCGAGATAATTACTTTATCGAACAAATCTTCTATTTGTAGCGCTTTTAGCTTATTTCTTTGAGTTAGGCTCCTTCCATCGGTAATCAATGCTAATTTGCCATCTTTTGCTTTTATGTCGGTAAGCAGTTGTCTTGCGCCTTCAAACAGGGTAATATTTGGAAAGTGATTTCTGTAACTTTCAATTAATTTGGCCTTTTCAATTGGCCAGTTTTCACTTAAGTACAGAAAAACATTTTTTTGGTCTCTATACAATGAGAGCATTCTGGAGTAGAGCGATTGCCAATTTTTTGGAGACAAAGATTGGGCAATTTCTATATAAGCCGATTTTAAGTATGATAGTTCGTTATAAAGGGTGTCGTCGAGGTCAAAGACAATTACAGTGCGAGAATCAATCTTTATATCCATGAACTAAGATTTCATCGTCATACCTGATCATTAATAAATCCTTCTCCCAGCAATTGAACGAATCATGTATTTCCTGATTTTTTCCGTACTCTTCTATAATCCATTTAGGGTAATTAGCACCAGCCAAATAGGATAGGGGAAAACCACCTCCAAAACGAGGATTGATTTCAATGGCTCTGATATCGTTATTATCAGAATTTAAAAAGAATTGGGCAGTTAAGCAGCCCACAGCACCTTCTACGGTAGATAATTTATCTTTCAAGTAAGGTACAAGTTCATTGAATACCGCAAGTGCTTTATAAACCTCCCCGTCTCTTACCTCAATACGTTTTCTTGGAACAATACACTTTAGTTTATGGTCTTTCGAATAATACATATCACAGGTAAATTCGTCGTATGTATCATGGTCTAAATATTCCAGAAACATTAGTTTCGGGTTTTCTAAGTGATAGTCGGTCAACTCACTTCTATCTTGAATTAAATACGTATCAACACTTCTGCTGCCATCGATTGGCTTAATGAATATGGGTAGTTCGAAATTACTTTTATCATATTCCTTCGCAATACCTACTCCATAAGATTCGAAAAACTTGTGAATCTGACGTTTGTCTCTACACTTGGTCACGAAATCCTCAGAAGCAACCAATGGTACTATTCCGTTTGCCTCCAGTTTTTTCCTGTGTTGGGCAAGGGGAAGCAATTCGGTATCGATAGTCGGGATAATCAGTTGAATATCAAGCTCCTTACATTCCTTTATTAAAACATCAAAGTAATCGTCGTTTGTCAAATAAGGAACCTCAAAATAGCCATCAGCTATCTGGCATGCGCCCGACAGTATTGGGTTGGCATCGGAAGCATAGACCTTACCGTTCGGGTATAACTTCTTAAGCTCTTTTTGAAAAGCTCTTACCAGTGAAACGCGTCTTCCTGCCGATGAAATTAAAATATTCATTTTTTCAGGTTATATAATGACCTAAATATCTTTATAAATGGATTGATCAATGCCTTGCGGTTAAAGATAAAAACCAAAAACGAATAACTAAAACCATGATAGTCTTCACCCAGAAACCTTTTCAAGGGGTAGGCATCTATTTTTTCAAAGCCGTCAAGCATTTTGGGTATTTCAGCTACCGATATATCCGATTTCATTAATCTTACCAAAAGAAAGAAAACAAATGATTGTTGTCTGGTTTTAAGTCTCTTTAAACAAAGGTCAGCATACTCATGGTCTTTAGGCAAACGCTTCATTAGCGAATGATAGACATGAGCCGCATTGGCATTGTCATATATTACTTTGTTATAATGCTCTCTACTTTTATTTCGCATTGCCGACGTCGGCAAAATTCGATATCTGTGTACATCTAAATCGATGTGAGCCATTCTTTTCGCTTCGCAAAAAAGTTCTGCGGTTAAAATGGCATCTTCCATCCATTTTCCTTCTATGAATCGAATTCCGGTCGATTTAATAAAATCTCTCCTTATCAGATACCACCAAATTTCATTTTGATATTTTTTGTTGGCAATATAGGTAATACCGTCGGTGACCTTTAATTGTACGTGATTATTGTCTATAAGGTTTTCGGAAACAGGATATTTTTTTTCATAAACCGATTTGGTACGAAAACTTAAGATATCGAGTTGAAGCTGATCCATTTTCGAAAGCAAAACGGGCAAGGTGTCTTGAGCCAGATAGTCATCTGGGTCTAGAAAGTATATATATTCTCCTTGGGCCAGATCATAACCTGAATTTCGAGCAGCACCGACTCCTGCATTTTTCTTGTCAATAACTTTTACATTCGAATAGTTGCTTTCATACTCCCTCGCTATTTCTAGGGTTCTATCTTTAGATTCATCATTAACGATAATAACTTCGTATTGTGACGACTCGAGGTTTTGTGCCAACAAGCTATCTACACATTCCGGTAGATAGAGCTCCATATTGTAACACGGAATTATGATGCTTAATTTCATAATAGTTATTTGGTTCCAGTGAAAACCTCCATGGTTGCGCTAGTGGTCGAATTAATACCATCACTTTTTAGAACCTTCTGGATAGTCAAGAGAATTATTCTCAAATCAAATAAAAAGGAGTAATTATTAACGTAGTATACGTCATATTCAAATTTTTTTTCCCAAGCAATAGCATTTCTTCCATTTACCTGGGCCCATCCGGTAATTCCGGGTCTAACTTCGTGTCTTCTTCTCTGGGTTTCGTTGTACAAGGGCAAATATGAGACAAGAAGTGGTCGGGGGCCTATTAGGCTCATGTCTCCTTTCAATACATTGAAGAGTTGGGGAAGCTCATCCAATGACGTCTTTCTTACAAATTTACCCACATTGGTCAAACGTTCTTTATCAGACAATAAATTTCCGTCGGAATCCCGATTATCATTCATGGTCTTAAACTTCCAAATCTTGAAAATACGCTCATCTTTTCCGGGTCTTTCCTGAATAAAAAACACCTTGCCCTTGTTGGCAATACTTAATAAAAGTGTTACTAAGACGAGAATCGGAGAAGCAATTAGCAAAGCAAAAAAAGCTATTAGAAAATCGAAAACTCTCTTAAGAAAGTGTCTGTACATACTTTTACTTCTGTTTCATAAGTAAGGGCAAAATAAACATAAATATTTCGAATAGACTCTCTACTTAGATTAAGTTCAAGTATTTTGGATAAAATTCAAAATAAATGAAGCTGTGCTATTTGAGTGATTAAAATTACTAGATATACATAAATACATGCCATTTAAGTATTTGAGGAATTCATTCATACAAAATTCAACGCATTGAATACATGATTTACTATTTTTTTCTTTTTAAAACGATTAAAAATTAAATATAGATGGCCAAAGCGTTACTTGCCTGTTATAAAAACACGGTTCCCGAACAGTTAGATTCGATTGCCCATGAAATATGTGAAAGGATAAAACCTGACAATTGTTTTGCCACAGCTCCTCGAGTGGTCATAGAAAATAAAGTTTTAAGTGTAGTTTATAATCCAAGTGCCTCATTGACGACTCAAGGATGTAATATTTGCTTGGGCGTTTGCGATGATGAAAGTCAAATTTTCGAGGTAGGTGCCGAACTTCCGAATGGCAGTTATGCTTTGTTCAAGGTAGGCGAGTCGAAATTAGAAATAGCTTCTGATTTTGCTTCTTCTCGAACACTTTGGTACTATAACGATGATGAGGTTTTTATAGCATCGACTTCTCAAAGAATGATTATTTCGTTATTAGGCAACTTTCAAATAAACAAAAAAGCATGTGCTTGGTTTCTTTCTTCTGGCACTTTGGGTCCGAGATTATCTTGGGATAAGAGAATTAAGATGGTAGAGCCTCGAACAAGACTTTTATTCGATAGAACAGCATGGAAATTGGTTGTTAATAAAGATATAAGTTACGATTTTGAAAATAGCGTTGAGTTTAAAAGTGAAGATTCCTTTCACAGAGAGAATTTTGAAAACATTGTAGAATCAAGTATCAAAAGCCTAAAACTAAACCCCTCTCAGTGGACCTTGGCATTATCGGGGGGTATGGATAGTCGGGGGCTATTATATCACTTGAGAGATAAAAAACTTAACACTGTTACTTGGGGCCATAGTAAGGCTTTGAAAACTAGCCTGACAGACGCTCAAATTGCTAAGATGTTGGCAAAGTATTGCGAAATTGATAATGAATATGCCCAAATGGATTTCAAAAATGGTAGTTTCTCATCTACAATAGACCGGTTTATATCTGCTGGGGAAGGAAGACTAGACCATCTTGCAGCATATTTTGATGGGCTAAAAATTTGGGGAAATCTTTCAAAGAAGGGTCGGGGAGTAATTAGAGGTTATGATGCCTTTGGTAGAAAGCCACCGGTAACGAACTCCTTTCAAGTTTTTAGAAATTGTAATTTATTGATCAGTTCATATGCCTCGCCTATCATACCAAAAAGTTTTAGGGTAGGGGAAGAGGATATTCCAAAAGATTTACATCGTAAGAAAAATGAATCTTTAGAAAATTGGAGAGATAGACTTTGGTTACAACACAGAACCCCAATTACTACAGCTGCTTTAGAAGATATAAAATTGAGCTATGTAGAAGTAATTAATCCGTTGTTGAACAAGAATATAGTCCAAGCGGTACAAAATCTACCTATTAAACTAAGAAACAATAAAAGCATTTGGTATTCTATTGTTTCTAAAATGTTTCCTGAGATTCCCTTTGCCAAAAGAGAGGCGGTAGAAGAGGTGGGAGAAGTTCTTAGCCTTCCAGAGGTAAGAGATTATATTTGTCAAGGACTGTCTACTTATGAGAGCAATCAGATTTTCGAAAAAGAATTTATAGAACTTTTGGTCAATAGTTATACTGAAGATAAAGAGCGATATGATATTAAAAGAAGATTAAGAAGACTTGTATTAGCTTATTTACCAAAAAAAGCGGAAAACTTAATTCGTTCTAGGCTAAAACCCAGCCGGGTAAGTAATAAGTGGATAGCTTTCAGAGTTCTAATGATTTTAAAAGTAAATGAGATGTATTTAAAAGATGCCATGCTGATAAGGACCAAAAAGATGGTTACTGCATGATTATATATTTAGCTTAAGTGTCTTATTGATAATTCTTAAGATGTGTCCGTTTATAATATTTACATCAAATTTAGATTCTGCTAGATTTCTACTTTGTTCACCCATCTTTTCAATTTTTTCAGGATGAATTAAAAAATATTCCACAGCTTTTAACAATGGCTCTTTTAATCTAGGTTCCACTAAAAATCCATTCTTACCCTGTATTACTGTTTCTTTGCAACCTGGCGTATTGGTCGTTATAATCGGCATACCAGAAGAAAGTGCTTCTAAAATAGATCGGGGTACACCTTCCCGATAATATGTCGGCAAGACAAACACATCCATTTTCTTCAATAAACTGGCCACATTGTCAGATTTACCGTGATAGACGATAATATTTTCGGTATTTAGTTGTTGCAATTCACTTTCGGAAATAGCTCCACTGCTATTTTTTGAGGGTGGTCCGATAAAATGAAATCTTGAATTAGGGTATTTGGGTCGAAGTTCTTTTGCCACTTCGATCAATAGGTTCACCCCTTTTTCTTCCATTAGTCTTCCAACTAAAACAAAATCAACGGTTTCCTTTTCCGATACTTTTCGTTGGGTGTATGAAAACCATTTTAAATTGATTCCCGAACCATCAACTACCTCCGTTTCTTGCTCTCTTTTAACGATACCTTTTTCGATGAACAACTGCCGGTCATCGTCATTTTGAAAAATGACCACTTTATTCGTGCGAAGAGCGAACTTATATAGTGTTTGTGTAATTAGTTGCAAGAACTTAGCTTTACGGGTAACCGCACTGAAAGTGAACCCTAATCCGGTTATTAAAGAGATAACCGGTGTGCTAGATGAACGAGCAGCGAAAGAGCTGTATATTACCGGTTTAATGGTATACGGAAATACTAAATCAACTTTGTTCTCTTCAATAACATTTTTGAGTTGTTGAATGCTATTAAAGTCTTTAAGCGGGTTGAGTCCCGTTCTTTGTAGTTTAAATTCTATACATTCTGCACCTAATTGACATAATTTCTCTTCAGTTGCTTTTTGAAAGTCAGGAGCTGCGCAAAGAACATCAAACCCCTGTGCAATTAAATGCTTGATTAAGTCACCCCTAAAGTTTAGTAGTGACATGTCTAAAGAGGCTACTATTAATATTTTTAATTTAGGCATATTTAAAGATTTGGAATCTATAAGTTACTTCGGAACTATTTGAAACTTTTAATTGATAAGAGTTAGGTTAAGTTATTTTCTATTTGATTGAAAAAAGTTGCCCATGTTCTTGACTGAAGAAAGTTATCAAAAACCTCTCGATTTGTCTTGGTATCACTTTTAAGAGCGTTCATAATTTGATTTTTTAATGCATGTTCGTCGCCTGGCTTACAGGTGAACAAATGAGGAATTTCGTCTATTCCGCCTGCGCTTAAGGTGGCAACTATACTTGTATTTTGAGACATCATTTGTAGCAAAACATTGGGAAATCCCTCTATTCTTGACGAAAGTACACAAACCTTGGCTTTTTCAAAGTACCTATAAACATTGGATACATAGCCTGGCAAATGTATTCGCTCTTCAAGATTTAATTCTTTTATTTGCTCAGATAGCTTTTCTCTATCTGCGCCTTCGCCCAGAATGATAAGTTCAATTTCTGAATCGCTCGTCGAAATTGTTTTAAACGCGTTTATCAAGAGATCAAAGCCTTTCGCTGGGGCCAATCTACCTGCTGCGATTAGATATTTTTTATTTTGAAATTTTGAATCTACATCTCCTTTACGGCTTTCGATATCTGAAAAATCAAAGGGATTAGGAATAGTCACAATATTTAAATGGTTGGAAAGGGAGGGTAAAGACTTTATTAGCTGATTACGCATGTAATCGGTTTGTGTTATAACAAGTGAGGTGCCTTTGTATCCGAGTTTATAGAAAATGCTGTAAATTTTAAGTTTAGTGCCTTTCAAAAGCTCAAATATTGAATTAGACTCCCTTACAATAACTTTTGCCCTTATCAAACCGATTCTTTTTGCCAAACCGAGAGTGCCATTAATAATGGTTTGCGAAGAAAAGGTATAAGACACCTTATGGGTGTTCTTAAATGCCAAATAAAACAATAACCAAATAGCTCCAAAAAAGTAGTTTGAGAACTTAAAATATGTTACATCAATACTTTCTTCCAAGTCTTGCCACCCATGGCTAGTCTTTCTAGAAAGAATTATGACCTTACAGTTAAACCCGATTTTTTTCAAATGTTTCGCAAAACTCTTAACAATGTGTTCTGAGCCTTGTATGCTATCGGTAGGTAGTACTAAAAGCCAAGTGTTTTTGAAGGGGCTTCTCAAAGCATTAACTGTTTTTAGTTAATCTTAAAAATAATCTTTCGTATTCGGATAGAATTATTTCCTCGCCATATTTACTTATAACAGAATCTCTAATTTTTTTTCCATCCCAATTTTTAGAAAAAGATTCTTTCAGTTTTTCTAAAAACTCTTCATTGCTTTTTACAACAAAACCGTTCAAATTATTAACGATTATTTCGTTAATGCCTCCTTTGGCATCAAAAGTTAGTACAGGGGTGCCAACTGCACAACTTTCTATAAAGGCATTAGGAAAGCCCTCAACATATGAACCTGATAGAAACATATCGCTTTCAGCTAAAAAGGTACCAACTTTATCAGAATACGGTATATGCCTAATTTTCTCATCAATATTTCTAAGTCGGGCTGTAGAGAAAACGTTCTCCAATTCTTTTCCTTCACCAATAATTGTATAACGGAACGGTGCATTAAATTTGGCAAGTATTTCTATAAGCCTAAGATGCCCTTTCTGAGGAACTAGTCGAGCAACAGTTATCAATTCAAACCTAGAACTATTTTCTTTTTTTTCTTTTAAAACGAAGCTTTTAGTTACCGGATTATTGATAGTAACCAACTTTTCCTTTGGATAATTATAGTTATTAAGTAAGTCATCTCTCATATCATTAGATTGACAAACAATACAATCTAATAATTTAGGTTTTAGCTTAAAAAGAGGTTTCAATAAAAGGGGTGTTGACTTACCAAAATTATTCTCGCTTGAAACCGTCGTTTCTCTACCTATAAATCTTGTTTTTGGAAAAAAAGGAGAAAGGAAAGCCATCATAGTGTTTAAGTGGGCAATTGCGCTCATAACTATTTCTGGCTTCTCTTTTTTGATAAAATTGTAAATATCAGGTATGGCACTACGGACATTGGGCTTGTTCAAATAGGTAAGCTTTATTCCTTCTATCTCATAAGCAGAAGCTTTTTGCGATTCAATTACGAGCAAATGTGATTCGAATTTATTGGTATCTAAATTTTGAGCCAAAAATGACATAACTTTTTCAGCTCCACCTGCTCGAAGGGACGGTATGGCGAAAACAACTTTTATTAACAAGTTTAAATATGTTTTAAAATTTTTTTAATGTCGAAATTTGATAGTTTCTTTGCCGGAATGCCGCCTAAAACCGTATTTTCTTCGAAGAACGATTTGCTAACACAGGCATTTGCCGCAATAGCAGTATTATTGGGTATTTCGATATCACCATAAATTTTGGCTCCTGGACCTAGATAGCAATTATCACCAATTTTTGGAGCTTTTTTACTGCCTCCTGATGCTCCAATATTTACACCAACATGTATCTTGCAGTTTTTGCCTATTTTTGCCCTGCTATTCACTACTATAGGTCCGTAATGGGGTATTGAAAGACCTGGACCGAACGCATTTTTTGGTATGGAAAAGCAGAGAAGTATTGATAGTTTTTTAAAACGATACTGTAAAAAATAAAAATAGACCCATTCATGCGGTAATTTCTTCTTATTATTATAATATTCTACTTTTCTAAGTAGTTTTTGAAATTTCCAAGTTGGGTCTGTATAAATTAATTGTTTAATTTTTTGCGACAGGGTAGAAGTTTTTATACCTCTAGCGATTTGATCTTGCTCTAAATAATATTTTAAGTCTTTTTTGCTAAGAATCATCGTTAAGTTTTTTGTAGATATTCTCGTACTTCTAAATCAACAAATTGATCAATTCTATCCTTGTAATTTTTTGTCTTGTCTAAATCTTGTTCAGAAACAAATGATTCGAGGGCTTTTTGTTTGTAGGCTTCATAATCTCCTATAATTCGAGCGGGATTGCCCCCAACTATACAGCCAGAAGGAATCGATTTGGTAACAATACTTCCGGCACCTATAATTACATTGTCTCCTACTCTAACCCCGGGCATTAAAATTGCTCTAGATCCAACAAAAACATTATTACCAATAATTATTTTTCTGTAAGAATAGCGTCTACCTTTATGGTCATTGAAAAGCCACGCAGATCCATCATGCGTTAATAATCTCACTCCTGAGGTAACAGTTACGTTGTTTCCTATTTCAATTAACCATGGTTCTGAACCTAAACCATAAGTCAAAATTCTGCAATTTTCACCAACTTTGGCTCCTTTTATTCTTGCATATTCGGCTCCACTATTAGAGAACTTCAAATAAAGGTCTTTCAATAATTTAAAGATTTTTGACATTTTAAACTTTTTAGACATTAAAATTAAAGCATGAATAAATCTGTTCTATTGAAAAGGGCATAATTAGAAATTTAATTCAATAGTCAAAAATTTTTTCGCACACTGAACTAAAAGAATGGTTAACTAATCTTTCAAACTATCGAATAGAACCTCCCATTTACTTATAACTGAATCTATGCTAAAATTTTTCAAACTATTAATACCATTTTCAGAAAGGCTTTCCCTTAAATTTTGATCATCGAGCAAATTTGCTAATTGAATGGACATTTGATCGAGATTTTGATCTTCAACAAGAATACCGTTTTTATTATCAACAATGATATCTGAAGGCCCGGTTTTACAGTCGTAAGCGATACAGGCCATTCCCTGCGACATTGCCTCCAATAAAACCATAGGTAGACCCTCATATCTAGAAGACAGTATGAATACCTCTGACTGTGCCATTATTTCTTTTACGTCGGTTCTAAATCCTGTAAAGATGATTGAATCTTGCAAATTCAATTTTTCTACTTTTTCTTGAAGAAATTTTAGTCCCTGATCGCCTCCTCCAATTATCTTTAATTTCCATTCAGGTCTTTTTCTCAAAACCCTATCGGCAATATCTATTAGGTTATCGAACCCTTTATGATGGTATCTGTCTAGACTACCTACGGCCAAAATAGTTTTATTTTTCTCTAATCCTTCCAAAACATTGGGTTCGAAAGTACAGGGGTTGGGCATCACCTTTACGTTCACTTTCAACGATTCATAATAAGGCACATCGAACGCGGTTAGTACTGTTACAAAATCAGCCTTCGGATAAAAAACCTTTCTAGTAAAGCGCGTTAAAGCAACTGGGCTTTGAGCTCTTAAATAAGAATTGTGCTCAGAACATATAACCTTTATGTTAAATAATTTCGCAGCAATTATAGTAATTAGGTTAATAAGTGTTATGAAGGAAATTACAACGTCTGGACGGTTCTCTTTTGTTTTGTAATAGCGCAATAGACTTACAAATCTTCGTAACGAATGATTTTTTATTCTACTCTTATGTAGATTGGTTAGTTCAACATCATCATCTAAATCATATGCAAGACCTGGGCTAAAAGTTATTATATTGACACGATACCCTAAAGAAGATAGCTTATTGGCAAGTAGAACCATTACGCGCTCCGCTCCACCACCACTAAGACTTGCTATAACAAAATCAATTTTCATCAGGAACAAGTTTTTTGGATTCTGTAAACAACCAAAGAGAAATAAAAATTAAATAATAAGCTGTGAAATAGTTGTGGTTGGTAAGTAGAAAAAGAACTTGGGCCAAAGACATGAAAAACAGGTATGGTCTTTTTCTAAAAACGGCAAAACCACTCCTCAACAGATATGCATATACCAGTATTACAGCTATAAGACTGAAGATACCGGCTTCTCCGATTACTAGTAAAAAGGTATTGTGAGGACCGACTTTATTTAATCCATTAGTTTGAAAAGAGCCATATCCATTTCCTGAGATAGGCTTATCTATTACAAATGGGTAAAAAGTTGACCAAGTTTCACTGCGGGAATCTTCGTTCAATTGCTGGGTAGAAACCTCCTCGTTTGATACTAGAGACTGTAGCTGCTTAAACCTTATTGCATTAAGGTTTAAGAATTGTGCTGTAGCAATTGTAAGGACAACTACCCCGGCACCTATGGCTAAGATTTTAATATTTTTTGGATTAATACGTAGAGAAAGAAGATTTATGAATAACCAAGAAACAATAAATGTTCTGGAGAAAGTAATTAATCCAGCAAATGTAAAGAGGAATTGAATAATCGTTCTTATTTTTTCCGATTTTATCGAATAAGATAATGCGAAACCTGTTAGGCAAATATAGCCTGCGGCATTCGGGTCGAGATAAAGCCCACTATAACGGCCGTAATCATCAGTAAAAAAGGTGGCATTAATAATTGTTGACATGGCTCCGATAAAAAGAAAAATTAACATTTCTTCTTTTTTTAAGTCAGAAGCTAGTGTAGTTCCGACTACAATCAACAACATATATTTTAGAAACCTTTCTATGTATTCCGATTCTACTCCATGATAAAATTGTAATCCTGAAATTAGAAAATAACTTACACCTAGAAATATTAATGAGGGTAAGAAAATTAATTTTTTGCGAAATATGGCGTAAACTGGTACTAACAAAAAACTAATTAAGCTAAGCATGCCGCCAACACCTGTTCCAATAGATTTCGAAAAGAATGTTGGCAGATTTAGAAGTAGAAGACTTACCGTAATATATTTCAGTAAATTCATGAGATTCGCTCAATTATCTTTTCTACCGAAATTGACATAAATGCAAGTAGACAAGCAAACTTTTTAATCCAGTTCAGTCTAAATTGCGAGTCATTATAATACATATTTGACTTGATGTACGTAAAACCCAATGTACGGTAATATCTAATGGAGAGAAGTTCAAAAAAATTTGCGTCACGCAACTGGAAAAAAGTGGTGTAATAGTTTATTTTGGCCACTTTCGTTTTAGACTTTTGTTGGTTAATTAGCCCATCGGCCGTATTATAGTAAGTTCTGTGCTTAATATTTACACACAAAAAATCGTAGTCTTTATTAATTTTTGTCCACGTGGCACTTTCACCAATATAATTTGTATTGTCATTATGAAAAAACTGATATTTTCGAAGAATCTCGGTACGCCAACTATGCCATTTCTCTCCTTGAACTTTTCTTTTTCTATTTAAAACTCGTTGTTTGAAATCAACTTGCCAGAAGTTCTTAGGGTAAAGTTCGCCAACTAATTTACCTTCTTCATCCTTAACTAAGGTCCATATAGAACCAACTTTTTGTGATTCTTCAGATTGGTTGACCTGTGTCCATAACACATTTAAATCTTCAAGTGTGTTATGGCTAAAAGAATCGTCACTATCGGCTATAACTGTGATGGGTTGAGTGCAATAATCTAGTCCAAAATTGAGAGCGAACGGTTTGCCTCTATTTTCTTTCAATTTGTGATAGTGTATTTCAAAATCGTTGTTCTCTTTAGTCCATTCCTCTACCAATTTATCTGTCGAATCAGTACTAGCATCGTCAATAATAATCCATTGAAAATTTCTATAAGATTGAATTTTTAAGGAATCATAGACCCTGTGTAATTCGTTTTGGCGATTATAGGTTGGGGTTATGATACTAAACATATGACTTGTTTTTTGTATTTCTAATGTATAAATATATAATCAACGTGTTCACGAACGATACCAAAGAGGTTGATAGTGCCAGCCCATAAACACCCATATGCTCGATTAAAATATAATTTAAAACAAGATTTAAAACCAGACTGACGATTGAACTCTTTACCAAAAAGCTGTTTTTATTTATAGAAGTAAGAAACCTGTTCATTACTAAGCCAGAAACATAAAAAGGTATTTGTATAAGGTACATTTCTTGAATTCTGTAAACAATTTGGGTGTCGTTCTCTGTAAACTCTTTTCGCTCGAAAAGTAGGGAAACTATATATTCTGACGAAATAAATAAGATGACAGCTATGATAATACAGATAACTATTGAAAATCTGAGAATTTTATTTAACTCTGCAAATCCTTTTTTGATATTTTCTGCAGCAAAGTTAGAGAAGTAAGGCAGCAAAACATTACTTAAGGCAATACCAACCAAGCCAATTACCAGCATAGGCACTTTTAAACCATAATTTAAAGCGGCGATTGAACCAATTGCAAGTTGAGCCGAAAAAAATTGATCTACGACCGGATTCAATGAGTTAATTAAAGCCGAAGAAATCTTTACTGGAACCTGTTTTAATAATGTTTTAATATTTGTATCAGCAAAATCCGGTTTGCCCAATTTGATTATATTTCTTGAAAGGCTAATAAATATTAGATATAAAAGACCTAGTATACTTCCAGATAGAACCCCTACGACTAAAACTTTTTCTCCAAAATAATTTCTAAAGAATATTAAACTCAAAATTGTACAGATAGAAATAAAAATGGCACTCAACGAAGAGTGTACATATTCATTGTCTATTTGAAGTAAGCCCGAAAGAAGGGAAGACATAGCCCAAAATACAATACAGGGCAACAGATAATAGAGTTGATTGCGAACCAAGGTATAATAGTTGTCACTATGACCTGGAAAGATATTGTTCAGATAAACGTCCGAGAAAAGATATGCTATAATGATGAATATTAGCGATATACTTAATGTAATTAAAATACTGGTTGTTTGAAAGGCCTTAAGATTCCCTTTCTCTTTCATTTGTATTACATAGTTCGGTATAAAGACATTGCTATAAGAATTAAGAAAAACGGTGCTGATGAAACTGGGCACCAGCATAGCAATCAAAAAAGTGTCTAGTAACTCTGATAGACCAAGGTTTTCTGCAATAACAAGTTCTTTGTAAAAACCAACCGCCTTAACAGCAAGAGTAGTGCAACCAACAATTAGAATATTTGTAAAAAGTGGTTGTTTTACTATCTTTTTAAAACTCAACAGTGCACTTCTTACTTTACTCATTAACGATGAAGTATTATAATTCGAAAAAACTAAGCAGTTTTTTATTCGATTGTTATTCTAAAATCGACCCTCCGAAAATTTGTTTGCAAAGATTATCATTAAAGAGTCAATATTCTAGTTAAATCTATATTTCTTGAAACGCTTTTTTTTCTACTCTAGTGTTAAGTAAGCGTATATGGCTTCAGATAAGCGCAGATAGTGAATAAAGATTAATAATTTGCTAAGTTTTTCTTATAAGAAAGAATTAGGTATTCGATTTTCTTAGCTATTTTACTGATGATGTGAAAGTTCAAAGAGTTTAATACTAGCTTTCAGATATGTTTGATTATTCGTTTGATATCAATTTCCTTGATTTTTTTTGCAGGGGATCCAGCTATTAAAATGTTATTTTCCTCGAAAGATTTATTTACCGTTGAATTAGCCCCAATCGCAATATTATTTCCCAATCTGATATCCCCATAGATTTTAACTCCTGGGGCTATATAAATATTGTCACCCATTTGCGGGGCTTCTTGTTTGCCACCGGAAGCCCCAATATTTACACAGACTTCCATTCTACAGTTTTTTCCAATTTTAGCCCTACTGTTAACAACAATAGTTCCATAATGCAAAATACACAACCCGGGCCCGAAAACATTTGGAGGAATTGAGTACCCTAATTTCAAAGAAATTTTCTTAAACCTATACCGTAAGTATTTTATATATATTTTGCTGACAAAATCTTTTTTGCAATTTAGATAGTACTCGAGTTTTCTTAACCTCTTTTGAAAAACCCAAGTTTCAACGGGTGATAATGATTGTTTGAATTTGTCGAATAAAGATTTTTGAGAAATACCTCTTGCCAGAGCGTCTTGTTCTATATAATACTTTAAATCTCTTTTTGATTGAATCATAATGACCTATTGATGTTAAGTTTTTAAAACTCTAAACTTATTCTTGCCTTAAGTTTGTCATCCAAATATTCGAGCTAGGTGGCAACCAATGTAACCAATTTTTTATCTTCAAAACATTGTTGCTATTCAATTGTAAAAGATCAGGTCCAACCTCAAAATTAGGTTGCGCCTGATCTTTTACATAGGTGCTTTAATGTTGTGAATGGCCTATTTAAGAGTTAGAGAGTGTAAATAATCTTCTAAATTTGTAAAGCCATCATCATTAAAATCTGTATCTCCATCTGCATTTTGCGAAGATATGTCGTTATTTTTCTCTTCCCAAAAATCTGGCATTCCATCATTATCGCTATCATAGTTCTTAGGGTGCTTTTGACTTTCGATTAGCGGGAAACCTCCGACTTCATCTTCGTGCTTAATGAATTTACCAGACAAGTTGCTGAACTGTTGTATAACTCTTGAATCTGTGTCATCTCTGTAAATTGAGTTACCAACACCTTCTAATACAAAAGAGTTCAACTGTCCACTTGAAACTGCTGCAATGCCACTACCTTGGTTAGGAGATGATTGTAGGTATTCTTGCATTCTTGAATTATAGGTAATTGATTTATTGTCATCACGATTATCTTCCAAGTATACTTTTGTGTTTTCAGGGCTGGCACCGTTATTTGTTTCTAACCTAAGGGTTTCCGATGTTCTTGGGTTGTTCGGGTTGGTGAAATAAGAATTGCCTATCATATTCGCTCTACATGAATATTTTACCCAAGCGCCTCTCCTTAATCCATAAACAATATTATTGATAAATTCTACATCACCGTCAAGGGCGTTCATTGCAATATTACGTGTACTACAATGAGCTATGAAATTCTTGTAATACGTTACGTTGTCAACGTTTCCTGAAATTAAAGTAGCATAACCTTTATCAACATTTTCTGATAAGATAGTATTCTGTATAGTAACATTTTTAACCGAAGCATTGTTTCCAACGGTTGTAATATCTAAAAGACCATCTCTCCCCCAAGAAATTGTACAATGATCTAAAATAATATTTTCCAAGTGAGAACCATTAAAAGCTATAATTCTAAAGGCATCGTCTGGCTCATAATTTTCGTCAGAAGGGTCTTGACCGTTAGGATGCCAGTCCTTTCCAGGTCTTACACTAACATATCTCATGATAACATTTGAATCTTGAATCCAAACACTAGCCCCAGCCAAAGTTATTCCTCCTTCTGGCGCAGTTTGTCCTGCTATCGTCACATTTCCATATCCACTTCTTATTTTTAAAGAATTTGATAATTGTATGATACCGGATACGTCAAATACGACAGTTCTAGAACCTTTTTTATTTTCAATAGCGTCTCTTAGACTACCAGATCCTGAATCATTCAGATTGGTAACATGAACAACGTATCCTCCTCTTCCCCCGCTGGTATATTTACCATACCCCTCTGCACCGGGAAAAGCTTTGAGCTCGCCATATTCATATACTATTTGAACGGTTGCCTCTTCTGATTTCTTATTGCCATTGCTATCAGTAGTTTCTACAGTATATTGAAAACTATCGCCTTGTGAATCACTTTCTGCTACATCTTCAGGCGCGTCGTTAGATAGCTCTTCTGGTTGCGCTTGGCCTGTATCGGGTATATACGTTATGGTCTTATCTTCATTTACTACAACAGTACCATTCTCGGGTTCAGAGGTATTGGTTATTTGAGCCTCTTTGATGTCTTCTATACCATCATTGGACAGGACATCAAGTACAATAGGTTCGTCTGCTTTTACCAGATAAAAGTCATTAAGAACAACTTTTGATTCAAATGAAGAATACTCTTGATCTGTAATTACCGCTTCTGCTAGCAAATCAGTATCCTTGCTGCACCCGGTGAGAAGGGTTAAAATAGGGCAAATGATGCCCAGGCTGCCAATGATAGCAAGTTTTTTCATAAGTAGGTTTTTTGATTGAGATTTGGGAAATCTCGTTAAATGTTACTAATTATTTGGGGATAACTAGCGTCATTTGTTCTTTTTACAAAATCATCTTAAAAAGGGTATTATTGATTTGGTAATATGGATAACATTAGTAATATTATATTGTTGTAGGGTTTTCTATTTTTTCGATGAACTACAGTTTTTCAATACTTAACATAGATGAAAAAAGTAATTTTATCGATAAAATGCACTTTATATCAATTTTTTGTAAGTTAAAGATTACAATTTTTAATCATGTCTTTAACTCGATATAAATCATTTAGGTGTCGAAATTTTAAAATTATGTTCAGAACTTTCTTATCAATTACTTCATTTTACGTACTCAATTTGATTTCTATACCTTGCGTTAATGCTCAGTCAGTATTTTTATCTTCATTAGACAGGGGTAATGCCACCAATGCTTTTTCATCTGCACTTGCTTCGAATATTGATACTCTAATAATTGATGAAATTGGTAGGTCTTGGCAATTTGATCCGACTACTATTGCTGGGGCACGTAATAAAGTAATTATAATTGACGAAGGGGTTGAAATTAATGCTACCAGTGGGGTATATGGGAAAGGTGATGCTTTGTTCAAATTTATTGATTGTAGCAATATTCAAATTTTAGGGAACAGGAATTTAATTTGTATGAACAAGGATGAATATATCACAGGGGAATGGAGGCATGGATTCAGTTTTTTAGGTAGTGAAATGATGGTTTTAAGAAATGTTCAAATTAAGGATACCGGCGGAGATGGGGTTTATATTGCGGGCTCCCAAAAAAACATAAAATCCAATGATATTGTTATTGATGGGATTATTTCTTCCAACAACAAAAGACAAGGAATGTCTGTTATTAGCGTAGCTAACTTAAAGGTTACCAATTCTATTTTCGAGAAGACCATAGGCACTTTGCCTGAAGCGGGGGTTGATTTCGAACCAAATAGAAAGGATGAAGAGCTAGTCAACATTTTTTTTGAGAACTGTGAATTTAAAAATAACGGTCATGCAGGTATAGTTCTGGCACTTGGTAAATTAACTTCTGATTCAGAACCAGTCTCCATCACCTTCAAGAACTGTATACTCAGGGAGAATCATAGAGAGGAGAACAGGTATATTGCCAGCGAGATTATATTTGGTGCCAATAGTATTAATCCGGTCAAAGGTGATGTTTTATTTGAAAAGTGTACCGTAAAAAAGTCTCAATGGGGTCTTTTTTATAGCAGAAAAACTAGTGATGCATATATGGTTATCTTTAAGGAGTGTGCGGCTGTAAACCTTTCTTTAAATGGCACTTACCCGCCGATATATTTAGAAGTCCCGAATTATAAAAGCGGATCATACGATTTAGGTGGCTATAAATTCGAAAATCTCTTGATATCTTTTTCAGCGGATCTTCCACTTTTATCTATAAGAGGGTCTAAACTGAATACTCTTAACTCGGTATCAGCTATTTCAGGAAGAATATTAACTAACAAGAAATTAAATTCAACTAACAAAGAAAGCAAGATTGAGTATATAAACTACAATCCCGAAAAAAATACAAACTTTAAATTAGATATTATAGAAGTGGAAACTGGTTTGAACAATGCGAACAATAAGTAATGGAGCACTGTTTAAACCAGTTTCAAATAAATTTTTAATAAGTATTTTTTAGTTTATTAAGACAAATCAATCAATATGTCTGTAGGAGATATTTACATTAATATTTCTATCTTCATCATAACCTCCTGAATAAGTTATAGGATTGTCGTAGGGTTCATCAACAATAAAATCTCCCGAAACATCTCTTAAGACTGTGCCCGAACTTGGAGCTTCAATTCTTAAAAAAGGAGTGTTATTTGAATATTCTAATCTAAAGTTATCAAAAGATATTCCTCCTATAGAGTTTTCAATTGAGAGGGCTTGTAATTCGATAACACCACGATTTTCCCTTCTTGCCACATTTTTTGCAGTGCAATCTTTGAACTGTACATCGTAAGCATCTGAAGCGTTTCTATACATTAGTATTCTATTGTTGCTACCGTTGAAATATATTCTTTCAAATTTGACATCACCTCTAACAGGATTTGTGATTTGACCTTGACTTAGAATAATTTCTGAATTAACAATACCACTGGCAGCAGCATCTGAGTTATACGAAAACTCTGAATCTTTAACGCTTACACTTATAGGAGTAGAAGAACTATTTAGTTTTCCCGTAGATAGTAAGAAGCCCATACTGTCATTTCTTGTAAACACACAATTTGAAAAGTTGATGTTTACTAACCTTTCATCAGAAGCATTAGGTTCCAAGGCAACTCCTGCCTCTGGATTGGTACCGCTAGAACCTTTGAATGTCGAGTTTCTTACATATACATTCTCGGCGCTGATGATTGACATGCCCTGCCTTCTATTATTGTCACAAGTGACGTTTTCAATGGTAATGTCTCTAGAATAGTTTCTGTTATTACCACCGGCAATGTAGATACCATCACCACCACTATCTCTTATGGTAAGATTTTTAATTGTCACATTTTCACCTTGTCTGATTGAAAGGGCGTGCCGGCCTTCGCCACTATTATATTCGCTTTTGTTCATTCTAAATGTGGCGCCGTTACCTTCAATTACCACGTCTCTTGGTCTATAAAGCTCGAATAACTTTGCTCCACCATCAGAATAGGCGCCAGGTTTAGCTCGTAAAACTACTCCCGGTTCGAAAACCACAGTAACATTTGTCAAATCGAATATTCGAGTAGGTCTTATGATCCAATCACTACTTTGCTTATCTATAACTACATATGAACTACCTGATCGGAGTGCCGCCTCGAAAGCGTCTGAAGAATCACTGGAATTGAACCCAAAATCAGAAGCAAAAACTGCATTTGAAGGATAATTGCCAGTATTGCCTCCACCGCCACTAGAGGCTTTTTCGCTAACCTCAATGGTTATAGTCTTAGTGTCTGTAGAGCCATCACTATCTTTTACGGTCAAAGAAACTTGATAGGTACCTGGGTTATCGAATGTATGTGAAGGATTGGGGCTTGTAGCTGTTGATCCATCTTTAAAATCCCATGTGTAAGTTTCTATTTCATCATCATCACTAGAATCACTTCCTTTAAACTGAACATCTAAAGGAGCTTCGCCAGAAGTAGGAGATGCGCTAAGTCGAGCTGTAGGCGCTTCGTTTTGACGTTCATTTACTGTGATTGTAATTGATTGGGTGTCTTTAAGGCCCTCTTCATCTTCTACGGTTAACTCAACCTTGTAGGTACCTGCTTTGGTGTAGGTATGTTTTGGATTTGAGCTACTACTGGTTGACCCATCTTTAAAATCCCAAAAATAACCTTTAATTTCTTTGTCATCAGATGAGTTGCTTCCCTTGAATTGAATATCAAGTGGTAGCTCTCCGGAGGTACGGTCTGCCGACATTGCAGCTTTTGGAGCTTCATTTTCAGCCTCACTTACCGTTATAGTAATATTTTCTTCGTCGGTAAGACCGGTCTCATCCTCGACTTTCAGAGTTACTTTGTAAGTACCTGCTTTTTCAAAAGTTGCCGAAGCATTCTTGCTAGAGGACTTTTGACCATTACCAAAATCCCAAGAAAAATTTTCAATATTGTCATCTGCATCACTTGAATCGTCTCCTGAAAAGTCAATTTTTAAAGGAGCTTCACCCGAAGTTTTAGAAGCTTTTATTTTTGCGACCGGTGCAGCTTGCTTTGATTCTGAAACTGTGATTTTTAAATTCACTCTGTCAGACTCGCCCTGTTCGTCACTGACCGTAAGAACAACATCATACTCTCCTGCTTTTTCAAAAGTATGCACCGGATTTTTTTCTTTACTGGTGTTACCGTCACCAAAGTTCCAATTAAAGCCGGTTATGGCAATATCGTCGGAAGAGTTATCACTATTAAAGGTTACCTTTAATGGTGCTGTGCCTTCTTTTGGGGTGGCTTCTGCTCTGGCATTTGGGGCATTGTTTTCTTCATTGGTAGAACCAGTATTGCCATCTTGAACTTCTTCGCTTTCAGTCTCATCAGGTACAGTATTATCTTCTTCTTCATTAGAGCCGGTAGAATCAGTTTCCTCAGTTTCTTCTGTCGAACTTTCCTGTTCGTCTTCGCCTACCAAAGAATTGGTCTCTTCATTTTCAACTTCAGGAGATTCTGGTTCTTGATTTTCTTGAGGTTGCTCCGGTGAACTTTCATCATTATCTTCATTGGTAGTTAAATCTCCCTCAGAAGAATTATCCTCTCCTTCTCCTTCTTCTTGAGGGTTTGGAGACTCTAAGTCATCAGTTACGGTATTCTCAGTAAAGTCTTCGGCAATTGCAGATGCGTCTTGCGGAGCCAGATATGTCACCACCAATCTTGGAGCGTCTTCAGATTCGTGCTCTTTAGATGCAAAAGCTAGATCGTCTCCATTTTCGTGAATTAAAATCAACGTTATGGTACCTTCGTTTATCTTAGTTTCCTCGATGTGTATTTCTTCGGTTTGTCCAACTTTGTAATTGTTAGTTGATGTACCGATAATTGTGTCGGTCACTGGTGCGGTTGTCTGACTAAAACTATCCTCAGACCATTCTGTGGAATCGCCTGTATAAACATTGATAGTTCCGTCTCCGTCATCCGTAGCTATGGTTATTTCTAAAGTTACCTCAGAGATTTCTCCGCCAATTGAATCAATAGGACTCAAGTCAAACATAAGGTAACTTTGCCTTCGTCCTTCTTCTAGTCTGATTATAGGGTCATTAAAACCTTTTCCACTTTGAAGATATGCATCATTGATTGGGGTGAAAGCTGTTGTTCGAGTTTCTGTGGGGGTTTTTTCGGCGACGTGTTCTTCCTCTTCCTCAACTGATTCAGTCTCATCTACATCGGGTTCAACTGTTTCTTCTTCATCTTTTGATTCCGAAACCTCGGTATCCGGCTCAATATTAGGTGATAAAACAGCATCCTTTAAAAATTCCTCGTCTTTTGAACAGCTAATAATTAAAGATAAAAATAGAAGAATTGAGAAAATTCTAGTTCTATTAACTTTCGTGGGGTAAAAGTTCATAAAATAGGTTAAAAAGTTAAAAAATAGTGAAATTCAGATTTTTAAAATCGATGAAATGTAAATTTTATCGACGAAAAACAATCTCGGCAAAAATAGAGAGTTTGTTCGATTCACAAAATTTTTAACTCTTATGAAGATGAATGCGTTTTTGAAAAAAAAACGTTTCAAAAAAGGTCAAGGTCAATCTACGGATGAAAAAGACGCTTGGATTTTAATTTAGACCCACTTTAACTTTTTATTAATAAAAAAATCGTCGAAAGGTACCTTAAAATTTAATTGCTTAAAGGATTAGGTCAGAATTGTACGATTTTTATTATGAATTTTTAGGTTGTTAAATTTTTGTTAAACTTTTTAATTTATAATTTTGAGTAATAAGGCATTATACTGTTTAAAGCCTTCCATCAACTGGTTCGTTTAAAACGCCTTTGACATCGAACAGAACTCCTACTTTTTTTAGAAAACTATTAAGATTAAGATTAGAAAAAACACTGTGAGCGACCGCCAAGATGATTCCATCGTATTTCTCATCTGGAATTGAGGAATTTAATCTGACACCTATCTCTTTTTTAACCTGTGTTTCAGATGCCCAGGGGTCGACAATGGTAAGATTTACGCCATATTCTTCTAATGATTTTATTACATCAATAACTTTGGTATTTCTAACATCAGGGCAGTTCTCCTTGAAAGTTATGCCTAGAACTAAAATATGTGCCCCTTTGATCTTAATTTCTTTCTGAACCATCAATTTTATAACTTGAGTAGCAACATAATCTCCCATACTATCATTTATTCTACGACCTGCTAAAATTATTTCTGGGTGATAACCATGCTCTTGAGCTTTTTGGGCTAAATAATAAGGGTCTACTCCAATACAGTGACCGCCTACTAAGCCAGGTTTAAATGGTAGAAAATTCCATTTTGTGCCGGCAGCTTCTAAGACAGATCTTGTATCAAGCTTAAGAAGATTGAAAATTTTTGAAAGTTCGTTAACAAAAGCAATATTGATATCTCTTTGCGTGTTTTCGATGACTTTTGCGGCCTCAGCGATTTTGATTGAAGGTGCTTTAAATGTGCCAGCACTGATTACAGAAGCATAAAGGGTATCAATTACCGCAGAAGTTTCGGGTGTTGATCCAGAGGTTATCTTGACAATTTGTTCTATTGAATGTTCCTTATCCCCGGGGTTGATTCTCTCTGGAGAATATCCTACGAAAAAATCTTTGTTGAATTTAAGATTACTAGCTTTCTCAAGTACCGGCACACATTCTTCTTCAGTAACCCCAGGATAAACTGTGGATTCGTAAATCACAATATCATCTTTGCATAAAAATTTCCCTATAGCTTTACTAGCTTGAAACAATGGCCTGAGATTGGGCCGCTTCATTTTGTCAATTGGGGTAGGAACAGTTATTATATAAATATTACATTCATGCAGGTCTTCTAAGTTATTTGATGGATAAAGCCCTTTACCCTCATTAGTGCCTTCAATAAGTATTGCCTTCAATGCTTCTTGTTTGACCTCAAGAGTATAATCGTTACCACCTCTTAAATCATTGATTCTTTCAGTGTTAATATCATACCCAATAACCGGGTATTTAGATGAAAAAAGGCATGCCAAGGGCAAGCCTACATATCCCAATCCAATTATTCCTATTCTAACGTTCTTCAAACTTTAAGTCTTTAGATTTTAAATAAATAAAAAAGGCCAAATTAAATAATATGGCCTTTTAGTGTGAAATTAAAAATAATATCTTTTAGTAATAGTAATCTTTATACCAACTAACAAAGTTTTCTACACCTATTTTGATAGAGGTATTAGGCTTGTAACCGTAGTCTTTAATTAGTTCGTTAACATCTGCCCATGTTCTTTCTACATCCCCAGGTTGTATTGGCATCATATTTTTCTCAGCTTTTTTACCCATACTGCCTTCGATGGCCTCAATAAAATCCATCAACTTAACTGAATTGTTGTTTCCAATGTTGTAGACCTTATACTTAGGTCTATTGGTAACTGGGCCTGTAAGAATCCTATAGACACCCTCCACAATGTCGTCTACGTAGGTAAAATCTCTTTCCATTTTTCCATGGTTAAAAACTTTGATAGGCTCACCTTTTGCAATGGCATCCGTGAAAAGAAAGAGTGCCATATCAGGTCTGCCCCATGGACCATACACAGTAAAAAATCGAAGGCCTGTAGTGGGAATGTCGAAAAGATGACTATATGTGTGCGCCATTAGTTCGTTGCTCTTCTTGCTGGCCGCATAAAGACTTATAGGATGATCCACGGTATCATCTGTCGAAAACGGAATTTTTTCATTTAAACCGTAAACACTGGAGCTAGATGCATAAACCAAATGTTCTATTTTGTGATGCCGACAACACTCTAGTAAATTTAGGTAACCAACGATATTGCTATCAATGTATGTTTCTGGATTTTCTAAACTATAGCGAACACCTGCTTGGGCGGCAAGATTGCAGACCTTGCCTATCTTCTCTTTTTCGAATAGCTCGGGAAGGGCCTGTCGGTCCTCTAAATTCATTCTTACAAAGGAGAATATGCCGGGATATTTTGAACTTGAATTGACTTCATTGAATTTTTCAGCATCACCCTTAGAAATACCTAGTTGGCCTAGCCGACTGAATTTAAGATTGACATCATAATAATCATTAATGTTGTCTAGGCCAATAACTTCGTACCCTTCCTTCACCAATGTTTCACAAAGATGGTAGCCAATGAAGCCGGCTGCCCCGGTCACTAAAATTTTCATGATTGACCAATTTTGTAATATTGAAAACCTAAGCTTTCCATATTTCCCTTGTCAAGAATTCTACGGCCGTCAAATACGAAAGCAGGTTTTAGCATCTTAGTGTAAATATCATTCCAAGAATAGGTTTTGAATTCATCCCACTCGGTCAGAACTGCAATGGCATGGGCATTTTCGACGGCATCGATAGGGTTTGAGACAACCTTTAAAAGTTTTTTATTCTCTTCTGGACTTCTGGTCCCTAGATAATCAAGGTCAGCAAAAATTTGTTTTTCTGATACCTTTGGATCGTAAACCACAATTTCTGCTTTCTCTTCCAATAAAGCATCAGCGATATTTATGGCAGCCGATTCTCTAGTGTCATTGGTATCTTTCTTGAAAGCCCAGCCGAAAAAAACAATTTTTTTGCCGGACACAGTATTGTATAAGGTAGAAATTATATTTTCTGCAAATCTTCTTTTTTGGTAATCGTTCATAATAATTACCTGTTCCCAGTAATCTGCTACTTCGGTCAGACCAAAGCTTCTCGATATGTAGACTAAATTTAAAATGTCTTTCTGGAAACACGATCCGCCAAAACCAACAGATGCATTTAAAAATTTTGGCCCTATTCGGCTATCGGTGCCAATGGCTCTTGAAACTTCAGCCACATTTGCATCAGTTCTTTCGCATAGTGCGGAAATCGCATTTATAGACGAAACTCGTTGTGCCAAAAAGGCGTTAGCTACTAATTTAGACAGCTCAGAAGACCAGACATTCGTCTGAAGAATTCTTTCTTTGGGAAGCCAGTGTTCATAAATAGAACTTAGGGTGTCTTTGGCTTCTTGCCCCGATTTAGTATCATCCCCGCCAATCAAAACACGATCTGCTTTTAGTAAATCTTCTACAGCAGTTCCCTCAGCTAAGAATTCAGGATTGGATAAAATCTCAAAATTCACTCCATTACCCGTGTTTTCCAATATGCTCTTAATAGCACTTGCTGTTCTAACTGGAAGAGTTGATTTTTCAACAACAATTTTATCAGTCTTCGCGACTTTGGCGATATTTCTTGCGCATAGCTCTACAAATTTTAAATCAGCGGCTTGACCTTTGCCCTTGCCATAAGTTTTAGTAGGGGTGTTAACTGAAATGAATATGATTTCAGCCTCATCAATAGCCTTATCAACTTCAGTCGAAAAAAATAGATTTTTACCTCGGGTCTTCGCGACAATCTCTTTCAAACCTGGTTCATAGACAGGAAGATTGTCTAGGTCTTCATCGTTCCATTGATCAATTCTTGCCTGGTTGATATCAACAACGGTTACTGTTATCTCAGGACACTGGCTTGCAATCACTGACATGGTAGGACCACCAACATATCCCGCACCAATACAGCATATTTTATTTACTTTAGTCATGGTAAAATTCATTTTGTTCGGTTGCAAAGATTACCAAATAACTCAACAAAAACCTACTTTTTTTCGGTTAAAGAGATTTATTTGTGGTCAAGTGGCCATCTCATATGCGTTTTATAGCCTGCAATATTTTGGAGTATAGATAAATTGGTGATGAGTCTTAAGTTGACATTGACAATTCGTCCAATTTATTGCATGTTTCGTAGTGTTTTTACTCCTCAGGTTCATTTAGTTCGATTATTAGTTTTTATCTTCGTTTTCAACTATCCATTTATCTACTTAAAAGATGGATTAATATTAAAACCTTTAATTACAATCAAAACAACCACCCATAAATGAAGAAAATACTTATTACTGGAGCTGCAGGTTTTTTAGGATCACACTTATGTGACCGTTTTATAAATGAAGGCTATTATGTTATCGGAATGGACAATTTGATAACTGGTGATTTGAAAAACATAGAGCATCTCTTTAAACTAAAGAACTTCGAGTTTTATAATCATGATGTAAGTAAATTTGTTCATATTTCAGGAAGTCTAGATTACATTCTCCATTTCGCTTCTCCTGCTAGCCCGATAGATTACTTGAAAATACCGATTCAAACATTGAAAGTAGGTGCTATGGGTACCCATAATTTGTTAGGGTTGGCAAAAGCAAAAAACGCAAGAATACTTATAGCTTCCACTTCTGAAATATATGGTGATCCTCTGGTTCATCCTCAAACGGAAGAATATTATGGAAATGTGAACACAATAGGCCCACGAGGAGTATACGATGAAGCAAAACGATTTATGGAGTCTATTACTATGGCCTATAATCGTTTTCATGGTTTGGAAACTAGGATCGTCAGAATATTCAATACTTACGGACCAAGAATGAGACTAAATGATGGTAGGGTGATACCTGCTTTTATAGGACAAGCTTTACGTGGGGAGGATTTAACTGTTTTTGGTGACGGTAGCCAAACTCGTTCTTTCTGTTATGTTGATGATCAGGTCGAAGGTATCTATCGATTGCTTTTAAGTGATTATGACTTACCGGTAAATATCGGCAACCCTTATGAAATAACTATTAAAGATTTTGCTGAGGAGATTGTTAAACTTACAGGTACAGATCAAAAGATAATTTACAAGCCCTTGCCGAAAGACGACCCTATGCAGAGACAACCAAATATTTCAAAGGCGAAAGAGCTTTTAGGTTGGGAACCCAAAATTATGAGGGAGGAGGGAATGCGTAAAACGTATGAATATTTTAAATCATTGCCTGAAGAGGAACTTTACAAGAAAGAGCATAAAGACTTTAAAGAATATAACCGTTCTTAATTTTTTTGGCAAAGTTTTAACATCAAGTAACAGCTTGATTCTAAATTCACAAGAAGTGTCTTAAGGGTTAAATACTTTCTTTGCATCTGAAATTTCAACTAATATTGATTGTTAAACGTAAGTATAGCGTGTTTTATGGGAATAATTGAATTTAAGGTGAATTTAAATGCGATTAGCCGATTTTTTAATGGTCTTGAACAATAATGTATTGCAGCACATTAACAAACCATTACATTTACGCTGGTTTAATTGAATTGACCATCCCAAATATAATAATGAATTTACCCAGTAAAAAGTGAAAACTATCACACAAGAAAAAATTTGGTTATCATCACCTCACATGGGCGGTACTGAAGAGAGATATGTTCAGGAAGCCTTTGATTCTAATTGGATAGCTCCACTTGGTCCCAACGTAAATGAATTTGAAAACACTATTGCTCGATACGTCGGAGAAAAGACTCACGTAGCAGCATTAAGCTCAGGTACTGCCGCAATTCATCTTGCTCTCGAGTTATTGGGTGTATCTAAAGGTGATGAGGTTCTTTGCCAAAGTTTCACCTTTTCAGCTTCTGCCAACCCAATATTATATCTTGGGGCCACTCCTGTTTTCATAGATAGTGAAAAAGATACTTGGAATCTTTCACCTGAACTTTTAGAAGAAGCTATTGTAGATAGATTGTCAAAGGGAAAGAAACCGAAAGCCATTGTCGCAGTACATTTATATGGGATGCCATATAAAACAAATGAAATCGCTCGAATATCAAAGGCTTATGATATACCTGTTGTGGAGGATAGCGCAGAAGCGTTAGGTAGCTCATACGAAAGTACCAAATGTGGAACCTTCGGCGATATCGGAATATTCTCGTTTAACGGAAATAAAATAATCACTACTTCTGGAGGAGGTGCTCTGCTTTCGCAAAATGCAAAATATAAAGAAAAGGCAGTTTTCCTCGCCACCCAGGCCAGGGATGATGCTCCTCACTATCAACATTCGAATGTAGGGTACAATTACCGATTAAGTAATGTTTTGGCAGGAATAGGTAGAGGCCAGATGGAGGTGCTTGATGACAGAGTGAGCGCCAGAAGGGCGAATTTTGATTTCTATTATAAAGAATTGTCGGAATTTGATAAAATCCAATTTTTGCTTGAACCAAGAGGTTATTTCTGTAATCGCTGGCTTACTTGCATTTTAACACCCTCTTTCGAAGCAAGAGAAAAAATACGATTGGCTCTCCTAGAAGAGAATATTGAGTCTAGACCCCTATGGAAACCAATGCACCTTCAGCCAGTTTTTTCGGAGAATCTAAATTTTTTAGATGGTACATCTGAAGATTTGTTTAATCGTGGATTATGTCTGCCAAGTGGGTCTAATCTTTCGAGTAATGATCTTGAAAGAGTGGTAAGTGTTATAAAAAACGAAATCTAAAATCATGATTAAAGGTTATTTAGTAAATAATGCCCATAAGTATGCATCTAAATGGTTAGTACTGCTAATTGATGTTTGCATGATAGCTGTATCCTTTGTTCTTTCATATATCATAAGGTTCAACTTAACATTGGATTTTGATATTGATAAGCTAATTATTCAATTACCTATCATCTCATTGATTTCTATGGCTTCCTTTGTATTTACTGGGTCCCACAAAGGGGTAGTAAGGCATACAGGGGTTCGAGATGTATATAATATATTCAATGCCATCTGCCTTTCGAGTATCCTCTTAATAAGTATGGTGCTTTTTAATCGCGAACTCGGTGTTTTTGAGAATTTCACTGTTCCCTTAGGTATTATTATTATACATAGCTTATTAAGTTTTGTGGCATTAACTTCATCTCGCTATGTGTTCAAATCCCTTTACAATAATTTTATGGCGAGGGATTTCAAGGTTAATAAAAATGTTCTTATTTATGGAGCGGGTGAGTCAGGTATTTTGACTCAGAATGCCTTAGTGAACCATACCAAAAGTAGGGTTCGTGTAGTTGGTTACGTTGATGAAGACTTAAAGAAAGTTGGAAAGCAGATAAATGGAGTTAAGGTCTTTCATAAGGAGATTTTAACTAAAGACTTTATTATAAAAAATAGTATTTCGGAGGTTATTTTCTCTATACAAAATATTGACCCGAAAGATTTAAAGATTCTTGTTGAAGGTTTGGTTGATTTTCCGGTGCAGGTCAAAATCGTTCCTCCAGTAGAACAATGGATAAACGGCGAACTAAAAGTTTCACAAATAAAACAGATTCAAATTGAAGACTTGCTTGACAGGGCACCTATTAGCATAAAGAATTCAAAAATTTCCGAGGAAGTAAAGAATAAAGTAGTTCTTGTAACAGGCGGAGCGGGATCTATTGGTAGTGAGATTGTTAGGCAGGTTTGTACTTATGATTACAAATCCTTAATAATCATCGACCAAGCGGAATCCGCATTATACGACCTACAACAAGAATTGAAGCAAAATGGCTTTCATAATTTTATTCCGATAGTTGGTGACGTTCGAGACAAGAACAGATTGAATAATCTTTTTCAAGAGCATCGACCCAATATTGTATTTCATGCTGCAGCTTATAAGCATGTTCCTTTAATGGAGTATAATTCTTATGAGGCAATCAAAATAAATATTGCCGGTACCAAAGTTGTAGCTGACTTATCGATGGCCAATAACGTTGATAAATTTATTCTTATTTCTACTGATAAGGCCGTTAACCCCACAAATGTCATGGGAGCTACCAAGCGAATAGCTGAAATGTATGTAAGCTGTATGCAACAAGAGGGTAGAACTAAATTTATTACAACAAGATTCGGTAATGTATTAGGGTCAAATGGTTCGGTTATTCCATTATTCAAAAAGCAAATAGAAAAGGGCGGACCGCTTACTGTTACCCATGCAGAAGTTACAAGATTCTTTATGACAATACCCGAGGCATCTCAATTAGTGCTAGAGGCAGGTGCTATGGGAGACGGAGGCGAAATATTTATTTTCGACATGGGTGAATCAGTCAAGATTTTTGATTTGGCGAAAAACATGATAAAGTTATCTGGCCTGAAATATCCTGAAGACATCGATATCAAAATTACAGGTTTAAGACCTGGGGAAAAATTGTATGAGGAGTTACTGGCTAATGGGGAGAATACTTTACCAACCTATCATAAGAAAATAATGATCAGTAAAACCAGGGAGCTGGATTACACCATGGTACGGTCAAAAATTGATGAGCTCTGTGTTTCCAATATGTTCTTTAATGGTAGTACTGTCTCTCTAATGAAAGAAATAGTTCCCGAATTTATATCGAGTAACTCAGAGTTATGTAGTTTGGATAAAAACGCTACAAAGGAGGTTAAGGCGATTCCATTAAAGAAAGTACTATAATAATTTTCACTATCATTGCACGTAAAATTAATTTTTGAATCCATGTTAAAAATCAAGAATATTATTAAACATACATTAATCTTAATGTTTATTGCCTCGCTAGTTGCGTCCTGCGCTTCGCGAAAAGAAGTTGTTTATTTTCAGAATACTGGGGATTTTGAGACTTTAGTAGATAAAAATAGTTTTACACCAAAATTTAAGGTTGATGACCAGGTAAGTATTTATGTCTCTACATTAGATAGTGAGGCTAGCGCTCCCTTCAACCTTTTTAGAGGGGCCTCGGAAGAAGGTGGTTTTGGCAGACCAGAACAAGTAGATTATTTAATAGATAAGGATGGAGAAATAGATTTTCCCGTTATTGGAAAAATTAAAATAGCCGGGCTTTCTGCCGAAGAAGTTCGAGTTTTATTGCGTGATAGGTTATCAGAGTATCTAAAGGACCCTATCATAAATATCCGTTTACGAAATTTTAGTGTAACGGTCTTAGGTGAGGTTAATAGGCCTGGAACCTATCCCGTTAATGGTGAACGTATCACTGTCTTAGAGGCACTAGGCCTTGCAGGGGATCTTACCATTAAGGGAAGAAGGGAAAATGTTATGGTCATTCGAGATTTTGACGGTACAAAAGTGTATACGAGGGTTAACCTTACAAATAAGGATGCGTTGAGTTCACCTGTTTATTATTTAACGCAGAATGATGTTGTTTATGTAGAACCCAATAATTCTGCTATAAAAACTTCCAGTCTCGATAACCGAGCCTCTATATATGTTTCGGTCGCTTCTTTGTTAATTACATCTACCGTCCTACTTATTACCAGGACGAATTAATAGTTCAAAATAAAATTATGGGTTCTTCTTCTAGCGGATTCGCTAATTCTATTGATTTTAAGGAGACTTTAGACGGATATCTACAGCATTGGAAATGGTTTCTGCTTTCGATATTTGTAGCCTTGATTCTAGCTTTTATCTATATCAGATATGCCACACCTAAATATGCAGTTCAAACGCAAATTCAAATTTTAGAGGATAAAACATCTGGGTCGGAATTAGATGTTTTTCAGGATATTCCGGTATTAGGAGGAGGAAAAAATAAAGTGGAGGATGAATTGCAAATAGTCAATTCAAGATCTAATTTTATTAGGGTTGTTAAGGAGTTGAATCTTAATAGCAAGGTATTGCTTCAGGGGAATATTAAAGAAATGGAGCTTTATCAAAACCCGCCAATAAATATAAGTTTCATTGCTCCTGACTCCATTTTGAATAGAGCAAACCTTGAGTTTTTTCTGACCATCTCCTCTACGACCACTTTCGGTTATACCGAGGAGGAAGATCAACCTGTAAAAGTATTTGCTTTTGGAAAGAATATCCCAACTCCTATCGGTGATATTGTTATTACTCCCAATGTAGGTGTTTTTGAAAGCTATAAAGATAGAAAACTCAGGGTTTCGGTGTTACCGATAAGCGATGTGGCTCAAGGTTATCAGAAAAGAGTAGTGGTATCTAATCCGGGAGAATTTTCTAATATTGTAAACCTCACACTTGAAGATCCGATTAAAGAGAAGGCTATTGATATACTTGATAGATTGGTTAGAATCTATAATCAAAATGCAATCGAGGATAAACAGATTATTGCTGACAGAACCTCTAATTTTATAGACGAACGTATTGCAAGTATATCAACAGATTTATCAACCGTAGATCAGTCAGCTCAGGATTTCAAAACAGAAAAAGGGGTAACGGACATTGCAGCTGAAACAAATGTGAATTTAAATGTTGGTGTGGCAAATCAACAAGAGTTGGCGAACACTAGAAATCAACTGAATATTGCAGCTTCAATGCAGCAGTTAGTTCAACAACAAGACAGTTATGAGGTCTTGCCTACCAATTTAGGGCTATCAGATCCGGGGATTTCCAGTACGATAGACAGGTACAATCAATTGGTTTTAGAACGAAGAAGACTCCTAAAAAGTTCGAATGAAAAAAACCCGGTCATCATAAATCTCGACCAACAGATTTCAGGCTTAAAGAATAGCATGCAATCCAGTTTGAGCAGCACTGTGAATAACTTGGGCATGACGGTGAACTCTCTAAGCGGTCAACAGGCTAGGTTTAATTCTAAAATATATTCGTCCCCAGCAAATGAAAGGGCATTAAGAGATATAACGAGACAACAGCAAACAACAGAGTCTTTGTATTTGTATCTGCTTCAAAAGAGGGAGGAAGCCCAGATTACGGCAGCTTCGAGTTCTCCAAAATCAAAAGTTATAGACCAAGCCTACAGTGTTAGCCCATTACCTGTATCACCAAAGAAAAAAATTATTTATCTGGCCTCGATTATTTTGGGCCTACTAATTCCATTTTCTATTATATATGCAAATGATTTATTGGACAACAAGATAAGTAGTATGCATTCACTTGAAAAGCAAGTGAAAAACGTTCCGATTTTAGGAGAGCTACCTAAATTGTCAAAAAAGGATGGTAAGCTAGTAGTAAAAGAGGATAGGTCGGTTTTGGCGGAATCTCTGAGGATTATTAGAACAAACTTAGATTACTTAATTAAAGCGCGCAATTCGGATGACAACAGTGGTAGTATAGTTTATATTACTTCAAGTGTGCCGGGAGAGGGGAAAACGTTCTTATCTACGAATCTTTCTATGATTTTGGCCAGCACCAATAAAAAAGTACTTTTAGTAGGGGCCGATATTCGAAACCCTAAATTATATACATTTTTTACTGGTAATGATATCGACAAAATGTCGAAGCCAAGCCGCAACAAAGACGCTGGGTTGACAGAATTTCTTTATGACAATACTTTAGACGTTAAGGATATTGTTAATCCCATGTTAGTTCATCACAATACGATAGATGTGGTATATTCAGGTAGGATACCTCCTAATCCTGCAGAACTTTTGATGAGTGATAGAATTAAAGAGTTATTCAATCAAGTAAAAAACAATTACGACTATATTATTGTTGATACCGCACCCTTAATGGTGGTTACAGATACCCTATTGATTAGTGAGCACGCGGATTTATTAATTTATGTTACCCGGGCAGGTGTTACAGAGTTAAAAGCGGTGGATTATCCTATAAAGCTACAAGAGGAGGAAAAAATTAAAGGCCTGGCTTTTGTGGTAAATGATGTGGAGGCGGCTAATTTGGGTTACGGCGGAAAATACGGATATGGTTATGGGAAAACCCAGAAGAAATGGTGGAAATTTTAATGTGATGTTGAAAAGCCCTGATTTAAAAAAGGGCTTTTTTTATGACAACATTGTAAGTTTTCTCTAACAATCTTAATTACTCCTAAAATTATACTATCTGTACTTTACCGATGCTCGTTTGGTTTTGAACGAAAATTGGTAGGGTATTACTCCCCCTAAGTGTTATTAATTTATATTTATTGCTGCTTAATTTTTTTAAAGATTTTAGTTGCTTCTGGCAAAATATTCATGTTATGAAAAGAAAATACCCTCTAAGATTATTTTTAGTCACCATAGTTTTTGTCTTTTTTGGATTCTCAAAAATGGGGGCACAATTAACTGATAGTTTTGCCAAGGTAGATATAGTTACTGGTTTATCAAACGCGACCAATTTTAAATTTGCTCCCGATGGTAGAATTTTTATACTTGACCGTTTCGGTGAGATACTTTTATACAAACCTGATCAACAATTAACGGTATCTGCAGGGGTTTTACCTGTCTATCACGAGCATGAAGATGGCCTAGTCGGAATAGCTGTAGACCCTGATTTTGAATCTAATAATAAGATTTATTTACATTATGCGCCCATTGATTTTGTCGGTTATAGAGTTTCCCGATTTAGTGTCAACGGTGATCAAATAGACTTTAGTTCAGAAGAGGTTATAATTCAATGGAATACATCAAGATCTGCACTTTGGCATTCAGGAGGAGATATGGATTTCGATTCCGAAGGTAATCTATATATAGCCACGGGCGACAATACGACTTACGGAAGTAGGCTTTACGCGCCATTAAATGAAAGCGATTCGGATTTTAGTGCCGAAAAAGCCTCTTCCAACACTAATGATTTAAGAGGAAAAATTTTAAGAATTAAACCAGGTCCGGGTTCATCTTATACTATTCCAACTGGTAATTTATTTTCGGTTGGAACTCCTTTAACCAAGCCCGAGATTTATGTAATGGGTGCAAGAAACCCTTACCGTATTTTTGTTGATAAAGCCTATGACGATTGGCTCTTTTGGGGTGAGGTAGGGCCAGACGGTAATACTGCTGGAGAGTTAGGCCCTGAAGGTTTAGATGAAATTAATTTGACCAAACAGGCAGGTAATTATGGTTGGCCTTATTTTTCAGGGTCAGATAATAGTACACCATATCTAATCTCGTATGTAAACCCTCCGTCATCAAGCGACCCTAATTCATATTACAATAACGAATCGGCCCCGGAAAATAATTCGACGTGGAATACTGGACTGACAGTACTTCCACCAGCTGAGCCAGCATGGATAGAAAAATTCCATAAGTGTTATTTAGCCGGTTTTAGATATAATTATGTTGATGATGAATTATTGGATAAGCAAAGATTACCGGAAGAGTTCGATAACTTGTTCTTTTTCTTTGATTTCAATTCTAGCCAGATTTGGGCTGTGGAAATGGCGGGTGATGGAACTATTATTTCGGAAGAAATGCTTAATGATGATGTTTTTCCGGGTTCCGGTAACAATTCTGATGGTTACATTGATATGGAATTGGGTCCGGATGGTAAAATGTACATATTATCTTATGGCGCCGGTTGTTGTCCCCAAGATATACCAGAGGGTGTTGGTAAACTTATACAAGTGAATTACACTGGTATAACAACAAATTCGCCGCCTACTGTTGCAATGTCTGCCGATGTTACTAATGGACCAATACCGTTAACGGTGAATTTTAATGGTGATGAAACTTCCGATCCTAATGGTGATTCCCCTTTGACTTATGCTTGGGATATCGATGTAGACGGAATTGTTGATTATACGACTCCAAATATTCAACACACGTATAATTCGGAGGGTACTTATACTGCTCAGTTAAAAGTTACCGATCCAGAAGGTGCAATAGGAGCCAAAACCATAACAATTTATGCCGGTAATACTCAAACCGAATTTAGCTTTAATTCTCCAGTAGATGGTGGTTTCTTTAATTGGAATGACGACACCAATTTTGATTTGGTAACAATCGATGCTGAAGATGGCACCATACCATGTGAAGATGTAAATGTAATTCCTTCTTTAGGCCATGAAAATCACTTTCATGATGTTGGTACTATCGATGCCTGTACTACTTCTATAAACTTAGGAGATGGAGACCATCAAATTGATGGTGAAATGGATATCTTTTTTGTAATAAATTCGAATTATACCGATAGTGGAGGCCTTATATCTAGAAGCCAGATAAGACTTCATCCAAAAAGAAGGGAAGCTGAGTATTTCGATTCACAGAATGGTGTCACCATAATTCCTAATACTTTTGAACTTGAAGGAGCCTCGAATGCTATACAATTAAATAATAACTCTTATATATCGTTTGAAGGTCGTAATTTATTGAATATGAATGCTGTCAAGTACTTGGTGGCATCAGCCAATTCGGGCGGTACTATCGAATTGCGATTAGACAGTCCTACCGGAACTTTGGTAACGACTACCAATGTACCCTCAACCGGGGGAAATGACAATTGGCAATATTTGCAGACACCGATTACCAATCCTGGAGGAAAACATGATTTATTTTTTGTTTTTAAAAATTCTTCCGTATCTCAGGATATTATGCGGTTGAATTATGTGGAATTCATGGGTAGTGGCGTATCGGTAGATAATACCCCGCCCACTGTTCATAAAGTTGAACCAAACGGAACAAATAATGTCCAGATAAAGTTTTCGGAATACGTTAGTCAAAGCACTGCCGAAAATATTTCAAATTATTCTATAACAAATGGGGTTACGGTTCAAAGTGCCATCCTTCAGGCCGATGGCCAAACAGTCTTATTGAATACTAGCCCTCTAAGTGAAGGCATCAATTATAGTCTGAACATTTCCAATGTACAGAATACAAGTGGTTTAAGCGTAGACCCTGATAGTTATTCATTTTTTGTTTTTGAGGAAATAAGAATAAATACTGGAGGAAATCAGATTACTGGGCCGGGAGGAGAAATTTTTGATGCAGATGAATACTTTAATACCGGTTACATTTATAGTAATGAAGTTGATATCGCTAACACAGAGGATGATGAATTATATCAAGTAGAACGTTATACAAATAATGAGGGATCCTTTGGTTATGAGATTCCGGTGGCTATCTCTGGTGAATACGATATTCGTTTGCATTTTGCAGAACTATATTTTGGTGTAGACCCCAGCCAATTAGATGCTGGCCCGGGATCTAGGGTTTTTGATGTTGTCATTGAAGGGCAAGAAGTACTGTCTAGTCTTGATATATTGGATGAGGTGGGGCCAGCTACGGCCTTGGTCAAAGATTTTAATAATGTTACTATCTCAGATGGTTTTGCAAGTATCTTATTTAATGGTGTAATACAAAGCCCCAAAATCAATGGTATTGAAATTTTGTCAAAAGATACATTTGAGGGAGGGAGTACAAATGCCGATATTATAATTACATCACCTTCTAATGGTTGGGACGTTAACCAACCGTTTGAAGTGGCTTTCAGAGTGGAGAATTGGGTGATTAATGAAGGAGATACACATTTACACTATTACATTGATGGTGAAATGGTGGATCGATATTATGGCTATGATCCAATACCAATTGATGAACTTTCTCTTGGAGAGCATACCATAAGAGTTGAATTATTTAATGCAGACCATAGTGGAACGGGAATTTTTGATCAAGTAACTGTCAATGTAACAGGAGCCATTTCATGCAACGAAACCCCATTTCCTGATTCTTGGAGAGTACATGAATTCGAAGAGAATCCTTATACTGTAGTTTATACTTTCGCTGATGATGATTTAGATGGAGATGGTTTAAAAGATATATTAACTGGAGGCTGGTGGTACAAAAACCCTGGCTCGGCAGGTGGAAATTGGGAGAAAAACACCATTGGCGGTTCATTTAAAAATGTCGCCCATGTCTACGATTTTGATGATGATGGTGATATGGATCTATTAGGAACCACTGGAGAATATACTGGAGCACAGCTAGTATGGGCCCAAAATGATGGACAAGGTAACTTTACAGTTTTCAATAACATACCTGCTGGTGATACCGATTATTATGAACCCTTTTTAGCAGGTATTGCTGGAGGAGTATTTGATACAGGAGGCCCCTATAGAATGGCCATTAATTGGAATGGTGCAGAATCTACAGGCTCTCCAGTTCAAATGCTTACACCATCGGCTGATCCAACCACAGGAACTTGGGAGTTGGTAGACGTCAGTTTGGATAGTACAGGAGAGGATATTCAAGCCGGTGATATCGATAGAGATGGTGACTTAGATTTATTTCAAGGTAGCAATTGGTTGCGCAATAATGGAAATCTAGAATTCGAAACATTCTCCACAGGTATAACCTATGTTTCTACACCCGATAGAGCTCAATTAGCTGACTTTGATAGAGATGGTGATTTAGATGCCGTTGTTGGTCAATTAAGTTTAGGCGGTTCTGGAAATAATAAAGAATTCGCTTGGTTTGCTGCGCCATCAGATCCAACCCAACCTTGGGTGAGAAATGTTTTGGATACTAACATAGATGGTAGTTTAAGTGTATTTGCCATAGATATTGATTTCGATGGAGATAAAGATATTGTTGTAGGAGAATGGAGAGGTGAACATAGGCTCATTGCATTTGAAAATGATTTGTGCGCCTCCGGGCAATTTAATATGCAAATTATTGATGATGGCTCATTAGATTACGAACATCATGATGGGGCAAGAGTTGTTGACATCGATGCCGATGGAGATTTGGATGTTATATCTAATGGGTGGTTGAATGATAGAATACTTCGCATTTATGAGAATACTTCGGCCCTGCCCACTGATGGAAGTCCGACCGTGAACGCTGGCCAAGACCAAACGGTCGCACCAGGAGCTGAAATTACTCTGAACGGAACAGGTAGTGACCCAGATGGTGGTACAGTTACTTTTGCTTGGAGTCAGGTTAGCGGCCCTTCCATTACTTTAAATAATGCCACTTCAGCAAGCGCTAGTACGAGCAGTCTCGATGAGGTCGGTACATATGTTTTCAGGCTAACTGTTACTGATGATGAAGGTGAAGTCTCTTTTGATGATGTCTCAGTTTTTGTAACTAGTCAATCTGGTGTTTCAAGAATTAATGCAGGTGGTCCGTCGTTTAACTTTGGCGGCAATGATTGGGCAGCAGATCAATACTTTAATGGCGGGTCTATTATTACAAATAATATTGAAATAGCAAATACAGATAATGACCAGCTTTATCAGACCGAGCGTTATCGTACTAATGGAAATTTGATTTATGAAATTCCGGTGAATAATGGCACTCATAGTGTTGAATTGCACTTTGCTGAAATTTACTTTGGTGTTCCGGGTGATGGCGCTAGTGGAGGAGCTGGGTCTAGGGTGTTCACTATTGATGTAGAGGGGCAACAAATAGAAAATTATGACATTTTTGTTGCAGCTGGTGGTGCGGCCACTGCCGTAGTAGAGAATTTTTCGGATGTGGTTGTGAATGATGAAAGTTTAACCATTACTTTAATACCTATTACTGAGAACCCTAAAATCTCAGGTATCGCTTTAGTGCAGCCCGTCAATCAAGGTGCGCCTATTGCAGCGGCAGGGCAGAACGTTGAAATAACACTTCCCCAGAATAGTACGGTTCTCAATGGTTCAGGTTCTGACCCTGACGGAGGTGAGGTAACTTTTTCTTGGTCGCAAACAAGTGGTCCAACTGCCACTTTAAGCGGAGAGAATACTACTCAATTGGCAGTTAGCGAGATGATTGCTGGGGTTTATGAATTTAGGTTAACCGTAACTGATGATGAGGGAGAAACAGCTTTTGATGACGTTACTGTGACGGTAATACCTGAAAATGGTTTATTGGCTGTTGCCAATGCGGCACCTATCGAAGGAGAAGTACCATTAGAGGTTACTTTTACAGGAAGTAATTCAATTGGTGAGATTACATCTTATTTGTGGGATTTCAAGGATGGAAATACATCTACTGAAGCGGACCCAGTTCATACCTTTAACAATACTGGAACGTATGAGGTTGAGTTAACGGTCACAGATGAAGGAGGTAATCAACATTTAAGCACTATTACCGTAATTGTTTTGGAAGTTGGTGAAGGTGATAAAATGGGTATTATTCTACAGCGTAATCCTATTACTAACGGGATTGCTACTTTTAGAATGGTGAATATGCCTGAAGATATCTTGATGACGGGAATTAACCTTCATGATCAACAGGGGCGTTTAATAAGTGATTATAATACTGATGATATAGAAGTGATAGGTGGTGGGTCTTATCAGATTTTGGTGGAGACTCTCACTGATGGAATTTATTTTATTAGGGTATCCCTAAATGATGGAGAAGTATTGACCTTGAAATTGCTTATCGATAACTAAAAAATAAAGAATTAAAAAAATAAAGGGCGCTTTTGCGCCCTTTATTTTTTTAATCTACTAGTAAAAATTAGTAATAGTTCTATCGATAATTGGGATAAGTTTCTCCAGTGTTTTTTCAGGCAATGCAAGTTCTTTCAATGCATTCATCTGCTTAAGATTATGAATGTCTGAGCCCAAGAAATCAATTAGCCCTTCATCTAAAAGCTCTAAGGCCATCTTTGACACTTCTTTACCGTAATAATCATCTAAAGACAGTAGGTTCATTTGAAAGAGCATTCCCTGTTCTTTATACTCCTTATATTTTCTCTTTCTGAAATGAAGAAAGCCATAGCGTTCTGGATGTGCCAATATAGGAAAGTAACGTTGCTCTGACGTCTTGGTAATGGCTTCTTCAAAGTTTATGGGAGGCTGCAAATAAGACATCTCGACCAAAATATAGTTACCCTTCATGGGCATTACTGCATTGCGTTCTAAGAGGTTTTCATAATTGTCATCAATCATATGCTCCGCCGAGGCTTCTATGAAGAAATCTGAAATGTTATCCTTTGTTAAAGCATCTTTTAATTTTTTTAATGCAGCAGAAATAGTTTGGTTGTTATTTGGGTAATAATTATTCATTATGTGCGGTGTTGCAATCATTCTTTTAACACCAAAAGAGGAAAACTCTTTGATAAGGGTCAATGAATCCTCCACAGATTTTGCCCCGTCGTCAATACCGGGTAAAATATGATTGTGAATGTCTACAAAACCATTCAGATGGTCTATTAAATGCTTTTTACGACTGAAGAAATTAAACATACACTTGAAGAGAATTTGAATGCTAACGGAATTGACCCGCACTTTATGATAAGAAAATTAAAAAATCATGCAAAGATACATTAGATGTTTTTAAACTGAATTCGCCTTAGGCAAATATAAAAAGGCGGTGCAACGCACCGCCTTAACAAAGAAGTTACACAAAATGCTAAAAATTAACGGAAACCTTTCCTCTCAAATAGAAGGGGGTTCCGGGGGTAAAATGAATTTCTTCGAACGATTGTGGCTCGTTGAAAAGTCGACTCTCAGTGGCGAATTGCGTTTCGTTCCATTCGGTATCGAAAAGGTTTTCAATAATTAAACCTAATGTCCAGTTTTTAATGCTGTAATTAAGATTTAAGTCGGTAACAAAATAGCCCAAAGCTACTATAGAATTGTCTTCATTGGCAGGTCTGTCACTAACAAACCTATAATTGATACCTCCTGAGAAATTATTGATGTTACTGAAAGATAGTCCGGCAGACGAGGTCAAATCAGGAGCAAGGGGAATATAATTTTCACCATCTGGGTCTTCAGTACTTCTTGCATGGGTATAATTGATATCCCCGTTGGCATATAACCAATCGGTTAATTGGTAACGCAGACCGAAGTCTACACCGAATCTTTCTGTTTTACCACTTGGTTCAACGATTCCGGCATCACCGACGTACACAAACTCTTGTTGAAGAAAAAGATACCAAAAAGCGGCATTTATAACCAGTCGGTCGGTTGGTTTATAAATGCTTCCTAAATCAGAACCGATTGCAAGTGGTAGAATCTCTTCACCGCTCTGAGCCGTAACCACTCTACTGTCATTGGAGTGGAAACCTATTCCAGACTTTGAGAAGAACTGTAGATCAGGGTTAGCGGCATAAATGAGGTTGAGTTTCGGACCAACAAAAAATTTGTCCTCACTTTTGTTGTCGTAGCTTTCAGAAAGCAAATTTTCATAGTCAAACTTAAAATAATCCAGTCTTAGACCTGGATTGATGGTCCATTTATTTTTCTTGTACGTGACATCGATGAACCCATAGGCGTTTAACTCGTCTACATTTCCGTAAGCCAATCGCTCCAAAAGTGTTTTTCGGTTCATAGTACGAGAAAGCTGTACATCGTTAACGTCATCGTATCTGAAACCCAGTCCTGATTCATATTTTAATTGTGAATCATGGTCACCTACATGAATCGAGTGTTCATAGCTCGTTTCAGCACCAATAATTATTCTGTCTTCTTGTTGGCGTATCTGATCGGCATTTACAGGGTCTTCAAGAAAAAACGTGAAATTGGAAAACAGCTCAAAATCGTATTTTGAAATAAAAGCTTTTGATTTAACTCTCGAATGCTCATCAAGTTGTTTGGTGTGGTTAACCAGAAAGTTAGACCTACTGGTATTACCACCTTCTGTATCATCAATGGCCCCGAATCTAGATATTAAACCTTGGTCAACTGCTCGCTGCGGAATTTGCCCAGAAGCATCCCATTTACTTTGAAAATGCGAAAGGGTTATGCTCAGGTCTTGGTCTTTTCTGTTATTGAAATTATACCGCCCCATGATATTGATTCGATTGAAGTTTTGAGGTGATTCAAAGGCACCGTCGGTCAAAACAAGTTCAGAGGCTACATAGGCATTACTATAATCGCTTTCCGTTATTTTGAACATACCCAGAGACCGAAGCGTGTTAAACTGACCTGCCTCTAAAGAAATCTGGTTATCTTCGATTTTCTTCTTGAGTTTTAGGTCAATATAACCGGCCGTGTTGAAATTCCCTTTATGGGCATAATAAGGACCTTTACCAAAATCTAGGTTATCAATAGTTTCTGGAATTATAAAGTGCATATCTGAATAACCTTGCCCATGTGCGTGAGAAACCATGTTTACGGGCATGCCATCAACATTAATAGCCACATCTGTACCGTGGTCAACATCAAACCCCCTTAAGAAAATTTGCTCGGCCTTTCCGCCTCCGGCATGTTGCCCTATAATCAAGCCGGGAACCTTTCTTAAAATTTCTTGAGACGATTTTACCGGGCTTGCCTTTACATCAACATTTACAAAGTTGCTCATGGCATTTACCTTCGAAACAAGCACAACCTGTTCTAACGATACCACCGAATCTTCAAGCGTAATTTGAATGGTACCATCGAGTAAATCTTCGGTAATGGTCAGTTGATGGTTCTTGAAACCTAAGCTATAAAAATAGATGACATCACCTACAGATACATCATCTAGTTCAAAATATCCGGATACATTTGTGTAGGTATAACCCCCGGTTGTTTTATTATAGACCCCCACGCCTTCAAGTGCAGTTTGGTTCTCATTGGTTACGGTTCCGTATAAATCATGAGCATAAGAAGTCGTGCCACCCAAGATGATAAGAACCAGAGTAATTAGATTTTTCATATAATAGTTAGTTATGAAATACAGATACTACAAGGTTTTTGATTTCAAACTTTTTAAGACCTGTGTTTCTTTTAAAGATGTAATAGTCTTCGAAGGACTATTTTTAAATTGTAAGTAGTGAATACCTTTAACTAACTTTTGGAGGCTCAAATATTTTGGGAAGAAAGCCCTTTTTTATTTTATCGGAATTTGATTTGAAAACTGGTGGAGTGATTAGAATTAGTGTAAAGGATAGAAAGTCGATGGAAGCCGTAATATGTTTGTCATACTTCAAAAAAGTCATAATAGAATCGTGGCCATGGCCTTGGTCTTCATCTGAACTTTCGAAAATTGAATTTAGAAGACCGATTAGATTGTGCTCGTGCAAGTTGTTATGACCTACATGCTCATGAACCCCATGAGAATGACTTTTATCAAAAGAGTGATGATCGATAATGGTTTCGGGAGATTCGAAAAAGTGCGTCGTGTCATGAAAAAACTCTGTAATATGTTCGTGCATTGGGTTTGCTAGATAGCAGACCGCAATGGCAAGCGCAACATATTTCACAAGTTGTTCTTTCATTCTGATTATCAAATAGTTTCTCTTTAAATACTTACGAGAAAATTTCTTATTGGTTTTAATTTTTGTTCATTAATTCTATTAGTGTTTCCTCTACATATTTAGAATAACTTTCTATGGTAGGATATTCAAATATTTTATTGAGCGGAAAGTTGGTTTCAATTTCTTCATTGATGCGGGCCGTAACCCTTATGGCTGCTAGGGAATGACCTCCTAGTGAAATAAAATCCTCCTTTATACCAATACGGTCAAGTAAGAGAACATCCATCCATATTTTTTGAACTAATTCTTCAATTTCATTGGAAGGAGCTACATAGGGGCAATCCGTTGGTATAGGTTTTATCTTATTTTCAGACAATTTCGCCCTATCTATTTTTCCATTATTGGTCAGCGGCATTTCTGCAACAAAATGAAATAGGGTAGGTACCATGTAGGAAGGTACGCGTTGGTTCATGAACTTTCTCAATTTCTCAATTGACAGGCCTTCAGCTCCTGTGAAATAGGCAACTAATTTTTTATCGTTTTCTTGCTGTGCCGAAGGATCGTACCCAATTTCATTCATTATTCTTTTAACCTCGGTCTCGTCAATAACCTCATTGATTTCTTCAAGGCTCTCATCTCTGGTTTTATGACCCAGACGAACATCCCAACTGTAAGGAAATGAATAGTTACTATAGCCCAAGTCTTTTTTATGCACGTAGATGCCCACTTGGTTGATAAGGCAGTTGGTCGAGCGACCGGTGTCCGTTGGTCTTTTCCAACCCACCTGTTTTTTTAAGTACACGAGCATTTCCTCAAGGCTAACATCGCTGAACCTATAGAAGTCGACAAATTGAACTTGATCAAAAACCTCGTCTGAATCGAACATCGAAACATCTAATAGCTCTTTTACGGCATCGTTTTCTTGATGATAGAGTTTTCGTGCCTCCAAAATTGTGTTGTCTATTTTTTCAGAATCAAGTTGCTGGTCCCAAAACAGTTCTTCCGTTAGGCGTGTCTCAAAAAATTGCCCGCGTGAAAGACCCGTCACAATAAAAGGTATTTGCTTTTCTACGGCAATCTTGGTACTAAGGGTATAGATTGTTTTAAAGCAGCCATTGCAAACATTGTGATGCCGTTGTAGACTGTCGACAAAAATAGCATTCATGTGCGGGGTTTTTCCATAAACATGGTCGACTCCCAAACGTTTTACAATTCGGTCTATATTTTCTTTGGCCTGTTCTGAAATGTATCCATTATCCATGGTAAATGCCAGTACTCGAAGGCCCATACCTACCAAACGGGCGAGCACATACGTACTATCTTTACCCCCGCTGAGCAGTGAAATACAATCATAATTGGGGTTGATGTCTCTTTTGGAAGTGAGCAATCGAACCAATTCTTCATCTCTTTTGAAGTATTGATGCACTTTTTCTTCATAGTTCTCAAAAGCCCTACAGAGGTGACAGACACCATTCTCATCAAAATCGGTGCTTGGGTAATTAGAAGGCAATCCGCAATTCGTACAGTTAAAGACTTTCTCTTCGGTTTTTTGGTCTTTATTGTCCACAAGCATGACAGCGCAAGAGTCGATTCCTTCAAACTCAGATAAGTTTGCCTCAATGTCATTTAGTTCAATGCGATATCCCCGTAATTTAATCTGAGAGTCTATTCTACCGTGGTATTCCAACTCTCCTTTTGAATTCAGTCTACCTAGATCACCCGTTCTATATATTTTAGATTGATTTGAAAATGGGTTTTCTAAAAACTTCTCGTTCGTAAGTTCTTGGTCGTTGATATATCCATTCGCCAAACAGGCTCCCGAAAGGTATATTTCACCAACTACTCCTTGAGGTACCAAGTTTTTATGAGTATCGAGTAAGAGTACTTGTGTATTGTCAATTGGCAAACCTATGGGAACAGAAAAACTCTTATGTTCCTTAGCATCGTATTTAGAGACGATACAACCAACGGTAGCCTCTGTCGGACCATATTCATTAAAGATTTCAAGCTTTTCTGAAAATTGACTTTGAATTTTGCTTACGGAGGTTGTTTTCAAATCTTCCCCTCCTAGAATCATGGTCTCCAGTACTGATGGACTAAAATCGTGCTCTTTGACCAAGTCTAAATGACTAGGGGTTAGCTTTATTTTGTTGACTAGGTTATCTGAAAAGACATTTAATACCGAGGTGTCCGGCCCAGATGGGTTCTCTTTGTAAACAATGATGCGTCCACCACATAAAATCGGTAGAAACACAGAGGTTAAAGTAAGGTCAAAACCAATCGAAGTAAATAAAGGGAAGACCGAGTTTTGGTCAATGGAGTAGGCTGTTCTGGCCCAATTTAAATAATTGTTTAACGATTTATTCGATATACCAACACCCTTTGGCTTTCCTGTACTACCCGAAGTAAATAGAATATAACTCAGATTCTCTAGGTCATGACCAAATGAACTGAATTCATTCTGGTTTTCTAATTCCGAAAAATGGCTCGTGCTGACTATATTCTCTTTCTCAAAATCAAGACCAACGGCAAGTTTTTGTTCGGTGATTATAAGGGAACAATCTGCTTTTCTCAAAATGTATTGAACCCTTTCTAGGGGTTGGTCAGATGCTATCGGAACAAATACGCCACCTAATTTCATAATGGCCAGAATACTGATAAGGTAATCGGGACTTCTGTGAAGAAAAACAGCAACCCTCGATTGATTCTCAATTCCTCTTTCAGCCAAATACCCCGCCAGTTGATTGGCCTTTTTGTTCAGATTGGAGTAGGTGAGAGTTTGTTCAAATGATTGTACAGCTACCTTATTAGGTGTTTTGGCAGCGAATTCTTCGAACTTTTTAAGAAACGAATCTTTTAAAGGTGTATGAGTACCTGATAAAATAGTTGATTGACTAATGGGTTCCAGCCCTTTTTGGTCAATAGCATTTTCAAGATTTTCTAATAAGGAATCAAGAATTGAATTGAAATGAAGGGCAACTTTATCATAGTCTTTCTGGGGACACACTGACGTATTGATGTCAAAGGCTATGGTGTAGTCACCTTCACCCTTAAAATCATAAACATGGCAGCGAATGTCATGAGATGCATCTATATGGCCGTTATGAATCCACCTGACTTGTGTTGGCCACCCATTGAAATCTTTGAATTCAACGTTTATAAAATTCAGAATGTTGGACGGGGGTTCACCGTTCAGACACCCGACCATACTAGGGTGAACGTTCTTAAGAAAAGAATTACCTTCTATCTTAATCTTATCCAGTAACGAAATAAAAGTTTCGTCATCATCAATTTTTATAGTTAGGGGTAGAACTTCAATAAATAGCCCCGCCGTTTTTGAAAAATCAAGAGTGCTGCGATTATGGGCGGGTGATCCTATATTAAATTTGGAGAGTCCACTAGTTCTATGTAAGTAAGTGGCAAAAACCGTAACAAAAAGGTTGTAAAGGGTAGCGCTTTTTGTCCAACTTCGTACACCTGTTTTTTGACAAAGATTGTTTAATTTTTCAGTTTGCGTTGGGGTGAGCGTAATCTCTATTCGTTTAGCTTCTGTAGAATTTTTCGACCACTTTTCTCCATATAAAGCAGGCCTTGAGTTAACTTTAGAAGTTTTTTTATCCCAATACTCCTTATTCGAATTTAATTCCTGATCGGCAACTTGCTCTCTCTCGTATTCTAAATATGAACGGTAAACACGCAACTCGTTTTTAGATTCGTTATTATTTAACCGTGCTTGATAGATATCCGATAAACGATGAAAAAGTAATTGGTAGGTGACCGCATCGGTGACCAAATGATGAATTTTCAGAAACCATATGAATTTAGATTCATCGCACTTGAGTAAGCGGCTGTCGAAAACTATTTCCGCCAGGTTGATGGGTGACTGTGTATTGACTCTCACCCATTGGTCAATTTCTTCTTGGCTTTTTTCAGTGAAGTCTAAATACTCAAATTGAAAGGGAATGGTACTATTGATTTCTTGAAATGGTTCTCCCGCTATTTCTGAGAATGTCATTCTTAAAATATCGGTCTCTTCAACCAGTTGTTCGAAAGACCTTTTGAAGATAACCCCATCAATATCCCCTTGAATTTCAAAAGTATAGACCACATTATGAAGTGGTACTTCTGAATGTATTCGCTGACCGGCCCAAAGCGATAATTGACTTTGGGTCAGTGGTAACCTAGTTTTGTTTGAGTTATTCATATATGGGGGGATGGTATCAAGTCTATTTGATTGATTCTATATAGTTAAGAATCTGTTCTATCGTCATGAAGTTTTCCACCGTCATATCTTTTGAGGGGATGGAGAGGTTATATTCTTTCTCTATGAAGGCAATGAGTTTCATCATTCCTAAAGAATCGACCAATCCGCTACCTAACAAATCTTCATCTTCTGAAATGCCGGAAACCTTCTGTTTTGTAATGTGTTCGATTATATAGTTGGTTATAGTTACTTTCATGGTCAATTTTGGTCAATAATATCGGCAATTTGGCGCCGGTTGATTTTTCCGGAGCTGGTCCGCGGAAAATCGTCAAATATTTCAATATATGTGGGAACTGCATAAGCGGGAAGAATTTCACTACTAAAATGCCTTAGTTCTGCTTCGCTTACGTCTGAATCTTCTTTTAGTTTAATTGCTACGGCTAATTCTTGGCCCTCTTTTTCCAAAGCAATAACCACAACGGCAACTTCGAGCACTTTTTCATGTTTTAAAAAAACAGACTCAACTTCATCTAACTCTATCCTGTACCCTCTGAGCTTTATTTGCCTATCGTTTCTTCCTAAAAATAGTAATTCGCCATCTTTATTAAGTTTTACCAAATCGCCGCTGCGGTAATAAATGTGGTCGTAGCCATTGGCAACCTTTATTCGATGGAAACTTTTTTCCGTCAATTCAACATTGTTCCAATAACCGCGCATAAGTGTTGCCGAACGCAGAGCTAGTTCTCCTGTTTCCCCATTCCGAACAGGTTGATTCTGTTCGTTCAATATTAGGTGTTCGGTATTTGCCCAAGTTCTGCCAATAGGTATGCTTTCTTCACCTGTTATTGTTTCTTTGAGTTCATGATAGGTACAAAGAATCAATTCCGCCGGTCCGTACAGATTGCAATATTTAGCATGTGGCCACACCTCCATAAGTGCTTTCAGATGCTTTGGAATGAAAACCTCGCCCGCAAAAAAGACCCATCTCAAAGAACTAAAGTCATGCTCATTTAAAGTATTGCTCTGTAAAAGTTGAATAAGCATTAATGGCACTGAATACCAAACGCTTATTTTTTCTTTCGCGATAAGAGCGCTAAGACTCACGGGCAGTCTAAGATGAGCATCAGGAACGATTATTGTTTTGGCCATAACCAAAGGAGCCACAAAATAGCCAAATGTAGAAGGGTCGAAATGCAGCGGTGCGGGATTGCCAAAAATATCATCTTCATCAAAGTCAAAAGTATCAACGACTATTTTGGCCAAGCTCAATGCACTATAATGGGTATGCATGATCCCTTTTGGCTTTCCGGTCGATCCTGAGGTGTACAAAATGAACGCCAGGTCATCTTCTAAAATTTCAATTCTTTTTGCTGAGGTAACTTTTTGCGCAAAGATATCTTCCCACTTTGTCCCGCTTGGCCCAACCATTGGTTCGCATCCCACTATATTTTTAATCCTCGGGACGGATTTTACGAGGGTATCAATTTTTGATTGTTGTTGGGGTGTGCTTATCAAACATGCTATTTGACAATCGTCAACAATAGTAACCGTTCTCGAAATAGGGGCAAATGGATCAAGGGGAACATAGGCAGCTCCTGATTTAAGAATTCCGTAAACGGCAATAGCGGTTTCAATGCAACGGTTCATGAAAATACCAACTCGATTCCCCTTTTGAATTCCGACGGATATTAAGTGATGAGAAAGTTGGTTCGCTTTCAACTCCAGTTCACTATAGGATAATGTCTTGTTAAGACAACTAAAAGCGATGGCATGCGGAACTGACTTCGAAGCCTCTTCAATGATATGATGTAATGTATATATCACAATAGGGAACTGAATAAATTTTGATTTTCAGCAAATGAAAACCAGCCCTAAAATAGCACAGGCGAGTTTTCTAATTCATAGCATGGTAAAGTTAGAACTTGAAATTATAGTTTTCAAATTCTAAAATGAACATAATCCGATTTTAGGTGTCGATAATCGATAATATTGCCTTACAGCCCGCCTTCCGTTGATAAATCACTAATATTTAACATAAATTATACAAAGAAATTAATGATTCGGTATGCATGAATGATTTAGGGAGGCTGTTCAAATGTAACCTTAACTTGAAATTTTGCTAGAGCTACTCACATACTTTTTTTAACTCATTTAAAAGCTACCTGATTTTGTGTCAATGACTTGTGTTTATTTTTTTATATCTTTTGAATCGCTATGAAAAAACTGTTACCATTACTGGCGCTGCTCCTGCTGTTGCCATTAGTCTCTTTGGCCCACCAACCGAAACAAAGTCTTATCTACCTAAGAATTTATGAAGAAACAGGAATTGAGGGTAGGGTTGAGGTCAATGCGAATGAATTGCAATCGGTATTTGGGTTAGATGTTAATCTTCACCCGAGTATTGCTCAGATAAGGCCCCATCGAAAAGAAATTGAGGCTTATCTTTTAAAGCATTTAGCATTTTCTTCGGAGAAAGGAGGCAAATACAAAATTGTATTTACAGGCGAATTGACCAAGCTTAATACTGATTTTGGTGATTTCATCAACTTTCATTTTCATTTAGAGCCATCAGAGAACTTACCCGATGACCTGATTGTTGAATATGACGCCTTCATGACCGAAGATACTTCGCATAGGGGTTTGATCGCTATGGAATATAATTGGAAAGCCGGTTTGATCAATAATGAATCTATTGTAGCTCTCTACTTAAGCAAAGATGAGCCAAAGGGAGTGATAGACCTGACCGAAACCTCTCTCTGGAAAGGATTCTTGGCAATGGTCAAACAAGGTATTTGGCATATCTGGATTGGTATGGACCATATTTTATTCCTTCTGGCCTTGATATTACCTTCAGTCGTAAGACGTCGAGATGAAGTGGTTCAAGAATCATCGAGATTCAATGTCTTTGGCTGGCAACCGGTACCGAAGTTCAGGCCTGCCTTTATCTACATATTGAAGATTGTTACCTTTTTTACTTTAGCGCATACGATTACCTTAAGCTTGGCTTCACTTAATATTATCAACTTACCGTCTCGTGTGGTTGAGTCGATTATTGCTTTTTCCGTTGGGTTGGCCGCTTTGCATAATATCAAGCCTATTTTTAAGGGTAAAGATTGGGTAATAGCCTTTGTATTTGGTCTTTTTCATGGTTTTGGTTTTGCCAGTGTTTTAGGGGACCTTGGTTTTAAAGGAGAATATCTAACCTTATCTCTTGTTGGGTTTAATGTGGGGGTCGAAATTGGTCAAATAGTCATTATCGCGCTAATTTTCCCGATTTTGTACCTCATACGCAATCGCAAACTGTATCCGAAATTGTTAGTGGGGGTTTCCGCTCTTCTCATATTGGTCTCAACGTACTGGTTTATCGAAAGGGCTTTCGACATCGACCTGCCGCTTGATGAATTCGTTAATAGAAATTTGTACCCCATTGCCCGATTTATCGGATTGATGTAAAACGCTTAATGTCGTAGTTTTTGGAAAAAAGGGAAAGCAAAGGTTCTTTGTTGAGCCAATGGAAAAACAGGGATAAGAATGCAATAAATGCCGGGCCTATCATCGAGAAGGCTCCGGAAGATGCCATTATACCTTTGTCCAGTAATCAGCAACGAATTTGGTTTCTACAACAGCTGTATTCTGAAAACCCGTTTTACAATTATTCCGAAGCACTAGTTTTCAAGGGTGGATTGAATGTTGAAGTTCTCTTAGAATCCGTTCATAAAATAATTGAAAAACATCTCATTCTAAGGTCTTATTGCGATGTCTCATCGAATGGACCTTCGATTAGAATTTCAACAGCAGAAGTGCCCATAGAACAATATGATTTGACCCATTTGAGTCATGAAAGGGCATGCAAAGAAATGAACCTTCGAATGGAGGGGCAGGCCCGGAAAGGTTTTGATTTGGCCGAGCCCCCTCTAATAAGAATATCTTTTTTCAGGCAAAGTGACGATACATATACCCTGTTTTTTACCATGCACCACATCATCATAGATGAATGGTCGGTTGGGCTTCTAAAGGGTGATTTAGCCAATTCTTATCAAAAACTGATGCAAGGGGAGCCGATAGAGGAAAAAACCTCGGCCGATTTAAATTATTTAGATTATGCCCATTGGCAGAAGAAACTAGACGTAGATGAAGAGCAACTTCTATATTGGAAAAATAAATTAGCTGGAGATTTACCTCCACTCAACCTTCAGCTTGATAGAAGAAGGCCCGTTAGACCCAGCTTTACCGGTAAACAGGCCAAATTACCACTGTCAGCTGATTTAACATTGAAAATTAAAACTTTATGTAAGCAGTTGGGCGTAACGCCGTTCAACTTTTTCCTTACAGCTTACAATATTCTTCTATTTCGATATACGGGTCAACAAGATATTCTGATTGGAACACCGGTTTCTAATCGAAACATCAAGGGACTCGAAAATGTAATAGGGTTCTTTGTCGATACAGTTGTTCTAAGAAACCAATTTGAAGGAGAGATATCCTTTAATCATTTAATTCAAAAAGTAAAGGAGAATACGCTTGAAGCCTTTTCGAATAAGAACGTTCCTTTTGATGTGTTGGTAAAAGAATTAAAAGTGGAACGTTCCCTGTCGGTAAATCCATTTTTTCAGGTAATGTTTCTCTATCACCCTGAAGAGCAACTACCTTCTTTTGGTGAGAATCTTAAGTTGTTGGATGACAGTGAGTTTGATACAGGTGTTGCGAAGTTCGATTTAACTCTTTCCGTAGCAGAAAAGAAAGAGAGTTTGACACTCATGTTCGAATATGATACCGAATTGTTTGTTTCCGAGACCATCAATCGAATGCTCGCCCATTATAAAAACTTGCTAGAATCGATTGTCAATGATATACAAGCGCCAATCGAGAGCTTAACTATGTTGACCGGTGAAGAAATAACTTTCTTTACCAATGGTCAAAGTGCTGAAATAGACCTTTTTGCAAGGAATAATTCTGTTCATAGGGTAATAGAAAATGTGTGCGAGACAAAACCTAATACTATCGCCGTAAGCTTTAACGACACTTCTATCACATATCTAGAATTGAATAGAAAAGCTGAGGTACTGGCAGCTGGATTAAGGTACAAGTTGAAAGGACGAAAAGAGATTGTCGGCCTTTGTTTAGACAGGTCGATAGAAATGATAGTTGGGCTTTTGGGGATTTTAAAAGCAGGTTGCGCCTATCTGCCAATTGACCCTAACTATCCTCTAGTGCGTTTGGAATTTGTTTTGAAAGATGCCGATTGCAACTTGGTTGTAACGCATTCTTCACTGAATGAAAAACTTACCGATGGCGCTAGAGAATTCCTTCTTATTGATAAATTAAAGGATGATGTTCCGGGTGGTTCAACATATGAATACGAAGTAGATAGAAGCGATTTAGCGTATGTTATTTACACCTCAGGAAGCAGTGGTCAACCTAAAGGTGTGCCGGTTACGCATGGTAATATTTTAAGTTCGACCGCGGGCCGTTTATCGTTTTACGAAGAAAATCCGGAGGCCTTTTTATTAATGTCCTCTATTTCTTTTGATAGTTCGAAAGCAGGTATTTTTTGGACGCTTTGTACAGGAGGTCATCTGGTTCTGACACCCGATAGAATAGAGCAGGATATGGAGGCTATGGCCAGTCTTATAGAAGACCAACAAATCACCCATACCTTGATGCTGCCATCGATTTATAAGCTTTTACTGAGCCATGGTATGATTTCAAAACTTCAAGGTCTACGTACTGTCATGGTGGCCGGGGAATCATGTCCGCAAGATCTGTGCTTATCCCATTTCGATAAATTGCCGAAGACCAAGCTTTATAATGAATACGGGCCGACCGAAGCCACGGTATGGTGTACCGCTCATCAAATTCAAAAGTCCGATGCCGTACTTTCAATACCCATAGGTAAGCCAACGGCTAATAGTGAATTATTTCTTTTAGACAAAAACCTGAAAATGGTTCCTTGGGGAGCTATCGGCGAAATTTATGTTTCGGGGCCTGGTTTGACCCGAGGTTATATCAATAGGCCAAAACTCACTTCACATGCTTTTAAGCAGGTGGATATACCCCATAGTGGAAGTGTGAGAATGTATAAAACCGGTGATTTGGGTAGATACAGACAAGATGGTGTTATTGAATTTTTCGGGAGGTCTGACCAACAGATAAAGCTACGAGGGTATCGTATCGAACTTGACGAGATAGAGAACGTTTTGCTGAAAATCAAGGGTATTAGTGGAGCCATTGCTCAAGTGGAAGAGGTTGATGAGAATACATATCAACCCAGCTTAAGTTCTTTTAAAGATTCTACTGATTTTTGGAAAGAACTTCAAGATAATTTATCCGTCGATGAGATAGAAGAACTATTGGGCACTTTGGGAAAGTTAAAATAAAGAAGGGTCGAGGTAAAGTTGAAGTGAATATGCCGGTAATGGAATCCATACAAGATAGAGTGAACAGTTTGTCGGTTGACGAAAAGAAATTGTTGTGGTTAAAGGTAGTGCAGCTTATCAAAGAGAAAAATCAATCCCTAAATCAACCAAAAAATACTTCTAAGCGATTGGTTGCCTATCTCACCACCGATAAAAAGGTTGAGATACAGGATGTTCTTAAGAAACTGAAGGGCCAAGTACCTGATTATATGGTGCCTTCTAAAGTGGTGCTTTTAGAGCAATTTCCCATGTTGCCAAACGGAAAAGTAAATAGAAAAGAACTAGCTCTTACGAAAGCCCAACCTCAATCTCTTGATGAAGCCAAAGAAGATTCCATTGAATGGAAAAGTAAAAAGGAAGAACTGCTTTCGCAGATTTGGAAAGATGTTTTGAGCCTAGATCGAATAAAGAGAACCGATAACTTTTTTGATATTGGGGGTGATTCTATTCTCAGTATTCAAGTTATCGCCCAAGCAAGAAAAATCGATATTCCCTTAGGCCCTAAAGAATTGTTTGAATACCAAACCATCGCATCTTTGGCCGAGTTTTTAGAAGGGAAGGAGCAAGAAACGGAATTGGAAAAAACCTCCGGCGAATTCAAACATTTGGTCAAAGTAAGGTCAAGCGGCTCAAAGGCTCCTCTCATATGCCTTCATAGTGGAGGCACTCATTTCTTCTTTTATAATCTCTTTGCAAAGCATTTAAAACCCGACCGCCCTATTTATGTTTTACAGGCATCTCCCCATGAGGGGGATTTAATTCTCCACAGAACGGTGAATGAAATGGCGAAAGATTTTATTTCTGAATTGAGAAAGGTAAAGCCACACGGACCCTATTACTTTGTATCCTATTGCTTCAATACGGCTATCGGTCTAGAAATTACCCGCTTGTTGGAGAAGGAATCGGAGACGGCACATTTGATTATTGCTGATACAATGGCTGATTATTTAAGTCTTTTTGCCGCTTCAAAAACAAAGGTTAGGGCAGAGGCCTTTTTTGGCAGACTGGTAAAAAACCCTGTGAGAACGGTCCGACGATTTGTTAAGAGTAAATTTATCGAACCTACGAGAGAACGATTAAAACGAATGAAAGTCTCAGGAAGCGAAAAAATAGTTCAAAAATTACACTTAAATCATATTGAAATTTATAAGGGTTACGCATGGCAACCTGTGAGCGGACCCATTCATTTGCTTCTAACCGAAAAAAAAGACCCTGAATTCAATGATAAGGTAATTGAATCTTGGAAACAGATGACCAAAACAGAAGTGGTCGTTCAACCAACCGAGGGCCATCATGACCGACTTTTCTTAGACTCGAATATTGAGGAAACCACATCAAAGGTAGATGCAATTCTAGATAAAATAGAGAGCAACTGACTACTTTGGGCTAACTTTGGTGTATGAATCTACAGGAAGAAATTGTTGATGTATGGATTGTTGATACTGATAGATTCCCTGATGATTTAAGCAAGTTTTCCTCGATTTTAACCGATTCGGAAGTAAAAAGGTCGCAGCGTTTCAAATTTGAGAAAGATAGACGTTTGAACATTTTGGCCAGAAGTGCCCTTCGAACGCTATCAGGCAATTACTTGAAGGTTCCCGCTAACGCTATCCATATTTCCCTTGGTGAATTTGATAAACCATTTTTCCCTGAGCATCCTGATTTCTCGTTCAATGTTTCCCATTCGGGAACATGTATTTTGTTGGCCTTTTTCAGGAAAAGTATAGTAGGTGTTGATGTGGAATTGGTAAAGGAAGATTTTAATCCGATGGAATTGGCCTTAAACTTTTTTTCCGTTCAGGAAATTGAAATGCTCCGAAAGCTCAATGAAAAGGATAGACATTTGGCTTTTTACCGAATCTGGACAAGAAAGGAAGCATTTATTAAGGCTGAGGGATCAGGTCTGTCGTTTCCCTTAAATCAATTTACGGTCTCTTTGGATGAAAAAGCTCAACTCTTAGCAACTGGTTGGGATGCCAATGAACGTGACCTATGGCATTTGAAATCTTTTGAGCCCTTAAAAGGTTATGTAGGCGCTTTAGCGGTTAAAAGCAAAGTTGCCGATGTGCATTTTTACCATTGGAGAGGCTAAGCATTAATCGACAACAAAATTGAATCCCCCAACGGCGATGACTGATTTTAACTGTGTATTGCGGTCGTATTTGTAAACTTTCAGGTCAATACTTTTCAAACCTATTTTTGAGATGCGAAATTTGGTAAAAATATCGGTGTACGACACTCCGAAACCATATTGATGCGCATCATATGTTGAAAGGTCGTAATCAGAAGTATAGAAATCGCTGGTTGAAATATGAGATTCATAGGGTGCAAAATAATCTGCCTCGTTCTGTGTATAATACCTGTAAGAAGGGTAAATCGTAAATTTATCGGAGAGTTTAATGGGCAATTCGGCATTTAAGGTGTGCGAATTAATGCCCCAGTCATCTAAATAGTATCGATAATAGCTCCTTAAGGTAAGATAAGAACTTATAAACCAATTTAAACGGCCCCCGAAGGCAAGTTTTAAACGGTTGTCGGGTAGTCTCTCAATATCATCGGCCAATTGAAAATTCTCAATGAAAGAGTCTTGTACATCACTAAAATATACTCTTTGAAACGGTGTAGAAAGTAAACCACTTTGACTAACTATATCGAAGCTGAGCAAGCCCTGTAAATCTTGCGTCAAGATTTGCGAAAAGGTAAGACCTAACGAGTATGAATTTCTGTTGCTTTTGTTTAATTCGGTAAATTTAGGATTGTAATCAGGGTTGCCCGTAATTTCGCTTGGTCGGAATTCGCCAACTCCGCCTATCGTAAAAGGTCTAAGTTCGATAGGATAAATAACATTCCACTTATCCAAGTAAATATTGGCATTTACACCTATTTCGGTGTTTTTTTCATTCATTAACCGGGTGAATCCTCCCCCGAAACCTAGAGAGAAATAATCATATTCACTACTCACCGATAATTTTCCCGACCAGATAGAGTTTCTATCGTCAGAATTATGGGTATAGCTACCTGTAAAATTAACCCAGATATCGGAACCGGAGGCTCCAGTGGTGGCATTGTAAGGGTTGCCTGCCCCATTACTATCAAAAGGGTTCACGTTACTTGAAGATGCAGATGTGTAGGCCGATATTCCTGCATCAACCGTTAGAATGTCATCATCGTTCAATGGTATCGATAGTACAACGGTACCCGTTGCATCGGTCAACTCTTCAGTACCGACACCACCGGTAACGGCGGCATTGTCACCGTCTTGAGTGTAATAGCTAGTCAGAAAGTCTATTTCCGACGATTCTAAAACACGTCTCTTATAATCTTGATCATCTTGAGAAAAAAGGGAGGTAGATAGGCCAAGAAGCAAAATGCCAATTAATTGTTTGATTGAATTAGTCATGCTTTTTAATTACATCCGCAGCCACCGCCTGTTTTACCCCCATTTGCACCTACCGATCCTTCACGGTAAGAATGCATAATAGTAAGGTTTCTATCAACCTTTTTTTCGGATAGTTGCATATTGGGGTCGTTTATGTTAACCTTTTGGTATTCTTTTACGGCTGTACAACTACTCATGGCTATAATGAGACAACCTAATAAAATAGTCTGTTTGGTCATAAGTTTTCTATTTCGATATGTGCTGATTTATGAATGCCGCCTTGATCATCGATAATAATACAGTCTACACTGGGTATTTGATTGATTCGATCTAGACCGGTCTCAATGCCCATCACAAAAACGGAAGTGGCCAAGCCGTCGGCCAGTTCGGCTTTTGGCGCCAGAACCGTAACGCTTGCTAAACCGCTACAGGGCCAGCCCGTTCTAGGATCGATAATGTGGGAATAGCGTTTACCGTCAAGCACAATAAATTTTTCATAGTTTCCTGATGTAACGACCGACCGATTTTTTAATGGCAACCGTGCGAAAACTTTGTTTTTGTTCAAAGGGTTGGTTATGGCAATTTGCCAGGGCTCGCCATTAGGTTGCGTACCCCACGCATTCATATCACCAGAGGCATTGATAATACCGGCCTGAACACCCTTAGAGACCAAAAGTTCTTTGGCTTTGTCGGCCGCATAACCTTTACCAATGGCACCGAAACCTAGTTTCATACCTTTTCTTTTTAGAAAAACAGAAGATTGTGCAGGGTTCAGCACGATGTCTTGATAGTTGACGCACTTAACAGATGATTCGATTTCTTCTTTATTGGGCGCTTTTGTCATGCTTCCATCAAACTTCCAGATATGGTCTATTGAAGCGTAAGAAATATCAAAGGCGCCATCAGTGCTTTTCGAGATTTGAATGCACCGCTCAATTAATTGGAAAAGCTCAGGGTCAACAATGACGGGCTCCTTACCCGCCATTCGGTTGATATCCGAAGTCTGTGAAGATGAACTCCATGACGAAATGAGGCTTTCTATTCGCTTGATCTCAGAGATAGCCAAATGAATAAACCCTTGGGCCTCTGCCTCATTATCGGCTACTACTGTTATGTCAAAATCACACCCCATCAGAAAAACGTCATTTCTGAAAGTGTCTTGAGAATGCGTCCAGATAGGGTAGAGCAGTAAAAGTGAGAAAATGGTTTTTCTTAATGTGAGCATAAGAATAGATCAAAAGCCTATCTAAAGTTACATTTAAAAACCTATAGAATTAAAAAATGTGAAGATATTCAGGGTAGTAAGGAAGGAATCATACTGATACTACTAAAAGAAAGCTGCCCGGCTTTTCCCTGTACAAACCGGACAGCTCGACTAACCAATCAAATTATTGGGTAAGAATTTCCCCCGATTCTAACGCCTTTTCATAATTGACTGCTACAACAGGATGGCTTCCGAAGAAGCGATGACCGTTCTTTCTTTTAATCTTGATCATTTTGGAGCCATCTTCATTTTCTTTGATAGAGGTTACCACCACTTTTTCACCTTTTAAGGCCTTGTAGTTGGCGATACCACCTCTTTTGATAATGAAATTTGCCCTAGGAAGTTCAATGTGTTGATACATTCTGGTTTCTGATTTTCCGATTTCCAATTCATCACCCACCTGTACGTTTTCCTGCGCATGCAATAAAGCTCCTGAGAATAATAAGGCTACTGCATATTTAATCATGTTCTTAAATTTTAGGTTAACAATTAAATTCTGCCGGCCAATCGATCAAGTATAACTTTTGCCCTTACTTTAATTAGTACAACCATGTCAGTCTAAAGCTATAAATTGACATTCTTGTATAATTGCCGAATAGGGTATGAAGCTATAATGCATTCACCAATTGTCAGCATTGTCACCTAAAAGGCAAAGGGTATGCCGATTTGAACTATGATTTTAGGTAATTATCGTATAATTATGATAATCAGATAATTAAAATAAATTTCAGATAAAATTTAATTTTAGGTTCCGAGGCGTTTTTACCCATGCGGGGAGAAATTTCCCGGTTATTTCAATTCAATTTACTGCGAAGGGTTTTGCGGTCTATCTGAAGAATTTCTGCCGCTTTTGTTTTATTGCCGTTTGTATGTTCCAGTACGCGCTCAATATATTTTTGTTCCATTTTTTTTAAGGGAATGAATTTCTCATCCTCAAAAGAAATCTGAAACTTGAGCCGGTCAGGTAAGTGCTGTATCTCAATGCTACGGTCGGCCATAATTACCGCTCTTTGTATCACATTCTCCAACTCTCTAATATTGCCCGGCCAATCATACCGATTTAATATTTCATAAGCTTCCGGAGATAGTTTGAAGTGGCGGTCTTTATATTCTAGACCATATCTATTGGCAAAGCTCTCGGCTAATTTTTTAATGTCGCTTCTACGTTCACTTAAAGAAGGAACCTGTATTTCTACAACCGTTAGTCGGTAGTAAAGATCTTCCCTAAAATGATTTTTATGAATGTCATCAAGTAAGTTGCTGTTCGTGGCGGCAATGATTCGAATATCGACTTTCTCCGTTTTACGCGAGCCCACACGTACAACCTCTTTCTCTTGTAAAGCTCTCAACAGCTTGGCCTGCACCGCCAAAGATGCCGATCCAATCTCATCTAAAAAAAGCGTACCGCCGTTGGCAGCTTGAAAGAATCCGCTTCTATTTTCAACCGCCCCTGTAAAAGCTCCTTTTAAATACCCGAAAAGTTCAGATTCTTGCAGGTTTTCAGGAATCGCTCCGCAGTTGACCGCGACAAAGGGTGAACGTGCATATTTTCCGGAGTAATGTATCGCTCTGGCCACCAATTCTTTGCCCGTTCCGCTTTCACCGGTAATCAGAACAGTGGCCTTGTTGTTTTTGACCCTCTCAATGAGTTCGGTTACCTTTTTGAAACCTTCTGAATCACCGATCATGCCTTCATAAATAGGCATGGTTGAGGGGAATTTTTTAACCGATTGATTTTGACTTTTGGCATGGGCAAAAGCATTTTCAACGGCCTCTTTTAGTTCTTGCTTGGTAAAAGGCTTTGTCAGGTAATCGATAGCCCCGGTCTTGATACCTTCCAGCGTTCCCGAAACGGAAGGGTAGCCTGTAACTACAAGCTTAGGCATTTCGGGGTAATGCTCATTGGTGAACTTTAGCAACTGTAGCCCATCTACTTCCGGCATCTGAATATCGGTAATCAATAGGTCGATAAAAGTGTCTTTTAAAATACGAACTGCCTCTTTTACCGAAACCGCTTTATAAGTGTGATAATTTAGCGATTGTAAATGCCGCTGTAAAAGTTCTAGAATACCAATATCATCGTCAACTAAAAGAATATTCTCTTTTCTGAGCATAACTATAATTTAGGGAAAACGACGGTAAAGATAGTGCCCTTCGGTATATTGGGCTCATGTCTTATAGAACCTTGGTGACTGCTAATGATGCCATGTACTACACTTAAGCCTAAACCAGAACCCTCACCCAAAGGTTTAGTAGTAAAAAAAGGCTCAAATATCTTGTCTTCATTTTCCCTTTTGATACCATCTCCCTCATCAGAAATTTGAATTTTTATTTTATTGGATTTTTGTTGCACATTAACCTCGATACTACCGGCTTCCGGAGAATAATAAATAGCGTTCATGATGAGATTGAACAATACTTGGGTGATTTGCACCGTATCGGCCTTGATATAGATATCAGGATGACTAAAATGTGTATTTAGTTTGATGTTCTTGCTTCGGAAGGATGGCTGTAATAGGTTGAGAACATTTTCGACCAAGGGGTTCAAAGCCAATTCTTTCATCTCTTGGGGCATTTCGCAGGCGAAAAACATGAGCTTTTTCACAATTTCCCTACTGAAAATGGCACTTTCCATAATTTTTTCGAGATCTCTTTGAGCCGTGGCATCCTTTGTAGATTCTTTCAACAGTTCGGCAAACCCCAGAATATTGGCCAAAGGCGTATTGAGTTCATGGGCAATTCCTGCGGTAATTTCACCAAGAATGTGTAGTCTGTCGGCTCGTTCCATTTGGCGGCTTATGGCAGCTTCCCGATCTCTGATCTGTTTCCGCTCGAATAGATTTCCAATAGCTAAACTAATATTGTCGAGCAGGTCTTGTTCTTCAATCAAGAAGTCTGAGAGCATATATTTCCCGGAAGGATATCCTACTTCAATAAAACCATCTATTTCGTTAAAAACCCTAATATCCGATTTTAACGACACTAGTCCTGAAGAGTACTCTTCGGTACTAACTTCAAAAGTACCGTGAACCAATAAAACCTCGGTGTCTTCATCGAATTGCCAAGCTCTTTTCATGCAGAGAACAATCTCTTCTAGCGACGTGGTCAAATCATCATAATCGGCATTTACAATGATAGAAGTGACTTCATATAGGCATGTTAACTCTTTAACCCGCTCTTTTAAACGTGCTTCGGTTGAGGTCATTGGTGCTAGTTTACAGTTGAGTGTTTGTTAAAAATACGACTTTAAAGTCAAAATTTGAATCTGCTTGATTCTTGTTCGAGCAATTTCAACGGTCTTCGTTTTTTATGGATTGGCTAAAATTCCGTCGATAAAAAGCAGGCCTTTATATAGTCAAATCGACCGAACTTCTATTGTGGTTCGATAAGATGTGCTTAGTTCACAATTTTGCTCTGAGTTTAAAAAATCTCAAGAATGAAATTGATTAGTAGCATAGTAAGTTTGATTTGCTTTGGAGTGCTTAGTTCGCAGGAACCTTCAACTGACAAGCAGATATGGTCTTTGCAGGATTGCATAGACTACGCCCTAGAACATAATATTACCGTAAAGGATGCCAAACTGGATGGTGCTTTGGCAGAAGTAGATTATGAGAAAATAAGGGCCCAACGATTGCCTAATCTATTTGGTAGCGCCTCGCAGAACTTATCTAACGGTAACTCGATCGACCCCATTACCAGTGATTATGTTTCGAGCCAAATTGCTTCAACAAATTTAGGAATGAGCACCTCCGTAACCCTTTTTCAGGGAAATCAACTGAACAATCAAGTCAAGCAAGGTAAGTTAGTCTTAGATCAAAATTCACTTTACATTCAAGAGGCCCGTAACAATGTAACTCTCAGCGTAGTTGAATCTTACTTACAGGCCCTTTACAATAAAGAGGCTATACTGGTACAAGAAAATATTCTAAAAAATTCCCAGGAAGAAGAGAAACAGGCCAAAGCAAGGCTGGATGCCGGTTCGATTGCCATGCAAGATTATACCGATGCACAGTCGCAAACGGCCAATAACCGCTATAATCTGATTACGGCCAAGAACAATTACAATTTAAGAATAGTTGAGTTGAAGCAATTGCTGCAATTGAATTTGAGACAGACTATTCAACTTGTTGATATTGATGAAAATATTGAGGTTTTGATTCCGGTTTTGGATAAAATGGAAGTCTATGAGAGGGCATTGCAAAACTTACCTGAAGTAGATGCCGGTAAGCTGAATATTACTATTTCTGAAAAAGATTTAGACATAGCAAAAGGAGGTTATTTGCCGACTTTGTCATTGACGGGAAGCCTCGGTTCAGGATATACCAGTATTGACTATACCAATTTCGTTGACCAGCTTGATGTGAATTTCAATCAAAGAATTGGTCTGTCACTTAGTGTGCCGATTTTTAACCGCAAGCAGACCAAAGCACAGGTGAAGAATGCCGAAATTAATATAGATAAAGCCAAACTTCAATTAAAGACCATAGAAAACGAGGTTTATCAAAAAGTAGAAAACGGTTGGCAAAATCTAAATTCTGCCCAAGAACAATTAGCGGCTGCCGAGGTGGCTCAAACCGCGGCCGAAGAATCGTATCGGTTGGCCCAGAAAAGATATGATTTAGGGGCTCTAAGTACGGCCGACCTCATTGTAAGCCAAAATCTTTATACGAATACGCAAGAGAATTATCTACAAGCCAAATACTTGAGCATTTTATATTACCAGCTCATGGAATTTTATCAAGGAAATGAAATTAAACTTTAAAAAATGAAACATAAAAAAACAGTTTTGGGCCTCATAGCAGCGGTCGTAATCGCCGTGGTTATTTTTGGCTTCTTTAAATCTGATACGTCCTCAAAAGTTTCGGTAAGTACGGTGAAAGTTACCAAGAACGATATCGCAAAATTAGTGACTGCGACTGGCACCGTCGAGCCCATCAATCAGGTAGAAGTGGGTACACAGGTATCAGGTGTAGTCGAAAAAATATATGTCGATTTTAATAGTGAGGTTAAAGAAGGTCAATTGATTGCAGAATTAGATAAGACCAATCTAAAGGCTACACTTTCGCAATCTAGGGCTACCTATGAGAATGCGGTTGCCGAAAGAGATTATCTGAAGACCATTTACGAACGACAAAAGACGCTTTTTGATAATAAGGTAATAAGCCAGGCCGATTACGATGAGGCTTTTTACAATTATAGTACGGCCAAAAGTGTGGTTACACAAAGGTTGTCCGATTTACAAAAAGCCCAGTCGAACTTGGGGTATGCAAATATCTATTCGCCTATTTCAGGGGTGGTTTTATCTAGGGATATCGATGAGGGACAAACCGTTGCGGCCAGTTACAGTACGCCTACACTTTTCACGATTGCCCAAGATTTAGAACAAATGCAGGTAGAGGCAGATGTTGATGAGGCCGATATTGGTGAGGTAAACGAAGGTCAACGGGTCACTTTTACGGTAGATGCTTACCCTGATAAACTATTTGATGGCCAGGTGACGCAAGTACGCTTGAATCCTACTGAAACATCGAATGTTATTACATACACGGTCGTGATTAAGGCCGAAAATCCAGATTTGAAACTAAAACCGGGTCTAACCGCAACAGTGTCCATTTATACCTTAGAACTTATAGATGTACTAGCGACGGAGGCAAAAGCTGTGAACTTTAAACCGGATATGGCAATGCTTAAAGCCTACACCGAACAAAATGAATTCTCATCACCTGAAGGAGAACAATCTCGGTCAGCTAACAATGCAGATGGTACGGTGGTATGGGCTCTCGATAATTCGGGAAGAATAGTGCCAAGAAAAGTAGATTTGGGAGAAAGCGACGGCGTAAATGTTCAGGTCTTAAACGGACTTGATGAAGGGGAAAGTTTGGTTTACAGTTTAAAATCTGAGTCGGAGGTACCTTCGGTTGAAGGCGAGTCGAGTAGTCCATTTATGCCCAAACCGCCCGGTAGTAATAAAAAAAGTAAGTAGCCATGCCCCAAAAAATAATCAAAATAGAAAACTTGAAACGTGAGTTCAAGATGGGTGATGAAGTGGTTCACGCCCTAAAGGGAATCTCGTTTGGTATAGATTCTGGGGAGTTTGTGACCATCATGGGCTCAAGCGGTTCTGGTAAAAGTACCTTACTGAATATTTTGGGCTGTTTAGATCAACCTACTTCTGGAAGCTATGAAATAGACGGCCTAGCGGTTAAAAACCTATCTAAGAACGAACTGGCCAATATCAGAAACCAAAAAATCGGATTTATTTTTCAGGCATACAACCTGTTGCCTAGAACTTCGGCGATTGAGAATGTTGAGCTTCCTTTGCTATATAACAGCAAGATTACGGCAATAGAACGCCGAGAAAGGGCAATTTTGGCCCTCGAGAAGGTGGGTCTGGGCGAACGTTTGTACCATACACCATCGCAGCTCTCTGGGGGGCAGCAGCAAAGGGTGGCTATAGCCCGGTCTTTGGTGAACGATCCGGTAATGATTCTTGCTGACGAGGCGACAGGCAATCTCGATACCCGCACATCGTATGAGATTATGTCTTTATTTCAAGAATTGAACGCACAAGGCATCACCATCACGTTCGTGACCCATGAACCCGACATCGCAACTTTCAGCAGTAGAACGTTAGTTTTGAAAGATGGAAATATCATTAAGGATGAAAAGAACATAAAAATAGGGAAGGCCGCTCTTGAGTTGGCAAAACTTCCTATTGACGATAATTGATTATGAGAATATTAAATTCCGTAAAGATTGCTTTTAAGGCAATTGTCTTGAATAAAATAAGAACCCTATTGACCATGCTGGGTATTATTATTGGCGTAGCCTCGGTTATCGCCATGTTGGCAATAGGTGAAGGTTCAAAGCAAAGCATCAGGCAACAGATTTCGAGTATGGGGTCTAATATGATTACCATACGCCCCGGAGCTGATATGAGAGGCGGAGTTCGGTTAGATAGAAGTGAAATGCAATCGTTGACCTTTGCCGATTATGAAGCCATCAAAGAAGGGGCATCGCTACTATCGTACATAACACCGGAAGTAAGCGGTAATGGGCAAGTAATCAATGGTTCGAATAACTGGCCGTCCTCTATTTATGGCGTGAATCCAGACTACTTGAATATTAAAGCTGTAGGTTTGAAGAGTGGTAGCATGTTTACCGATGCCGAGGTTCGTTCGGCTTCGAAAGTTGCCGTTCTGGGTCAGACCGTGGTCGATAACATTTTTGGTGAAGGAGAAGACCCTTTGGGGAAAACTATACGTTACAACAATATTCCCTTTAAGGTGATAGGGGTGTTGGAAGAAAAAGGGGAGAATACCTTCGGGCAAGACCAAGATGATATTCTTTTAGCACCTTATACAACGGTACAAAAAAGAATTTTGGCCATTGATTATCTTCAATCCGTTTTGGCATCGGCGGTCAGCGAAGAAAAGGCGCCCGATGCCGTTGATGAGGTGACGGAAATAATGAGGGCCCAACACCGCTTATCGGAAAATGAAACCGATGATTTTTCAGTACGCTCTATGGAAGAACTTATTTCTACCTTTAGTTCAACAAGTGAAATGCTTACAGTACTGCTTGTGGCCATCGCGGGTATCTCACTTTTGATTGGCGGTATCGGTATTATGAATATTATGTATGTCTCGGTAAAAGAACGCACCAAAGAAGTAGGGCTGCGAATGGCAGTAGGGGGCAAGGGTACCGACATTATGCTACAGTTTTTGATTGAGGCAATACTTATAAGTGTGACCGGCGGGCTTATTGGTGTTTTCTTAGGGTTGGGTGCCACTTTCTTTATAGAAAAACTGTTAAATTGGCCTACCTCGGTAGCACTTTACTCCATAGTGGTATCCTTCGCTGTGTGTGCCTTGACCGGAATATTTTTCGGATGGTACCCGGCAAGAAAGGCGGCCGCTTTAGATCCTATTACCGCACTTAGATATGAATAAATGTGCCAATGATTAAGAGTGATAAAAAAATAATCGTATTATTTCATTTTTTGGCTTGGGCCGTATTATTCTGCCTACCCTACCTTTTATCATCAGGAGATGATCAGTTGCTTTCTAGGGTGGCGGCACATTCATGGGTTCCTTTGGTATTCTATGCCATTCTCTTTTATATCAATTACTTGTTTCTGGTAAGTCGGTTTTTGTTTACCGGCAAAACTTTTTGGTTTGTTCTCTTCAACTTGATATCGATAGGTTTATTCATAGCACTGCGCGGAGAGATCAATATGCTTTTCTTTGAGCAAGTTTTTAAACCTATGGAAGAAGGCAAGGGGCCTCCGCCGAAGATGTTTCTATACGTTCAGATGTTCTCGTATATGTTACCCGTTGTGTGCGCTATTGCTCTTAAGACCATGGAAAATTGGCAACGAACGGAAACCGAGAGAAAAGAGGCGGCAAATGTTAAGTTACAATCAGAACTACAGCATCTGCGCTATCAACTGCAACCGCACTTCTTCTTTAATTCGCTGAATAATATTTATTCCCTGGTGGATATTTCTCCTTCTCAAGCCAAATCAACAATACACAGCTTGGGCAAGTTGATGCGATATTTGTTGTACGAGACCAAATCGGAGACAGTCCCTTTATCAAAAGAAATAGATTTCCTTCAAAAATATATTGATCTCATGCAATTACGCATTTCCGACTCAACGAGCGTGAAAACTAACTTTCCATCGAGTGATACTAACTTACAGGTGGCACCTTTGCTTTTCATTTCCTTAATAGAGAACGCATTTAAGCACGGGGTTTCAGCTCAAGACGATAGTGAAATTGATATACGAATGTATATTAAGTCGAATACCATAGATTTTAGGGTTGTCAATAGAAATTTTCCTAAAAGTACCTCGGATAAAAGTGGGTCAGGCATTGGCCTGCAGAATTTAGAGAAAAGATTACAACTCTTATACCCCTCTAAGCACCAATTAAGAAAATGGGTCGACGAAGGAATGTACCACGTAGAATTAAAAGTTGAAACGTAAATGGCAGCCCAAATTTTAAGTTGTATTGTAGTAGATGATGAACCCATGGCCCTCAACTTAGTCGAGAGCTATGTAGAAAAAACTCCCTTTTTAGAACTCAAAAAGAAATGTAGTTCAGCCATCGAAGCCTTAGAGTTTTTGCGCCATGAACCGGTAGACTTATTGTTCCTTGACATTCAAATGCCTGATTTGACCGGTATGCAGTTGTCGAAAATGCTTCCAAAAGAGTGTAAAGTAATATTCACAACAGCATTTGATCAATACGCACTAGAGGGCTTTAAGGTATCTGCATTAGATTACTTGCTTAAACCTTTCGATTATTCAGAATTTTTAATGGCCGCCCAAAAGGCGTTGGATTGGTTTTCTTTAAAAAGTGTTCCAAAAGTAAATGAAGGTAATTTTCAAAAGGAGTTTCTGTTTGTAAAATCGGAATATCGGCAGCTAAAAATTCAACTCAGTGAAATTCTTTTTATTGAGGGATTAAAGGATTACGTGAAAATTTGGCTCAAAGGAAATCCCAAACCGATTCTAACTTTAATGAGCTTAAAATCTTTGGAAGAAGAACTTCCTGAAACTGATTTTCTAAGGGTTCATCGGTCATACATCGTTTCATTGAATAATGTTGAGGTAATTGAAAGAAGTCAGATTTTGATCAATGATTTAAGAATTACGGTTTCTGACCAGTACAAGCCAAAATTTCTTGAGTTTGTTAAAAGAAACTCGTTGGGAGGCTAGAAAGACTAATTTAATAATATTCAGATTGGTTCCAGTGTATATAGCTGCAATGGTTCCTCTTTACCTCGTAACGATTGAGAACCTACTGATTTAAAACTATAGTTTTTGTACGAACCGAGTTGATCGGCCAAATGCTTCGAAATAAGAATATCGGTGCCGAACTGATTGCAGAGACTTTGTATCCGGGCCGTGGTATTCAACACATCACCTGTAAAAATGATTTCTTTTTTCAAGGTTCCGATTTCGCCGGTGGTAACAGGTCCTATGTGTAGACCTGCTTTAAAAGTAGGCTGAAGTCCGAACTGTTTCACATACCAGGCGGCACGTTTACTCAAGCTTTCTTTCATTAAAAAAAAGCAATCGATGCATCTTGAGACATCTGTCTGTTGATTAATTTCCCAAGTGATTACTATTTCGTCACCTACGTACTGATACACTTCCCCTGAAGAATCGATGATGGCATCCGAGAAATCGGAATAATAATTTCTTAACAGCTCGAAATATTTAATGTGCCCCAATTTTTCGGCAATGGTGGTGGACGATTTCATGTCCGAAAAGAGAAAAATTCGCTTTTCTTCAATTGGTTTGTGGTACTTACCGGTGAAGAAGTTCATAAGTACCCCGTGACCGACATTTTCGTTGATCTCTGAATAAAAGAGGCTCACAAAAAGACTAAAGGCCAATGATACGGCAGTACTGGCAAAGTCGATACTGATGAAAAAATTGGATAGTTTTTCAAGCACTTTTGAATGAAGCGGTGACAAACCAAGTTCTAAACTTGCGGCTATAGGGTATACAATGATCATTACAATCAGTAAGAATACGCTGTAGAACAAGACTTTAGAGAAAATTTTTCGTGAAAATGACTTTTTCTCAAAGAGCCTTCCCAGCCAAAGTACTTCAACAGCACCGACGGCCCAGCCAACAATAGCGACCGCTAAGCTGGCAAATACGAATACGCTAGGCGTAAGGGTAATGGCTGCATCGGGGTTAAGGTTTTTGTGTTGTGTGGCCGCTTCCTGTATGAAAAGTATAAGCCAGCCTATCACCAACCAAATAATACCGAATGGCAATATTCTAGAAAGATTCCTTTTTGTTTTGGGTCGGAGCATGGTCGGCTATTTGCCCCTAAAGTAGTCTATTATTGGTATTTACCATCATCATGAAATCTATGATAATTGGAAATGGAATTTCAAATTGAAATTGGTAAGGGGATAAATATGATTCGAATATTTTCGATTATTTATTATTTTTTTCTTTTATTTGACATATGCTTCCAAATCAAAGAAAAATAAAGATTTTAGAAATTTTAAAAGAAGATGGTTCGGCCAAAGTAGTAGAATTGGCCAAAATTTTTAAGGTTACCGAAGTAACCATACGTCAAGATTTAGAAAAGCTGGAGGATGAAGGTCAAATTGTTCGTGAGCACGGGGGCGCCTTTTTAAGAGATGTTTCAAGTCAGGTTCAGAGCCTTTCATTGGTGAACCAAGACCATCTTAATCTAAAAGAGGTGATAGCAAAAAAGGCCGTAGAGTTTATTGAAAGTGGTGATACCATAATTCTTGATTCTGGCAGTACTACGACAGAGATAGCCAAAAAGTTAATGGGTTATAAAAACCTGACGGTCATTACCAATGCTTTGAATATTGCGCTGATGCTGGGTACAGAACCAGGTATTGAGGTAATCATGACCGGAGGGGAATTCAAGCCGCCTACCTTGTCGTTAACAGGGAAAAAGGCTGCTGATTTTTTTGATGGACTCAATGTGCAAAAATTATTCTTGGCAACTGCGGGAATCTCCTTAAAATCAGGTCTTACATACCCTAGTTTAAGCGACTTGGTAGTAAAAAAGGCCATGATAGATGCTGCCGACACTTCTTATTTAGTGGCAGACCATACCAAGTTCGGAAAAAGTGCTTTAGCAAGTTTGGGTGCTTTATCACTGATCGATTACATCATTACAGACTCTGGAATAAAGAGTAAGGATAAAGAGATGTTCAAAGAAAACGAAATAGAGGTAATCATAGCATAACCAGATATGTCAACAGAAAAAATGGGTATTGGGGTAATCATTGGAAATAGGGATTTTTTCCCCGATAGTTTAGTGGAGAAGGCAAGAATTGAAATCCTTGATGTTTTTGAAGAACTAGGGGTAACCCCTATTCTTTTACCAACTACCTCTACAAAGCTTGGGGGTGTTGAAACATTTAAAGAGGCGCAAAAATGTGCAGAACTCTTTAAAAAGCATGCAGATGAAATTACAGGTGTGCTGGTTCTTTTACCAAATTTTGGAGATGAGAAGGGGGTAGCCGATACCTTGAAACTTGCTGATTTGAACGTTCCCGTTTTGGTTCAGGCTTACCCTGATGAGTTATCTAAAATGAACGTTGCAAATCGAAGGGACTCTTGGTGCGGTAAAATATCGGTTTGTAACAATCTATATCAATATGGTATTAAGTATTCCCTGACTAGTAGTCACGTATCCTTTCCGTCCGAGCCAGGCTTTAAGAAAGACTTATTGAATTTTGTCTCTATTTGCAAGGTGGTCAAGGGGCTGCGAACTGTTCGAATAGGTGCGGTAGGTGCCAGACCCGGAGCTTTTAATACGGTTAGATATTCCGAGAAGATTCTTCAGCGAAATGGTATATCGGTACATACGGTAGACCTTTCCGAAATTTTGGGTCGAGCTGAAAAGCTCACAAAAGATGATATATCCGTCAAACAGCATATCGATTTGATCAACTCTTATGCTCCCAAGGGAAAAACCCCGGATGCGGCTATGGTTCAAATGGCAAAACTCGACGTAGTGCTTAATGAGTTTGTAGAAGAATACGCGCTAGATGCTACCGCCATACAATGTTGGACATCTTTACAGCAAAATTATGGCTGTAATGTATGCACGAGCATGAGCATTATGAGTGAGAATATGTTGCCTTCTGCTTGTGAAGTAGACGTTACCGGAACTTTGAGTATGTATGCCATGCAACTGGCATCGGGTTCACCAAGCGCGCTAGTCGATTGGAACAATAATTATGCTAATGACGTGAATAAGGTAGTGCTTTTTCATTGCGGTAATTGGGCGAAATCTTTTCTTCCGGATATTGAAATAAGCAATGCCCCGATTCTCGGTTCTACCGTGGGGGTTGAAAATACCTATGGTGCCTTAGACGGTAGAACTCCCGCGAATCCCTTAACCTACGGGCGTATCAGTACTGACGACCCTAAGGGAATCATCAAGGCTTATGTGGGTGAGGGTGAATTGACCGACGACCCCCTAAAAACATTTGGTAACCGTGCCGTTGCCAATATTGGAGATTTACAGGGTTTGATGAATTATGTCTGTAGAAACGGATTTGAACATCACGTAGTTATGAATGCCTCGAAAACGGCATCAATTTTAGAAGAAGCGCTGGGCAATTATCTAGGTTGGCAAGTATATCATCATAAAGGAGTATCATGACAGTTAGGGAACTTCGGTTAAAATCTATATTTCTCAGAAAGCAGCTCTTGAAATATATCTACCATGCCAAGGCGGGGCATACAGGGGGTAGTTTGTCGTGCACCGATATATTGAACGTTCTTTATAACAAGGTTTTGAATGTAGACCCAAAGAACTTCAAAGACCCCGACCGAGATCGTTACATTCAAAGCAAGGGCCATAGTGTAGAGGCTTTATATGTGACCCTGGCCGATAAGGGCTTTTTTCCGCAGGATGATTTAGAAACATTATGTGCTTATGGGTCCAATTATATTGGCCATCCCACTAAAAAAGTAAACGGGATGGAACAGAACACTGGTGCACTGGGTCACGGGCTGCCCATTTGTGTAGGCGAAGCCATTGCAGCCAAATTGGATGCGAAGAATTATAGAATTTTCACCTTATTGGGAGATGGTGAACTTCCCGAAGGGTCTAACTGGGAGGCTTTTTTAGCGGCTGCCCACTACAACTTAGATAATCTCTATGCCATTTTAGACTACAATAAACAACAGATTACCGGTAACAACGAAGATGTCATGAAGATTGGTTCTGTAAAGGAAAAGCTGCAGGCTTTTGGGTGGGAAGTAAGAGAGGTCGACGGGCATAATATAGAAGAACTTATAGAAGCTCTCAACAACGGGCCTTTTAAAGTGGGGAAACCCAATTTCATTATTGCGCACACGATAAAGGGTAAAGGGGTAAGTTATATGGAAGGCAATCTTAAATGGCATCACGGCGTGCCAAGTGATGATCAGTACCAATTGGCATTAAATGAACTAAACGAGTCACAATCTTTAATTTGAACCCGATGGAACTTGATAAGATTGAGGAAAAAGAGTTGCGCATGGGGGTACCCAATCAAGTGGTGTTTTCGAATACCCTTCAAGAGTTGGCTGCAACCGATCGTGATATATTGGTGACTACCAGTGATTCTCGAGGTTCCGGAAAGTTGGTTCCTTTTGCTGAAAAATTCCCTGATCAAGTGGTAGAGGTAGGTATAGCTGAACAAAATTTGGTGGGTGTAGCTGCAGGTTTAGCGTCTGCAGGAAAAAAAGCCTTTGCCGTATCTCCTGCCTGTTTTTTAAGTGCTCGAGCCTTAGAGCAAATAAAGAATGATGTGTGTTATTCTGATAATCCGGTAAAATTGGTCGCCATAAGTGCAGGTGTTAGTTATGGGGCTTTAGGTACCACTCATCACAGTTTACATGATTTTGCAGCGCTTAGGGCGATTAACAATATTACTATCGTGGCCCCTGCCGATAATTACGAAACGGAACAGGCGGTGCGTAGGGCAGTGAATTTCAACCAACCACTTTACCTGCGCTTTGGTAAGAAAGCCATGCCTTTTTTAAATGAGCAAAACGAATCATTTGAATTTGGTAAGGGCAGAATCATTAGAAGAGGTGATGATGTTACAATAATTGCTACGGGTGAGGCTGTATATCCCGCTTGGTCAGCGGCCAAGGTTTTAGAAACGGAACAGGGTGTTCAAGCCACGGTCGTCAGTATGCATACCATTAAACCTTTAGATGTGGGCTTGATTGCCGACCTGGCGTCCAATGGTCGGCCTATAGTGACGGTAGAAGAGCATATGGTAAACGGAGGCTTGGGCGAGGCCTGTGCATCCTATCTCATGCAAAATGGTTTTCATAATGCTTTTAAGATTATTGGTATACCTGATGAATATACCGTAACAGGCTCTCAGGTCAATATTTTTGATCATTACGGAATTTCAGCAGAGGGTTTGAAAGAAACCGTGCTGAACATTCTTAGTAAAAATTAAAGAAAATGAAAAAAATCATACCTCTTCTCTTTTTACTGATCTGCTTCTCAATGAAGGTTAGCGGACAGCCGCATCGCTTATTGGTGCTAACCGATATAGAGGCAGACCCAGACGACGCCCAATCGCTTACCCGCCTTTTGCTTTATGCCAACGAGATTGAAATAGAAGGGTTGGTCGCTACCACTTCGGTACACCAAAAAAGCAAAGTGGTTCCGGAGACTTTACGTGAGATTATAAATGCCTATGCTAAGGTTCAGCCCAATCTATTGAAGCACGAAAAGGGTTTTCCGACACCTCAAGATTTGTTGGCTCTAGTAAAAGAAGGACTTCCGGTGTATGGAATGGAAGGAGTAGGCAAAGGGAAGGACTCCGAAGGATCGGAATGGATTATTAAAGTTTTGGAAGAGAAAGATGAACGACCTTTATATATATCAGTTTGGGGAGGGCCAAATACTTTGGCGCAAGCGCTCTGGAAAATTAGGGAAACCAAGAGCAAAAAAGAGGCTGCCCGATTGATAAAAAAGATAAGGGTTTACACTATTTCTGATCAAGATGATAGTGCCGCGTGGATCCGTAAAGAATTTCCTGACCTTTTTTATATTGTAAGCCCAGGAGGTTATTTTGGTGCTACTTGGATTGCAATCAATAGACCTATAGAGGGCGTTGACAATTCTACCATTAGCAATTCTTGGTTAGCTCAAAATATTCAACAAGGGCATGGCCCTTTGGGTGCTATGTATCCGGATGTTGCTTATGGTATGGAAGGTGATACACCCGCTTATCTTTCCTTGATTCCTAATGGTTTGAATAACCCCGAAAAGCCTAATTGGGGTGGCTGGGGCGGTCGCTATGAATTCTATCGGCCAGATTCGCTCGACCAAGGTTTTACCGGTGGAGTGCCAATTGAAAAGGAGACCCGACCTATTTGGACCAACACAAATGACACCTACAGTCCCGTTGTTCCTAATGAATTTGGTAGAAATGTCAAAAATGATACGCTCACTTTTACCGATAACCGTGTTACCCTTTGGCGGTGGCGTGATGATTTTCAAAATGATTTTGCCGCAAGAATGGATTGGTGTACGCAAAGCTATGAAAACGCCAACCATCCTCCCGTTCCTGCTTTGGGCCATGATGATGAAATTACCGTGAAATCGGGAGAGATTTTTGGTTTAAACGCCATCGGAACCACAGACCCAGATGGCGATAGTTTAAGTTACCTATGGTTTCAGTATTCTGAAGTTGGTTCTTATAAAGAGAAAATTGAATTTGGCTTATCTGAAAATCTATATTTTGTTCACACCATAAAAGCGCCTGAGGTTACGAAACCGGAAACAGTTCATTTCATACTAAAAGTCACCGATAAAGGCTCTCCGGCTCTTTCTAGATACAAGAGGGTAATCGTGAACATCATTCCTAATTGAACAAATCATGAAAAAGGTTTATCTGATTTCGATTTTTTACCTTTTGCTTTTCTCCACATTATGCGCGGGTGGTCGATTGTATGCTCAATACTTTAATGAAAAACCACGAGTATTTGTTTTGACAGATATAGAGAATGAGCCAGATGATGCACAGTCTTTGGTAAGATTTCTTACCTATAGCAATATGTGGGATGTAGAGGGTATTGTAGCCACGACCTCTTGTTGGCAACGAGATAAGACCGCAGAATGGAGGATTCACGAAATTGTAGATGCCTATGGCAAAGTGAGGCAGAATCTAGAAGTTCATGAAAAGGGTTACCCAACTCACGAATATCTAAAGAGTATAGTCAAGATTGGTGTTCCTAAGTTTGGAATGGAAGGCGTTGGCGAGGGTAACGATTCTGAAGGCTCAGAGTGGTTGATCCGAGTACTTGAAAAAGACGATGAGCGACCGATTTATATTCAGGCCTGGGGCGGTGCGAATGTTTTGGCACAAGCTCTCTGGAAAATGCAGCGTACCAAAACGGTTTCTGAATTAGACCAGATAATCAGAAAAATGAGGGTATATACCATTTCTGATCAAGATGATTCAGGACCATGGATACGCAACAACTTCCCGAATATTTTTTATGTGGTGAGCCCTGGTTATGAAGAAAATGGGGGAGGGCAGTACCATTATGCCACATGGTCGGGTATTTCTGGTGACAAATTTCATGGTCGGTTCGATGGCCCAGATTTTACTTTGGTAGATAATCCTTGGCTTGACAAAAATATACGTCAAAATCATGGTCCGCTCGGAGCGGAGCATCCCCACACCGAGTATTTAATGGAGGGCGATACCCCTTCATTCTTAGGTTTGATCAATAACGGTTTAAGCAATCCTGAAAACCCAAATTATGGTAGTTGGGGCGGTAGGTACGAGTTGTACGTTCCTCAATATAAAAAATACATGTATGAGCCTGAATTACGGCCCATTTGGACCAATACCCAAGATGAGGTCTATAGCGAACATACCCAAAAGATGCATACAAGCCACCATGCCACTATTTGGCGTTGGCGCGAGGCCTATCAGCATGATTTTGCGGCAAGAATAGATTGGAGCAATACAAAAATATATGAGCAGGCGAACCATCCTCCAACCGTAAAATTGAATCATGAGAATGAGATTTCGGTTTATGAAGGAGAGAAAATCGTATTGAGCGGAGCTAATTCAACCGACCCTGACGGTGATGAGCTAAGTTATCAATGGTTTGCGTACAAAGAGGTAGGAACTCTAAATGTAAGTAGAAGAGGAAATATAGAGTTGATAAATGCCGATACCCATACCGCTAGCCTGGTTGCACCTAATACCGATAAAGTTGGTACCATACATTTCATTTTACAGGTTACCGATAATGGTATGCCTTCATTGACCAGATACCAAAGGGTAATAGTGAACGTAACACCCAAGCAACCATGAAACTGTCGTCAACAAAGGTTTTTTTATTGGTTTTAGCCTTGGCATTAGGTTGTAAACAACAAGAAGAGAAGAACTCAGGCCCTAAGAAAATGGCGGTTATTATATCTACATTGAACAACCCGTGGTTTGTTTTTTTGGGAGAACGTGCTGCGGCAAAAGCCCAAGAATTGGGTTATGAGGCCAAGATATTCGATTCTCAGAACAACACCGCTTTAGAGGCTGATCATTTTGATAATGTTATTGTTTCCGGTTTTGATGCCGTTCTTTTCAATCCCACCGATGCTGATGGTAGTGTCGTCAATGTCAAAAAGGCCAAAGAAGCCGGCATACCTGTTTTCTGTATGGATAGGGAAATCAACTCTTTAAATGCAGCTACATCCCAAATACTCTCCGATAGCTATTCGGGTAGTGTTGCTGTAGGGGCCTATTTTGCCCAGCAACTTAACAAGAAAGGCAATTATGTTGAATTGCTGGGTTTGGTCGGTGATAATAATACCTGGGCTCGTTCCAATGGTTTTCATTCGGTGGTTGATAATTACCCGGAACTGAAAATGGTTGCGCAACAGAATGCAGACTTCGACCGAAATAAGGCACTTGAGGTTATGGAATCGATAATTCAGGCAAACCCGAACATTCAGGGTGTTTTCTGTGGTAATGATGCCATGGCTATGGGAGCGTATCAGGCTCTGGTAGGCGCAGGTATAGCAGATTCGGTAAAGGTTTTCGGTTTTGATGGCGCAGATGATGTGGTATCGGCCATTCAAGAGGGTAAAATTACCGCAACGGGAATGCAGTTTCCTAATGTAATGGCAGAACGAGCAGCCATCTTTGCAGATGAATACCTACGCGGAAAACGTGATTTTGCCCAGAAAATTCCGGTTGCGGTAGAGTTGGTCACTGCCGAGAATGTAGAAAATTATGCGGCGTACGGTGAATAAGGTTTAATGAACTGAATATGAAATTTCTCAAAGGTTTCTTGTTGGTATTGGTTGCTTTGATCGTGGGCTATTTCTCGATTGAAATAAGGCCTTTGAAAGAGCTAAAAAATGAAGGAGAAACTTTTGACCACGTCACTTATGCCCAGAATTATGTGAACACGGAATTACCGACCGTTTATACCGATGCGATTCCATTACCAGAATTAGTCCAGCGGTTACAGTCCGACAAACAAGGGGCTTTTGACGAATGGTCGAATGCAATAGCGGTAGGCAATATTGGTTATTTTTTGATTCAGTTTACGGCCTCGGTAAAAGATAATAGTGATGATGAATACCTTTTGGCCATTTCAGATGAATTGATTGTTCGATTACAGACCGAGTTTATATACGGAAATGCCATTCGTGATGCCTCGGGATTGATTGATAACAAAGAATTTCAAAATACGTCTGATTTGAATGCTATCGCTGCTGAGGTCAATAAGATGATAAGAAACACCGTGATTCCTCCTTTTAAAGAGAAAGCTGAGGTGGGTGACACGCTACAGGTTATAGGGGCGATGGAGGTAAATAAAAAATTTCCGCCTACCAACAAGTTTAAGGTACTTCCTGTTCAAATAAAATTTCAGTGATGCTCATTGCCAGAAACATAACCAAGCGATTTTCGGGGGTGACCGCTTTACACGAGGTGCGTCTTGAACTGAATGCCGGGCACGTGACGAGTATAATTGGCGAAAATGGGGCGGGTAAATCTACTCTGATGAAGATTCTAAGTGGGGTTTATACTGATTATGAAGGGGAATTGTTGATGAACGGGGAGGCTGTTTCATTCAAAAACACAAAGGAAGCTCAAAATGCCGGTATCGCCATTATACATCAAGAACTTAATTTACTACCCTATTTGAGCGTGGCTGAAAATATCTTTTTAGGAAGGGAATTAAAAAACGAGTTTGGCATTTTGGATAAAAGAGAAATGTACCTCAGATCGGCCCTTCTACTTGATAAAGTAAAATTGAAGATAGACCCAAACACCAGGGTGGAGAAATTAAAGGTGGGCGAGCGACAGTTATTGGAGATAGCCAAGGCCTTAATGCTCGATACAAAGGTTTTGATTATGGATGAACCTACTTCGGCCATTACCGATAGTGAAGCCAAAATTTTGTTCGATATAATTTCAGAGCTAAAAAAAGAAGGTAAGGCCATTGCCTATATTTCACATAAAATGAAGGAGATATTTTCTATAAGTGACGATTATGTGGTTTTACGTGATGGTAAATTTATCGGTTCTGGTGCTATATCCGAAGTCGATGAAAATCAGATTATTAAAATGATGGCCGGTAGAGAAGTAGAATTACACCGTCACAATATTCATGTCAAAAAAAATGATAACCCTAAAATATTAGAGATATACGATTTAAAGCTGCCGACTTACAATGTTGAAAAGGGTATAACCTTTGATCTCAGAAGAGGTGAGGTGTTGGGGGTTTTTGGGCTCATGGGTGCTGGCAGAACGGAGTTGTTGGAGGCTATTTTTGGAGTTCATACCGGTATTTCTCAAGGGGAAATCAAAATTGATTCCATTTCAAAAAAAATTAATTCCCCCATTACCGCCATCAAAGAAGGGTTGGCACTTGTTACCGAAGACCGAAAAAGAGATGGCATCGTACCGGACCTTTCGGTAAGAAAAAACATGGGTTTAACGGTCTTGAAGCAACTATGTAAAGTGGGTGTATTGCAAATAGATCAAGAAAGGGCTTTGGCAGAAAAGTACATCGGTGAACTTAAAATAAAAACAGACTCTGACCAACAGCTGATTAAAAATCTTAGTGGGGGTAACCAGCAGAAGGTGGTATTGGCCAAATGGTTGGCAACCCATCCAAAGGTTTTGATGCTTGATGAACCTACAAGAGGAATCGATGTGCATGCGAAAAGTGAAATACACAAACTCATTGACCAACTGGCTTCCGAGGGAATGGGGGTAATCATCGTGTCTTCTGAGATTCCTGAAATACTGGCAGTAAGTCATCGGGTTTTGGTGCTTAGTGAAGGACGGATAACTGGCAATTTTGATATAGATGAAGCGAATGAGCAAAATATTCTAAAAGCAGCAATAGCGTAATGATAGCAACTGCCACTAAAGACAGACTGATTAAGCTACAGCCACTGATTGCACTTTTCGTAATGTGCTTGGCTATCAGTATTTTATCGGACAAATTTCTGACCGTAAATAACGGATGGAATATTCTAAGACAGATATCGGTTAATATTTGTATTTCGGTGGGTATGACCTTGGTTATTTTAACCAGGGGCATTGATCTTTCCGTTGGTTCCATATTAGCTTTTGCCGGTGCCGTAGGGGCAGGACTCCTCAAGTTCGGAATTGACATACCATCGGAAAATGTGAATATCGGTTTTACCTTGTTGGGTGCTATTATTGCCGCTATAGTGGTTGGGGGAGCTTTGGGCTGGTTCAATGGTTTCGCCATCACCCGTTTTAAGGCTCCTGCCTTCGTAGTCACTTTGGCGATGTTGACAATGGCTCGAGGCTTCACTATGCTCTATACCGAAGGTTTCCCCATAAATGGATTGGGTGATCATTTTGGTTTTATCGGTACAGGGTGGTTTTTAGGAGTTCCTTTTCCGGTTTGGATAACCGCGGTAGTAGTTTTGTTGGCCGTATTTCTTACCAATAAAACTCCTTTAGGTAGATACATTTACGCTATCGGTGGTAATGAGAATGCCGCACTTCTTTCGGGAATCAATACCAAAAGGGTTAAGATGATTGTTTACACCCTTTCAGGTATAACCGCTGCCATTGGGGGGCTCATGGTAACCTCTCGCTTAGATAGCGCACAACCCAACGCAGGTCTCAGTTATGAGTTAGATGCCATTGCCGCTGTGGTGATTGGTGGTACATCGCTTAGCGGTGGTAAAGGCAGCATTTGGGGTACTGTTTTAGGGGCGGTAATTATTGGAGTTTTGAATAACGGACTGGTCTTATTGAATGTGAGTCCGTTTTGGCAGCAGGTGGTCAAAGGTGCTGTTATATTATTGGCAGTAATAATGGATAAAACCAATAAAGAATAGTCATGTACATTTTAGCCATTGATCAAGGAACCAGTAGTACCAAGGCCATTTTGTTTGATGGAGAAGGAAAGGTGGCGAAAAAAGCCGTGGCCGATTTACACACCGATTATTTTTCTGATGGTCGTGTTGAACAAGACCCATATCAGATTCTTTCGAGCGTAGAAGAGGCGTGTCGCGAAGTTCTAAAAGAGATTGACGCTGAACATATCGAATCGATTGGTATTAGCAATCAACGCGAAACATTTGTTTTATGGAATTCGGAAGGGGTTCCCATTTATCCTGCTGTGGTTTGGGCTTGTAAGCGATCAACTGCATTGTGCGAAGCAATGAAGCACCAAGAAGAATGGGTGAAGAAAAAGACAGGCCTGATTATTGACCCTTATTTCTCAGGAAGTAAACTTCTATGGATTTTGGAAAATGAACCTGATGCGGCCAAGCAAATCGCCACAGGTGAGATACATTTTGGAACCATAGATACTTGGCTTTTGTACAACCTAACCAATGGCGAAGAGTTTTTGACCGATCATACCAATGCCTCCAGAACTTTGTTCTTCAATATTCATGATTTGGTTTGGGATGCAGAGCTATTGGAGAAATGGCACTTACAAACTTTGAAATTCCCAGTGGTAAAGCCTTCTTCCGCTTTTTATGCGACTACCAATATTTTTGGCCTTCTGCCAAATCTAATACCGATTAGGGCTATAATCGGTGATTCTCATGCTGCTATGTTCGGTGAAGCTTGTATGAATCAGGGTGATACTAAAATGACATTAGGTACGGGCTGTTCTATGCTTATGCATATTGGTGATAGGCCCCAACCTTCAAAAGAAGGGTTGTTGAATACCATTGGTTGGAGTACCGAAGATCAGGTGGCGTATGCATGGGAGGGCGCAATTGTGGCCTGCGGTTCTATGATGGAATGGTTGAGGTCTTTAAAACTGTTAGATGATGTGACAGAATCGGAAGAAATGGCCATGAAAGCAACCGACACTTCAGAGGTTCTTCTGGTTCCCGCTTTTAGTGGCTTAGGAGCGCCTTTTTGGCAAATGGATAGAAAGGCGAGTTTTCACGGAATCACTTTTGGCACTACAGATTCCGATATAGTGGCCGCAACCTTAGAAACTATATGTTTTCAGATAAAGGCTGTTGTGGAGGCTATGGAATCGGATTTGGGCCAACCAATAAGTCAGATAGCCATGCATGGCGGATTATCTAAGAATAAATTTATTCAGCAAACGCTAGAAAGGTTGCTGCAGACGAATATTACGATGCAAGAGAACAGTGATATATCTGCCCAGGGTGCCGCCTTTTTAGCCGGATTATCTTCAGGTTTTTTCTCTGACCTTCGGCATATAGCCAGTTTAAAATCCGTTCAAAAATTAGATTGTTCCCAAGAAAGTGTGATACTCGACCGAAAATATAGCAATTGGCTGAACTTGATAAAAACTACTCAACCTAAATAGAACTACTATGAAAGAAAATAATCAATTAATCAAAATCAAGTTTCTCGGCGCCTCGTTGTTCTTTCTCATCGCCTGTAATCTGTTAGAGGCACAACGCACTGAACCGAATTATAACGCTTTAGAGATACTTGAAGATAATTCGGTGCAATTTCGAATCAAAGCACCCTTAGCCAAAAGCGTGGTTGTTTGGGGATCATGGGATCCTACCCAACGTATTGATATGGTAAAGAAAGATTCAATTTTTGAAGCAAAAGTAGGTCCACTTCCTTCGAACGTTTATGAATATGAATATGTAATCGATGGGGTATCGGCATTGGACCCCAATAATAAAATGGTTACTCGTGACGGCGCATGGATTATGAATATGCTACAGATATCCGGAGAAGGTGCTTCGGTATATTTGGCCAATAACGTTCCGCATGGGGAAATTCGTTCTGTATGGTACGATTCGCCTACTTTGAATAGTACTAGGCGTATGCACGTTTATTTGCCACCAAATTATAAGAATGGCGATAAAAAATATCCAGTCCTCTACCTATTACATGGGGGCGGAGGTGACGAAGAATGTTGGTTAAGTCGTGGAAGAACCAATTTTATTTTAGACAATTTAATAGCATCCGGCAAGGCAGAACCAATGATAGTGGTGATGCCAAATGGCAACCCAGATACTTCCGCTGCGCCCTTAAGTCGAAATCCGGAAGTAAAGGTCGAAGCAGGCATCGGTTCCATGGCATCACAACGCTTTGAAAAAAGTCTGGTAAACGATATCATTCCGTTTGTAGAGAGTGAATTTCGAATAGATCCATCCCCGGAAAAAAGGGCAGTTGCCGGTTTCTCAATGGGAGGATATCAGACACAGAACATAACCAATAGTCACCCAGAGATGTTCAAATATATTGGGGTGATGAGTATGGGCTTGTTTTCGTCCTTCAATGCCAGTACCGGTGTTGATTATGATAAAGAGGCTCATATTTCGCAGCTCGAAGTTTTGAAAAAGGCTAACCCTAAAATGTATTGGATAGGTATGGGTACCGATGACTTTTTATACGAAACAGGGGTGAAGCTTCGTGAGTTGTATGATTCCATCGATTTTGAATATACCTATCGCGAAAACAAGGGTACGCACGATTGGCAATCATGGCGTATGTATTTGGCCGAAATCACACCACAATTGTTTAAGTAAGTCTTCGAAAATGAAAAATTACCTTTTAATAGTATTTATAGCATTTGCATTTCTACCGGTAAAGGCACAAGAGCTGCCCAAAAGAACCATTGTAACAACTGATGGTGAAATTGATGATGTAGACACCTTTATTCGTTACCTAATGTACACCAACGAATTTGATACCGAAGGTTTGGTGTACTCAAGTTCAATGTGGCATTGGAAAGGCGACGGTAAAGGAACCAAGTTCACCTCTGAAATGGAGATGACCCGAAACATTTATGGGAAAGATTTGACCGATTTGCGCTGGCCCGGTACAACATGGATGCAAGAATTATTGACGGAATATGGGAAGGTGCATTCAAATTTATTGTTGCATGATAAAAGGTATCCTTCCGCGGAAGCGCTATTGGATTTGGTGAAAGTAGGAAACATTCATTTTGAAGGTGAAATGGACCAACGTACTGAAGGTTCTGAATGGATTGCTGAAAAGTTATTGGATGATGACCCTCGGGAAATCTTCTTACAAGCGTGGGGAGGAACAAACACCATAGCTCGCGCCCTAAAATCAATAGAAGAGGATTATTCCAAAAAGCGAAATTGGAAGGAAATTAAAGCCAAGGTATCAAAAAAGGCCATTATTTATACCATTATGGACCAAGATGCCACCTATAAAAAATACATTGGCCCAAACTGGCCAGAGATCCGTGTATTCTACAATGCCAATCAATTTTGGTGTTTTGCCTACCCTTGGAAAATGGTAGTACCAAAAAGTCAACAACCTTATCTTGAGGGTAGCTTTATGGGGCCAAACATTATTAATGGTCATGGTTCGTTGTTCGAAAAATATTATTCGTATGGTGACGGACAAAAACAAGAAGGTGACCCTAATCATTTTGAAGGAGATATTTCAAAAATTACCAAGACCGAACGCGGTAGTTTTTCAAAATATGACTTTATCTCGGAAGGAGATTCGCCCGCTTTTCTTCATTTAGTTGATGTGGGTTTGGCCAATTATGAGGACCCTTCCAGAGGCGGTTGGAGCGGTCGATTTGTTCAATCGAAAGAGAATCCGTTTCGCTTTGAAGATGGGGAAGAAGCCTCCGATTTAAATCCTGAAACAGGGAAGCTCGACAAGAGTTACGCTCAAACACGTTGGATCAAAGCCATGCAGTTAGATTTTGCCGCTCGCGCCGATTGGGCGTTACAGTCTTTTGAAGAAGCCAATCATGCCCCCGAAATTAAAGTGGAAGAGGGCACCAACTTAATGGCCACTGCAGGTGAAAAGTTGACTTTGACCACAGGTTACACCGACCCAGATGATCATGGAGTTTCTTTCAAGGTTTGGAATTACGAAGAAGCGGGAGACGGCGTAGCCGAAGTAACGTATGATGCTGAAAAGGATATAGCTACCGTGACAATTCCTGAAACAGCAAAATCGGGTGAAGAATACCATGTGATTGTTGAGGGTAGTGATGCGGGATTTCCATCTTTGACTAGATATCAGAGAGTTATCATCACCATTAAGTAAAAGTTTAGTTTAAAGCTGCTTCTCCTAGTCAGGGGAAGGTGTCCTGCTTCGTAGGGCAGAAGGGGTGGTTTTTGATATTCATTCATTTTGTCTTGATACAGGACCGTACCGAAAATGCAAAGATTTGCATTAGAGATATGGTGCCAGTTGAAGCGGTGGCCAACAAAATCAAGAAGATTTCAAGGAAATTTTATCCTACGGATAAAACATTCCCGTCTTGCGCTTCATGCTCTTTCCGCCTTTGGCGGACGCACTTCCGCTTGACAGTCATTATTTCTGGGAAATCTTCGCCTTACCTTAACTAAATCACAGCTAGATGGCCGAGTTTCGAAATGGGTTTTATACAGTAAAAATTCCTGTGGTGAAGTGTCGTTTTCTTTGGTTCGTTTCTTTTGGACAAGCAAAACAAATGAATGGAAATAGAGAAGTGTAGAAAGATGTCGATAGCAAGAAGGCAGTGGCAATTTCCTTTCCCAACTCATTTATATTCCGAATTTTCAAAAAAGTTGGACTATGGATATTAAGTACCCTCACAGACCCGTTTGGTCTCATTCAAAAGAAGGTAACGGTACTGCAGTTATTGAATACTAATAAGAGGAGGAAGTGGCCATTTCAACTTTGCCAAAAGAAGCAAATAAAGGAGAAGAATATCACGTTATTGTGGGGCGCACCGATGCGGGTTTTCCCGCTTTGACCCGTTACCGAAGACTAATTGTTACCATAAAATAGAAGTAAATAACGGGCTCATACAATGGAGTGCTCGGCGATTTTTACTTGGGCTACCCTCGGTATGTGTTTCAGCTCATTTTAATCTGATAAAACCGATATAAATTTATTGTTTTTCAATAAATAATTATTACTTTACGGTAATTAAATCAAATGATATGGTACTTCAGAATAGATTGCATAAGGGTTTGTTGATTAATTTTCTATTAATCATTTTTCAAATAGGCTTTCTTTCGATGATACTGGGCCTTGCATTGTATGTACTCTTCACCGTCATTTCAATTTTTACTGATTCTCCTTCTTTTCCGACGGGCTTTACCGTAATGTTCTCTCTTGACCAAAACGGACTCTATAATATGTCAGAGCAGATTACAGGTACAACCTTCAATTTAAATCATGCTATGGGAGTGATTGGCCTAGATCAGGTACCTCTGGGTTTTTTGATTGGCTACAGCAGTATCTCATTGCTTGCCTACTTCTGTGTACTTTTTGGCTTGAGGTTGACTATTAGAATTTTAGAATCGGCAAAATTGGGCGACTTTTTAATTACGGAAAACGCCATACGCTTGCGGTTAATCGCCTTTTTGGGAATAGGGTGTATTTTCTTCGATAGATTGGCCACTATTATTGCTTCATCATACCTTTATGATAAATTGGAATACCCTGGTCTTGAGTTTGCAAGTACCAACCTTTTTACATTTATCTCCTTTCAGGCGGTATTCTTTTTTCTTTTTCTGTGGCTGATTGCTGAAGCTTTTCGAATTGGCTCTCAATTAAAAATGGAAAATGATTTGACTATTTAACTCCGTTAAAAGGGTTTTAGTGGGCTTAGAAGCACGGTTGCCTGCGGTGAAATCCAAAAACTTACGTTAGGGCATCAAAGTCATGTAATCTTCATTGTCAATACTTAAAGAAAAGGTCAAATAAAGGATTACCAAAAGCACCCACTTGGCACAGCCAATTTATCTTAGGCATTCGCTTAAAACAAGTAAAGATTGTCTATACTGCTACGTTGTGGTGTATTTTGAAGCAACCCTTTAATCACAATAACATCTTCGAAGAAAACCAATTTCTATATGAAAAGGATATTGTTTCTAACATTAGCTGTACTGATATACACGAATTGCGCTAATGATGATAGCAGAGAAATAAGAACGACTATAATCGGAGAATGGAGGTGGGTAAAATCAACAGGAGGATTAGCACGAATTACTTATACTCCTGAATCCACAGGAGAGATTCAAAAACTTATAATATCATCTGATTCCATAAAATATTTTACGAATGGTAATTTAATTTCCAAAGTTAAATATACCATTGAGTTAATAGATACTAATGGCGAATCTCGTGAACTGATAGTACCAGACCCCTTAGGAATTACACAATTCTATGAATTGAAGGAAAACAGGTTAACTTTAATTGATTATTGTAATGATTGCTTCATTAACGAATATGTAAGTGATTGAATATTAAATAGGAAGATGACGAATAAATAATTGCAGTTAGATTTCTTAAACGGAATTCGTTGTAATTAATTATCTATAGTCTCAGGTAAACCTTTTCGATTTTGGCCGGAGTGCTAACTTACACACAGCAAACGCAAATGTAATGCAACTGCATATACTCCAACCTTAGTCGCAATCAAATATGTAGCCCTCCTTTTTTATACCTGACAATTCATAGTACTATAAAGGAAAGTTCAAATAAAGGATTACCAAGAGTGCCCACCAACTGAGTCAGATTTATCTTATCTTAGTTCCTCACATAAAATAAGTATAGATTATATAATCTATACTTCTACGTTAGGTGCAATTAGAGTCAAGATGGATAATCAAGAAATATTAGATAGAGTTGAACAAGGAATTAAATTGCTTCTTGAAAATGAAGAAGACAGTTTAAAACGAGGATTAAATGAGCTTAATGCCTCTACTCATCTTGCATTCTATCTAAAACCATTATTTAAAGATTATAATGTTGACCCAGAATATAATGGAGATATTGACAAACCAAATGACCGAAAGGCTCTGGATATAGCTTCAAATAGAATAAAGGAAATAGGTAAAAAGCCAAATGAATTAGAGACTTATAAATTAAGTCCTGATATAATTGTTCACCGAAGAAGAACTAATAAACATAATCTTGCCGTAATTGAGGTTAAAAAAGATATTCATTCGAAGCATCTCAAGGACTTTGACTTGATAAAACTTGAACATCTGACAATAAGCTATTTAGGTAATCATTACAACTATAATTTAGGAATAGCAATTGTTCTTGGCACTAATGACAACACTGGAAATTATGATCTAACAATATTTAAGGAAGGGATTCCAGTAAAACGACGAGACCTACGATGAAATATTTCACCCATCCAAAAGGTACATTTGTTATTAAGATTCCAGTGGAATGGCAATATAAAAATGTGGCAGTAGGTTACGAAGAGAAATCGCCTTTTAGCTTTGAATTATACGAAAACGAAGTAGGTTGTTTCCAAATAAGTTGCTATTCAAAAGATGAAAAGCCAATTAACCCAACCTTCAAGGTTCAGAGTTTTGATTCTGACAATTTGGAATTTATCGAGCAGAAAATGGATGGAGGTGGCTTTAATATGCACTTATGGGCTGCGGTTGTCGAAGACCATATATTTATGGCAAAATATATCTACGATACCGAAAATGAATATTCAGATAAGGTCAAAGCTGAATTATTAAAGGCGGTTGAGTCATTAAGAACATTGCAACTTCTATCACCTAAAGTTAGAGAAGAAGCAATTATTACAGATAAATATGAGAAGTTTATGTCTTCTTTGGCTGCTTCATTTGACTTACTGAATGAAGCGTTTGAAAATAAGTCAGCTATTACAATTGTAATTATTATAGCTAATCAAATTGACGCCTATTTAAGATTAGCATTAGTAATGACAACCCAATTAGAGAATAATACTAATGATATTGATATTTCATTTTTATACCAAGGAGAAAATGATAAACCAATTACCGAAAGAAAAATTTATTCATTAGCAAAAAAAGCAAATATTATTAGCAGTGAGTTGTTCGAAGAACTTGAAAGGCTATATAAAATCCGGAACAAAATGGTTCACAGATTTATAATTTCGGAATTTAGAACGAGAGACATTGATGACCTATCTATTGAATATATTTATGTCTGTGAAGATGTAAGATTAATTTTAGAAGAAATTGAAAGCAAACAGTTTAAGAAAAAAATTGGAATCTATGGTGGAAAAAGAAATCCACAAGATGAACATAGTGCTGAAAGCATCAATTTTTTGTACTCGCAAATAAATGATAAACACTTAATTCGTAAACGAAATAGAAAAATAACTGCACCTAACATTGGCTATAAGTAATTGCTTGTTCTCGCCTACTTCTGAAAATCCTCGCGGATTTTCCATCTTGGTGTGTACTTGCAAAGTTAAGTGCTACCTACCGACAAAAACAAACCCCGTTTAAGCCCTTCCCTTTTTTTCCGAATATGATCACTGAAATGGAAGCTTTCGATAAAGCGCAATAAATGATGGCAATTAACCTACTAGCTTACCTCTTTTTAGCCTTCTAATCCATTTTAAAGAACAAACCAGGGCAAGTCTATTTGCCGATGCAAAAATTGGCGAAAATGTTACCTAAGAGTTCATCGTTCGTCACTTGCCCGGTTATTTCGCCCAAGTGGTATAATGCCTCCCGTACATCAATTGCTAAAAGGTCGCTAGATAGATTTTGGTCCATACCGAGTTGTATCTTCTCGATTTCTTCCAAGGCCTTAATAAGGGAATCATAATGACGGGAGTTGGTAACAATCGTTTCATTATTTCTCAGGGCACCCGTATTCACAAAACTTAAAAGAGTGTCTTTCAGTTCTTCAACACCCACTTTGGTCTTAGCCGACAGTATTTGAAAAGTAATTCCATCAATTTGATCTAACATTTGAGTGATGGCATCGTTTTGTTCTTCACTCAACTGATCTTTTTTATTGGCCACAACCACAATAGGTTTTTGCGGGTGGTCACTTTTGATTTTCATCAAAGAACCGATAAGGCTTTCTTGACGTTCAGATGAGGTGAGAATCTGTAGGGAGTCGATTAAAAATAAGGTAACCTGCGATTTTTCGATTTTTTCAAAAGTCCGTTGAATGCCCATACCTTCCACAACGTCTTCAGTCTCGCGTATACCTGCCGTATCGATAAAACGAAAACCGATACCCCCAATGGCAATCTCGTCTTCCACGGTATCTCTGGTAGTTCCTGCAATGTCGGAGACGAGAGCACGCTCTTCATTAAGAAGGGCGTTCAACAAAGTTGATTTACCTACATTAGGTTCTCCCACAATGGCAATGGGTATACCATTTTTGATAACATTGCCCATAGCAAAAGAAGCTATCAATCTTTTCAATACCTCCCTTATTCGCGCCAATAGGTTTTTAAATTGCGTTCTATCGGCAAATTCAACATCCTCTTCAGAGAAATCAAGCTCAAGTTCGATGAGCGAAGCAAAATTGAGTAGTTCGGTACGCAGTTCGGCTATTTCATTACTGAACCCCCCACGCATCTGTTGTATGGCAATTTCGTGCGATGCGGCATTGTCACTGGCTATCAGATCGGCAACGGCCTCGGCCTGGCTTAAATCCATTTTACCGTTTAAAAAGGCCCTAAGTGTAAACTCTCCTGGTTGCGCGGTGCGGCATCCATTACGTAGAAATAATTGTATGATCTGCTGTTGAATGTAATTAGAGCCATGACATGAAATTTCCACTACGTTTTCGCCTGTGTAGGAGTGTGGGGCTTTAAAAACGGATACCAAGACTTCGTCCAAGATTTTATCGTCTTCTACTATATGGCCCAATCGTATGGTATGGCTTGGCTGCTCCATTAAATTTTTGCCGAACGAAGATTGAAAAAGCGGAGCGGTAATTTGTACGGCATTTTTTCCCGAAACTCTTATAACTGCAATGGCACCGGCACCTGAAGGTGTGGCAAGGGCTATAATCGTATCATCTGTGACCATGTGCTTCTTTTGGGCAAAATTAGCTAAAATAGAATTGATGCGCAGCCCTCGTTTTTGCGTTAAAAAAAGAGTTAAAACCCATCGTCGGCAACTTAGAAAATATATACCTTCGAATCACGATTAACAATAAATATACAATTACATGAACTTACGTTTATATACTGCTTGCGCCTTTTTTACCCTTTGCATATCGTTCTCATATGCCCAAGAAGAGGTCAAGAACGATTCTTTGTTAAGAATCGAGCAGGCCGAACAAGCAAAGATGCTTCAGGCAGAAATTGAAAAAGCAGAGAAGGAGGCCAAAAAGGCGGAAAAGGAAGCTAAGAAAGCCGAAAAAGCACTGAAAAAGAAGGAAAAGGCCGCCAAAAAAAGGGAAGACCTAAAGGATAAAATTGTTGATAAGAAGAAAGATATTGCCAAAAGAGAGCGTAAAATCAATGATTTACAGGAAGATATGGAGCTTGATAAAATAAAAGGGAAGCTTTCCCCCAATGATATTGACAAAATCGACCGAAAAATCGAGAAAGAAAGGCTGCGTACCATTAAGGATAAAGAAAAGCTTCGAAAACTGGAGCTTCAATTAAAGAGAAGTTAACTGGCTGTTTGTAACATTTTGATTTTTAGAGCGTCTTATAGGTATAACCCTAAAATCAAAAGAAAAATGGAAATCATCAATCAAAACAGGGCCCTTGAAAACAACAATCAGTTGTTGGTCTTGACTCATCTATCACAATTATTGACATACGTAACAGGTTTTGGCGGTCTTGTCGTACCCTTAATCATTTGGTTGGTTACGAAAGACTCGGTACACGGTATGGATGAACATGGTAAGTCCATCGTCAATTTTCAATTAAGTATGCTGTTATTTACATTCTTGAGTATTCCGGCAATTCTACTTTTCGGCTTGGGAATTTTAAGTCTTATCTTTATTGCCATAGTCGCCTTTGTTATACCCATAGTCAACGCCGTAAAAGCTAGTAATGGCGAATCGCCCATTAATTTTATGACCATTAGATTTATCTCTTAGAAGATTCATTTCATCGTCAGATACAAAAAAAGCCTTGGTCAAACCAAGGCTTTTCTTTTTATAAAGATTTGTATATATCTAGCTGTTGAGCATTACGGGCATCACCAGCATAGTCACGCTCTCACCTTCATCCAATCCATCAATTGGGGTCAAGATACCAGCTCTGTTAGGTAAACTCATTTCAAGGGATACATCATCGGAATTCAAATTGTTCAGCATTTCGGTCAAAAAGCGGCTGTTAAAACCTATTTGCATATCGTCACCTTGATATGAACAGGTCAAGCGCTCTTCGGCCTTATTACTGTAATCGATGTCTTCGGCCGAAATATTAAGCTCGGCACCTGCAATCTTGAGTCTGATTTGGTGAGTGGTCTTGTTACTGAAGATAGCCACACGCTTTACAGAACTCAAGAACTGCGTTCTCGAAATAGATAGTTGGTTCGGATTCTCTTTAGGTATTACCGCTTCATAATTCGGATACTTGCCATCGATAAGACGACAGATCAACTCGGTATTCTCGAAGCTGAATTTGGCATTGCTGTCATTGTATTCAATTACCACATCAGATTCACTGCCCCCTAAAATTCCCTTTAAAAGGTTCAAAGGCTTTTTGGGCATAATAAACTCGGCAACCTGCGAGGCGGTTACATCGGTACGCTGATACTTGACCAATTTATGTGCATCGGTAGCAACAAAGGTCAAACTCTCGGTCGAAAACTGAAAGAAAACACCGCTCATTACCGGTCTCAAATCATCGTTGCCGGCAGCGAATATGGTCTTGTCTATAGCGGTAGCCAAAATATCGCCCATTATTGTTGTAGAACTAGGGTTGGCCAATTCTACCGCTTTCGGAAACTCGGCCCCATCGGCGTACGCCAAGGCATATTTACCGTGGTTCGAGCTTATTTCGACCGTATGGTTATCCTCAACAACAAAAGTCAATGGTTGCTCAGGAAAGGTCTTTAGGGTCTCCAAAAGAAGCTTGGCAGGTACCGCAATCGTACCCTCGTTATCTGAATCTACATTAAGTACAGAACTCATGGTAGTTTCAAGATCTGATGCAGATACGGTTAGTTCATTCTGTTTTAGGTCAAAAAGAAAATTGTCCAATATCGGCAAGGTGTTACTATTGTTGATGACACCCCCCAAGACTTGCAACTGTTTTAAGAGATAAGTACTGGATACTATGAACTTCATTGGAAGATTATTATTTCAATTTTGTGGTATATAATGCTCTAAATTGTCTATTTAAGAATAAGAAACACCTTAAAATACAAGACAAACAAAGATATTTGAATTGTGCTTTTTATCGAAACAAACTTATTAACATCTAACTAGCGTATTTACGCTTTCGAAGGTAGTTGAACAAGAGCCCGAACAAAACGATTAAAACCACTGGAAGCCCTATATTCAATACTTGCCACATGGTCTTTTGGTCGGCGACTTTCTTTTGGTCTAAAAATGGAATGGTCACTTTTTTACTTCGAATGTTTATAAGTCCTTTATCGTCTAGCATATAATTGATACTATTCAATAAAAATTCTTTGTTTCCGAAGTAATTATTCGTCCATTTATCATAGCCCAACTCCAAGGGGCGACCGTTACGCAATTGATTTTTGATAAGGTCTCCGTCTGATATCACCAAGAGTTCACTTTCCTTACCCTCATCTAAAGCCCCGTTTAACTGCAGTGGCTTTATCCTGTTTTTATAAGCTGAATTGAATTTGCCGGAAACCAATACGGCCATGGGTTTATTACCATTGTTGTAGTCGTCTTTGTTTGGAGGACGGTTGATGATATCTAAATCGATTTCTTTGGGGGTTCCTTCCAATTTCGATAGTGGGGAACTGGAGAGCAGCACCTCTTTTTGGTATCCATTGGCGAGGGTGTCTATCGATCCCGCAAATTGAAATCTCATGGCCTCAAGATTATTGACTATAGGATGGTTCGTTTTAGGAAAGACCATAGGGTTGTAATACCATGGCACAGGGTTGTACTGCGAATTATTACCGTCACCGGTGGCCAGTACTATCTGCGTAAAATAGAGATCGTTTATCAAGTCAGGGTTGAGGCGCACCCCATAACGAAAAAATAAATCGGTCAAATTAAGATTACGCGGTAAAGCAATGGCCTTGCCCTGCTCATTTAAAAGACTATCAAGCTCCATCGTTACTTGATCGATAAGCCAAACCGATTTACCACCGTTGACCATAAATTGATCCATGACATATTTCTCCTTATCGGAAAAGGCCAGGGTGGGTTTGGCTATGAGTGCCAAATCATAATTCTTCAATTGGTCCAAAGTACCTTGGGGGTTCGTTTCGACCGAATCTAAGGTAATGGCCCCAATATTGTAATATTCACGTAGCGTAGTCAAAAAATCGGCCAGGTAAATATCATCGAGCTCGCCATTGCCCTTGATAACCGCTATTTGCTTTTTCTCTTTGATGGTAATTTTTGAAAAGGCATCGGTAAAGGCATATTCTAATTGTTGCACCGAATTGTTGACACGCTCTTCGCTGCTCGAACCGAGTTTGTTCTTTAAAAGGGGTACTTTGACCGTTTTGTTTTCGTAGTTGACCAGCGCCCACGGGAATAGAATTTCTTGTGATACTTTTCCGTTATCTTCAACAGTGATCTGGGCGGGAGTTAGGCCTAACGATTGAAGTTCGGCCATCACATTTTCCGACTGGGAAGCATCCTCAATAGGATTGACAAAATTGAATTTTACATGGCTGTTCTCCGAAGCAAATTCTTCTAAAATCTGTCGGGTCTCGGTTCGAAGTTTTGCAAATTCAGGAGGTAGCTTTCCATTCAATAAAACATCTACGATAACAGGTTTTTCAAAAATGTTGGCCACATTGAGAGAGGCGTCCGATAAGGTGAAACGCCTATCTTCGGTCAAATCAAAACGGGTGTACACATAATTGCCAAACAAGTTGATTACAACTAGGGCGAGAAGAGCAATGGCGGTATGGATGAATATTTTTTTCATTACCGGCTCATGTTTTTTAGTTGCTGTAGGGTCATGAACAGGAAAAACGCGGCCACCGATATGAAATACAATAAATCCCGCGTATCTAAAACACCTAATGAAATACTATCAAAATGAAATTTCATTCCTAGACTTTGGGTAAAAAGGGCGCTTTGGCCATCTTCCATCAGCGTTGAAAGACCTTCGAAGCCGTAGAACATAAAAAAACAGAGCACTACTCCAATAATAAAGGCAACTATTTGGTTTTCGGTAAGAGTCGATGCAAATAGGCCGATAGCCGTATAACATGACATTAGAAATAGAGTGCCAAAATAAGAACCGATAACGGGGCCTATATCTATATTGCCCTCGGTCATTCCCATTTGTCCAATAGCAAAAATGTATATGAAAGTGGGAATCAAGGCGATGATACCCAATACCAAAGTACCTAAAAATTTACCCAAAATAGTGTTGGATATGGTCAGGGGTTTGATGAACAGCAATTCTAAAGTGCCTAATTTTCTTTCTTCGGAAAAGCTCTTCATGGTAATGGCCGGAATTAGAAAGAGAAACACCCATGGCACCAAAAGAAAGAACTTGCTCAAATCGGCTACGCCATAATCAAAAATGTTGTAATCTCCTTTAAAGACCCAAAGAAAGAGACCGTTCAAAACCAGAAAGAGGCCAATGACCAAATAGGCGATAGGCGAAGTAAAAAATGATTGTATCTCGCGTTTAAATATGGCGAACATTAATTGTGTCTGTTAGGTGGTTTTTTGGGGAAAAGGCATGCGAAAATAACATGCCAACATCCTAAACCTTCAAATTTAAAAACATTTTAGAACCTGAAAACCTCTAAATTGCATTTAATCAAAACTTATCGTTACCGTATCGCGATAATCGAGGCCCAATAGGGTAGAGGCGCCACCTACCGTGTTCAAGTCACTTTTATAAATAGCCAGTTCAATATAGCTGGCCGAATTAAAAAGGGCCAACAGGTCACCGGCACCCTTGCGTTGACTTTTGTCCAATTCAAAGTTGATGATGTCGCTGTACTTGTTATGAATGCGGCTTACCTTGGTACTTCGCGCCTGAATTTCAAAACTTCGCCCTTTTCGGTAGGCCTCAAAGAAGTTTTTGTGAATATTGGTCACTACGTTGCCATAATTATCAATGTAAATGACACTGCCGATAATTTTGTTTCCGTTATCGGTAACCGTAGGGGTAAACTCTCGAAGTTCGCGTAATTGGTTAAAAGGTCTACCTACGACCTCTAAAGTACCGCCACGGGCAATATGGCATGCGACTTGCACGAACACGTCCATAACTGGAAAAGATCCGTGAATCGGGTTGGGTATATTGACCTGCACCACCTTTTCCGGTTGTTTTTCAGAAGTAATTAGGCTTATGACCCCGTTGTTGGCGCTGATAAAATAATGCCCATCGACCAAAACGGCGATATGCTGATTTTCAGGGGTAGGTTCAGAATCGACACCAACAATGTGAATGGTTCCGTCAGGAAAGCTTTTGTACGAGTTTTCAAGAATATAGGCGCACTCTTGAATATTAAACGGACTTACCTGATGTGAAATATCAACAATAGTAGCATCGGCCAACTCCCTATAAATAGTACCCTTCAATGCACCAACGAAATGGTCTTTAAGCCCAAAATCTGTAGTAAGCGTAATTATTGCCATGCAGCAATGTTGATATGTTTTTAGTTAGGAAAACTGAATTTTCGTTAAGTTTGTTAAACAAAATTAGGACAAAAAAACAGCCAAGCGAAATAATTATAGCAGGGCTTTAATTTTAACACTTTTCTTTTTGAACGAACTCATATTAGAACTCACCGAAATCAGCCCTAGGGAGTTTTTTGGACAAAGAAACCAAAACATCGACCTCTTAAAGAAGTACTTTCCCAAGCTGAAAATTGTGGCACGTGGCAACAAAATTAAAGTGTACGGTGACGAAGAACTTTTGGAGGAATTCGATAGCCGTTTTGATATGCTTACTGCCCATTTTGCCAAGTACAACAAAATTGACGAGAATATTATCGAAAGGGTACTGACCAGCGAGACATCGTCAGATTACGAATCACCTGAGGGTAGCGGTGAAATACTGGTGCACGGGGTGAGCGGGCGTATTATCAAGCCGCAAACGGTCAACCAACGAAAGTTGGTCGATACTGCCAAGAAGAACGATATGGTCTTTGCCATCGGTCCGGCAGGTACGGGTAAAACCTACACAGGAGTAGCACTTGCCGTAAAGGCCCTCAAGGAAAAACAGGTCAAACGAATTATTTTGACGCGACCTGCGGTGGAAGCAGGGGAGAACCTTGGTTTCTTACCGGGAGACCTTAAAGAAAAGCTGGATCCTTATATGCAGCCATTGTACGATGGTTTGAGGGATATGATTCCTGCAGAGAAATTGACCCACTTGATTGAAAACGGCACCATACAGATCGCTCCCTTGGCTTTTATGCGCGGGCGTACATTGGATAATGCCTTTGTTATTCTAGACGAGGCCCAAAATACCACGCATGCACAAATGAAGATGTTCTTGACCCGTATGGGCAAGAATGCCAAATTCTTGATAACAGGCGACCCAGGGCAAATCGACCTTCCACGGCGTGTGATTTCTGGCTTAAAAGAAGCATTGCTTATTCTCAAGAATACCGAGGGCATAGGCATTGTTTATTTAGATGATAAAGATGTGATTCGCCATAAGCTGGTCAAAAAGGTAATCGATGCCTATAAGACCATTGAACACCAAAATTAATTTTAACTATCTCAAATTCTGTAGTTGTTACAGGCGCAAGCAATGAGCAATACTATCACAGATACCAATTATAATTTTCCAGGTCAAAAGAAGGTGTACAAAGGCAAAGTACGCGAAGTGTACACGCTTGAAGACGATACGTTGTTGATGGTGGCTACGGACCGATTATCGGCTTTCGACGTGGTCATGCCCAAAGGTATTCCTTACAAAGGGCAAATACTCAATCAGATAGCCACGCAGATGATGAAGGCTACCGAAGACATCGTGCCCAACTGGCTAGTGGCTACCCCCGACCCCAATGTGGCCGTAGGCCACGCATGTGAACCGTTTAAAGTCGAAATGGTCATAAGAGGCTATATGTCTGGGCATGCAGCAAGGGAGTATAAGGCTGGCAAGCGATTATTATGCGGAGTTCCGATGCCCGAGGGAATGAAAGAGAACGACAAGTTTCCCCAGCCGATGATTACTCCGGCTACCAAGGCGGAAAAAGGAGACCATGACGAGGATATTTCGAGGGAAGATATCTTGAAACGTGGTATTGTTTCCGAAGAAGATTATGAAATTCTAGAAAAGTATACCCACGCTCTTTTTCAAAGGGGAACCGAGATTGCCGCCGAACGAGGACTAATCTTAGTCGATACCAAATATGAATTTGGGAAAACCAAGAACGGTGAAATCGTTTTGATAGACGAAATACATACACCTGACTCTTCCAGGTATTTTTATGCGGAAGGGTATGAAGAGAGGCAAGCCAAAGATGAGCCTCAAAAACAGTTGTCGAAAGAGTTTGTGCGCCAATGGCTTATTCAAAATGGCTTTCAAGGCTTAGAGGGACAAAAAGTGCCGGAAATGACCGATGAGTATATTGAATCAGTATCTGAGAGGTATATTGAACTTTATGAGAATATTACCGGAACCACTTTTATTAAGGCGGATATTTCGAACATACAAGAACGTATAAAAATGAATGTTCTTTCTTATTTAGATTAATAGGGAAGGGTCTACTACTTCAGGAAACGTTTCACTGAAAAATTCTTTTGTGACTTTAGCTTTTGAATAATCTTTAAAAAAGCTATGGCCGTAATGTAGGCGTCACCCAAGGCGGTATGGCGGTCGCGCGTAGAGATATCGAATTTTTCCGCAAGATGGTCCAAAGTGTAATGTTCTTGAGGAATTAATAAGGGAGATTTGATCAACGTCTTTTTGTAGAGAACCGAGGTGTCTAAAATTTTATTTTTCAGACCGGGCATTCCGTGACGTTTTAGGGCCTCATTGATCATTTTTACGTCAAAAGCGGCATGATGGGCCACTAAAACCGAGTTACTGATAAATTCCAAAAAAAGCATCAGCGCTTCCAGTTCGGTAATTCTTTCTTGTCTTTCATCCTTGAGTATACCATGTATCTCTACATTTTTGGCATGGTAAAAATGCTGGTATAAAAAGACTTCAAAACTCTGTTTTACCTCAATCGTACCATTCTGAAGACTTAGGGCGCCAATCGATAGAATGCGATCATTATCATAATCAAAACCCGTGGTTTCTGTATCCAGCACCACAAACCGAACCTCGTTCAATTCAGAAGGTAATCCTTTTTGGAACTGCTCTGCATAATGCACCCAAAAATCAGGATAGTTGGTTTTCTGTTTTTTGAAAAAGCTAATCATCCTACTAAATTGGCGACTTTAAATCTGATTTTAATAAGCTCCTGAAGTTCTTTAATGGTTTTAAATGTTCGCTTCAGCTTGATTTTTTCTTCCTTACTGAGAGTATCCAAAGCGATGAACCGACCCGAATCGTTATGTAAAAGACCTTGCCTTGTTCTGAATTTTAAGAGCGCCTTTGTGGCGTAGGAGCATGCCAAGAACAATTCTTGATTATTGGGTTCGAGTTCGGCCAATTTTTCAAAGCGTTCTGCCGTATTGTTGATCGATTTGATTTGGCTTGATAGCACTAAAACCCTGGCACCATCTACCAATGGTATCAATGCCCTTCTTTTCAAATCGAAAAAGTCTTTGTGAGCACCATCCTCCTCTACGAGAAAAGACCTAAAAAAGCCGCTAGGGGAAGGGTTTTGTAATGCTCCACTGGCCAGGTGGACAAAGAAAATAGGGTATTTCTGTGTAGTCTCGAAAATATGTTCGGTCAGTTCGTCAACCAAAAAAGATTCCCCATATGATCGGTTAAAATCAAAAAAGATAGAAGATAACAAGACCTCGTCACGCCCAGGATTGGTGATCCAGTGCAATGTTCTCTCTTTCCATTCTGAAATGCTCAAGCACCATTCGGGGTTAGAGGCCATCATGTCAGCAGGGCAATATTCATAACCAATGGCATTGAGACCTTGGGTGACCTGTTTAGAAAGAAGTAGAAAATATTCTTTGGTGACCTGCAAATCTTCAGAAGGAACATCCTCAAATATCAGAGCATTGTCTTGATCGGTGTGCAAGAGTTGTTCACTTCTACCTTGACTGCCCAAAGCCAGCCACGCAAATTTTACAGGAGGCTGCTCTTCCATCTTTTCCAGAGCTATGGAAATGACTTGTTTGATGCAGGCATCATTGAGCTCGGTTATGATTTTAGAAATTAAGGTCAACGGAATGTTCTGCCTAAGATAGCCCTGCAAGAGACTCATAATGCCCCTGCGAACCGTTTTTATCTTTTTATATTTTCCAGCTCGTTTAATGGCTTTCATAAGAACGGCCGGGTTATTGCCCAATTCTAGCATGATATCATGCTTTGAAATGATTCCGATGGCTTCAGAATTGGGCGTTCCGTCGCTCGTAATACACAAATGACTGATTCCACTTTTCATCATGGCCATTTGAGCCTGGGCCAAGGTCATTTTTTTTGGATATGTAATGACTGGCGAACTCATGATATCCTTCGCCTTTGCCGTAATCGGAAACTCTCCGGTGGCAATCTTATTTCGAATGTCTTTATCGGTAATTATACCGATTGGCAATTTGTTTTTTAAGATAAGCATAGCGCCTACCTTTTTTTTGGTCATTGATAAAGCCACGGTTTTTAAAGTGGTGTTGGGGGTGCACGTGACCAATTTTTTAGAGTAATTGACCGACTGTAAGTCAAGAAAGTCACTACCCTCCTTAGGGGCGTCGTTCGCTTCTGGTCCATCTTGAAAGAGCTTCCCTTTTCGGCCAATTGAATAAGGGTTTCTTGTGTTAGAGGCAAAACTCTCCATCAAAAAATTGGCAACGCCATCATGACTTTTCGTAAAAGGCCTAAAATTGGCAATGGGTATGGCATACAGAATACTTTCTTCATATGCCTTTGCTTCCATTTTATAGTCTTCGTTGGCCATAAGAGGTCGAAGGCCGAAGATATCACCCTCATCACAGAGGTCGACCATGCTTTCGTTCGGTTTTTTAAGAAGGGCGACAGCACCTTTATGTACTACGTAAAAATGCTCATGCGCTTTTTCATCCTCAGAAAAAATAATGGCATCTTTAACTTTATAAATGATCTTTATTTCTTGGGAGAGTACCTCCAAGTCTTTCGACCTAAGTTCATTGAAGGGAGGGTAGTTTTTTAGAAAGTCGGCCACCCTGACCGAGATGGTGTTCTTCATGCCCAACGTTTCCTATCAAAAGTAAGATATCAATGGTAAGTGTAAAAGAAAATGGCCACCAAAAAAGGGGACCATTTTTATTCCGAATTGATTAATTATCAAATCAAGCGAAGCCTCTATTCTTGAGGGGCAGCACTTTGGGTTTGTTCATTCAAAATATTCTTGAATACGTCGACTGGTTGTGAACCTCGAACTGCACTCTTTTGGTCAAAAATGATAGTTGGTACCGAATTAACGCCTAAATTCTGCCAGTAGGCTTCTTCGCTTTTAATTTGATACCGTTTCTCGTCATCGTCAAGCGTTTTTAGTGCTTCTTCAGCATCGAGGCCCACATCATTTAATGCTTTGGCCAGTACCTGCCTATTGGACACGTCTTGCCTTTCACCAAAAAAAGCCGCCGTCAATCTCATTTTTAAATCGGTCTGCTTTCCAAATCTCTTGGCATAGTTCAACAGTATGTGGGCATCACGGGTATTCACGATCTTCATTTCGTCAAAATAGTCGAACTTAAACCCTAATTCGGCTCCCGCTTCGGTCATAACACGTTGAGACTCTTTTTGCTGCTCCATGGAAGCGCCATACTTTTCAGTAATATGTTCGTGAACATTTTGTCCTTCTTTGGGCATAAACGGGTTCAATTCAAAAGGATGCCACTCCAACTCAACCGAGTTCTGAAGGTTGAGGTCGTTAATGGCCTTTTCTAAACGTTTATAGCCAATGGTACACCATGGGCATACCACATCTGAAACTATATCGATTTTTAATTTATTCATTTTTGACTCTGCTAAAATAGTTCTGGGTAGGTTAGTCGAGATATTTGATCGAACATACAAAAACATATTTTTTGTGAAAAGATTCAACCATCAATCGAGCACATTTTAGCTTTTTTGAGCAATTTTTTTGCGCATAGGGTCAATAAAAAATACTCATGAGTGTTATTTTGCCGGTTATATCAATACCAAATTTGAATCTGAAAAGGCAGATTTATTTGTCTTTTTTTGATTGTTAAGAAGCATAATATCAGTAGCCAAAAAATCATTTGATGTATCTATCAAGTAGTTCAACTTTGCCCTTTTTAAATGGTGGTGGTGAGATGGGCAAGCTCACTCGAGAGAAAGATTGGGAAAAAACAAAAATGGGGTCTCCCGAGTCATGGCCTCCGAGTATAAGACCCATATTGAGCCTTTTGCTGAACTCAAAAGTGCCCATGTTTTTATTTTGGGGAGAAGACAGAATTTGTTTTTATAATGATGCTTACAGGCCCAGTCTTGGGGATGACGGAAAGCACCCGGATATTTTAGGTATGGATGCTCCCTCGGCATGGCCCGAGATATGGGAAACCATACAACCGCTCTTAAAAAAGGTTTTTGATAATGGTGAAAGTCTTTGGTTAGAAGACCAATTGATACCCATATACCGAAACGGCCAGATGGAAGAGGTTTACTGGACTTTCGGTTACAGCCCGGTTTTGGGCGATTATGGTAAAATTGAAGGTGTTTTTGTGACCTGTACCGAAACGACGAAGACGGTAACGGCGATGAAGGATCTTGAGGAAAAAAGTAATGAGCTTCAAATGGCCATTGATGCGGCAGGTCTTGGCACTTGGGATTTTACACCGCAAACCGCAAAAGTAAAAATCAATACCAAAACGATGGTTTGGTCAGGTTTAAAAGGAGATTTTTACCACGCTCCAAGAGAACTGATGGCGGTGGTCGACGAAACGGATAGAAGTCGCGTTCGCAAGGCCGTGAAGAGGGTAACGAGTACGGAAGGAAAGGATTTGTTGGATATTTCTTTTGCTGTCAACAGTCAGAAAACTGGCAAGAAGAGAGAACTTCGAGCCGTGGGTAGGGCCCATTTTGACCATACCGGAACATTGGAAAGATTCAATGGAACCCTTCAAGATATTACCAAACAACAGTCTACTTTAAGAAACCTTCGCAAAAAGGAAGAGCGGTTCAGGCAATTGGTACATAACGCGCCAATCGGTATTGCCATAGTCGATATCGAAAATTTTGTGGTCAAGGTGGTAAACGAAAAAGCACTTCAAATTTGGCAAAAGTCAATTGGTGAATGTCAAGACCAGCCTATTTTTAATATTCTGCCCGAAACCCGCTCAGGGCTAGAGCCTATCTTGAACGAAATTATCGAAACCAAAAAACCGCAAGTCGGTACGGAGTATCCTTTTGTTTTGGATAGAAATGGAATCATCGAAAGAGGTTTTTTCAATTTCATTTTTAAACCTGTACTCGATAACGGTAAGGTAGTTGAGATTATTCTGGTGGCTTTTGAAGTGACCGATAGCGTTCATGCCAAATTCGGTATTGAAGAAACAGAGGTGCAGTTCAAGAATGTTTTTGACCAGTTTCCGATTGCCATGTCCATAATTAAAGGTCCGGATATGGTCGTAGAGACGGTCAATGATAATATGCTCAATGATTTTTGGAACATTGACAGAAAAGCGGCCGACGGTCAACAATTGAACAAGATACTGTCAAAGAAACTATTCGGGCAACTTTCCGATTGTATCAATGAGGCATTTGAGACGGGTAAGACGGTACGCTTGCATGATGTTTTATGGGAATCCGATAAAATTCAAGAAGATAAATACGTAGACTTTTCTTGTCATCCGCTTCGTGAGCTTGACGATTCAGTTAAAAAGGTAATCATAGTCACGGACGATATTACCAAAAGGGTGTTGACCAGGTTTAAATTGGAGAATTTCTCAAAAAGGTTAGAGAAGCAAGTAGAAGAAAGAACTGAACAGCTGAAGGCTTCCAACGAGCAATTGCAAGATACGGTAAAGCGAATGGAGAATACCAATGCAGAGCTGGAGTCGTTTGCCTATATCGCCAGCCATGATTTAAAAGAGCCTTTAAGAAAAATTCAAATGTTCATGGAGAGGGTGATAGCCTTTGAAAACGAAAACCTCTCAGAAAGAAGCCTTCAATATATGGGGCGCATCGATAATGCTATTGTTCGAATGCGAACGTTAATCGATGAATTGTTGGCCTATTCTAGAACGGGTAGTGAAGATTATCAGTTTGAGACCACCGATTTAAGATCGGTTCTAGAGAACGTACTTGAGAATCTCTCTGCCACCTTTGAAGAATCAGAAGCTATCATTGATTATGATGAGATGGGTACGGTACGAATTATTCCCTTTCAAATAAAACAGGTATTTCAAAACCTGCTGGAGAATTCATTAAAATTCACCAAAGAAAATGAGCCGCCCAAGGTGGAGGTGACTACTATAGAGGTTGATGGAGAAGCAATACCTATTGAAGGTATTTACCCCAACGGAAAATATCTAAAAATCTCCTTTAGGGATTATGGTATCGGATTTGATCCGCAGAACGGTGAGAAAATATTCGAAATTTTTCAGAGACTACATGGCAAACTAGAATACCAGGGTACTGGAATCGGCTTGGCCATTGTAAAAAAGATTATGGATAATCATAAAGGATATATTCAAGCAGTGGGTAGGCCTGACGATGGGGCTACTTTTAACCTTTATTTTCCTCTAAACGAAGAGTAGTGTTAAAGTCTCTTAAGCAATTCGAAACGATTAAATTATTTCGTTTTAGGAGTAATCTTACAAGCATGCTGAAACTAATTTCATGATTGTATAACTTAAATTACAATGTTATGGAAACTAAAAGCATAAGTTTAGTCGACAGACTCAAAGGAGTTCTTGAAAAGAATATAGACGCTCAAAAAGGCTATGCCAAGGCAGCCGAAAACGCTGACAGCCGATTCTTGCAAAGTTTTTTCCAGAGAAAATCAATGGAAAGGCAGAGCTTTAACACCGAATTGCAAACAGAGCTACATTCGGCCTATGGTACCGAAAAAATTGACGGTAGTGCTACCGGTACTTTGCACAGGGCATGGATGGACGTTAAAAACCTCTTCTCAGCTGATAGTGATGAATCGATGTTGGAAGAATGCATTAGGGGAGACAAGGCGGCCATCGAAGAGTATACAGAAATTTTGAACAATACCGCTCTACCAATTTCGGTTTCTACTATTCTTCGAAACCAAGTTCTAAAGCTAAGAACTGATTTAAACCAAGTTCAATCCCTAGAAGATTTGCGCGAATAATTTGGTTTTCAACCAAATAGCAAAATTTCTAAATTAAAATTGGAATGCTATGAACTTGATTAGAAAAATAAGCGCCCTTTACCCCGAAGAGAGTGCTAAAACCCTTAAGACCGAAATTGGCAATTCGGGTCAGTCTTATTCAAAAATTGGTCGAATTTGGTCTTTTAAAAAAGGAGGCAGAAAAGTTTGATATATTTTATTAAGGTGAATTTAAATGGGGTGTCATTAGACACCCCATAATTTTAAATAGTATCGACTTATTTTATTTTGGTGATTTGTGTAATCATTTCATTTTCAGAAACTAAATTTTTCTGTGAAAACTTAAATTTTAGCGACTGAAAATTGATGTTTATTCAAATTCATCATTTTTTTATGCATTATTTCGCTTCGTGATGATATGGCCGTCTTACATTTGTTTATAAGATAGGGTACTTTTCTTTTAGTTTAATTGTTTAAAAAGCAGCTATCTACAAGCGACGGACCCGTCATAACGCATAGAAGCGAGCATGAAAAAAATAGTTTCCCAACTTCAGTTCTTCAGAGAAATTGTCCTGAGCCGTAAAAGAGGTATCAACATTGTGTGGTATTTGTCGGCAGTTTTATTTCTTTTGGGTTTTTTGGCAATCATGTGGTTAAATAGAGAGACCATCTAACATTAGTCGGTCATTCTATCAATAATCAGGTGTCGCATACGCTGCCAAAACCTTAAATCTCTTATGGCAATTTTCGCATCGCCCTGTACCAGCGATTTCATTCCAATATTCAGGTCATGCGAATAACTATGGTCTTCAAAACCTCTTCTGTCCGATATTAAGATAAGGCCCCAATCATCAAAAACCCTTTCTTTTCGTACCCCTTTCCAAAGTAGTTCTATATTGGTATGCCTATTGTCATCGTTAATTTTTTCAAACAGTTTTAAGACATTTGATTTCGGCCCCTCAATAAGCTGAAAGAACTCATCTCCGAAATGTATCAAGCAACCCGTAATGCCCAATTTCTTATTGGCTGAATCAGAATTGGCAACTAGTTCTGCAACTTCGGTATCGGAAAGATAAAGTTGTGCCTTTGATTTATAGGTCAGTTCAAAAGTATTTTCAGATTTATTGAAAGAAAACCTGTAATCTTTTGGAAGGCTGCCATATTTCTCTTTAAAGATTTTTGAATAATAACTTTTACTGTTGATGCCGATTTGATCACAAATAGAACTAATAGACATATCAGTCGTTTCTAAAAGCACTTTTGACTTTTCGAGTTTCATGTTCTTGATGCAGGTGGCGACACTTTCATTGAACAAATACTGAAAGGCATCCTGTAGCTTTTTAGGATACAGTCCGCTTTTATGGGCCAATTCCCTTATGGTATGGGGCCGCTCAAGATTCTGTGATATGTATGAACAGAGTTTAACGACTCGATCCAGTTCCGAGTCACTAACATCTAGTTCATTAGCCTTGTTCTCGTTATCATGATCATCTAACTGGGCCGCAAGGGTAGCATAGGTTGCTGCTTCCGTAATTAACTTACCTGCCAGATCGGTTCTACGGTTCTCTACCAGTATTTTGGCATGACGTTCTATATTGTTCTTCAATCCGCCAATGAACTGATAAGACTCTCCTTCATCCATTTTCATCACGATATCCCTTATCACGGAAACCAAATTTCCCCTGCTCTGGTGGTCTAGATTTTTCCTTAACAAAACGATTACCGATAGTTTAATCGGTCTGTTCGCAGGTAATGTCAGGAGGTGTTCTTCATTCTTGGAGGAGAGACTGATCAGGTTTCTACCTTGGGAAACCGTCTTTTCCTGTTTTTCAGAAGCATACCGGTGCCTGTAGCTACCCTCGATGCAAAATATTAAGTAAAGAGGGGAGTAGCCGTGCTCGGTAAGCGACAGCGAAAGCTCTTCTTTTAGAATTAAATTATAGGTACGAACATTCATACCAGGAAAAGGTTCGTATAAATTAATATACCCTTCACCATATCGATTATCTTTCAATTGAAGTGAAGAGGCGCCGAAACCTTCCTCAAAATCGGCATCCATCTGTAGGGCCAATTTTCTTAAATGCTCGGTAGGGCGATTTTCATTTATCTTAATAGTTTTCACTTGATACAATTTTAAGATGGTCTAAACCCACAAATAAATAACAAGTTTGCATAAATAAATAACAAATATGATTAAAAAAATAACTTGATTAATCCCTGGTTTTCATTCATATAGGTTCTAATTACAATGATTTTTTTATCATTTAATTAAATAAGTTTTCGTAATTCCAGACAAGTATTTTGCTAATTTCATGAGAGCTATAGGTATTAATATTAGTTAAGACGAATTGGTTTTAATTGACTGAAAATCAATTGTGTATTTAGCTTAATGGTGCTCTTGCAAACAATAAAAATGCATTTAGATTCAAAAGAAAGAGATTACAACTTTAACCGACACGGATGCTACTTACCATTTTTGAGACCAGCCTGCCTCTAACCAATCCGGTACTGAAATTTTTATTGATATTAATTATCATCCTTTTTGCGCCTATTCTACTCAATAAGCTCAAAGTACCCCCTTTATTAGGCCTTATCATTGCAGGAGCGGTCGTCGGCCCGCATGGTATCAACCTTATGGAACGCGATAGTGGTATTATCTTATCAGGTACCGCAGGGTTACTTTATATTATGTTCTTGGCTGGACTTGAAATAGATTTGGTAGATTTTAAGCGCAATAGTAAAAAGAGTGTCGTTTTTGGACTCTACACGTTTTGCTTGCCGATGGTTCTTGGGGTACTGGCAGGTCTTTACCTATTGAAGTTCTCTATGCCTACTTCTATTCTCTTGGCAAGTATGTTCGCATCGCACACGTTAATTGCTTATCCTTTAATAAGTAAAATGGGGGTGGCCAAAAACCGGTCCGTCAATATTACGGTAGGGGGTACCATGATTACCGATACACTTGCTTTATTGGTATTGGCAGTTATTGTCGGTATGACCACGGGAGAGGTCAACGCACAGTTTTGGTTGAGATTGGGCATTTCTATTTTGATATTTGGCTGTATCGTTATGCTTTTGTTTCCAATCGTTGGGCGGTGGTTCTTTAAAAGATTCGATGACCCTATATCCCAATATATTTTCGTTTTAATGATTGTATTTCTGGGAGCCGGTCTTGCTGAATTAGCGGGTATCGAATCAATTATCGGGGCTTTCTTGGCGGGCTTGGCCCTAAATAGGTTGATTCCGAGAACGTCTCCCTTAATGAACCGTGTTGAATTCGTGGGCAATGCCATTTTTATTCCCTTTTTTCTAATTGGGGTGGGAATGCTCATTGATTATAGGGTCTTTTTTAAAGATTTGGAAACCTTGAAAGTAGCGGCCATTATGATAATCACAGCTACCTTGGCGAAATATCTGGCTGCTATGGCCACACAGAAAACGTTTGGTTTTTCAGCCGATGAAAGAAGACTTATTTTCGGTTTAAGTAACGCCCAGGCAGCTGCTACATTGGCTGCGGTTTTGGTGGGGTACAATATTGTTATAGGTAAGTCCGATACGGGGGAGTCCATTAGGTTGTTAGACGAGAATGTGCTCAATGGTACCATACTTATGATTCTCTTCACTTGTACCGTAGCTTCGTTCGTAGCGCAAAAGGGAGCCAAAAATGTATCTAAATCAGAGAACACGGGTATATCAGAAGATGAGGTAGAGAACCAAGAACGAATTCTTATACCTATAAGCAATATCAACACAACCGACGAATTGGTGAATTTGGGCGTGACCATCAAGTCGCCTAAAAATAGAGAAGGCCTTTTTGCGCTTAGTATCGTTGATAATACTTCGGTTGAGATCTCATCGGATAGTAATGCCAAAAAAATACTTCATAAAGCGTCAGTGACCGCAGCTTCAACCGATCACCAAATGCAAGAATTATTGCGTTATGACCTGAATATCGTTAACGGTATTACCAGCGTAGTAAGAGAGAATCGAATTACCGACCTTATTCTAGGGCTACACGTCAAAAAAGGTCTATCGAAAAGTTTTTTGGGAAATCTTACCGAGGGTATTTTGACCAAATGCAATACCACCACATTTATTTATAAAGCGGTTCAGCCTCTGAACACTATTAAAAGACATTTGGTCATTGTACCCGAAAGGGCAGAAAGTGAAATAGGGTTTCCTTTTTGGTTGATCAAGATTTGGAACCTTGCCCGAAATTCTGGAGCAAAACTGATTTTCTATGGGCATTATGATACCTTAAAATTTATCAAGGAGGTTCATTCTGAACATCCGGTGGAATGTACGCTTAAAGAATTTAATAATTGGGAAGATTTCCCTAAGCTATCGAGTGAGGTGCTAAGAGATGACAATTTGATTATTGTTACCAGTAGAAAAGAGAAGGTTTCATACCAGCCGAGCATGAATAAGATTCCGCAATATTTAAATAACAACTTTAAACAGACCAGCTTTATACTCATTTACCCAAAACAGGAAGGTGTGATGGATAATAGACCCTTAGATTTCAAGAACCCCACATTTATAGAGCCGTTAGAACGAATAGAGGAGATAAGAAAAACGGTAGCGAAAATCTTCAAAACGAAATAAAATAGTAAGTTGAAAGAATACTATTTTGCTAGCACATAAAAGAAAAAGGGAAGCCCCACGCTTCCCTTTTCATTAATTTAAATTGTTCCCCACAAACAATTTACCTACTTATGATGGTTCAAAGATGCCCCATATTTTAACGATTGATGTGCCCTATATCATGACTTTTTAACACAATAGAAAGGCTTGTAATTCTCTTGAGGGTATTTTCTACTATATATGTCACTAGGTGAAGGCCTTAGGAATCTTTAAATGTCCATTTTATGAAAGCAACGAAGACCCTATTTGATATAAGCTTCTTTCAAGTGTTTTAGATAAATTCGTGGTATGTATGCGAATTTAGAAACCGAACGCCTATACATCAGGCCTATCGAATTAAAAGATTCCTCCTTTTTAAAAGTCTTGGTCAACTCAAAAGGGTGGTTACAATTTATAGGAGATAGACTGGTTTCTAATGAGAAAGATGCCGAACAATACCTTCGTAACATACGTGAAAAAGCTAACTGTTACTACCATGTTTTTGCTCTGAAGGACGACAACGTATCTATTGGCGTAGTTACCTTTTTAAAACGGGAGAACCATGAGTTTCCAGATATTGGGTTTGCCATTCTTCCGGAATTTGAGGGTAAGGGTTATGCTCTAGAGGCCAGTCGCTCTTATTTGATCAAAATGCAGGAAGCATTTATAGGGGAAAACATCATAGCCATAACACTCTCCCACAACATCAAATCAATCAATTTGTTGAAGAAGCTGGGCTTGAAGTACCAATACGATTACAAAGAAAAGGAAGAGAAGCTGTCGCTATTCAGTTTAAGGGATATGAAGAGGCGGGATAAGTAGGATTTTTAGAAGCAACAGCAATATATTTGGATTTATGAATGGGAAATTCATTCCATTGAACATAAAACTCGAATGAAACTATGGAATTATATAGAAATGATTTTTTGATTTCTACGGATAGGGAAATGCTCGATATACCTTTTATACACGAATTTTTAAGTAAGGAAGCAGACTGGAGTAGGGGCATTCCCTTAGATAGGGTTCAAAAATCAATAGAGAACTCTTTGAATTTCGGGTTGTACCATCAAGAACAACAAATAGGATTTGCCCGAATTATATCTGATTTTTCTACGATAGCATATCTGGGCGATGTATTTATTTTAAAGGAGTATAGAGGTTCGGGTCTTAGTAAGTGGCTAATGGAAAGCATCATGGGCCATGAAAAGTTGCAGGGTCTCAGAAGATGGATTCTTTTGACCGATACTGCCGAATGGCTCTATAAAAAATATGGCTTTCAAAAAGTACCTAAGCCAGAATTATATATGGAAAAACACAATCCGCAAGTTTATAGTAAAACCTAGTTCATCAAGATGCCGAAGGAAATGTGCATTAGTAATGCTTGTATGAACGACTGGTATTGACACTCAAGAAGGCTCTTTTCTTTAATCAAAATATTTTCATTTTAGCATACGGACATATTCGAATTTAAAATACATTTGTTTATCCTATAAAATCTATAGGATAAATAGATTAATAAATTAAGGATATGTTCGTAAATACAATTCTCAGGGTTTTTCTAGTGTCACTAAGTAGTTTAAGTGTGCTGGCCCAATCATCGGTTACCGGTTATGTTGTAGATGCCGAAACCAAAGAGCCTTTAATGGGCGTTAGCGTCATGATCAAAAATACCGACCAAGGCACCACTACTGACTTTGATGGTTATTTTATATTAAGTGATGTTGAGAGCTATCCGTTTACTCTGATCATTAGCTATATCGGTTTTGCATCTCACGAAGTCAATATTTTAAAGAACGGCTCACACATAATTCATTTGGTTCCGACGGCCGTTTCACTTAATGAGATTACCGTCACGGCCCGCCGCAGAAGTGAAGAGGTGCAAGACATTCCTATTTCCGTGGCTGTAATAGGGGCAAAAGAGCTGGATAATTCAGCTTCTTTCAATGTGAATCACGTTAAGGAGTTGGTACCTTCCGTACAGCTCTATTCTTCGAACCCGAGAAATACCACTCTGAACATTCGGGGCATCGGCACCACTTTTGGCCTTACCAATGATGGTATTGACCCTGGCGTAGGGTTTTATGTCGATGGTGTTTATTACGCTAGACCGGCGGCCACTACCCTCGATTTTATTGATGTACAACAAATAGAGGTGATAAGAGGTATGCAAGGCACTCTGTTCGGGAAGAATACCACTGCCGGCACCTTTAATATCACTAGCCGTAAACCGAGCTTTCAAACTACCGCCATTCTAGAGCAATCTTTTGGTAACTATGGTTTCATTCAGACCAAAGGTTCTTTTTCCGGTCCGTTGATAAAAGATGTTCTTGCGGCAAGATTGTCATTTACTTCAACGGATCGAGATGGTACCCTTTACAACTTAGTATCGGCAGAAGATGTAAACACACTTGACAACAAAGGTTTTAGGGGTCAACTACTTTACTTACCAACGGACAATATCTCGTTGACATTAGCAGCTGATTATTCTTGGCAGAGACCTAATGGTTATGCACAGGTTTATGTGGGTTCGGTACAAACACAGCGCGATGATTTTAGGCAATTCGAGAACATTGCAGCCGATTTGAACTATAGCTTCCACAGTACAAAACCTTTTGACCGTCTTATAGATACGAATACCCCTTGGGTTTCAAATCAAGATATGGGTGGAATTTCCCTAAAGGGGGAAATGAAAGTAGGGGAGGGCACGCTTACGTCTACCTCGGCATGGCGCTCTTGGAAGTGGGATCCTTCAAGCGACCGTGACTTTACAGGGCTAGATGATATTAATAAGTCGCAGGCACCATCCATTCACCACCAATGGAGCCAAGAAGTACGATATTCAGGCAAAATCAGCAAAAAGTTAAATGGAACCATCGGTATTTTTACCTTTTTTCAAAAGCTGAATCCCGATAAGGCGCATATTCAAGTAGCGGGAAAAGATACCTGGCGGTTCGTTCAAAATACCCAAGACACTCTTTGGCGGACACCCAACTTATTAGAAGGGCTTACACAAGATGACCGCCCTCGTTTTAACAATTTCAGCGGCGCGCTTTTTGGGCAAATCGATTATCACATTACTGATAAGTTCATCGTCACACCCGGTATCCGATTAAACTATGACCAGAAAGAAGTACATTTCGTGCGTACCGTGTACGGTGGTCTCGATACCGACAACCCTGAACTGATTGCCCTAAAGAACCGGGTATTCTCACCACTTACTTTTCAGGCGAATGTTGACGACTGGAATTTATCGGGCCAACTTGATTTGCGTTATGTATTTCATGAAAATCTAATGGCCTATACCAAATATTCATACGGGTTTAAACCTGTTGGTCTTAATTTAGGTGGCATTCCCACAGAAAACGGTGAGCCTGTTTTGAGTTTGGCAGTGGTCAAACCTGAAAGAGTCAGTCATTTTGAGGTGGGACTCAAAACGCGCCCAGTACCGAACGGAACGCTCAACTTTACTACCTTCAATACCGATATTTTTGATTATCAAACTACGGTACGATCGGCTGAAATAGGTGTTATTCGCGGTTATTTGGCCAATGCCGAACAGGTGAGAACCAGAGGGCTCGAACTGGAAACCAACTACGCATTGCCTTATCTCACTTTTTTTACATCCGTTAGTTATACCGAAGGAAATTATATAAAGTTCGACAACGCACCGGTTCCGTTGGAAGAAACCGGTATCGGCGGAAACGAATTGAAGGATATCTCGGGAGAGGTGTTACCAGGCATCTCAAAATGGTCAGTTTCTTCAGGCGTAGAAGGGTCGGCCCAAGCAAAAATATGGCGAAAGCAGGGGGAGTTCTTTTTAGGTACAGATGTTTTTTATCGTTCCGGTTTTTCTTCGAATCCGACGCCATCCAAATATCTGAATATCGATGGTTACTCACTCGTAAATGGTCGCTTGGGGTTTAGAACCACAAAAGGAGTTACGGTTTATGTTTGGAGCAGAAATCTATTGAATACCAACTACTTTGAACAATTATTGGTTGCCGGTGGTAATACAGGTCAGTACGGTGGGGTTCTCGGCGACCCTAGAACTTTTGGGCTAACGATTAGATACAATTATTTCTAGGTAAAAAATGAATTTATAATGGGGATACTTTCATGAGATGGATATAGGACAAAAAAATCCCCATTGTAAATGGGGATTGGGGGAACTCTAAATTCAAATTAATTGAAAGGCATCATAACCTTATGATTGAAATCTTATTAGGCCACCTTTTGGTCGTATGCGTAGATAACGGTTTTTTGTGGTTGAACTTGTGGCTGACGCTTATATTTCAAAGCAATTTTTTTGTATCCAAAATAAATTCTGACCAATTGAAATATTATGGTGGCCGAATCTTTCAATGAAAGTTTAGAACCGTCTACATGAATCCATCTGTTAATCGGTGATTCACAAATAAGTTCGGCCGCTTTTCGTCTGCCGAAATGAAGCGAAACCCTTCTGAATATTTCCACATCAAAAAGCCATTTGGTCAAAAAGGTTCTTTTGAAAACTACCTTGGCCAGTTCAACATCCATAATTTTGGCTCCGCATTGCGTATCGTTAAACGGCATTTTTAAAATAAATCGGATCAGTAGATTGATCAGCTTACTGATTAGGGCACGCGTAGAATTCTTTGAAATATCGGCACCCATGCGTAACATGCGTGAACCTCCAACAATTCTGTGTTTTGAATGTTTCAGAACCTGTAGCAAATTTTTAAAGTCGCTTAAATCGGTAGATAGGTCGGCATCTAAATAGCCGATATATTCCATATCTGAATTTTCTGAAAGAAATAGGGCACCCTTACGAACGGCTTCTGCCTTTCCGACGTTCTTCTGACAATGATAAACGCTTACACTATAGGGAAACTCTTTTTTGAGCGACAAGAGCACTTCATTTGTTTGGTCGGTGCTTCCATCGTTGACAAAGCAAAAGTGAAAGCCCAAGTTTTCATGTAGAAACTTTCTAAAAGATGCCACAGGCAATCTTTTCTCTTCATTATAACAGGGTATGACCACCCCTACCACATGTTCTTGAATGTATTGATCTGCAGGTAGCACATCATGTGATTGTATGGTTTTTGGGTTTTTAAGAAGCGCTTTGACCCGTGCCGATAATTCCTTTAGGCTTACCGGTTTTTTAATAAAGTCATTCGCACCTCGATTAAACGCATCTAACACGGTTTCTTGGTCGTCTTGACCTGATAGAATGGCGATTGGCACATTCGATTTTAAGTCTTGACGAATGTACTCGACCACCAATAGACCCGATACACTAGGTACGTTAATGTCGACCATAACAAGGTCTGGTTGAAATTCTTTGATCATACTTATGCCCATATGTCCGCAAGTGGCGGTCTGCACTTCATACCCCAGTTGCGTGAGGCACTTCTTCAAGTACAAGAGAACAATTTTTTGATCGTCAATGGCTAGAACTTTCATAGGTTAAGTTTTTTGAGTTTGGGACTCTTTACATTGGTTTGATAACACAATATTAACTTATTAATCTTACTATTATTACCGATAATTCTTACAATTGAATGAAATAATGTGATATTTAAAAGGGATAAACCAAGGTTAATTGGTCGATAGTTTTGATACTTATATCGGGTATTTTATGAAGGTCTGTAAAGCACTATAACGTTTGAAGATTAAGCCTCCGATAACTCATTTATATCGCCGAAGGCGTATTGAAGTATGTCTTCATAATGGGTGAATTCGCCCATTATAGGCGGGAATGCATTTCATCGAAAAGTTTTCAAACTAGTAAGAAAAGGATTACTTTTGTAGTCCCAAAACCCAAACCGATGAGAAACCTACCCTTCAAGTATAGCGTTTCAATACTTTGTATTGCCTGTACCTTTTATTCCTGTTCTACAGATTTAGATGAATTTTCACCTGTTGTCGAAGAAGACAATATAAAAGAGTCTGTATCCGATTCCGTGCTTTTGAACATTCTGGAAGAGGAAGCCGAGCTTATCAAACAAGTCAGCACCGGTAAAATTGTTGACGTATCCGGTATGGAGGTCGTCAAAGAAAACCCGAAGAAAGTGTTCGCCCACTATATGCCATGGTTTCAAAGTTTAGACTACGATGGCTGGTGGGGCAACCATTGGACGATGGCCAATCAAGATCCTAATAATATCGATGCTGATGGAAGACGCGATATAGCCTCCTTTTTCTATCCTGAAATTGGCCCGTATTCGTCGATAGATCCCGATTTACAGGAATACCATTTTTTAATGATGAAACTGTCCGGTATCGATGGCGTCATCTTTGATTGGTACGGAAGCCGAGATATCTATGATTATGGGGTCATGAAAGAGGCCACCGAAACCTTTATGTGGCGCTTAGAAGATTTAGGACTTGATTTTTCGATCATGTACGAAGACAGAACGGCATCACAGGCGGTCGATTTTGGCTTGGCACCCGATATCATCACCGCTGCCAAAGAAGATTTTGTCTATGTTCGTGATACGTATATGACGAGTCCACGATATATAAGGTGGGATGGAAAACCTTTAATGTTCGTATTCGGGCCGCATTATATTCAGAACACTTCACAGTGGGATGATATCTTTACCGTCTTTCCGCAAGAAGACAAACCCAATTATATTTCTTTATGGGCTACTTCCGATAGATGGGTAGGCGATAGTGCTACGGGTGAATTTGCCTGGATCGACCAGACGCACCTAGAGGCACATGGCCATTACTACTGGCACATGAACCAAACCAATAAATTGACCGTGGGTAGCGTATACCCCGGTTTTGATAGTTTTAATGAATTAGGAGGTTGGGGGCAAAGCCACGATTGGTCGATAGATTGGAATGGGGGCGACACCTTTGTCGAGACCTTGAATTATACACATCATCAGACTTCTGATTTTATTCAGCTCACCACTTGGAACGATTTTGGGGAAGGAACCATGATCGAACCAACGGAAGAGTTCGGTTTCATGTATCTACAATTGTTACAAGAATATACAGGAGTTACCTATACCCCCCAAGATTTACAAGTAGCTCAAGACCTCTATTTTTTAAGAAAGGAATTTTCTACTGGAAATGGTACGGCAAAATCAGTTACAGCTAAGGACAAGAAAAAAAGCTTGCCCCAACTTTATCTTGATCGGGCTTATCAGCATATTAAACGGGGTAATATGAAGCGGGCCCGTTACATTCTTTGGGCGGTCGAGCGCTTCTTTTAATCTCGTTACGAAACAAATATTCAAACAAAACCCAAGAGACGCGTTTCTTGGGTTTTTTGCTTCTGTACAGTTTTAGTCCATTGGTTTTCCTCCAATCTTCCCTTGAAATATTTTAACTAACTTAATTCGCTGGTATGAGGTTGTATGTCAAGAATATTAACCATCTGATATCCCATCAATCAAAGAATTATGAAGTCAAAAGTGCTATTTGTTTTTTTATTCGCCTTTACCCTGTGCGTAAAGGCACAAACCTCCTCTTCTGCAAGGGACAGTATTGCCGCCATTACCCAAAAAGATTTTCTCAATATGAAGCAGCAATTGGGCATTACAATTGAAAACAGGCCTGGGCCTTCAGGAGACCCGACAGCCCCAAATGCGGCCAATAGCGATGAGAATAAAGTCGTACCGTATACGCTTCCAGACCCGCTCATCGCGAACAACGGTAAAGCCATCACCGGTCAAGGTGATTGGCAAAATGTTCGGCGGCCTCAACTGGTAAAACTATTTGAAGATGAAATGTACGGGCATCTTCCCGAAGACCTTCCCAATGTTGAATGGGCAATTGTTAACGAGAAAGATACCACTGCGGGGCCCTATCCCGTAACCGAAATTCTTTTAAAAGGTACGGTTGACAATTCACGTTATCCGCAAATACAAGTGGAGATTGAACTATTGATCGGCTTACCAAAAGGAACTTCCGAGGCTATACCATTGGTAACTCGTTTTGGTTCTATTATGTGGCCTTTCGGCCCACCTCCAGAGGAACCCAAGAGCTATTTTATTTCAGCTTATGAACCTCTTTGGAAGCAACAATTGATTTCTAAAAAATGGGGCTATGCCATCTTGGTACCCTCTAGCATTCAAGATGACAACGGTGCAGGCCTTACCTCGGGAATCATTGGTTTGGTAAATAAGGGGCAGTATCGAAAACCGGGGCAATGGGGAGCTCTTCGGGCATGGGCTTGGGGTGCGGGCCAAGCGATGGACTATTTTAGCACCCACCCTTTAATCGATGAATCTCGTATCGGTATAGAAGGTACTTCCAGATACGGCAAGGCGGCGTTGGTAACCATGGCTTTTGACGAACGCTTTTCTTTGGGCTTTATCGGCTCTTCGGGTGCAGGAGGTGCTTCTTTGCTCAGAAGAAATTTTGGCGAAATGGTCGAAAACTTGGCGTCGTCAGGTGAGTACCATTGGTTCTGTGGTAATTTTATCAAGTATGCCAGTGTGCTCACGGTAGAAGATTTACCGGTCGACGCCCATGAACTGGTGGCCCTTTGTGCCCCCAGACCCGTATTTATTAGTGTTGGTTCGCCTTTGATTGAAGGAAATTGGGTAGACGGCAAAGGAATGTTCTTGGCAGGGGTGCATGCCTCACCCGTTTACAAATTGTTGGGTAAAAAGGGATTGAACACGCACGAATTTCCTTCGATGGGGGAAGCTCTGACCTCGGGCGAGATAGCTTTTCGACAACATGCAGGCGGGCATAGCACGGGTCCTAATTGGAGTACCTGGCTAGCTTGGGCAGATAGGTATTGGTCGCGGTAATTTTAGATTGAGTGTACCTATTTTTGAAACCAACTCAATAACCAAAAGGAGCGCTGAGCTTAGGTTAGACAAATGGAGAAGGTATAACGGTACTAATTGTACAACTTTCGGTTCTTTTTTCGTCTTTTTTTCTGCCAAACGATAAACCCTGTAACGGATAAAAGAGGTCCCGACAAACCTATAAGGCAATAGAGTACTTTAATAGGTAGGCCACCAAACTGACCAAAGTGCAGCGGCGAAATCATACTGTCCAACTGAGTGAGTAATCCTGCCTCAGATACCTTTGTTACCGTGGTAACTTTTCCCGTTTCATTATCTACAAGAATCTTATTGAAATATTCACTCAGGTAAAACGGGTCATTTTTAAAAATTCCGTTCACGGTAATAGGAGCGGATTCATTTTTCGGTAATCGAATGTAGGTAGGATTAAAATCAGGATGGTCAATTCTCAATTGCTCCAAAGTTTGGTCTAGGGAAATATTAATTTTCGGTGGGGTAGGAGCTTTCGGTTCCTGTAATCCCGCTTTTGCCACTTTATAGGCCAAAAAAATGCCGGTAACGACTAGAATTAGGTTAAAGAATAGGGCCCATACGCCTACATAGCGGTGAATACCCGAATTAAACTGCGCCCTTTTCTTTCTATTGAGCTTCACTTTAAATAGAAGTGTTTTTACAATAACTTTCCGGTAGAGCAGAATACCTGTGATGATAGAAAGAAGGTACATAATACCCATTATCAGCACCAGTATACGGCCAAAGGTACCGGCATGAAAAGAGTAATGTAATTGCAGCAACCATTTCGTAAGGGTGGTATTCGCATCAATATTGGCTATTATCTGACCTGTGGAAGGATGAACGAATACGAATCGACGGGCATGGGGCAGTCTCAGGTTAAAAAGGATGCTCTCGCCAGTCGTAAAATGGATGATTCGAGCTTCCCATTCAGGAAAGTGACTTTGAACGGTTTTGATGGCTTCATCCATAGCCAGATTACCCTCGGTAGAAACGACCTGATATTTCTCAAATATGGCTTCATCGATATCTTCGCTAAAAGCCAGAATAGCTCCTGTCAAACCTATGATCAGAAGAAATAAACCTGACACTAACCCTAGATAGGAATGATATTTTAGAAGTATCCTATTGTTCAAACTTGGTCATTATGGGTGTCAATTCTTTTAATGGGAAGGCATCCAAAAAAAATGGTCTTCGGATGCCTTCTCAAAGATATGTCTATAATTGAACAGTCATTGAAAGATTAAAGCGTGCACCGTTCGCTTTTATATAATCATTGTCTCTAGCTGCCCATTGCGACAATAAATTGTAGTAGTCGTTGTTCAAAAGATTTTCAATACCTAGTCCTATTTTTGTAGATGGAGAAATTTGGTAACTAGAGGTGAGGTTCACCAAACCAAAGGCACTTACAGGTCCTTGCCCGTATGAATAATCTCCCGAGTCGTTGGCCTCAAAGTGGTCTCTCTTACCCGAATAGATGTAAGATACTCTGGCATTCAGTTTTTTGTTGTAATTATAGGATAGATAGGTAACCGTTTTTAATGGTGGAATTCGGTCACTGTTCATGTAGGTATCAAAGTTACCATTGTCTTCTTCATCTAATTTACCCTCGGTATACGATACAGAACCCCCAAAAGTAAGGTCATCGGTCAACGGGGTGTCCAAAGCAAGCTCGAACCCATATACTCGTTCGGGTTGACGGGCAATTTCGAATACGCCGCTTTCTAACTCTCGATAGGTCGCACCGAATTTAGATGTGCTTATAAAGTATGCTCCGCTGAAATGTGTTTTGCCCAAACGGCTGTTGAAACCGGCTTCATAATTGTTGGCGATAACGGCGTCGGAGTTAATTTGCGCTACGGTATTCTCGGTGGCCGAACGAAGAGTTCTACCTAAATCGGCAATAGAGAAACTTTGTGAAAAGCTGACAAATGGTTTAAAAACAGGCCATTTGTTGTATCGTAAGCCGACATTGAAGGTAGTGGCATTATATTCAAGATTGCCTCCTTCAACCGCTACACCACCGCTACTAGGCTCGGTTTCGCCCGTATTGTATCTTGTAAGGGTAGTATAATCGGGTATATCGATCCCTATGTTCTCGAAACGAATGCCCGCCTTCAATACAAAATTTTGATACAGCGATTTTAATTGAAGGTACGGGGCCAAGTTGGTCATATCCGTTTCCGGAACCCAGGGCCTACCATCCATCAATTCTTGGGCCGTTACGTCGTTAAGAATATCGACGCCATATAATAGGTTCCCTGAGAGGTTACCCATTTGATATGGGGTGTTGAAATTAAAACGAGCTCCCATTTTAGTAGAGATTATCGATGATTGTCCACCTTCAAAACCCAAATCCGGATCATAGAAACTTACGGTGTAACCATAGACCGTTCTAAAATCTTGGGCGTATAAATTCAATTTGAAGTCAGTTTCTCCAAAAATATTGAAGAAATTATAGGTCAATTGTGCATTGTGGTTGTAGCGGTTGCCTTGATCGACACTAAGATCTTCACCTATTACACCAATAGAAGGAATTTCGCCATACGTGCCTACTTCGGCTATATAGTCTGAATTCTGTTTACTACTAAAATAATTGTACATTAATTCTATTTGATGGTCGTCTGCGATATCATAGTTCAACTTGCCAAAAAGGCTGTATTGGCTCGTTTCACCAATACCGTAATACGGTGATACCACCTCACCGTTTGCATCACGGAAAACGCCGGTCTGGCGAAAGGTACCGCTAACCACATAGCCTAAATCATCGATGTTGCCCGAAAATGTCTGGCCTACATTGGCACCGACCGTTTTATCGATATTCTTTAACGCTCCGGTGCTGCCCAAGAAGGTAGTACTTTCAAACGATTTGGCCGCTTTGGTCTTTTTGGTGATATAGTTGACAATACCTCCGTCGGCACCATTTCCATAAATGGCGGTGGCTCCTTTAATGACCTCTATACGCTCTATAGCACTGGGGTCGATGGTATTGATATCTCTATTACCATTTCTTAACGGGGTCGATTGCGGTATACCATCGATCAAGACCAACATTTTACGGCCCCTTAAGGTCTGTCCGGTGTTACTGGTTTGATTGGTACTTAGTGAAATACCGGGTACTTCTAGGAGTACATCGGCTACATTGGTACTGGTCTGCCCAAAATTTTCTATTTGTTGGGGGGAGATGACGGAAACAGATGAAGGTACTTCATCTAGCGTTTCACGAACCCTGTTCGATGTGATTACCACTTCATCCAACGATTGCGTCGAAGAATTCATGGTTATATTCAGTTCTAGCCGTTCATTTGCAGTAATAGAAATCTGTTGGGTAACCGTTTCATAGCCAACACCTGAAAATTGAATAGTGTAAGAGCCTGCTTTTAGACCTGAAAGATTGTAATTTCCGTTTTCATCGGCTACGGCTCCCTTAGAAGTTCCTTTTAAGGCAATGGTTGCATAGACGACTGGTAGTTGGTTTTCATCGGTTATATTTCCGGTAATGAAGGCTTCTTGCGCATAAACCGATAACATCCCCATAAAGAATAGTAGGGAGAATAAATGTTTCATCCTGTATTTATTTAGACTTAATATAAACAGGTGCAAAAGTACTCTAAAATGCAGCTTTCGCAAGACATTCTTTTTCTAAACGCAAAACGATTTTAGAACCGTTTGGTTCTCAGTAATTCACGGATGAAAAAAAATATAAAAAAGTTGACTTTAACGTCAATCTTGAAAGAATTGATGGGTTTTTATTCAAAAAATCAATAGGACTTTCGTGGAAAAAACCGGGTTATATTTTACCTGAATTATCCCTTTTTTAAAAGAATGTGGGTCGCTTTTTCACCTTCAATCTTGTCTATGTTGTTGAAACCCAGACGGGCCATATCAATACCGGTGAATAGATGTTCACCATCGCCCAGAAAAACTGGGGATACTGATAAATGTAATTCATCAATAAAACCAGCTTCTAAACATTGTCTTATGGTCGAGATACCGCCGCCGATGCGTATGTCTCTTCCGTTGGCTGCTTTTCGGGCTTTTTCGATAGCGGAAGGTAAACCATCGGTTATGAAATAAAAGGTAGTACCGCCCTTCATCTTAATAGGCTCTCTTTCGTAGTGGGAAAGTACAAAAACAGGCACGTGATAAGGAGGTTCATCTCCCCACCAGCCTTTCCATTTTTCATCGGGCCAATCTCCACGAATGGGGCCGAACATATTACGCCCCATGACCCAGGCCCCGATATTTTCCATTGATTTTTCGGCAAAATCATTATCAATTCCTTCAGTTCCTCCCGGCTTGCCCATCATTTTATGGAACATTTTGGTAGGGTGCATCCAGGTGTGCAGCTCATGACCTCTAATGCCCAAAGGGTTTTCATGACTTTGGTTTGGCCCTGCACCAAAACCGTCCAATGAAATGGAAAATGCAAGTACTTTGATTTTGCCCATAGGAGAGACTTATTTTAATCTATCTAAAGATACAATGGAGCTACCATTAAAAACTAGAAATTTGACAATAACTACCTATATAAAGGTGTTCATATGGCATGCGTGGCTTTTGTTTTTACCTAATTACTAACAATATCCTCGTAATAATCATTAAAATCAATCTGTAGTAGCCTTTCAATGTTATCGTTATCCTCCTCTAGGGTAAAGGTGCCAAAAGCAAGTTGCTTTTGATAATCAAAAATGCTTTTGTTGAGAATTTTGGTAAACCTGCTCTCAAGCTTTTTTAGGTTAGGGCGTTGAAGGTCTTTGTTTATTTGTGTGCCATTATAAGCGATAAAAAACACAAAATTGGTCGTAGGATGTTGCTGCCAGATTTTCTTCCAATCAGGACTCTTCTCCTCGATAAAATGTTGGTACGGATTCACCTGAAGACTGTGGTATATCATGTTGCCCAAGCCCATTCCGCCAAAACGCATGGCATTGATTTCTATAGGAACCAAATCATCTGAAAAACGAAACTCTGAGTGCAAGGTCACGTTCGTTAATTGGAGTTCTTTGTTCAGTCTATTAAAGAATGTAATGGCTTTTTCAAATATTGTTTCAAACACCGATTTACTGGTATAGTAAATCATATGAAGGTATTCAGTATGCTTGGGTATGGGGTGAAAATAGATATTTACGATGTGGGGCCTGCCCTTAGAGTCGTAGAACATATCAACCGCATATTCGTTACCCTCAATATAATCTTCTACCATAAATTCACTTTGTGAAAGTACACTGTTGGAAAGTACGGCCGAATTTTTCTCGATTTCTGACCTTATCTCTTTCGACACCTTGCCGAGGTCGCTATGTTCGTCGATGGTTTTAACGGCCGTTCCGAAACACCCTTTGATAGGCTTGATAATCTTCTTTGAGGGTATTTTTAAGGTTTCGATATCGTGATAGGAAACCGGGAAATATTCAAAAGCAGGGTACATTTCTTTTAGCAAACTGCGAAACAGTTGCTTGTCTTTCATCGCCATGATTCCTTCTTTTTTAATCGGGTCTTTTAAGCTTTTCAAGACCGTTTCTAAAGATGCTTCAGAGGTAATGCATACTTTTTCGGAACCATTAAGGTATTTCTGCAGTTTTAGGAATTCGTCTTCGTTTATGAGATTCATTCCCTCGGTGTTGGGAAGCGTTTCAATAGTGCCCGATTCTGCACTTTTCGGATAGACCAAATAAAGCTTTTTGTTCATTCTTTAAAACGGATTTTGGTTGCCTAGACCAATATGATTAAGTTCTAAAATAGTGAAAATGTGCAAGGGAGAAACGCAAAAGGCGTATGCATGGGCGTTGGCAGGGA